>JAFEHB010000025.1_pt1 | contig 198715 bp, 212 predicted proteins | sample 9267121 | NCBI WGS metagenome assembly JAFEHB01 (sample SAMN17103336, study PRJNA684904) | human gut metagenome | isolation source: diarrhea sample from child under the age of five | host: Homo sapiens | place: South Africa: Mafikeng, Mafikeng Provincial Hospital | collected 2019-09 | reverse complement strand
CGCACGCCGGGATCTGTGCGGGGGGTATCCGGTAACGGGTATCCCTACCGCGACATTGTGTGGTGGGTTGAAAAATGAACGTTTACACGCCGGTTGAGCTACGTCAGATTGTCTCCTTTCCCTTTTTTGCCGACCTGGTGCAGTGCGGCTTTCCCAGCCCGGCTCAGGACTATGTTGAGAAGCGAATCGACCTCAACGAGCTGCTGGTGCAGCATCCCAGCGCGACCTATTTTGTCAAAGCCGCTGGCGACAGCATGATCGATGCCGGCATTGACGAAGGCGATTTGCTGGTGGTGGACAGCGCGCGTAAAGCGGAGCATGGCGATATCGTGATTGCCGCCGTCGGCGGCGAGTTTACGGTAAAGAAGCTGCAGCTTCTGCCGCGGGTGCAGCTTAACCCGATGAACCCGGCCTATTCGCCCATCGTGGTCGGCCGCGAGGAGACGCTCGATATTTTCGGCGTCGTAACCTACATCATCAAGGCGGCGGGCTGATCATGTTCGCGCATTGTGATGTGAACGCCTTCTATGCCAGCTGTCAGACCGCCTTCCGGCCAGACCTGAAGGGGCGGCCGGTGGTGGTGCTGTCGAACAACGACGGCTGCGTGATCGCCCGCTCGGCGGAGGCGAAGCCGTTTGTGAAAATGGGCGAACCCTACTTTAAGCAGAAGGCTGCGTTTCTTCGCCACGGCGTCGTGGCGTTTAGCAGTAATTATGAGCTGTATGCCGACATGTCCAGCCGGGTCATGGCCACCCTAGAAGAGCTCACCCCGCGCTGCGAAATTTACAGTATCGATGAGGCCTTTTGCGATGTCAGCGGTGTGCGTCATTGCAGAGATCTGACCGATTTTGGCCGCGAAATCCGCGCCACGGTGCTGCAGCGTACCCATCTGACGCTGGGCGTTGGCATCGCCCAGACCAAAACCCTGGCGAAGCTGGCCAACCACGCGGCGAAGCAGTGGCCGCGGCAGACGGGCGGGGTAGTGGACTTGTCCTGCCCGCAGCGGCAGCGAAAGCTGATGGCGCTGCTGCCGGTGAGCGAGGTCTGGGGCATCGGGCGGCGGATCGGCAAAAAGCTTGAAGCGATGGGGATCGGCACGGTACTCCAGCTGGCGGAGAGCGATATCCGCTTTATCCGCAAGCACTTCACGGTGGTGCTCGAACGAACGGTACGGGAGCTGCGCGGCGAGCCTTGCCTGGCGCTGGAGGAATTTGCCCCCGCTAAGCAGGAAATTATCTGCAGCCGCTCGTTCGGGGATCGGATTACGGCCTATGAGGATATGCGCCAGGCGATCTGCAGCTATGCCGCGCGGGCAGCAGAAAAGCTGCGCAGTGAGCATCAGTACTGCCGGTTCGTCTCCGCCTTTGTCAAAACCAGCCCCTTCGCGCTGAATGAACCCTATTACGGCAACAGCGCCTCGCTAAAGCTGCTGACGCCGACCCAGGACTCCCGGGATATTATCGCCGCGGCGACGAGCTGTCTGGATGCCATCTGGAAAGCGGGGCATCGCTATCAGAAGGCCGGCGTGATGCTCGGCGATTTCTACAGCCAGGGCGTCGCCCAGCTGAATCTGTTCGACGAGCTTGCTCCGCGGCACAACAGCGCCAGACTGATGCAGGTTCTCGATCAGCTGAATGCGAAAAACGGCAGGGGGGCGCTCTATTTTGCCGGCCAGGGGATCCAGCAGCAGTGGCAGATGAAGCGAGAGATGCTCTCGCCGCGCTACACCACGCGATACGGCGACCTGCTCCGCGTCAGATAACGCGCGCTATCCCTGCACCGCGGCCGGAAAAACCGCCGCCAGCCAGTCAATAAAGACGCGGAGCCGGGGCGGGACGTGCCGGTGCCGGGCATAGACAACGTGAAAAGGATAGGGGGCCGGGCGCCAGGCGCTGAGGATCTCCACCAGTTCGCCGCTCGCCAGCGCCGGTTTCAGCGAATAGGTAAAGGTCTGCACAATGCCTAAGCCGGCCTCGCCGGCGGCAATATGCGCGTTGCTCTCATTGATGCCGAGATGGGGCTCTGTCTTCAGCTCGGTGCTGACGCCGTGACGCGTAAAGCGAAACGGAAACGCTCTGCCGCTGGCCGGCGACAGATAGCTGATGAGCCGGTGGCCATGATGTAGTTCATCCGGCGAGGCGGGGGTGCCGTAGCGCTGAAGATAGCCCGGGGTGGCGCAGGTGACCAGCGTCGCCTCGCCGATTTTACGGGCGATCAGCGTCGAGTCTTCCATCGGACCGCCGCGGATGGCGCAGTCAATATTGCCGCTGATGAGGTCCGCGGGCTTATCGGCCACCTGCAAATCGATACGGATATCCGGCCAGGAGGTCATAAAGTCCGCCAGCAGCGGGATCAGCACATCGCACGCGGTCGACCCGCCGATGGCGATCCGTAGATGGCCCTTCGGCTTATTGCGGGCGGTATTGAAAGACGCGTCGATCTCTTCCAGGTCTTCCAGCAGACAGCGGGCTTTTTCATAGTACTCCCGTCCTTCCGGCGTCACGGTAATACGCCGCGTGGTGCGCTGCAGGAGGGAAACCCCAAGATGCGCTTCCAGTTGCTGAATGGTTTTGCTGAGGGTGGCGTTGGGCATATTCAGCGAGTCCGCGGCGCGGGTAAAGCTGCCGGCTTCGACAACGCGGGTGAAGGCTTTGAGAGCTGAAAACCGGTCCATTATTCGCTTTATCCTGGTTACTGGAGGTCATTATCCACCGAGGGGAAGAGTGTTTTTCAGATTAGGCCATTTTTCCGCCTCGCCGGGACGATTACAGTGCTTTCCATACCCGGCGGGGCGCGTTCGCGAGCCTGGCCTGTTTATACTCTAACCAAGGAAATGCACCATGAGCAAAAAACTTGCGGATAAAGTGGCGTTAGTCACCGGCGGCAGCGCCGGGATTGGCCTGGCGTCGGCGAAAGCGCTGGCGGAGCAGGGCGCGAAGGTGTACATCACCGGCCGCCGTCAGGAGGAGCTGGATGCGGCGGTAAGATTCATCGGGCCCGCCGCCCGCGGGATCCGCGCCGACGCCGCCGTGTTAAGCGACCTTGACGCGGTATTTGCGACCATTGCCGAAGAGTCCGGCCGGCTGGATGTGCTGTTCGCCAATGCCGGCGGCGGAGACATGCTGCCGCTGAGCGCCATCACCGAAGCGCACGTCGACCGAATTTTCGCCACCAACGTGCGCGGGGTGGTGTTCACCGTGCAAAAAGCGCTGCCGCTGCTCACCGACGGCGCCTCGGTGATTTTGACCGGCTCTACGGCGGCGGTAAAAGGGACGGCTAACTTCAGCATCTATAGCGCCAGTAAGGCCGCGGTACGCAGCCTGGCGCGCTCCTGGGCGCTGGAGGTTAGCGACCGCGGGATCCGCATCAATGTGGTCAGCCCGGGGCCGGTACGTACCCCGGGTCTGGGAGGGCTGGTGGCGGAGGCGGACCGCCAGGGCTTGTTCGATGCTCTGGCGGCCGGCGTACCGCTCGGGCGGCTGGGCGAGCCGGAGGAGATTGGCCGGACGGTGGTATTTTTAGCGTCGGATGAGTCGAGCTTTATTAACGCCGCGGAGATCTATGTCGACGGCGGGCTGGCGCAAATCTAAGCGCCTGCCGTCGCCGCACTGACCTGACCGGGCAGAGGCGCTTTCAGCAGGGCGATCAGCAGCGTACTGCCCACCATGATCCCCGCCGCCAGCCACACCATTCCCGACAGGCCAGCTGAGGCGATCAGCTGGCCGCCGACAAACGCCCCGGTGCCGATGGCGGCATTAAAAATGGCCACATAAATGGCTGACGCCGGCTGGGCGACCGCGCCCGCGCTGCGCAGCAGCCAGGTCTGTAAGCCGACGAACACAATCGCGATGCCGGCGCCCCACAGGGCTAACAGTAGCCCGCTAAAACAGAACGGCAGTGGCGCAAGACGGGCGGCGCCAAGGAGCGCCAGCGCGCCCCCGCTCAGCAGCAGCGCAGCGAAAATCAGCCCCTTCAGATGACGATCGATAAGCTTACCCGCGATAACGTTACCCAGCAGCCCGGAACCCCCTGACAGCAGCAGCAGGCCGGAGAGAGCGGTCGCCGGGACTCCCTGCAGATTTATCAGCAGTGGTTCAATGTAGGTGAAGGCGGCAAAGTGAGCGGTAATGATGCAGGCCGTGGCGCCATACAGGCCACCGAGCAGCGGATTGCGGAAGATATCGCGATATACACGCAGCCTGACGGGGGCAGGGGCGGCCAGCGGGGGCAGCGTCGAGCACAGCACCGCAGCGGCGGCTAGTGACAGCAAGGCCATCGACATAAACGCGAGTCGCCAGCCCGCCAGGGTGGCGATAAAGCTCGCCAGCGGCACCCCCACTACGCTTGCCGCTGACACGCCGCCAAAAATGATCGCCGTGGCCAGCCCCAGCCGGTGCGGCGGCACCAGCTGCGCGGCGACAATGCCAATTAAGGCCCAGAAGGCGCCATGCGCCAGGGCGCCAATCATGCGGGCGCTCATCAGGGCGAACATCGAATAAGACCGGGTTGCGGCGAGGCAGGAAAGCGCGAGGATCAGCATCAGCCCGACCAGCAGCGCCTTGCGGGAAATACGCGTCGGCATTGCGCCGGAAAGCAGAGCCGCCAGGGCGCCTACCCAGCCATAGGCGGTGACGGCGAGGCCCACGCCGGATTCCGTCTGGTGAAAATCCGCCGCCAGGGCGCTGAGCATGCCCACCGGCGCCAGTTCGCTGGTGACGATCGAAAAGGCGCAGATCCCGAGCGCAACGACGGCAATCCAGACGCGCGCCGGCGCCGGGTGGAGGGGTAAAGCAATCTCTTTCATATCAGGCGTATCCTTAGGAAAGGAGCGTTCCGCGCGGTGCACGGACGTTCAGGTGAGGAGAGAGCAGGCGATCGGATGGCCTGGTTGTCTCCGCGAATGGCGTGCAGTATCATCCCTGCGAAACTGATAAAAAAGAGCGGAAAACGGAGAGCCGTTTTCCATACATGGAAAATAGATGACCGCAGAATTCCACTGGGATGATGCTCGCATATTCCTCGCCATCGCCCGGGCGGGAACGCTGAGCGGCGCCGCCGACAAGATGAACATGGGGATTGCCACGGTCTCCCGCCGGCTGGATCGGCTGGAGCAGGCGTTGAACGTTCCGCTCTTCAGCCGCCATCAGAGCGGCTACCGCCTGACCGACGATGGCGAAGCTCTGCTCGCGCGGGCGGAGGCGCTGGAATACGCTGGCCTGGCGTTCGGCGAAGCGGCGCAACTGCAGGGGCATGTCGCCGGGGTTGTCCGTCTGGCCACCTCGGATAACCTGGCCACGCATTTTATTCTGCCCTCCCTGAAAGGGCTCCTGGACCATTATCCCGAGCTGCGGGTGGAGGTGCTGAGCGGCGTGCAGCCGGTGAACCTGCACCGTCGGGATGCCGATCTGGCGATCCGCATGGTCAAGCCTGAGGCCGGGCATCTGACGTTAAAGCGGCTGGGGACGGTGGGGTTTGGCGTCTATGGCGCCGCCGACTGTCTGGCCGGGGCGGACGGCCTGTCGCTGAGCGAGGCGGACTTTGTGGGGTGGCCGGAAACTCACCAGCACCTGCCGGCCGCCCAATGGATCACGCGCACCCTGCGCGGCCGGCCGTGTAAAGTCGAAGCCAATACGCTCGTGGCCCAGGTTTCCGCAGTATCCGCGGGCCTCGGATTGGGCGTCCTGCCGCACTTTATGGCGCGGGCCAGCGGCCTGCAGTGCCTGCAGCCGGAGATCGGCGCGGATCAGACCCTCTGGCTGGTGATGCATTCTGACCTGGCCGGATCCAGACGCGTGCGGGTTCTCGCCGACCATCTCATCGCTCTCTTTGCGGACCATCAAGATCGGCTGGCGATGCCCTGATGGGGCGCGGCTTGGGCATGTATCGATAAGACTGCCCGAGGCTGACGAGTCACGATTTTTCCGCGCCAGCTAACAGTGATACTCGCCGCGCAATATTCGGCCCAATGCTGCTCCGCAGTCGAAAATACTGCAGAGTGAGAGGATATCCCCGTCCGGCAAAATAATTTTGTGTTGTGGCCAGCGCGGCATTGTTGCGCTCCCCCAGAAATGCCTGTCGATGTTAGGGTGAGACGTTTATCACCACAGGAGAACGCAAATGATTGTCAGGACCTGGCACGGTTGTGTGCCATTGCAACATGCTGAGGGGTTTGCCCGCCACCTCGAGCGGACCGGTGTGGAACACGCTCAGAGCATCGCCGGCAACCGGGGGGCGCTGGTGCGCCAGGAAAACCAGGGCGAATGGGCGCATTTCTTTCTTGCCACCTACTGGCAGGATCTCGCGGCGGTCAAAGCCTTCGCTGGCGAAGACTATCACGTCGCGGTCACCTATCCGGACGACGACGCATTCGAACTCCTCTCCGACCCCTATGTGTTTCAGCATGAAGTCGAGGCCGTGTCGCCGCTGTAGGCTGATGACCGGGCAGGTGGAAGATTGGCCAGCAGCAGGCGGTTGCTGGCTGCGCGAGAGCGACGTCTACCTTGTATGGGCAGCCAGCCGCCGCTGGGTGAACGTGGCATGATGGGAACACTCAGCGCGTGAGGGCCGCGACAATGGAGGCTTCCATTTTCTCCAGCGTCGTGAACGGCGCAAAACGCGTGAGGGGTGTGCCGTCGCGACCGATGAGGAACTTGGTGAAATTCCACTTGATCCGTCCGCCGAGCACGCCGGGCAACGCTTGTTTCAGATAACGAAACAGCGGGTGTGCGGCGGGGCCGTTGACGTCCACTTTCTCAAACATCGGGAAGCTCACGCCGTAGTTAACGTGACAAGTCTGCTCGATTTCATCCGCACCGCCGGGTTCCTGCTTACCAAACTGGTTGCACGGGAAACCAAGCACTACCAGCCCCTGAGCCGCGTACTTTTTGTAGAGCGCTTCCAGGCCAGCGTATTGCGGTGTGAAGCCACAATGGCTGGCCGTATTCACCACCAGAACCACCTTGCCAGCATAGTCAGCCATGGAGAGGGGCTGGCCGCGCAGGCGGGTAGCCGTCAATTGATAAAAAGGGGTCATAGCAGGCTCCTGAGAGTAGAAACAGTTCAACGCTGACGATCGCGCGAATGTTTGAAGCAGATTAGGCAGTTATGATACACAGGGTTAGGGATTTGTACCTGGAGTGTTAAAAAAACGCCAGATGTCATAGAGAAAATCGCGAACAGGAACGGCTGAAAATGATGAAATATGTCTTATCGCTGGTAGTGGCGATACTCGCAGGATGTACCAGCACGCCAAACTTGCCGCCTCGGGATACCATTGTGGCGATGAAACCCACAGAGTCCGGTATTGTCGCCAGCTCAGCGAAATACAGTTACCGCTTTGTCCGTGACGGTGTGCCTCAGGAATATCAGCGTTATAAGACCTTTTATGAACGCTTTCACCAACAGGCTTCCGGCGTGCGGGTTAACTTTGTCGTGGAACAACATGAGGTGACGGCGGAATATCTGGTGGTGATGGATCAGCGCAAACTGGATGCCGGGCAGCATAGCGAGCTGGTGAATCAGTATCATGCGGTGCAAATTGATAACGATCGCCTCGGGGTGTTGTTTAAAGCGACAGGATTTTGGACTGCATCGGACGCGTCAGATCTGGCCGCCGCCTACCAGTTAGCGCACCCCGTTGTGGTATCAATCAATGATAAGACCAAAACGATTAGCTCGCTTGGCGCCGTTGCCCTGGCCCCGTTGTTTCCGTTTTACATGATGTATGGATGTGCCACCGGGCCTTGTGTCTGAGGAAAACAGCCAGCAAGTCACTCGACTCACTGGCTGATTATTTAATTAAGCTTCACTTTTAGATGACTGCTTATGAAACAGTTCGCGGAATACCGGGTAGATATCCTCCTGGTCGCGAATATGCTGCATGGCGAAATTATCAAAGGTCGCCTGCAGGTGTTCATACTCGCGCCACAGGGTCTGATGCGCCCGGCGGGTAATTTCGATATAGCTGTAATAACGCACCACCGGCAGAATTTTCTTCGCCAGCAGTTCGTGGCACAGCGGGGAGTCATCGGCCCAGTTGTCGCCATCCGACGCCTGGGCGGCGTAGATGTTCCACTGCGCCGGATCATAGCGGGCCTGCACTACTTCATCCATCAGCTTCAGGGCGCTGGAGACAATGGTGCCGCCGGTTTCCTGAGAATAGAAGAATTCGTGCTCATCCACCTCTTTTGCCTGGGTATGGTGGCGGATATAGACCACGTCGACGTTTTTATAAGTCCGGCTGAGGAACAGATACAGCAGGATATAAAAGCGCTTGGCCATGTCTTTGGTGGCCTGGTCCATCGAGCCTGAGACGTCCATCAGGCAGAACATCACCGCCTGGCTGGAAGGCTCCGGCCGTTTTTCGTAATTTTTGTAGCGTAAGTCAAAGGTGTCGATAAACGGCACCCGCTCGATTTTAGCCCGCAGTTCGGCAATCTCTTTGCGCAGGCGCTCCTCCTCCAGCAGCTGCACCGGTTCGCTGCGGCTGATGGCTTCCAGATCCTCCTCCAGGGCGCGCAGTTCACGACGCTTGCCGGCGGTCATCGCCGTACGGCGGGCCAGCGAGTTCTGCAGTGAACGTACCACGCTGATGTTGGCTGGCACCCCATTGGAGGTAAAACCCGCGCGATGGGTTTTAAACTCGTTCAGCTGCCGGTGCTGGTTTTTCTTCAGGTTCGGCAGGGCCAGATCTTCAAATAACAGATCCAGGTATTCATCTTTCGAGATCTGGAAGACAAACTCATCCTTTCCTTCACCATCGGCGCTGGCTTGCCCCTGACCGCTACCGCCGCCGCCGCCACCGCCCTGCGGGCGCTCAATGCGGTCGTTTTGCACAAAATGGTCGTTGCCCGGGTGGACGCGGTTGCGCAGGCCGCCGCGACCCTGATGAAACATCGGCTCGTTGATATCGTCCGTCGGGATCGAGACGGATTCTCCGCTCTCAATATCGGTCACCGAGCGCTTGTTGATGGCCTCGGAGATCGACTGTTTAATCTGCGCCTTATAACGGCGCAAAAAGCGCTGGCGGTTGACGGCGCTTTTGTTTTTCCCGTTCAGGCGTCGGTCTATGAACCAGGTCATATGCCCTCCTGTACTGCATTAGCCAACTTTACTTATCATCATTCAGCTGCAGTTGACCCGGCGGCGTGCCGCCGGGTTGGACGCATCAGGACGATTTACGAACCCGCAGGTACCACTCGCACAGCAGGCGAACCTGTTTGCGGGTGTAGCCTTTCTCCATCATGCGGTCGACAAAGTCGTCGTGTTTTTTCTGCTCATCGGTTGAGGTTTTGGCATTAAACGAAATGACCGGCAACAGCTCTTCGGTATTGGAGAACATTTTCTTCTCAATAACCGTGCGCAGTTTCTCATAGCTGGTCCAGTTCGGATTACGTCCGCTGTTGTTGGCTCTGGCGCGCAGCACAAAGTTGACGATTTCGTTACGGAAGTCTTTCGGGTTGCTAATCCCGGCTGGCTTCTCAATTTTCTCCAGCTCGGCATTCAACGATTCACGGTCAAACAGCTGACCGGTGTCCGGATCGCGGTATTCCTGATCCTGGATCCAGAAGTCAGCGTAGGTGACATAGCGATCGAAAATGTTCTGCCCATACTCGGAGTAGGATTCCAGATAAGCGGTCTGGATCTCTTTGCCGATAAACTCGGCGTATTTCGGGATCAGATAGCCTTTGAGGAATTCCAGATAGCGCTCGGCCTGCTCCTGTGGGAACTGTTCGCGCTCAATCTGCTGCTCCAGCACATAGAACAGATGCACCGGGTTAGCGGCCACCTCGACGTGGTCGAAGTTAAATACCCGAGACAGGATCTTAAAGGCAAAGCGGGTGGAGAGCCCGTTCATCCCTTCATCAACCCCGGCGTAATCGCGATACTCCTGATAGGACTTCGCTTTCGGGTCGGTATCTTTCAGACTTTCGCCGTCATAGACCCGCATCTTCGAGTAGATGCTCGAGTTTTCCGGCTCTTTCAGGCGCGACAGAATCGAAAAGCGCGCCAGCGTTTCCAGGGTGCCCGGGGCGCATGGCGCATGGGTCAGCTCACTGTTGTTGAGCAGTTTTTCATAGATGCGGATCTCTTCGGAGATACGCAGGCAATAAGGCACCTTGACGATATAGACGCGGTCGAGGAAGGCCTCATTGTTCTTGTTATTACGGAAGGTCACCCATTCCGATTCGTTGGAGTGAGCAAGGATGATCCCGTTAAACGGCAGGGCGGAGATCCCTTCGGTGCCGTTATAGTTACCTTCCTGGGTGGCGGTCAGCAGCGGATGCAGCACCTTAATCGGCGCTTTAAACATCTCGACGAACTCCATAATCCCCTGGTTGGCGCGGCACAGCGCACCGGAGTAGCCGTAGGCGTCCGGGTCGTTCTGCGCATAGTGTTCCAGCTTACGGATATCCACCTTACCGACCAGCGCTGAAATATCCTGGTTGTTTTCATCACCCGGTTCGGTTTTGGCGATGGCAACCTGCTCGAGAATCGATGGCCAGACTTTAACCACGCGGAATTTAGTGATATCGCCGCCAAACTCGTGCAGGCGCTTGGCCGCCCACGGCGACATAATGGTGCCGAGATAGCGGGTCGGGATGCCATACTCTTTCTGGAGGATCTGCGCATCTTCCTGCGGATTGAACAGGCACAGCGGGTGATCGTTGACCGGACTGCGTTCGCCGTTGGCGCTCAGCACATAGATGGGCACGCGCTGCATCAGCGCTTTCAGCCGTTCAGCCAGCGACGATTTACCACCGCCCACCGGCCCCAGCAGATAGAGGATCTGTTTCTTCTCTTCCAGCCCCTGGGCGGCATGCTTGAGGTAGGAAACGATCTGCTCAATGGCGTCTTCCATACCGTAAAACTCTTCAAATGCCGGATAGCGTGCGATAACCCGGTTTGAAAAGAGACGGGATAGCCGCGGCTCGAGAGCCGTATCAACCATGACGGGTTCACCAATGGCCATCAACAGACGTTCTGCCGCATTGGCATAGGCACTGCGATCTTGCCGGCAGATGGTAAGAAACTCCTGCAGTGTGAACTCTTCGTCCTTGGCAGCTTCGTAGCGCTGGCGATAGTGATCGAATATATTCATGGCATGCCGTCCTTTCGTTTTTTAGCACAGGTTGAGAGCCGTTCATATGAATAGTGGGGGCCCCCGGAAGACATAAGCTGAACATCGCTCTCCTGGTATCCAGCAACCCTTATGCCAGGTTGCGGGTGGGGTAGCGTGAATGTGCCCGGCAATTACACCTTCTAAATTTAAGCGTAGATGCATTTAGAAATCTTGCATGGCGCAGAAAATCAATTTCAATGACATATCAATAACTCATCCTGAACATGGCGCTTTTTGATTCGTTGGGACGCAAAGTTGTCATCGGGCTGTCACCGGATGGTAAGAGAAGGGTGGCAAAGTGAACGATTTGTGTCATATCGGGTAAAGAATTTGAGGCATGAGACCTACGACGGTACACTGCACGGGCTGATTATTTGACAACGGGAATATGGATTGTGACTAAAATCAAACTTCTGGCACTCGGCGTGCTGATAGCGACGTCCGCCAGCGCGGCGCATGCCGACGGGAAGTTCACTCTTGGGGCTGGCGTAGGGGTCGTTGAGCATCCGTATAAGCAATATGATGCGGATGTCTATCCGGTGCCGGTCATTAGTTATGAGAGCGAAAACTTCTGGTTCCACGGTCTGGGCGGGGGTTACTACCTGTGGAATGACACCAACGATAAACTGTCGATTACGGCCTACTGGTCGCCAATGTACTTCAAGCCGGGCGACAGCGACAGCGAGCAGATGCGTCGACTGGATAAACGTAAATCGACCGTGATGGCCGGTCTTTCTTATGTCCACAACACGCCCTATGGCTTCCTGCGCACGACGATTGCCGGCGATACGCTGGATAACAGCAACGGTATTAACTGGGATCTCGCCTGGCTGTACCGTTACACCAACGGTAACCTGACGCTGACGCCGGGTATTGGCGTGGAGTGGAACAGCGACAATCAGAACGAATACTACTATGGTGTCTCCCGGCACGAGTCGCGCCGCAGCGGCATGCGCAGCTATGACCCGGACAGTAGCTGGAACCCATATCTGGAACTGTCGGCTAACTATCGCTTCCTCGGTGACTGGAGCGTTTACGGCGTGGCGCGCTACACGCGTCTGTCGGATGAAATTACCGACAGTCCGATGGTGGATAAATCCTGGAGCGGTCTGATCTCCACCGGGATCACCTACACCTTCTGATTGTGCATTCTTACAGTGCGCTTCATGCATCAAAACAGGGCCTTGCGCCCTGTTTTGCTTTATGGTGGTGCATACGGTTAAGGAGGAGAAGATGGTGAAAAAAACAGTACGCTTCGGCGAGCAGGCGGCAGTGCCGGCCATCGGGCTGGGCACCTGGTATATGGGCGAACATGCGGCGCAGCGTCAGCAGGAAGTGGCTGCACTGCGGGCGGGCATCGACCATGGACTGACGGTGATCGATACGGCGGAAATGTACGCCGACGGCGGGGCGGAGGAAGTGGTGGGCCAGGCGATCCGCGGTCTGCGCGACCGGGTAGTGCTGGTCTCCAAAGTCTATCCCTGGCATGCCGGCAAAGCGGCGATGCACCGCGCCTGTGAAAACAGCCTGCGCCGGCTGCAGACCGACTATCTGGACATGTATCTCCTGCACTGGCGCGGGGATATCCCGCTGCAGGAGACGGTTGAGGCGATGGAGAAGCTGGTGGCTGAGGGCAAGATCCGCCGCTGGGGCGTCTCTAATCTGGACACCGAGGATATGCAGGCGCTGTGGCGGACGGCGGATGGCGAGCACTGTGCAACCAACCAGGTGCTCTACCATCTCGCATCGCGGGGCATTGAATACGATCTCCTGCCCTGGTGCCAGCAGCACAGTCTGCCGGTGATGGCCTACTGCCCGCTGGCGCAGGCGGGGCGCTTACGCGATGGACTTTTTCAGCATAGCGATATCATTAATATGGCTAACGCGCGGGGGATTACGGTAGCGCAACTGCTGCTCGCCTGGGTGATTCGTCATCCGGGAGTGCTGGCGATCCCGAAAGCGGCCAGTATTGAGCATGTGGTGCAGAATGCCGCAGCGCTCGACATCGTCCTTAGTGGGGAAGAGCTCGCGCAGCTGGACCGCCTCTATCCGCCGCCGCAGCGAAAAACCCGGCTGGATATGGTTTAACCCATCGTTCACGGCAAAGAAAAACAAAAGCCCCGTTACCAACGGGGCTTTTGCTATTAGCGTTTTTTCACGCTGATGGTTTGCGCCAGGCGAGAGGGCGTCTCTTCGCTGGCTTTCTGCGGCTGGGTTACGCAGCAGGTTTCGACGCAAACGAAGGTTTTGTAGCCATCGTCCGGCATATCGCCCATGCTGACGGACAGCGCCGGGCCCGGGTTCCAGGCCACCACATTGTGCTGATGATGATGCACCACGTCGATAGTGCGGTTTAGCGCGTCGTCATGGATCACGCTGCAGCTGTCGGCGTTGAGATAGACGCGATCGGTGCGGTCAGGGAAGGTCTGCACGCCGTTGCTCAGAACGCCTTCTTCGGCATTGTTCACTTTATCGATATAGCGCTCGCCAAGACCGCTCACCTTCACCGCCGCGATATCGCCGACGTTGAAATAGCTGTGCAGGGCAGAGGTGGTCTCGAATTCACCGTGGGCTTCCAGCTCGATTTCACAGGTCTTGCCCAGCTTAAAGCGGGCATAGAGGGTGAACTCGTGCGGCCAGAGCTTCATGGTTTCAGCGCTGTGCTGGAGCGCAAAGGTCAACATTACGCCGCTGTCGTCTTCGTCATGACCTTCCAGGGTCCATGGCAGATTGCGGGCAAAGCCGTGCGACGGCAGACCTTGCTGCGCAGAAGGACCAAACCAGGGCCAGCAAATCGGCACGCCGCCGCGCAGGGCGACGCCCTGTTTAAACGGGGTGTTGTTGCTCAGCCACAGAACTTCTTCTTCACCGGCGGGTTTCCAGGAGAGCAGGTGCGCCCCCTGCAGCGCCACAGAGGCTTTCACCTGCGGATGGTCGATGACAATCAGCTCCAGGTCGTCCAGCTGGCGACGGGAGATCACGGGAGAAATGGTTTCATTCACCGGGAGAGCAAAAATTTTATTTATCATTGTGCAATCCTATCTCTGCAGACAAAAAAAAGAGCGACCGAAGTCGCTCTTACAGATTACTTTTTCATCTCAACTTATTTGGAGATGTGGGCAATCAGATCCAGAACTTTGTTGGAGTAGCCGGTTTCGTTGTCGTACCAGGAAACCAGTTTCACGAAGTTGTCGTTCAGTGCGATACCCGCTTTAGCATCGAACACGGAAGTGCAAACTTCGCCGTTGAAGTCGGTAGAAACAACGTCGTCTTCGGTGTAACCCAGAACGCCTTTCATAGCGCCTTCAGAAGCGGCTTTGATGGCTTTCTTGATTTCTTCGTAGGACGCTGCTTTTTCCAGACGAACGGTCAGGTCAACAACAGATACGTTCGGAGTTGGAACGCGGAACGCCATACCGGTCAGTTTGCCGTTCAGTTCTGGCAGTACTTTACCTACTGCTTTAGCAGCGCCGGTAGAGGACGGGATGATGTTCTGAGCTGCGCCGCGGCCGCCGCGCCAGTCTTTGTGAGACGGGCCATCAACGGTTTTCTGAGTAGCGGTGGTAGCGTGGACGGTGGTCATCAGGCCTTCAACGATACCGAAGTTGTCGTTGATAACTTTAGCCAGCGGCGCCAGGCAGTTGGTGGTGCAGGAAGCGTTGGAAACGATGTCCTGGCCAGCGTAAGCGTCGAAGTTAGCGCCGCGAACGAACATCGGAGTGTTGTCTTTGGACGGGCCAGTCAGAACGACTTTTTTCGCGCCAGCGGTGATGTGTTTACGAGCGGTTTCGTCGGTCAGGAAGATACCGGTTGCTTCAGCAACAACGTCAACACCAACTTCGTCCCACTTCAGGTTAGCCGGGTCACGTTCAGCGGTAACACGGATTTTTTTACCGTTAACGACCAGATGACCGTCTTTCACTTCAACGGTACCGTCGAAACGACCGTGAGTGGAGTCATACTTCAGCATGTAAGCCATGTACTCTGCGTCTAACAGGTCGTTGATTGCAACGATCTCGATGTCAGAACGTTTCTGAGCAGCACGGAAAACAATGCGACCGATACGGCCAAAACCGTTGATACCTACTTTGATAGTCATATATTCCACCAGCTATTTGTTAGTGAATAAAAGGTTGCCTGTAAAATTACAAAAACCTTACGCAGCGTCAAGCGGAATCGTGTCAATCATTGCGACAAATCAATCCTGAGCAGACCTTTGCGCGATTGATTTGCCTCACTTTCCCTTTGAGCCCAATTCCATATGGGGGCTGCGCGCGGAATTTTAAAGGGCATTTAAGATAAAAACGTGATTTAAGTCACAATTATCTGGCTGCCTGTGGGCACCGGATAAGTTTAGAACAAAAGTGTACGCTTCATTGTTAATGTTTTGTTAGAATTGGAGCGAAAGTAGTCCATTGCAAAGCGAGATGTAAGCCCATGGCGAATAAACCCACCCCGGAAGAGCTGAAAAATGGCTTGAGCGAAATGCAGTTTTACGTGACGCAGCATCATGGCACCGAACCGCCTTTCACCGGACGGCTGTTGCACAACAAGAAAAATGGCGTGTACCACTGCCTGGTGTGCGATGCGCCGCTGTTTAACTCCCAGACTAAATACGACTCCGGCTGCGGCTGGCCGAGCTTCTACGAGCCGGTAAGCGCGGAGGCCATTCGCTATCTGACCGACAATTCGCACGGCATGCAGCGCATTGAGATCCGTTGCGGAAACTGTGATGCCCATCTCGGCCACGTGTTTCCGGATGGTCCGCAGCCGACCGGCGAGCGCTATTGTGTCAACTCGGCATCGCTGAGCTTCACCGATGAGCAAAATGGCGAGCAAATCAAGGGTTGAAGAAACGATTCAGCAAATTATTCCAGGCGGAGGTGAGCGGAAGATGGATATTGAGCAAATTATCGACAGTATGACGCCGGAAGTGTATCAGCGTCTGGCGACGGCGGTAGAGCTGGGAAAATGGCCGGATGGCGTCGCGCTGACGCCGGAGCAGAAGGAAAATAGCCTGCAGCTGGTGATGCTCTGGCAGGCCCGGTATAACACCGACGCCCAGCACATGACCATCGACACCAGCGGGCAGATGGTAATGAAGAGCAAACAGCAGCTGAAAGAGGATTTTGGCATCGTGCCGAAGCCGATCGCCACCGTTAAACTGCAATAAACCGCCGGCCGGCGGTGAGACATTCCGGCGTCGGGTAACCGCGCGCCGGATGGCGTCATGTCGAATGACCGCGTCCGGCGGTCAGCCGCTTCGCTTACTTTTTGTTCATCATCGCTTTCAGATCGGCAAACGGGTTGTAGGTGGCCTCGCCGACGCTCTTTTGCGCATCTTCTCCTGCCACCACCGTGGAGCCATACTGATCGGCTTCGGTGTACTTGGAATGTTCGTGATCGTGACAGTACAGGCACAACATCTCCCAGTTGCTGCCATCTTCCGGGTTATTGGAGTGGTCGTGATCGATGTGGTGCACCGTCAGCTCGCGCAGATTGGAGTAGACAAACTCCCGTGAGCAGCGTCCGCACACCCAGGGAAAAAGCTTGAGCGCCTTTTCGCGGTAACCCACTTCCAGACGTGCGTAATTTTTGGGGATATAGGCCATGGCCCCCTGCCTCCTGTCAAACGGTTAAGCTGCGCCAACCCCTGGCGCAGCGGATAACAGGCATCATAACCTATCCCGGGCGGCGCGATATACCTGCATTGCAGGCGATGCTGCCTGCGTCACGCCTCCCGGTGCCGACGATGCGGCGGAACAGCCATGATTAGTGTTTGATCCCCAGCGATTCCGCCAGCTGACGGGCCAGCTGATTCTGGTCATCGGCGCCATATTCCCAGAACATGGCCCCGGCGAGGCCCTTCGCCTTGATATAGTCCGCCTTAATGGCTACCGAGCGCGGGTTCTCATAGGAGAGGGCGAACAGCGGCTTGCCCTCTGCGGACTGCACCGACAGCCACGGAACCTTCGCCTCATCGTCCCAGTGCTCGGTAAAACGCTTTTGCGGATCGTTGAGCAGTTTGCCCACGATATCATTGTATTTCACGTAGGTGTCTTTGCTCAGGTCATAGCCCAGCGAGGCAAACAGCGCGATCTGTTGTGGCCCAAAATAGGGCTGGGTGACCGGATTGTTTTGCGCATCCGCTTTCGTCCAGTCAATCCCCGGCTCGACCGCCCGTTTCGGTACCCGGCCATAAAAACCAATCCCGAGGTTCATCTGGCTGGGTTTAAGCCCGGCGGCCAGGTAATTGTTGACCACAAAATCGGCGCTGTATTTATCCGCTGCGGCGACCGTCGGCCAGTGGCTGGAGTCATACAGATTCGAGTTGAAGTACTGCGTGCCGTAGGCCATGTCGTAGGTCATCAGGTTGATGTAGTTCAGCACCGGGGCCACCGCTTTGACGTCCACCCAGCTTTTCGGGCTCTCGGCATTGGCGCCCACGGCGATAGTCACCAGCTTTTGCTCACCGACTGCCTCACGCAGCGATTTCAGTAGGGCAGTGAAGTTGTCGCGGTCAGCCGGCTGGCTGGCCACCAGTCCCCAGGCGCCGTTGACCGGAAACTCCCAGTCGAGGTCAATGCCGTCCAGACCATATTGCTGGATGATTTTCTGCGCGGAACGAATAAAGACGGCGCGACTTTCTGCGGTCGCCGCCGCGCCGGAGAAACCACGCGCGCCCCAGCCGCCGACCGACAGCAGGACTTTGAGGTCCGGATTCTGTTTACGCAGGGCGGGGAGCTTTTGCAGATCCGCCTGCACCTTCGGCGACAGCCAGATCTCGTGCAGATGAGCAGGATCCTTCAGGGCCGCATTGGTCTCGTCTTTTTCATCGTTATAGATAAGGCCAAACGAGTAGTTGAGATGGGTGATCTGCCGGACGTCCAGCTTATCGATATCACCGCCCGGCCCGGCGGTGACGTCGCCGCCGCCGTTAAAATAGCCGACGGACATCAGCGGTTGGGCAGAGAGCGCGGAAGCGCAAAGCAAGGGCAAAGCTGCCAGCAAGGGCAAACGTTTCATAGTGGTTCCTCTTTGACATAAAAATAACCACGCCACGGAAATGGCGTGGCGAAAAAACAGCCTTGCCAGACTAGCAGCAATAACCTGTTGAAACTGCGAGAGAGTTCAATTTATGGACAATAGCGAGGCGGCAGAAGAAGACCCGGCGCGGGGGCGCCGGGGGGGAGGGATCAGGCCTGAGTTTCCCGCCAGTCGTCGAGGGTATAGAGCGTGGCGCCCGCGGCGGCCATCTCCATAAACGCCTGGCTGCTGTCCTGTGGCTGCAGATTTACGCCGCGACAGCCGTCGGTGATGACGTTGACCGCGTAGCCCAGCGCCAGGGCATCCAGCACGGTGAACTTAACGCAGTAATCGGTGGCGAGGCCGAGAACGGTCAGCTCCACGATCCCCTGACCACGCAGCCAGCCGTCCAGTTCGGTTTTCTGCCGGTGACCGTTGTCAAAGAAAGCGCTATAGCTGTCGATGATCCGGTTTTGCCCTTTGTGGAACACAGCGGCGATCGCCTGCTGCTTGAGCAGCGGATGCAGCGCCGCGCCTTCGCTGTGCTGCACGCAGTGATCCGGCCAGAAAGTTTGCGCCAGGCCGTCCAGCTCGCCCTCGGTGTAGGGTTCCACCTGGTGCTGGCTGGCGAAACTGCCGTGATCCGCCGGATGCCAGTCCTGGCTGGCGACGATGGGCTCGCCGCGCGCCAGGCTCCAGTCGATAAGCGCATTGGCTACCTCGACGGTACTGTCGCCTTCTGGAACCGCCAGCGCGCCGCCGGCGCAAAAGTCGTTCTGCAAATCAACCAGTAACAGCGCTCGATGTGCCATACGTCCTCCTTAAGCCTCGTCGGGGGTGAGTTCGCCACGCAGATTTTGCTGCATCGCCGCGCGAATGGCGTCAACGTCCAGCTGCTGGCTAAGCAGATAGTGTAGCTTGGTCAGCGTCGCTTCCACCGTCATATCGAAACCACTGATGACCCCCGCCTGGGCGAGGGCGTTGCCGGTGGCATAGCCGCCCATGTTCACCTTTCCGGACATGCACTGCGTCAGATTGACCACTACAATACCGCGCTGGCTGGCTTCCGCCAGCACCTGAATAAACTCGCCATTCTGTGGGGCATTGCCGACGCCATAGGAGCGGAGGATCAGCGCTTTCACCGGTTGGCGCAGAAAATTACGCACCACGTCGGCGGAGATGCCGGGGTAAATCGTCACCACGCCAATCGGCTGCGGATTGATGGGGTGCACGATAAGCTCTCCGCTGCCCTGCGGCGCCGGCGGAGTTCCGAGACGGCGAATATGGATCCCGGCCTCCAGCAGCGGGGCAAGGTTTGGCGAGGCGAAAGCGTCGAAGCCGTCGGCATGGGCTTTGGTGGTGCGGTTGCCGCGGAACAGTCGATTGTTGAAGAACAGTGCCACTTCGTTAATCGGATAGTTGGCGGCGACGTACAGGGCGTTGAGCAGGTTAATCTGACCATCGGAACGCAGCTCGGCCAGCGGAATTTGTGACCCTGTCACAATGACCGGCTTGCCAAGGTTTTCCAGCATGAACGACAGCGCCGAGGCGGTAAACGCCATGGTGTCGGTTCCGTGGAGGATCACAAAGCCATCATACTCCTCATAATGGCTGCGGATATCGTCGGCGATGTGCTGCCAGTCCTCGGGGGTCATATCGGATGAATCCATCAGCGGATGGTATTCATGGATCGTGAAGTCCGGCATCTCCGGACGATGGAACTCCGGCATCAGCGCCAGCTGACGCTGCAGATGGCCGGAAACGGGTACATAGCCGTGTTCAGAGCGCTGCATACCGATGGTCCCACCGGTGTAGGCAACGTAAATCGATTTTTTTTGCATAGCATCGCTTAGGTTGGTCGTAGACAGGCGCAGTATAAAGAGACGCAGGAAAAAATACAGCGTCGGTCGCGGGCTTTGTGGCAGTGTTGGCAGGAGAGGGAAAAAGGCTGCCCCGGGAGACGGGGCAGCCGCTGCGTATTAACGGATGTTAGCGCAGGTCAGGCAGAAGGCATAGCGATTCTGCGGGTCGTTAAACGCCGCCAGCTTGTCGCTCTCCGCTTTCACCGTCTCGGCCGCTGCGGCGACCGGCGCAGGCAGCCAGGCCTGAATGGCCGCCGGCAGCGAGGCGCGTACCGAGCCGGTCAGGCTATCCAGCACCATCGAGAAGAAGGTCGGCTCTTCCTGATAGTAGTTGAGGTGCCAGGTTTTCAGCTTCGCCAGCTCGGCGGCTTTGGCCACCGCGTCGTCGAAGTCGCCGAGGCTGTCGACCAAGCCGTTGGCTTTGGCATCTTCCCCGGTCCAGACGTGGCCCTGGGCGATCTGGTCGATTTTCTCCGGCGTGCTCTTACGGGCGTTAGCCACCAGGGTGATAAAGCGCTGATAGCCATTCTCAATGCTCAACTGCATCAGCTGCTGCACTTCCGGCGGCAGCGCTTTGGTGCTGGAGACATCCGCCAGCGGCGACGTGGCGACGCCGTCGGTGTGGACGCCAATCGACCCGAGGGTATTTTCCACGGTGTTGATCACCCCAAAGATGCCAATGGAGCCGGTGAGGGTGCTTGGGTTCGCCACGATGTAATCCGCTGGGGTGGAGATCCAGTAGCCGCCGGACGCCGCCATGCCGCCCATCGAGACCACTACCGGTTTACCGGCGGCTTTGGCTGCCGCCAGCTCTTCACGAATGATTTCCGAAGCGGTTACGCTGCCGCCCGGGCTGTTTACGCGCAGAACGATGGCCTTAATTTTCGGATCGAGGCGCGCATCGCGAATTTGCGCTGCGGTGGTGTCGCCGCCGACGTTGCCCGGGGTCTCTTCACCGTCCATGATGGCGCCGTTGGCGAAGATTACCGCGATGGCGGAACCCTGGTCAGACGGCGTCTTCACGTTGTAGTCGTAATAGCTGATCGCCCGGTAATTGTTATCCGCTTTGCTCCAGCCAAACTGTTTGGTCAGCGCCTTTTCCACTTCCGTGGAGGTCGCCAGCTCATCCACCAGCTTATTGTCCAGCGCATATTTCGCCGTATCGCCGCCCACCTTACGCAGGCCATCGATAATGCCCTGGGCGCCCGGGAAGAGCTGCTGGGCGGTGATCTGGCGGTTGGCGGCAATGGTGTTGAGGTAGTTCTGCCACAGTTCGCCAATCCAGCGGCTATCCGCTTCGCGGGCGGCAGGGGACATATCATCGCGGATGAATGGCTCGACGGCGGATTTATAGGTGCCGACGCGGAAGACATGGGTGGAGACCTTCAGCTTATCCAGCAGCGATTTGTAATATAGCCCGTTGGTAGCGAAGCCGTGCAGGTCTACCTCGCCCTGCGGCGAGAGCCAGATTTTGTTGGCGAAGCTCGCCAGGTAGTACTGGCCCTGGCTGTAGCTGCTGCCAACGGCATACACCGGTTTGCCGCTATCGCGGAATTCGCGCAGCGCTTTGCCGATGTACTGCATGGATGGCTGGTCGCCGCCGACGAAGTTTTTCAGATCCAGCACAATACCGGTGATATTGCGGTCATCCTTCGCCTGGCGAATGGTCTGCACGATATCGAACAGGGAATTCTCCTGCAGACGGTCCGAGCTGGCGCCAAACAGCTGGCGGCCAATCACGCCGAGCTTGCTGCTGGCGGATGGTTTATCCACCACCACGCCGGTAATATCCAGCAACAGCGCGCCGCGCGCGGCATGTTCGCTGGTGGTGCTGCTGAACTGGCTCCAGATGCCGATACACACCAGCACCAGCACCAGGAAGATCGCATTGAGGGCCAGTTTGCGAATAAAGTTGAGTATCCGCCACGTCCATTTAAAAAAGCTGGCAATCAGTCGCCAAAGGGTTCGCATGTCTTCTCCCTAACGTTATCTAAAAAGGGCAGGCCGCAGGGGCCGCCGCGTCTGGCTATCCTAAAGAGTGAGCCGTCGGTTGTCAGCAGGAATCACCGACCGCGCTGTAACAAAATCCTTGTGCATGTTAATTTTATGAAAAATGACATCACAGGAGTTATACAGATGGATGCTCTCGATCTACTGCTTAATCGCCGGAGCGCTTCCCGCCTGGCGGAACCTGCCCCGGCGGGCGAACAGCTGGAAAACATTCTGCGCGCCGGGCTGCGCGCCCCGGATCATGGCACCCTGCAGCCGTGGCGCTTCTTTATTATCGCCGATGACGGCCGCGAGCGCTTCAGCCAGTTGCTGGAAAAAGGGGCCAGAGAGGCCGGCCAGGATGAGAAGGGAATTGAGAAAGCCCGCAATGCGCCGTTCCGCGCGCCGCTGATTATTACCGTGGTCGCGCGCTGTGAAGACCACCCTAAGGTGCCGCGCTGGGAGCAGGAGATGTCCGCTGGCTGCGCGGTGATGGCGATGCAGATGGCGGCCCTGGCTCAGGGATTCAACGGTATCTGGCGCAGCGGAGCATTGACCGAGAGTCCGGTGGTGCGGGCCGGCTTCGAGTGCCGCGAACAGGATAAAATTGTCGGCTTCCTCTATCTGGGGACGCCGCAGCTAAAAGCCTCAACCACCATTGCCCTGCCGGATACCGCGCCGTTTGTGACGCGATTCTGAGTCCGCGTGTGTTATGCCGGGTGGCGGCTTATGCCTTACCCGGCCAACGCATCCGGCTCTGACTGTCTGTAGGCCCGCGCAAGCGCAGCGCCGCCGGGCAAGGACAGCGGGCACAGAGCCGATTTTGGCCGGGTGGCGGCTGCGCCTTACCCGGCCTACGTTCGTACGACCTGTCGTTAATTTATTCACTTTTCTTGCTGAAACTGCCGGTGCTGACGGCCTCAAAATCGCTGAGACGTTCCCGGCAGGCCGGGGCAGCCCGCATCCATGCGGGCTGAGGGCCGTGTTTTGCAGAGATGCTGCCTCGGCCCGACCCGAAGCCTGCAGGGATAAGTCGAAGGGACCGCGCAGCGGCGATTTTGCTGGCCGGAGCCCGGGGGTACAGGGGGCGGCGGCGACTGGCCGCCCCCTGTGCGCTCCCGGCGCCATGAGTGACATAACGCAGACGATTAACCGGGAGTGCAAACTACGCTGAAGCCACAGATAACATAAACAACCACACTGCAGTGCTTCCCCTCACCCTGGCCCTCTCCCGGAGGGAGAGGGAACCGTCCGGCTGGCCGCGCAAGCGCAGCGCCGCCGGGCGATGGCAGCAGGCTCGGAGCCGCATCTATGCCGGGTGGCGGCTCGCGCCTGACCCGGCCTACAACCCCTACCATTCGAATCAATCGCGGTTTTTGTAGCCCGGACAAGGCGCGCCAGGCGCCGCATCCGGGAATGCAACGGCGATGACGTTACTTCTGCCTTTTCGCGAATTCGTCTTTGGCTTTCTGCAACTGCTGCTGGAAGGCCGGGTTGGTGTGCAGCGTAGCGACCACCGCGGAGCCGACGATGCGCGCCGCATCGACATCGCTCTGCCAGTGATAGCCGCAGATCACCCGGCTCTCGCCGAGCTCATAGCCGCGCTTCAAAATTTCGTTTTGCCGCTGCGGGTTGATCTCCGCCAGCACCAGGGCGGTGGCCCAGCCGATAGAAGTATGCCCGGAGGGGTAAGAGCCGTTTTTCGCCAGCTTGTCCTGTTCGGTGGTGTTGCAGGTGGAGACGCCATAGAACGCAAACGGGCGAATGCGCATGTATTTCTCTTTCGCGCTGCGGGTCGCCAGGTCGCCGGCGTCTTCAATCATATTGGTCAGCAGTTTGTGAAGCTGCGGCGCGTCTTTCTCGGTAATCGGCGAACCAAAGGCGCTGGAGAAGGCGTTGGCCACGCCGCCCGCGCTGAGGTTGGCATCCTCTGCCGCCAGCTTCCCGCGCTCGGTATTGCGCAGCAGACGTCCTTGCTCATACATCGCCTGATCGTTTAAAAATGCGATACTGCCCACCGCCGGCGGTGGTGGCAACAGCGCCAGGCTGTCGATGGCCTGGGCATTGGTCAGATAGTAGAGATCGGGCTTGGTGGTGACATCGTTCCCGGGGGGAACCAGAGCAAAGGCGTTAACGGAGAAGAAACTGGCCAGGCAAAGGGCAAGAACACGCTTTTTCATTAGAATTTCCTTACGTCATAATCATTCCAGAGAAGACAGTCCTGTGCTGTCACATTTCTGTCATCTTTAAGTAAAAGTGAAAATGGTCGGGAAAAAATTGTCGCGTCTCGCAAAAACGGCTTTTTGTCTGCTTAATGAGCAACCATACGCGATTTCAGACTGTCGTACTTACCACCCTGGCGTTTGGGCGCTAACATAGCGGGATTGCAATGACAGGAGATGTCCATGAGCGAGCAAGCCATTCGTTTAACGCAATACAGCCACGGAGCCGGTTGTGGTTGTAAAATTTCCCCGAAAGTGCTGGAAACTATCCTGCATAGCGAGCAGGCGAAGTTTGTCGACCCAAACCTGCTTGTCGGCAACGAAACCAGCGATGATGCCGCCGTTTACGATCTCGGTAATGGCACCTCGATCGTCAGCACCACCGATTTCTTTATGCCGATTGTCGATAACCCGTTCGACTTTGGCCGCATCGCCGCCACCAACGCCATCAGCGATATTTTCGCTATGGGCGGGAAACCGATTATGGCGATTGCCATCCTCGGCTGGCCGATCAACACCCTGGCGCCGGAAATCGCTCGCGAAGTGGTGGAGGGCGGGCGCTTTGCCTGCCAGCAGGCGGGGATCGCGCTGGCGGGCGGCCACTCCATTGACGCCCCGGAGCCGATCTTCGGTCTGGCGGTCACCGGCGTGGTGCCCACCGAGCGCATCAAGAAAAACAGCACCGCCCAGGCGGGTTGCAAACTGTATCTCACCAAACCGCTGGGGATCGGCGTACTGACCACTGCAGAGAAAAAATCGCTGCTCAAGCCAGAGCATCAAGGGTTAGCGACGGAGACCATGTGCCAGATGAACCTCGCCGGCGCCGCGTTTGCCGCCATCGACGGGGTGAAGGCGATGACCGACGTCACCGGCTTTGGCCTGCTCGGCCACCTCAGCGAGGTGTGCCGCGGGGCCGGCGTGCAGGCGCAGCTGCGCTATGCCGATATCCCGAAACTGCCGGGGGTGGAGGACTATATCGCCGCCGGCGCGGTGCCGGGCGGCACCGGGCGCAACTTTGCCAGCTACGGCCATCTCATGGGCGAGATGCCGACGGAGTGGCGGGATCTGCTGTGCGATCCGCAGACCTCCGGCGGTCTGCTGCTGGCGGTGACCCCGGAGGCGGAGGCGGAAGTTCAGGCCGCCGCGGCGGAGTTCGGCATTAAGCTGGCCGCCATCGGCGAGCTGGTGACCGCCCGCGGCGGGCGACCCATGATCGAGATCCGTTGATTCGATGCGGTTGTTTATTGCAGAAAAACCGAGTCTCGGTCGGGCTATCGCCGATGTGTTGCCTAAACCGCACCGCAAAGGCGATGGCTATATTGAGTGCGGCAACGGGCAGGTGGTCACCTGGTGTATCGGCCACCTGCTGGAGCAGGCGCAGCCGGACATCTACGACAGCCGCTATGCCCGGTGGAATCTCAACGATCTGCCGATTGTGCCGGAGAAATGGCAGCTGCAGCCAAAGCCCTCGGTCACCAAACAGCTGAATGTCATCAAGCGCCTGCTCGGCGACGCCGAGGAGGTTATCCACGCCGGCGACCCGGACAGAGAAGGGCAGCTGCTGGTGGACGAAGTACTCGACTACCTGCAGCTGGCGCCGGAGAAGCGTCAGCAGGTGCAGCGCTGTCTGATTAACGATCTCAACCCGCAGGCGGTGGAGCGGGCGATCAACCGTCTGCGCGCCAACAGCGAGTTCGTGCCGCTCTGCGTGTCGGCGCTGGCGCGGGCCCGCGCCGACTGGCTGTACGGCATCAATATGACCCGCGCCTACACCCTGCTGGGGCGCAACGCCGGCTATCAGGGGGTGCTCTCGGTGGGGCGGGTGCAGACCCCGGTACTTGGCCTGGTGGTCCGTCGCGATGAAGAGATTGAAAATTTCGTCGCCAAAGATTTCTTCGACGTGAAGGCGCATATCGTCACGCCGCAGGAGGAGCGTTTTGTCGCCACCTGGGTGCCGAGCGAAGCCTGCGAACCTTACCAGGATGAAGAAGGGCGCCTGCTGCATCGTCCGCTGGCCGAGCATGTGGTTAAGCGCATCGAAGGCCAGCCGGCAATCGTGACCGGCTATAACGATAAGCGCGATTCCGAACCCGCGCCGCTGCCGTTCTCGCTGTCGGCGCTGCAGATTGAGGCGGCCAAACGTTTCGGCTTCAGCGCGCAGAACGTGCTGGATATCTGCCAGAAGCTGTACGAAACCCACAAACTCATCACCTATCCGCGTTCGGACAGCCGCTATCTGCCGGAAGAGCACTTCGCTGGCCGCCATGCGGTGTTGAATGCGATTGCCGTCCATGCGGCGGACCTGCTGCCGCAGCCCGTAGTGGATCCGGAGATCCGCAACCGCTGCTGGGATGATAAAAAGGTCGACGCGCACCATGCGATTATCCCAACCGCCCGCAGCAGCCAGGTGAAGCTCACCGATAACGAAGCGAAGGTGTACACCCTGATCGCCCGCCAGTATCTGATGCAGTTCTGCCCTGACGCAGTGTTCCGCAAATGCCAGATTGATCTTGAGATCGCCAACGGCAAGTTTGTCGCCAAGGCGCGTTTTCTGGCCGAGGCGGGCTGGCGGACGCTGCTTGGCAGCAAAGAGCGCGATGAAGAGAACGACGGCACGCCGCTGCCGGTGGTGGCCAAAGGCGATGAACTGCTGTGCGAGAGGGGCGAGGTGGTGGAGCGTCAGACCCAGCCGCCGCGCCACTTTACCGACGCCACTCTGCTGTCGGCGATGACCGGGATTGCCCGCTTCGTGCAGGATAAAGATCTGAAGAAGATCCTCCGCGCCACCGACGGCCTCGGCACGGAAGCGACCCGCGCAGGGATTATCGAGCTGCTGTTCAAGCGTGGTTTCCTGAGCAAAAAGGGGCGCTATATCCACTCTTCGGAGGCCGGCAGGGCGCTCATTCATTCCCTGCCGGAGATGGCCGGGCGACCGGACATGACCGCCCACTGGGAGTCGGTGTTGACGCAGATCAGCGAGAAACAGTGCCGCTATCAGGACTTTATGCAGCCGCTGGTAGGGACGCTGTATCAACTGATCGATCAGGCGCGCAGCACGCCGGTGCGTCAGTTCCGCGGCCTGGTGGCGCCGGGCGGGGCGAAGAAGTCGTTCAGCAAAGGTAAAGGGAAGCCGAAAGGCAAAAAAGCGGCAGACGATACCGCGCCGCCGCCGCAGTAACCCGCCGGTGGTCGCGAGGATGCGTTATCCCGCGGCCACCGCTTCTCCGCCAGTCAGGCCAATGGTCTACACTAAACAGCCGGGAAGAGCCTGGACGCGGGGCCCCTGAGCAGGGGATGCCCGCTGCGCTTTTCCTGATGCCGATGCCCCATTTCTCTCACAGGCGATAAGGAGGACCCGTGAAATATATTGCTATCAGCCAACCGGGCGGCCCGGAGGTATTGCAGATCCGCGAAGGGGAGATTCCCACCATCGGGGAGCATGAGGTGCTCATTGAGGTGAAGGCGGCGGGCGTCAACCGGCCGGATATTCTGCAGCGCCAGGGTCTGTATCCCATGCCTGAGGGCGTCACCCCCGTGCCCGGCCTCGAGGTGGCGGGCGTGGTTGTTAAGGTCGGCGCGCAGGTCACAGCGTTTACGCCCGGCGATCGCGTTTGCGCGCTGACCAACGGCGGCGGCTATGCCGAATACTGCGCCGTGCCGGCAGGCCAGACGTTGCCGATCCCGGCGGGCCTCAGTTTTAGCGAAGCGGCCGCCATTCCGGAAACCTTCTTCACCGTCTGGGCGAATGTCTTCCAGCTGGGTAAGCTGCAGCCTGGCGAAAGCATTCTGGTCCACGGCGGCGCCAGCGGGATTGGCACCACCGCGGTCCTGCTGTGCCACGCGTTGGGGATGACCGTCTATGCCACCGTCGGCCAGGACGAAAAAATTGCTGCGCTACGTCCCTATGCTACGGCGATTAACTACAAAACCGATGATTTTGCCGAGAAAATCGGCCAGCTGACCAACGATGAAGGGGTGGACGTCATTCTGGATATTGTTGGCGGCCCTTACTTTAACCGCAACCTTGGGTTACTGAAAAAGGATGGACGACTGGTCATCATCGGCTTTATGGGCGGGCGAATCGCTCATGAGGTTGATATTCAGACTCTGATGCTCAAGCGAGCCACCGTCACCGGCTCGACCATGCGCGGCCGGACGGCGGCGGAGAAACAACAGATTGCCGAGGCGCTGCGCCGCCACGTCTGGCCGCTGCTAGAGGCAGGGAAATGCAAGCCGCTGATCTACGCCAGCTACCCGATGGCGGAGATTGCCGAGGCCCATGCCTGTCTGGACAGTGGTCAGCATCTGGGGAAAGTGGTGATCACGATGACGTCGTGAGACGCATCCCGGCGGGCTGCCGCCGGGATGGAGTTAGGGGAGGTTAAATCACGCCCTGGGCCAGCATGGCATCTGCAACCTTCACGAAACCGGCGATATTCGCGCCGCGCACGTAGTTGGTCTGCTTCGCTTCGCCGCCGTACTGCACGCAAGCGTGGTGGATATCCAGCATGATGTGATGCAGGCGGGCATCCACTTTTTCCGCTTTCCAGCCCATGCGCGCGGCGTTCTGCGCCATCTCCAGACCGGAAGTCGCCACGCCGCCGGCGTTGGCCGCTTTGCCCGGGGCAAACAGCACGCCAGCTTCCAGGAACAGGTCGGTTGCGGCGATGGTGGTCGGCATGTTGGCGCCTTCCGCCACGGCCTTGACGCCATTGGCAATCAGCTGGCGGGCGGCATCGACGTCCAGTTCGTTCTGGGTCGCGCAAGGCAGGGCAATATCCACCGGCACTGACCACGGCTGCTGGCCTTCAAGATAGGTGAGGCCAAATTCGCGGGCGTAATCGGCCACGCGGCCGTGGGCACGCTCTTTAATGTCGATCAGGCGGGCCAGTTTTTCTTTGGTGAAGCCCGCTTCGTCAACGACGGTGCCGTTGGAGTCGGAGGCCGTCACCACCCGCGCGCCAAGCTCCATCGCTTTCTCAATGGCGTATTGCGCGACGTTGCCGGAGCCGGAAACCGCCACGCGAGCGCCTTCGAAGCCGAGGCCGTGACGTTTGAGCATCGCTTCGGTGAAGTAGATCAGGCCGTAACCAGTGGCTTCCGGACGGATCAAGCTGCCGCCAAAGGAGAGTCCTTTACCGGTGAAGACGCAGGCGCTGTTGTTGGAGAGCTTGCGCATCATTCCGGCCATAAAGCCGACTTCGCGACCGCCGACGCCGATATCGCCCGCCGGTACGTCGGTATCCGGGCCAAGGTGGCGATAGAGTTCGGTCATCAGCGCCTGGCAGAAACGCATCACTTCGCCATCGCTCTTGCCTTTAGGATCGAAATCGCTGCCGCCTTTCCCGCCGCCCATCGGCAGAGTGGTCAGGGCGTTTTTGAAGGTCTGCTCGAAGCCAAGGAATTTGAGAATCGACAGGTTAACCGACGGGTGAAAACGCATCCCGCCTTTATACGGGCCGATGGCCGAGTTGAACTGCACGCGCCACGCGCGGTTGACCTGGACCTGATTGCGGTCGTCCACCCACACCACGCGGAACTGGATCACGCGCTCCGGTTCCACCAGACGTTCCAGCAAAGCAAGCTGACGATAGCGCGGATTTTCCTCAAGGAAAGGCCACAGGGTGGTCATCACCTCCCGGACGGCTTGAGCAAATTCGGTTTGATGAGGATCGCGCTGTTGAACGCGGGTGAGAAAGCCTTCCAGAGTGCACGTCTGATCCATAGATATCAGTTCCCCTTATGGTTGTGGTTGCATGTATTTATTATGATTCGGTCCTTGAAAAAACCGATTTTCCGACTATAACACCGCTAATCCTTAGGCAAGCAAGGAAAAATTGAGCCGACAACAAAATTTATAATTGCCCGCTCGTCATAACTAAAAGCGATGACGAGGCGGCGGGCGGATCAGCGGACGGAAAGGGTGGGGCGCTGGGCGATAAAGGCGTGCAGCAGAGGAATATCGGCCGGGGCGAGATCGAGGGCCAGCGCTTCTGTGGGAAGGCACCAGCGCAGCTGAGTGTGATAGTGGGCCAGCGGCGTGCCCTGAAAGTGCGGCACCCACCAGGCGTGCAGATGGATCCGGCGGCCGGAGACCTCCCGCTGATGGCTAGCGATATAGCAAGCCGGGCGGGCGATGATGCCCATCTCCTCCTGCAGTTCGCGGGCCAGCGCCTGCGGCTGGCTTTCACCCGGCTCCACTTTGCCGCCGGCGAACTCCCACATCCCCGGCTGGTCGGCGTGGGGCGGACGCTGCGCCAGCAGAATCTGGCCATCCTGTTCAATAATGGCGGCGACAACATCAATCATTTTTAGCATAAGCATCAAGGTTAATAAGACGAATATGGCCTATTATCACCGCCATAGACCGTAACTGACAACCGCCAACCCTGCTGGAGGCCTTCGTGCTTGATAGCCACCTGCATCCGCGCCTTAAACCCCTGCTAAACGCTGTCGCCGGCGCCCTTGACCGCCCCGGCATCTCACCGGACGGGCTGACGCTGGTCGGTTTTGCCATCGGCGTGCTGGCTCTGCCCTTTCTGGCGCTGGGGTGGTATGGCGCGGCGCTGGCGGCCATTCTCCTTAACCGCCTGCTGGATGGCCTGGACGGCGCTCTGGCGCGGCGGCGCGGGCTCACGGACGCGGGCGGCTTTCTCGATATTGCGCTGGATTTTCTCTTTTACGCCCTGGTGCCGTTCGGCTTTATTCTGGCGGATCCGCTGAACAATGCCCTGGCGGGCGGCTGGCTGCTGTTTGCCTTTATCGGCACCGGCAGCAGCTTTCTCGCTTTTGCCGCCCTGGCGGCCAGGCACCAGATCGCCAATCCCGGCTACGCCCATAAATCGCTGTACTATCTCGGGGGACTGACGGAGGGGACGGAGACCATCCTGTTGTTTGTCCTCGGCTGCCTGTTTCCGGCGCATTTCGCCTGGCTGGCGTGGCTGTTTGGCGCGCTGTGCTGGCTGACGACGGCGACGCGCATCTGCAGTGGCTACCAGACCTTAAAGCGGGTAACGACCACAGCGTAAACGGGGTATCGCGCGTCGCCGACAAAGGGCGACGCGCTGAGGCGGGGCGAGTTACTGACTGCTTTCCGGGCCGCGCTCTCCGCGGGCCACCGGATTGTGCGGGTTGCTGCTCCATTCGTACCAGCCGCCGTCGTACACCGCGACGTGCGGCCAGCCCATGGCGCGGGCATACATAAAGGTTTCCGAGGCCCGCCAGCCGGTCCCGCAATAGAATGCCACTTGCTGGCTCGGCAGAATGTTCCACTGGCGCCACAGGGCAGCGATATCGTCGGCGCTGCGCATGGTGCCGTCCGGGTTATGGAAATCCTCCATGTGCGTGGAGTCGCTCCCGGCGTGGCCCCAGCGGGCCCCAGCGATGTCGCCCTTCGGCTTGATATAGCTGTAGCCGCTGGTGGTGCCGATAAACTCCGGCCACGAGCGGACGCTGACCAGCGAGGCGTCCTGACGATGCAGCAGCCCGCGGGCTTGTTCGGTATCCAGCATCAGCTGCGGCTGGCCGGGGATCGGCGCGCCGAAATCAGGCGCCGGCTGCTGCGCCGGCGGCATACCGCGCTCTACCGGCAGCCCGGCGTCGGACCAGGTCTGCCAGCCGCCGTCAAGCAGGCGCACGTCTTTGACCCCGGCGTACAGCATGATCTGCGCCACCCGCGCTGCGGCGTAGACGTCGCGACCATAGAGGATCACCGTGGTGTCATGCCGGATGCCGTGCTTCGCCAGCATCGCCTTCAGCTGCGCGTCGGACACTTTATTCCACAGCGGTTCGCTCTCCACCTCATTGGTATCGATATAGCCCGCGCCAGGGATATGGCTCAGCAGATAGAGCTTCGGCGCTCCCCAGGCGGCTTCAAACACTTTCCAATCGCCTGCCGGGGCGGCGGCGACCGCTTTCCCTTGCTGTAGGTCGTGCAGCCACTGGGGGTAGACCAGCTGTTCAAAGTGCGGCAGCTTTTGCAGACGGTCGGTCTGGCTCAGCGCATCGCTCAGGGTGCTGAGCCGGGTGAAACCCGTTTGTTTCAGCCGCGCCGCGACGCTGGCGTTATCCTCCGGGCTGCCGTACAGCGCGATGGGGGTATCGGAATGGAGCTGGTGCTGCTTAGCCCAGGCGCGCAGCTGATCATCGCTCATGGCGCCGAGCCAGCGGGCGGAAAGATTGAGGGCCTGCGGCTCATGGCCTTCCGGGCCGTTGGCGCGCTGCGGCCAGCCGTTGTAATAAGCGCTGAGCCGGGTGTCGATGGCCACGCCGTGCTGCTGTTGCAGGTGGAAGAGAGTGAGCGCTGGCATGGTTTCAGCGGCGCAGGTAGTGGAAGCAGCAAGCCCCATGAGCAGGGCGAGTGCGGTCAATTGAGAAACACGTTTCATCGAAATGCCCGACGGTAAAAAGTGGAGGGCGTATTCTCCGCTCGCCAGGCGCCGATTTCTTTGCGGTAACGCAGGTTTGCACGCTATTGTCCTTCATTGCCAGCGCTCCATCGCCAGGCAGCGCCCCGTCGGCGGGCAGTCCTCGCGATCGTGGGTCACCAGGATCGCCGGAATGGCCTGGCGGGCCAGTTCTTCAAAGACCCAGCGGCGGAACCCGGCGCGCAGGCTGGCATCCAGGCGGCTGAAGGGTTCATCGAGCAGCAGCGCCTCGGGGCGCGCCAGCAGGGCGCGCAGCAGGCTCACCCGCGCCCGCTGCCCGCCGGAGAGCGTGGCCGGATCGCGCGGGGCGAAGCCCGCCAGCCCGGCGCGGCTAAGCGCTTCCTCCACCGCGGTTTTTCGCGCCTCGCCGCGCACGTTCTCCGGCAGCGCCAGCTGTAAATTTTGCCCGACGCTGAAATGGTCGAACAGTAACGGGTCCTGAAACAGAATGCCGATGCGCCGATGCTCTGTCGGCAGCGTATCGCAACGCCGTTCGTTGAGCCACAGTTCGCCTCGGGCGCGAAAATCGCCGGACAGGGCGCCAATCATCCAGGCAAACAGTGTTGATTTCCCGCTACCGGAGGGGCCCATCAGCGTCAGCACCTCCCCCGGGGCTACCGAAAAGGCGACCTCCCGCAGCAGCGGCTGGCGTCTCACGCTCAGAGTCAGATGGTTTACGGTTAGCACTAGCGAAGTCCTCGTCGATAGCGGCCTTGTTAAGAGGGAAATTATTTGATATTACCGGGAAGAGAAGGAATTTAACGGGAATCCGCGGGATTACTGGCTCCACCCTGTTTGGGTATTTGATACCAGTCAAAGAGAAATTGAGCCGATCGGCAAAACTTTTGATACTGTTGCTTAAAAGCCTTCATTGGTCAAAAGGCGGTGTTTAAAACCAATTCTATCACACTTCAAAATAACAAGCCGGTTTTACCGACAGCAAACTTTAACCGGCCTTTTTGGTTGTTTCAGGAAGGTCTGTTTTGGCTATGCCTTGATCGCTCTCAGATGACCCTTTTTTCAGTTGCTCATTAAGCCTCAGTAAGCGCTCTTTCTCATCTAGACTCAGACCCATCAGTGTTCTGTCTGCTTCTGCTATTGAGGCAATAAGCCCCACCATGCTTCGCGCACCTTCTTTCAAACAATAATCGAGGACTTCTTTCTGTTCTTCAGGTCCCAGAGTATCAAAAATCATGTTCCAAGTGCTTTTGATTGGATCGATATACACGTTCCGCGCCTCTTCATTAGCCCTTACTTGACTCAAATTGGAATCAACACCAAAGGCCAGCCAGTCCAGTGTTACCTGCTCTTTTGATGCGATTGCTTGCATAGCTGAAAAAGAGGGTTCAGTCCCTCTAGATAGATAGTTATTAAGTGTAGAGAAAGATAACCCCCAATCCTTAGCTGCAGCCCTGACGCTGCGGTTTCCTACTAGCGATTTCAGTCTCTTGATAAAGCTTTCTTTTCTGCCTTCATCAAAAGCAATTTCATTTGCTTTTCCAGTAGCCATTTTCTTTCCCGTTTAACGCATTGATTATAAAAGAAATGATTCAAATTAGGTTCACCAAACCACATCAAGACAAAAGAAAGATTCATATTTGCTTTACGTGATGCTTATTTGGATCAATACTATTCCTACGGATAACCCCGGCGGATTACTCCGGCGGATAACTTTTAAGAGTAAACGAACTATGGAAAGAAATGAAGTGCGTGACTGGCATCGCATTGACATTGTCGCCGAGCTTCACAAGCGCGGCGTGACAATGCGCAGCCTTTCCACCAGTGCCGGGCTAAGCCCCGACACGCTGAAAAATGCGCTGGCTCGTTCATATCCTAAAGGTGAGCGCATTATTGCGAGTGCTCTCAATCTGGAACCCTCTTCAATCTGGCCAAGCCGATACAACAAGGATTTGTGATCATGTTTGTCACTGTGAATGAATTAGTTGGCCTTCCCGGTTTGCCAGGCACTCAGCAGGGGATTCGCGGAATGATGAACAAGCGGACAGCCGACGCGCCAACTCTTGTGCGCAAACGTCAGGGTACAAAGGCTTTCGAATATCACATTGACTGCCTTCCTGACTCTGCTCAGAAAGCGCTACGTGCTCGCCAGATAAAAGAACTGATGAACGGTTCACCGAAAGAGCTGCCTGTCGCTCCTGCTACCGCATCGACTACGCCACGCGCCAAAGGTGCCGAGGAGAGCAAAATCGCGGTGTACCGCAAATGCCCGGCGCTGATGGAGCAGAAGCTGAACGGTCTGACAGCAGCACAGCGCCAGACTGCTGACGCGCGTATGGCGCTGGTCGTTGAAGTGCTGCGCCTCGGTGAACTGCCGGGATACAGCCGGGCAAAAGCTATTCGCGAGATCGTGCGTCAGGCTCAGAGTGGTGAACTACCTGAGCGGCTGGCCGCTGCCGTCTCAATGGCGAACGCCAAAAAAGGTGCGTCACGGTCGCTGAGTGAAATATCACTCAAGCGCTGGGTGGCGGATTTTAATAAGACCCGCTCCGCAGCTGAACGTCTTCTTTTGCTTGCACCGGGCAAACGTCAGGTTGTTAAGCCGGAAGAAATCAGATGGTTGCCCGAGTTCCTGAGCTTTTATCGTCGCCCTGACGGGCGCGGTATTCAGGAGGCATACGATGATTTTGCTGCTGAATGGGCTGAGCGGTATCAGGATGATGCCCTGATGGCCGCAGCAATCCCTTCTTACGATCAGGTGTGTTATGCCATGAATAAATTACCGGTAGTGGTTAAACAGAAAGGCCGTATCACCGGAAGCGAGTTCCGCCAGTATGAGGGCTTTGTCCGCCGTGACTGGGAGTCACTTCCGGTTAATTACGTCTGGATTGGTGACGGCCACGGCATGAAGATGAAAGTCGCCCATCCTGACCACGGCAACCCGTTCTCGCCGGAGGTGACGTTTATCCTGGATGGTAGCTGCCGTTATATTGTTGGCTGGAGTCTGGCGTTGTCTGAAAGTGTGATAGCCGTTGCCGACGCCCTGCGCCACGGCATCAAAAACCATGGCAAGCCGTTCCTGTACTATTCCGATAACGGTGGTGGTGAGACCAACAATACCTTCGATGCGGAGCTGACCGGTATTCTTCCCCGCCTCGGAATTGATCACCGGCTGGGTATCCCTGAAAACCCGCAGGGGCGAGGGATTATCGAGCGCCTTAACCGTTCGCTGGCCATGCGTATATCACGCCAGTTCGCTACCTATTACGGCACCGGCGCAGACCGTGGCACCGTTCGCCGCATGACAAAAGCGCTGCAGTCGGCAACGAATGCAGCGAACAAAGGGAAGGAGCTGACGGCAAAACAACAGCAGACCCTGCGCGATCTGCCGTCATGGGAATCACTCATTGAGCACATTGAGGCCGGTGTGGAGTGGTACAACAACCGCCCGCATGAGTCTCTGCCGCTTCGTGGAGATGGTGAGCACTTCACTCCGGCGCAGTTCCGCCGCTATAAGCTGGAGAAAGAAGCGACAGAAATCGAGTGGCTGTCTGAGCTTGAGCTGCGCGAGATGTTCATGCCGCAGATAGAGCGTACCGTCAACCGCTGTGAGGTCCGTTTATTCAATAACCTGTATTACTCCGCTGAGCTGAATAACGAGCACAGTAATAAAGTGCTGGTTAATTACGATATTCACGACGCAACAAAGGTTGTAATTCGTCGTCTGGATGGTTCCTTTATTTGTGAGGCTGTCTGGGATGGTAATAAACAGCAGGCATTCCCGGTCACTGCTGAATATCACCAACGCCAGCAACGCATCAAAGGGATGCGCCAGCGTGGCGAGGAGAAAGTCCGTCTGGCCGAGGCTGAGAACGTCCACACCCTGCCAGCTCCGGCAGAGCAGGAATGGCTGCATGGCAACGTCTATCGCCCCACTCGCGGTACGACACCGGTGGCGCTGGCGGAAGTGGAGGATGCGGAATACAGCGAGGATGAATATCTGAATAACTCGCTGGATATTCTGGAATCAAATAAGCGTAAAAACGCGATTTAAAACCATTTAAATACCCTTCAAATAATGGAGTTAATTATGTCTGAGGTGAATATTCCCGATATTCGCGAGGTTCTGCGCAACCTTGTCGATGGTAACCGCTTTACTTTTGCTCAGGTTGCCCGTGAAACCGGCTTATCAACCGGTGTGGTCAGCGGCTTCATGAACAACAAATATGCCGGTGATAACGACCGCGTCGAGAAAGCCCTGCAGCGCTGGGTCAATAAACAGCATTCTGCTGCAGAACTGCCGGAGCCACCGCGCTTTATTGAGACCCCAACAGTTAAACAAATCTGGACAGCCTTTCGCTATGCACATCTGACAGAGTGCATCGGCGTGGTTTGTGGTAACCCTGGCGTCGGGAAGTCCGAGGCCGCTCGGGAATACCGCCGCAGTAACGACAACGTCTGGATGATAACGATCACCCCCTCATGTGCCAGCGTGCTGGAATGCCTGACCGAGCTGGCCTATGAGCTGGGTATGAATGATGCGCCGCGCCGCAAAGGTCCGCTGGCCCGCGCACTGCGTCGCCGTCTTGATGGCACTCAGGGCCTTGTCATCATTGACGAAGCGGACCATCTGGGCGCAGAAACGCTCGAAGAGCTGCGCCTGCTGCAGGAAGCCACCCGTGTCGGGCTGGTGCTGATGGGTAACCACCGCGTCTACAGCAACATGACCGGCGGCAATCGCACCGTCGAGTTCGCCCGCCTGTTCTCACGTATTGCCAAGCGCGTGGCGATCAACAAGACCAAAAAGGCCGATGTGGCCGCGATTGCCGACGCCTGGCATATCACCGGTGAAAAAGAACGCGATTTACTCCAGCAGATCGCACAGAAGCCCGGCGCACTGCGTATCCTTAGCCACTCCCTGCGGCTGGCGGCGATGACGGCTCACGGCGCGGGTGAAGCTGTCAGCGAAAGCTACATTCGCAAGGCACTGCGTGATCTGGATCTGGATGTTGATGTTTCAACGTTACTGAGGGGTTAACACCATGATTACTGAACGTATTGCTGAACATGTTGGTATGGCCACCGCTGCGCAGGCATGGCTGCAGGCGCGCGGTAGTCGTGTTACGGAGATCCGGGTGTGGATGCGCCGCCCGTGTCTGGAAATCACCTGTCCGCCGACTGAACTGGTGAACAGGGCTAATCATCTGATTGAACGCTGCCCCACCGGGACCCGTTCCGTGTGGATGGCCACCCTTGAAGGCTGTCATGTTATCTGGAGGTAAGTATGGAAAAGCGCCGTATGTGGACTAAGCAGGAAATTCAGTTCGTTCGTGAAAATGCCGGAAAGCTGACGTCACAGCAGATTGCCGACAGGCTCAACCGCACCCGTCAGGCTATTCAGTCTCAGGCTAACCGCTGGGGCCTGTCGGTTCTTGTTCAACCAGCAGACGCGCATGATGCTTATCTTTGTCGCGAGCTTTATAAAGAGGGTCTGACCATTCCGGTTATTGCCGAAAAGATGGAATTAAGTCGTCGGGTTGTTTCGAATATTGTTTTTTCAGAATGTTATTAATTCAGCGAGGCTTTGATGAATACTTTAAATACCATCCCGGAAGGTTACCGGATTAACGCTCAGGGGCATTTAGTTCCTGAATCACAGATTAAACCACTGGATAAACTGCGTGATGAAATGGTGCTCGGCATCGTTGAGGCGGCTCGTCTGCAGCGTCAGTCGCTGGTCGAGTTCAAGCTCGGCTCTATGGCGAAAATCGGTGACTTTATCGACCTTTCAGCAGCGGAGTACGGCGTGGAGTATGGCGGTACCAAAGGCAATGTCACACTGGCCAGCTTTGATGGCCGTTATAAGTTGGTTCGCGCCGTAGGCGAGCATCGCATCTTTGATGAGCGCATTCAGGCAGCGAAAAAGCTGATTGATGACTGCATTCATGAATGGTCTGCCGGAGCTAATGAAAAGATTATGGCAATGGTCGATCATGCCTTCCGTGTCAATAAACAGGGCCGGATTGATATCAATCAGGTTCTGGGTCTCCGCTCACTGAATATTGACGATGCCAAATGGAATGAAGCGATGGACGCCGTCGCGGACGCGATTCAGGTGACGGGAACCAGTCAGTACCTGCGTTTATATGAGCGTCAGGATGATGGAACTTATAAACAGATATCGCTGGATTTAGCCAAGCTCTGAATATTCGTTAATTAATTTTATTTAATTTCCGGCGTTAGCGCTGTGGGGTTGCTCACGCCGAAAATCAGTAGGGACATATTATGAATCCGAAAACAAAAGGTATTTTTGAGGCTGCTTTCGCCAAATGGGGATTTGAATCTCAGGTGCTGGTTCTTTCTGAAGAAGCCAGCGAATCATCTGCTGCCTGTTCGCGTTTTCTTAACCACAAAACCGACATCAGCAAAGTGGCTGAAGAAGCGGCGGATGTCGAGATCATGATTGAGCAACTGCGTCATAACGGAATGGGCCCGATGATTGACCATGAAAAAAATCGCAAACTGGCGCGTCTGGCGCAGATTGTTGGCGTGGAATCTCAGCCAGTCAGTCCCTTTGGTCCGTCCGTTCTGGGGCTGCTGGCGGAAGCCAGCGAACAATTGGGTCTTGCCGAGACGCTCTACCGCGACACCAAAACCAGCAATCGCTATGCCGCCGCCCGCGCCCGTATGGCCGTCAGTCTGCTGATGCAGGCGGCTCAGAAGATGATGCGCGAGCAGCAGTATGCCGAACGTATGCGAACGGAGGATAAAGCTCATGATTAATTTAGAGCAGGTTAAAGCCGATATTGCGGCCCGTAAGGCGATGCCAGCTTGGGGGAAAAATACTTCCATCGAGCGCATTAAAACCATTAATGCAACGCTTCCCAGCTTTTCGCTGAAAACGGTTGAGGCTCTGGTGGATATGCTGGAGAAAACCCAGCGAGCTAATGCAGCTCAGGACGATCATATAAACCAGCAACAGAACCGAATCGACCAACTGGAGAATAAAAACGGCGAGCTGGGGCGCAGACTGTATCAGTATTCGATGGAACCGGGGGAGGCAGAGCGGCGCATCGCCGAGCTGGAGTCCCGCACCGTGAAGCTGCCACCAAAAATTGAGCGCGACTATGTTGATGGCTGGTTTTCGTACAAGGGTGGTCTCGTCGGTGGCGGCGCGGCTGAGTGGTACAACAAGGCACTGGATGATGTCGGTTCAGAACTAACCGCCGCTGGCATCAAGTGGGAGGCAGGTACTTTTCGGGAAAACGAGAATTCGTCAACCGCATCTTTTCGGGAAATATCGGAAACGTCAACTAAAGGCGGTAACCAATGACACGCTCAAACGCAATCCAGATTATCCATATCGCCAAAAATCAGCTGGCGCTTGATGATGACACTTACCGCTCCCTGCTGGGGGCGGTAGTTCCCGGCAAGTCGAGCTGTCGTGAGATGACCATCATCGAGCTGCAGGATGTTATTCAGGCGCTAGAGGCTAAGGGGTTCAAAAGCAAACCTCAGCGCCGCTCTAAGCGCCGCATGTCTGCCCCGTCAGATGTGAGCCTGAAAATCCGCGCAATATGGAAAACGATGTTTAAAGAGGGTTTTATCCGGGACGGTAGCGATATTGCGCTCGACCATTTTGTCCAGCGCCAGACCCGTATCCGTAATGGCGGCGCTGGCGTCTCCAGCCTGGAATGGTTGCGCGGTGATGCCGAAGCGAATTTCCTTGAGAGCCTGAAGCAATGGCACATTCGGGCGATGAGAGAGGCTATGTTAGCGCACCGCGTCCCGCTCCCTGAAAATCCGGTCACCGGCGAAGAAAGCCGAGACTATGACACAATCTGCAGCGCTTACGCTGACGCAGCCAGAAGGTGGATAAAATGAGTGACGATCTCTTTGGTGATGTTCGTGATGACAGTTTGCTAGATCATCTCAGTGATGAAACTGAGAATGTCCGTTTCCCGTCGATTCTTGCTGAACTCAATTCAATACTAAGCCGGGAACTGGCGAGACTGGGCGGCGATTCTTCGCATTCTCTGGAGTTGGTAATTGCGATAACTCGTCATATCGGAGGAATGCAAATCTATGTTCCTCGGGGACAGCGGCTTGAATTCCTGGTACGCGATATGCAAATCTGGCGTGATTACTGTAACAGGGCCAGCATTGATACCCTTGTGACTCGCTACCATGTCACCTACAAAACGGTGTATAAAGCTATAAGGCGTATGCGCAGGCTGGAGCACAAAAAATACCAGCCATCACTTTTTTGAGGATACCAATGCGTAAAATTTTTCTGGGTTTTATGTTTTTAACAAGTTTCTCTTCTTATGCGGGGCAGGTCTCCATTAAAGAGCAAGCAAAGTCACTCCTTGAGGATTATGCTCGAGTAGACTCAGTGGACTGGTACAATAAGGGGGATACGGCATTTGCTGAAAATGATGGGTTTATTGGTGTTTATAGGCACCTAAAGGCATCAGTTAGTGATAATTCAGTTAATTTGAAAATGGATTTTGTATCCGGCCCTAAACGCCCCGATAGTGATGAGTTTAGTAAAATCACCTCTGATGTTTGTATTACAGTATTTTCCCAGTTAATTAACCCACCGACAAAAGATACAAAGGAAGTTACTTGGGATGATGAGCCAGTAGAATCAGGAAATGATGCTCCTGACCATTTTGCTTTTATGCGTACTTCTGGATTAGATAAAGTTCACGGCCAGAAAATGGAAGGCATTATCGATGGCTGGCAAGTTAGCATTAAAAGAACTGTATTATTGACAACATGCTCTGCGAAAAAAACGTAATACTCAATTAACAAGGAAGCCGGTTAATCCGGCTTTTTTTTTGCCTGTCGCAAAATGGGATTAGTCAGATTTACTTAATCCCAAAGGTGCAGGCATGACAACATCATTTACCCCCGCATTTTCTCACGCGCTCGCGTTCGTTCTCGCCCGCGAAGGTGGTTATGTTAATGACCCGACCGACAAAGGCGGCGAAACCAAATACGGCATTTCCGACAAGCGTGATGGTCTTGCCGATGGCAAAACCGACGTCGATGGCGACGGCAAACCCGATACCCGAATTAAGGACCTGACCGAAGAACAGGCCGGGCAGATTTATTTCCGCGATTACTGGTATCCCTCCTACTGCTCTCAGTGGCCTGATGGCATCTCCCTTTTTGTGTTCGATTCTGCGGTACAGCACGGCGTTAAAAAATCTATCCAGCTCCTGCAGGATGCCGTCGGTGTTTCAGCTGACGGTATTATCGGCCCCAAAACCCGCGCCGCTGTAGCCTCAGCTGATGCCGAATGGCTTCTTCTGCGCTGTTTTCTGCGCCGTTCCCGCTATTACGCCGAGATCATCAAAGCCAATTCTTCGCAGGGTAAATACCTCAATGGCTGGTTTAACCGTCTTGATGAAATCGCGAACGCCTGTCAGGAGGTCGTCGGTGGTCAGGTCTCGGTTCCCCGGAGCTGAGCATGGGTAAGGGCTGGGATTCATCGTTACGCGCGGGGCGGCGGGACCGTCTCCGTCAGGAGGTGCTTCACCGGGTTGCCGGTGGCCCTCCGCCCGTTCCACAGGACTACACAGGCTGTGACGGTACTCATGCCAGCTACTACCGCAAAGGCTGGGACTCCGTCGATACAAGAGACATCGTCTGGCAGTGCCAGCGATACAAGGAAAAACATCATGTTTAAATCGTTGAATACCGACTGGCTGAAGCTGGCATTGCTCCGGGTATTTCAGTCCGGCTGGACGGTGGTGATTCTGGTTGGATTGTCACTGCTGTTCTGCAGCTTCACTGGCCGTCAGGCGTTTATTGTCTGGTGGCTGACTTTCGCCGGGGTGCTGTTAATTGGGGCGAGCGTATGGCTCGGCAATCTGCCTTACCGTCTGCTGCATCCGGGTAATTCTACTCGCCAGTGGTCAGGTGTGTTGTCCTGGATAATCTGGGGAGCTGGTTTCCTGTTGCTGGCCGTCGCTCCCGCGAATGCAAAAGACCCGTGGACCCTGCTCTTTAATCCGCTGGCTGGACTGACTGCCTTCCTTCTCTGGTTATGGGTTTCACATAAGGAGCCCCTTAAATGGATCCGATAACCCTTTCCACAGTGGCCTCCGTTCTGCTCAAAGCCGGACCTTCTCTGGTCCGCACTGTCGGAGGCTGGTTCGGCAGCGATACCTCAAGAGCCGCCGACTCGGTGGCCAGTATTGTCGAGACCGTCAACGGTGCCATCAATCCAGCCGACCAGCAGCGTGTTCTGGAGCAGAAGCTGGCGCAATTGCCGCCCGAACAGCTGGTACAGCTGGAGACCCTCAAGGTACAGCTGCAGCAGTTCCAGCTGGAGCGGGACAAGGCGCAGATGGCCGACCAGCAGGCCGCGCAACATGAACAGCAGGAAACCATCCGCAACGGCGATAACGCCACGGACGAGTATGTCCGCCAGACCCGCCCGCTGATGGCTCGCCTTTCGCTCTACAGCAGTATTGCTTACGTGATGATCATGTCTCTGGGGCAGCAGGCTGGCGCGGTGGCCGGTGCATTTGGTCAGGCTTTTTCCATGCCCGAACCGGACTGGGATATCGCGCTGATGCTGGCGACCCCGGCGCTGGGTTATCTGGGTTTCAGGACGCTTGACGGTTTCGCCCGCTACAGCAAATCCAGCAAACACAAGGTCATGGTGGGTAAATGACTAAAGCATTTGATCGCGCCAGCGACCTTGAAATGGAAGAACGGGAGCGGCTCTTAAACCAGCATTTAAAGCGCGTTAAAGAGCTGCCGGATGAGTACGGGTTCTGTAACGACTGCGGCGCAGCGATTTCGGCGAAGCGACTCCGGGCGCTGCCGTACGCAGTGACCTGCTTCACCTGTCAGACCATCAGAGAACATAAGGAGAAGCATGGGCTGGGAAATCATTAAGGGTAACTGGGCGATCATCTGGGCGCTGTTTATGTCCGCTGTGAACGTTATCCAGCTCCTGCTGGCCAAAACCTACGTCAAACGCGAGGAGCTGGAATTGTTGCGTACCCGTCTGCAGGGCATCGAAAACACCATTGCAGGACTTCCCAGCCAGAAAGACCTGCATCAGCTGCAGCTGGAAATGAGCAACCTGCGGGGAGATTTGCGCGAACTAGGCCCGGCGATTCGCCAGGTAAAACACGTCAGCGATCTGCTTCTGGAAAACGAGCTGAAGGAAAAATAAGAGGTGACTATGCGTGACATTCTCGACCAGGACCAGCGCCTGGTTATTCTGCGATCCCTTGTCGAATGCGGTGACAGCGCCAACGAGTCGATTCTGCAGACGTGCCTGCAGACTTATGGCCATCGCGTTTCCCGCGATACCGTGCGCACGCATCTGGCGTGGCTGCGTGAGCAGGGTCTGGTCAGTCTGACGGATGTTTCCGGCTGTTATGTGGCGGAAATCACCGGCCGTGGTGATGACGTCGCCAGCGGTCTGGCCACGGTTCCGGGGGTGAAAAAGCCCCGCGCGAGGGGATAAATGATGGCTAAAACTAAACCTTATACCGAAGCACAGCGGCGTATTTTTTATCAACTGGCCGCAGTGATGGTTTGCTCAGAGATTGAGTCTCAGGTTATCGCACCGTTCAGCGAGAAAGAGACCGGAAAACCTTATGACCGCAGCTCCCCTGATAGCTTTACCAACACGTTTCTGAACAAGAATCCTGAGTTCAGACGGGCATACGAAACGCTGGGCCGGGCTATCGCCAGAGAGCGGAAAAACCAGCTTCAGATGGCAAAGGCATCAAGGAGCAAACATGGCAGTTGAAAAACAGACCCGTGGTCGCCCCTCCAAAATCGACCTGCTGCCGGATGGCGTTCGCGACCAGTTGCACCAGATGCTGCGTGAGAAACGTCATACCCAGGAAGAAATCCGCGAAGCGATTAATGAGCTTATCGACAGCCACAACCTGCCGGAGGATATGAAGCTCAGTCGCACGGGCCTGAACCGCTACGCCAGCCGTATGGAGGAGTTCGGAGCAAAGATTCGCGCCTCCCGCGAAATGGCTGAAATCTGGGCCGCGAAGCTGGGTTCTGCGCCGACGTCTGACGTCGGCAAATTGTTGATGGAGTTTGTGAAAACGCTGGCATTCGAAACGTCGATGTCACTCGCTGAAGAAAAAGGCCCGGTTGAGCCGAAGGCCCTCGGCCAGCTGGCGCTGGTTGCTCAGCGTCTGGAAGCCGCCGCGATGGCCAGCCACAAACGCGAGAAAGAGATCCGCCAGGCCTTCGCCGAAGAAGCCGCCGCGCAGGCGGAGAAAATCACGAAAAGTGCCGGGCTGTCTGCGGAAACCGCCGCTGATATCCGTCGCCAGATTCTGGGGATCGTATGATGGCCGGACCATTGTCAGCGCAGGAACAGTTACGTAATCAGTCCGCCAGCGCCATTCTGGCGGGCGAGTTCGACGCGGATCAGGTGCTGCTGCCGTATCAGCGCCGCTGGATTGCGGACACGTCCCAGCTCAAGATTGCCGAGAAATCCCGTCGTACCGGCCTGACGTGGGCGGAAGCCGCCGAGGCGGCGCTCAGCGGGTCAATGTCACCGGAAGCCGGAGGAACCGACACCTTCTATGTCGGCACCACCAAAGACATGGCGCGTGAGTTTATTGACGCCTGCGCCATGTGGGCGAAGGCATATAATCTCGCGGCCTCCGCGATTGGCGAGGAAGCGCTGGAGGATGACGACAAGGACATACTGGTTTACGTCATCAACTTTGCCAGCGGCTTCAAAATCAAGGCGCTGTCGTCAAACCCTTCAAACCTGCGCGGTATGCAGGGTAACGTCATCATCGATGAAGCGGCATTCCAGAAAGACCTCGCTGCCGTGCTGAAAGCGGCGCTGGCGCTGACCATGTGGGGCTCTAAGGTCCGTTTGATCTCCACCCATAACGGCATTGAAAATCTGTTCAATACCATCATCACTGACAGCCGCGCGGGCAAAAAACGGTACTCCGTTCACCGTATTGATATCGAGCTGGCCATCAGCGAAGGGCTGTATCGTCGTATCTGTCAGGTGACGAAAAAGCCGTGGTCACCGGAAGCCGAGACGGAGTGGCTGGCGAATCTGCTGAGCGATACCGCCACGGAAGAAGACGCCCGCGAGGAATACTACTGCGAGCCGAAGAACGGCGGCGGCACCTATCTGGCCCGCTCCATCCGTGAACGTGCAGCGCGGGGCTCCGGTCCCGTTCTGCGCTTCACCGGTACGGCTGAATTCAATGCCATGCCGGAACTCATCCGCGCACTGGATATGCAGGAGTGGCTGGATAAGGTGGTGCTGCCCGTGCTGAACACGCTGCCGCAAAACCTTCGCCACTGTCTCGGCGAGGACTTTGCGCGGTCGGGCCACCTGACCGTTTTTGCGCCGATGACCGTCAACGATGACACCACCCGCACCGTGCCGTTCCTGGTCGAGCTGGCCAATGTGCCCTACAAGCAGCAGGAGCAGGCGCTGTTCTTTATCTGCGATCGGTTACCGCGCCGCGACGGTATCAAGCTCGATGGCCGGGGGAACGGTAACTATCTGGCCGAACAGGCGGCGGAGAAGTATGGCGCAGAGGTGGAGGTGGTGATGCCATCCGTCGCCCACTACCGCGAGAACATGCCGCGCTTCAAGGCTGCGTTCGAAGACGATGAACTGGTACTGCCGAAGCATGAGGACGTTATCAGTGACCTCGGGCAGATTGTCGTTCAGCGCGGGGTGCCAGGTATTGATGACCGGGAGAACACCGGCAGCGATGGCCACAAGCGTCACGGCGACAGCGCGTATGCGATCTTCCTCGCCTTTCTCGCCAGTAAAGAGGACTGCCAGCGCTACGAACTGCACCGGCTTAACACTCCCCAACAGCAGCGCAACAGCGACAGTCATCGTCAGTTGCGTATCACCCGTGGTCTTAAAAATCAGCGAGGACTGCTCTGATGTTAAAAAAACTTACCGGGGCCATCCGCAGCCTGTTGAGTCCATCAACAGGTGAGCCGGTCACTGTCAGTGAATCGGATATGAAACAGGCTGAAGCGAGGGCCGGGAGCGTCAGCGTCAGGCGACCCTCTCCGGGCATCAGCGTGGCGAGTACCTTATCTCCGGCCAGACTGGCCGGGGTGTTACGTAATGTGACCGAAGGCAATGCCAGCGATTACTTTATCCTGGCCGAAGAAATGGAAGAGCGTGACCTGCACTATTCCAGCGTCTTACGTACCCGCAAGTTGACCGTCGCCGGTATTCCTCCGGCAGTGGAAGCGGCGAGTGACGATGAACATGATGTGATGCTGGCTGATGCCGTACGCGATCTGATTGAGCAGCCGCAGTTACCTGAGCTGCTGTTTGATCTGCTTGACGGGCTCGGCAAGGGCGTGGGTGTCTGCGAAATCCTCTGGGACACCCGTGACGGCTGGAAACCCCGCGACTATGAATGGGTTGACCCGCGTTTCCTCAAAACTGACCGTGAGACCCTGCGCCAGTTCCGTCTGCTGACCGATGAGCAGCCGGTTGATGGTATCCCGCTGACGCCGGGTAAATATGTCATTCACTTCCCCCGTCTCAAGTCCGGCCTGCCGCTGCGTAACGGACTGGCCCGTCTGGTGGCGGTGATGTATATGCTCAAGTCCTTTACTGTCCGTGACTGGTGGGCGTTTGCCGAGAAGTTTGGCATACCCATCGTCGTCGGTAAGTACGGGAATAATGCCTCCCCTGAGCAGATTAAGATCCTCATTGACGCCATCAGTTCTATAGCCTCCGACGCCGGGTGTGCTATCCCCCAGAGTATGCAGCTTGATATGCAGGAGACGGCCAGCCGCAACGGCGGTGGCGCTCTCTTTAAAGAGATGGCCGAATGGTGCGACGCCCAGACCAGCAAGGCGGTGCTGGGACAGACCATGACCACCGACGACGGCAGTTCGCGGTCTCAGGCCGACGTGCATGACCGGGTGCGCATGGATATCGCCCGCTGGGATGCCCGCCAGCTGGAGAACACCCTCAATGAGTTTCTGGTCCGTCCGTTTATCCAGTTCAACTATGGCCCGCAGGAAAAGTACCCGCGTGTGAAGCTGGCCATCAGCGAACCGGAGGACCTTAAGGCTTTTGTCGATGCGCTTATTCCCCTGGTTGATCGCGGTCTGCGGGTACAGGAATCTGAGGTCCGGGACAAGTTTGGTCTGGCTGAGCCGGAAACCGGCGCGGTAGTGCTCTCGCCGTCCAACAGCTTCTCTGCCTTCAGCCCGGCACCGGCACTCAACCGTGAGCGGCTGGCGCTGAACCGTGAGCAGGACGATGAGATTGACGTGATGGTCAGCGAGGCGCTGAAGGACTGGGAGCAGACCGGCGATGCGTTCACCAGTCCGGTGCTGCAGCTGGCGAAGGACGCGGGGAGCTTTGAGGAGTTTCTGGCGCGTCTGCCGGACCTGCAGAAGACGCTGGAGCCTGCCGCGTTCGTCGAGCAACTGGCGATGCTGAGCTTTAAGGCGCGGACGCTGGGAGATGCGAACGATGGCTGAGCAACTCATGACAAAAGCCCTGTGGGAACAGGTCGCTGATGAGCTGAAAAATATCTTCTGCCATGTTCGCTTCCGGTACCTGGATACCGTCATCTCCGTCATTCGTGAGCGCGATAGCGAGAGTAGCACTGTTCTCGCCGTATATTTTGATGACAAATGGTGTGCCGGATGGGGACGAGAAGAAAGCGAGGTGTTTAATCCGCTGACGCGGCTTTTCTGGTGCGAAAAGAAAAAGCGTCATTATCCCTCAAAAACAGTGGCTGAAGTTGAGAGAGCGCTGGGTAAGCGACAGGCGAAAAAAACATTTCCCAAACTGCATGATTCGTTTATCTATCGTCTGCCGTTCTTCACTAGTTCATCGACCCTCGTTCGTCAGTTCAAAAAGGTGGATGGCCTGATGCTTATCACTAAGCAGGAGGATATGTGATCTATGGCTAAGGCTCCCGATATTATCCCCAAAGAGGCGCTCGCCTGGCTGAAGTCCAAAAAGCTGACGCCGGGCTTTGATTACCGTGATGTGTGGAAACAGGAGCACAGCATCGGTTTCACCGTGGCGAAGATGACGCAGCTCGACCTGCTTTCTGATGTCAAAACGCTGGTCGATGAAGCGATGGCCAGCGGGCAGTCGTTCGCCGAGTTCCGGGGGGTACTGAAGCCACTGCTGGTGAAACGTGGATGGTGGGGTCAGCAACTGATGGATGACCCGCTGACGGGTGAGACAAAGTCGGTGCAACTCGGCAGCGATCGTCGTCTGCGTACCATCTACGATACCAACATGCGCACCGCCCGCAGCGCCGGTCAGTGGGATCGTATCCAGCGCACTAAGCGTGCGATGCCGTATCTGCTCTATACGCTGGGCCCGTCACGCGAGCACCGCGCCGAGCACCTGAAATGGGCGGACCTCTGCCTGCCCGTTGACGACCCGTTCTGGCAGACACACATCGGCCCCAATGGCTGGGGCTGTAAATGCGGGGTCCGTCAGGTCAGCAAATACGAGTACGATCAGTTGCAGAAAAATGGCGTCCCGCGCAACATGCAGCAGCTCGACGACAGCGGACAGCCAACCGGCCATGTTATCCGCCAGACCGTCCCGGTTCGTACCGAAGCCCCGCAAGTCAAACGGGTGAAGTGGGTGAACAAGCGCACCGGCGAAGAGGAGATGGTGCCGGAAGGAATTGATCCTGGCTGGGACTACAATCCTGGCACGCGCCGACAGGCTGAACTTGAGCGCCAGCTGGCCGCGAAGCAAAGCGCCTTCGACAGTGATAACTAAACGCGGCGGTAATCCGCCTCAAACGCGCTCAGAGACTTTATCGGCATTTGTGGTACGATGACTCTCTGAAAAATACTTAAACGCGCCACGGCGTTTTTGAACGTGGTTTGAACGGGGGCTGATACGATGGCAGTACTGCAAGGACTAAAACTTGAATCAACACTAGTATTTGCTGAATCTAGTGGCGAGGCATGCAGATATGAAATTTTCCGCGATCTTGATGCCAATGGGAGCTTTGGCGCTCATATTTATCTTCTCAAATATGTTGAAGGTCATGAGAAAGAAATGCCTTTTAATACAAAGTTAGCGGGAGCATCAACGACCAGAAAAGTACAAACTTGGGTATTGGTTAAAGGTATTAAATGCGAAAACAGCTCTCTTCTTTCAGAAGCTGAAACCTTTGTTCGTGAGTACCATAACCAAAACTGGTTCAGTATTAGAAGTTCATTATCCCCTCTTTAATACCTTCGAAACACATGGAAAGCGGTTAATCCACTTTCTTCTCCCGCATCGCCGACACTGTCCGTCAGTTACCTTTAACGACGGACAGCACCATGCCAAAGCCTGCAACACAACTCGAATTTCTGGCCCTGTGCTTCGAGCTTCCCGACCTGTCGGATGCCAGTACGCCGCTGCCGGAATGGTTGCCGATGATCCCTGCGGGCACATTCACTGGCCGGGATGGTCGCTCATGGATTAACGACAATCCCGCTGCGGTCATTGCCGCCTCATTCCGTTATCCAAAGTTACCGATTGATATCGAACACTCTACCGAGCTGCTGGGCCCGAAAGGTGAAGAAGCCCCGGCCTATGCCTGGATTGATTCCATGCGCATTAATGCTGACGGTAGCCTCGATGCGCACGTTGAGTGGACGCCTGACGGTGAAGCGTGTGTCAGGGGTAAGAAGTACCTCTATTACAGCCCAGCCTTCCGTTATCTCTCAACAGGTCAGGTGACGCTGCTGTCCAGCGCTGGCTTGACCAACAAACCCAACCTGTATTTACCCGCTCTTAACTCGGAGAACACCATGCCTTTACCTGTGCAGATTGCCACGGCACTGGGTCTGGCTGAGACCGCGTCGGTTGACGATGCCGTATCAGCGATCCAGACCATCAAAAACAGCGAACAGACAGCGCTGAACCGTGCTCAGAACCCGGACCTGTCGAAGTTCATCCCGCAGGAGACCTATCAACTGGCGCTCAACCGCGCTCAGACAGCGGAAGATCGTCTGAAGACACTGGATGAGAAGACGGCTACCGCGCTGGTTGACGATGCCGTAACCGCCGGGAAAGTCGCGCCCGCTAACCGCGATATGTATCTGGCCCTTTGCCGCAGTGAAGAAGGCCGTCAGCAGTTTGCCGAGTTCGTGAAAACTGCGCAGCCGCTGGTCAATCAGGACCCGTCCAAAGGTAAAGAGAACAAGGGGCAGCAGACCACGCTGACCGAAACCGAACTGGCGATGTGTCGCAGCATGGGTCTTACCCAGGAAGAGTTTCTCGCCGCTAAACCGAAACAGGAGCAATAAGAATGCCGCAACCGTCAGCAGAAATCCTGCACGCGCTCACCACCTCCCTGAGCGCAGCTTTCACCCGAGGTCTCGCAGGTGTGACTCCGCAGTACCTGCGCATTGCTACCGAAGTGCCGAGCGGCTCCGCGTCCAATACGTATGGCTGGCTTTCGGACTTACCGACCATCAAAGAGTGGGTCAGTGAGCGCCAGTTCGCGCAGTTGTCTCAGTACGGCTACACCATCGCCAACAAGACCTGGGAAAACTCGATCCGCGTCAAGCGTGAAAATATCGAAGATGACCAGATTGGCCAGTACAGCGTCATTGCGCAGGCGTTCGGTCAGCAGGTCGCCGAATTCCCTGACACGCTGAGCTTTCCGCTGCTGGTTGCCGGTTTCACCACCCTGTGTTTTGACGGCCAGAACTTCTTTGATACCGACCATCCGATGGCGGGCGGCACCTACAGCAACATTGTGGGTGATATCGCGACTGACAAAGGTGAGCCGTGGTTCCTGATTGATGAAAGTCAGGTGCTTAAACCCATCCTTTACCAGAAGCGCCGCGCCTTTAACTTCCAGGCACTGGATGACCTCAGCAGCGAACACACCTTCAAGAACAATGAGTTCCTGTATGGCGTGGATGGCCGCTGCAACGTCGGTTTTGGCTTCTGGCAGACCGCCTGCGGGTCCCGCGCACCGCTGACTGTCGCCAACTATGAAGCGGCGGTGAAGGTGCTACAGGGCATGAAGCGTGATTCCGGTTCGCCGCTGGGTATCCGTCCGACCACGCTGGTCGTGGGGCCGAACAACCGCGCAGCCGCGAAGAAGATCATCGACGCAATGCTGGTCGATGGCGGTAACTCCAACATCTATTACAAGGATGTGGAAATCGTCGACAGCCCGTTTATCACCACCCCGGCGTAATCGCCAGTCTGCGTTTTAAAACCGTTACAGCGGGCGTTAAACCCGCTGTAACCCACCTTTAAAGAGGATGGAACAGTGAGTGGAACGAAAGAAAAAGCAACGGGTAAGCAAAGCGCTAAAGGTCGCGCTGGCAAGATTTCAGCGCCGGAAATGGCACAGGCTGATGCATCTGACCTGCCGGGAGCTGAACGGTCAGTCACATTACCAGGGCATTACGTTGCGGTGGGTGCGTCCCCCGTCAGCGTAACTTTGGGTGAAGTCGATGCATCACTGACGCCTGAGGGTCTGGCCACCGGTGGCGGAAGTGAGAACCTTATCACCGCGTCCCCTGCAACCGATGATGTGGTGGTGCTGGAGGTACGCGCTAAATCAGAGAATGGATTCTGGCGCTGCGGTCGCTTCTGGCCGCGCGAGCCTGTCCATGTGTTTGTCAGCGACGATCCCGATGGCGATAACGAGGCCAATGCGCTGGAGGGTGATGTGGTGGCGGAGTGCTTCATAAGTCACGAAACCTCCGAGCGCCTGAAGGCTGAGCCTCATCTGGTGGTGGCGGTAGTGCCGGTTCTGCAGGTGGCGGAGAAAGACTGATGGGAATTTACGTTACCCGTGATGACCTGCTGGCTGCGGACGGGTCGCTGGTCTGGAATATGGCCATCGACAAAGCGACTGACCAGCTCGACGAGACGAAGATAGCCACGGCCATTGAGGACGCGGACGCGGAGATCAACTCTTTTCTGTCAAAGCGCTATCAGCTGCCGCTGAACATCACCACCGTTCCGCGCCCGCTGCACCGGGTAGCTGTATCCATCGCCATTTACTGGCTGTCCGAGCGCGACAATCAGATCACCGACCTGATTCAGAAGCGCTACGACAGCGCCATCCAGACCCTCAAGGAGATGGCGAACGGCACGCGCGACCTCGGCCTGCCGACCGACACTCCGGCCCCTGAGACCGATAACGGCAGGATGATTGTTGTCTCTGATAACAAACGTCTGTTCACCCGTAACAACCTCAAAGGGGTGCTGTGATGGGGATATCGGTTGAGGTTATCGGTGCTGAGAAGCTGCAGCAGATGCGACTGGCCATCGAGAAACTCTCTGACAGCTCGCTGCAGCAGGAACTGCTGGAGAGTATCGGCGCTGTCGTTGAATCGCAGACCCGCCGCCGCATCAGCGACGAGAAAACCTCACCGGCTGGCGAGCGCTGGGAGGAATGGTCCGAAGGTTACCGCAAGACCCGCAGCGGGAATCAGAGCCTGCTGCAGGGGAATGGCGATCTGCTCGACAGCATCCAGTACATCGTCGAGCGTGGCCGCGTTCGTGTGGGTTCGCCGCTCAGCTACAGCGGCGTTCATCAGGACGGCTTTGCAGGCAGCGTTCCGGTCAGCGCCCACAAGCGTCTCATTCATCAGGCGTTTGGCCGGGCGCTGAAGCATCCGGTCTGGCAGACCGTGGGCTCCCATACCCGCCAGATGAATATTCCGCAGCGCGAGTACCTCGGGCTGTCCACCGCAAACAGTGATGAGCTGATGCATGTCATCGGCGATTTCTGGAGTGAGGTATTACCGTGAGCAATGAACGTCCGTCCCTGCTGACCACCGGCTCCACGGTCTCCGCCGCTGAGAACATAGTGGCGTGGCTGAAGCCGGAGCTGTTGAACGAACCTCAGCAAAACAAGCCTGACCGCGTCAGCGTGATTGAACGCCATATCGGCCAGTTCAGCACCCCGGCTGAGGTCAAAACCTGGCTGTCAGATCGTGATGGCTGTATCCGTCTGGCCGCACTCCGGGTGCGCAACATCCGTGCACAGGCTGGCGGCACCGTCGGCGATATCACCTGGGCGGCGTATATCATGGCCACCGATGCATGGGGCTATCCGCGCGATACCCGCTGCGAGGTGCTGGTCGGAAAGCTGGTTCGCCGTATTGTCCAGCGCGGAGCCGCTAACGGCATGAAGGCCGAGCGCCCGGCCACTTCCGTCAGTGCCGATAACATCTATTCCGGCGGGCTTAACGAGCTGGGCCTGACCATGTGGGCCGTGACGTGGGAACAGGAGTTCCGTCTGGATGATGAAATCGACCTTGCCACCCTCCCGGACTTCCTGCGACTGGGGGCCACGCTGCAGGTCGGCGATGGCACCACCCCGATTGAAGACGTTATTAACGTAAGAGAGCCGTAACGATGAAGAAACATATCAAGCCCGCCCGCGCGGGGCTGCAGGTGCGAAAAGCTGATGGCCAGCGCCTCAGTCCTGAAGGGGAAACGCTCCTCATGAGTGCATGGTGGCATCGCCGCGAAGCTGAAGGTGATGTTGTTATCACCGATATCCAGGCTGAATCCGTAACCGAACCGGCGGAAGTCCGCCAGACCCGAACCGCAAAGGAGAAGTGATATGTCGTCACTGGGTAATATTCCTGCTGATATCCGCGTTCCGCTGGTGTACATCGATATTGATAATTCTCAGGCGCTCGACAGCGCCCCGGCGCAGTCGCGCAAAATTATCGTCATCGGCCAGCAGAGTGCGACCGGCACCGCTGCCGTTCTGACGCAAAACCGCATCACCAGCGACGGCACCGCTGACCAGCTTTACGGTAAAGGCTCCATGCTGGCCGGGATGCTCAAAACCCTGCGTAAGGCTAACAGCTATACCGAAGTGTGGGCGATGGGCATGGCTGATATTGCTGCCGGTGCTGCTGCAAAATCGGAGTTGACCATCTCCGGCCCGGCCACTGCTGCGGGCACGCTGGCCCTGCTGGTTAACGGTATATCGGTGCAGGTTGGCGTCAGCGCTGACGATACCGCCGACACTATCGCGACAGCCATTATCGCCGCCGTTAACAAACTGCCCGATACGCAGGTTACTGCTGCGCTGAAAGCGGATTCGACCGACGTCGTCACCCTGACCACCAACTGGAAAGGCGCGACTGGCAATGCGATGGACGTCCGTCTCAACTACTACACCGGCGAGCAGACACCTGCTGGCGTTGCTGTTGCCCTGACCGCTTTCTCCGGCGGCACCGGCACCCCGGATATTGCGGCCGTCGTCGCGGCGCTGGGCGATGACTGGTACACCGATATTGTGTTCCCGTTCAACGATACGCAGAGCCTGAATACTATCCGGGATGAACTGCTCGAACGCTGGGGGCCACTCAAGATGATTGAGGCGCAGCTCTGGACGGCCTTCCGGGGCACCCATGCCGAAAGCGGCACCTTTGGCGAAACCCGCAATGACTGGCTGATTTCCTGTATCGGGACCAACATCGCACCGCAACCGCACTGGCTGTGGGCGGCTTCTTACGGCGGTATAGCGTCATACTATCTGGCCAACGACCCGGCCCGTCCGCTGCAGACGCTGGTGCTGCCAGGAATCCTGCCGCCGGTCAAGACAGTACGCTGGGATATGCCGGAGCGTAACCTGCTGCTGCATGACGGCATCGCCACCCATTACGTTGACGCCAGCGACAACGTCTGCATCGAGCGTGAAATCACTATGTACCGCGTCAACCAGTATGGTGACGCCGATACGTCGTACCTCGACGTGCAGTCACCGGCGACGCTGGGGCGTATCCGCTACGTCATTAAAAACCGGTTCACCAACCGCTACCCACGTCACAAGCTGGCCGGGGATGATGTGCTCGACCTGCTTGATCCGGGTCAGCCGGTGATGACACCGAAGATTGCCCGCGCCGAGCTGCTGGATATCGCACTGACTGAGCTGATTCCGGCTGGTCTGGTTGAGGACTTCGACGACTACAAAGACACGCTGGATGTGTATCTCGACGGCGACGATAAAAACCGCCTGAACTTCATCTGCCACCCGAACCTGGTCAACCAGCTGCGTGTGCTGGCCGGTCTTATCCAGTTCAAACTTTAAGGAGCCTTTATGAGCATTCTGGGTATGGCGGCCATCCGTATTAATGGCCGCGAAATCAAAACTGAGGGTAAGTCCACCCTCAATCCGGGAGGCTATGCCCGCACCCAGCATATGGGCGGTGGCAAGGTCTGGGGTAACTCCCGCAAGATGGCCGGTCCCTCGATCCAGATGACCATCGCTGCAGCACAGGATATGGACGTCATCGAAATCAGTAACTGGGAAAACGTGACGGTGATGTTTGAGGGCGATAACGGCCTGACCTACATGATGACCGGCGCGGCCACAGATAACCCGGCGACGCTGGATGAAGACGCTGGCACCATCAGCGCCAACTTTATCGGCACCAAACTGGTGAAGGTATAAAGCATGGCACAGATGACACTGACGTTAATTCACGGGTACGTCACCGGTAAAGGTACTGACGATGAGATGCGGCATCGTACCGTTACCTTTCGCGAGCTGACCTCAAAAGACGTTATCGATGCTCAGTTGGAGGCCGAGCGCGTGGTTATCGGGGAGAACGGCAAGGCCGTGGCGTACTGCTCTGAGGTGCTGATGGGACTGGGTATGCTGCGGAGACAGATTGCCTCTGTGGGTGAGATTCCGGGGCCATTGTCCCTCAAGCAAATCTACGCCTTTCACCCAGAGGACCTGGAGTTACTCAGCAGTAAAGCAGCTGCTCTCGATGACCTGCTTTCGGAGACCGCGTCACGGGGGCGACCTGGTGCCGCTGGCGACGGCGCTGAGTAACCTTATCGTCAATCTTTCCCAACGTTTTGATATGTCCTACCTGCAGCAGTTGCCTCTCCGGCAGCTGCTGCGCCTGACAGAGCAGCTGAGGAAGCAACATGGCAAACCGCCTCACCACTGAAATACACATCAATCTGGCAGGTAACCTGACCGCCAAAGCCCGCCAGTACGGTGCCAACATGTCCGAGTTCGCCCGCACAAATCAGCGGGCAATGTCGGTTGTAAAAGCCACGACGGCGGCGGCCGGTCGTGGTCTGGATGCGCTGGGCAATCGATATACCACCATGATTGCCGGTTTTGCTGGTGGTGCAATGGTAAGAAACTATCAACAGTTAGATCGTCGTCTTACTCGAATGGGAATAACAGCAGGTAAAACCCGTGAGGAAATCGCTGGTATCTTCGATATTGCACAAGATGTAGCAATTAAATTCGGGGTAGATACCAGTGAGATTCAAGGAGCGTTTGAAGAAATAAATGCTCGTTCAGGTGATTTAGATCTAGCTCTAAAGAACACCGAGAACATAGGTATGGCGCTGTCTGCATCAGGGGCCGAAGGTCAAACTCTCGGTGGTCTTATAGCAGAGTATAAAAAACTTCAAATAGAAGATAAAAAGCAGACACTCCTTGCTTTGGATGGAATGAATCGATTAGGAAAGGAAGGCGCATTTGAACTAAAAGATGCTGCGGAAAAGCTTCCAGCATCGTTATCCATGTATGCAGCAGTGGGTGGAAAAGGTGTCAAAGGTGCAATGGATGTGATGACAGTTGCTGAATCAGCGATGGACGTCACAGCAAATAAGGACAAAGCAGCTACAGCGGTAGAGAACTTTATTCGAGACCTTCAAAACCCAAAAGTTGTTAAAACATTACAAAGAAATGGTATTAACGTTTTCGACAGCAACGGTGCAATGCGTCCACTTCCTGTTTTGCTCCAGGAAACAGCGGCTCGATCTTCCAAAGGAGGGATAAAGAAGCAGCGAGGTCGTCTTACTGAAGCCGGGTTTAACCAAGATAGTATGGATTTGATTGCTGGCGCTTCCGGGGAAGCTGGTTCGCAGAAGCTGAAGACTTATATGAATGTAGTCGCTGATGGTCAAAGTATAATTGAAGATGCGGCTTATGCTTCAAAGGACTTTATGTCTGCCACTCAACGCCTTTCTACCGCATGGGAAAAGTTTACTAACCGAGAACTTGCAGGTCCTGTTCAGGAACTGGCTGATGCTCTTAATTCGGTGGATAAAGAGACCGTCAATAATTGGCTTGAAGTTGGTAAACAAATCACGATCGCAGTCGGTGGCCTCATTGCAGCCCGCAAAGCCTTTCAGCTCGGCAAAGGCGCTCTCGATCTCTTCGGCGTCGGTAAATCCAAAGGTATCCCCAAAGGCGTTTCTGATGTGTTCGGTTCAGGTGTTATGCCGGTCTATGTGGTGAATATGGGCTCCGGTGGTATGGGTGGCGGTCCTGATGTTGGTGGCCCCGGTGGTAGAAAACCTCCAGGGCGCGGCGTCCCCGGTCGAGCATACTCTGCGATGGGCTCAGCCTGGATGGTTGGTCCTCTGGCTGCAACCATTCCATTTCTTGATGAGAAACCAAACCTTACCGATGATGACAAAGCCAGCATGGTCAAATGGGCTCAGGATCGAGCCAAAGAACCATCTGTATGGTCCCGTGTTATGGACTGGCTCCAGCCCCCAGATGGTTATCAGGATCCATCGCCGTGGGCGTCGATGCAGCCACAAAACCAGCCTGGCTATCCGTTCCTACAGCAGCCTGAGCTGAAAGGCAGTATCGAGGTCTCTGTTAAAGATGATCGGGTTCAGGTTACCCGCGTTAAGGTCAATGCCCCCGGCGTTACAATGAGCGCCCAGTCTGGCGTCAGCAATGTGGAGCAGGACTGATGGCCGCAAAATGGGAAGACCTTCGCGATGCCTCGTTCCGGGGCGTACCTTTCTTTTTCCGCGACGTCGAGGGGGCTGGTGGTCGCAGGGCTATCCCTCATGCCTACCCCAAAAAAGAGGTGGGCTGGACGGAAGACCACGGTGCGGTATTAACTCAGCAGCAGATTAACGCGATCCTGCTCGGCAGCGACTACACCGACCAGCTTAACCGCCTGCTGGCTGCGCTCAATACTGCCGGTCCCGGAGAACTCGTGCATCCGTGGTTCGGCGTGCAGAAGGTTCAGGTGGGCCGCGTCACGCATCGCCTTTCCACTGAGGAAGGCGGCATTGCCTACGTTTCCTTTGAGGTGTACGAGGCTGGCGAGCAGCTGTTCCCGTCCGGCACCGAAGACACCAGCGCCACCACGCTCAGTGCGGCGGACAAGGTCAAGGAAGCGCTGGCCAGCGGTGATTATTTCGCGGCACTTGATGGCGTCGGCAGTATGGTTGACACCCTTCTGGAGGACATGGAGGGCTTTGTCACAAGCCTGCCGACCCTGCCGGATGCGCTCAGCGAGTGGATGGACCGCCTCAACCGGTTTAAGGACCTCGCCGGTATTGTGGCCGCCGCTCCGGGTGAAATGATCCGCGATATCACCGGCCTCATCAGCGATATGAAAGACCTGGTCTCTGAGCCGCCGTTCGCCCTGCGGGTCTATGACCAGCTGCGTGATAAGTGGGAAGGTGACCGGGCAGCGCAGTCTGCGACCAAATCCCTTGTCGATAACATCAGCGTGAATACTGATACCGGCTTTGCCAGCAGCGTCACACCGGCATCGACACCGGAGACCACGGCAGCGATGGAGACCAACATCGCAGACTTCCGCCGTCTGGTCATTATCTCCACGCTGGTCGCTCAGGCTGAAGCGGTGGCCACCGCGACCTTCGAGACCGGTCAGGATGCGCAGAATACCGGCGACCAGCTGGCGGAGCGTCTCGGCGAGACCGCTGCGGAAGCCGTCGAAGGTGGCCTCCGTGAACTGTGGCGCTCCCTTCGCGAATTGCGGTTCGCGGTGGTGAATGATGTGCGTATCCGAAGCATCCAGTTGCCGGAACTGCGCCGCGTCACCCCGGCCCGGACAGTACCGGTGATGCTGCTGGCCTACCGCGAGACCGGCGACGCGGAGAACCGGGACGAACTGGTGACCCGCAACCGGCTGCGCTACCCCTCCTTTATTACGCCCTCACAGACGATTGAGATCATCAGCAATGACTGAAGAGTTAACCCTGAACGTTGACGGCAAGGTCTGGGGCGGCTGGACCGACATGACCATTAACCGCTCGCTGGAGTCTGTGGCGGGCGAGTTTGACCTGACCGTTACCGCCCGCTGGTCATCTGCCGCGCCGCGCACTATCAAGCCCGGCCAGTCCTGCACGGTCTCCATCGGCAGCGACCGCGTCATGACCGGCTACATCGACGACTTCATTCCCAGCTATGACGCGGAGAATGTCTCCCTGCGCGTGATGGGGCGCGACAAAACCGGCGATCTGGTGGACAGCTCGGTGGTCGATAAGTCCGGCCAGTGGAAAGGTCAGAAGCTGGAGCAACTGGCAGCCACCATCTGCAAGCCCTACGGCATCGAGGTGGTTAACGAGACCGACACCGGCGACGCCTTTGGCAGCATCACCCTCGAACAGGGTGAAACCGGCTTTGAACTGCTCGACCGTCTGGCCAAACAACGCGGCGTTCTCGTGACTTCAGACGCTTACGGTCGGCTGGTTATCACCCGCGCCTCCACCCAACGAGCCGGGGTGGCACTCACTCTCGGCGACAATATTCTGGCTGCACGTGGACGCTTCAGCTGGCGCGAACGGGCCAGTCAGTACATCGTCAAGGGCTCCGCCAGTGCGGGCGGCGTAACGTGGGATGACCAGCCGGTGAAAATGGTCGGAGGGCGTCAGACGATAGTCAGCGACCCGGAGATCACCCGTTATCGTCCGAAGATTCTGGTCAATGAAGACAGCCTGACGGTCGGCGGTGCCAGCGCTCGCGGTGAGTGGTACAAGACACGGATGCTGGGCGAAGCCAACACCACCGAAATCACCGTCGCGGGCTGGCGTGAGAACGGTATCAGCGGTCCGCTGTGGCAGACAAACCGGCTGGTGAAGGTAACCGATGCCATTCAGCAACTCGACGTCACCTGGCTGATTAAGTCCGTTTCCTTTATGGAAGGCGATCAGGGGCGGCTGACCGTGCTGACACTGGTCCCGCCAGAGTCGCTGGATATGCCCGAACAGAAAGCTAAAAGTAAGGGTAAAAAGGCGAAGTCGAAGACTTCTGTGGGGGTGACATGGGACTGAAGGAGGTCAACTTTTCCCGTTCTATCGCCGCCATCGGCCGCCGCCTGCGCCTGATGGTGGACCGGGCGCTGGTGCGCATTGTGACGGACAGCCTCGGGCGGCAGAACTTGCAGGTGCAGTCGCTGGCCGATGAGACCAATGACGACGTCGAGCGCTTCCAGAACTATGGCTTTTCCAGCGTCCCGCCTGCAGGCTCCGAGGCGATTGTTGTTGCTGTCGGTGGCCGTCGCGGCGGCATGGTGGCCATCGCTGTCGAGGATAAAGGGAGTCGCCCCCGTGGTGGTGATGAAGGCGACGTTGTTATTTATCATCAGGAAGGCCATATTATTCGCCTGAAAAAGAATGGCGTGATTGAAATAACAGGGAAGACGGTAAATGTGGTTGCCGAAGAGAGCTGTGACATTATCGGTAAACAGATAAATATCACCGGCCCCACTTCTTTCAGTGAAGATATACAGGTTAAGGGAAAATCTTTCCTTGACCATATTCATAAGGATGGTGACGGTGAAAACACGACTAAACCCTTATGACCATCAGAATAAACTGGCACCTGCCCGCAGGTGGAGATATAGAGATTGAACACAATGGCCTTTCGTTTGACGAGGGCCTTGTTTCTTTGGTGTATATCTGCCTGTTTACTGATGCGCGGGCAGATACCAGCGACGAAATACCCGACGGAACCGATGACCGTCGCGGCTGGTGCGGTAATTCCTTCAGTGATTTCGAATGGGGCTCAAAGCTCTGGCTGATTGACCGTGAAAAGCTGACAGAAGAGGTCAGGCTCCGCGCGGAGAATTACGCCAGTCTGGCCATGCAGCCATTATTACGTGACGGCTATGCGCGAAATGCCCAGGTCATTGCCACTATTCCCCGCATTAACCTGCTGGGGTTAACCATTATTCTCACCCGCCCGGATAAAACCGAGTTAACCGTCGAAATAAAGAAACGCTGGGAGGCGGTAGAAAATGGCTACGTTTAATGTCCCGACGCTCCGCCAGCTTATTCGTGCCGGTATTCAGGATTTAGAGATTGAACTCGACCAGGAATTACCGATTGTCGGTGTTGAACGCGCGTTAAATACGGCTTTCAGCGGCGCTTTACGCGACGTCTACGATTATCAGACGTGGATTAAAAACCAGATTATCCCATCAGAGCAGTCAGCCGACGAAACCATTTTTGATACCGCCCGCTATGAGGGCGTTATTCGTAAAGCCGCATCCTATGCCAGCGGCCCTGTCACCTTCACCGGCACAAAGCCGCTACCGCTCGATACAGAAATGCAGACACAGGACGGCGTCCGCTTCCACGTCACCGCCACCAGTGACCCGTCAGCGGGCAAAATCACCGTCACCGTGCAGGCCGACGAGACGGGCCTCAGCGGCAATCTGACGGCGGGCGACGTTCTGACCCTCATTTCCCCGGTGGCCGGAGTGAACAGTGATGGTGTGGTAGCGGATGCGGGTATATCCGGCGGTGCGGACGTCGAGTCCGTAGCCGAGTTGCTGACCCGTCTGCTGTACCGCAAGCGCAACCCGCCCACCGGCGGAGCTTTGCATGATTACGTTATCTGGGCCACCGAGCTGCCGGGCATCAGCCGGGCATGGGCCTTTGACTGCTGGCACGGGCTGGGAACGGTGGGCCTTGCGTGGGTCTACGACCAGCGCACGGACATTATCCCGACAGGCACCGACCGCGAGTCGATGCAGGCCTACCTGTTCCGCCATCAGGACCCTGCGACCGGGACTTACGTCGGCAAGCCCGGCGGTATCGAGGTCTGGCCCATCCCGCTGACGCTCAAGCCGGTGCCGCTGACCATCCGCATCATTCCCGATACTGCGGCCATCCGTTCTGCAGTCACCCTGAGCCTGCAGGCGCTGTTTCGTTCGGTCTCGCCGGGCGACACGCTGCTGCTCTCCGCCATCCGAACGGCCATCGGCTCATCGACGGGTGTCACGGATTACGAGCTGGACCTCACCACCAATCAGGCCAGTGAGAACTACGAGCTGCTGACGCTGGGGGCTGTCACATGGCGCATCGTGTAGAGGACTGGCAGGACGTCCTGCAGCAGCTGATGCCGCGCGGTAAAGCGTGGCCACGCGACCAGACGGCGGCGCTGACGTCACTGCTCCGGGGCTTCAGTTCCCGCCTGCAGCTGGCGGAGGCGAACGCGGATTTGCTGGTTACCGAGATGCGCCCGGAGACCACCGACCTGCTGCTGGCCGACTGGGAGGACTATCTCGGTCTGCCGGACTGCAACGCCATCCCGGACGGCTTCGACCGCCGTCGTGATGCCGTGGTGGAGAAGTACCACCGCAAGGGCGGGCTGGCCACCTGGCAGATTGAGCAGGCCGTGAAGGATGCGCTGGGCTTCACCATTCAGGTGACCGAAATCCTGCCACATCACGTGATGCGCGACATCATGTATCCGATTTATTCGCACAAATACCGTTACCTGCTGCAGGTGACGGTCACGGATATGCCGATGATCCGCTTTCGCAGTATCAGCAACGTCCTGACACCGTTAATTAGTTTGCAGGCGCAGATACTGGAATGTTTTTTACGTCGTTACCGGCTGGCCGGGCACGATTATGATTTTCTTTACGAGGTTTAATTATGTATCACCTGGATAATGCCTCTTCCGTTCCTGATATGCCCACCATTAAGCCGGTATTATTTACTGAGCGTCGCTGGTTTACTGAAGGCGGCGACGGTATTCAGCCGAGTTATCCGGGCGCGGACTGGTTTAATGCCATTCAGGCGGAAATGCTGAATGTGCTGGCGCTGGCGAATATCACGCCGGACAAAAACGCACTGGATCAGTTCGCTCAGGCCATTCGTATTTTCTCCTCTGACTATATGCTGCCGCCGGGTATTCCGTTTGCGTGGCCGGGCGCGACAGCACCGACCGGCTTTATGTTGATGCTGGGTCAGAGCTTCGATAAAACCGCCTATCCGCGTCTTGCCGTGGCTTATCCCTCCGGCGTTCTGCCGGACATGCGCGGTCAGACCATTAAGTTTTTACCCGCCTCCGGCCGGGCGCTGCTGTCATATGAAGCTGACGGTGTGCAGGCTCATGCGCACGCAGGGAGCGTGGCCTCAACGGACCTCGGGACGGTGTCCGCCAGTAACTTTGATCATGGTACAAAGCCCACCAGTTCGGATAACGAGCATGACCATGATGGTGGCATGTTAGCGCCGGGGGCTGTCTGGGACCCGGACTATGTCGTCGGGTCAGATAATGACTCGCATCGCACGCGTAACAAGACCAGTAAAGCCCCGGCCCACAGTCACACCGTCAACATAGGTATTCACGGACATACTGTTTATATCGGTCCTCATGCTCATGCAGTGACGATCAACAGCACTGGTAATGCCGAAAACACCGTCAAAAATATCGCCTTTAACGCCATTGTGAGGTTAGCGTAATGTCATTTGAATTCTCTCAAAGCCCGCAGGCCATCTGGCTTTATCAGTACGATGCCGATGGTGTTTATATTGGCTCCGTCTTTATGACGATCCCGGCAGGCACCGGTTTACCCGTTAATACCACACATATTCCCTGCGAGCCGGATAAAGGCCAGACCGGTATATTTAAAAATAACGTCTGGGAATACGTGAAAGATATTCGCGGAACTCGTTACTGGAATATTCACGGCACCGGCTTTGTTATTTCCGCACTGAGTGAATCCCTGCCGGAATGGGCTATTACCATTGAGCCGCCGGTTGCTGATGCTGGTTACGTTCTGCTGTTCACGGATGGTCAGTGGATACAGATTGAAGATAAAAGCGGGCAACTTTACTACGAGACCGACGGCACGAAACATACCATCTCTGACGCGTGGTTTACGCTGCCGGAGGGCTGCACGTTCATAGCCCCTCCAGAGGACAAAACGACGTTCGTCACCCGCTGGAACGGGACTGAGTGGGTTTATGTCAAGGATCTGCGCGGTCAGGTTATCTGGAACACCATGACTCGCGAACCCCTCACCATCACCGATATTGGCCCCGTTCCCGATGGCTACACCCTTAAAATGCCGGGTCAGTTTGATGAATGGGACGGCTCAGCCTGGGTAAAAAATATCGACGCTGAACAGGCTTATCTCATCGCCCAGGCTGATCGCCAGAAGGCTAAATTGCTGTCTGAGGCATCTGAGCGGATTTCGATGCTGAGCTACGCCGTCAGCAGCGGACAGGCCACCGATGAAGAGAAATTGCTGCTCGCAAGCTGGGAAGAGTATCGCCTCTCCGCCAGCCGCGTGGACACTACAGCCACCGACATTGTATGGCCAGAGAAGCCTTAAGGAGCTGTTATGTTTCATCTAGACAATACCAGTGGCGTCCCTGAGATGCCTGAACCAAAAGACGAACAATCCATTTCTCCTCGTTGGTTCGGTGAAAGTCAGGAACAGGGCGGTATCAGTTGGCCGGGAGCTGACTGGTTTAATGTCGTTCAGGCGGAATTACTGAACTTGTTAAAGGCCGCAGGGATTGAACCCGACAAAAGATCTTATGATCAATTGAGTAAAGCTATCCCTGAGTTGGGTGATGCGAAGTTCCGCTCGGATGTGGCCAATAGTGACGGTGCAAAACTCGTTGGTGGTATAGGTTTTGTGTCGCCGGAAATGTTCGGCTATTTACAGGGTGTCTCACCTGATGCTGTGCCTTACTATCAAAAGGCTGTTGATGAAGGCCATGCAAGAGGACTCCCTGTGCGACTGACGGGGAAATACTACGCCACAACGTATCCTCATAAAGTCACTTTGCCAGGCGATGACGGGACCGCTTACCCAGGGTGGGTGGCTGCAGGGAATGATGCAAATATTGCCGCGGAACCTGAAAATCATATTTACGCGGCGATTCGGCTCTATCCAGACTCAGTTGTTATCGGCGACAGTATGCAGAACTGCGCTCTGATAGGTGACTGGGATTCAGATGCGCCCACTATTAACAACAATCAGCATGTTGGTTATTTTATTTCCGGCGATTCGTCAGACGGTTATATTCGCCACCAACTGATTAATCATGGTGTGCGCAACTTTTTTATCGGGCGATACGGGAATGGCGTTCTTGACCGGGCCATTGAAGATAATTTTCTCATCAGGGATTGTTGTTTCTCAGGCTGGTCTCGTGGTGCTGATTCAGTTTGCAATGGTTTTGTTATCGCCCGCGATTGCTATGCCGGGGACGCATACGGCGGGGCATGGACGCAACGAAATGCCGCAGTCACTATTCCGTATCTCCCTCCCTATCCGGCGGCAGAGATTTTCAAAGTAGGCTGGGTCGATGCGATCCGTTATACGAAATATCACTTTTACGGTAAGCCACGGCTGTTTGGCCCCATAGATAAGGCGATTGATACGTGGTTCGATACGTATATCTATAAATCCGCCAACTCTGGGCGAACCTCCGCAGGCGGCAGGCTGACAAACAATACTGCCAGCGGCTATTCAGCGCGTTCGTTTCCCGGCATTGCTGGCCGGGCATTCACCGTTCTCAGTCGTTACGGTCGTGCGGTGAACGGGGTCTGCCTTGACGATGTGAAGGTGCTGGGAACCCACCGCGTCCCGTTCTACACCGACGCAGGCAGTTACAACGTGATTCACACGTCATACGTTGAAAAGACATGTCTCGTTGACACCACAACGACAACCATTGCCGGTAATCAGTTCTATACCGACTATCAGGACCCGTGGAATGCGACACTGACAAAAGCGCCCGCGATGGTTTGTGAGGGTGGTATCACTGTCGACAGAACTGTCGTTTCGGCTGGCGTGGCTACACACCCGTTCAGCCAGAAACCACCAACCATCAACGGCCCGCTCATCATCAATCCGTTCCGTGATGACACAGAGGACTACTCGGCCGCGCAGATTGCAGAGTGGAACAGCGCCGAAGGAAAAACGGTATACCTCTATGACTGGCGCCGTCAGTACAGCGTCCAGCGCCCGATACGGTTTTTTGATAATACACAGGAAGCATTCCAGTATTACAAGGGTGTCTGGACGCCGGTTGTTAAATGCGGCTCAGAAGTCGTGACGCTGAATACCACCGTGGGAACCTACCGCCGCTCAGGGAGGTTAGTGCATGCGACTTTCAGAATCGAAACCACGTCAATGGCGCTGACGACAGGAGGCGCGGTAGTGATATCAGGACTGCCGTTCACTGTCGCAGCGTTGAGCGATGGAGGGTTGACCGTTTCTCCGGTCCTTTGCAGTCGTGCTGGGTCATCCACAATACTGGCGCAAACGAATCCGACCACAAAAGAGATTCTACTGTTAACCAATAGCTCACCGACTGTTTTCTCAATTACAGGCGGTACAGGTTTGACGATTTACGGCTCAGTTCAGTACGTTCTGACAGAATGAGGATTTGCCATGTTTACGATAGAGAAAGAAGTTGCGGTTAATCAGGTGACTGCCGATGGCATTGCAGTCGGAACCACAACATTAGAAGTTAGCCTGACATACATCATCGAGAGGATCGAGCTTGAAGGGCAGAACGGCATCGCGTTTTATACAGTTACGTCAGGTGCTGATACTGAGGGTGCGAGGAACTACATCCCATTCACCTATTCAGGTAGCGGAGATCCTGAGCTAGAGGCTGAGTTTGCTTTGAGGTGTTTTCTTGATGGAAATTAGAGCGCTATGGTATCAAATTTATTTAATTTTCAACTTTTCATAAGTATCAATACTTCTTTGATTCGGTATCAAATTTTTTCGCGCGCTATAGCCTGCCAGCCAGGCCAGCAGAGCCGTTAGGGTAAAGCATACCGCCGGCAGCAGTAATTGCCACAGCGCCTGAGCGGCGAGCGTCTGCGCCTCGCCGCCGCTGCTGAGCGCCACCGCCTGGCTGGTGAGCGTCGGAATTCGGCCAGCCCCCAGCCATAGCGTTGGCAGATACTGCGCGATGCTCACTGAGAAGCCCACCGCCAGGGCGGTCAGCAGCGGGCGAGTTAGCGAAGGCAGGGTCAGCAACCAGAAAATACGCGTGGATCCCCAGCCGAGCGTGCGGGCGACAACCGTCAGCCGCGGATCGCGCTGGCGCCAGGCCGGGCGCAAAATAAACAGCATCCAGGGCACCACCCACAGCAGATGGCCCCACAGGACGGTCCACCAGTCACCGTCAAGCCAGGCATACAGCGCCAACCGGTACTGGCCGTCGGCCAGCGGCAGGGCCGGCAGGACCAGCGGTAGCCAGACCCAGCCATCGCCTCGCGCCGGGCCGCAGGCCAGCCACAGCAGGCAGACAGCCGCGCCGAGGGCGCAGGCCGCCAGCGCCAGCCCAAGGCTGTTGCCCAGAGCATCCATCTGCGGCGGCGCCGAGCGCGCCAGCCCCGCCAGCAATAGCGCGCCCAGCAGACCGCTCAGCGGCAGCAGCGCCGCCAGCAGGCGGCCGGGCAGGGCATGAGGATGCGGGTGACGAACACCGTGCAGATCGGGCTGGTACTGGCGCTGTAGCCGCCATCCGCCCCAGGCGACCAGCGCCAGCCCGCCGAGGATCGCCATCAGCAGCAGGCTGGCCAGCGCCCCTTTGGCCTGCTGCAGCTCATCGCCCTGGCTTAACCATTGCCACGCCAGCACGGCGAGGGTGGGCGGATTGCCGGGCCCCAGCACCAGGGCGACGTCTACCGCCGACAGGCTCCAGGCGGTGGTGGCCAGCAGCACCATGCCGAGGGCGGGCAGCAGGGCGGGCAGCACCAGCCAGCGCAGGCACTGCCAGCGGCCGTAGCCGAGGCTCTTCAGGGCGGTCGCCTGGTCGGCGAGGCGTTTCTCTCCCAGCAGGCCATAGATCACCCACAGCACATAGGCGCTCTCTTTCAGGGCCATCGTCAGGCCAAGCCCAATGCCGTACCGGTCGACCGGCGGCGTCAGAAACGGCAACTGCTGCCAGAGCCAGCCCCCTTCGGCGAACAGCAGCAGCGCCGCCGTCGCCAGGGCGAGATGGGGCACCGCCAGCAGCAGCGGCAGACGGGAAGCCAGCCGCCGCCAGCGGGCCGAAGGCCAGAGGGCGGCGACGATGGTCAGGGCGATCAGCAGCGCGCCGCCGACGGACAACAGCGTGGAGACGAGCGTGGCGGCCAGCGCCTGGCCCAGCTGCGGGTCGGCGAACAGCGCCCGCCAGTGGGCCGGGGAGCGCGCAGCGCCCACCAGTTCCCCGGCGGCGGGGAGCAGCGGCAGATAGATCGCCGCCATCGCCCCCCAGGCCAGCAGGATCAGTGGGTACCGTAGCGGCGCAGCCATTCCTGCTCCAGCGCGTCAACCCATGCCGCGTGAGGCTCGGCAAGCACCGGCGGCAGATCCTGCGGCAGGGCTGCCGCCAGCGTCTGGCGCTGGCCGTCAGGCAGACGCTGCGGATCCAGTACGCTCGGATCGCCCCAGACGGCGGCATCGGCCTTGCGTAATTGCGCCTCAGGGGAGAGCAGGAAATTGGCCACTACTTTGGCGCCAGCGACAGCGCGGGCGTTAGCCGGGATGGTAACGAAATGGACGTTGCCGAGGGTCCCCGCGGTAAAGCCGAAGCTGTAGCTGTCCGTCGGTAATTCGCCGCTGGCGGCTTTCTGCCGGGCGTGCAGCGGGTTAAACGTCAGCGACAGGCGGAGGGTGCCCTGGTTGAGCATGGCGTCCATCCGCGCCGGCGACGCCGGGAAATCCTTGCCCGCCCGCCACAGGGCCGGGTGCAGCGCATCGAGATAGCGCCACAGCGGGGCGGTGACCGCCGCGAAGGTCGTTGGCTGCGGCGGCTGGCGCAGGGCGGCTGGCTGGTCGGTGAGCGCGATCAGCAGTTGCTCCAGCAGGGCGGTACCGGTGAAGTCCGGCGGCCGCGGGTAGGTTACGCTGCCCGGATGGGCTCTGGCGAAGGCCAGCAGGGCCTGCGGGCTGGTGGGCGGCTGCGGCGTTTGCCCGCGGCGGGCGATAAACGTCAGCTGGGCGCTGCCCCACGGCGACTCCGCGCCCTCGGTGGCGACAGAAAAATCTTCCCGTACCGGCTTTTGCAGATCGACATAGCGCCAGTTGGGCAGCGATTCGGCCCAGCCGGTGAGCAGCAGATCGGCCTGCTTAAGCGTGCGAAAGTTTTCTCCGTTGATCCACAGCAGATCCACTGACCCGCCCTGGCGACGACCGGCCTGCGCCTCGGTCTGGATGCGTTTCACTGCGTCGGCGGCGTCGGCGACAGGCACAATACGCAGGTCGATTGCGTAATAGCGTTTGACCTCTTCGCTGACCCACGCCAGATAGCGATTGACGGCCGGGTCGCCGCCCCAGGCGTTAAACCAGACGGTCTGTCCGCGGGCTTCCGTCTGAATCTGCCGCCAGCTGTCGTCGGCATTAACCGCCAGCGGCCAGAGCAGCAGCAGGCACAGACAGAGGCTGTAATCACGCAAACGGCGCATCGTTACTCCTTATTCTGCGAGGAAGAGGTGGGTATCTGGCACAACCCCTGAGCCGGGATCGCCATCGCGGCATTGAACCGCGCTGATAAATTTTGCAGGCCGATCAGGGCGGTCAGCTCGGTGAGCGCCCGGGCGTCAAAATGCGCGGCCATCGCGCTACGCAGGGCATCATCCACCGCCGGCGGCGTCTGGGTGGCGGCTTCGGCATAGGCCAGCGCCAGGCGCTCTTTTTCGCTGAACAGCGTACTGCTGCGCCAGTCGGCGACCGCCAGCAGCTTGTCCTGGCTACCGCTCCGCGCCGCGAGGATCATGCTGGTGATATCGATACAGAATTCGCAGTGGCACAGCTGGGCGATGCGGGCGCTGACCAGCGAGCGCAGCACCGGATCCAGCGGCGAGCGGCGGCGTTCAATATAGCCCACGAACAGCGAAACCAGGTAAAACAGCCACGGGATCCGACCCCACCAGCGAATGGGGCTCAGCACCTGGCCGTAATGCCGGCGGTGCAGCCACGCCTGCGGACGAAGGATCAGGGGGACAGAATCCAGCGGGGGTAAGCTCATGGCGACGATCTCTTATGACGTTCACGGTAAATATTTTTGGCGATAGAGATGACCACCGCCAGGGCAAAAAGCAGCGAAAGCCCGGTGGCCAGCCAGAAGGTGCCCCCGGTGAGCAGACTCCCGGCCCAGGAATAAACGATAGTCGCCGGGAGCTGGCCCACGCCGGTGGCCAGCATAAAGGGCCAGAAGCGCAGCGAGGTTAGTCCGGCGGCATAGCTGACCGGGTCAAACGGGACAAACGGCAGCAGGCGGCAGACCAGGATCGTCTGCGGGCCAAAGCGGGTGAAATAGCCGTCGGCACTGCGCAGCACCGCGCGGCCGGTGAGTTTCTCCACCACTTCGCGCCCCAGCGCTCTGGCGATGCAGAAGCAGAGCCCGGCCCCGACCATAGCGCTGAACCACGACAGCGCCCCGCCCCAGAAGGCGCCGAACAGGGCGGCGTTCGCCAGGGTAATCAGGAAAGCCGGCAGCGGAGCGACGATCGCCTGGAGGATCATCAGCGCAAATGAGACCAGCGCGGCCTGCGGCCCCCAGGCGGCGATAAACCCTCTGACCTGCTGCGGATCCAGGGAGGCTAACGCCGTCAGACTCTGCTGCAGAAAGGTACGCCCGCCAGGGAACCACAGCCAGGCGGCCAGAGCGGCGGCGACCACGACGGCAAGGGCCAGCCGGGCGCGGCGCAGGTGACGGCGATCAGGTTGGGTCATGGCGCACCTCCTCACTGCACGCCGCCACGCGACGGGCGCGGGCAAACCGTTTGCCTATCTGCACCAGGGCAAACAGCAGCCCGCCGGCGAGGCTCAGTTTTAGCGCGAAGGCGAGGGTCACCCCCTCGCGGGCCAGTTCGCTGGCCATCACCGAATAGATGACCAGACCCGGCAGGGTGGTCACGGCCGAGATCAGGGTAAAGGGCCAGAAGCGGATCGCCGTCAGGCCGTAGGCGTAATTCTGAATATTGTAGGGAAAGAGCGGCACCAGGCGGGTGAGGATCAGGAAATCGCAGCCACTGCGGGCGATACCGCGCTCAATCGCCTGAAAGACGGTGGTATGGCCCACATAGCGCTGCAGCAGATCGCGCCCAAGCCAGCGGGCGATTAAAAACGACAGCGAAGAGGCGAGGGTGGCGGCGGCAAACGAGAGCAGGGAGCCTGTTAGCGGGCCGAAGAGCATCCCGCCGGCGATCACCAGCAGGCTGCCGGGGATCAGACACAGGGTGGCAATGATAAACAGCGCAGCATAGACCAGGTATCCCCAGGCGCCCTGATGGCGGAGGGTGTCCTGAAGCAGATGCAGATGAGTCAGCAGATCGTGGAGACCGACGCGGTGGCTGATAACGGCCAGCGTGGCCACCAGCGCGAGAAGTCCCAGCCCTTTACCAATGGCCGGATGACGGCTTCTTTTGCATGAGAGGTGCTCCTGTACAGTCTGGACGCAGTGGACATCAAAAAGTGCGCGCGACAGTATCCTGTTCCGACGACCGTCACAATGGTTTACCGTCGCTTTGTTGATTTTGCTCAGGAAATTCTGCCCCCCGCACAGCGGGAGGCGAGAGAAGGGTGTGAATTATGGCCGGAAGGTGGCCCACACCGGCGCGTGGTCGGACGGTTTTTCCATCCCGCGGATCTCGTAATCGATCCCGGTTTCCACGCAGCGCTGCGCCAGAGGCTGGCTGGCCAGCAGCAGATCGATGCGCAGCCCACGGTTATCGTCGAAGCCTTTGGAGCGGTAATCAAACCACGAGAAATGCTCATGATTGTCGGGGTTAGCCTGGCGCCAGGTATCCACCAGGCCCCAGCCCAGCAGCCGGTCCATCCATTCCCGTTCTTCCGGCAGGAAGGAACATTTGCCGGTGCGCAGCCAGCGTTTGCGGTTCTCTTCACCGATACCGATGTCCAGATCGGTAGGACTGATGTTCATATCGCCCATGATCAGCACCGGATTCTCTTTGTTGAGTTCGGTCTCCAGATAGTTCTGCAGATTCTGATAGAACGCCGCTTTGGCCGGGAATTTGGTTTCATGATCGCGGCTTTCACCCTGCGGGAAATAGCCGTTAATCACTGTGACGTTGCCGAAGGGCGACGGGATCTCCGCCATAATGATGCGGCGCTGAGCCTCTTCGCCATCGTCCGGGAAACCGCGGCGGACGGCAATCGGCGTCTCTTTGGTCAGCAGCGCGACGCCATAGTGGCCTTTCTGCCCGTGATAAAAGACGTTATAGCCGAGCCTGGCGACCTCTTCGAGAGGGAACATGTCGTCGTGAACTTTGGTTTCCTGCAGGCCAATCACGTCCGGCTGGTGTTTTTCGACGATGGCGGCCAGTTGGTGTGGGCGGGCACGCAGGCCGTTGATATTAAAAGAGACGAATTTCATAGTCGCTGCCACTGTGCAAGGTGAATAGTGCAGGGATGGTAGCAGAAATTCGCCAGGCTGGCTGCCACCGGATGCGTCATTCTGCCAATCGCTGCGCATGAGCGTGCCGTGGGTGCCCCTTTTGCGGGCATGCCGCGCCAAAAAAGGGCAAATAGCTACGATAAATTTCGCAGAGGATCACAATTACAGAATTATATCTTACCATTGCATAATTTATCTTCTTTAATCACTGTTTATCCCCCTTTGTCGGATACTTATTCACTAAATATGCATTTTATGTGAATAGCGTTCGGCTGTAACTCATTGATTCTGCGTTATCTCATCCGATTTATGCATTTTTATCGCTGGCTGGCACGAACCGTGCAATCTACATTTACAGCGTAATAACTCATATTTATTAACATTATTGCTACTTTTAATTTACCGGAAGAGGTCGATATGTCTCAGTCAATTACGCGTAACCACTTTGATGAATGGATGATGCCGGTCTACGCGCCAGCGGCGTTTATTCCGGTGCGGGGCGCCGGGTCACGGCTGTGGGATCAGCAGGGCAAAGAGTATATCGATTTTGCCGGCGGTATCGCCGTGAACGCGCTGGGGCATGCCCATCCGCGTCTGGTGCAAGCCCTGACCGACCAGGCCGGCAAGTTCTGGCATACCGGCAACGGCTACACCAATGAGCCGATCCTGCGTCTGGCCAAAATGCTTATCGATGCTACCTTCGCCGACCGGGTCTTCTTCTGTAATTCCGGCGCCGAGGCCAATGAGGCAGCGCTCAAGCTGGCGCGTAAATATGCCCACGATCGCTTTGGCAGCGAGAAAAGTGGCATCGTCGCCTTTCAGAACGCTTTCCACGGGCGGACGCTGTTCACCGTCTCGGCGGGCGGTCAGCCGGCCTATTCCCGGGATTTCGCCCCGCTGCCGCCGCAGATCCAGCATGCCGTATTTAACGATCTCGAGTCGGCAAAGGCCTTAATCAATGAGCAGACCTGCGCGGTGATCGTCGAGCCGGTGCAGGGCGAAGGGGGCGTGGTGCCGGCCAGCGTCGAGTTTTTACGCGGCCTGCGTCAGCTTTGCGACCAGCACAACGCCCTGCTGATTTTCGATGAAGTGCAGACCGGGGTCGGGCGCACCGGCGAGCTGTATGCCTATATGCACTACGGCGTGACGCCCGATGTGCTGACCACCGCCAAAGCGCTGGGCGGTGGTTTCCCTATTGGCGCGCTGCTGGCGACAGAGGCCTGCGCCAGCGTGATGACCGTCGGCACCCACGGCACCACCTACGGCGGTAACCCGCTGGCCGGGGCGGTGGCCGGCGAACTGCTGTCGATCGTCAACACCCCGGAAGTGCTCTCCGGCGTCAGACAGCGCCATCAGTGGTTTTGTGAACGCCTGCAGGCAATTAACGCCCGCTATGGCCTGTTCAAGGAGATCCGCGGCCTGGGACTGCTGCTCGGCTGCGTGCTAAACGACGCCTGGGCCGGGAAGGCGAAAACCCTCAGTAACCTGGCGGCGGAAGAGGGGGTGATGATTCTGATCGCCGGCGCCAACGTGGTGCGTTTCGCGCCGGCGCTGAACGTTAGTGAAGAAGAGGTGAACAGCGGGCTGGATCGCGTCGAGCGGGCCTGCGCGCGTTTCGTGGCAGGAGTCTCATCATGATGGTTATTCGACCAGTGGAGCCGGGCGATTTGCCCGGGCTGCTGAAGCTGGCAGCGGAGACCGGCGGCGGGCTGACCTCGCTGCCGGTGGATGAAGCGACCCTCGCGGCGCGGATCGCCCGCTCGCAGCAGACCTGGCGCGGCGAGCTACCGAAAAGCGAGCAGGGCTATGTCTTTGTGCTGGAGGAGAGCGAAAGCGGCGCGGTGGTGGGCATCTGCGCGATCGAGGTGGCGGTGGGGCTCAACGATCCCTGGTATAACTACCGGGTCGGCACCCAGGTCCATGCCTCGAAGGAGCTCAACGTCTATCAGGCGCTGCCGACGCTGTTTCTCAGCAACGATCATACCGGCAGCAGCGAGCTGTGTACCCTGTTCCTCGACCCGCAGTGGCGCAAAGAGGGCAATGGCTATCTGCTGTCGAAATCACGCTTCTTATTTATGGCCGCTTTTCGCGAGCGCTTCAATGAGAAAGTGGTCGCCGAGATGCGCGGGGTGATTGACGAGCAGGGCTACTCGCCGTTCTGGGAGAGCCTGGGCAAACGCTTTTTCGCCATGGAGTTTTCCCGTGCCGACTACCTGTGCGGCACCGGACAGAAGGCTTTCATTGCCGCCCTGATGCCCAAGCATCCGCTGTATATCGATTTCCTTTCCCCTGAGGCACAGGCGGTGATCGGCAAGGTTCATCCGCAGACCGCCCCGGCCCGGACGGTGCTGGAGAAAGAGGGGTTCCGCTACCTGAACTACATCGATATTTTCGACGGCGGCCCGACTCTGGAGTGCGACATCGACCGGGTGCGGGCGATCCGCAAAAGCCGTCTGGTGACCACCGAGGCAGGTGAAACCTCGCCCGGTGACTGGCCGCTGTGCCTGGTGGCGAATGAACAGTATCACCAGTTCCGCGCTCTGCTGGTGCATGCCGATCCGGATGGCGACACCCTGACCCTCAGCGCCCGCGAACTGGATATGCTGAAGTGTCATGCCGGCGACCAGGTGCGCATGGTGCGCCTGATCCCTGAGGAGAAAACTGCATGAGTCTGTGGATTAACGGCGAGTGGCGGCCCGGCCGTGGGCCAGGTTTCAGTAAACAGGATCCGGTTAACCTGAAGGTTGTCTGGCAGGGCGAGGCGGCGGATGCCGGGCAGGTTGCCGAGGCGGTGGCGGCTGCCCGCCAGGCGTTCCCGTCCTGGGCGCGGCTGCCGTTTGCCGCCCGTCAGGCGATCGTTGAAAAGTTTGCCGCTCTGCTGGAAGCCAGTAAGGCGGAGCTGACGGCGGTTATCGGCGCCGAGACCGGAAAGCCGCGCTGGGAGGCGGCCGGGGAAGTGACGGCGATGATCAACAAGGTGGCGATCTCGGTGAAGGCCTACCACGTCCGCACCGGCGAACAGCACAGCGACCTGCCCGACGGCGCCGCCACGCTGCGTCACCGGCCGCACGGCGTACTGGCGGTGTTTGGCCCCTATAACTTTCCCGGCCATCTGCCGAACGGGCACATCGTGCCGGCGCTGCTGGCGGGCAATACCGTGGTCTTTAAACCCAGCGAACTCACCCCGCGCAGCGGCGAAGCGGTGGTGAAACTATGGCAGCAGGCCGGCCTGCCCGCCGGGGTGCTCAACCTGGTGCAGGGCGGTCGGGAAACCGGCGAGGCGCTCAGCGGCCAGGCGGATATCGACGGACTGCTGTTTACCGGCAGCTCAACCACCGGTTTTCATCTGCATCGCCAGCTGGCCGGGCAGCCGCAGAAGATCCTCGCGCTGGAGATGGGCGGCAATAACCCGCTGATCGTCGACGATCCGCGGGACGTGGATGCCGCGGTGCATCTGACCATCCAGTCCGCCTTTATTACCGCTGGCCAGCGCTGCACCTGCGCCCGACGTCTGCTGGTCCGACGCGGAGAGGCGGGCGATGCCTTCCTCTCCCGGCTGGTGACGGTGAGCCAACGGCTGATCCCGGCGGCGTGGGACGCCGAGCCGCAGCCGTTTCTCGGCGGGCTTATCTCTGAACAAGCCGCGCAGAAAGTGCATCAGGCCTGGCTGCAGCGGGTCGCCGCTGGCGCGGTCACCCTGCTGGAGCCGCGGTTATTGCAGGCCGGGACGTCGCTGCTAACGCCGGGGATTGTCGACATGAGCGACGTGGCCAATGTCGAGGATGAAGAGGTGTTTGGCCCGCTGCTTGGGGTCTGGCGCTACGACACGTTCGAGGAGGCGATTGCCTTAGCCAACGCTACCCGCTTCGGCCTCTCCTGTGGGTTAATCTCCCCGGAACGGGAGAAGTTCGATCGACTGCTGCTTGAGGCGCGGGCAGGGATAGTTAACTGGAACAAACCGCTGACCGGGGCGGCGAGTACCGCGCCGTTCGGCGGCACCGGGGCGTCCGGTAACCATCGTCCGGGGGCCTGGTATGCCGCCGATTATTGCGCCTGGCCGATGGCCAGCCTTGAATCGCCGACCCTGACGCTGCCCGCCAGCCTGAGCCCGGGGCTCGACTTTCTGGCCAGGGAGGCGTCATGACCGCCCGCGAAGTCAACTTTGACGGTCTGCCCGGGCTGACCCATCACTACGCCGGGCTCTCCTTTGGCAATGAGGCTTCCACCCGGCATCGCTATCAGGTGTCTAACCCGCAGCTGGCGGCAAAGCAGGGGCTGAAAAAAATGAAAGCCCTCGCCGACGCTGGCTACCCGCAGGCGGTGATCCCGCCGCAGGAGCGTCCCAACGTGCCGCTTCTGCGCCAGCTGGGCTTTAGCGGCAGCGATGAGCAGGTGGTGGCCCGGGTGGCGCAGCAGGAGCCGGATCTGCTGTCGGCGGTGAGTTCGGCCTCGGCGATGTGGGTGGCGAACGCGGCGACGGTGTGTCCCTCCGCCGATTCGCTGGATGGCCTGGTGCACCTGACGGTGGCGAATCTGCAGGATAAATTCCACCGCGCCAGCGAAGCACCGACCACAGAGGCGCTGCTGCAGGCGATTTTCCCCGACCGCACACGATTTTCTATCCACCCGGCGCTGCCCGCCTCGGCCTGGTTTGGCGACGAAGGGGCGGCGAACCATAATCGTCTCGGCGGCGAGTATGGCGCTCCCGGCGTCCAGCTCTTTGTCTATGGCCGCCGCCGGGGGAGCGAGGAGGCGCCGCGTCGCTATCCGGCACGGCAAACCCTTGAGGCCAGCCAGGCGGTAGCGCGCCTCAATCAGGTCAATCCCCGCCAGCTGCTCTTCGCCCGCCAGCATCCGGCGGCGATCGACACGGGGGTTTTTCATAACGACGTCATCGCGGTGAGCAACCGTCAGGTCCTGTTCTGCCATGAGCAGGCCTTTGCCGACCAGACCGCGCTTCTCCAGCAGCTGGCGCAGCGGGTGCCGGGTTTTACGCCGCTGGTGGTTCCCGCCAGCCGGGTCTCGGTGGCAGAGGCGGTCGCCACCTATCTGTTCAACAGCCAGCTGGTGAGCCGGGCGGATGGCAGCATGGCGCTTATCCTGCCTCAGGAAGCGCAGGAGCATGCCGGCGTCTGGGAATACCTCAATGAGCTGCTGGCCGGGGATAACCCTATCGCCGACCTGCGGGTGTTCGATCTGCGCGAGAGCATGGCCAACGGCGGCGGTCCGGCGTGCCTGCGCCTGCGGGTGGTGTTGACGGCCGAGGAGTATCAGGCGGTCAATCCGCACGTCCTGATGAACGATACGCTGTTTGCTACCCTCAATGTCTGGGTGGATCGCTACTATCGCGATCGTCTCACCCAGGCCGACCTCGCCGACCCGCAGCTGCTGCGGGAAGGGCGCGACGCGCTGGATCGGTTGACCCAGATCCTGCAGCTCGGTTCGGTTTATCCATTTCAGCAATAAGGGGGCGCGGTGGAACATTTTCTGGCATTAACCCTGGCGGGGCGATTGCCCCATCACTTTCACGGCGAGACGGCCCATTTCCGCTGGCACTGGCTCGGGGAAGGGATCCTTGAGCTGACGCCGCATGCGCGCTGCGAGCGCGGGCTGGTACTTTCCTGCGCCATTCATGGCAACGAAACGGCGCCGGTGGAGATAGTCGACCAGCTGGTGCAGCGACTGGTCCGGGAGGCGCTCCCGCTGCGCTGGCGGCTGCTGGTGATCGTCGGCAACCCACCAGCGCTGCGGGCGAATAAGCGCTATCTGCACAGCGATATGAACCGCATGTTTGGCGAGCGCTGGCGGCAGTTTCCGCTCAGTGAGGAGACGCAGCGGGCGCAGCGGCTGGAGCAGGCGGTGGCCCGCTTTTATCGCGACCACGATGGCCCGCGCTGGCACCTCGATCTGCATACCGCGATCCGCGGGTCGCTACATCCGCGCTTCGGCGTGCTCCCGGCCCGCGATACTCCGTGGGAGGAGGATTTTCTTCACTGGCTGGGCGGCGCCGGGCTGGAGGCGCTGGTGTTTCATCGCCAGCCCGGCGGGACCTTCACCCACTTCAGCTGCGAACGGTTCGCGGCGCTGGCCTGCACCCTTGAGCTGGGCAAAGCGCTGCCGTTGGGGGAAAACGATCTGACGCAGTTTGCCGCCGTCCAGCGGGCGCTCTCCCGGCTGCTGGTGGGGGATCTGGCCATTGCCGACGCCCCAGCGCCGCTGCGCTACCGGGTGTTACAGCAGCTAACCCGCCATAGCGATGATTTCCGCTTGCATATGGCGGATCAGACGCTGAACTTCACCCCCTTCGAACCCGGCACGCTGCTGGCGGAGGAGGGCGAGACGCGGTATGTGGTGGGGCCTGAGACGGAGTATGTTCTGTTTCCTAACCCGACGGTGGCGAAAGGACTGCGCGCCGGCCTGATGCTGGAGAAATTATCCTGAGGGCAAGCCGTCCGCCGGGCGGCCTGCTTTATTGCGCGCGTCTTTTTTCGCCATCTTATTTTTTCGTGCCCCAGTGTAAATTTGCAGATTATTCCTGGTAAAATGCTTTGTTTTTAATCTCCCCTCCTTTATACTCTCCATAATTTCTCTGCAAAACAGTAAGTTATTTATTTTTTATTGCAATTCTTCGGCTAAATTCCTTATTTTCTCCATAATTGGCGAGAAACTGTTTTTTACACTTTCATTGTTTTACTCTTGCTCTGACTAATTGACGATTAACGTCGTAAAGTTAATCTCGTCAACACGGCAACGCGCCGTAAGAATAACGTAAAGTAAGGATTGAATGATGAAGAAACTCACTGCACTGTTTGTTGCCTCTACTCTGGCTCTGGGCGCGGCTAACCTGGCACACGCCGCCGATACAACCACCGCGCCGAGCGACAGCAAGCCGATGATGATGCATCATAAAGGCGGCCCGGGTCAGCATGACATGATGTTTAAAGGCCTGAACCTGACCGATGCGCAGAAGCAGCAGATCCGCGACATCATGAAGAGCCAGCGCGAAAATATGAAACGTCCGTCCCTTGAAGAACGCCGCGCGATGCACGATCTGATCGCCAGCGACACCTTCGATAAGGCGAAGGCGGAAGCGCAGATCGATAAGATGGAAGCGCAGCATAAAGCGATGGCGCTGTCCCGCCTGGAAACGCAGAACAAGATCTACAACATTCTGACCCCAGAGCAGAAAAAACAGTTCAATGCTAATTTTGAGAAGCATCTGACAGAACGCAACGCGCCGGCAGGTAAAATGCCTGCACCTGCTGAATAATGTAGCGCACTGAATCAAGACCGCCGGTCTTGCCCAATAATGCCATCAGGCGTTGGGCAGGGCCGGCGGTTTTTTATTGGTGGCTTCTCAGCCAAGCGGATGCAGCGGATAGTCTCCGCTGAGCAAAGGCTTACAGAGGATCTTGTAACCATCCTGGTCAAATCCGGCGGGCAGACGGGTCAACTCCGCCGCCTGGTCGAGCGATTCAACGGCGCCCAGCCACAGCCAGTTATGAATGACGTGATACTGCGTCATGTCCGGGCCGCGCTCCTCCAGCGCCACGGGCCCCGCCCACGGCCAGCACACCAGCTGCAGTCTGCTCATCTGCGCCAGCAGGCGCTCTCTGTGCGCCTCCACGCTCTCCTTTCCACAGCAGGCCCCGGCGCAGCGGCCCAGCGCGGAGCGAAAGCAGGCGCGGCCGCGGCTGAGCGGTTCCAGACCAAGCAGGCCATAACAGAGGCGCTGTTCGTCAGCGAGGCTCTGCAGCATCTGCAGCGCCGCCCGCCGGTTGGCGAACAGGCCATAGAGATGCTGCTGGTGCGAGAAATCAACCTCACGGGCATAGACAATCTGCGGCCGGTCGTCCGCAAGTAGCCAGGCGCAGAGCTGCTTGTTACGCCGTAGCCGCTTGTTAAACAGCGGCTGCTGCTCTTTAATCAACCGCGCCTCCAGCAGCAGCGCTCCCAGCTCGCCAGCGGTGCGCTGCCAGGTGATACGCCGCGACTGACGCAGCATCGCGGCCTCTTCAGGGGTGCGCAGGTGGGATAACACCCGGCTGCGGAGGTTGACGCTCTTACCGATATAGAGCGGCATCGTGTCGCTGTCGCCGTGAAACTGATAGACGCCCGGCAGCTTCGGCAGCGCCTCCAGCCACGGGCGAAGATGTTCGGGATATTCATAGATCGCCGCCGCCTCAAACTCGAGACGCGGGGCTGATTGCTTTCTGGCCACAATAACTCCTGGTACTGTCTATCCATCCAGTATAGCAGGCCATTTTTGCGGCGAAAAGGACAAAAAATAACCCCGGCGCAGGCCGGGGCGGGGGGGAGAGACTATTTTTTCCAGAAATCGTCAAAGACGGTGATCGGCGGCCGACGCTTGTGTTCGGTTTTCAGATACCAGCCCTCGATCGTTTTGGCGATGCTCGGGTCCAGCGTTTTGCCTTCCAGATAATCGTCGATGTTCTCGTAGGTGACACCCAGGGCCACTTCATCCGGCAGGGAGGGGCGATCGTCTTCCAGGTCGGCGGTGGGCAGCTTCTTATACAGATGTTCCGGGCAGCCGAGATGGGCCAGCAGCTGTTTGCCCTGACGTTTGTTCAGGCGGAAAATTGGGTTGATGTCGGTGCCGCCGTCGCCATATTTGGTGAAAAAGCCGGTAATCGCTTCCGCCGCATGGTCGGTACCGACCACAACTCCTTTGGTCATTCCGGCGATGCTGTACTGGGCCTTCATTCGCTCACGGGCTTTTTCATTTCCGCGAACGAAGTCGCTCAGTTCGATGCCTGCTTCGCGCAGCGCCTGTTCGCTGGCCAGCACCGCAGCTTTAATATTGACTGTCAACACCCGGTCAGGCTGGATAAATGCGATGGCGTCCTGGCAGTCCTGCTCATCAGCCTGCACGCCATAGGGTAAACGGACGGCGATAAACTGCAGGCTACTGTCGCCGGTTTCGGCACGCAGTTCGTTAATCGCTATCTGGCACAGTTTTCCCGTCAGGGTGGAGTCCTGACCGCCGCTGATACCCAGCACCAGCGATTTAATAAACGGGTAGGTCTGCAGGTATGACTTCAGGAAATCGACGCTGCGGCGGATCTCGCCTGCGACATCAATCTGCGGCTTTGCGCCCAGCGCCTGAATAATCTCTTGTTGTAGCGTCATCGCGCCCTCCGAAAGTGAATCTGTTTGGCAAGCTGTTGGCTTAAAGCTACCTCTTTGCCGCTGAAACGACAAGGACCGGGGTTTTGACTGCCGGAAAAGAAGGCAATCAATGACATAGGTTTTCATTATAGATGCTGTACCGCGCATTGCGCCGCCGTCCGACGTCGGCAGAACAATCCTGTTTACGCAATAACATAACCTGACATGATTTCGCTGTTCGGCTTGAAAAATAACACTATTTATTCCAGGCTTATCGTTACACAGTAGAAAAGAGGAACCAAAATGAACAAAAGCTTAGCAGGAATACTGGGCGTCACCGTCGCGTTAACCTTACTGGCGGGCTGTACCGCTTACGATCGTACCAAAGACCAGTTTACCCAGCCGGTGGTGAAAGATGTGAAGAAAGGGATGTCGCGTCAGCAGGTGATGCAGATCGCCGGCAAACCTTCAACGGAAGTCACCATGGTCCATGCCCGCGGCACCTGCCAGACCTATATCCTCGGTCAACGAGATGGTAAAGTTGAAACCTACTTTGTGGCCCTCGACGAAACGGGTCACGTCATGAACTCCGGCTACCAGACCTGCGCCGAGTATGATACCGACCCGCGCAACGCCAGGTAAGCTTCCTACTGTTTACTGACTTCTACGTAAGCCCGACCACTGGTCGGGCTTTTTTGTGAGTCATGATACTTATTTAATTGCGCGAATTATTTGGATGAAAATGTGAGGGTAGTCAAAACCGGAGGTCAATGAGAGACAATTCTGTTCAACAGCGAATTATCCTGGCGGCTCAGCTTGCCGTATACTCAACTCATAAACAGAATTAACCGGATGTTACCAGTCTTACCGGCTCTCAGCGGTTACTGAAGGCCCTGGTCTCACACATTGAGGAAGCGTTCATGGAAAAGAAACACATTTATCTCTTCTGCTCGGCAGGCATGTCCACGTCACTGCTGGTCTCCAAAATGCGGGCGCAGGCGGAAAAATATGAAGTCCCGGTCATTATTGAAGCCTATCCCGAAACCCTCGCGGGCGAAAAAGGGCCGGAAGCCGACGTAGTATTATTAGGGCCACAAATTGCGTATATGTTACCGGAAATTCAGCGCCTGCTGCCGAATAAACCGGTTGAAGTTATCGACTCCCTTCTCTATGGCAAAGTTGATGGTTTAGGGGTATTGAAAGCCGCCGTCGCGGCTATTAAGAAAGCTGCAGCACAATAATTTTAACTTTTAAAACTCGGTGTATTTTGACGCCTGGCGGCTGACTGTTGCCGGACGTCAAAAAATAATGAGTTTATTTTCCCGTCAAAGAGTAATTTCATACATCATCGCCGTAATAGTTTATTGCGGCTTTTAAGGGTATTGACTATGAGTAAAGTGATCGATTCGCTTGAAAAGGTACTCCTTCCTTTTGCAGTGAAAATAGGAAAGCAGCCGCATATTAATGCAATAAAAAATGGATTTATTAAATTAATGCCGTTGACCCTCGCCGGGGCCATGTTTGTGTTAATTAACAACGTTTTTCTGAGCTTCGGCGAAGGCTCTTTCTTTTATTCCATGGGCATTCGCCTGGATGCCTCCACCATTGAAACCTTAAACGGCTTTAAGGCTATCGGCGGAAACGTCTATAACGGCACCCTCGGGATTATGTCGCTAATGGCGCCGTTCTTTATCGGCTCCGCGCTGGCGGAAGAGCGCAAAGTTGACCCGATGGCAGCTGGCCTGCTGGCGGTGGCGGCCTTCATGACCGTGACCCCGTATAGCGTGGGCGAAGCCTATGCGGTGGGCGCCAACTGGTTGGGCGGGCAGAACATCATCTCCGGGATGATTATCGGTCTGGTCGTTGCGGAACTGTTCACCTTCGTGATCCGTCGCAACTGGGTGATTAGACTGCCGGACAGCGTGCCGGGGTCGGTATCACGCTCTTTCTCAGCGCTGATCCCGGGCTTCTTGATCCTCTCCATCTTCGGCATTATCTCGTGGGCCCTGGCGAGCTATGGCAGCAACTTCCACCAGATCATCATGGACTCTATCTCGACGCCGCTGGCGGCGATGGGCAGCGTGGTTGGCTGGGCATACGTTATCTTTAACTCTCTGCTGTGGTTCTTCGGTGTGCACGGTTCTCTGGCGCTTACCGCCCTGGATAACGGCATCATGACGCCGTGGGCGCTGGAAAACATCGCGCTGTACAACCAGTACGGCTCTGTTGATGCGGCCATCGAAGCGGGCAAACAGTTCCACTTCTGGGCTAAGCCGATGCTCGACTCCTACATCCTGCTGGGTGGCTCCGGGGCGACGCTGGGTCTGATTATCGCCATCTTTATCGCTTCTCGCCGCGCTGACCATCGTCAGGTTGCTAAGCTGGCGCTGCCGTCAGGCATCTTCCAGATTAACGAACCGATTCTGTTTGGTCTGCCGATCATCATGAACCCGGTGATGTTCATCCCGTTCGTGCTGGTTCAGCCGATTCTGGCGGCCATTACGCTGGCGGCCTACAGCCTGGGGATTATCCCACCGGTGACAAACCTGGCGCCGTGGACTATGCCGACCGGTTTGGGAGCGTTCTTTAACAGTAACGGCAGCGTTGCCGCCCTGCTGGTGGCCCTGTTCAACCTTGGCGTCGCTACCCTGGTCTACCTGCCGTTTGTGGTGCTGTCGAATAAAGCGCAGACCGTTATCGAGCAGGAAGAGAGCGAAGAAGACATCGCTAACGCACTGAAATTCTGATACCGCGCGGTACGGGCAGCGTCCCGTACCGCCTGATAAATGAGGGAAATATTATGTTTGATCTGGACAACATCGACGCGGTAGAGACCCCGGAAAATGACCTCGAAGAGGTAGTGATGGGGCTGATTATCAACTCCGGACAAGCCCGTAGCCTGGCCTATGGCGCGCTGAAGCAGGCGAAGCAGGGCGACTTTGCCGCAGCGAAAGCGATGATGGAGCAGTCGCGCCAGGCGCTGAGCGAGGCGCATCGCGTGCAGACCCAGCTTATCGAAAGCGACGAGGGCGAAGGGAAAATGAAGGTCAGCCTGGTGCTGGTGCATGCCCAGGACCATCTGATGACCTCCATGCTGGCTCGTGAGCTGGTGGCCGAATTGATTGAGCTGCACGAGAAGGTACAATAGGCCATCGCGACGATGAGGCAGCCCAGAATGATGACCACCGAGATCAGTACCGCCAGAGAACAACAGCTGTTCAACGGGAAGAACTTTCATGTGGTCATCTATAATAAAACGGAAAGCGTGAGCGGGCTTCACCAGCATGATTACTACGAATTTACCGTGGTGTTAACCGGGCGCTATTACCAGGAGATCAATGGCAAACGGGTGCTGCTGGAGCGCGGGGATTTCGTCTTTATCCCGATGGGCTCGCACCACCAGAGCTTTTACGAGTTCGGGGCGACGCGCATCCTTAACGTCGGCATCAGCAGACGCTTCTTTGAGAAACACTACCTGCCGCTGCTGCCGTTTGGTCTGGTGGCTTCGCAAGTCTACGCCGTGCAGAGCGCTTTTCTCGGCTACGTTGAGTCGGTCATCGCCTCACTCAATTTTCGCGAAACGGAATTTGACGAATTTATCGAGCTGGTCTCCTTTTATGTCATTAACCGTTTACGCCACTATCGTGAAGAGCCGGTTGCCGACGTGACGCCGCAATGGTTAAAAAATACCGTGGAAGCCATGCATGATAAGCTGAAATTCGGTGAAGGCGCTCTCGAAAATATGGTTCGCTTATCCGGAAAAACGCAGGAATATTTAACCCGGGCGACCCAGCGCTATTATGGTAAAACGCCGATGCAGATAATTAATGATATCCGTATCAACTTTGCCAAAAAACAGCTGGAAATTACCAATTATTCAGTGACGGATATTGCATATGAATCAGGGTACAGCAGCCCGAGTTTGTTTATTAAAACCTTTAAAAAACTGACGTCGTTTACGCCGAGCAGTTATCGCAAACATTTGACCAGTATTAATTAAACCCGCGCGGCGTTCGCCGCCAGGTTTATACCGAAAATCATTCAAGTTAACTGTCCGCATTGTTGCGGAGAGCGGCCTGCGTCCAGGCGCAGCGCCTAAGGGAGAAAAAGATGAGCCAGAAATTAAAAGTAGTCACTATTGGCGGCGGCAGCAGCTATACCCCGGAATTACTGGAAGGATTTCTGAAACGTTATCATGAACTGCCGGTAAGCGAACTGTGGTTGGTAGACGTCGAAGAGGGACAGGAGAAGCTCGATATTATCCACGCGCTGTGCGAGCGGATGGTGGAAAAGGCCGGCGTGCCGATGAAAGTCTATAAAACGCTGGATCGCCGCGCAGCGCTGCAGGGCGCAGATTTCGTCACCACCCAGCTGCGCGTGGGCCAGCTGAAGGCGCGTGAAAAAGATGAGCGCATCCCGCTGAGTCACGGCTACCTGGGTCAGGAGACCAACGGGGCGGGCGGGTTGTTTAAAGGACTGCGCACCATCCCGGTGATTTTCGACATCGTGAAAGATGTGCAGGAAATTTGCCCCGACGCATGGATCATCAACTTCACCAACCCGGCGGGCATGGTCACCGAGGCGGTCTATCGCCACACCAATTTCAAACGCTTTATTGGCGTGTGCAACATTCCTATCGGCATGAAGATGTTCATCACCGACGTGCTGCAGCTGAGCCCGAGCGATGAGCTGAATATCGACCTGTTTGGTCTGAACCACCTGGTGTTCGTCCGCGACGTGCTGGTTAACGGCGTCTCGCGCTTCGATGAACTGCTGGACGGCGTGGCCTCCGGCCGTCTGACCGCGAACTCGGTGAAAAACATCTTCGACCTGCCGTTTAGCGAAGGGCTGATCCGCTCCCTGCGGCTGATCCCATGCTCTTACCTGCTCTACTACTTTAAGCCAAAAGAGATGCTGGCGATTGAGATGGGCGAGTACTACAAAGGCGGTGCGCGCGCCCAGGTGGTGCAGAAGGTGGAGAAACAGCTGTTCGAGCTGTATAAAAACCCGGATCTTAACGTTAAGCCGAAGGAGCTGGAGCAGCGCGGCGGGGCCTATTACTCTGATGCCGCTTGCGAAGTAATCAATGCCATCTATAACGACAAGCAGACTGAGCACTATGTGAATATCCCGCATCATGGCCATGTCGATAATATCCCGGCGGACTGGGCGGTAGAGATGAGCTGCACCTTAGGCCGCGACGGCGCGAAGCCGACGCCGCGCATTACTCATTTCGATGAGAAGGTGTTAGGGCTTATCTACACCATCAAGGGGTTCGAAGTAGCGGCCAGCCAGGCGGCGATCAGCGGTGAGCTGAACGATGTCCTGTTGGCGCTGAACTTAAGCCCGCTGATCCATTCCGATCGTGACGCCGAACAGCTGGCGCGGGAGATGATTCTGGCGCATGAAAAATGGCTGCCGAACTTTGCGGCGACGATCGAAAAACTAAAATCGTAACGGGAGTAGCAAATGGAACGCGTATTGATCGTCAATGCCGACGACTTCGGCCTCAGTAAAGGGCAGAACTACGGCATTATCGAGGCCTGTCGCAACGGCGTGGTGACATCGACCACCGCGCTGGTCAACGGCGCGGCCATTGACCACGCCGCCCAGCTGAGCCGCAGTACTCCGGAGCTGGCGGTCGGTATGCACTTTGTGCTGACGCTGGGCGAGCCGTTGTCGGCCATGCCGGGATTAACCCGCGATGGCCGTCTGGGCAAATGGATCTGGCAGCAGGCGGAAGAAGATAGCCTGCCGCTGGAAGAGATCGCCCACGAGCTGGCGTGTCAGTACCGTCGTTTTGTCGAACTCTTCGGCCATGAGCCGACGCATATCGACAGCCATCACCATGTGCATATGTTCGCCCAGATTTATCCCATCGTCGCGGCCTTTGCCCGCGAGAAGGGCATTGCGTTACGCATTGACCGCCAGGTGGCGGCGCAGAGTGGGCTCGACCAGCAGGCGGCGCGCAGCAGCGCCGGCTTCAGCAGCGAGTTTTACGGCGAAGCGGTCTCTGAGGAACTGTTTCTGCAGACGCTGGATGCCTCCATCGCCCGCGGGGAGCGCTCCCTGGAGGTGATGTGTCATCCGGCTTATGTCGATCGGATCATTATGGGCAGCGCCTACTGCTATCCGCGACTGGATGAGCTTGATGTTCTGACATCTGCCTCGCTGAAAGCGGCGGTGGCCGACCGGGGTTATCGTCTGGGAACCTACCGCGACGTGTAAGCCCGACGGGGGAAAGGGAAAGTGAATCAAGCCCGGCACAGCGTGCCGGGCTTTTTACTACGCCGGAATAGCGGCGATTTTCGGGCTTCTCGACCACACGCGGTGGGCCGTCATCAGGGCGAGCAGTTTGTCCGCCGCTGGCGTGTCGAGCGCATCGGTGACGATGACCCCCTCTTCACCCTGGGTCGGAACATGCAGAACGGACGTCAGCTGCCGCGCATCCCCTGCCAGCAGGATCGGCTTCAGATGTTTATAGGCTTCCAGCAGGTAATAGCGCGCGTCACCGCTCTGACTCAGGGCGCTGAGGTCGCCGCCGGGCACCACCACCGCATCCACCGTCAGCGAAGGGGAACCGGCGAAGGTGCCGGCGATCGGCAGCGGAGAACCATCGTCGGCAATGACTTCGCCCATTCGCGAGTAGAGCAGCTTGCTGTGCACGCCCTGGGCCTGCAGCGCCTGCAGGAGCTGAACCAGATCCTGCGCTGAGGTGCGTTCGTTGAGCAGGACTGCCACCACGCGACCTTTCACATCTCCTTCGGCATCGGCGTAGAGGCTGAGGCTGGGGTCTTTCTCCACGCCATTGACCGGGGCGGGCAGGGTAATGTTGCGCTGATCGTCGCTCAGTTCGATCCCTAAGTTCGCCCCAACCGCTTCCGCAAGCTTAGTATCAATGTGGGCCAGATGATCGACCACCCGCTCGCGGATCCAGGTGCGGACCACTTTGCTGAGTTCGAAGCTGAAACCATCGATAATATGCTGCTGTTCAATCGGCGTCTGGCTCAGCCAGAACAGACGCGGCTGGGCGTAATATTCGCCGAACGAAGGGCTGCGCTGGCGGATTTTTTCGCCGTCGACGCGCTCGGCGAGGGACTCAAAGCCACCGCGTTTGGCGGCAGGCGGCGTCTCGCGCGGCCAGTTGTCGTTAATCGAGTTGGGCTCGTAGTTGGCCGGATTGGTGTCAATGTCCATCCGGTGCATCCCGTCACGCTGGAAATTATGATACGGGCAGGTCGGACGGTTGATGGGGATTTCATGGAAGTTCGGCCCACCCAGGCGGCTAATTTGCGTATCGGTGTAAGAGAAGAGACGCCCCTGCAGCAGCGGATCGTTGCTGAAATCAATGCCCGGGACGATATGTCCGGGATGGAAGGCCGCCTGTTCATTTTCGGCAAAGAAGTTATCCGGGTTGCGGTTGAGGACCATTCTGCCAACCCGCTGCACTGGCACCAGCGCCTCGGGGATCAGCTTGGTGGGATCGAGCAGGTCGAAGTCAAAAGCAAATTCATTCTCTTCGGGGATCAATTGCAGGCCAAGCTCAAATTCCGGGTAGTCCCCGGCTTCGATGGCCTCCCATAAATCGCGGCGATGAAAATCGGGGTCGCGGCCGGTCAGCTTCTGCGCTTCATCCCACACCAGCGACGCCTTGCCGGCGACCGGTTTCCAGTGAAAGCGAACGAAGGTGGCTTTGCCCTCGGCATTAATCAGACGGAAGGTGTGGATCCCGAAGCCTTCCATGGTGCGATAGCTGCGCGGGATGCCGCGATCCGACATCGCCCACATCACGTTGTGCAGCGTTTCCGGCTGCAGGGAAACATAGTCCCAGAAAGTATCGTGGGCGCTCTGCCCCTGTGGGATGGCCCAGTGGGGTTCAGGCTTCACGGCGTGGACAAAGTCGGGGAACTTCATCGCGTCCTGGATGAAGAAGACCGGTGTGTTGTTGCCCACCAGGTCAAAAATCCCTTCGTCAGTGTAAAACTTGGTAGCGAAGCCGCGAATATCACGGACGGTGTCCGCCGACCCCGCGCCGCCCTGCACGGTGGAAAAGCGTACAAACACCGGGGTGATTTTATCGGCTGACGAAAGAAAATCGGCTTTAGTTAACGCAGCCAGGCTTTTGTAGGGCTGGAAGTAGCCGTGGGCGGCAGAGCCGCGGGCATGAACGATACGCTCCGGAATACGCTCGTGGTCAAAGTGGGTGATCTTCTCCCGCAGGATAAAATCTTCCAGCAGCGTTGGGCCGCGGCTACCGGCGCGCAGCGAATTCTGATCGTCAGCAATGCGCACGCCCTGGTTGGTGGTCAGCGGAAAATCTTCCCCCCCTTTGCGTTGCGCCTCCAGGGAATCCAGTTTGCTGTTATGAGTATCGGGCGCTTTCAGGCTGCCTGGGGCGGTGGGTTCGACGCCCGGAGCGGTAGGTTTCGGCGTGGGGCGCCACTCCCGATCGTCCGGCGCCAGCGAATCGAGACCCGGCTGCGCTTCCTCGCTGTCGTGGACCGGTGCCTGCTGTTGGTGAGGGTTCGGGTGCTTATCAGACATTACTCGTCTCCTGCTTTCATTGCTAAAAGTGGTCGTTGATAGACCAAAACCCTTCTAACTATAGAACATTACGCTGTCTGCGCCCGGCGAGGGGGCAGGGAGTTATCCTAAAATGCGCATCGGCGGCGAAGGGGCGACGAACGGGGCCACAATCGGCTATGATAGAGGTTTCTGTTTCCCGCTATGTTTAGTGAATCCATTTGTTATGAAACCATTGCGCCAACAAAATCGCCCTGTCATTAGCTACGTGCCGCGCGTGGAGCCTGCGCCCCCGGAACATGCCGTGAAAATGGACCATTTTCGCGATGTCTGGATTTTGCGCGGGAAGTATGTCGCTTTTCTGCTGATGGGGGAGCATTTCCGTCGCTCACCGGCATTCAGCGTGCCGGAGTCGGCGCAGCGCTGGGCTAACCAGGTGCGTCAGGAAGGTGAGATTGAAGCCTGAGTCGGCTGCAGAAATAAAAAAACCGCTGAATGATCAGCGGTTTTTTTTGTGCTTGCCGTTTAGCGATGCGCCAGTTCGGCTTCTTCCTCGCTATCGAAGATCGATTTGTCGGTCTGGCGCAGCCACTGGCTGGTCAGCGTCCCGGCGGTCATTGAGCCGTTAACGTTCAGCGCGGTACGCCCCATATCGATCAGCGGTTCGACGGAGATGAGCAGGGCTACCAGGGTCACCGGCAGGCCCATCGCCGGCAGGACGATCAGCGCGGCGAAGGTCGCGCCGCCGCCCACCCCGGCGACGCCCGCCGAGCTGACGGTGACGATGCCCACGAGGGTGGCAATCCACATCGGATCCAGCGGGTTGATGCCCACGGTCGGCGCGACCATCACCGCCAACATTGCCGGATAGATACCGGCGCAGCCGTTCTGGCCGATGGTGGCGCCAAAGGAGGCGGAGAAGCTGGCAATCGACTCCGGTACGCCGAGACGACGGGTTTGCGCCTCAACGTTCAGCGGAATGGAGGCGGCGCTGGAGCGGCTGGTAAAGGCGAAGGTGATCACCGGCCAGACTTTACGGAAGTACTTCAGCGGGCTGACGCCGTTAATCGCCAGCAGCAGGCCGTGGACGACAAACATAATACCCAGCGCAATGTACGAGGCTACCACGAAGCCGCCAAGCTTGATGATGTCCTGCAAATTCGACCCGGCAACCACTTTGGTCATCAGGGCCAGCACACCGTAAGGGGTCAGCTGCATGACCAGACGAACCAGCTTCATTACCCAGCCCTGCAGGGTATCGATCGCGGTCAGCACGCGCTGGCCTTTTTCCACATCCTCTTTCAGTAACTTAAGCGCTGCGACGCCGAGGAACGCCGAGAAAATGACGATGCTGATGATGGAGGTTGGGTTAGCCCCGGTCAGGTCAGCAAACGGGTTCTTCGGCACGAAGGAAAGGATCAGCTGCGGGACGCTGAGATCCGCTACTTTCCCCACATAGTTGCTCTGGATGGCGTTCAGACGGGCGGTCTCCGCGCTGCCCTGGACCAGACCCTCGGCGGTGAGGCCGAACATATTGGTCACCAGCACGCCAACCAGGGCGGCGATCAGGGTGGTGAACAACAGAGTACCGATGCTCAGGAAGCTAATTTTCCCCAGCTGCGAGGCATTGTGCAGGCGGGCCACCGCGCTAAGGATGGAGGCGAAGACCAGCGGCATAACAATCATTTGCAGCAGCTGGACGTAACCGTTGCCGACGATATTGAACCACTGGATGGAATCCTTCAGCACCTGGCTGTCAGACCCGTAGATCAGCTGCAGCGCCAGACCAAATACCACGCCAGTCGCCAGACCGACCAGCACTTTTCTGGCCAGGCTCCACTGTTTATGGCGTGTTTGCCCCAGCGCAAACAGTAATACGGCGAACACGACTACGTTCGCTATTAATGGAAAGTTCATCCCCGTTCTCCTGATATTTTTATAACCTGGGCTGGTGGATAACCAGCTCTTATGACGGCAAGGTTAGCAGAAGGCGTTATCAAGGACTTATATTCAAATGGAATGGGTTATAACCAAATGGCGTTTTCCGCCGCTTTATCGCCCACTCTGGTGACTTATAAAGCGATTGAAGGTGATCTGCAGGGAATTGATCACCCCGGATGACCAGCGTATCGCGCTGTTATCCGCCAGCGTCTGCGGCATCCAGACGGCATAGACGAACAGCGCCATACACAAGGCGCGTTCGAGCTGATTGCCCTTGCGCGGCGCAAGGATCGGCAGCCGAAAGCGCCAGCGACAGGGCCACAGCAGCGGCACACCGGCGGGGGTGAGCATATCGGCGAGAATGTGGCTGAGATAGCCCAGCACCAGGCCCTGGAGAGCGTCTGCCGGGACAATCCAGCTGTCAGGCACTTTCAGATAGAACAGCGTCAGCGCGCCAAAGACGGCCAGCAGGCTGTGGGTGAAGCCGCGGTGGCCAAAGGCCCGCGCCACGGGCTTTGAGATCCAGCTCAGCCGCTGGCCAAGAAACGACTTGGGGTGATCGATGTCCGGCAGCAGGCAGGTCAATACCGCCGAGGGCACAATATGCCACCAGTCGCCCTGCGCCAGCACCGGCGTTAACTCTGCGTTTTTGGCAAATACTGCGCAGGCGATTGAAAAGAAGAGATGGCCTTCCGCCGTCATGATAACACACCCTAAACTGTCGATTCATACAGTATAGGGTTTTTATACAGTGTACGGAAGAGGTGACGGTGTAACTCTTTGTCACAAACTCTCAGCGCGCCAGCCATCCGCCATCGACGGCCAGCGTATAGCCGTTAATATAGTCAGCTGCTGATGAGGCGAGAAACACCACCGGCCCCTGCAGGTCTTTCGGCGCTCCCCAGCGACCAGCGGGAATGCGCTCGAGGATCGCCTGGTTACGCTCTTCATCTTCGCGCAGCGCCTGGGTGTTGTTGGTGGCCATATACCCGGGCGCTATGGCGTTGACGTTGATACCCTGGCCAGCCCATTCGTTGGCCAGCAGACGGGTCAAACCCAGCACGCCGGTTTTCGAAGCGGTATAGGAGGGGACGCGGATCCCGCCCTGAAACGAGAGCATCGAGGCGATGTTAATGATTTTCCCGCCTTCCCCCTGGCGAATGAACTGCCTGGCGACCGCCTGGCTGAGAAAGAAAACCGCTTTGAGATTCAGGTCGATCACCGCGTCCCAGTCGCTTTCCGTGAAGGTCAGGGCATCATGGCGGCGGATAATTCCGGCGTTGTTGACCAGAATATCGACCCGGCCCATCGCCGCCACCGCCTGGTCGACCAGACCGCTCATATCATTCTCTTGGCTGAGATCCGCCTGAATGGCGTGAAAGCGGCGGCCCAGCGCCAGCACCTGGGCGGCCGTATCATGGGGAATTTTACGGTTGATGCCGACGATATCGCACCCGGCCTGCGCCAGGCCCAGCGTCATTCCCTGTCCCAGGCCGGTATCGCAACCGGTCACGATGGCGACCTTACCCGTCAGGTCGAAGGCGTTCAGTACCATATTCACCTCTGTCAGCTGATCTACTGGCGTACGATGACGCCACCTGTGACCAGCATAGAGGGAGGAAAACAAAATTACAATTAAAATGAAACAATGTTTTGATTTTGTTGCCAGCGGCGTGACAGCGATTGTTACACCCGCCAGCGGTCTTAGCCGAGCAAGTTCTCAGCAGTGAGTGCCAGCAGTGACGGAAGCTTGACGTCCGCCAGCGCAAAGCGCGGGTCGCGGCTGTTCTCCGCTTCCGGCACCACGATAGACCGCATGCGCGCGGCTTTGCTGGCGATCATGCCGTTGACCGAATCCTCCAGCGCGACGCAGCGCTGCGGGTCGACTCCCAGGGCAGCGGCGCAGTTGAGGTAGACCTGCGGGTGCGGTTTGCTCCAGGGTAAATGCTCCGCGGAGGCGAGAGCATCAAACTGGTCGCGCAGTTCAAACATATCGAGCACTTTCTCCAGCATCATCAGCGGCGAGGCCGAGGCCAGGCCCACCTTTAAGCCCTGAGCTTTACACAGGGCCACTGCCTCGCGTACGCCCGGCAGCAGCGGGCGTGAGGCTTCCACCAGCTCAATGGCGCGACGAATGATGCGCGCGGTAGCTTCCGCCCGGTCTACGCCGTGCCACGGCTGCTGCGCGTACCACAGATCCACCACCAGGTCGATTCGCAGACCGAGCAGGTCGGGCAGTTCATCGCGGCGACGGGTATCCACTCCCAGGCTCTCCATGACCTCGACCTCCGCCTGATCCCAGAGCGGCTCCGAGTCAATCAGCAACCCGTCCATATCAAATATCGCGGCCTCAATGCGGCGCTTCGCTGACATATGTCCTTCTCCTGTTGCGTAATCAGATAAACGAATCGGCAATCATGGTATATCATACCGCGCATTATTGGGCGAAATTCGCCGTGGCAGATAGACTTATACCCGACATACTCGGGGGAGCGAGGGAAGCCAGCGCCACGCAACAGGCAGCAGGCGAACCACCAACGCGTCTTTAACAAGGGGAACTCATGACGTACCAACAAGCTGGACGCATAGCGGTTATCAAACGCATTTTAGGATGGGTTATCTTTATTCCCGCCGTGCTGTCGACGCTGATTTCTGTGCTCAAATTTATGTATGAGCACAGTGAAAAGAAACCCGGCATTGATGCGGTAATGATGGATTTTGCGCACGTGATGATTGAGATGATGCGCTTTAACACGCCGTTCCTGAACTTTTTCTGGTACAACTCGCCGCTGCCGGATTTTCACCATAGCCTGAACATCGGCTTCTGGATCATCTTCATTCTGGTGTTTGTCGGCATGGCCCTGCAGGCTTCCGGCGCGCGAATGGCGCGGCAGGCGAAATTTCTCCGCGAGGGGATTGAGGATCAGCTGATCCTCGAACAGGCTAAAGGCGCAGATGGGTTAACCCGCGAGCAGCTCGCTGAACGCATTGTGGTACCGCGCCATACGATCCTGGTGCAGTATTTCCCACTGTACGTGCTGCCGGTGATCGTGATTGTCATCGGTTACTTCTTCTTTTCGCTGCTGGGCTTTCTGTAAGTCAGGTGCCCGGCAAGCCGGGCACCTTCTTATTCCGCTGGCAGAGGACGTGGTTTTCCCTGATTATCAACGGCAACGTAGATAAACAGCGCTTCCGTCGCCTTGTAGCGCTGGCCAATCGGTTCTGAAGAAACTTTTTTCACCCACACTTCGATATTGATTGTCACCGAGGTGTTGCCGCGCTTCACGCAGCGGGCGTAGCAGCACACCACGTCGCCAACGGCGACCGGACGTAAAAAGGTCATCCCATCCACCCGCACGGTCACCACGCGACCCTGGGCGATCTCTTTGGCCATAATGGCGCCGCCAATATCCATCTGCGACATCAGCCAGCCGCCAAAAATATCCCCGTTGGCATTGGTATCCGCCGGCATTGCCAGGGTGCGTAAAACCATTTCGCCCTTTGGGGCGAGATCTGTTGTTGTCATGCTCTACTCTGCTGTGGTCAAAGACGATCAGCGGGATGCTACTATGAAAATAGCGCAGTGAGAATAGGGGAATACGCCCGCTGGCGCGGGCGCGGTGGTTCAGAAGGAGAGGGTAACGCCGGCGTAATACGCGCGGCCAGGCTCATTGTAGGTCGAGGCGCCGGCATTTTCGCGATACAGTTGTTTATCAAATAGATTACTTATTCCGGCATTCAGGCGAATATCCCGGTTTAGCTGATACTGAGTACCAATACCCACGATGGAATAGGCGCCAACCTCGGTGGTGGCAAGGGTTCCGGTTTCGTTGCGGATCTCCGCATACTGACGCGGCTTCTGACGGCCATAAAGCGTCCAGTTCACATTCGCAGACAGGGCGTCGTTTACCTGCCAGTCGAGCATCGTGTTAACGGTATATTTCGGGATAACCGACAGCGGGTTGCCAGTCTCTTTACTTTCAGATTTGAGCATCCAGGTGGCATTGGTCCGCCAGCTGAGGACATCTCTCAGCACCGGGATCAGCAGATTTCCTTCCAGCCCCTCGACCACGGCTTTGCCGCCGTTCTGCCATTGCAAAATATTATTGCCGCTGGAGGTATAGCCCAGTACCTCTGTTCCGGAGACGATTTTGTTTTTGTAATCGTTGCGAAACCAGGTGACTCCGGCAGCGTAACCATTAAGGTTAAATTCGATACCGATCTCTTTGTTGATACTGATCTCCGGGTCGAGGTCAGGGTTACCCAGCAGGTAGCAGCTGCCTTCAGCGATCGTGTTTGGACAACCGTTGCCGCGGGTGGAGAGCAAATAGCCTTTACTGGATTGATAGAGGTTTGGCGCTTTAAACACGCGCGCGATACCGGCCTTCAGCGTGAACATATCGCCGAGCTCCTGGGACAGATTGAGGCTAGGGCTCCAGTTACTGCCAAACTGATTATGATAATCGAAGCGAATGCCGGGGATCAGGTTGGTGCCGGGCACGGCTTCGATATTATCTTCCAGATAGATACCGGTGAGGGTGGCGCTGTTTTTGGTACTGCGTTGCGTAGGGTCGCCCGAGGTCCCAGGGATAGTCTCGCCGTTGCTGTTAGTGGCCTGCATCGATGCCGGGTCGTCGAGCTGATCATGGTTCCATTCCATTCCCAGCGTCAGCGTCTGGTCCGCCAGCCAGAAGAAAGGCACATTGAATTCCGAGGTAGTACGCCAGGATTCCAGACGGCTGGTGGCATAATCTTCACTGTTGATCATGCCTTCGACGCGGCCGGTAGAGCCTTCCTGCAGGCGGGTATTGTTGGTTTTCTCGTAGTAAACACCGGCTTTGGACTGACCCCAATCCCATAGACCGTTGTAGGTGAGTCCCCAGGACTGGCGATAGAGGCGATTTGTTTCGTGGCCGTACAGGGAGTCCACCAGCCCGTTCGGGCTAAGATTGCCGTTGCTGTACTGGGTATCACCAGCATAGATATTCCCCTGACGGCTATAGGCGTAGCTGAAATCGAGGATCTGTTGCGGGGTCATTTTCCATGACAGTAGCGCGTTAATGTCTTTATTGCGGACCCCTTCGCGCCCCGCAGCGTAAGAGCCGTTTTGCGCATGGTTAATATCCCAGGCGTCGGGTTCCGTTTTATTGATATTGCCATACAGGCGCATCGTCAGCGCCTCGCCGGCCAGTGGGCCGCTGAGATTGAAGTTAGCGCGATTGGTTGTGCCTTCTTTGTTGTTTTCCGGCTGGTTGGTGAAGAAAGACAGCGAACCGTGCCAGGTGTTGGTCGGACGTTTGGTAATGATATTGACCACTCCGCCCGCCGCGCCGGAACCATAGCGCGCGGCTGCCGGACCGCGGAGAACTTCAATCCGTTCGACCATTTCGGCAGGTACCCAGTTGCTGTCGCCCCGGGTATCGCGTTCGCCGCGCCAGCTATAGCGAACCGCGTTACGTGACGTGACCGGTACCCCATCTATCAGGATCAGGGTGTTCTCCGGCCCCATGCCGCGGATATCAATCTGGCGGTTGTTGCCCCGACTGCCGCTGGCGCTGTTGCCGGTCAAGTTCACCCCGGGCATTTTACGGATGATGTCTGAGAGATCGTTGACCGGCGGCTGCTTAGCAATATCCTCAGCCGTGATAATCGACACCCCGGGCTGTTGCTTAAGCGCCTCTTCCGCCGTACTGCGCACAATCATCGTTTCGGTATCTTGTTCTGATTCTTCAGCAAAGGCGTTAGGGGCGAGGAGACTGGATATGACCAGCGCCAGGGTCGTGGGCACAGAATATTGCGGCGATCTCATGTAAATATCCTTTTCAAAACAATGCAAAATGAGATCGAGAATATTAATGATAACAATTATCATTACAGTGTAACGAGATGAATCTCCATAAAATCCTCACAATTACCGCAACTTTTTATGCAGTTGAGAGAAATCGTGAAGAGAGCCTACACAGTGTGGCCGGGAAGCTGTCAGCGTATGCGCTGAGGTTGTGTGGTTGCAGGGAATGTTTGCCAGTGCAGTAAGCTTATAGGGGGCGAGCGCGGCGCGCGATGGCGCGCCGGCGGAGGGGTTAGTGGTGGTCGTCCTGCGGCATATGACGGTAGATGTAGATCCCGCTCAGCAAGGTAAAGACCAGCGTGAGGGCGGTTAAACCAAAGACCTTAAAGTTAACCCAGATATTCTGCGGCAGCCAGAAGGCGATATAGATATTGGCCAGCCCGCAGAGAATAAAGAACACCGCCCAGGCCAGGTTAAGTCGCGACCAGACCTGCTGCGGCAGGCTCAGCTCTTTACCCAGCATGCGCTGGATCAGCGGCTTTTTCATCACCCACTGGCTGAACAGCAGCGCGCCGGCGAACAGGGCATAGATCACCGTCACCTTCCATTTAATAAACTCATCATTATGGAAGAAGATGGTTAACCCGCCGAAGACGGCCACCAGCACGAAGGTGATCAGCGCCATTTTTTCCACTTTCCGGTAGCGCACCCAGCTGTAGATCAGCACGACGGCGGTCGCCACAATCAGCGCCGTGGTGGCGGCGTAGATATCGTAAAGCTTATAAAAGGCAAAGAAGACCACCAGCGGTAAAAAATCCAGAAACTGCTTCATACATCGATCCCGTCTTTCAGGACGGACCGGGGAAGGCCCCGGTCCTGGTTAAAATTAGCTGCGGATAAGCATATACACGCGGAATAAATAGATCAGCAACAGGGCGGAAATCAGGTTGCTGATGGTATTAATCACCACCGCGCCGACGTTTGGCGTCAGGGCGGCAAAGCTGGAAGCAAACAGTAACAGCAGGGTTTTCGCCACCAGCCAACCGATAATAGCCGGCGCCACCAGCCGCAGATTGGCCCACGCCAGGCGCATGCTGCTGCGCATGGCGCCGAGGATGCCCATTTTGTCCTGTACCAGCATGATCGGCGCAAAGGCCAGCACGATGGCCAGCAGCACGCCGGGCACCAGCACCAGCATCATCCCCATCTGCACCAGGAAGGTGGTGAACAGGATCAGCAGCAGCAGCTTGGGCAGCACCGGCGCCGAGGCGCCGATGGCGCGCAGGGCGCTAACGCGATGACCGGCGGAGACCAGCTGGATCAGCAGCAGGATGCCGCCGACGAGGATCGCATTACCTACCAGACCCGAGAAGGTTGATGCCGCCGAGGCGCGCAGCAGAACCTGCTGCTGCTCCGGCGTCATGTTCTGCACCAGCTCGAACAGCCCGGCGCTACCGGCGAGGTTATCGCCTTCGCTGAGTATCGACAGCTGCTCGTCGCTGGGTGAAAAGGCATGGCCAAGTACTACCGTAATAAACGCGCACAACAGCGCAATCAGTAAAATAGTAATGAACTGATTACGAAAAAAATTCCCGGTGTCACGGTAGACGGACTTCGCCGTGATAGACATGCATTCTCCTTGAGTGTCGCAGGTGTTAACTAGCCGGCGATTGTACCGCAAATCGTTCCGTCGTAGCACTCTCTGCGCCGGTCAGGGCAGGTATATCTTTGTAAAGAGGCCGCAATGGTGGCAGGCCGTAGCGCGCCCGCGCCCGGTTGCAGGCATCGTTTTCCTCGCCATTTTCCCCGGACATGGCGAATTCGCGACACGGCGAAGGCCGGTTTTCATAAATAGTGCAGTGAACGGCGTCGCCGATATCGCCAGACAGGGCCGCGCAGCGACTCTGGCGCTGGTTGGTGCCGCTCATGCAGCGCAGGAAAGGGGTCAGCGGTTCGGTCAGCGCGGAGGGCACCAGGCCGCCCGCATCGTCGGCTTCCGCCCAGTAGAAAGAGACTCGAAAATACGCACAACAGGCACCGCACGTCATGCACGGGTTGATTTCACTCATAATTACACCTGAAAAAAACGCATCAACACAGATTGTCGGCAGTTAACTTATCCAGCCGCCTCAGCGACGGCAAGAGGGGCAGAAATAAATTTTTGCGCGAAAAGTGAAAATTGATGTGCGAACAATTCAAGGCATTGCGATCGGTAGCAAAAATTAATCTGGATCAATAAATGTTAAATCTGAGGACTTAGTGTGATCTAAAACAGATCAAACGTAACTCGTTATAGGTATATTTGGCCGCGCTGAAAAACCATAATGAGGAAGTGGATATGAAGAAGTTAGCAGCGGCGGCATTGATTCTTGGCACGCTTTCTACCGGCAGCGTCTGGGCGCATGAGGCGGGGGAGTTTTTCATTCGTGCCGGGACCGCCACCGTCCGACCGACGGAGGGCTCTGACAATGTGTTAGGCAGCCTTGGCAGTTTCAACGTCAGTAACAATACCCAGCTGGGTTTAACCTTTACCTATATGGCGACCGATAACATTGGCGTGGAGTTGCTTGCCGCGACGCCATTCCGCCATAAGGTCGGCACCGGGCCAACCGGGACTATCGCCACCGTCCATCAGCTGCCGCCCACCCTGATGGCGCAGTGGTACTTTGGCGATGCGCAAAGCAAGGTGCGCCCGTACGTGGGGGCCGGTATCAACTACACCACCTTCTTTAATGAAGACTTTAACGATACCGGCAAGGCGGCCGGGCTTTCCGATCTGAGCCTGAAGGACTCCTGGGGCGCGGCGGGGCAGGTCGGCCTCGATTATCTGATAAACCGCGACTGGCTGCTGAATATGTCGGTGTGGTACATGGATATCGATACCGATGTGAAATTCAAAGCCGGCGGCGTGGACCAGAAAGTCAGCACCCGTCTGGATCCGTGGGTGTTTATGTTCTCCGCAGGCTATCGGTTCTAAATTCTTCTGTAAACTGGCCAACGGATGGCCAGTTCATTGTCTCGTCACACCTGTCTGCCGCAAGCCTCTGTCATCAACAGCGGATCACACTTCCGTCCACTGGCGCAGCAGGTTGTGATACATGTTGAGCAGGGAGAGGACCTCTTCTCCGTCGCCAAAGCGGGCCTTCAGAGACTGGATGGTGCGGTCCAGGTCGTAAAGCATCGCACGCTGCTTATCGTCGCGGACCATCGACTGGATCCACAGGAAAGAGGCCTGGCGGACGCCGCGGGTGACCGGGGTGACGCAGTGCAGGCTGCTGGCGGGATAGAGCACCAGATGCCCGGCCGGGAGCTTCACCCGATGTTGGCCATAGGTGTCTTCAATCACCAGTTCGCCACCCTCATAGCTCTCCGGATCGCAAAGGAACAGCGTCGCTGACAGATCAGTGCGCATCCAGCCCGCCTCGCCGTTCTGGCGAACGGCGCCATCGACGTGAAAACCATAGGTCTCCCCTGGCCCATAGCGGTTAAACAACGGCGCGGAAATCGTCCGCGGCAGCGCGGCGGAAAAAAACTGCGGATGGCCGCGCAGCATATCGAGCACAGCGGCCTGCAGGCGGGCATACAGCGGCGTTCGGGTATCGATCTGCTGGTTCTGTTTGACGGCCGCCCCCTGGCTACCCACCGTAACCCGCCCGTCGACCCACTCGGCCTGCGCCAGCTGCCGGGTAAATTCCGCCACCTGGTCTGTCGATAGCACGTCAGGAATGTGATACATCATCGCGGTGTTCTCTCTAAAAGGTGGGGCGCAACGGCCCCACGCGCAGACTCAGAAATGGACGTTCGCCGTCAGCATAAAGGTCCGGGGTTCGCCCGGATGATAGCGATAGCCGCTCTTGTTGATGGAGGCCACGTAATCGGTATCAAACAGGTTATACATATTGAGCTGCAGATCGAGGTTGCTGTTGACCCGATAGCCCAGTTTGGCGTCGGCAACCCAGTAGCCCTCGGTGTGATCCGGGGTACCGACCGCACCATCGCTGCCCCGGCGCAGGCTTCCGACATAGCGCACACCGCCGCCGACGGACAGATCGCTGGTGGCCTGATACTGCGTCCACAGCGTAAAGGCATGTTTCGGGGTGTAGGCCAGGGCGGAAGATCCATCCTGTGCAACGTTCTGTCCCTCCGTCACTGTCGCATGCTGCTGAGTGTAGCCGGCGATAATCGTCCAGTCCGGGGTCAGGTTTCCGGTCGCGGAGAGTTCATACCCCTCCACGCGCTTTTTGCCGTACTGCGACCAGGTTCCGTCATCGTTGGCGGCCACTTCGTTTTCAATATCGGTGCGGAATAATGCCGCGCTGAGCAGCAGACGGTTGTCGAAGATTTGCCACTTGGTGCCCAGCTCGCTGGATTTTGCCTTCTGCGGCTTAAAGTCGGTTCGGTTAGCGCTGTTGCCGCTGCCGCTGGCGGCCAGGGCGAAGCTGCTGCCTCCCGGCGGCTGCTGTGAGATGGCGTAGTTGACGTAGACATTGCCCTGCTCGGTTAAGCGGTACAGCGCCCCGGCTTTCCAGTTAACCAGATTGCCGGATTTAGCGGTATCGACAGTGGTGACCGGGCTGCCGGTCGACTGTCCGGGCGGGCAGGCGATAGCCCCGCGTCCGCTGCCGCCGCAGGCGGTGGCGCTGTCATATTTGGTATGGTAATTGTCGAGACGCAGCCCGCCGTTGATCTCAATCCGCTCGGTCAGCGTCAGCGTATCAAAGGCATAAATCCCGAAGGTATCGGTCTGGCCGTTGGCGTTCGCCCCGTTTCTGTCCAGCCCGCCAATCGACAGGTTGCTCACCGGATGGTAGAGATTCACCGCCGGCGCGGTCCTGGCGTTAACGCCATAGTTGGTCTGGTTTTCCCGGGTAAACTCCACGCCGGCGCTGACGTCATGGCCTATCGAGCCAGTATCGAAGGTCGAGGTGATATTGGTCTGGTTGGTCAGAATGCGGTTGCTGACATCTTTGGTATTAACCAGACGCGACCAGCTCCAGGTGTTGACGTCATTGATATCGGGGGCGGTGATATTGTTCGCGCCGCCCATCACCGCGGTCAAAAGATACTCCTGTTTCACTCGCGACCAGCGGGTGGTATTGCGCACGGTGGTATTCTCCGTCAGATCGTGTTCGAAGCGCAGGGTACCGCTGTCGGTAGTAGATTTATCGTAATCGGAGTCGGTGCCATAGAAATTGCTGGTATCGACCTTCCCGGTGGAGTTGAGTGCGGCATACTTCGGCGAAGGCGCCGAATAGCCCGGCAGGCCGACGGTAGGGATCCCGCCATCCGGGGTGTTGTTCTGCCGGACGTGCAGATAGTTCAGATACAGACGAGTTGGGGTATCAAGGCCGAAGGCTAGCGACGGTGCGATGCCATAGCGTTCGTTTTCAATGCGGTCCCGACCAGCGTCATGGGTTTTTTCCCCCATCAGGTTCAGACGGAACGCAGCGTTGTCGCTAAACGCCTGGTTCAGGTCGAGAGTGCCCCGGCGCGACCAGGCGCTGCCGATGCTGGCCGAGCCGTCGATCCCGGAGTCAAGGCGCGGCTGCTTGCTGATCATATTGATCGAGCCGGAGGGCGCGCTGCGGCCATAGTCCGTGCCGGCGGGCCCTTTGATGACTTCCACCTGCTGGCTATTGAAGGTATCGCGCGTCACGCTGCCGATGTCGCGAATGCCGTCCACATAGATGCTGTTAGAGGTATCCACGCCGCGCATAAAGATGGCATCCCCGGTGGTTGAGCTGCCATTCTCCCCGGCATAAAACGCCCCCACGCCGGGAACGTTTTTGAGGGCGTCAGTCAGGTTGGTGACGCCCTGATCTTTAATCACCTGTTCCGGGATCACGGTGATGGTGCGGGTGGTATCGACCAGCGGTTTATTGAACTTGGGATCGGCGGAAGCGCCGGGGGAGTAGAGTGAAGGCGGAGCGGCTTCCACTACCAGCGTCTCTTCACTATTTTTGACCGAATTTTCCGCTGCGATGCCTGCTGCCGGCGAGGCTCCCAGACACAGACCTGTAAACAATGCCAATGAGTTGAAACTGCCGAAAGGCAGAGAAGCGTTTTTTTCCATGATAAATGCAGGCTTATTTTTTGTTATGAGCACATATCACACCGCGCAAAAGCGACGTTATTCGTCGTCTGGCTTGCGCTGACCCGGTGTGATTCTATAAATGATAAAAAGAATAGTTATCATTTGCCTTAATATTTACATAGAAAAGTTAACCTTAAAACAACTTTCTTCACTTCGATTTACATAATTCACATTTTTTGAACGATAAAGCGGAAATATAGGGAATGTGCTGCAGAATAAGGTCGGTAGCAAGCCGCGCCGGGCGGGGTTAACTTCCGGGCGGCCATATGATGGTTGTTCCGGCACGGATCACCAGGGCACGGTACGGCCCTGGTAATCGAGATACTCCAGTCCCGGACGTTGCCGTTTGTCGAGCAGGACGTTCACCAGGCGTGGGATCGTCTCTTCGATGGTCAGCGGGGCATCTGCCCCGCCGAGCTCGGTGCGGATCCATCCCGGGGCCATCACCACCAGCGGATGGGAGGCCGAGGAGGGGCGAGCGGCGAAGCTGCGCATGAACATATTCAGCGCAGCTTTACTCCCGCGATAGAGTTCCCGCTGGCCGGTAAGGTTATTGGTCAGACTCCCCTGGCCGGAGGACATCACGCCGAGCAGCCCCTGCGGTTTAACTGCCTGCTGCAGGCGCTCGATAACCCGCATCGGCGCCAGGGCGTTTGTGAGCATCACCTGGTAAAACTCCTCGGTGGAGACGTCGCCAATGGTCTGCGATGGGTCACGATTGGTGGTGCCAGCATTGACAAACAGCATATCGAGGCTTGCCGGGGGAAGCGTCGCCTGCAGCGCGGCCAGCTGGGCTTCATCGCGGATGTCGAGCGTCGCCAGGCGTAGCCGCAGGGGATGCGTCTTGGCCAGGTCGTGGAGCGGCGTGTGGGATGATAAATCGCGCACGGTGCCGATGACCTCCCAGCCGTGCTGCAGGAACGTCGTCGCCATAGCATGGCCAAGGCCGCGCGAGGCGCCGACGATGAGGATAGTGTTGTGCTGATCGGATTTCATGATGTCTCTCGCTGCAGAAAGGAGGTCTTCACTATAATCAGGCCCGAGATCGGGCGGAAGACGCCGCCAGTGCACTCATATCTTGCAGCAAACGCCCTGTCTGGCGACTGGAGCGATAATGAACGATCCCGATTTTAATTTGCTGGCGGCCCTCGATCCGCTGCCGGTCAGTACCGAGGTGATTACGGTTTCGCAGGCGTGGCATCCGCGTCTGGAGCAGGCCCCGGCCACCGCTGGCTGCGGCAGCGGGTGCGTGAGGTGTGTCGCGAGTAAAAAAAAGCCCGCACAAGTGCGGGCAAAAATACTGGAAGCAATGTGAGCAATGTCGTACTGAATACCCGAGTGATTTACTCAACTATTCAGTGATGAGAAAGATAATATTTCTCATTTAAGATATCAACCCCATCTTTTGTGCGGAAGCGATTTTTTATCCTAGGGTGAAAACCGTGCGCTTCTGGCTGTCGTCCTGCGGCCAGGCCGCCGCGATCTCCTGCAGTGGCCGCGGGGTGGTGGCGATGGTCAATTTCCCCGGCACCGCCGCCTGCAGCATTTCGCCGGTCGCCGCCAGCAGCTGCGATACCGACAGGCTACCGATCCCGCTGCCCATCAGCAGGAGCGGGGCGGAACGCAGCACTGCGCCATTTAACGCGATATCGGCGCCAGCCAGGGAACCCACCTGCACATAGCGCACCGGACTGCCGGCAGGGGTATATTTCGCCAGTGCCGGCAATAATAATTCCGCGCTATGTCCCCACAGGTAATCGATGACCACATCGATCTGCGCGGCGCTGACCGCTGAAAATTGCCCGCTCAAGGTTTTATCATCAGCGGTTAACTGAATACACTCATCGGCGTCCAGCGCCGCGAGCGACTGCGCATTGCGCCCGGTTGCAATGATTTTTTTCGCCCCCAGATAGCGGGCAATCTGCACCGCCAACTGACCGGCGCTGCCGGTGGCGCCATTAATCAGCACCGTTTCGCCGGCCTGAAGCTGGGCGCGTGTCACCAGCGATTGCCCACGCGGACATACCGGGGTTGGCCATCGCCGCCGCCTGGATATCATCGAGCGCATCCGGCAGCGGCAGACAATTCTGCAGGGCGACCGGCGCCCGCTGCGCCATACTGCCGAAGGGGGCGGTGGGGAAGGCGAAGTAGACGCGCTGGCCCTGAGGTGTGGTGCCGACGCCATCGATACCGGGCACAAAGGGCAGATTGCCGTCGAAGCTGTAATGGCGTCCGGATGCCCGGGCCTTAACCACATGGCTTATCGCGGCGGCGCGGACGTCAATGAGCGTCTGGCCGGGCGCGGGCTGCGGGTCGATAAAATCGGCCCAAACCGGGCCTTCTGCGAGGTCAAAAACCACGGCTGCTTTCATAAATTATCTCCTGTCGGGAATTATGTGTAAAATACACATATTGTTTTGCAGCACTATACGCGGAAAATTAATACATGCAAGATGCACATAATGACTACGACATTACCGACTTTCACGGCGCGCTGCTGGATATCATCAGCGTAATGAACCAGCCGCTGCGCGATGAGCAGATCCTGCAGGCAGCCGGCGTCCAGCTGGAACAGATGCTGTTTCCGCTGCTTGTGGCGGTAGGGCGCCATGGCCCGGTGGGGGTGGTTGAACTGGCGGATCATTTAGGGCGCGATTACACCACCGTCAGCCGCCAGGTGAAAAAACTGGAAGCCCAGGGACTCGCCTGTAAGCAACCGAACCGTCATGATCGACGGATCAGCGAAGTGACGCTTAGCGCCAGCGGACAACAGATGATCGACAGTATTGCGGTAGCGCGGCGGCGGTTAATGAATCAGGTGCTGGCGCAGTGGCCGGAAGATGAAGTGCAGGCGCTGTTTCGCTTAACGCGCAAATACGCCGACAGTTTGCAGCAACCAGGCTAAATTCTCGTGTGTTGCCGCCTGGCGCAACAATTAGCTTTTGCGTCACAACTCACGGGTCAGTTCGTCGATGTTGTCGGAAAGTATCTCCAGCAGGGATCTCACATAGAGAGTGTTGTTTCCCTGATGCCACATCGCGCTGAGGGGGAGCCCTTCGACATGCTTTTTCGGCGTGAGCGCAAGGTATTTCACGCCGTCGGCATTCATGTCTTTATAGGACGCTGGCACCAGAGCAATGCCGAGTCCTGCGGCAACAAAACTCAGGATAGTCTGCTTCTCTTCAGCATACTGCGCGATGACAGGCATGCTGCCCCCCTCTTTGAAAATATTCATTGTCAGGTCATGGCTGTGACGCCGGGTGCGTCTTTCCGGCAAGATAACAGGCTCGTGCCGAAAGTCATCGATACTGACTTCATCATAACTGACCAGCCGGTGGTTAGTGGGCACGGCGAGCACGCAAGTTTCATTGGCAATAAATCGCGTTGTCAGCATGGCATCAATGTGTTCCGGCGGGCGCACAAAAACCACATCCAGCCACCCTGAAATGAGTCGGGGGATAAGTTTGTGAGATTTATCTTCTGTAAGATGAATATCTGCTTCAGGAAAACGCCTGACGAAAAGATTAAGCAATTCAGGAAGTAATCCTTTGGCTGCGCTGTCGATAGCCCCGATCCGCAACGTTCTTTTCTGCAACAGGCTATTTTTCCGGAATCGCTGCCGTAGCGCATCGAAATCAGCAATGACCGTTTTGGCCTCATTTAAAAAGGCGGCGCCTTCAGGTGTTAGCGACACGTTGCGGGTCGATCGATTCAGTAGCCTGATCCCCAAATCATCTTCCAGTAGCTTAATAAAGCGACTCAGTGACGCAGGCATCATTTCGAGTTTACGGGCAGCCCGGCCAAAGTGAAGCTCATCACCTAACACCACAAAGCAACGTAGCTGATTTATATCCATTTTTTCACCAAAACCTGATTATACAAATTATTTATATAAAGCCGAGCCGATGATAAAGCGGTTCAAAACTTCATACTGGGATTATTACAAAACGATAACAACCCTACATCACTATGGAGCATCCCGTCATGAAAAACGACCTCGAAAAGAAGGTGATGCGTAAGGTTACCCTGCGCATTATTCCTTTCATCATGCTGCTGTACTTCATTGCCTTCCTTGACCGCGTCAACATTGGCTTTGCCGCCCTGACCATGAATCAGGATCTGGGATTTTCACCCACCGTTTTTGGTCTGGGCGCTGGAATTTTCTTCCTGGGTTATTTTCTGTTTGAGGTACCGTCAAACTTAATTCTTCATAAAGTGGGCGCCCGCATCTGGATCGCCCGCGTCATGATTACCTGGGGATTCGTCTCTGGCTGCATGGCTTTTGTGCAGGGCACGACGAGCTTCTACATTCTGCGTTTTCTGCTCGGCGTGGCGGAAGCCGGTTTCTTCCCGGGGATCATTCTCTATCTCAGCTACTGGTTTCCTGCCGCCAGGCGTGCGCAGGTCACTGCCATCTTTATGGCCGCAGCTCCCCTGTCGACAGCACTGGGATCGCCGGTTTCGGCCGCACTGCTGGAGATGCATGGCTTCCTTGGCTACGCCGGCTGGCAGTGGATGTTTGTACTGGAAGCTTTGCCGGCGCTGGTGCTCGGTGTTGTGGTTCTGTTCTTCCTGACGGATCGTCCGGCCAAGGCCAAATGGCTGACTGATCAAGAGCGTGCCTGGCTGGAAAACGCCATGCAAGACGAGGAGCGGGCACGGGCGGCAAAACAGAGCCATTCCAGCGCATGGCGAGGGCTAGCGGATATACGCGTCCTGGCGCTGGCGCTGGTCTATTTCGGTACCTCAGCCGGGCTGTATACGCTTGGCATCTGGTCCCCGCAAATCATTCGCAGTTTCGGTGCTTCCTCGCTGGAGATTGGTTTCCTGAACGCCTTTCCGGCGGTGATCGGCGTCATCGCCATGATCCTCTGGGCGCGTCATTCCGATCGAACCAAAGAGCGCAGCTGGCACGTCATTGGCGCCTGCCTGCTGGCGGTTGCCGGGCTGATATACGCCGGTAATGTCAGCACATTGTTTACCGTAATGGTCGCCTTAACGCTGGTCACCGTGGGGATTAGCGCATCAAAACCCCCTTTGTGGAGCATGCCAACCCTGTTCCTCAGCGGCCCGGCTGCGGCCGCTGGCATTGCCGCTATCAACTCCATCGGCAACCTCGGCGGTTTCGTTGGCCCGATGATGATTGGCGTGATCCGCGAGCAAACCGGTAGCTACAGCTGGGGCCTGTACTTTGTCGCCGGATTGCTGGCGCTCTCGGCCCTCGTGGTCATGATTCTTTCTGCCAGAGCGAACAAATCGCCGACGGCAGAGCTTCCACATCCTCATACTCATTAACTGGAGAAGTAACGATGCGTCACTACAAAATTGCTGCCATCCCTGCGGACGGTATCGGACCGGAAGTCATTTCGGCAGGTATTGAAGTCTTGCACGCGCTGACGCGCCACGATCCGCAACTGAAATTTGATATAGAGACCTTTGACTGGGGGTCAGACTATTACAAAAAACATGGCGTGATGATGCCGGAAGAAGGGCTGAACATGCTGAAAGCATTTGATGCCATTTACTTCGGCGCGGTGGGGGCCCCGGATGTCCCTGACCACATCACACTCTGGGGCCTGCGGCTGCCTATTTGCCAGGGCTTTGACCAGTACGCCAATGTGCGACCCACCAAAATTCTGCCGGGCGTCACTTCACCGCTGCGCAACCGCGGGCCTGGCGATCTTGACTGGGTCATCGTGCGCGAAAACTCCGAAGGTGAATATTCTGGTAACGGCGGCCGTACCCACCGTGGTTTACCTGAAGAAGTCGGTACCGAAGTGGCAATCTTTACCCGTGTTGGGGTGACACGCATTATGCGCTATGCCTTCAGACTGGCACAGTCTCGTCCACGTAAACTGCTGACCGTGGTGACCAAATCCAACGCCCAGCGCCATGGTATGGTGATGTGGGATGAGATTGCCGCTGAAGTGGCGCAGGAATTCCCGGATGTGCAGTGGGACAAAATGTTGGTCGATGCCATGACGCACCGTATGACGTTGCATCCCCAAACCCTGGATACCATCGTTGCCACCAATCTGCACGCCGATATCCTTTCCGATCTGGCTGGCGCGCTGGCGGGTAGTCTGGGCGTAGCGCCGACCGCGAATATTGATCCTGAACGCCGCTTCCCTTCCATGTTCGAACCGATCCATGGTTCCGCATTCGATATCACCGGCAAAGGGATTGCGAACCCCATTGCCACTTTCTGGACCGCGGTACAGATGCTTGAACATCTGGGCGAACGCCATGCCGCTGCGCTGATTATGGAAAGCATTGAGTATGTGTGTGAAAAAGGCATTCTGACGCCAGATGTCGGTGGCTCAGCCAATACCGCGGAGGTGACACGCGCCGTGGTGCACTACATTGACGCTAAAGCTGACATTGCCGAGACCGCATAAACATGAATAACGAACAGGCTGCAGAGATCCTGCAGGATATCTTTCAACATGCGGTCAACAGTGCCCGCGCCGGGCCGGTGACCCTGGCTAACCTGCCGGAAAAACCTCGCGGCCGTTGTGTGGTGATCGGTGCGGGTAAAGCGTCCGCGGCAATGGCGGCTGCCGTGGATGCGGCCTGGCCGGATGTGGCGGTGTCGGGCGTGGTGGTGACGCGTTACGGTTACGCGGTTCCTGCGGGCCGCATCCGCATTATTGAGGCGGCTCATCCCGTATCAGATGCCATGAGCGAGGTTGCCGCAATGCTGATTGTGGAGACGCTGCGCGGTTTAACTGCCGATGATCTGGTGCTGGCATTGATTTCAGGGGGAGGGTCGGCGCTGATGGCGCTGCCCGCCCCGGGGTTAACGTTGGCAGATAAGCAGACCATCACCCGGGCCCTGCTCCATAGCGGGGCCAGCATCAAAGAGATGAATCTGGTACGTCGTCATCTCTCAGCGGTGAAAGGCGGAAAGCTGGCGACCATGGCGCAACCGGCGCGCATCGTATCACTGATTATCAGCGATGTGCCTGGCGATAATCCGACGGACGTAGCGTCTGGCCCCACCGTTGCCGATAACAGCGCACCACGTGATGCGCTCCGGGTACTGCAGCGGTATGGCATTGCGATACCGAAGCCCGTTAGCGAACGGCTAAACCAGCCGGCCGGCCCGGTGGAAAACGCCGCGACAGGCGAGGTCAGGCTTATCGCCACGCCGGCGATGGCGTTAGCGGCGGCGGCTCTGGCCGCACGACAACATGGGTTCACCCCCCTTATTTTGGGGGATGCTATAGAAGGTGAAAGCAGGGAAGTGGCGGTGGTCATGGCCGGTATGGCGAGATCGGCGAAGCAGTATGGTCACCCGATTTCAGGGCCTGCTGTGCTGTTGTCAGGTGGCGAAACCACGGTGACAGTAAACAACACTCAGCCTGGAAAAGGGGGCCGCAATACCGAGTTTTTACTCAGTCTGGCCTGTGCGCTCCAGGGGGAACACGGTATCTGGGCCATGGCGGGAGATAGCGATGGTATTGATGGCACAGAAGATGCCGCAGGTGCGATCGTCTTCCCGGATACGCTTGCGCGCGGCAAGCTGAGCGGTCTTAATGCAGTGCAATATCTGGATGGCCATGATAGTTACTGCTATTTTCACGCGCTTAATGATTTGCTGATCACCGGCCCGACGTTAACCAACGTCAATGATATTCGGGCAATATTGATTGCCTGACTGTATCGCTCTCCTGTGCCAGGGAGAGCGATATTTTTCCCTTTCAACATAGTTCAAATCTTCGGTATCCGCCCGCCATCCATTTCCACGCTAAAGCGCATCGCCTGGCGTCAAGGTGTCGATCATCGGTCCGTCTGATGTGTTGGCGTGCAAGATGACATGGAAAGGAAGGTAACGCGTGGAAATCGCCGCCTGGCGCGATGCCAGGCGGCTGATGGTCAGGCGGTTTTGGTCGCTGCCTTCAGGCTCTGGACGAAGGCTTTCAGCTCGTCGAGCATGGTCTGCGGCTCATCGAGGTGGCGTTCGATGATTTTGACGATGGCGGAACCGGAGATAGCCCCGGCGGCTCCGGCGTCAATAGCGGCGCTCACCTGCTCCGGCGCGGAGATACCAAAGCCCTGCAGCGGCGGCGCGGCGTGATATTCCGCCAGCTTCTCCACCAGGTGGTGCAGCGGAAGCGCGGCGCGATTTTCCGCACCCGTCACTCCGGCGCGCGACAGCAGATAGGTGTAGCCGCGGCCATAAGAGGCAATCTGGCGCAGTAAATCGTCATCCGCATTGGGCGGGCAGATGAAAATCGGCGCGATGTTATGGCGCATCGCCGCCTGGCGGAACGGGGCGGACTCTTCCACCGGCACGTCGGCCACCAGCACCGAGTCGACGCCGACGCGGGCGCACTGGGCATAGAACGCATCGATGCCCGGGCTGAAGACGAGGTTGGCATACATCAGCAGGCCGATTGGGATGGTCGGATGCTTCTGGCGGATCGCCGCCAGCATCTCAAAGCACTGCGCCGGGGTCACTCCCGCGGCGAAGGCGCGCAGGGCCGCGCCCTGGATGGTCGGGCCGTCCGCCAGCGGGTCGGAGAAAGGGATCCCCAGTTCAAGGGCATCGGCGCCGCCTTCGATCAGCGCATCGATAATTTTCAGCGACTGCTCCGGTCCCGGATCGCCAAGGGTGACAAAGGGGACGAAGGCGCCTTCCTGGCGATTTTTCAGTTGGGCAAACAGCGTCTCATAGCGTTCCATCAGATTTCCCCTCGCGCTTTCAGGATGTCATGTACGGTGAAAATGTCTTTGTCGCCGCGGCCGGAGAGATTAACCACCAGCAGCTGCTCTTTTTCCGGGTTCTCGCGCATCATCTTCAGCGCGTGGGCCAGAGCGTGAGAGGACTCCAGCGCCGGGATAATCCCTTCGTGGCGGGAAAGCGCTTTAAACGCGTCCAGCGCTTCGTCGTCGGTGATCGACACATAGTCAGCGCGACCGGTGCTGTTCAGAAACGCGTGCTGCGGCCCAACGGACGGGAAGTCCAGCCCGGCGGAAATGGAGTAAGACTCTTCGATCTGGCCGTCGGCGGTCTGCATCATCGGCGACTTCATACCGAAGTAGATCCCAACGCGGCCATGCTTCAGCGGCGCGCCGTGCTCGCCGCTCTCGATACCGTGTCCGGCGGGCTCCACGCCGATCAGGCCGACGTTGGTTTCCTCGATAAAATCAGCGAACATGCCGATGGCGTTTGATCCGCCGCCGACGCAGGCGATCACCGCGTCCGGCAGGCGGCCCTCTTTTTCAAGGATCTGCGCTTTGGTCTCTTCGCCAATCATGCGCTGGAATTCACGCACAATCGTCGGGAACGGGTGCGGACCGGCGGCGGTGCCCAGCATATAGTGCGCCTTTTCGTAGCTGCCGGACCAGTCGCGCAGCGCCTCGTTACAGGCATCTTTCAGCGTGGCGGAGCCGCTGTGCACCGGGATCACCTCGGCGCCCATCAGGCGCATACGGAACACGTTCGGCGACTGGCGCTCGACGTCCTTGGCACCCATGTAGATACGGCATTTCAGGCCGAGCAGGGCGCTGGCCAGCGCTGAGGCGACGCCGTGCTGACCGGCGCCGGTCTCGGCGATAATTTCAGTTTTGCCCATCCGTTTGGCCAGCAGAGCCTGGCCCAGCACCTGGTTGGTTTTGTGCGCGCCGCCGTGCAGCAGATCTTCGCGTTTCAGATACAGGGTGGTGCGGGTGCCTTCGGTCAGATTCCGGCATTTGGTCAGGGCCGTCGGACGACCGGCGTAGTTTTTCAGCAGGTCGGTGAATTCCGCCTGAAAGGCCGGGTCCTTCTGCGCGCTGACAAAGGCTTCTTCCAGCTGGCGCAGGGCGGGCATCAGGATCTGCGGCACATACATGCCGCCGAATTCGCCGAAGTAGGGGTTCAGTAAAGTGCTCATTATTGCTCCTTAATATGCGCGCAGCGTCTGGAATACCGAGGCCAGCTTGCTGGCGTCTTTAATCCCGGGTTGCGACTCTACGCCTGAATTGAAATCGAGTCCGGCACAGCCGCTTTTGGCCGCTTCCACACAGTTATCGGCGCCGAGGCCGCCCGCCAGCATGACGTTGCGCAGATCCTGGCCCTGCAGCAGGCTCCAGTCAAAGCGCTGGCCGCTGCCGCCCTGGCCGTTGTCGAGCAGGTACTTGTCGACATGGTGGAGCGTACGGGCCGGGAAGGTTTCGCCGACGCTAAGCGCTTTCCAGATGCGGACTTTGTCCGCGAGGGCGTCGCGCAGCGCGTCGATATAGGCCTGGTCTTCATCACCGTGCAGCTGCACGGCGGCCAGCCCCAGAGCCTGCGCGCGGACGACCACCTCCTCCAGCGGCGCATTGCGGAAGACGCCGACGTACTGCAGCGGCGCAGCGGCGATCACCGCTTTGGCCTGGGCGTCATTCACCGCTCGCGGCGAGGTCGGGACGAAGATCAGCCCACCGTAAATGGCGCCGGACTCCCAGGCCACCTGGGCATCCTGCGGGCGCGTCAGGCCGCACACTTTGTTCTCGCCGAGCAGCACGCGTTTAACCGCCGCTTCCAGATCCGCCTGCTCCATCAGGGCGGAGCCGATCAGGAAGCCGTTGGCGAAGTGGCTCAGCTCGCGCACTTCGGCATAGGTATGGATGCCGGATTCGCTGATCACCGTGACATCCGGGCCGAGACGCGACGCCAGCTGACGGGTGCGGTTAAGGTCAATCGACATATCGCGCAGGTCGCGGTTGTTAATGCCCACCACCTTCGCCTTCAGGGCGATGGCGCGCTCCAGTTCCTCTTCATTGCTGACTTCGGTGAGCACGCCCATATTCAGGCTGTGAGCCACCGCCGAGAGCTGACGATACTGTTCATCGTCGAGCACCGAGAGCATCAGCAGGCAGGCGTCGGCCTGATAGTAGCGCGCCAGGTAGATCTGGTAAGGGTCGATGGTGAAGTCCTTACACAGGATCGGCTGCGGCGCGACCTGGCTGACGATCGGCAGGAAATCGAAGCTGCCCTGGAAATATTTCTCATCACACAGCACCGAGATCGCCGAGGCGTAGTGCTTGTAGATGCTGGCGATCGCTGCCGGATCGAAATCCTCGCGAATCAACCCCTTCGACGGCGAGGCCTTCTTGCACTCGAGAATAAACGCGGTGCGGGTGCCGGCCAGCGCGTCATAGAAATTGCGCTGCGTCGGGACGATCTCATTCTGAAAACTGGCTAACGGTTGTTGTTGTTTGCGGGCTTCCACCCAAATCGCTTTGTCGGCAACGATTTTTGCTAAAACGGTTTGCATTATTTACCCTCTTGCCGCTAAGGCGGTCACTCTGTCATAGGCCGCGCCGCTGTGCAGCACATCCAGTACCTGCTGAGCGTTAGCTTTCAGATCTTCATGCCCGTGTAAACGCATCAACATGGCGACGTTGGCGGCGACGGCGGCTTCGTGAGCGGCTTCACCTTTACCTTGTAGCAAGCGCGTCAGAATGTCACGGTTTTCTTCCGGGGTGCCGCCCGCCAGCTGCGCCTGATGGTAAGGCGTCAGGCCGAAGTCGTCGGCAGTCAGCTGATAGCTTTTAATTTCCCCGTTATGCAGTTCGGCCACCACCGTAGGCGCATGCAGTGAAACTTCATCCATCCCACCGCTGTGCACCACCGCCGCGCGCTGATAACCCAGCACGCGCAGGGTCTCGGCGATCGGCAGCACCAGTTCCGGGCTGTAGACGCCAATCAGCGCCAGCGGCGGATGCGCCGGGTTGATCAGCGGGCCCAGCACGTTGAACAGGGTGCGAGTCTTCAGCTGCTGACGGACCGGCATCGCGTGGCGGAAACCGGTGTGGTACTTCGGCGCGAACAGGAAGCAGACGCCCAGCTCATCAAGCGCGGCGCGGGATTTATCGGCGTTCATATCGAGATTAATGCCGAAGGCCGCCAGCAGGTCAGAAGAGCCTGATTTACTGGAGACGCTGCGGTTGCCGTGTTTCGCCACTTTTAACCCGCAGGCCGCAGCGACAAAGGCGCTGGCGGTGGAGATATTGATGCTGTTGCTGCCGTCGCCACCGGTGCCAACGATGTCGGCAAACAGGTAGTCCGGGCGCGGGAACGGCGCGGCGTTTTCCAGCAGCGCGGTAGCGGCGCCGGCAATTTCCTGCGGCTGCTCGCCGCGCACTTTCATGCTGACCAGCGCGGCGGCCAGTTGCTCAGGCTTCACTTCGCCGCGCACGACGGCGGAGAACAGCTGGTGGCTCTCCTGCTGGCTCAGGGTTTCCGCCTGGTACAGTTTCTCAAGGATCGGCTGGAGGGTGTTGGTATGCTCCAGCTTCTGCAGCGCCCAGGCCAGGGTCTGCTCCAGCAGCCGCGCGCCCTGAGTGGTAAGGATCGATTCCGGATGGAACTGGAAGCCGCACACCCGGTCCGCATCGTGACGCACCGCCATCACCATACCGTTGAAATTGGCGTTAATCGTCAGCCCGGCGGGAATATTGCTGCCGACCAGCGAGTGGTAGCGCGCCACCGGCAGCGGGTTAGCCAGACCGGCAAACATCGCCTGGCCGTCGTGCTCAATGCTGGAGGCTTTGCCATGGAGGATCTCGCCCGCCTGGCCGACATAGCCGCCGTAGGCTTCGACAATGGCCTGGTGGCCGAGGCAGATGCCGATGATCGGCAGCTTGCCGCGCATACGGGTCAGCAGCTCCGGCATGCAGCCGGCTTCGCTTGGCGTACCCGGGCCCGGGGAGAGCATCAGCACCGGGTTGTCCATGGTGCCCAGACGCTCAATCAGCGCCTGCGCCGGAACGGAGTTGCGATAAATCACTACGTTATGGCCGTTGGCGCGCAGCTGGTCTGCCAGGTTATAGGTAAAGGAATCGATATTATCGAGCAGCAGAATGTCAGCCATCAGAAAATCTCCTTCGCGTGATGGGCCTGGGCAATGGCGCGCAGCACCGCGCGGGCTTTATTTCGGGTCTCATCCGCTTCCGACTGGGGAACCGAGTCGAGCACAATGCCGGCTCCGGCCTGGACGGTAGCGATACCTTCCTGCACGTAGGCGGAACGGATGACGATGCAGGTGTCGAGGTCGCCGTGGGCGGTGAAATAGCCCACCGCGCCGCCGTAGCTGCCGCGGCGTTTACCTTCGGCGGCGGCAATCAGCTGCATGGCGCGGACCTTCGGCGCGCCGCTGAGGGTGCCCATATTCATGCAGGCGCGATAGGCGTGGAGGACGTCGAGATCCTGACGCAATTCGCCTACTACACGGGAGACCAGATGCATCACGAAGGAGTAGCGGTCAACCTTGGTTAAATCAGCGACATAGCGGCTGCCCGGGGTGCAGATGCGCGCCAGGTCATTACGCGCCAGGTCCACCAGCATCAGGTGTTCGGAAAGCTCTTTATGATCGGTGCGCATTTCCAGCTCGATGCGGCTGTCGAGGTCGCGATCCAGCGAGCCGTCGGCGCGGCGGCCGCGTGGCCGGGTGCCGGCGATGGGGTAGATCTCAATCTGACGGCTGACGGCATCATACTTCAGCGAGCTTTCCGGCGAGGCGCCGAACAGGGTGAAATCATTGTCCTGCATAAAGAACATGTACGGGCTGGGGTTGCTCTTCTTCAGCACATCATAAGCGGCCAGCGGCGATGGGCAGGGCAGAGAGAAGCGGCGGGAAGGAACCACCTGGAAGATTTCCCCGGCGCGGATCGCGCGCTGCATTTTGCGCACCACCGCGCCGTACTCTTCATCGCTCTGGTCAACGTCGCAGCGCATTTCGGCCACGGTGGTAACCGGTAGCGGCGCCGGCGGCTCGTTCAGCTGCTGACGCAGCTGGCTCAGGCGCTGCTCCAGGCGCTGTTTTTCACTCTCCAGCGGGGTGAACAGGCTGGCCTGAATGCGGGTATGCTTGGTCTGATGGTCGATGACCAGCAGGGTTTCCGCCAGATAGAAGCAGTAGTCCGGGCAGGCGGTGTCGCTTTGCAACTGGGGAAGATCTTCAAAACCGGCCACCAGGTCATAGGCGAACAGGCCGCCGAAGAACATCGCTTCGCGCTCGTTGTCCGGAACGCTCACCAGCTCCTGCAGGAGACGGAAGGCGTCAAACACCGACAGTGAGCAGAGACGGGCGTCTTCATCGAGCAGGGCGCTGACGGCCGGGAAGGTCAGGATGCGGCCGTTGGGCTGGCGCTGATTGTTGATCCCGGAGGGCAGCGCGCCGTCCAGTAGTTCCAGCAGCGCCGCGCCGTTGGCGGAGAGGGCCTGAATAGTGACAGTGTCACCAAGGGCCGTAATGCGCAGCGCGCTATCGACCAGCAGCAGGCTTTTTAAGTCATCTTTGCTGTCGATGTCAGCGGATTCCAGCAGCAGCGTCGCCGGACGGGCGCCGCACAGTTGGTGGAATAACGCCGTCGGGTTCTCCCGGTAGATGGCGTCGCTGGTGAGAAGCTCGAGTGCCGGTTTGGATGTTTGCATTATTGTTCTCGCCTGTTCGTATTATTTTTGTCCAATAAAAAGCCCGCTCATTGGCGGGCCGGGTATCTGTATGCTGAATGCAAAACGCGATCACGCCGCCCGTCGTCAGGAGGTGCGCCACCAGCTGTGCAGAGTGATAAAGTGCATTTTCATCGTGATACCCCTTCATGTGAACTTGCGTACTAGTTAACTAGTTCGATGGAATAAAGTCAACCCTTGTTTGCAGATTTTCTCTGCCTGTCGGTATGATAATGCGCTTATTTACGTTGATGTCCAGCAGGAGTCCTTTTGAGCGACAGCCAATACGCAGTGATTTACGATCTGCACAGCCATACCACCGCCTCTGACGGGCGGCTGACTCCGCAGGAACTGGTCCATCGCGCCCATGAGATGCGCGTCGGCACCCTGGCGATCACCGACCATGACAGCGTGGCGGCGATCCCGGCGGCCCGGGAGGAGATCGCCCGCGCCGGATTACCCTTGACCCTGGTGAACGGCGTCGAGATTTCCACCCTTTGGGAGAATCACGAGATTCATATTGTGGGTCTGAATATTGATATTGCGCACCCAACGATGACCGCCCTGCTGGAGGAGCAGAAAGCGCGGCGCCAGCAGCGCGGTCAGATGATTGCCGAGCGCCTGGAGAAGGCGCGGATCCCCGGCGCCTGGGAAGGGGCGCTGCGACTGGCGGACGGTGGCGCCGTCACCCGCGGCCATTTTGCCCGTTTTCTGGTGGAGGCCGGCCATGCGAAAAACATGGCGGAAGTCTTCAAAAAATACCTTGCCCGCGGGAAAACCGGTTACGTGCCGCCGCAGTGGTGTACAATAAAACAAGCGATTGATGTGATTCATCATTCTGGCGGCAAGGCGGTGATTGCCCATCCCGGGCGCTACGATCTCTCCGCCAAGTGGTTGAAGCGGCTGTTGGCCCACTTTAGCGAGCAGGGCGGTGATGCCATGGAAGTGGCCCAGTGTCAGCAGGCGCCCCATGAACGCGCCCAGCTGGCCACCCTGGCCGTGCAGTTTGGTCTTCTGGCGTCGCAGGGATCCGATTTTCATCAGCCCTGCGCGTGGATCGAACTTGGCCGTAAGCTCTGGCTTCCTGCCGGCGTGGAAGGCGTCTGGCACAGTTGGGAAGCGGCCGCCGAATAAAAATTGAGAGGGAAGTATGAGCCAGTTTTTTTATATCCATCCGGATAACCCGCAGGCGCGGTTGATTAACCAGGCGGTGGAGATTGTGCGTAAGGGCGGGGTGATCGTTTATCCTACCGACTCCGGCTACGCGCTGGGCTGCAAAATTGAAGACAAGGGGGCGATGGAGCGGATCTGCCGCATTCGTCAGCTGCCGGACGGCCACAACTTTACCCTGATGTGCCGCGATCTGTCCGAGCTGTCAACCTACGCTTTTGTGGATAATGTGGCGTTTCGCCTGATGAAAAACAACACGCCGGGCAACTATACCTTTATCCTTAAGGGGACCAAAGAGGTGCCGCGTCGGCTGCTGCAGGAGAAGCGTAAAACCATCGGCATGCGCGTCCCGTCTAACCCCATCGCTCAGGCGTTGCTCGAGACCTTAGGCGAGCCGATGCTCTCCACGTCGCTGATGCTGCCCGGCAGCGACTTTACCGAATCCGACCCGGAAGAGATCAAAGATCGTCTGGAGAAAGTGGTGGACCTCATCATTCACGGCGGTTTCCTTGGGCAGCAGCCGACCACGGTTATCGATCTCACTGAAGACACCCCGGTGGTGCTGCGCGAAGGCGTCGGCGACGTGAGGCCGTTTCTCTAAGGCTATCTGCCGGGCGGTGCATCATGCGCCGTCCGGTACCCCGCGTTTTCGCCCCGACGGCACGATAATCATCCATAGCGCTACACAAACTAGCAGCGCGCCGAGAATCAATCCTTTCTCCACCGTCTCTCCGAGGCAGAGATAGCCCCACAGCGCCGCAAAAGGTGGGATCAAAAAGGTCACCGACAGCGAACGCAGCGGCCCTATATCTGCAATCAAGCGGAAGTAGAGAATATACCCTGCCGCCGTGCAGACCACGCCCAGCATGACTATCGCTATCCACGGCAGACTCTGCCGCCAGTCTATGGCAGGCCCATGCCAGCAGGACCAGAGAAAGAAAGGAAACAGAAACAGCGTGGCGCCGACCTGGCTACCCAGCGCGACGCGTTCAGCCTCGAGGCCGCCTCGCTGCTGGATCCAGCGGCGGGTCAGAAAGCCGGCCAGACCGTAACAGGCGGTCGCGGTCAGGCAGGCGCCAATCCCCGGCAGCAGCAGGGCGGCGCTAAGGCCAGACGTCGGGCGCGCGATCACCGCCACGCCAATGGCGCCCAGTATCGCGCCGCCGCCTTTGCGCAGGGTTAACGGTTCTGCAAAGCATAACGCGCCGATCAGCACCCCCATCATCGGCGCCGTGGCGTTAAGCGTGGCGGAGTACCCTGCCGGCAGCCATTGCGCGGCAAGGCAGTACATGAGAAAAGGAAGGCCTGAATTAATGACCCCCAGCTGCAGAGTGGATGTGAATTTTCCCTGATACCCGCTCCATTTACCCTGCACGCCGAGTAACAGACCGAGCGCGATAGCGGCGAACAGTACGCGAAGAAAAGCGCTGTTCAACGCCCCGAAGGCCGGGGTGGTGATGCGCATAAACAAAAAGCTGGCGCCCCAGAGGGCGGCGAGCAGCAGCAGGCGGCCATAGTCGATAACACGCATGATGACTCCTTGTAGTCACGAAGGAAGTCAACTGTAGAACCCACGTGCAGCGTGCGACAAACGCGTTATGCTTACATGATTAAGTTTTTCTTAACTGAGGTTCCATACCCATGAAACTCCCGCCGCTGAATGCGTTGCGCTGCTTTGAGGCGGCGGCACGGCTGCTCAGCCTGAAGCTGGCCGCCAGTGAGCTTTGCGTCACGCCCAGCGCCGTCAGCCAGCAGATTGCCCGCCTTGAGGAGACGCTGAATGTCCCGCTATTTATCCGTACTCCGCGACGGTTACAGTTAACGGCGGTGGGAGAGATCTACCTGCGGGCCGTTCAGCCGGCGTTTCATCAGATAGCCGCCGCCACCCAGCGTCTGCAGGTGCCCCCGGGACCAGAAAAGGTGGCTATCAGCTGTACCAGCGGCTTCGCCATTCAGTGGCTGCTGCCGCGGCTGGCTGATTTTGAACGACGCTATCCGCAGATAGAGATCCAGATCGGCACCACCAACCGGCGAGTGGATTTGCTGAGTGAAGGGATCGATTTTGCCGTGCGTCATGGTGTCGGCGGCTGGCCGGAACTGCAGGCTTACCGCCTGCTGGATGACGACCTGATGCCGGTCTGTAGCCCGCAGCTGATCGCTCCGCGCCGGACGCTCACCGATGCGAGCGATCTACTGCAGTATCCGCTGCTGCACGATGAACATCGTGAAGACTGGGCGCTGTGGTGTGAGGCCGTGGGGCTGGCGCCGCACATCGCGCGGCGTGGGCCGGTGTTCACTGATTCCAACGGCGTGACGGAGGCGGCGTTCGCCGGTATGGGGATGGCATTGCTGCGACGCTCATTCATAGCGCCTGCGCTGACGCAGGGGCGGCTGGTTAATCCTCTGGCGCAGCCCATCGCCTGTCCGCTGGCCTATCATCTGGTTTACCACGAGACCGCGCTGCTGGCGCCTGCCAACCGCTGTTTTCGCGACTGGCTGCTTGGCCAGCGCCCGGCCGTTGCTGAGGAGCGCGCGTAGTGAGGGGGGCGCTGTCCGATAAAGATCTGTATGCGTGAATGGGCACAGGAGAATGAGGAAAATCTGTTCCATACTAAAGACGGGGCGCGGCGAACAGAAGCTTTCCCGACGAAGTTAGTGTAGTATGTTCGGCCACGAATACGGGCTCGCGGTGGATATCCTGAACGCGCCGACGAGACTTTACGTTAAAAGTATATACGTAACAATGAGTTGTGCTTTTGGCCTCATTGTTTCATAAAGCATACCAGACGCCTGGGAAGGCGACACCTTAAGGAAGCTCAATGAGCGAGAAACTGCAAAAAGTGCTGGCCCGCGCCGGCCACGGCTCCCGCCGTGAAATTGAAGCGAAAATCGAAGCTGGCCGCGTCAGCGTCGACGGCAAAATCGCCACCCTCGGCGATCGTGTGGAAATTGTCCCTGGTTTAAAAATTCGTATCGATGGTCATCTGATCTCGGTGAAAGAGTCTGCCGAGCAGATCTGCCGCGTGCTGGCTTACTATAAGCCGGAAGGCGAGCTGTGCACCCGTAACGATCCGGAAGGACGCCCGACGGTGTTTGATCGTCTGCCTAAACTGCGCGGCGCGCGCTGGATTGCCGTTGGTCGTCTGGACGTGAATACCTGCGGCCTGCTGCTGTTCACCACCGATGGCGAACTGGCCAACCGCCTGATGCACCCGAGCCGTGAAGTCGAGCGTGAGTACGCCGTTCGCGTTTTCGGCCAGGTGGATGATGATAAGCTGCGCCAGCTGTCGCGCGGCGTACAGTTAGAAGATGGTCCGGCAGCGTTTAAAACCATCAAATTCACCGGCGGCGAAGGGATTAACCAGTGGTATAACGTTACCCTGACCGAAGGGCGTAACCGCGAAGTGCGTCGCCTGTGGGAAGCGGTCGGCGTGCAGGTCAGCCGTCTGATCCGCGTGCGCTACGGCGATATTCTGCTGCCGAAAGGCCTGCCGCGCGGCGGCTATACCGAGCTGGACCTGGCGCAGACCAACTACCTGCGCGAGCTGGTGGAGCTCACGCCGGAAACCAGCTCTAAGGTTGCCGTCGAGAAAGACCGTCGGCGGTTGAAAGCCAATCAGATCCGTCGGGCGGTGAAGCGTCACAGCCAGACCAGCGCTAATCCGCGCCAGGGTAACAACAGCAACCGTCGTTCCAGTACTCGCAATAAGACTAACGGTTAATGTTATGCGTTCCGGTGACTTGCCGCCGGAACGCTTACTTCCTTCCGCGCTATCAGGCCCTCAGTAGTCTATCCCCATCTGCGCTTTAATCCCGGCATCAAATGCATGCTTGACCGGACGCAGTTCGCTGACGGTATCGGCCAGTTCAATAATATCGCGATGACAGCCGCGGCCGGTGATGATCACCGACTGATGGGCAGGGCGCTCACGCAGGGCGCTCAGCACCGACTCCAGCGGCAGGTAATCATACGCCACCATGTAGGTCAGCTCGTCCAGCAGCACCAGATCGAGCTGGTCGTCAGCGAGCATACGGCGGGCATGCTCCCAGACCGCCAGGCAGGCGGCGGTGTCGCTGTCGCGATCCTGGGTGTTCCAGGTGAAGCCGGTGGCCATCACCTGAAATTCGACGCCGTGAGGCTCCAGCAGATTACGCTCGCCGTTAGGCCAGGTCCCCTTGATAAACTGGATCACGCCGACTTTTTTGCCATGGCCGACGGCGCGGGTCGCGGTGCCAAAGGCGGCGGTGGTTTTGCCTTTGCCGTTGCCGGTAAAGACCATCACAATGCCGCGCTCGTCCTGGGCCGCCGCCACCCGGGCGTCAACTTTATCTTTCAGCCGCTGCTGGCGTTCGCGGTAGCGTTCATCACTCATTGGGCAATTCCTGGTTTACGTCCCGGTTGGGCGTCGAAGGTCATTCCCGTCTTGCGACGACTGTCGTCACCCATCAGCCACAGATAGACGGGCATAATGTCAGCGGGGGTTTTCAGTTTCAGCGGATCTTCCGTCGGGAACGCGCTGGCGCGCATTCCGGTGCGAGTGCCGCCGGGGTTGATACAGTTTACCCGCAGGTGGCGGCTTTGATACTCGTCGGCCAGCACCTGCATCATCCCTTCGGTGGCGAATTTGGAAACGGCATAGGCGCCCCAGTTGGCGCGGCCCTGACGACCGACGCTGGATGAGGTGAAGACCAGCGAGCCCGATTCCGAACGGAGTAATAAAGGAAGAAGCGCCTGGGTCAGCATAAAGGTGCCATTAACGTTCACCTGCATCACCTGCTGCCAGACCTCCGGCTTCTGCTCTTCCATTGGGCAGATGTCGCCGAGCAGGCCAGCGTTATGCAGCACGCCGTCAAGGCGGGGATAGTGCATGCTGATCTGCTGCGCCAGCTGCTGGCACGCCTGGGGCGTACAGGTGAGCAGGTCGAGGGTAAACCAGCGAGGGGGAATACCACCCTCACGCTCAATTTCCTGGGCGACGGTGCGCAGTTTGTCGTCGTTGCGACCCAGCAGGATAACGCTGGCGCTATAGCGCGCGTAGGTCAGGGCCGCTTCACGACCAATCCCGTCGCTGGCCCCGGTGACCAGGATGATGCGATCTTTCAGCAAGTGACGTTGTGGTTGATAATGCACGGCAACTCCTTGGGCGATCGGTTCCCGATCGCGCTTCATCTTTGGTATCTCACTTTTGCGCTGTTATGCCTGAAAGCGCCCGCCATTGCAATCGGCGAAGCGGAAAGTATTCACAAAATTAATATCTTGCAACGATTTCAGCCGCGCGAAAAAAAACGGAATCCGCTGCGCAGAGAACACAAAGCACAAAGACTTCTCGCCAGCGGCTGAGGTACACTGTGCAGCAACGTCAGTGCTTTACACAAGGTGAAAACGTGGAATTACTTGCTCAGTACGGCTTATTTTTAGCCAAGATCGCGACGGTTGTCGTCGCCATCGCGGTGATTGCCGCTATTATCGTCAACCTCGCTCAGCGCAAGAAGCAGCGCGGCGAGCTGCGGGTGACCAATCTTAACGAGCATTATAAAGAGATGAAGGAATCGCTGGCGGTGGCGCTGCTGGACGGCCCGCAGCAGAAGCAGTGGCATAAGGCGCAGAAGAAAAAGCAAAAACAAGAGGCGAAGGCGGCCAAAGCGCGGGCGAAGCTGGGCAATGCCGAGCCGGAAGGCAAGCCGCGCGCCTGGGTGCTGGATTTCAAAGGCAGTATGGATGCTCATGAGGTCAATAGCCTGCGGGAAGAGATCACCGCGGTACTGGCGGCGGCGAAAGCGCGCGATCAGGTGGTGATTCGCCTGGAAAGCCCCGGCGGGGTGGTGCACGGCTACGGTCTGGCCGCCTCTCAGCTGCAGCGTTTGCGCGACAAGCAGATCCCGCTGACGGTGGCGGTCGACAAAGTGGCGGCCAGCGGCGGCTATATGATGGCCTGCGTGGCGAACAAAATTGTCTCGGCGCCGTTTGCGATCCTCGGATCTATTGGTGTGGTGGCGCAGATCCCGAACCTGCACCGCTTCCTGAAGAATAAAGATATCGATATCGAACTGCACACTGCCGGGCAGTACAAACGAACGCTCACCATGCTGGGCGAAAATACCGAGGAAGGGCGGCGCAAGTTCCGCGAGGATCTCAATGAGACACATCATTTGTTCAAGGATTTCGTCCACCGGATGCGTCCGGGACTTGATATTGAGCAGGTGGCCACCGGCGAACACTGGTACGGGGTGCAGGCGCTGGAAAAAGGTCTGGTGGATGCGGTTGAAACCAGCGATGAGCTGCTGCTGGGGCTGATGGAGAGCCACGAGGTGATCGGGGTGCGTTATCAACAGCGTAAGAAGATGCTCGACCGCTTTACCGGTAGCGCGGCGGAGAGCGCCGATCGGCTTCTGCTGCGCTGGTGGCAGCGCGGTCAGAAACCGCTGATGTAAATAACATAACGCGAGGCCTGGGCCTCGCGTTATTGTTTTCACCGGTCTTAATCGACCAGGTGGTACTTGTCCGACAGCTCGTGAGCAAGATACTTAAACATGTTAAATACCGCTGTACTCTTCGGCGTCGGTAGTCCCTGCTCATCAAGGTAAAACTCACCGCTAAACACCAGGACATTGTTGCGCTGAACGACGTCGGTGGCTTCGATACCGGCTAACGTATCCTCATGTTCGCGAATAAGTTTGTTGGCTTTTTCGAGCAGCGTCTGGCGATCGATTGGTTGGGTTGTACCTTGCATAACGGACTCCTCTTTTTCTCCGCGCGTAGTTTACGCCGCGCGGCGGCGTGGGGCAAATTTTCCATGCATAAATCAAGGGTAATGGTAACCAGTGGAGAAACAGCCGTTTACTGGCGGGATTTGCTTTTGCATGCTAATAAAGTTGCGTAACGAATTTTATCAGGTACAGTGTGACGCTTTCGGCGATCTGGCAACAGATTTGCTTGACATTCGGCCAAAAATTCTTCGTGCTATGTCACCTGACGAGAAAAAGTCAGCAAACTCAAGCGCCTGGTTTTACGGAGATGAAACGGGTGTTCAGGGTTGATATTCACCGACGGTGCCGCAACATATGAGGCAGTCGCCAGTGGAGGGTGTATGAATGTGCGATGTATTCCTGGATGAATCAAATTAGGTAAAGGTGAATATGGGTAAAGCTCTCGTTATCGTTGAGTCCCCGGCAAAAGCCAAAACGATCAATAAGTATCTGGGTAATGACTACGTGGTGAAATCCAGCGTCGGTCATATCCGCGATTTGCCGACCAGTGGATCAGCTTCCAAAAAGAGCGCCGACTCTACCGCCACCAAAGGGGCTAAAAAGCCTAAAAAGGACGAACGTAGTGCTCTGGTTAACCGTATGGGCGTGGACCCATGGCATGACTGGAATGCGCACTATGAAGTACTTCCGGGTAAAGAAAAGGTAGTTTCAGAACTCAAACAGTTGGCGGAAAAAGCTGACCACATCTATCTCGCAACCGACCTTGACCGCGAAGGGGAAGCCATTGCCTGGCACCTGCGGGAAGTCATCGGCGGCGATGAACAGCGTTACAGTCGCGTGGTGTTCAATGAGATCACCAAAAACGCTATTCGTCAGGCCTTTGAAAAGCCGGGCGAACTGAATATCGATCGGGTTAACGCCCAGCAGGCGCGTCGTTTTATGGACCGCGTGGTGGGCTATATGGTTTCGCCGCTGCTGTGGAAAAAAATCGCCCGTGGTCTTTCTGCCGGGCGCGTACAGTCCGTCGCGGTCCGCCTGGTGGTGGAGCGTGAACGTGAAATTAAAGCGTTCGTCCCGGAAGAGTACTGGGAAGTCGACGCCAGCACCACCACGCCGGGCGGTGACGCCCTGCCGCTGCAGGTGACCCATAAGGACGATAAGCCGTTCCGTCCGGTCAGCCGCGATGAGACCATGGCGGCGGTATCGCTGCTGGAAAAAGCCAGCTACAGCGTACTGGAGCGTGAAGATAAGCCGACCAGCAGCAAGCCGGGCGCGCCGTTCATCACCTCCACCCTGCAGCAGGCGGCCAGCACCCGTCTGGGCTTCGGTGTGAAAAAGACCATGATGATGGCTCAGCGACTCTATGAGGCAGGGCACATCACCTATATGCGTACCGACTCCACCAACCTGAGTCAGGACGCGCTGAACATGGTTCGCGGCTACATCAGCGACAAATTTGGCAAAAAATATCTGCCGGATAGCGCGAACCAGTACGCCAGCAAAGAAAACTCGCAGGAAGCGCACGAAGCGATTCGTCCGTCTGATGTGAACGTGCTGGCGGAAACGCTGAAAGATATGGAAGCGGATGCGCAGAAGCTTTATCAGCTGATCTGGCGCCAGTTTGTCGCCTGTCAGATGACGCCGGCGCAGTACGACTCCACCACGCTGACCGTGGCTGCGGGTGATTTCAAACTGAAAGCGCGCGGTCGCACTTTACGTTTCGACGGCTGGACAAAAGTCATGCCGGCGCTGCGCAAGGGCGATGAAGACCGGACGCTGCCGCTGGTCAAACAGGGCGACCGCCTGAGCCTGGTGGAGCTGACGCCTGCGCAGCACTTTACCAAGCCGCCGGCGCGTTTCAGCGAGGCCTCGCTGGTGAAAGAGCTGGAAAAACGCGGGATTGGCCGTCCGTCGACCTACGCGTCGATCATTTCGACCATTCAGGATCGCGGCTACGTGCGGGTGGAAAACCGTCGTTTTTACGCCGAAAAAATGGGCGAGATCGTTACCGACCGGCTGGAAGAAAACTTCCGCGATCTGATGAACTACGATTTTACCGCGCAGATGGAGGATCGCCTCGACCAGGTTGCGAACCACCAGGCCGAGTGGAAAGAGGTGCTGAACCACTTCTTCGGCGATTTTACCACCCAGCTGGCGACGGCAGAGAAAGATCCGGAAGAGGGCGGCATGCAGCCGAACCCGATGGTGCTCACCAGCATCGACTGCCCGACCTGCGGCCGTAAAATGGGGATCCGTACCGCCAGCACCGGCGTTTTCCTCGGCTGTTCGGGCTATGCCTTGCCGCCGAAAGAGCGGTGCAAAACCACCATCAACCTGGTGCCGGAGAACGAAGTCCTCAACGTGCTGGAAGGCGATGACGCGGAAACCAACGCGCTGCGCGCCAAACGTCGCTGCCAGAAGTGTGGGACGGCGATGGACAGCTACCTTATCGATCCTAAGCGTAAGCTGCACGTCTGTGGTAATAACCCGACCTGCGACGGCTACGAGATTGAAGAGGGCGAATTCCGCATCAAGGGCTATGACGGCCCGGTGGTGGAGTGCGAGAAGTGCGGGTCTGAAATGCACCTGAAAATGGGGCGTTTCGGTAAATACATGGCCTGTACCAACGACGAGTGTAAGAACACGCGTAAGATCCTACGCAATGGCGAAGTGGCTCCGCCGAAGGAAGATCCGGTGCCGCTGCCGGAGCTGCCGTGTGAGAAGTCTGACGCCTACTTTGTGCTGCGCGACGGGGCGGCGGGCGTCTTCCTGGCGGCCAACACCTTCCCGAAATCACGGGAAACGCGTGCGCCGCTGGTGGAGGAGCTGTACCGCTTCCGCGATCGTCTGCCGGAAAAACTGCGTTATCTCGCCGATGCGCCGCAGCAGGATCCGGAAGGCAATAAAACGCTGGTACGCTTTAGCCGTAAAACCAAGCAACAGTACGTGGCGTCCGAAAAAGAGGGCAAAGCGACCGGCTGGTCAGCTTTCTTTATCGACGGTAAGTGGACGGAAGCCAAAAAGTAATGGCGTTCGTTCGGGCAGGAAAAGCGCGCTTTTCCTGCTCAGGCGACCGGCAGAGAGAGTGCATTTCTCTGCCGTGTCGTCTTCCCCTCTTTGCGTTAATTTCCTCCCCTTATAACCACCTATATTATTTTTCGTTAGCGTCTATACAGTGTTGATATAAATGATATAGTGGTTATAGTTAATGCCTTTTTTATTATTAAAACGTCTTATACATCATCGCTTTCAGGATGCATTGCGGCGCCACTATGGCCAACTGCCGGGAGCCCAGGGCCTTCATCGGCGACAAGTTGCCTGAACGTAAAGTGTATTAAGCGGCTTCATTTTACGCGCAAACGGATATCAGCCATGAAACTACAACAGCTTCGCTACATCGTTGAGGTGGTTAACCATAACCTGAATGTTTCATCCACCGCCGAAGGGCTCTATACCTCCCAGCCGGGTATCAGTAAGCAGGTCCGCATGCTGGAGGATGAGCTGGGCATTCAGATCTTTGCCCGCAGCGGTAAACACTTAACCCAGGTGACGCCGGCCGGGCAGGAGATCATCCGCATCGCCCGCGAAGTGCTGTCGAAAGTCGATGCCATCAAATCTGTCGCCGGAGAGCATACCTGGCCTGACAAAGGGTCTCTTTACGTCGCCACCACCCATACCCAGGCGCGCTATGCGTTACCGGGAGTGATCAAGGGGTTTATTGAACGCTACCCGCGGGTGTCGCTGCATATGCATCAGGGCTCGCCGACTCAGATTGCGGAGGCTGTGTCGAAAGGCAATGCCGATTTCGCCATCGCCACCGAGGCGCTGCATCTGTATGACGATCTGGTGATGCTGCCATGCTATCACTGGAACCGGTCGATTGTAGTGACCCCCGAGCATCCTCTGGCCACCAAGGGCTCGGTGTCCATAGAGGAACTGGCCCAGTATCCATTGGTAACCTATACCTTTGGTTTTACCGGCCGCTCCGAACTGGATACTGCGTTTAACCGTGCGGGCCTGACGCCGCGCATTGTTTTTACCGCCACCGATGCCGACGTCATCAAAACCTATGTTCGCCTGGGGCTGGGGGTAGGGGTAATCGCCAGCATGGCGGTGGATCCGGTCTCTGACCCGGATCTGGTGAAGCTGGATGCGAACGGTATTTTCAGCCACAGCACCACTAAGATAGGTTTCCGCCGTAGCACCTTCTTACGAAGCTACATGTATGATTTTATTCAACGTTTTGCTCCCCATTTGACCAGGGACGTGGTAGATACCGCGGTGGCTTTACGCTCGAATGAAGATATTGAAGCGATGTTCAAAGATATAAAACTTCCGGAAAAATAACCCTGAAAATAATAATGGCACTCCCTGCGAGGAGTGCCATTAACTATGATGGACTGTATTTAACAACTTAAACCTCGAACCAATCACAAAATTAATAATTTTTGGCAACACGTTTTTCATTATGCCCGCCGCGATCAAATAACCGGTTAAATATATTCCATCAGGCCTAAATTCACTGGATTAATCTTTTATCCATAATTAAGATTTATCTGTACCTGATGATTTGAGCAATTGGTGGTGACAATATGATAAGTAATATCGATTACATGAAACTGGCGATGTCATACGAGAATGACAAAACCGAAATCGATCCCGTTCTGCGTAGTCGCGTATGGGGCGTAGTGTTGGTAGGGTTGGCGATGTTCTGGAGCATCATCGCGCTCACCATCTGCAACATCTGGATTGTCAGCTAAAGCTGTAGGTCATCGTTGTAGATACATGTCATTTTTATGACAGTGAAAGGAAACTGTAATATAAAATCAGTGACCGGCAATACAGGGAGAATATATTTTGCCGCTGGATTCATCCAACCTGAAATCACTCACCAGAGCTAATCACTGCCCGCTGGCCGATTAGCTCTTTTTTTGTCCTCGTGTACTAATACAATATCGGCATACGCCCTCTTTGCACTATTTTGGTGCTATTTCGCCTGCTCTCGGATAATTCCCGTTTCCTCTCTCTCTGTCTCGTCGTATTTAGCAATTTGGGTTGTTATCAAAGTGTTATGCTCAGTATGTGTTATCTTTAATGGAGACCCTGAGGAGAATCAGGGTATGCCATCCCTGAGATAAAGGAGGAGCTATGTCGTCAACCCTACGAGAAGCCAGTAAGGACACGCTGCAGGTCAACGATAAAACCTGGCATTACTACAGCCTGCCGTTGGCGGAGAAGCAGCTGGGCGAGATCAGTCGACTGCCCAAGTCGCTGAAGGTGCTGATGGAGAACCTGCTGCGCTGGCAGGACGGTGACTCGGTAACTGAAGAAGATATTCGCGCCCTGGCCGGCTGGCTGCAACAGGCCCATGCCGACCGGGAAATCGCCTACCGTCCGGCACGCGTCCTGATGCAGGACTTTACCGGCGTGCCGGCGGTAGTGGATCTGGCCGCCATGCGCGAGGCGGTGAAACGCCTTGGCGGCGATACGGCGAAGGTTAATCCGCTATCGCCGGTTGACCTGGTGATCGACCACTCGGTGACCGTTGACCGCTTCGGCGACGACGAGGCCTTCGAAGACAACGTCCGCCTGGAAATGGAGCGGAACCACGAACGCTACGCTTTTCTGCGCTGGGGGCAGCAGGCCTTCAGCCGCTTCAGCGTGGTGCCGCCGGGCACCGGTATTTGCCATCAGGTGAACCTGGAATACCTTGGCCGGGCGGTCTGGAGCGAGGAGGTGAACGGCCAGTGGATGGCGTGGCCGGATACGCTGGTGGGCACCGACTCCCATACCACCATGATTAATGGTCTTGGCGTGCTGGGCTGGGGAGTGGGCGGGATTGAAGCGGAAGCCGCTATGCTGGGCCAGCCGGTGTCAATGCTGATCCCCGATGTTGTGGGCTTTAAGCTCAGCGGCAAACTGCGCGAAGGCATCACCGCCACTGACCTGGTACTGACGGTTACCCAAATGCTGCGTCAGCATGGCGTCGTCGGCAAGTTTGTTGAATTCTACGGTGACGGCCTGGATACCTTACCCCTTGCCGACAGGGCGACCATCGCCAATATGGCGCCGGAGTATGGCGCCACCTGTGGCTTTTTCCCTATCGATGACGTAACGCTCAGCTATATGCGTCTCAGCGGCCGTAGCGAAGAACAGGTCGCGCTGGTGGAAGCCTACGCTAAAGCCCAGGGCATGTGGCGCCAGCCTGGCGATGAGCCGGTCTTTACCAGTACCCTGGCGCTGGATATGAGCAGCGTCGAAGCGAGCCTCGCCGGGCCGAAGCGACCGCAGGATCGCGTGGCGCTGGGCGATGTTCCGAAAGCCTTCGCCGCCAGCGGCGAGCTGGAGGTTAACCACCTTCAGCGTCAGCGTCAGCCGGTTGACTATACGCTGAACGGGCATCACTATTCGCTACCGGATGGCGCGGTGGCTATTGCAGCGATTACCTCCTGCACCAATACCTCTAACCCCAGCGTGTTGATGGCCGCCGGCCTGCTGGCGAAAAAAGCCGTCGAACGCGGCCTGCAGCCGCAGCCGTGGGTGAAAGCTTCCCTGGCCCCAGGCTCGAAAGTGGTGTCGGATTATCTGGCCCATGCCGGCCTGACGCCTTACCTCGACCAGCTCGGCTTCAATCTGGTGGGATATGGTTGCACCACCTGTATCGGTAACTCCGGTCCATTGCCTGAACCTATCGAAGAAGCGATCAAAAAAGGCGATCTGACCGTCGGGGCAGTGCTCTCCGGTAACCGTAACTTCGAAGGGCGTATTCATCCGCTGGTGAAAACCAACTGGCTGGCCTCGCCGCCGTTGGTGGTCGCCTATGCGCTGGCGGGGAACATGAATATCGACCTCACCCGCGAGCCGTTGGGACAGGGCAAGAATGGCGAGCCGGTCTATCTGAAAGATATCTGGCCGAGCGGGGAGGAGATTGCCCGCGCGGTGGAACAGGTCTCCACCGAGATGTTCCGCAAAGAGTACGCGGAAGTGTTTTCCGGCACTGAGGAGTGGAAGGCGATCAAGGTGGAGGCGTCAGATACCTACGACTGGCAGGAGGACTCGACCTATATTCGCTTGTCGCCGTTCTTTGACGAGATGGGCGCCGAGCCGCTGCCGGTAGAGGATATTCGCGGCGCGCGGATCCTCGCCATGCTGGGCGACTCAGTCACCACGGACCACATTTCGCCGGCGGGGAGCATCAAAGCCGATAGTCCGGCAGGCCGCTATCTGCAGGAGCATGGGGTTGCCCGGCGCGACTTTAACTCCTATGGTTCCCGTCGCGGTAACCATGAGGTGATGATGCGTGGCACCTTCGCCAATATCCGCATTCGTAACGAAATGGTCCCAGGGATGGAAGGGGGCATGACCCGCCATCTGCCGGATCCTGAACCGATGGCGATTTACGATGCGGCGATGCTGTACAAGGCTGAGGGCACACCGCTGGCGGTGATTGCCGGTAAGGAGTATGGCTCAGGTTCCAGCCGTGACTGGGCGGCGAAGGGGCCGCGCCTGCTGGGGATTCGGGTAGTGATCGCCGAGTCCTTCGAGCGTATCCATCGTTCAAACCTGATCGGAATGGGCATTTTGCCGCTGGAGTTCCCGCAGGGCGTCACCCGCAAAACGCTGCGGTTGACCGGGGAAGAGCGGATTGATATTAGCAATCTGCAGTCGCTTCAGCCTGGCGCTACGGTGCCGGTGACCCTGACTCGCGCTGACGGCTCGCAGGAAGCGATCCCTTGTCGGTGCCGTATCGACACGGCGACAGAACTCACCTACTACCGCAACGACGGCATCCTGCACTACGTTATTCGTAATATGCTGTGAAACAAAGGGCCAGCATCGCTGGCCCTTTTTCGGTTATTCCACCGGTTTATTCCGTCGGCTTGCTGTTCAGCAGATGGCCCATCTTGGCGGCTTTGGTGTCCAGATAGTGAGCGTTTTTCGGGTTACGCCCGACGATCAGCGGCACCCGCTCCACAATGTTGATCCCGGCTTCGGTAAGAATTTCCACTTTTTTCGGGTTATTGGTTAATAACCGCACCTGCTCAACGTTGAGCAATTTGAACATGTCGGCGCACAAGGTGAAATCGCGCTCATCGGCGGCGAAGCCAAGCTGATGGTTCGCTTCGACAGTGTCGTAGCCCTGATCCTGCAGCGCGTAGGCGCGGATCTTATTCAATAAACCAATGTTGCGTCCTTCCTGGCGGTGATAGAGCAGGATCCCCCGACCTTCTTCAGCGATATGCGACAGAGCCGCTTCCAGTTGAAAGCCGCAATCACAGCGCAGGCTAAACAGGGCATCGCCCGTCAAACACTCTGAATGTACGCGGGCGAGGACCGGCGACTGCCCTGATATATCGCCATACACCAGCGCGACATGATCCTGTCCGGTTGCCAGTTCTTCAAAACCCACCATCAGGAAATCGCCCCAGGGGGTTGGCAGTTTGGCTTCTGCCACACGTTTAAGCTGCATGTGATTCTCCAGATTCTGTCAGCACCTGACTGTGCTTTCTGTTTCCCGCTATTTTGCCACAACGCCTGGACGTTCTCCTAATCGCGAACGGTTAGCCGTGTGGAAAGCGCACAAACGATCTACTTTCCGCTATGATGTTCATCTACAAGGAGAAGGAGAGAAAATGCTGTTGATAGCCCGACGAACTGCTCTCGCGGCGGCGCTGCTGCTGGTTATGCCCCTCACGGTCTGGCTTTCCGGGTGGCTGTGGCAGCCTGGACTGCCGGTTGCCATGTTGAAAAGCCTGTGGTGGGTGACGGAAACGGTGACCCAGCCGTGGGGAATTATCACTCATGTCGTGCTTTGCGGCTGGTTCCTCTGGTGTCTGCGCTTTCGGCTGCGCGCGGCGTTGATCCTGTTCCTTATCCTTGCCGCCGCTATCCTGGCGGGACAGGGGGCGAAATCCTGGGTCAAGGCGCGGGTCCAGGAGCCGAGACCGTTCGTCATCTGGCTGGAAAACACAAGGCAGGTGCCGGTGACGCAATTCTACGCGTTAAAGCGTAAAGAACGCGCTAAACTGGTGCATGAACAGCTGGCGCAGGCGCAGGACATTCCGTCATTTTTACGCAAACACTGGCAGAAGGAGACGGGGTTTGCTTTCCCGTCAGGTCACACCATGTTTGCCGCCAGCTGGGCGTTACTCGCTGCGGGGCTGCTGTGGCCGCGTCGCCGCTGGGGCACAATCGCGGTGCTGCTGGTGTGGGCGACGGCGGTGATGGGCAGTCGCTTGGCGCTGGGCATGCACTGGCCGCTGGATCTCATCGTCGCCACGCTGATCTCCTGGCTGCTGGTCACGGTGGCCTGCTGGCTGACGCAGCGCCTTTGTGGGCCGCTCTCGCCGCCCGGAGAAGAGGCGCAGGATATTAAAAAACGGATGCCTGAAGCGGAATAATGTTGATTTTAGCGGCATCCGACCGCATATCCTGAAGAGTTGCCATGCTTTTTCATTCCACCGCTGCGGCGAAAATGATACTTTATAGGGCTGAAAGCGGGCTTTTTTCGCGCAACCCACATAACGGGAAGTCATGTGAAATATTTACTCATTTTCTTACTGGTGTTAGCAATCTTCGTCATTTCAGTGACGCTGGGGGCGCAGAATGACCAACAGGTCACTTTCAACTATTTACTCGCTCAGGGTGAATTCCGCATATCGACGCTGCTGGCGGTGCTGTTTGCCGCGGGCTTTGCCATTGGCTGGCTGATCTGCGGCCTGTTCTGGCTGCGGGTGCGTGTCTCACTGGCGCGCGCGGAGCGGAAAATTAAGCGTCTTGAGCATCAGATTGCCCCCGTCAGCCCAGCGGCTGTCGACGCAGGCGTGCCTGCGGTGAAGGAATAACCTCTTATGCTGGAGTTGTTGTTTCTGCTTTTACCCGTTGCCGCCGCTTACGGCTGGTACATGGGGCGCAGAAGTGCACAACAGTCCAAACAGGACGATGCTAGCCGCCTGTCGCGAGATTACGTGGCGGGGGTTAACTTCCTGCTCAGCAACCAGCAGGATAAAGCCGTCGACCTGTTCCTTGATATGCTGAAAGAGGATACCGGTACCGTTGAGGCGCACCTGACGCTCGGTAATTTGTTCCGTTCGCGCGGCGAAGTCGACCGCGCGATCCGAATTCACCAGAGCCTGATGGAAAGCGCGTCGTTAACCTACGATCAGCGCCTGTTGGCGGTGCAGCAGCTGGGACGGGATTATATGGCCGCCGGACTGTATGACCGCGCGGAAGACATGTTCAAACAGCTGGTGGATGAGACCGATTTCCGCCTCGGCGCGCTGCAGCAACTGCTGCAGATTTACCAGGCGACCAGCGACTGGCAGTCGGCTATTGAAGTGGCTGAACGGCTGGTGAAGCTGGGGAAAGAGAAACATCGTGGCGAAATCGCCAACTTCTGGTGCGAACTGGCCCTGCAGCAGATGGCAGCCAACGATCTGGATAAAGCGATGGCGTTGTTGAGAAAAGGCGCCGCCGCGGACCGCACCAGCGCCCGGGTATCGATCATGATGGGCCGGGTGTGGATGGAAAAGGGCGACTACGCCAAAGCGGTGGAGAGCCTCGAGCGGGTTATCGATCAGGATAAAGAGCTGGTGGGTGAAACGCTGGAGATGCTGCAGACCTGCTACCAGCAGCTCGGCAAAACCGATGAATGGGAAGTTTTTCTGCGCCGCTGCGTGGAGGAGAACGCCGGGGCGACCGCCGAACTGATGCTGGCGCAGATCCTTGAGCAGCGGGAAGGCGTCGAAGCGGCGCAAAACTACGTCACCCGGCAGCTGGAACGCCACCCGACCATGCGCGTCTTCCATAAGCTGATGGACTACCATCTCAACGAAGCGGAAGAAGGGCGGGCGAAAGAAAGCCTTGGGGTGCTGCGAAACATGGTTGGTGAGCAGGTGCGCAGCAAACCACGCTATCGCTGCCAGAAATGCGGGTTTACCGCTCATACACTCTACTGGCATTGTCCGTCCTGCCGCTCGTGGGCGACCATTAAACCCATTCGCGGTCTCGACGGCCAGTAAAGCCAAAAAAAAGCCCTCCGTTAGTTACAACATACTTATCGCTTCACTCCTCTCCAGGCGCGGCCCCGGCAGCGCCATCGTCCGGTCAGGGCAGGTACGGCAGTCTGTTATTTTGTTCGCTTCACAGGTAGAATGCTGCCCGTTTACCTTTTTTGCGCCACCCCGGCGCCCATCAACACTAAGGTCTGGTCATGACGTCTACAGCTATCCCATCTTCCCGCGCTGTCACATCCTCTCCCGTTGTGGTTGCGCTCGACTATGATAATCGCGATAAAGCGCTGGCATTTGTCGACCGCATCGACCCGCGCGACTGCCGCCTGAAGGTGGGCAAAGAGATGTTCACCCTGCTGGGCCCGCAGTTTGTCCGCGATCTGCATCAGCGTGGGTTTGAGGTGTTCCTGGACCTTAAGTTTCACGATATTCCCAACACCACCGCCCGCGCGGTGGCTGCAGCGGCTGAGCTGGGCGTATGGATGGTGAATGTCCATGCTTCCGGCGGCGCGCGAATGATGACCGCCGCGCGCGAAGCGCTGCTGCCGTTTGGCAAAGATGCGCCGCTGCTGATCGCTGTCACGGTACTCACCAGCATGGAGTCCAGCGATCTACAGGATCTGGGCATTACCTTATCTCCGGCTGACTACGCGGCGAAGCTGGCGGCGCTGACCCAACGCTGCGGCCTTGATGGGGTGGTGTGTTCAGCCCAGGAGGCGGTGCGCTTTAAGCATGAGCTGGGGCAGGCGTTTAAGCTGGTGACCCCGGGGATTCGTCCGCAGGGCAGCGACGCTGGCGATCAGCGGCGAATTATGACTCCTGAGCAGGCTCAGGAAGCTGGGGTAGACTATATGGTGATTGGTCGCCCGGTTACTCAGTCGGCGGATCCAGCCGCGACGCTGCGGGCGATCAACGATTCTCTGCGCAAGGGGGCATAATGAGCGATTCCAACAGCCGTCTGGTCTACTCCACCGAAACCGGGCGTATCGACGAGGCGAAACCGGCGCCGGTGCGCCCGAAAGGCGACGGCATTGTGCGGATCCAGCGCCAGACCAGCGGCCGCAAGGGCAAAGGCGTCTGTCTGATTAGCGGGATTGATGCCGACGATGCTGCGCTAACCGCTCTGGCGGCAGAGTTGAAAAAGAAGTGCGGCTGCGGCGGCGCGGTGAAAGATGGCGTGATCGAGATCCAGGGCGATAAGCGGGATCTACTCAAGTCGCTGCTTGAGGCGAAAGGGATGAAGGTCAAGTTAGCCGGTGGCTGATCGCTATTTTCCCTCTGCTCCAATGGTCTGGTTGAAATAACAAGGCCGCGGTAAATGCCACGGCCTTGAATGATTTAACGTGCGTAAGTCAATTCGTGTGAATTATTCTTTTATTTCGTCAGATAATTAAATTATTTGCCGACCTGGTGACCAATAATACCACCGACTGCTGCGCCACCCAGGGTACCGAGCGCGCTACCGTCAGTTAACACCGCACCACCGATAGCGCCGGCGCCAGCGCCGATAGCCGTGTTACGATCGCGTTTAGACATGTTAGAGCAAGCGCTCAGAGACATTGCTACAGTGACAGCCAGAACGACAGCAGCCATTTTTTTGCTCGTTGAAGTCATCATTTTTTTTCTCCTGAATAATCTATTCATGGATTACAGCGCTCCTTTAAGCATAGCCTGATAAAGCAGCTTTAGGGCAATTCCATGAAGTTAAGGTGCGCAGGTGTCACGAAAATCACGCAGGTGATAGTCACTTCCTGTTATATCGCTAATAATAATTTTACTTTTTTTAAAATTTATCGTCAGGTAAAAAGTCTTAATTAGCGGCTCGGAATACTCTCAGAGCGATAAAGCGCCCCTTCCAGCGCTTTGGCAGGAGATGGGGCGGCGGAGGATCAGATGTAGGGCACGATATCGACGGTCAGGCCGCTGCGGAGCAATTGTCCGCGACAGGCGTCCGGTAAGCGATCGTCGGTAATAACGCGATTAAAGCGGCCGGCGGGACCGAGCGGATAGGGATGTACCGCGCTGAATTTTGAACTGTCGCTAAGAATAATTGCCTCACAATGCTTCTCCAGCACGGCGTTCACCACGTCCGCACGCATCATATCGCGGCCGGTAAAGCCGGTTTCCGCCTGCCAACCGTCGATCCCGATGAAGGCTTTGCTGAAATGCACCTGCTGGATGAACTGACGGGTTAGCGGACCGACCATACTCTCACTGCGTTTCTGATAAATTCCGCCCAGCAGGATCACCTCTCCTGGGGTCTCTTTCAGCAGATGGGCGATATAGCTGCTGACGGTAATGATGGTGATATCGCCGCGCTCGGCCAGCGTACGCGCCAGCAGGGCATTGCTGCTGCCGTTTTCGATAAATACCGTTTCACCGGTATTCACTAGCGCCGCAGCCCGGCTGGCCAGCTCACGCTTAATGGCGAAATGGGTCATCATGCGGGTTTCGACATCTTCGCTGTCCAGCGGTACGGCATAGCCATGAGTACGGCGCAAATAGCTCTGCTTTTCCAGCAAATTCAAATCCTGACGAATAGTAACCTCAGAGACACCGGTCATCTTCGCCAGATCGGCGACGCTCATGCGGCCTTTATCGATGACCACTTGCAAAATACTTTGTTGTCGGGCGTTCATAGCAACATCACTGTTAGGGGGCTATATGGCGAGCAACCGGTCCATATGGCCGGCTGCGGCATGGCTGATATTCAGATTTCCCAGGGCGCCTTGGGTTGGTTTTGTTGTTCAGCATCGTCCGCCGCCAGCGCCAGCAGCTCCGCTTTGAGGATCTCCAGATTATGGATCGCAGAATGGTAATCACCGGCAACCAGAATATCCAGCACGGTATCGATACGTTGAGCGAGCAGGTGGGCATTCACATCTGACATGGCATTATCCTGGTAACAAAAACGAATGAAATCAATGATGCTAAAAATGAATGAAAAAGAGAAGCGAAAAAAACGCACAACCTTAATCGGTGCGACGGAAATGGCTGGATAGAGAGGAAAGAAGCAGCGGTTCCCGCAGGAACCGCTGTGAAGGGGCGTCAGACCGCCGGACGCGCAATAATGCTGCGGGTTTCCATGCGAACTTCAGCGATAGTGACATCGATAACGTCAGTCACTTTATAGACTACTTCACCTTTGATCTGCACGGTACCGTTCTCCTGGCTGCACACCAGTTCGTCGCGCACGGCGTGGAGGAACGGGGCCGGAATAAAGGCGACCGCGCCATTGTCCACCAGACGCACGCGCATCCCGCCGCGGCTGACGTCGATGATCTCCGCCGCGAAGCGGGTATCGGTCCCGGCTTTATCGTTGAGGAAACGGGCGTACAGCCAGTCGGCGACGTCGCGCTCGGCCATCCGGTTGAGACGACGGCGCTCCGCCATCTGCACGGTGGCTTCATCCTGGGGACGCGCAATGGTCTCGCCTTTAATGATGGCTTTCAGCAGACGGTGGTTGATCATGTCGCCATACTTACGGATCGGCGAGGTCCAGGTGGCATAGGCTTCAAGCCCAAGACCAAAGTGCGGGCCCGGCTCGGTGCTGATTTCCGCAAACGACTGGAAGCGGCGAATGCGGCTGTCGAGGAAACCGGTCGGCTGAGCGTCCAGTTCCCGGCGCAGCTTGCAGAACCCTTCCAGGGTGAGCACTTCCGTCGGGTCGACGTGCACATCATGGGTTTTCAGCAGGGCGGCCAACTGCTCGGTGTTCGCCGGATCGAAACCGGTATGAACGTTATAAACGCCGAAGCCGAGCTTGTCGCGCAGAATGCGGGCGGCACAGATGTTGGCGGCGATCATCGACTCTTCGACAATGCGGTTGGCAATGCGACGCGGTTCCGCGACGATATCCAGCACTTCGCCTTTTTCGCCGAGAACGAAACGGTAGTCCGGACGGTCTTTGAACACCAGCGCATGGGTCTGACGCCATTCGCTACGACGCTGGCACACGTCCTTCAGCAGCGTAATTTGCTGCGCGATCGCCTCGCTGTCCGGCTGCCAGCTGCCGCGGCCTTCCAGCCAGTCAGAGACGTCGTCATAGGCCAGCTTGGCTTTCGATTCGATGGTGGCGGCAAAGAACTCGATATTGTCTTCGATGGTGCCATCGGCCGCCAGAGTCATCCGGCAGGCCAGCACCGGGCGCACTTCGTTAGCGCGCAGAGAGCAGAGGTCGTCCGACAGCTCGCGCGGCAGCATTGGAATGTTGAAGCCCGGCAGATAGTTGGTAAAGGCGCGCACTTTTGCGGCGTTATCCAGCTTGCTGCCTTCGGCAATCCAGGCGGTCGGGTCGGCAATGGCGACCGTCAGCAGCAGTTTGCCATCAGCAGTGGACTCGGCATACAACGCATCGTCCATATCTTCGGTGCTGGCGCTGTCAATGGTGACGAAGTCGAGGGCGGTTAGGTCGCGGCGCGTCAGCCCCTCGTCGAGCATCTCGGTGGCGACGCCGTCCGGTGCCTCTTTCTCAAGATTATGGCGCGCCAGGGTTACCCACCATGGGACGAAGTGGTCGTCGCTAAAAGTGATGAACTGGGTCAACTCCGCGTAAAATCCGCGGTCGCCTTTTAATGGATGACGGCGCATCTCGGCGACGGCCCAGTCACCCTGTTTAAAATCGTGCTCAACGCCGCGGGCGGCGCGGCAGGGAATGGCGTCTTTCAGCAGCGGATGGTCAGGAACGATAGCGAGGCGATCGTCTTTCTTCTGGACTTTACCGACAAAACGAGTCAGGAAGGGCTCAACCAGCGATTCCGGCTCGGCGCTTTCGCGTTCTTTTTCAGAATGGATCACCGCGACGATACGGTCGCCATGCATCACTTTTTTCATCTGCGGCGGCGGAATGAAGTAGCTCTTCTGAGCGTCCACTTCGAGGAAGCCAAAGCCCTTTTCCGTGCCCTTAACGACCCCTTCCGCGCGCGGCGTCTGGGAATGCAGTTGCTGTTTAAGCTGCGCTAGCAGCGGGTTATCCTGAAACATAATTAGGTATTTTCGTGGCTAAAAGAGCGGCTGACATTTTTACGCGAATATGCCTGCCGCAGCAAGCGCTGTTTCAGCAATTTACGTCTGCTGACGCACATTGCCGAGGGCGATTTTCAGACGATTCATCCATCCGCACAGCCCGCTCCAGATCAACAGATCGATTGCTTGTTGCTCAGAGAGTCGATATTCCGCGAGGGGCGTTAACTGGGCGGCGCTAAACCGGTCAGGCGAGCGTGTTAACAGCTGCACCGCGGTCACGAGAGACCGGGCCTGAGGATGCTGCTGGAGCCAGTGATGGAGGGCCTGGTCGCCCTCCCGCAGATGGCTGGCGAACTCCTCTTCACCCTGCCAGTGGGGAAGCCAGGCGTCAAAACAGGTGGGGCTGCCATTGGTGCGCGCCGTGAGTAAGGCGACCTGCGGGCCAAAGGTATCATCCGTGCTGAGCTGGCGGATCAAGGTCTCCAGAGGCGCGAATAACTGTGGGTCGCAGGCCAGCAGCGGCGCCAGCTCGCCCAGACCGGGCAGCGACTGCCAGCGGGCGATGCGCCGCTGACGCTCATCATCGGCATACTGCAGGTCGGGATCCGCAATGTCTGCCTGCCATGCTCCCGGCGGCGGGGCGAACAGCTCCGCGGGTGCCTCCTCTTGCTGGGGCATACCGGGGATCCAGCGCACCGGAAAGCCCTGGGCCGCCTGCAGGACGGCAATCGCCCGCGCCTGGAAGCCGACGAATCCGATAATCTGGTTGAACAGAATAATGTCCCGACTGGTTAAGCCCACTTCGTCCAGCTGGCTACGGGAGAGAGCGTTAATAACCGAGGGCGAACCGGCAAGCTGACGAGCATATTGCGTGATTTGCGCCAGACGACGGTTGCTCTCGCGCGAGGAGTCGGGGCCTGGCAGGGGAGCAAGGCGGGCGGCGTAGTGGTTACACAGCCGCTGGACGCCGTAGACCTGGGCGACGGTGAGCGCGGTGCTGAGTCGATCGTAAGCGGTAAAGGTCTGCAGGCGACTCACCGCCACCTGGTCGGGAAACAGCAGTTCGGCCAGCTGGCGTGCGGGGTGTAGCCAGTCAGCGTGGGCACGTAGCCAGGCGGCCGGCAGCGTCAGGTCCAGCAAAAAGCGGTCTTCAACATGGGCGGCTTCAGGGACGAGCGGCAGGACATCCACCGGGCAGATTGTTGACTGGGTTTCGTGATACCAGTGATTTTTGCCATTCACGCGGCGTGGCTCCATGGGCTTTCCTTGTTCGGTATGTGGCGAACCGCCGTTCCGCGGATCGTTTATGCAGAACTATCCTGGCGTAACCCGGAAGCAGGAGAAAATATTGATACGTGCTAACAAATAGCCGATTGGAATAACAGGTGGGGCGTAAGGCGTGGGGGATGGAAGAACCCTCCTCACCGGGGCGAGGAGGGGAAGGAACTTATTTCAGTTCCAGCTCGTTCATGGCGGCGATATTGAACCCGCCGTCAACGTGAACGACTTCACCGGAGATCCCCGCAGACAGGTTGGAGCACAGGAAGGCTGCGCTGTTACCCACATCTTCAATGGTGACGGTGCGACGGATCGGGGTGACCGCTTCGCAGTGCGCCAGCATTTTACGGAAATCTTTAATACCGGACGCGGCCAGCGTACGGATAGGACCGGCAGAGATGGCATTGACGCGAACGCCTTCCGGACCCATGGCGTTAGCCATATAGCGGACGTTAGCTTCCAGAGAGGCTTTGGCCAGACCCATCACGTTATAGTTCGGGATCGCGCGCTCTGCGCCCAGGTAGGAGAGCGTCAGCAGAGCCGAACCCGGGTTCAGCATGCCGCGGCAGGCTTTGGCCATTGCCACGAAGCTGTAAGCGCTGATGTCGTGCGCGATTTTAAAGCCGTCGCGAGTGACAACGTCAACGTAGTCGCCGTCTAACTGGTCAGCCGGGGCAAAACCGATTGAGTGGACGAAACCATCGAATTTTGGCCAGACTTTTTCCAGCTCGGTGAACAGCGCGGTGATGCTCTCATCTTCAGCAACGTCGCACGGCAGCACAATGTCAGAACCCAGCGCGGCAGCAAACTCTTCTACGCGACCTTTCAGTTTCTCATTCTGATAGGTGAATGCCAGTTCCGCGCCTTCGCGGTGCATTGCCTGCGCGATGCCGTAGGCGATGGACAGTTTGCTGGCGACGCCAGTGATCAAAATGCGCTTACCGGAAAGAAAACCCATAGCTTTAATCCTTATCGTTATTGCTTATTTTTACTTTAACAATCATAACGTTAACATTGTTATTTCAAAATAACTCAAATTTAGCCGGGAATTATATCCCACTGACGACCCCTTGTGTCACGATATTTTTCAGCCGGTCCGCGCCGCGCGGGGCAAAAGTACATCGCGATAGCTGCAGTATATCATCTCTCCTGACGATTATTTGAGCGCGATCTCCGCCAGCAGCAGGCGTCCATTGCTGCCCACGGGACGCAGATTCCGCGGGGATCCACCGCGCCAGCAGAGGCCGCTGCCGGCCGCGCAGCGTCGCCCGGCCAGATCCCACTCGCCTTGTAGAACATAAGCGACCCCCTCGCTGGCAGGGCATTGCAGGTCGCTAACGACCTGGACCGTCGCCGACGCGCGCCCGCGCTGAGTCATGATATTGAAGTCCAGCCCTGGCGCAACGATCCCGACGCTGGACAGCGCCCATTCGCCGGGGAAAGCCCACGGCTGCCAGAGCGCCAGCGGTTGGTCGATATTCTCGCCACACAGCCGTAGCGGCTGCCCCGCCAGCAGAGTAATGACCCGGTCGACGCCAGGAAAGGGGGAGAAAGGGCCATCCGCCTGCAGGGTGGCAATACTCGCTCGCAAGAGAAAAGGGGCATCTGGAGCGGGTACGCAGATGATTTCGCGCGTCTCTCCGCCGCCGTTTTTCCACGGCGTGACGGGGAGCGTCGAAAGTTGAAAAGGGACCATCATGGGCAGCATACCTTAGTTAATCGCTTCCGGCGTCAACAATAAGCACCGCCTTGAGCTAGTTTAGTAACTTTCTGCAATACAAATATTTTACATATTCGTCACAAAATGAGAGTGCATGCAAGGCGGTGTGTTGTCAATGCTTGTATATACAAGAGCGATTGAGTGAGGTGATATTAATAACTTGAGTGAGGAACCTATGTCTTCGTTTTCGTCTACAGACGGGCAGTCAAAGAGCAATTATGCTGGAATGAGTGAAAGGCGGTCGATTGATTACATCCCGGAAAGCGAACGGCATGGACACCCTTTTAGCCAGTTCACCCTTTGGTTTGGCGGCAATCTGCAAATTACGGCGATTGTCACTGGCGCTTTAGCCGTTGTGCTGGGCGGCGATGTAGTGTGGTCGCTGGTCGGGCTGCTGGTCGGTCAGATGCTGGGGGCGGCGGTGATGTCTCTGCATGCGCTGCAGGGACCGCGACTGGGACTTCCGCAAATGATCCTTAGCCGCGCCCAGTTTGGGGTTTTTGGCGCGGTGGTGCCGCTGGTGCTGGTTTGCGTCATGTATATCGGTTTTTCTGCCAGCGGCACCGTATTGGCCGGGCAGGCAATGGCTAAACTACTGAATATCAGCCACGTAGCCGGGATGCTGATATTCAGTGCGATTATTATCGTTATCGCCGTCCTCGGTTATAAGGTGATCCACAAGCTGGGCAAACTGGCGAGTATCGTCGGAATTCTCGCCTTCGTTTATATGTTCATCACGCTGCTACTTTCAGCCGATCTCAGTGCGCTCGCGCACAATAACCATTTTTCGCTGCCGACGTTTTTATTAGCCGTATCGCTCTCCTCATCGTGGCAGATCGCTTTTTGCCCCTATGTATCCGACTATTCGCGCTACCTGCCACGCGATGTTTCCGCCACGAAAACGTGGTGCTCAGTGTTTTTCGGCACCGTATTGGGTACCCAAACGTCGATGACGCTCGGGGTTCTGACAGCGGCCATTGCCGGCAGCGCGTTCCCTGGTCACGAGGTGAGCTATCTGGTGGGATTAGGTAAGAGTCAGGCGATGGCCATGGTTATCTATTTCGCCATCTGTTTTGGTAAAATTACCTTCACTACCCTCAATGCGTACGGCAGCTTTATGTCGCTGACCACCATTGTTTCCGCCTTCCGCCGGCAAACCGTGCTGTCGCAAAAGTGTCGCATTGCATTCGTGGTGCTGATGGTGACGGCTTCCTGCATTATCGCGTTGCTTAGCGAACCCGCTTTCTTAAAGCATTTCACGCATTTTCTTCTGTTTCTGCTGGCGTTCTTCGTGCCGTGGAGCGCCATCTGTCTGACGGATTATTATCTTATCTCGAAGGGCGCCATCGATATTCCGGCGCTAAGCGACCCGCAGCAACGCTACGGGTTCTGGAACCTGTACGCGATCACCCTGTATATCGTCGGTGTGCTTATCCAGTTGCCGTTCATTGAGAACCCGTTGTTCCATGGTTCGCTCACGTGGATCTTCGCCGGTAACGATGTCTCATGGATAATAGGCTGGTTTGGCACCGGGGTTCTTTACTACGCGCTGCGCCGCTTTGACCGCCGGTCGCTGCCGGCGCAGAGTCTTTTCCCTTCTACCTGAATGACAAGGGCGGCGTGAGGGCCGCCCCTGCCGTTGCCTGCCAGCTATTTCCCGTCTTTGCGCCAGGCGTCGGCGGTGAGGGCTTCCCCGAAGTGGCCGGCGATCAGGCGCCGGGTCAGGTCGTGCAGCGGCGAGGCCAGCACATCGGCAGTGCTGCCGCGCTCGACCACTTCGCCGTTATGCATCACCAGCACCTGATCGCTGATGTGTTTCATCATTCCCAGGTGCTGGGTGACATAGATATAGGAGATGCCCTGTTTCTCCTGCAGCTCCAGCATCAGGTTGATAAGCTGGGAGCGCATCGACATATCCAGCGAGGCCAGCGCCTCATCGCAGACGATAACCTTCGGGCGCAGGATCAGCGCCCTGGCGAGGCCGAGACGCTGCTTCTGACCGGGCGCCAGCATATGGGGGTAGTAGCTGACGTGGTCCGGCAGCAGACCGACCATGCGCAGGGTGTCGATTATCTGCTTCTGCCGCGCCTCGGCGTCGAGATCGGTATTCAGTCGCAGCGGAAAATCGAGGATCTGCGAGATGCGCTGACGCGGGTTCAGCGAGGTCGACGGATCCTGAAAGATCATGCGAATCTTCTGGCTGCGGTAGGAGTAATCCCCAAAAGTCAGCGGATGATCGTCAATCAGCAATTCGCCGCTGGTGGGTTCCACCATGCCCGCCAGCATCTTCGCGAGGGTCGATTTCCCGGAGCCGTTCTCGCCGATAATCGCCAGCGTCTGCCGTTCGCGCAGGGTAAAACTCAGCGGTTTAACCGCCTCAACCGTCTGACGGTGAAACCAGCCGGTGCGGTAGCGAAAGGTCTTACTGAGTTGGCGAACTTCCAGCAATGTTTCGACCATTTCACTCTTTCTCCATGTTCAACGGGAAATGACAGGCGTACAGATGGTTGCGCGCCCCGGTAAGACGCGGCGTTTCGATACACTCGCGCTGGGCGTACGGGCAGCGCGGCCCCAGCCGACAGCCGATAGGCAACTGCTCCAGTAGCGGGATCGCTCCAGGCAGGGTGTTGAGGCGACTTTTATGCGGCATGGCGCTACCGAAATCCGGGATCGCGCGGATTAACGCCTGGGTGTAGGGGTGATGTGGGAGGGTGATCAGCTCTTCGCTGGGCCCGCTCTCCACCGTCTGCCCGCAGTACATGACGTTGATTTTATCCGCCCATTTGCTGAGCATTTGCAGGTCATGGCTGATCAGCAAGATGGTGGTGTTGTTGTTCTGGTTGAGCCGCGTCAGCAGGCGAATAATCTGCGCCTGGGTGGTCGGCTCCATGGCGTTGGTCGGCTCGTCGGCAATCAGCAGACGCGGCTGGTTGGCCAGGGCGATGGCGATCATCACCTTCTGGCACTCGCCCTCGGTCAGCTGATAGGGGAAGCTGCGCATGGCATCTTTGTGATCTTTAATGCCGACGCGGTGCAACAGCTCGATGGCCCGGCGCTTGCGCCAGCCCAGCCGTTGCCACCAGCGGCCCTTGTAGGTCCAGCCGGGGATACTCTGAATCAGCTGCTGGCCGATGCGCTCAGAGGGATCGAGGCACGACTGGGGCTCCTGAAAAATCATCGACACGTTATGGCCGATCAGCTTCCGGCGCTCGCGGTTCGACAGTCGCAGCAGGTCGATGTCATCGAAGCGCATGCGGTCGGCCGTGACCCGCCAGTTGTCTTTGGTCACGCCGCAGATAGCTTTGGCAATAAGGCTTTTCCCGGAGCCGGATTCCCCCACCAGGCCGCGGATTTCGCCTTCGGTCAGCGTCAGGCTGACGCGATCGACGGCTTTTACCCAGCCTTCGCTGGTTTTAAATTCAATGGTTAAGTGACGAATATCGAGTAACGGCATTATTCTACCCCGGCAATGATCGCCCGGCGAATACCGTCGCCCAGCAGGTTGACCAGCAGTACGCTGAGCATAATCGCCGCCCCGGGGAGCATCACGGTCCACGGCGCCACATAGATAAGCTCCAGCGCATCGCCCAGCATGGCTCCCCATTCCGGCGAAGGCAGCTGGGCGCCGAGATCAAGAAAGCCCAGCGCGGCAATATCCAGAATGGCCATCGACAGGGCGCGAGTGATCTCGGTCACCAGGCCGGAGGCGATATTGGGCAGGATGGCGAACAGCAGAATATTCAGCGTTGAGGCGCCGTCGAGGCGGGCGGCGATGATGTACTCTTTCTCCAGCTCATCGTGGACCATGCTGTAGACGGAGCGCACCATGCGCGGCAGCAGCGCCAGCCAGACGGCGAACATCGCATGGCTGAGATGCGGCCCGGCAAAGGCGACGACGATAATCGCCAGCAGCAGCGAGGGGATGGAGAGCAGGGTGTCGAGGATATGGTTCATCACCGCCGAGCGCAGGCCGTGGGTCGATCCGGCAATCACGCCCAGCACCAGACCAAACAGCGTGGCGCCGAGGGTGACGACAAAAGCGCCGCCGACGGTGGGCGCCGCGCCGCTCAGCAGTCGGCTCAGCACATCGCGGCCGAGGTCATCGGTTCCCAGAAAGAAGGAGACTTCGCCATAGCGCGACCACGACGGCGGCAACAGCTGGTAGCCGAGGAACTGCTGGTCGATGCCGTAGGGAGCGAACCAGCCGCCGAAGACGCAGAGCAGCAGCAGGCCCGCGCAGCCGTACAGACCGATCATCGCCGTGGTGTCGCCATAGAACTTACGCCATACGGTGCGCAGCGCGCCGGGCGGACGCTTTTCCAGATAAACGCTATCGTAGGGCATACCATTCCTTATGTTTCAGTGGGTTAGCCATGGCACCGAGAATATCGGAAATCACGTTGACAATAATCACCAGCGCGCCAATCACCATCACTCCGGCGGAGATCGCCGCGTAGTCCTGCTGGCGAATGGCGTTGATCAGCCAGCGGCCCAGTCCAGGCCAGCTGAACACCATCTCAGTGATCATCGCCAGGGTGAGCATGGTGGAAAACTGCAGGCCGAGACGCGGGATCACCGGCGGCAGGGCGTTGTGCAGGACATGGCGCAGTAGAATTTTGCGTCGCGACACGCCGCGGGTGGCGGCCGCTTTTACATAGTTAGTGTCATACACCTCGCTGGTGCTAATGCGCATCAGGCGGATCACTTCAGTGGTGGGGGCGACCGCCAGGGTCAATACCGGCAGCACCATATGCCGGGCGGCGCTGACGATCATCTCATGGCGCCACGGCGAGTCCGAAAGCCAGGCGTCGATCAGCGCGAAACCGGTGACGTTTTTCACCTCATACAGCAGATCGAAGCGACCGGAGACCGGAAGCCAGCCGAGGGTCAGGGAAAAGAAGAGGGTCAGGAGCAGCGCCAGCCAGAAGACCGGGATCGAGAAACCGACCAGCGCAACGGCGCTGATCAGGGTATCGGGCCATTTATTGCGCATTACGCCGGCGATCATCCCCACCGGAATGCCTATCAGAAGGGCAAAGCCGAAGGCGAGGATGCACAGCTCCATGGTCGCCGGGAACACCTCGCGCAACTGCTCAGAAATCAGCTGGCCGTTAATGCTGGAGACGCCGAAATCCCAGTGCAGCACCCCTTCAAACCAGAACAGCCACGCATTCCACAGGGAAGCGCCCTGCAGTGGGGCATGAGGGGTGAAATAGCTCAAGCTGAAACCGACAAAGGTCAGAAAAAAGAGGGTGATCAGCAGCAGCAGCAGACGGCGCAGGGTAAAAATAATCATGGCTTTTTCACCTCTTCGGTATTTTCCCGCGATACGCCAGCGAACGAAGCGTTACCGAAAGGGCTGAGCACCAGGCCTTTCATATCATAGCGGTAGGCCTGCAGCCGCAGCGACGAGGCCAGCGGCAGGACCGGCAGTTCGCGGGCGAGGATCCGCTGCGCCTCTTTGTAAGCGTCCATCCGCGAGGAGAGCTGCTGCGAGAGCAGCGCTTTTTGCAGCACGTCGTCAAACTCCCGGTTACACCAGTGGGCAAAGTTGGTTTGCGAGGCGATGGCCGCGCAGCTCAGCAGCGGTCGGAAGAAACTGTCCGGATCGTTACTGTCCGTCGCCCAGCCGGAGAGCGTCAGGTCGTGGCTCATATCCATCAGGCGCGCCTCCTGGAAACGTCCCTCTACCGGCACAATAATCACCTTAACGCCAATCTGCGCCATATCCGCCTGGATAAGCTCCGCCGTTTTCAGCGGGCTGGGATTCCACGCCTGCGAGCTGGTGGGCACCCACAGCTTGAGGGTCAGGTTTTCCAGCCCCAGGGCTTTCAGGCGGGCGCGGGCCTCCTGCGGATTATATTCGGTAATTTTAGCGTCATTATCGTAGGCCCACGAGGCCCGCGGCAGCATGGACGCCGCCGTCTCCGCGGTGCCATAGTAGATGGACTGCATCAGGCGCTGGTTGTTAATCGCCAGCGCCAGGGCATGGCGCACCTCAGGATTATCCAGCGGCGGCTTAGCGGTGTTGAAGGCCAGCCAGGCGATGTTCATTCCCGGGCGCAGCGTCAGGCGCAGGCGCGGGTCGTCACGCAGGATCGTCAACTGGCTGGCGGCTGGCCAGGCCAGCACGTCGCATTCTCCGGTCAGCAGTTTCGACAGGCGGCCGGTGCCGCCGGAGCCAAGGTCGACCACCACCTGGGGCATCAACGGTTTGCCGCGCCAGTAGCCGGGGTGGCGCTGCAGGCGAACATATTGTCCGGAGCGGTAATCGGATAGCTGGAACGGGCCGGTGCCAACCGGCTGGCGATCCAGTTGCTCCTGGCGGTCGTCCTGCGTTAAGCGGGCGGCATATTCGGCAGAGGTAATTGACGCATAGTGGGTGGCCAGATGCCAGAGGAACGAGGCGTCCGGCCGCTTGAGGCGAAACTCCACGGTCTGATTATCCAGCTTGCGGACGCTCTCCACGCTGTCAGCAAACTGCAGACTGTCGAAGTAGGGGAAGCTGCTGCCGTTGACGTTGTGCCACGGATGGTCGCGGTTAAAAATACGGCCAAAGGTAAAAATGACGTCATCGGCATTAAAGTCCCGCGTCGGGGTAAACCACGCCGTGCGTTGAAACGGGACGTGGCGGCGCAGGTGAAAGCGATAGGTGGCGCCGTTATCGAGAACTTCCCAGCTCTCCGCCAGCTCGGGGACCAGCCGGTAGGTATAGGGATCGACGTCAAGCAGACGATCGTAGATCTGAGCGGCCAGCGTATCGACAATCAGGCCGCTGCTGACTTTCTGCGGGTTAAAGGTATTAACCTGGCCGCTGACGCAATAGACGAAACCGCTATCGCGGATATCGGCGCGGTCGGGGAGCGCAGGGGCGGCAAAAGCTGGCCCACACAGCAGGGAAACGGCTGCCAGGAGAGATGACAATTTCAGGCGCATATTTTCTGTTTGATTATAGAGCTGAACTCTATCTTATTAAGATTAATAGACATTCACCACCGCCTTCAACAAGCCTGAGGGATAATGCGGTTACCGGGTGCGTATAGTATTCAGTCAATTGATTAAAATAGTCGCGGAACCGAGTCTGTATAGTGAAACATGGTAACTTTTTATCGCCGATATCGCCAGTCAGCTCTGTTTGGCCGCGGTTGACCAAACGGCGACGGCGTGCGGACGCTAGAGAATAGATTCAGTATAGCGGGGAGAAAGCCGATGACCCGACGGGCGACTAGCCGTACCCGTCGGGTGTGATACAGGGGGAGCGTGTTTTGATTATTGTGACAGTGTCACTTTATGATAGTCCATATTCTGCAGGTCCTCCAGCAGCCCGGGGCCAACCGGCTGCCACTGCAAGCGCTCGCGGGTCCATGCCGAGCTGGCGCGCAGGTCAAGGGCGGTAAACGGCGCAAACCAGCCGAACCAGGCGTCGACCTGCGAGTCATCCAGGTGGGTCAGCGGCAGGTTTAATCCGTGGGCAATTACCGCGGCAATATCGCGTAACGCGATCCCCTCTTCGGCCACCGCATGATAGCGCTCGCCGGCCGCGCCCTGAAGCAGCGCGCTGACATACAGACGTGCGACGTCATCGACATGGGCGGCTGACCAGCGGTTGCTTCCCTCGCCGCGCAGGGCTACCGCCCCGTTGGCGACCGCGCGTTCGATGTAGCAGGTCAGCAGTCCCTGACGCACGGTGTCATGCACCTGCGGTAAGCGGACCACCCTGACATCCACTCCCGCCTCCAGCAACTGCTGGCCGGCGAGCTCTGAGGCGGTGCGCGGGCTGGGGTGCGCTGAGTTGAAGAACGACTCCCGGGCCGGGGCGCCGCTCCCGTCGTCGCCCATCAGCGTGCCGGAGGTGATCACCAGCGGCCGCGTGCTGCCTCGCAGCGCCTGGCCCAGGGCCAGGATCGCCTGGCGGTCTTTCTCGCAGTTAGCGGCAAAGCGGCTGAAGTCGTGGTCGAAGGCGGTATGGATCACCGCGTCGGCGTTCCCGACGCCAGCCAGCAGCGACTCCGGGGCATCCAGCGTGCCGCGATGCACCTCGGCGCCGGCCGCCTTCAGGGCCTGTGCGGTGCTTTCGCTGCGCGCGAGGCCGATAACCTGATGGCCCGACGCCTGCAGCGCCGGAAGAATACGTGAGCCGATAAATCCGCTCGCGCCGGTAAGAAATATACGCATCATGGATCTCCTGAATGGGTTTCAGGCGTATCCTACCTGCGATGTCATACTATAAAAGTAGAGACATTATCGGGGTATAAATTCTAACAGGCAGAACCCACAGGCAGATGATGAACACTTCTGACAACCATGCTTTAGGCGATTTTCTCCGCGCCCGCCGCCAGCGTCTCGATCCGGCAACGTTTGGCTTCCCGGCGGGACGCCGGCGCACCCCGGGGCTGCGCCGCGAAGAGGTCGCGCAGCTCGCCAGCATCAGCCCGACCTGGTATACCTGGCTTGAACAGGGGCGCGGTGGGGCGCCTTCCCGCGAGGTGCTGGAGCGGATCGCCCGCGGTCTGCGGCTGACCACCCCGGAGCGCGAGCATCTGTTTATTCTCGCCTTTGGCCATCCGCCGCAGACGCGTCTGACGGTGACGGATGATATGACGCCGCGGCTGCAGCGGGTGCTTGACGCTTTCACCATTCCGGCGATTATCCGCACCGCCAGCTGGGACGTCATCGCCTGGAACGCGCCGGCGGCCAGGGTGCTGACCGACTACAGCCAACTGCCGCTGGCGGAGCGCAACGTGCTGCGCCGCCTGTTTACCCGGCCGGAGGCCCGCTGCACTCTGGAGGACTGGCAGAGGGTGGGGCAGCTTATCGTCAACGCCTTCCGCGCCGACGTCACGCGGATGGGCGCCACGAAAGAAACTGACCAGTTGATCGCGGAGCTCAGCCAGCAGAGCGTCGAGTTCGCCCGTTTCTGGCAAAGCCATGACGTCGCCGGCCACGGCGAGGGCTATAAGCGCATTAACCACCCGCAGATGGGTCAGCTCGACCTGGAATTTACCTCCTTTGCCGTGGAAGGCCGTCCCGATCTTTCCCTGCTGGTCTTTAATCCGGCAACGACGGAGAGCCAGCGGAAAATTCACGGTTTACTTCAGGGGGCGGGATCCGCGCCGGAGGAGAATTCATACAGCACCAGCGCATTGCTCTGCAGCGAGTCGATCCGCAGCCAATAGCCATCGAGCCTGGCTTCATCCACGCTGAGCGCCGGACGGGCCTGATGCATCAGCCACTGATAATCCTCGGCGTCAGGGCCGCTGCGGCTGCGAAAGGCGTCCACCAGCGGGAACAACGCGCCGTGGTGCTGATCGAACAGGTGCTGTTTGATGCGCCAGCTGCCATCCAGGCCCTGCAGCCGCACGCTGTAGGGCTGGCTGAAGCGCTGGATAAAGGCCGCTTCGCTGGAGAGCCAGGGATTGTAGACCACCGTATTGCGCAGCAGCAGCTGGTAGTGACCCTGGTGGTGGAGCAGCAGCAGGTTTTTATCGTGAACCAGGATCTCGCCGCGCAGCCGCCGCCAGAGCCAGAGTACCCAGTAAACCGGGCGCGGCAGGCCGTGCAGATAGTGCAGCGCCAGGCTGGAGGTATCGAGCTTGCCGTTGGCGCGAGCTTCGCCCTGGAGGCCTGAATTTAACCAGAAGCCCGCCAGCCAGACCTGGTCCGCCACCCCCAGCAGATTATCCATCAGCAGCGCGCCGCGAAAAAAGCGGCCGTTGGTATCCCGTGTATCGCCGGTCAGCGTATTCCATGAGAGCAGCCACAGCGGCAGGTTGAGCTGACGCTGGCGCAGGGCGCTGTGGATCTGCCGCAGCTTGTGTAGCGGATAATGTTCGCTGGAGGCCAGACGGCGGCTGTCTGCCTGGGCCAGATCCAGCTGTTCGTTGGCATCTGCCTGGCAGGCGAGAAAATCCGCCTCTGCCAGCAGCGGCGAGTGGAACAGCGGATCGTTCCCGGGATCGCTGGGAGCAAAGCGGTGCCAGATCCCCAGCTGCGGCTGCGGCAGCAGGCGATGAAGGACCCCGCGCTGCTGCCGCCAGGCGGCCTGGCGCGCAGCTTCGCTGGCCTGCGGCGACCAGTGCCAGACAAAGCGCCAGCTGTTGAGCGTGGCTGGCGGAAATTGGTTGGCGGCGAGCTGCAGGAAGCGCTGCAGCAGGTCACTGCGGGTGGTGACGCCGGTGTGTAGGATCACCTGCCAGCCCATCGCCGCCAGCCAGCTAAAAATCTGCTGCAGGTTGTACCAGCAGGCGTAGCCGGCCATCTGCGGATCGTCCCAGCCGGTGCCGAACAGCCGACTGCTGAGAAAGGGATCGTTGATATCGATGGCATACACCGGCAGGGCGTGGTGCAGCTGTTCGAGTTCCCGGCGCACATCTGCGCGCAGCAGATCGTCCAGTTCGCGCACGGTCACCACCATCCGGGTATGGCGCAGCGCTGCGGGGCGCGCTGGACGATCGCGCAGATTGATCTCCCGGGTCTGCGGTGGGTTGATCGGCAGGGGGGGACTTTCCCGGTCGCGTGGTTCCGGCTCATTGAGTCGCGCATACAGCCGGTCGGCCGCCACCGGCTGCCAGCGATCGGCCTGCGGCGGGCGCGGTCGGGCAAGCTCCAGAGGATGCTGTTCACGATACTGGCGCGGCGTCACGCCGTGCTGGCGCTTAAACAAATCGCTCATCATTCGCGTACTGGCGAATCCCTGTTCGCGGGCGATTTGCTGGACGGTTTTGCGGGTGGTTAATAGCTGGTCGGCGGCGTGGCGCAGGCGCAGCGCGGTGAGGTACTGGACAAAACTTACCCCGACCTCTTTGCGAAATAAGCGTGACAGCCAGGCCTCGGAGACAAATTCCGCGGCCGCCACCTCCTGCAACGAGAGGCGACGCTGATAGTTAGCGTCGATCCGCGCCACCACGCTGGCTATTCTCCGGCTCCATTTTTCGGTATCGCGCCGGGGCGTGGAGGCGATGGGCTGGCTAAAGCGCGTGGCCAGCAGCAGCGCTATCTCACTCAGCCAGCGGTTGGCCTCCAGTCGGTAATGGCCAGGATGATTGACCAGGCCGCTCACCAGTAGCTGGCGCATCAGGCGGCGCAGGCCGTCATCGGCATCCCGGGTGCGCGGCGTTATCTGGTAATCGACGGCAAAAAAGGCATTATCGAGGCGGGCCAGCCAGCTGGCGGAGAGGGTGAGGATCATCACGGCGTTGGCCCCGGCGCTGCGCAGACTCCAGCGACGGTTGCGGTTAACGATCGCCAGCCCGTCGGCGGCGAGCGGCTGCGACGCACCTTCCGCCACCGCCAGATTTACGCTTCCCTCCAGCACCCACAGCAGCGTCAGCAGATCGCTTTCCGGCTGGGTCAGCTGACGCACATCGCGTACGGTGACGCTAAAGTCGCCTGAATGGTGCTCCACATGACTCTCCTCTGTAGACAAAAAACAACCGGTTGTTTTTTGTCATAACCGATATGTATGAAAAACACTCATTGATTTTTCGTCAATATAAAACAAAAAAGCGCGCCTGCAAGCTGAGGCACCCGCATAAACTCGAAAGTGTCGTGCAAACACAACACAGGAATAACAAAAATGACACATCCGTTGCTAGAAGCATTGCAGGTTAACGAGGCGCAATTTATTGCTCTGCGTCGTCGGTTCCACCAGCAGCCGGAGATCGGCTTTGAAGAGCACCAGACCAGCAGCGAGGTCGCCCGACTGCTTGGCGAGTGGGGATACGAGGTTCACCGCGGCCTGGCGGGCACCGGAGTGGTGGGCACGCTGCGCGTCGGCGAGGGGAAAAAACGCCTTGGCCTGCGGGCGGATATGGATGCCCTGCCGATGCAGGAGCGGAGCGGTAAGCCGTGGGCAAGCCAGGTTGAAGGGCGCTTTCACGGCTGCGGCCATGACGGGCACACCACCACGCTGCTCTACGCCGCTGAATATCTGGCGCGCACCCGCCAGTTTACCGGCACGCTGCAGCTGATTTTCCAGCCCGCGGAAGAGTTGCTGTACGGCGGGCGGGTAATGGTCGAGGACGGTCTGTTTGACCAGTTCCCCTGCGACGCCATCTTCGGCCTGCACAATATGCCGGGTCAGCCGTTGGGCAAGATCGGCCTGCGCGACGGGGCGATGATGGCCTCCTCCGATACGCTGCATATTGAAGTGAAGGGCGTTGGCGGCCACGGCGCGGTGCCGGAGCATACGGTGGATGCCACGCTGGTGGCCTGCCATATTACCCTCGCGCTACAGTCCATTGTCTCGCGCAATATCACCCCGTTTGAACCGGCGGTGGTGACCGTCGGCAGCATCCAGGCCGGTCATGCGCCCAATATCATTAACGATCACGTGCTGATGAAGCTCACGGTGCGCACCCTCAATGAGCAGGTGCGCGAGACCGTGCTGCAGCGGATCCATGATATCGCCGTGGCCCAGGCGGAGAGCTTCAATGCCACCGCCACGCTGACCCACGTCAACGGCAGCCCGGTGTTGCGTAACGATCCGGCGACGAACGCCATGGTGCGGGAGGTGGCGACAGCGCTGTTTGGCGCAGAGCAGGTGGGCGAGGTGAAGCCGTTTATGGGCAGTGAAGATTTTGCCTTCATGCTGGAGCAGCACCCGCATGGCAGCTATTTCACCATCGGCGCTGGCGATGAGCCGGATCGCTGCATGGTGCATAACCCGGGGTATGACTTCAACGACGCGCTGTTGCTGACCGGCGCGGCGCTGTGGTGCGGCCTGACGGAACGCTATCTGCGCTAATCACGAGAAACGGGAGGGCCATGCGATGAGCACTGTCACAATAAGCGACACCCCGTTTGTCGGCAACGATCGCCTGCTGGTGGGGATTGTGTTAAGCGTTTTAACCTTCTGGCTGTTCGCCCAGTCGGTGATTAACGTGGTGCCGGCGATGAAAAGCAGCCTTGATATCTCTCTTGAAACCTTAACTCTGGCCGTCAGTCTCAGCGCGCTGTTCAGCGGCTGCTTCGTGGTCGCCAGCGGCGGCCTGGCGGACAAGTTTGGCCGGATGCGGATGACCACCCTCGGGCTGGGGCTGAGTATCGTCGGCAGCGCCATGCTGGTGGTTGCTCAGGGACCGGGGCTGTTCCTGGCCGGCCGGGTGCTGCAGGGGCTGTCGGCAGCCTGCATTATGCCGGCGACGCTGGCGCTGATTAAGACCTGGTATGAGGGGCGTGCGCGGCAGCGGGCGGTCAGCTTCTGGGTCATCGGCTCGTGGGGCGGCAGCGGTCTCTGTTCCTTCGTCGGCGGGGCTATCGCCACCGGTCTGGGCTGGCGCTGGATCTTCGTCTTCTCGATCGCCGTTGCCCTGCTGGCGCTGTTTTTGCTGCGCGGCACGCCGGAGAGCCGCAGCGCCAGCGCCAGCCAGCATAAGCTGGATGTCGGCGGTCTGCTGAGCCTAATTGTTGCGCTGGTGCTGGTGAATCTGTTTATCAGCAAGGGCCACGGCTGGGGCTGGAGCAGCCCGCTGTCGTTGACCATGCTGGCCGGGGCGCTGGCGGCGGGGACGATATTTATCCGCAACGGCATGCGCAAAGGCGAGGCGGCGCTGATTGATTTTGCGCTGTTTAGTAACCGGGCCTACGGTGCGGCAGTGCTGTCGAACTTTCTGCTCAATGGAGCGATTGGCACCATGATGATCGCCAGCATCTGGCTGCAGCAGGGGCACCACCTGACGCCGCTGGAGAGCGGGATGATGACCCTCGGCTATCTGGTGACCGTCCTGGCGATGATCCGGGTCGGCGAGAAGCTGCTGCAGCGCTATGGCGCCCGGCTGCCGATGATGGCCGGTCCGGTGTTGACCGCTATCGCCATCGCGCTGATATCCTGCACCTTTCTCGAAAAGGCGCTGTATATCGGGGTGGTGTTCGCCAGCAACGTGCTGTTTGGCCTCGGGCTGGGCTGCTACGCCACACCGTCGACGGATACCGCGGTGGCCAATGCCCCGGAGAACAAAATCGGTGTCGCCTCGGGGATCTATAAGATGGGCAGCTCGCTGGGCGGGGCGATGGGTATCGCCGTGACAGCGTCACTTTTCACGCTGTTTTTACCGCTGGGCATGGCCCATGCCGCCCAGTATGCCCTGTGGTTTAACGCCGTCTTATGTCTGGGGGCGATGGCGGTGAGCGCGCTGCTGCTGCCGCGCGCCTCTCACAGCTGATGCTTTTTCAGCAGCGCGCGGAGCTGGTGATAGGTTAATCCCAGCAGCTCCGCCGCCTGCTTCTGATGATACTTCGCCTGCTCCAGACTCCGCTGCAGCAGGCGTTTTTCCTGCTGGAACTGGAAATCGCGCAGATCCAGCGGTAGCGCGGGCAGCTCATCGCCGGGCGCGGCTTCCGGCGGAGAGCCGGGGGACTGACGAAAAGGGTTAATAATAATCGCGTCCAGCTCATGTTCGCTGTCGCCGTGGCGATACACCGAGCGCTCAACCACGTTCTTCAGTTCGCGAATATTCCCCGGCCAGCGGTAGCCGAGCAGCGTCGCGGTCGCTCGTTCGCTAAAGCCGGGAAACAGCGGCAGACCGAGTTCGCGGCACATCTGGATGGCAAACTGGTTGGCGAGCAGCATGATGTCGCTCTGCCGGTCGCGCAGCGGGGGGAGCTGTACCACGTCGAAGGCCAGGCGGTCGAGCAGGTCGGCGCGAAAATGACCTTCCTCGACCATCTGCGGCAGGTCAGCGTTGGTGGCGCACACCAGCCGGACGTTAACCTGCAGCGGCTGGCTGCCGCCCACGCGCTCCAGCTCGCCATATTCAATCACTCTTAACAGCTTCTCCTGCACCAGCATTGGGGCTGTCGCCAGCTCATCCAGAAACAGCGTCCCGCCGTCGGCGCGCTCGAAGCGCCCGGGATGGCGCTTGCTGGCCCCGGTGAAAGCCCCGGCTTCGTGGCCGAACAGCTCCGAGTCGAGCAGATTATCGTTCAGCGCCGCGCAGTTCAACGAGATAAACGGCCCCTGCCAGCGGCTGGAGAGGTAGTGGAGACGGTTAGCGATAAGCTCTTTCCCGGTGCCGCGCTCGCCGATGACCAGCACCGGTTTATCCAGCGGGGCCAGCCGGGAAACCTGTTCCAGCACCTCGAGAAAGCTATTGGCCTCGCCCAGCAGATTATCCTTGTACTGCGCCATGATGAATTTCGCCATTAAGTAGTGTAATTAACCAGGTGACTGTAGCAATGCCCAGCACGTTTCGCAACCACCCTGTTTAAAATCAATAAGATAAAAAGTTGGCACGCCATTTGTATTAGCTAAGCCACAGGTGAATGCCTGAAACCAGAACTATGAGGATTGAAATTATGGGTATTTTTTCTCGTTTTGCCGACATCGTGAACGCCAACATCAACTCCCTGCTGGAGAAAGCGGAGGACCCGCAAAAGCTGGTGCGTCTGATGATCCAGGAGATGGAAGACACGCTGGTTGAGGTGCGTTCGACATCGGCCCGCGCGCTGGCGGAAAAGAAACAGCTGTCACGTCGTATTGAGCAGGCGGTCGCCCAGCAGGCGGAATGGCAGGAAAAAGCCGAGCTGGCCCTGCGCAAAGAGAAAGAAGATCTGGCCCGGGCGGCGCTGATCGAAAAACAAAAGCTGACCGACCTTATCGCTCAGCTGGATCATGAAGTGCAGCTGGTGGATGAAACCCTGGCGCGGATGAAAAAAGAGATTGGCGAGCTGGAGAACAAACTCAGCGAAACCCGCGCCCGTCAGCAGGCGCTGGCGCTGCGCCATCAGGCGGCGAGTTCGTCCCGCGATGTGCGTCGCCAGCTGGACAGCGGTAAACTGGATGAGGCGATGGCGCGCTTTGAATCCTTTGAGCGTCGCATCGATCAGATGGAAGCGGAAGCGGAGAGCCACCGCTTTGGCAAGCAGCAGACGCTGGATCAGCAGTTTGCCGAACTGAAAGCGGACGATGAAATCAGCGAGCAGCTGGCGGCGTTGAAAGCCAAAATGAATCAGTCCAACCAGTAAGTATGATTGCGCGGCGCGGCGTTGCGCCGCGGCTCACCCCCTGTAAGGAGTACACATGAGCATGCTTTTTCTCGCCATTCCGCTGACGCTGTTTGTGCTGTTTGTTCTGCCGGTCTGGCTGTGGCTGCACTACAACAATCGCGGCGCCAACGGCAGTCTGACGCAAAATGAGCAGCAACGGCTGCTGCAGTTGACCGATGACGCGAAGCGGATGCGCGAACGCATTCAGGCGCTGGAAGCGATCCTGGACGCCGAACATCCGAACTGGAGGGACAAATAATGGCCGGGCTGGATCTGAATAAAAAACTGTGGCGTATCCCACAGCGCGGGATGGTAAAGGGCGTCTGCGCGGGCATTGCTCAGCATCTTGATGTCCCGGTGAAGCTGGTGCGTCTGATTACCGTGCTGGCGATGATTTTCGGCCTCTTTTTCTTTGTCCTGGTGGCCTACATCATTTTGACTTTTGCTCTGGATCCGATACCGGACAGCGAGCTGTACGGTCATAAAGCGCCGAGCAATGGCGATCTGCTGGCCGCCGTGGATGCCGAACTGGCCTCCGGTGAACAGCGTCTGCGTGAAATGGAGCGGTATGTGACCTCCGACACCTTTACGCTGCGCAGCCGCTTTCGCCAGCTGTAAACCCTGTTTCTAACGAATGAGGCAACGCATGAATAGCAAATGGCAACGCGCCGGGCAGCAGGTGAAGCCCGGTCTGAAAATCGTCGGTAAGCTGGCGCTGCTGACCGCGCTGCGTTATGGCCCGGCGGGCGTTGCCGGCTGGGCGGTTAAATCGGTCGCGCGTCGGCCGCTGAAAATGCTGCTGGCGGTGGCGCTGGAGCCGCTGCTCAGCCGGCTGGCCAACCGCGTCACGCGCGGGATGAAATAATGCCGCCGTGGGGAAGGCGCAAAAGGATTAACGTTGTCCTGCTTATCCCCGGCAGATCGCTTATGATGACGAGACATACCTTCAGGGCATAACGGACTGGCGATGAAGCGACTGAAAACTGAATTGAATGCGCTGGTCAACCGCGGGGTTGACCGGCATTTACGTCTGGCGGTAACCGGCCTGAGCCGGAGCGGTAAAACGGCGTTTATCACCGCGCTGGTCAACCAGCTGTTGAATATCCACACCGGCGCCCGCCTGCCGCTGCTGAGCGCCGCACGCGAAGAGCGGCTGCTCGGCGTCAAGCGCGTGCCGCAGCGGGACTTTGGCATTCCCCGATTCACCTACGACGAAGGGCTGGCCCAGCTGTACGGCCAGCCCCCCATGTGGCCAACCCCGACGCGCGGGGTGAGCGAGATCCGTCTCGCGCTGCGCTACCGTTCGAATGACTCCCTGCTGCGCCATTTTAAAGATACCTCCACGCTGTATCTGGAGATTGTCGACTATCCGGGCGAGTGGCTGCTCGACCTGCCGATGCTGGCGCAGGATTATCTGAGCTGGTCGCGACAGATGACCGGGCTCCTGCAGGGACAGCGTGCGGAGTGGTCGGCCCGCTGGCGGCAGCTGTGCGCCGGGCTGGATCCGCTGGCCCCTGCCGACGAGGCTCGGCTGGCGGATATCGCTGCCGCCTGGACGGACTATCTCCACGCCTGTAAGCTCGAAGGGCTGCACTTTATCCAACCCGGGCGCTTTGTCCTGCCCGGAGAAATGGCGGGCGCGCCGGCGCTGCAGTTTTTCCCGTGGCCCGACGTCGACGCCGTCGGCGAAGCCAAGCTGGCGCAGGCCGATAAACACAGCAACGCCGGCATGCTGCGCGAACGTTACAAATACTATTGCGAAAGGGTGGTGAAGGGGTTCTACAAAGAGCACTTCCTGCGCTTCGACCGGCAGATTGTGCTGGTGGACTGTCTGCAGCCGCTCAACAGCGGGCCGCAGGCGTTTAACGATATGCGCCTGGCGCTGACCCAGCTGATGCAAAGTTTCCATTACGGGCAGCGCACCTTGTTCCGCCGGTTGTTTTCGCCGGTTATCGACAAGCTGCTGTTTGCCGCTACCAAAGCCGATCACGTCACGATCGATCAGCACAGCAATATGGTGTCGCTCCTGCAGCAACTGATTCAGGACGCGTGGCAGAACGCCGCCTTTGAAGGGATCAGTATGGATTGCCTGGGGCTGGCGTCTATTCAGGCGACCCAGAGCGGGCTGATTGAGGTGAATGGCGAGAAAATTCCCGCCCTGCGCGGCAATCGCCTGAGCGACGGCCAGCCGTTGACCATCTATCCCGGTGAGGTGCCGGCGCGCCTGCCGGGCCAGGCCTTCTGGCAGCAGCAGGGATTTCAGTTTGAAAACTTTCGTCCGCAGGTCATGGATGTCGATCGGCCTTTGCCGCACATTCGTCTCGACGCGGCGCTGGAATTTTTGATTGGAGATAAACTGCGATGAGCGAACCGTTAAAACCGCGGATTGATTTTGATGGGCCGCTGCAAGCGGAGAAAATTCCGCCGCTGAAAGGCGCTCGCGCCTTCGACACCCTGGAGGCGGACAACTTCGCGCCAGCGCGGCTGGTGACCGGCGAAGAGGAAGAGGGGGCGGCGGAAGCGGTGGTGGAGTCGGTCCTGCGACCCAAACGCAGCCTGTGGCGGCGGATGGTCAGCGCCGGACTGGCGATCTTCGGCGTCAGCGTCGTGGCGCAAGGCGTGCAATGGACGGCTAACGCCTGGCAGACCCAGGACTGGATTGCGCTGGGCGGCTGCGTCGCCGGGGCGCTGATCGTCGGAGCCGGCGTCGGATCTGTGGCCACCGAGTGGCGCCGTCTGTGGCGACTGCGCCAGCGCGCCCACGAACGCGATGAAGCGCGCGATATGCTGCACAGTCACGCGGTCGGTAAAGCGAAAGCGTTTTGTGAGAAGCTGGCGCAGCAGGCCGGGCTGGATCAGTCGCATCCGGCGCTGCAGCGCTGGTATGCCGCGATCCACGAAACGCAAAGCGATCGCGAAGTGGTGAGCCTTTATGCGCAGCTGGTGCAGCCGGTGCTCGATGCCCAGGCGCGGCGGGAAATCAGCCGTTCGGCGGCGGAGTCGACGCTGATGATTGCCGTCAGTCCGCTGGCGCTGGTGGATATGGCGTTTATCGCCTGGCGGAACCTGCGGCTGATCAACCGAATCGCCACGTTGTACGGCATTGAGCTCGGGTATTACAGCCGTCTGCGACTGTTTCGCCTGGTGTTGCTTAATATCGCTTTCGCTGGCGCCAGCGAACTGGTGCGCGAGGTGGGGATGGACTGGATGTCGCAGGATCTGGCGGCCCGGCTGTCGGCGCGCGCCGCGCAGGGCATTGGCGCCGGCCTGCTGACCGCTCGTCTCGGGATCAAGGCGATGGAGCTGTGCCGCCCGCTGCCGTGGATCGCCGATGATAAACCGCGACTCGGCGATTTTCGGCGCGAGCTGATTGGGCAGTTGAAAGAGACCCTGCAGAAAAGCAAAACCCACCCGGAGAAGTAACCTCCGCTCAGAGACATCGCCGGGCGGCGGCTTCGCCTTGCCCGGCCTTCGACGTCAAGCTCTGGCACGCGCACCCTGGCAATATTCGATTAGGCGCATTCCTCCGCCAGCCACTCGCTGAAGGCGCGAAAGCGCGGGCGGGAACGGTTCTCCTGCGGACAAATCAGGTCATAGCCAAAGGGCGAGGGCGCTTCATTTTCAGACAAGGCCACCAGCCTGCCGGCGTCGAGCAGCGGCTGGATCAGCGTTTTACGCCCCATCACCACGCCGAGTCCATTGAGCGCCATCTCGATGGCCAGCGAGTGGTTATTCACCGCGTAATACCGGCCGTCAAAAGGTAACGCCTGTCCGCTGTGCTGGCACCACAGGCGCCATTCCGCAAATTGATCCTGTACGTCGGTGGATTCGCACGCATGGATCCAGACGAGCGCCGCCGGGTCGCCGCCGCTTAGCGGACGATACTGCTGGCGATAACGCGGGGAGCAGACCGGGAGCAAACTTTCCGCCATCAGCCGCTGTTGATAAAGATCGGGGTAGCGCGTGGCGCCGTAGTAAATTGCCAGATCCACCCGCTCCTCGTTAAAATCCATCACCCCGGCGCGCACGCGAAACTGCAGATTCAGTCCCGGCCATTGCGCCTGAAAGCGCGGCAGACGCGGCATCAGCCACAGATGGGCCAGCGTCGGCGCAATACCAATATGCAGCGTGCCGCGCAGATCCTGATCGCGAATATCCTCAATTTCATCGTTAATCGCCCGCAGCGAATGGCTTAACGTCGCCAGCAGCCGCTTACCTTCCTCTGTCAGCGCCAGTTTACGCGTCATGCGGATAAACAGGCGAAACCCGATGTGCATCTCCAGCCTGCGGATCCGATGGCTGACCGCTCCCTGGGTAAGGTTCATTTCATGCGCGGCAAGGGTAAAGCTCAGGTGGCGGGCGGTCACCTCAAAGGTCTGCAGCAGCGCAAGGATGCTTTGTTGCTCAAGCACAGATTGTCTCCCTTATGCATTAATTGAGTTCATGCATAGGCCGATTTAATTCGTTTGTTAGGCCAGTTTTGCCGGTTTTAAATAGTTATATCGTAACTAAACCGAGGTATACCATGTCAGGACTCAAAATTGTGGTGATTGGCGGTGGCTCCAGCTACACCCCGGAACTGATTGAAGGTTTGCTCAACCGCTATCACGAAATGCCGGTCGCTTCGCTATGGCTGGTGGACATTGAAGAGGGCAAAGAGAAAGTCGAGATTATCGCCGGACTGGCGCGGCGAATGATCGCCAAAGCCGGGCTGACTATTGAAGTGGTGGCCACCCTTGACCGGGAAAGCGCGCTGCGCGATGCCGATTTCGTCTGCTCGCAGTTTCGCGCCGGCTGCCTTGACGCCCGGATCAGCGATGAACGTATCTCCCTCAAGTATGGCTTGATCGGCCAGGAGACCAATGGCCTTGGCGGCTTCGCCAACGCCTGTCGCACCATTCCCATCGCCCTGGAGATCGCTGCCGATATGGAGCGACTGTGTCCCGACGCCTGGCTGCTGAACTTTACCAACCCGTCGGGGATGGTGACCGAAGCGATCCTGCGCCACAGCCGCATCAAAGCCGTCGGCCTGTGTAACGTGCCGGTGATTATGCAAAAAGGGATAACCACTCTGCTGCAATGCGCTGACGAAAAAGAGGTGGTGATGCAGGTCGCCGGCCTGAACCACTTTATCTTCGTGCGTCAGATCCTGCACAAAGGTAAAGAATGGCTGCCGGAGGTGATAGCCGAGATCAACGCCGGTCGGGATCCGCTGGTGCCGCGCAACATTCCGCCGTTCCGTTGGCCGTCGCATCTGCTGCAGGGCTTAGGCATGATCCCCTGCGCCTATCTGCGTTATTACTACATGAAAGACGATCTGCTGCGCCAGGAGCTGGCGGAGGCGGGCGGCGAAGGAACCCGCGGGGAAGTGGTTAAGCAGCTGGAAAAAATCTTGTTTGACCAGTACCGCGACCCGCACCTGGCAGTCAAACCGAAGGCGCTGGAAGGGCGCGGCGGCCAGTACTATTCCGAGGCGGCCTGCGAGCTGATGAATGCCATCTACAACGACAAGCGGATTATCATGCACGTCAATACGCGTAATAACGGCGCCATCAATGGCCTGCCGGATGACTGCGCGGTAGAGGTCAGCTCGCTGATTACCGCTTCTGGTCCGCTACCTCTCAATGTGGCGCCGTTCCCGGAAGATACCCTGCGTTTGCTGCAGCTGATGAAATCATTTGAACGGCTGACTATCGAGGCCGCGCTCACCGGCAACCGCCACACCGCATGGCGTGCTCTGATGCTGAATCCGCTGATCGTCAGCGGCGAGAAGCTCGAACTGGCGTTGGATGAGGTGATCGCTGAGAACCGTCAGTGGCTGCCTGCTTTCCACGCCTGACCCAAGACTCACCGGCCGCCTGGCCGGTGATTTAACCACTGACCGTCTGACTTTACGCCACAGCGCCCATTTTTCCGCCACACTGTCAATAATTGTTGACAGTTAGCTTCCCGAAAACCCATTCCTGGCCTATTATTCTCCCGTCATTGGCACTTTTAGGGTGAACACTCCCATGCGTCTTGAAGTCTTTTGTGAAGACCGTCTCGGTCTGACTCGTGAATTGCTCGATTTGCTGGTGCTGCGTGGTATTGACCTGCGCGGTATCGATATTGACCCTATTGGCCGAATTTACCTCAATTTCGCCGAACTGGAATTCGCCACGTTCAGCAGCCTGATGGCTGAGATCCGCCGTATCGCCGGCGTGACGGACGTGCGCACCGTGCCCTGGATGCCGTCTGAACGTGAACACCTGGCGCTCAGCGCGCTGCTGGTAGCGATGCCGGAGCCGGTGCTGTCGCTGGATACCAAAGGTCGGGTGGAACTGGCGAACCCCGCCAGCTGCCTGCTGTTTGGCCAAAGCCAGGCGAAGCTGCGTAACCACCCGGTGGCCCAGCTGATCGCCGATTTTAACGTTCAGCGCTGGCTGGAGAGCAGCCCGCAGGAGACGCATGCGGAGCATGTGGTGGTGAATGGGCAGAACTACCTGCTGGAAGTGACTCCGGTCTATCTGGAAGGAGAGCATAACGAGCGAGTGCTGACCGGCGCCGTGGCGATGTTGCGCTCAACCGTGCGCATGGGACGCCAGCTGCAGACCATGACCAGCCAGGATACCAGCGCTTTCAGTCAGATCCTCGCGGTGGGGCCGAAAATGCGCCACGTGGTGGAGCAAGCGCGCAAGCTGGCGATGCTCAGCGCGCCGCTGCTGATTGTCGGCGACACCGGCACCGGTAAAGATCTGCTGGCCCATGCCTGCCATCTGGCCAGTCCGCGGGCGGGCAAACCCTATCTGGCGCTCAACTGTGGCTCCATTCCCGAGGACGCGGTCGAGAGCGAGCTGTTTGGCGACGCGCTGCAGGGCAAGAAGGGCTTCTTCGAGCAAGCCAACGGCGGCTCGGTGCTGCTGGATGAAATTGGCGAGATGTCGCCGCGCATGCAGACCAAGCTGCTGCGCTTTCTCAACGACGGCACCTTCCGCCGCGTTGGCGAGGATCATGAAGTGCACGTCGATGTGCGGGTGATCTGCGCGACGCAGAAAAACCTGATCGAGCTGGTGCAGAAAGGGCTTTTCCGCGAAGATCTCTACTATCGCCTCAACGTCCTGACGCTGTATCTGCCGCCGCTGCGCGATTGCCCGCAGGACATCATGCCGCTGACGGAGCTGTTCGTGGCCCGCTTTGCCGACGAGCAGGGGATCCCGCGGCCGAAGCTCTCTGCCGATCTCAGTACGGTGCTTACCCGCTACAGCTGGCCCGGCAACGTCCGCCAGCTGAAGAATGCCGTCTATCGCGCACTGACCCAGCTGGAAGGATTTGAGCTGCGTCCACAGGACATTCTGCTGCCGGACCATGACGTCGCCTCGCTGCCGGTGGGCGAGGAGGCCATGGAAGGGTCGCTGGACGACATCACCCGCCGCTTTGAGCGCTCGGTGCTGACCCAGCTCTATCGCAGCTACCCCAGCACCCGTAAGCTGGCGAAGCGGCTGGGGGTGTCGCATACCGCCATCGCCAATAAGCTGCGTGAATATGGTCTGAGTCAGAAAAAGGGCGACGAATAATCCCGCCAGGCCGGCGACCCACGTCGCCGGCATCCCGGCCTGCAAAGCGGGCCAAACCTGTATATACTGGTTTTTTAATCCTTTTTCCGGGGTGGTGCATCTTGGCGTCGCGTCGCGCGATCGGGCACTGGCTGATATTGCTGCTGCTCTCTGTTCTCTTTTCCTCGCTGCTGTTACGAATACACCTGCCGGCAGCGCTGCTGCTGGGGCCGCTGATCGCCGGTCTCATTTTGAGCCTGCGCGGGGTGAAGTTGAGCATCCCTCGCCCCTGTTATCTGGCGGCGCAGGCCATCGTCGGCTGCATGATCGCCCGGGCGATTAATCCCTCTGTTTTTGGCGTGCTGTTCAACAACTGGGCGCTGGTGCTGGCGATCCTGTTGACCACCCTGGCGATAAGCGGCCTTACCGGCTGGCTGCTGGTCCGCTACAGCGCGCTGCCGGGCGCCACTGGCGCCTGGGGAAGCTCTCCCGGCGGCGCGTCGGCAATGGTGGTGATGGCCCAGGAGTACGGGGCCGATGTGCGGCTGGTGGCGCTGATGCAGTATCTGCGGGTGCTGTTTGTCGTCGGCGCGGCGGCGCTGGTGGTGCGCTATGCCCTGGGCAATGAAGCACAGGAAATGACTCAGGATATTGTCTGGTTTCCATCGTTGACCCTGAATTTCCCTTTCACGCTGCTGCTGACGGCGGTGGCCTGTTGGCTGGGCATGCGGCTGCGCATCCCCTCCGGGGCCATGCTGCTGCCGATGCTGCTTGGCGCCCTGGCCCAGGGCGGCGGCTGGCTGATGCTGGAGCTGCCGGAGTGGCTGCTGGCGATGGCCTATGCGGTGCTGGGCTGGACGGTGGGGCTCCAGTTTAATAAAGCCATTTTTCTGCTGGTCCTCAAGACGCTGCCGCAGATTATCGCCTCCATCATCGGACTGATCCTGATGTGCGCCCTGATGGCCCTTGCCCTGACCCACATTCTGCAGATGGACTTTATGACCGCCTATCTGGCCACCAGCCCCGGCGGCCTGGACACGGTGGCGATTATCGCCGCCGGCACCCGGGCGGACATGTCGTTTATTATGGCGCTACAGACGCTGCGGCTGTTTACCATTTTGCTGACCGGCCCGGCGATGGCGCGGGCTATCTCCCGCTATGCGCCGCGGCAATAAAAAGCCCTCGCAGAGCGAGGGCTGGGCAGATCGAGGGCTGGGCAGATCGAATGTCCGCGAGCGCGATGCGCCCGGGCAATCTGTTATCAGGCTTTCAGGGCGGCCAGCGCGGCGTCGTAGTCCGGCTCTTCGGTGATTTCGTTCACCAGCTGGCTGTAGACGACCTGATCGTTTTCATCGATAACGACCACCGCACGGGCAGCCAGGCCAGCCAGCGGACCGGTGGCGATGGCGACGCCGTAGTCAGCGAGGAAGGACGTGCCGCGCAGCGTGGACAGGGTGACCACATTGCTCAGGCCTTCCGCGCCGCAGAAGCGGGACTGGGCGAACGGCAGGTCAGCGGAAATGCACAGCACTACGGTGTTGTCCAGTTCAGCGGCCAGCTGGTTGAATTTACGCACTGATGCGGCACACACGCCGGTATCAATGCTCGGGAAAATATTCAGTACTTTACGTTTGCCGGCGTACTGGCTCAGCGCGACGTCAGAGAGATCTTTGGCGACCAGCGTAAACGGCTGCGCTTTAGCGCCTGCCTGCGGAATGGTGCCCTGAACAGAAACGGGGTTGCCCTGGAAATGCACGGTTTGTGACATGGTTATCTTCCTGTTTACATATAGTTAACGTCGCGAGTAGTGTATGACATCCGCCAGCTACACGGCAAACCCTATTTAACATTTACCAGAGAGGACAAGGGAATGCGTAACGTGCGAGTGTATGAGGAAGCCTGGCCGCTCCATACCCCTTTTGTGATCGCCCGCGGTAGCCGCAGCGAGGCAAAAGTGGTGGTAGTGGAACTGGAAGAGGACGGCGTGAAAGGGGTAGGCGAATGCACACCCTATCCCCGCTATGGCGAGAGCATCGCCTCGGTCATGGCCCAGGTGATGGCGATCGGCGAGCAACTGGAGGCGGGGCTTACCCGCGAACAGCTGCAGCGGCTGCTGCCGGCAGGCGCCGCCCGCAATGCCATTGACTGCGCGCTATGGGATCTGCAGGCCCGGCGCGAAGGCAAAACCTTGGCCCAGCTGTTGGGCGTGGCGTTGCCTGACCGGGTGATTACCGCCCAGACGGTGGTCATTGGCACGCCGGATCAGATGGCGGCCAGCGCCGCGGCGCTGTGGCAGGCAGGGGCCCAGCTGTTGAAGGTGAAGCTCGACGATCGACTGATCAGCGAGCGGCTAATCGCTATCCGCCAGGCGGCGCCGGAGGCTACGCTGATTGTTGATGCCAATGAATCCTGGCACAGCGAGGGGCTGGCGGCGCGCTGTCAGCTGCTGGCGGACCTCGGTGTGGCGATGCTTGAGCAGCCGCTCCCCGCCGACGACGACTCGGCGCTGGAAAACTTCGTTCATCCGCTGCCGATTTGCGCCGACGAGAGCTGCCACACCCGGGAGAGCCTGCCGCGGCTGCGCGGGCGCTATGAGATGATCAATATCAAACTGGATAAAACGGGCGGCCTGACCGAAGCGCTGGCTCTGGCCGGGGAGGCGGAACGGCAGGAATTTGAACGGATGCTGGGCTGTATGCTCTGCACCTCGCGCGGGATCGCCGCCGCGCTCCCTCTGGCGCCGCTGGCGCGCTTCGCTGACCTCGACGGCCCGACATGGCTGGCGGTGGACGTTGAGCCGGCGCTGCGGTTCAGCACCGGCGTGCTTCATCTTTAAGCCTGCCAGCGCAGCAGATCGGTCATCGCCGGCAGGTAACACTCCGTTGCCTCGTCGGCGGAGACCGGCGGGAACTCGGCGGTGATGCAGGGGAGTCCGATATCGGCGCACCAGCTGCCAAAGGAGCCCGGCGTGTCGTAGCCCACGCTGCCCACCAGCGGCAGGGAGAAGGCGTCGGCCAGCCAGCGACCCAGCGGGCTGTGGCCCGGATCTTCGATACAGGCCAGCGGATCGTGAAAGGAGACCACCCACGCCGGATGAATCTGATGGATCAACTGACACAGGGCCTCGGTCTCCCGTTCCGAACCCGGCTGCTCACCGGTCAACAGCACCACGTCGCGCTCCGCCGCCGCGCTATTCCAGCGGTAAACCGTTTCCCCTTGCTTCCAGTTGGCTGCCGGAAAGTTACGGTTGAGGTCAACGCCGCGGGCATTGGCGCGCAGCCCGAGCTGACAGCCGTCAGGATTGACCGTCAGCACCACGTGGTGGCGGCGCAGCTCGGGTTTCAGGGTGCGCAGGGCGCAGGAGAGGGTCACAATCGACGAATTCTCATCACCGTGGGTACCGGCAATAATCAGCCCGCTACGGCTGTCGGCCTGCGGCGCAGGAAACCACAGCAGCGGCGCGCCCAGTTCCGAGCTGCCATACTGCCGGGTTCCCGGCGGAAAGTCGCCGCGCTGCGGGCGAGGACGTGAAATAGACATAGGGCTTCCTGTGTGTCGTTATTATTTAGTGTTGGCGAAAAGCGTATCGGGATCAAACCCATTCCCTGAGGCGTGAAATCCGACGGCACATCAATTTTCTATCATATGTCGTTTGCAATTTCAGGTGATGAAACAAATAATTATCGCTCTGTTGGCGGTATTTTTTTCATTTTAAAGGGGATCTTATGAAGTATCCTGTCGCTTTGACATGCGGCGCGCTGTGGTTAGCCAGCGTATCTTCTCTGGCCTGGGCGGCTGACGTACCGCCGGGCACGGTACTGGCGGAAAAACAGCTGTTAGTGCGCCATATCAAAGATGAACCCGCCTCGTTAGATCCCGCCAAAGCGGTGGGCCTGCCGGAAATCCAGGTGATCCGCGATCTGTTTGAAGGTTTAGTCAATCAGGATGCGAAAGGCAACCTGGTTCCAGGCGTAGCGACCCGCTGGCAGAGCAACGATAACCGCGTCTGGACCTTTACCCTGCGTGATAACGCCCGCTGGTCCGACGGCACGCCGGTTACCGCCGAAGATTTCGTCTATAGCTGGCAGCGTCTGGTGGATCCGAAAACCACTTCGCCGTTTGCCTGGTTCGCGGCGCTGGCGGGGATCGCTAACGCGCAGAACATTATTGACGGCAAAGCCGCGCCGGAGACCCTGGGAGTCACCGCCGTCGACGCCCACACCCTGCGGGTGCAGCTGGATAAACCACTGCCGTGGTTCAGCAACCTGACCGCCAGCTTTGCCTTCTATCCGGTGCAAAAGGCGAATGTCGACAGCGGGGCGAACTGGACGCGGCCCGGCAGCCTGGTGGGCAACGGCGCCTATGTTCTGAAAGACCGTGTGGTCAATGAGAAGCTGGTGGTGGTGCCGAACACGCACTACTGGGATAACGCCAAAACGGTGATCCAGCAGGTCACCTTTGTGCCGATTAACCAGGAGTCCGCCGCCACCAAGCGCTATCTTGCAGGGGATATCGATATCACCGAGTCTTTCCCGAAAAATATGTACCAGAAACTGCTGAAGGATATTCCGGGGCAGGTGTATACCCCGCCGCAGCTGGGTACCTACTATTACGCTTTCAATACCCAAAAGGGGCCGACGGCGGATGAGCGGGTACGGCTGGCGCTGAGCATGACCATCGATCGCCGGGTGATGGCGGAGAAAGTACTGGGGACCGGGGAAAAACCGGCCTGGCGCTTCACGCCGGACGTGACGGCGGGCTTCACCCCCCAGCCGTCACAGTTTGAGAGCATGAGTCAGGCTGAGCTTAATGCCCAGGCGAAAGCCCTGCTGGCTGCCGCGGGCTATGGCCCGAATCGTCCGCTGAAGCTGACGCTGCTGTATAACACCTCTGAGAACCACCAGAAAATTGCCATCGCGGTGGCGTCGATGTGGAAGAAAAACCTCGGCGTGGAAGTGAAGCTGCAGAACCAGGAGTGGAAAACCTATATCGACAGCCGTAACACCGGCAATTTCGACGTGATCCGCGCTTCGTGGGTGGGAGACTACAACGAGCCGTCCACCTTCCTGTCGCTGCTGACCTCCACCCACAGCGGAAATATCTCGCGCTTTAACGATCCGGCGTACGACAAAATCCTCGCCCAGGCGGCGGTAGAGAATTCGGCCAAAGCGCGTAACGACGATTACAACGCGGCGGAAAAGATCATTATGGTCAAAGCGCCGATCGCGCCGATCTACCAGTACACTAACGGCCGATTGATTAAGCCGTGGCTGAAAGGCTACCCGATCACCAACCCAGAAGATGTGGCCTACAGCCGTACCATGTATATCGTGAAGCACTAACCGATCGTGGTTGCCTGAAGATGTCAGGCAACCATCGCTGAACTCCGAGCTGGCGCGGCTTGCAGCGCCAGTTTTTCCTGCTCTCCTTCTCGCGCCACAGTAGAAAGTCTCACTTTTCTGGCAGTATGGCCGACTGATGCCAGGTTCTACCATCTGGTCGCGAAGCATCAGAAGATCTCATCCGCCGGGTTTTTATCATGATGCTCAACGTATTCGGCAATCATGCCATCCGGATGCCGAACCAGCATGTTCCAGCCGGTGGGCACGGCCTTCACCGGGTTGATAATCGTTGCCCCGGTGGAAGGCAGATGTTTCTCCCAGGCGGTAATGTCGTTTACCAGAAAAGTGGCCTCGGTGGCGCGAAACGGAGCCAGGCTTTGCTCGGTTCCGCCAATTAAAAGCACGGAACCCACCTGCGCCAGTTTGAGATCGTATTTGGGATAGTCGAAACGCAACCTTGCCTTCTGCGCGATGAGATTTTCGTAGAACGAAACGGTCTCTTCAAAGCGGGCAATCAGCACGCATCGACGGATCAGGATATTGAGGACTTTCATTATATCTCCTTCGCCATTTTCTCAGAGATAGCGTAGCAGCACTGAGGTGGAATGTAAGGCTCAAGTAGCAGAAGAGCGTGACGTATAGTTGTGGCCTGCGTATAAGAAGATATCGGCAATGACCTTGTGCGCTGGATAAGAAAAGTTGCAGTTAAAAAATATTTATTTTGTAATGATGCTGTGGTGTGATTGCTGAGCATACGATTAGCGGGATGATTAAGAGGGGCTAGATGGAAAGTTTAATTTCTTCGATATGGAATTTTGATGGACTGATAAATAGCGCGTTAATTTTTGTTACTTTTGGTTTATTAGGAGGGTTTATCTGGAAACGGGCAGGATCCGCATATTCTTTATTGAACCGGCTATGGGAGTTCTGCCTGGGAGGGAAAACGTTTCACGACGGTAAAATAAATGCATATTTCAATGAGAGAAATGATGTTGAACGTTTTAATGTTTTATTTAATGTCGGCGCAAGAAATAAAGAAGAGATCAAGTCACTGATTAACTGGACGAAAAAGAAAAATATAGATATTCGTCATGTCACAGCCGCGAAAGGGTGGTTTGAAATATCAACGCTTAAGGCAATAAAACCATTATTTATCGCTAATGTTGGTGTATTTTTCTCTTGTGTGTTAACTATGCTGCTATTATCAAATTTTATGTTGCTGGCATTGAAGCCATCCGCACTAGTACGATTAGGCGACGACAAGTCATGGGTTTGGATTAATGATCATATTGCTGAGAGTTCGATCTGGACCAATAATTACCTTCCCCTGAACTGGACTGAGTGGAAGCTCGATAAAAAACAGTGTGAAAGTGAAGATTTCGATAAAACGGTTTTCTCAGAAAAAGCGGGGATAAGTGTGCGCTCGGTTGACAGGATTTGTGAGAACTTTTCAAGTGGTTCGTTGAGTGATACTATAAATAATATTATTAAAAATCAAAAACTGGCATGGGTTTTGGCTATTTACCCCTTCATCTTTACGATTATTTGCTTTTTTAGCTTGTTACGCAGAGGTGCTGCTTCTAAACTTTATAATGAAGTACATAACTCACAAAATTAATATTTATATAAATTCATTTTCGTCTGGCATTACTGTTTGCATCGATCGGAATTAAATGACAGGTCCGAGTACAGAAGCTGTCACCGGCCGCTACCGGTTGCCTGCTGCCTGCAGGCAACCTCAGCTACATTCGCAATGTATCAATGACCGCTCTCAGCGCGGGCGACACATTGCGGTGCGGGTAATAGAGAAATGAACCTTCCAGACGCTGGCTATAACGCTGGAGCACCCGGATAAGTGTGCCCTGGGCTAGATCGTCGGTAATCAGCTCTTCCGGGACATAGGCCAGCCCCAGACCGAGCCTCGCCGCTTTGGCCTCCATATAGCTATCGGCGAAAGCCCACTGTCCCTGAGGTGGGTGGGTGATTTTTTTGCCATCCACATTAAGTTCCCAGGCGTAAAGGCTACCGTCGCCGAACTGATAAGCGATGCAGGGGTGGGCGACTAAATCGGCGGGCGTTTGTGGAAAGCCGTAGCGGCGAAAATGTTCCGGGGTACCCACCACCGCCATCTCCATATCGGGCGAAATGCGTACCGCAATCATGCCGCTTCCGACTTCCGGGCCCAGACGTACGCCCGCATCAAATCGCTGCGCAATAATATCGACAAACCGGCTTTCGCTGATCAGTTCCAGTCTGATATCGGGATAGCGTTGTTTAAATACTGCCAGCTTCGGCAGCAGGACTTTATCAATGGCATGCTGGCTGGCATTGATGCGTACCGTACCGGAGGGCGTCTGACGATAGTGGGCCAGCGTGGCGAGCCCCATATCTAAGGCGTCGAAACCGGATTCGACGTTGTGATAGAGCTGCTCACCTGCCTGAGTGAGCGACAACCGGCGGGTGGTACGCACCAGAAGCTGAACGCCCAGGCGTTCTTCAAGTTCACGAACCGCACGGCTTATCCCGGACTGCGCCAGGCCAAGTCGTTGCGCTGCGGCGGTAAAACTGCCTTCCCGCACCACCTGCATAAACAGATAAAGGTCATTATAGTTTTCCCGTTTCGCCATACTCCCGCCTCGTCATCCGCATGTCATTTAGAACAATATGGTATTAATCTTAGCATTTTTCGCCCCCTAATAAGAACCATTACTGCTGGCTAAACTAAGTGCACGACAATAAAGCAAAGCTGCATTGTCTACTGGAGACTTGCATTGATCACGTTCATTTAGGGGAATTTTGATGACGGTTTTCACCAAAAAATTGACAGCCGCGATACCCGCCATGCTGCTTTGCGCCTCATTAACTGGAGTCACAACGATGAGCTCTGCTGAGACAACTAACCCGAATGCGCCTGTTTCAATGATTGAAAAATGGGACAAAACTTTTGCTGAGAGTTCGAAAGTGGATCACCGTAAGGTGACCTTCCTGAACCGCTACGGGATAACCTTAGTTGGCGATCTCTACCTGCCGAAGGATCGCGGTGAACGCAAACTGGCAGCTATTGCCGTGAGCGGTCCCTTCGGCGCGGTAAAAGAGCAGTCCAGCGGCCTGTATGCCCAGACGCTGGCCGAACAAGGTTTTGTCACCCTGGCATTTGACCCATCGTATACGGGCGAAAGCGGTGGCTACCCACGCAACGTGGCCTCACCGGATATCAATACCGAGGATTTTAGTGCCGCGGTGGACTTTCTGGGCCTGCAAAAAGAGGTGGATCGCAACCGTATCGGTTTGCTCGGCATTTGTGGCTGGGGCGGTATGGCCCTGAACGACGCGGCGATGGATACACGCGTCAAAGCGGTGGCGACCAGCGTCATGTATGACATGAGCCGCGCGATGGGGCATGGAGTGGGCGATGGCAAAGACCGCTATACCACTGCCGATCGTCGCGCCGTACTGCGCTATCTGAACGTGCAGCGCTGGAAAGATGCGGCAAACGGCACCTTCGTCCCCGGTGGGCATGACATTTATGTTGATGATAAGGGCAACGTCAGCGCTGCCGATCGTATTTTGCCGGAAACCTTGCCCGCCAACCCCAACCCGGTCCTGAAAGAGTTTTTCGATTATTACCGTATGCCGCGTGGTTTCCATCCGCGTTCGGTTAATTCAACCGGGGCCTGGAATGCGACGATGCCGCTGTCGTTTATGAATATGCCGCTGCTGAGTTACGCCAGCGAAGTGACTATTCCGACGCTTATCGTGACCGGCGAAAAAGCCCATTCACGCTATTTTGCCGAAGATGCCTTTAAGGCCATCGGCAGTAAAGAGAAAGCGCTGGTGATTGTCCCAGGCGCAAACCACGTCGATCTCTATGACAACGTCGCGGGCAAAATTCCCTTTGCGACGTTCGCGCAATTTTTTAAAACCAACCTGAAATAGATCTCCTGTGCCGGAGACATCCCCAAAGCCGCCACGCGCCTGCGGGCGGCTTTGTCTTGTCGGAGAGAAATAATGTCTGCATTAGGTCACACCCGGGCACACTGGAGCGGCGTCCTGGCGATGACGCTCTGCGTATTTGTGCTCATTGCCTCAGAATTTATGCCGGTCAGTCTGTTGACACCCATCGCGGGTGATTTACACATTACCGAGGGATTAGCCGGTCAGGGCATTGCGCTTTCTGGCGCGCTGGCGGTACTGACCAGCCTGACGATATCCCGTCTTACCGGATCGCTGGACCGTAAATGGCTGCTGCTGGGGCTCACGGCGTTGATGGCAGCCTCTGGGGTGATTATTGCCCTGGCGTCCAGTTTCCCGGTTTATATGCTGGGCAGAGCGCTCATTGGGATCGTCATCGGCGGCTTCTGGTCGATGTCGGCGGCAACGGCCATTCGGCTGGTGCCGCAACGCCAGGTCCCCCGCGCACTGGCCATCTTTAACGGCGGCAACGCGCTGGCCACCGTTGTGGCAGCGCCGCTGGGCAGCTACCTGGGGGCCACCGTCGGCTGGCGCGGCGCCTTTTTATGTCTTGTCCCGCTGGCGGTGCTGGCCTTCGTCTGGCAATGCATTAGCCTGCCGTCGATGAAAAGTCCGCGCGCACCACAGCGGCAGGGATCGGTGCTGCGTCTGTTCCGTCTTTCTACGCTATCCCTGGGATTGCTGGCCTGCGGACTGTTCTTTATGGGACAGTTTACCTTATTTACCTATGTGCGACCGTTTCTGGAGACGGTGACCCAGGTCAGTCCTTCTGGTCTGTCCCTGATATTGCTGACAATGGGTATCGCCGGTTTTATCGGCACGCTGCTTATTACGACCGTTCTGAATGCCCGATTTTATCCGACGCTGGTGGCTATCCCGTTGTTAATGGCCGCAATTGCCGGAACGCTTCTGCTGGCCGGACACCACACGGGATCGGTCGCCGTACTGTTAAGCCTGTGGGGCCTGCTGGCGACGGCGGCGCCCACCGGCTGGTGGACATGGATTGCGCGGACGCTGCCCGAGGATGCGGAGACGGGCGGCGGGCTGATGGTCGCCGTGATCCAGCTATCGATAGCCCTCGGGTCAACGGTAGGCGGCCTGGTGTTTGATAGTCTGGGATGGCACAGCACTTTTGCACTGAGCGGTCTGTTACTGCTGGGCGCGGCAGGGGGGACTTTTCTGCTCTCTGTCAAAATCAGATCATCTCAGCGCACTGCGATTAATGAATTGAATGCATAAGTCAAATCAGGAATGACAGGCTAATCGTGACCGCGTTCCTGTCTTACCATGGTGTTTTAACAAGAGGGGAGCTTCACCGTGGAATATTCAGTATTAAGTAACGCTCGCAAAATGCCGATGCTGGGTTTCGGCGTTTTCAAGGTGACCGATAAAGCGGAGTGTAAGCAGGCGGTGTTGAACGCCATTCGCACCGGTTATCGCCTCATCGATACCGCTGCCGTCTACGATAATGAAGATGCGGTGGGTGAGGCCGTGCGCGAAGCCATCGCCGAAGGTCTGTGTACCCGCGAGGCGCTGTTTATTACCTCCAAACTGTGGGTCCAGGACATGGCCAACACCGGGATGGCGAAAGCCGGGATTGCCGCGTCATTAAAAAAATCGGGCCTGGAATACTTTGATCTTTATTTGCTACATCAGGCGATGGGCGATTATTTCAGCGCCTGGCGTGCGCTGGAAGAGGCCTATGAGGCCGGTACCCTGAAAGCGATCGGCGTCTCCAATTTTTACCCCCATGTGTTAGCTAACTTCTGCGAAACTGTCAGAATTAAGCCAATGGTGAACCAGGTTGAACTGCATCCTTATTTCGCGCAGCCCGCGGCGCTGGAAGCCATGAAGCATTATCACGTTCAGCCTGAAGCGTGGGCGCCGTTAGGCGGTGGCAGACATAATCCGTATCAAGATGCATTGCTGCAGGGGATCGCCGATGCGCACCAGAAAACCATTGCGCAGGTTGTTCTGCGCTGGAACGTGCAGCGTGGCGTCACGGTGATCCCTAAATCCACCCGCCAGGAGCGCATTGAAGAAAATTTTGCTATCTGGGATTTCGTATTAACAGATAACGAAATGGCGCAAATCAGCGCCCTGGATTTAGGCTATGTTGGCGAAGCGGTAAAACACTTCAACCCTGAGTTCGTTCGCGGATGTCTGGGGGTGAAAATCCACGACTGACCGCGGCACCGATTGGCTCCATCTTCATCTCCCCGCCTGCGCCGCGGCGACGGGCTCGGTATGCTGGTTAGCACCCACGTGTTTGCCGCGACGGTTGTCAATGCGGTAGTCGATCGTCACGGGCAGCTGACTGGTGACAGTTGATCCTCTGGCCGGTGACATGTCGGTTGGATGCTTCCGTCGCAGTGGCCTTTAAAGCGGCAGTCTCCCGGGAAATTTTCGCTGCCAATGACCGCGTGACGCTGCGCTTTATCGATGCGGGAGAGATCTTTCCTGCCGAACGCCTGGCGCTGGCGCGTAACGATGAGCACTTTGATGTCGATCCGTTAGCTGAAGGCGGCAGGGGCTTGCGGCTTATTCTGCGTGCGGTGGACTATTTTAATGTGGAAACTGGCGCCGGGGAGAACGTGACTACCCTGATAGAAGCGTTGCCTGATACCCGCCTAAGCCATGCCACCGACGATCGCTGCGGGTGAGGGAACAGATGTTGCCCCCGGGCGAATCACCGGGGAAATTTCCCCACCCGCGTTCACCGGCTTCATCATCTTATTGCTGTGCCTGGGCAGCGGAGTGCACGCCCAGGTGATGAGGACGGATGGTATCTAATGTCATCATGGCTGATTTGCAGAAAATGCATTTCGCACCAAAAGGGTTTTTTTCAGTGACGTCAAACTGGGACGTTCTGTACTGGGAGCCATGGCAGCATGGGCATCTAAAATGGATATGTTCGATCATAATGTAAACCTTGTATGGGTGATGTTCTGTTGAAAAGACAATGGTCGTTTCAGGAAAATTAACGCGGCTGATTTTAGTTGGTGGTAAGCCGGGTTTTGGGTCAGATGGCGGACTTTTTAAGGAGTCGACAAGGATCTGACAGGGCCTGTTTACAGAAAAAGCAAACTACTAACGGGACTGCTCAAAGGAAGGTGGTATCAGGGATAACGCCTGGAGATGAGAACACGTACTCAGATAATAACTTTTTGTCTGGTAAATCGACTCAACGATTAACGCACGTGCCGTGAATAATAGCAAACGTTATTTTAGCCTTCCGGATGCCTGCTGCGCCAGGGGAGGCTTCATCAGCGCCGTCACCCAGTCGATAAATACCTGTACCCGGGCAGAGAGCTGCCGATTACTGGGATAGAGCAGGGAGAGCGGCAACGGCGCAGGACGAAAATCGGCCAGCACTTCCGTTAACGCGCCCGACGCCAGATCGGCCTCAAGGCGGGGCAAGGGCGCCTGATACAGGCCAAAGCCAAGCCTTGCCGCTTCGGCGCCGACGTCGGCATCGGAAGTCAGCAGCCGACAGGGCAAACTGACCTCGCTCTGACGGCCATCCTGGGTAAAGCTCAGCGGCAAGGTACGTTGCGTGCGCGATGAAACAAACCCGATCATCACGTGGCCCGTCAGTCCTTCAATCGTATGCGGGGTGCCGTACCGGGCGAGATAGGTCGGGCTGGCGCAGGTGATCTCCTGCAACCCGGCGAGCGGCCGGCAGATCATCTCGCTGTCGGGGAGATGGCCGCCGCGAATGACGCAGTCGACTCCCTCGCGAACCAGATCGACGTCACGCTCGCTTTCGCCGATCTGCAGCGTAATGTCCGGGTAGCGGGCGAGAAACTGCGGCAGCGCGGGCAGAAGCAGGGTCCGCGCCAGGTTGCCCGCCACGTCTACCCGAATGGTGCCGGAGATGCTCCCCCCGGCGCTGCGGTTGGCCTCCTCAAGGGCCGCCAGAATGGACACGCAGCGCTGATAATACAGCGAGCCTTCTGCCGTCGGCCGTACGTGCCGGGTGGTACGATGTAGCAGCCGCGCCCCGAGACTGACCTCCAACGCTTTAATAGCCGCGGTCGCTACTGGCCGGGAAACCCCCAGATCCGCGGCGGCGGCACTGAATGAGCCCCGTTCGACGATGCGCACAAACAAGGTCAGAGTATCCAGTTTATCCATGACATTGTTCCAGCTGGCAAAACTATCCTGTCGCCCAACGCGGTCTTATCGTCGGCATTCAGGGGCTTATAATCGCTCATGTTTTCAGCAGAGAGAAAAGGAGAAAACATGAACAATAGCGCAAAAATCGCCCTGGTGACAGGCGGCAGCCGCGGCCTGGGACGCGCGACCGTCGAAGCGCTGGCACAGCGCGGCGTAAATGTAGTACTGACCTACAAAACGCGTCTTGCCGAGGCGAACGAGGTGGTTACACGGGTTGAAGCACTGGGCGCCCGGGCGATCGCGTTGCCTTTCAGCGCCGGCGAAATCGACACCTTTGACGCATTTGTTAGCGCTTTTCAGGGCGCGCTGACGGAGCTGGGTGCCGATAAATTTGATTATCTGGTCAATAATGCCGGCAACGCCAGCGGCATGGGATTTCTTAACGCCACGGAAGCGGAATTCGATGCGCTGTATCGCATCCACGTGAAGAGCGTTTTTTTCCTCAGCCAAAAACTATTGCCGCTGCTGGCCGATGGCGGGCGAATAGTGAATGTCTCGTCCGGCCTCACCCGCATCGTGATGGCGAACCGGGCGCCCTATGCGATCATGAAATCCGCGGTGGAAACCCTGACTCGCTATATGGCGTTTGAGCTGGGCAGTCGCGGGATCACGGTGAACTGCGTGGCGCCCGGCGCCATCGCCACCGATTTCAGCGGCGGGGTGGTGCGGGATAACCCGCAGGTCGCTCAGGCGGTGGCGAATATGACGGCGCTGGGCCGACCTGGCCTGCCAGAGGATATCGGGCCGATGATCGCCTCGCTGTTATCCGATGATCATCGCTGGGTGAATGCCCAGCGAATTGAAGTGTCCGGTGGAATGCGCATCTGAGCGAAGAAAACCGGGGCTGTTTTCATCCGTAGTCAATCGATATGTCAGTGAATGCCGATATAGCGCGACCCTGTGCAGAGATAAGGAAATAAAGATCTGCCGCATTGCTCGTTAAATATTAGTGATTGACCTTATTGCCTGAATGCGCAAGATTATTGTTGAATAAACAGTCAATATGCTAAATATATTTAATGCACGTATGAAAGGATTTAAGATATGGATTTTGAAAATGAATTGACCAGTAAGATCCTTGATCCCATTCACGGCACTATTCGTTTGACGACACTCGAGATTGCCTTTATCAATCACCCCCTGTTCCAGCGCTTACGCAACATTAAACAGAACTCTTTTTTATATAAGGTGTTTCCCTCTGCGGTGCACAGCCGCTTCGAACACTCTCTCGGGGTGCTGCATTTATCAAGTGAAATACTCAATAATTTACGCCTGAATGCGATACGGTATCAAAAGAAATATGATGATGGCCATGTGTTTGGTCATATCGATCAGATACCAAAACACAACATTCAGGAGTTGAGACTCGCTGCCCTGATGCATGACATCGGGCATGGGCCTGTATCCCACCAGTTTGAGAGTTTTATGCCTGGTAAGCACGAATTCTCCGATGTTCTCCCCACAGCCTACCATTCAATCATTGATGTATTAAGCAAGCCAGAACAGAAAGTTGAACATGAACAGCTTTCGCTGTTGTTCAGCCTGATGATTTATCATGATCTGAGAAAACAAGGTAAGGTCGATGACGAAATAAATATCGAAAATGTGTTAAAAATCATCGAAAAAAGATACGGTGACCAACAGATCATTGAGGAAATTAATGGAAAGGCAACAGATATCCTGCCGTTAATGACCTCGATCATCTCTTCCTGTCCGATCGATGCCGACCGGATGGATTACTTGCTCAGAGATGGCTATTTCTCCGGCGTCAAGTGTGGCATCTACGATTACAATCGCTTGTTTATGTCAATTGTCCCGGTCGAGGAACAGGGAAAATTGTACCTTGCTTACAAAGAGAGTGGGATTGATTCGATCGCTGAGTTTATTGGGGCGCGCTCCAGCCTTTTCTCGCAGGTGTATTACCATAAAACAAACCGCGCCTTTGCGACGATGTTGAGCACATTATGTGAGATTATGCAAAGCAAGGATCCACAAAATGTCATTATCGCTGACGTTACCGACCGTATCGTTGACCATAGCGATGAAAGCTTCATCGACGCGCTGAAGGAGTTTTATTTGGCGTGCAGTGATGATTATTTTTTGAATGACAAGGTTGGTGAATGGATAGATATCAGCGATACCGAGGCGGTTAATAAAAAAATACTTGATGACATTATTAACCGACACCCATGGTCGAAGGTCTATGAGGCCAAACACTCTGTGTATAAAGCTAACATCGCTGACAAGGAAAATAAGGCGTGGAAGAGTCAACTCACCGGGTTATTGACTTCTGTATTACAGCCTCATTTCAAACCACATGAATTTGCCGTTGATATTGTCTCCGACTGCGCCTTTAAAGACCTGGATAAAACCGAAGTTAAGCTTTTGGTGAAAGATCTTAAGAACCGCTACGAAATAAAACCGTTAATTGAATGTGGTGATAAGTTAAATCAGTATCAAATCATCAAATATTGCATTCGGGTATTTGTTGACCGCGATATCAAAGAACGCGTAACTCCTGAAATAATCTATAAAATCAATGAAATAGTGGTCAAGCAGATCGCGTTGCTGAATTGATGATGCCCGTCAGGGCAGCGATAAATCTTTCAGGGGCTGTTTTTTTAACCGGCCCCTGAAGATAAGCGGTAAATCGTGGCGCATCCCCGCCATCGGCATAACATACAACAGCGTGTTTACCCGAGACTAAACACCGCGCTGAGGCATAGATTCCCGCAGGGGAGCGGGTGGCTCAATAAAAACGCCGGCTCAGTATGGTTATTCCGCCAGCAGGGCGGCGAATTTCGCCAGCCACTGTGGATGAGCAGGCCAGGCGGGGGCGGTAACCAGGTTACCGTCCACATGCGCCTGGTCGATACCAATATCCGCATAGTGCCCGCCGCTCAAACGCACTTCCGGGGCGCAGGCGGGATAGGCGCTGCAGGTCCGTCCCTGCAGAATACCGGCGGCGGCCAGCAGCTGCGGGCCGTGGCAGACGGCGGCGATAGGTTTACGCGCGGCGTCGAATGCCTGTACCAGTTTAATAACCTCCTCGTACAGGCGCAGATACTCCGGCGCCCGGCCGCCGGGGATCACTAGCGCATCGTAGTTCTCGGCCTTTACTGCGGCGAAGTCAGCGTTCAGCGTGAAGCGATGGCCCGGCTTTTCGCTATAAGTCTGGGCGCCGTCAAAGTCATGGATTGCGGTCATGACATAGTCGCCAGCGGCTTTATCCGGGCAGACGGCATCGACCTGGTGGCCAATCATCTGCAGTGCCTGAAAAGGAACCATCGTTTCGTAATCTTCGGCAAGGTGTGGTCTTTGTACATTGTTGATACTGTACGGCCAAAGATGAACATGGTTAGCTATTTATGTATATGACTTATAACTATTATTTCTTTTTTTCTGTCAAGTTATGAACATGGTTGTACATGATTTGATATTGTTGTTTATGTTCGTTCATGCGATATTGAGTACAGAATAAGTACATAAAATACCAAAATGGTGAGTACAGAAAACTAACATGGCAATCAGTGACACAAAGCTCCGCTCTATCTATGGTAAACCATATTCCGGGCCTGCTGAAATTACGGATTCAGACGGGCTTGGAATTCGCATAACCCCCAAAGGCGTGATCAGCTTTCAGTTTAGGTTCCGATGGGAAGGGAAGCAGAACCGAATGGGGCTCGGGCGTTACCCAGCGCTGACCCTGCGCGATGCCCGCAATATCGTTGCAGACCTGAGGGAGTCGGCAGACAAAGGCATTGACCCCCGAACGCTGGCTGGTGGCAACAAATCCAAGAGTAAGCCAACGGTAAAGGATTGCCTGGATTACTGGAAAGAAAATTACGTGGACGTAACGCTAAGAGCTAAGACGATAGCGCTTTATAAATCAACGGTTATAAAGCATATGCGCGACGCTTTTCCCGGCATTCCGGTTGAGGATATCCCTGTCCGCTTGTGGGTAGAGAGGTTTACCGAAGAGGAGAAAATCAACCCTCGCCGAGCCCGGCATTTATTGATACAGCTCAGGTCTGCCATTGGTTGGTGTACGCGCCGACAATTCATTAGCACAACCGAACTCATGCTTTTGCAGCCGAAAGATATCGGTGTTAAACCGGTGATTGGGGAGACCACGCTCAGCTATAACCAGCTTGCCAAAATCTGGATGGCTATAGAAAGAAGTCGTGGGTCAACTTCTAACCGATTGCTTCATCAACTGCTAATGCTGTACGGCGCCAGGAATAGCGAACTTCGGCTGGCTATAAGGGGGGAGTTTGACCGAGAGGAGGGGTTATGGGTTGTGCCGGCAGAGAAAAGTAAAACCAACAAAATTATCAGGCGCCCCATTTTCTCCGCCGCAGATGATTTGCTGAAAAAAGCTGAAATGACGTATGGGGATATACTTTTCCCTGGCGAGGATCTGAAAAGCCCCATTACTATTTCTGGTGCAAATAAATTTCTCAGAAGAATCAAGGACTCGTTGGGGTTTGGTGAGTTTACTTCACATGATTTTCGGCGCACATTGGCAACCCGGCTATCCGAAGAGGGTGTTGCTCCGCACGTCATCGAAAAGATGCTGGGGCATGAACTTGGCGGCGTGCTTTCTGTCTATAACAAGCATGACTGGATTGCCGAACAGAAAGACGCCTATGATCTGTATGCTGAAAAGATATTCTGGCATATCAGGAGGATTTCTGGTTGATTCCCCCGTTTAAGATCCACTCCACAATAGCAGAGCGCAGATATTGCTTAGGATAGGTCCGGACCGGTTTGGGGAAATTATAGCGCTCGGTGTATTTGCGGATGGTCACGCGTGAAGATACTCGGATCATCCGCATTGCCTCTTCCTCGTCAATCATTTCAATGTCTACCATATAACCCACCTCATACCACTTTCAGGCCACGACAGTGGCACCAGACTTCATAATTAATTACCGGCAGTTTCAGTTCCAGCCGTACCCGTTGCTCATCGTTTGCTGTCATCATCATTCCCCTCAATGCATAATCGGTGCTTCTGGCACACCTTCGATCTGGATGTGTTCGATAAAGCTGTCATGGAGGAGGTTAAGCCCCTCCCGGCCAAGTGCTGATAACCTGAACCCAAATTCTTCGTCAGCAATAACCATGTCCTGATACATCCGCAGCGCCAGCTGCTGGCCAACTTCTGGGCCGTATTTCTCAATGGCGCCGGCCTCAATATGGTTAGCGAGTGCAAAGCGCTCCGGCCCGGGGTAGACGCTGATTGCCCCGCGCTCTCCCACATAGATAACGGCTGTATCAACGCCGCCTTCGTCGTTCGGAACGTCGATAGTCCCGTTTTTCTCCAGCTCCTCAGTGATGAACACGGCAGCCAGTAACCAGCGCCAGAGGATCAACTCTTTTTCGATATTGAGCGTGATCCAGTTGCTTTCTACCGCTTCCATGATGCAGGCCAGAATTTCCATTCCATCGGCAAGGTGTTTGTCATAGCGACCGTTATCCAGCAGGCGAATAGCAGCGGAGTAGCCAATCACCCGGTTTCCAGACCGGATCCCTGTTGAGGTTGGTTCCGGGTTAAGCATGTTCTGAAGCATTGCGAACCTCTCATATGTGCCCGGCTTGTCGCCGGGCTGGTGGATCATTTAACCTGGATAAAAGGGGTGTTTGTTCCGCTGGTCATGTACTGGGGCAGGGTGCCATTCCATTTGTTGATGGCCTCCAGTTGCAGTACCTCAGGGTTCTCACGCAAGGCCTGCCCACGGATCTGGATAGACTTTGCTTCTGCTTCAGCCAATTTCAGCTTTGCATCCGCCTGGCCATCGGCTTCGGCTCGTAACATGTTGGCTTCAGCTTCACGTTGTTTAACTTCCTGCTCGCGCTGCAGCGTCTTCTGGTTGGCCGTAACTTTGGCGTTGATGCTTTCGATCACTGTCGGCGGGTATTCCGGACGGCCAACGTAAGAAAGGCTGATCACCTGGATACCAACCGGCCCCATATCGGACTGGATCTCTTTCAGTGCGTTTTCAAGCAGCTCAGCTTTCCCGCCGTCAATGAATTTATCGGTGCTCATCCGACTTGCGAGACGATTAAGGGCGTCAGCAATTTTCTGCCGCAGGTCGGTGTCGGTGATGTCGTCCACGCCTTTACGGTAGGTCTGGAAAACGGTTGTAACTTTGGTCGGATCAACCTTGTACGCGACCCCGATGTGGTAGCCGATGGTGGTGCCATCGCTCATCTGGAAGTTGAAAGCGTCTTCATACGTTTTCATCTGCTTGAAGGTCGGAAAGATATAAACCTCGGTATTCCAGCCGGTCCAGTAGCGTCCGACTCCGACGACTTCACCGACGCCTTTATCGTCACCCAACTTATTCACCTTGATACCCACGTTGCCGGGCTCAACTCGATCGCAACCAACAAGGCCGATGGCAGAGAGTGCGATAATTGAAGCCATAATTGCTTTTTTCATTTCTTTTCCTTCGTTACGGTAAGCACAAGACCCTTACAAATGGCGTAGATGCACGGCGGGGTCAGAATCGCCAGGGCAAAACCGGATATAACTGCTGTCGTGTCCTTCATCGAAATGAGGATCGGAACGAACAGCCCATAAACGCTGGCGACAATCACCACCGATAGAACAACGCGTAAGTAAGCAATCATCGACTCAGCCCTCCAGGCTTACAGGCCTGTAGTTCTTCGCGCTCTTTCACGTAGCGGTCGTGCATGGCATCCCACTTTTTGCACCACTTTTGCATTTCTCTTTTGCGGGCGAGGATGCGACGCAGCCGGCGAACGGTGCGCTGGTGGGCGTTAAAATACTCAGTGGTCACGGCGCCACGTTGCCAGCTACTCAGTTCTGGATTCAGTGGATGAATTACCTGCACGTCCGGATAACGCTGCTTGAAACCAGAACGCCCAAAAGCTCGGGAGGTCATGAAGAACGCCAGGTAACGAATTGCGGTATCCCGGCTGAAGCACCGCTTCATGCGTCCGTGGCGGATCGCGGCGAACAGATCACCAACTGGCGTTGGGTGCTTTTGCAACGCCAGGTCAATGGCGCTGACAGTTCTGTTGTCAATCATTTGTCTTTCTCCCGGTTATAGGTTTCATGACTCATAACTTCCCAGTTCCGGCCATCATCTTTCGATAACAGGCGCCAGCGTGGGTTAACCTTCAGGCTGAGGTAGCCGGTGCGGCGCATTCGCCGCGGGAATATCCGCCGGCGCCGATATCGCAGCAGGACCTGCAGCGCCTGCAGGTGTACCCGCTCAGGAATGCGTATTGCTGTCAGTGCCACAGTGATCCTCCGTCTCGGGTGCGATTACCTGATATCCAGCTTCCTGAGCCAGATCGAGAAACGCCTCGAGTGAGCAAAACATGTCTTTTTCTCGCAGTGGGTACTGCCTGACGAACTCGCCATCTTTCAGTTCGATCACCACTCGCCCGGTAAAACCCGGCTCACAACTTAATTGCACCATTGGTGGGGGAGCGGGAATAAGTACGCCACGATATTCAATCATTCTCATTATTTAGCCCTCGGCTTTTAATGACTGTTCGGCCAGCGTGGCAATGAGTGCATTCATAAAGTCCACACCATCGGGCGTTAATTTATTAACGCCCATGCAATTCGAATAATGTTCAGAAATTAAATTTTCTGCCTGCTCGCGTTTGTGGGTGTCATAAATCATCGCTTCGAAAAGTTTGATTAATGATTTTGTTAAAATATCTTCATCAAGTTCAACGGGTAACGTTGTTCCATCGTCCATTTTTACGAGCTGAAAATAACTCCCAGTCCTTCGCATCATTGAATCAAGCTTGGCGCGAACGAGGTGACGGCGACGCGTTTCAATCAGATTTGTTTTCACGGCGCTTCTCCTCGGCCTCTATCCAGACAGAAATATTTGATGCGATATTTAGCGCCAACCCCAGCAATGCTTCGGTCTGAGGAGGGTTCATTTTTTTAAAGCAAAGATGCATCAAATCTAAGAGTTCATTCAGGTTATTAGCCTCAGTTACAACTTCTTCAATACTTGTGCTGGTTGCTGGATTCCACATAATTACCTCCCATACGCTTTGCGCAGATAAAGGCCTGCTATGATTTCGTGTCCATTAGCTGCATAAAGCAGGGCTGTTTTATATGCGTTACGGTCGACGATGAAACTCATAATAGACCTCTCGATGAATTCAGGGTGTAAGATTCCCCACCGCTTAAGGTGTTAATTAAACTCGCTTTGATTAATTCAATTTCGCTTCGATGTTTTTCAGTTCACTGCAAACCTTAATCGCATAGTCAAAAATTGCAGCTGCCATATACATTGCGGGTTTACCATTGTCGCAATCTGTGAAGTAAAACTCGTTATAAATATGCGCAAGCTCTTCGAGTTTTCTGGCTGTAATGGTCGCGTGAAATATCTCATCAGAAATATCGCTCTCACCATGTTCCCTTTGGGGGGGGCAGGAGAGTCGCTTAACGATTTGATATATTCGTTAGTGGTATCCAGGGTCTTCTTCATTGAGCGAATTAAGCAAGCCATTGCACAATCAGTTTCGTGATCTTCATTACTGTGCTTATAAATCAGCTCCAGAAGAACTGTGTTCTCGGCGATATCCGCCGCGACAATTTCTAACATCTGAATCGGACTGTTCATTTGTCTACCCTTTTATTTCTTCGATGGCGGCAGAGACATACATATCAACAAACTCAATTATGTTTATGCTGAGCTCTCTTTGCGTAGCGGTACCATCGAGCACGCGAGCCACACCGATAAGCAGATGGATGTTATTGAGGGCATCCGTAGCGTTAAGAGGTAAGTCTTCAAAGTCATTCATTTCTCAGCCCTCTCTTGTTGATAAATGACCTCGCTCATATAAACGTAAGCATCCCCCGCGAGTCTTTTAATAAGAGAGGCGATTGAAGAAAGTTCAGAATCCGCTAGTTGATGCGGGTGATCTTCCAGCAGTGAGCAAATTAATTCTGCCTGGAATGTTTTTTCCGCAGCTTCTTTAAACTGGTTGAATTCAGCAACTGACATTTTCATCTCATTGACTCCGTTGTTTGTCGATGAAGTAATTATGTACATCATGTTCATTTTTGGCAAGAACAAAATGTTCATTATTCGATTTGTAAAATGAACATTATGTATATGATTTTGATTTTGAAGGGAATTAATTAAAAAAAATCCCGGATTGTCCGGGATTATATTAGTGGCTGGGGTTTAGCTTGCTTTCCAAATCATCATCTTCTATGTGTCTGGATTGCTTGAGTATTCCAGCGACATATTCAAGCTTCTCGACTTCGTGGTAAGGCATTGTTATTGGCCTATGATCTTGATTGATGCTTGTAAACTGGTACTCACCATCACGGTCATAGCCTAATACCTTGATCATGTTGTGTCCGCTCTTAGTTCTAACGAACACCTCATCACCAGGGCAAACGTTTTTGTTTGGCTCGACTAACACAAATTCTCCTGATTGAATGCGTGGCCACATGCTGTCACCCCTAACTCTCAAGCCAAATGCATCAGGGTCATCGCTGTAAATTTTTAGCCAGCCGTCATTTTCTTCCACCATCTCAATGCTGCCGTCAGCGCCTAACATTGCTTCACCTATAACCCTGACAAGTCCATTTTTTATTTGACCTATGTACTCAATTGTATCTGAACCATGCCTGGTTGAAGTTTCAGCAATATCGCCATGTTGAAGCCAGAGCGGGTCTACCTTAAGGAATTTGGCTAGCAAGAAAATTTTATCTTGGCGCGGCATAGTCTCAGCATTAAACCACTTGCTGACAGCCTTAGGCGTTAACGACAGAGCCGAAGCGATGACTACACCACGCCCATGTGTATCGATCCCCGCTTTTTTACAGGCCAGTGCCAGCCTCTCGGAGAACTCTTTTCGCACTTTTTCATTTTGAACCATGTGTACACCCTATATCAACTTGCATGAACTTTCTATTCCATTTAATATGTACATTATGTTCATTTTGTCGTCGGGGTAAATATGTTTTCTCAAATACTGAGAGATGTTGGTTTAAGAAAGGTTTCCGAGGTTACAGGGAGGACTTTGCGCCAGGTATACAAGTGGGAGGTTCTGAACACACTTCCACGCAGCGATTTTACAGGCGAAACGTTCCTCGCGCGGGCAATTGCAGAGGCGTCTGGTGGGCTCTATTCAGAGCAAGAGGTGTTGGCAGCTGCGATCGAGGGGCGCCGCCAGCCCGCTACGAGGGCATGACATGTCACCCGAAGACTTCATTCGCAAGCACATCACGGCGGCGTTGATGGCCGAAGGCTTCTCTGAGAGTGCCGCAGGGGGGGGGGGCTGAGCACGGCGTCGATTATTACCGGAGAAGCTCACAGGCGAGCAGGAAAGGGGCGATTTTCGATGATTGCCTCTACCGAGCTCGTCAGTGGGCTCTCGGGCAGACAACCACCGCAGAACGGAAAGCAGCAAAGAAAAAGCCGGGGCGAGCTGGTGGAGTTCATCCCGGCCTGTTCTGACTTCTGCTATGCACATCAAATCTACCTGGCGGGGTAAATTCATGAAAAACCTTAGCAGACAATCTGATTACAAATCAAGCGCTGGTGAGCTTAATGTTTCCAGAAACGGGCGGCATTAAGGCGCTGGACAGGCTGTATCACGATCCACGGGGGGTTGTCGTGCACGTCACCGGGTGGGATCGCGAAAAGCAGCAGGTTTATTTCACCAGACCGGGTTATCCGCATGAATGTATGCAGCCAGTCTGGAAGTTTCAACAGTACTTCACGAGGGTTTTGGTATGAGCATGGATCTGATGGTTCAGGCTATGAAAATTAAGGTCGGAAACCCTTTGCGCAAATTGGTTCTTCTTAAGCTGGCGGATAACGCCAGTGATCTCGGGGAGTGCTGGCCTAGTTACCAGCACATCGCTGACCAGTGTGAAATTAGCAAGCGTTCGGTGATGAATCACATCGAAGCGCTTTGTGAGTGTGGACTGATCAAAAAAGAGCTTCGGACAGGACCAAAGGGGAATTCCAGCAACGTGTATCAGCTCAATTTACGTAGTGCAGGAGATTCACCAGGGGGTAGTGCAAATCGTTCACTACCTGGTGCAGGAGATTCACTACCTGGTGCAGGAGATTCACCAGGGGGTAGTGCAGGAGCTGCACCCAGAATCAGTCACTCTTTTGAACCAGTCATTGAATCAGTCAATGAACCTATAAAACATACTGGCGCATCGGCTGACGCCTCTGCACCGGCTCGTTCTGCAAAACAGGATTATTCCCCTGAATTCGAAACAGCCTGGCAGGACTACCCCAAGCGAGCAGGTGGCAATTCCAAGGCGGCAGCCTGGAAAGCCTGGAAAGCCCGCCTGAAAGACGGGGTTAACCCTGAAGCGATGCTGGCAGGCGTTAAGCGCTATGCGACCTACGCCCGTGCAACCGGCAGTGTCGGTACACAGTACGTCAAGCAGGCCGCTACTTTCTTCGGGCCCGATCGTCACTTCGAAGAATCCTGGCAGGCGCCATCCGCTCCCGGAGGTGGGCACAACAGCACTATTGCCCGCCTGTCTGGACTGGGGCGCATGTCCGACGATTTTGGCGAGTCTGGTGAGAACCTGAATTTTTGAGTGAGGTGGATATGTTGAATTTGAATCAGCTCAAAGAGCGTGAAGACCTGAGAGCGCAACAGGAAAAACTCGGCGATGAACTGACTTTCGCTGAAGAGCATAAACTTCCATGGGGCTTCGAGGGCTGGAACTCGAATTACACCTGCACGATATCCTGTCCGGAGCATGGAGACTACGAACAGTTCACGCTGGTGGGCAAAGATTTTCGCGGAGCGGAGACTTTCAAACATTCCCGCTGTCCGGCCTGCATCCGGGCGGAGCAGACCAGAGTCAAATCCAGCCTGCGTAAACTTCACGTGGCCAGCCTGCTGAACGACGCGGGTATTACTCGCCGCTTTGGTGACTGCGAGTTTGAAAATTATCTGGAACTCAACCCTGAAGCCTCCCGCAACCTCGCAGCCTGCAGGCGCTACGCAAACAACTGGCCTGACGTTCTGGACGCCGGGAAAAGTCTGGTGCTGACAGGCAGCTGCGGCACGGGAAAAAATCATCTGGCGGTCTCTCTGGCGAAAAACATCATCCGCAACCATCTCGCCACCGTGGAACTGACCGATGTGATGCGTCTGACTCGTGCCGTTAAAAGCACCTGGCGCCACAATGCTGACACAACCGAAGAGAGCGTACTGGATCACTACGCTTCGCTGGATCTGCTGATTATCGATGAGGTAGGCGTGCAGTTCGGAAGCCCGGCAGAGATGACTATCCTGCACGAAGTGATTAACGCCCGCTATGAAAGCGTTCTGCCAACCATCCTGATCAGCAATCTGCCACCTGAGCAGCTGAAAGAGTTTATCAGCGACCGTATTTTTGATCGTGTGACTGACGGTGGGCGCAACTACCTGGTATTCAACTGGGCAAGTTTTCGTGGGAATAACGGGGGGCATGCATGACACCAGTCTGGCGTAACGACGAACTTGAAGAGGCGGTCATCGGCGCATTGTTTTTGCGCGGAGATGATCCTGAGGTGCTGGATGTTCTCTCCCGACTGCCTGCAAGCACCTTCTCAGTTCGTCAGTATCGGGAAATTTACACTGGCATCTGCCGACAGGCCCGCGGCGGCGGAGTAATTGATCCGTTACTGCTTTGCGAGTCGTTGCCGGCACTCCAGACCACAATTCTGGCAGCCACCCGTGTCAGTTGGGCGAAATCCGCGTTGTTATCTTACGTTGATGTGCTGCGGCGCAATGCTGGTGTACGTGATGCCGAAGCAGCACTGGAGAAAGTGCTGGAGCAAATCAGGAGTGCCAGAAACGGAGAATCAGCCCTGGCCGCCCTTGAAGCTGCGAAGCTGACTGTATCGGCGATCGACATTTCAGCAGATACCGTCCAGCCCGTTCACATCTCCGAACTGCTCACCGCAGTGGCGGACGAAGTTGAATCGCGGAGCCAGGGGAAAGAAGAGACCAGGTGCCTACTCACTGGCATTGAGGAGCTTGATGCTATGACCGGCGGCATTGAATCGACAGATCTGGTGTTTATCGCCGCGCGGCCATCCATGGGCAAAACCGAGCTTGCACTGGATATCATCGACAAGGTTTCCGCTCAGGGCCATGGCGTGCTGTTTTTCAGTATGGAGATGTCGGACACGCAGATCACCAAGCGCATGGTCTCCGCTGCAGGCGGGATGTCGATGTCTCGACTGAAAGCCGTGGATAAATTCGAGGACGAAGACTGGGCGCGGTTCTTTAACGGCATGGAACGCATGGCAACCCGCAACATCTGGATCACCGACGCCACCGGTCTGACTATCGACCAGATACAGCAAACCGCCACGCGCTACCAGATAGCGCATCCGGAAATCGCGCTGGTGGTCATCGACTATCTGGCGCTTATCAAAATTCAGAGTGCTGCGCGGTACGATCTGGCCGTTGGCGAAGTATCCAAGGGGCTTAAAAACCTGGCTAAATCCAATAAAACCCCTGTCCTTGCGCTGAGCCAGCTGTCGCGCGGTGTCGAATCCAGACCCAATAAGCGGCCAATGAACTCCGATATGAAAAACTCGGGGGAAATTGAGGCTGATGCTGACTTGATCCTGATGTTGTACCGAGATGAGGTTTATAACCCTGAATCGCCAGCAAAGGGTATTGCCGAAATCAACGTGACAAAACAGCGTAATGGAGAGCTGGGGACCATCTATCGTCGATTCTACAACGGTCATTTCCTGCCAATTGATCAGGAGGAAGCTCGCCAACGTTCGACGCCGCAACCAAAGGCACATCAACGCCGTTACACGAAAGGGAGCCGGGCTGGCCATGAAGATTTTTAACATTACACCAATGGGCAAGCCGAGGATGACCCGGGCAGACAAATGGAAACAGCGGGAAGTGGTCATGCGCTACCGGGCATTCTGCGATGAGGTCCGTCTGAAGAACGTTGCTATGCCGGAGCAGGGCGGACACATAACCTTCGTGGTTCCCATGCCAAAGAGCTGGAGCCAGAAGAAGCGAGTAACGATGAACGGACAGGCACACCAGCAGAAACCAGACGCCGATAACATGATCAAAGCGCTGATGGATGCTCTGTTTACTGATGACGCACATATCTGGGACTTTCGTGTAACAAAAGTCTGGGGTGAATCCGGACAAATTTTAATTTCTGATATCGGAGAAGTGGCCGCATGAAACTGGAAGCATCGTTAAAGCATTTCAGCCCGCAGGGGATGCATATCAGCGACGACGTGAAAAGCACATCGCCGAATCGCCTGAATGGCACAGACATTATGACCGGGATCGGTGTGACCAGCAGCAGGGCACGCTTCGGCCTGGCCGCTTTCTTCGGAAAGGCTGGTATCAGCAAAACGGATGAACAGCTCGCAGTTCAAGCGCTGGCGCGACATGCCATTGATACAGCACCTAAAAACGTGCGGAAGGCCGCAGGTAAAGCGCTGGGGCGCTGCTGCCTGGTGCTGGCGCAGTTTGCCTTTGCGGAGTACTCACGTTCGGCGGCCACCAGCGCAACGTGTCACAGCTGCAGCGGAACCGGCTTTATTTCCAGCCATGAAGATGTAATTAAGCACCCTGGTATTTTCGATGCTGACGGTGTCGAAGTGAAGGCCCCAAAGATTAGAAATGAACTGGTGAAAAGGGTCTGTGGAGTGTGCGGAGGAAAGAAAGTGATCCATGCGCGATGCAGGTGTAGTGGTAAAGGGGAGGTCTTAGATCGCAAAGCGACCAAAGAACTTGGCGCACCGGTTTTCAAAACATGTGAACGCTGCTCTGGTAATGGCTTCTCTGTTGTACCCTCTGCGACGGTACACCGCGCCATTCTGAAGCGTCTCCCGGATCTCCATCAGTCTTCGTGGTCACGCAACTGGAAGCCGTTCTATGAAGGGCTGGTGGATATGCTTCACAAAGGAGAGAGACAGGCAGCGGCTGAATTTGAGAAGGCGACCATTTATTGATGTGATCGAAACAGATGGCGGCAAATTTTTGCACGATAGAGTTGACTTTGCATAAAATTGTCCTGTATTATTCTAATCATGGATACGTACATCCAAATGAAACTGATTCTGAACCCTGCCAACCGGCGGGGTTTTGCTTTTCTGGGGGAAACGATGCAGCAGCCATATTTTTTTAACCCGGGCATGACCACTCAACAGCTTGAAGACTGGCTTGGGCAACAGAAAATCTATCTTGCCCACTTCAACCGTCTGATAGCAGAAAAAGCCGCTCTTGAGGAGCGGCTGAGTCAGATCTCTGCGGAGATTGGGCGAGTCGCTACTGGTAGCTTTGAAGGAATACTGAGTTTTCCCTGGGATCCCAGTCCTCTTGTGGAAAATCCTCAACAGGATAGTGGCCAGTCGGCAGATTGAGTGACGCCAGGACAGCGGCAGCATCTTCTGACATATAACTGGGGTTTAGTTGACTGGCAATGATAAAGAGACAGTCGTTTAGCGAGAGTCTTCTAATCTCTTCAGGTTTCCACTTGGTCATTTCGAAGATAAGGTGATGAAGAGCCTTATCGTTATCAAGATAATAATAATCCGATGAAAAATGTTTCCTGTACTCATCGAGAATACATTCAAGAGTGAATATTTGTCCTATTCGATACCAAACCTGCCTGGCTCTGTAACTGTGTGAGTCTGCCAGTAATGTTTGGGGGAAGTTGTTATTTTGACAAACCCGGGACTTGATTACCTGTAAAAGGTCTGAGTACTTACTCATATTTTCACCAGTTGATGTTTTAATCATTTGCGAATCAATTTTATCAAAGAGAAAAACAAGCCGCTACACGCTGATAACATCAGGCTGGGCGGTTATGGTGAGCCGATACATCAGACAAGCAGAGTATGTGTAAGTTCACACAGATATTGCAATTGCCTCAGAACACTAAAGGAGGGATTGC
>JAFEHB010000022.1_pt1 | contig 207486 bp, 210 predicted proteins | sample 9267121 | NCBI WGS metagenome assembly JAFEHB01 (sample SAMN17103336, study PRJNA684904) | human gut metagenome | isolation source: diarrhea sample from child under the age of five | host: Homo sapiens | place: South Africa: Mafikeng, Mafikeng Provincial Hospital | collected 2019-09 | reverse complement strand
CAAGAGATATGATGTATGAATAAATAAATAAAAAAGACCTCTCGGGCCTTTTTTTTTAACGATTTAGAATAAACTCTGATTTAATTGCTAGTTGCTGAATTTCTTTGGAAATAGCCAATTCAAATGCGCAACGTCCTACTTGTTGAAAGTGATTATTTACGGTTGGAATATTGAGAACCTGACCAGAAATTAAGGCTTCTTGACCAATAATAACAGGTTTAGGTATTTTTTGTTGTTCAAACCAACGCCAAACATTAGCAGCAATATCATCAGAATTTGCAAAAATTGCATCAAATTGTGTAAGTTGGGGTCCCAATTTGTAACCGTCTGCTGAAGATACTGCACCCGTTTTTATTTGTTCATCTCTTACTTTTTCTTCGTATATTTCCTTATAGGTTTGGAGAGTAACAGATGTAGTTGGACTTTTATAACGTGCAAAGAGAAACCCAATATTATTACAATTTTGTTCTTGAAGCCATTCTAGAGCGTTTCGATATCCAATTTTTCTTTCTGCATAACTGGCGGCTATTTTTTTACTTTTAGGTTTATGGCATAAAATAATTGGGCCATATTTTTGGTATTTATGAACGGTTTGTTCAGAAACTTCCCTTGAGGTAAAAATTAATGCTTCAAATGCTTTTTTACGGAGTTGTTCTAAGTATTGAATTTCTAGATTTTGGTCATAATTTGAAGGGAGGATGACGATTTTATAACCAGTTTCAAAACTTTTATCCAGAATTCCTTCTAATATTTGCCCAAAAAACGGATGCTTGACGTAGGGGAGGACAACTCCGATATTTTTTGTTGTACCAGCCGATAAATCCTGTGCGATTGCATTGGGAGTATAGTCAAGTTCTTTAGCTAAGTCCAAAATAATTTTACGTGTTTCTTTTGAAACATAGCCATTCCCAGAAAGGGCACGAGAGATGGTAGCTTTTGAATAGCCGCTAAGTTTCGATAAATCGGATAAAGAGGTCATTATATCACCTGTTCGTTAATGGTATTAATAGCTGATATTGCTTCAGCGACACCATGTTCAGTATTTTTTGCTACAACCATTTTAACATGTTTTTTGACCTCGGAGTTAGCATTATCTACGGCGATAGCGAGTCCAGCTGATTGGAGAAGTGGAATATCATTATGACCATCACCAATAGCGGCAATTTCCTGAAAGTCTAAATTTTTATTATCAAGTATTGATTGTACAGCGTCGGCTTTTGTTTTATTATTAGATGTAATTTCTAAATACCATTGTCCGCTTTGTTGAACTGAAATATTGGGGATGTTTAGATTATTTAGTTGAGCTTGAAGTTGTAAGAGTTCTTGAGAATCAAAGACAATCATCATTATTTTATATATTTCTGATTGACCATCAAAGGCTTTGATTTTAGGTTCTATACCTGTTATTGCTTTTTGGATAAAGGTTCCTTTGTCTTGTTTGTTAATGTACCAGTGAGCAAGACTGTACCAATTTAAGCTGACATTGGGAAATTCTGTTGAGATGTAATTTAATAGTTGTGAGACGGTTTCTGAAGCTAGGGGATTTTTATCAATAATTTGTAGTCCAAATTGATTTTGGGTGAAGGTTAGGTTCCCGTTAAAGGCGATTTGAGGGGTTGTGAGTTGTAATTTTTCTACAATATTGCTCATTTCTAAGGGACTGCGGGCTGAAACTAATGTGATTGGAAGGTCACTGTAATAAATAGACCAGTGGTTCGTGTCTGATACACTTCCGTGTGAGTCAAGTAATGTTCCATCCATATCTGTAAAAATGTGTTTAATTTTCATGTGATTAAGCTCCTTTGTTTGATTAAGTCTATTTTAAATTATGGAACGCGTTCCATGTCAAGGATTATTGATTATTTATTTTTAAAATAATTGAATGACTATGCTTAAAGTTGAGCAGTTCCAAAAGAAGTGGTGAAAATGTTATAATTTAGTAAAGCTCGTTTTTATGTGTTTTAAGATAATATTTACTTAGATGAATGGATAAAAGTATAGAAATATGGAAGAGATAGGAAATAAAATGGAGAACAAGAACAGACTTTTACTAATTGATGGGTCATCGGTTGCCTTTCGAGCCTTTTTTGCGCTATATAATCAGATAGATCGCTTTAAAGCGCCAAATGGGTTACATACTAATGCTATTTTTGCATTTCATACAATGCTTTCTTCTTTGATGGAACGGATTGAGCCCACACATGTTTTGATTGCATTTGATGCAGGAAAAACAACTTTTCGTACGGAAATGTTTGCTGACTATAAAGGTGGACGTTCAAAAACACCAGATGAATTTCGTGAGCAATTACCTTTTATCAAGGAAATGATTGAGAAATTGGGAATTCGTCATTATGAGTTAGCTAACTATGAAGCTGATGATATTATTGGGACTTTGGACAAAATGGCGGAAGCCCCAGATGTTAATTTTGATGTTACTATTGTGACGGGTGATAAGGATATGATTCAGCTTGTGGATGGAAATACGCGAGTTGAAATTTCTAAGAAGGGTGTTGCTGAGTTTGAGGAGTTTACACCTGATTATCTTTTAGAAAAAATGGGATTGACTCCAGCCCAATTTATTGATTTAAAAGCATTAATGGGCGATTCTTCTGATAATTATCCTGGCGTGACAAAAGTTGGCGAAAAAACTGGTCTTAAACTTTTACAAGAGTTTGGATCGCTTGAAAATCTTTATGAAAATGTTGATTCTTTGAAAGCCGGCAAAATGAAAGAAAATCTAATTGCTGACAAAGAAATGGCCTTTTTATCACAACAATTGGCAACGATAAATACGAAAGCTCCAATTGAAATTGGCTTAGATGATACGCTTTTAAAAGGTAAAAAGGTTGATGAACTTAGTCAATTTTATGATGAAATGGGATTTGCTCAATTCAAAAGTAAATTATTGGCTGAGGCTGGTGGAGAAGTTACTGACGAAAAAGTTGTTGACGAAATTGATTTTGAAATAGTTACTGACGGCTCTATCAGTGAAAAGGTAAATGCTGATGATTTCTTCTATTTGGAAACTTTAGGGGAAAATTATCATCGTGAGCAAATTGTGGCTTTTGCCTGGGGAAATGCTGAGAAAATTTATGTTTCTAAAAATATAGATTTACTGACAAAAATGAAGTTCCCTGAAAATACTTATGATTTCAAGAAAAATCGGGTACTTTTGAGTCACTTGGATATCGAATTACCCTTGGTCAAATTTGATGCAATGCTTGCAAAATATCTAATTTCAACAACAGAAGATAATAAAATTTCGACGATTGCAAGACTTTTCAATAGCGGACATTTGGCAACGGATGAAGAAATTTTTGGCAAAGGTACAAAAATTGCTTTACCTGATGATGCGGTTTTATTTGAACATTTAGCTCGTAAAATTAAAGTGCTTGCCTTGGCCAAAGAAAAAATGATGGCTGAATTGCTTGAAAATGAACAAGAGCATCTTTTATCTGACATGGAATTACCATTAGCAGAAGTTTTAGCAAAAATGGAAATTACAGGGATTGCTGTCAGCCAAAATACGCTGGAAGAAATTGGTGCGGAAAATGAAGAAAAATTGGCTTCTTTGACGCGCGAAATTTATGATTTGGCTGGTGAAGAATTTAATATTAATTCACCAAAACAGTTGGGTGTGATTTTATTTGAAAAATTGCAGCTACCGGTTGGAAAGAAAACAAAAACAGGCTATTCAACGGCAGTGGATGTTTTAGAAGACTTAGCTGCTTTATCTCCCGTTGTAGCAAAAATTTTGGAATATCGTCAAATCAATAAAGTACAATCAACTTACGTGAAAGGTCTGATTCCTCAAATTGCTGATGATGGAAAAATTCATACACGTTATGTTCAAGATTTGACTCAAACTGGACGTTTGAGCTCAGTTGACCCGAATTTACAAAATATTCCTGTTCGACTTGAGGAGGGACGAAAAATTCGTAAAGCATTTGTCCCAAGCAAAGATTCACTTTTATTGAGTTCTGACTATTCACAAATTGAATTGCGGGTTTTGGCACATATTTCTGGGGATGAACATTTAATTGATGCCTTTAAACATGGAGCTGATATCCATACTTCAACGGCTATGCGTGTTTTCGGCATTGAAAAAGCAGAAGATGTGACTGCTAATGATCGTAGAAATGCTAAAGCAGTCAATTTTGGAGTAGTCTATGGAATTTCCGATTTTGGTTTAGCAAGAAATCTTGGAATTACAAGAAAAGATGCTAAAAATTACATTGAAACTTATTTTGAACGTTATCCTGGGATTAAAACCTATATGGAAAATATTGTTCGCGAGGCACGAGACAAAGGTTTTGTTGAAACAATGAGTCACCGTCGTCGTAAGATTCCAGATATTAATGCTCGTAATTTTAATGTTCGTGGTTTTGCAGAACGGACGGCTATTAACTCACCAATTCAAGGTTCGGCAGCTGATATCTTAAAAATTGCGATGATTAATTTGGATAAAGCTTTGAGTGCTCGTGATTTTAAATCAAAATTATTATTGCAAGTACACGATGAAATTATCCTTGATGTTCCTTTAGAGGAATTAGATGAAATTAAGGCCTTGGTAAAACAAACGATGGAAGAAGCGATTGAACTTGCTGTTCCATTAAAAGTGGATGAAAATACTGGTAAGACATGGTATGAAGCTAAATAATAAAGATTATTGATAGAATTAAACCGCTCACTTCTTCACGTTTATTGACAAAAAATAATAAATAAAAACGATAATTAGCTAGGGCTGATTATCGTTTTTTAACGGGTACTATTAGAAGAAGGGTTAGGGGCTATGTTAAAATACTCATTGCCCGTATCTTCGCTGGCTGTGTCCTTTTTCGGATTAGTAGAAAGGCAACCCCGCTAAGCCCGATGGGACTTGATTGCCACTAGAACTTGGCAGTTTACTGCCGTAGAGAGTATGGTCAATTCAGCTGACGAAGGTAGCGAAATAGTAATTAGACGGAGAGTCAACAGCACGAAATTTTGTTTCGCCTTACTGGCTGTGTTATAATAAAATTATGGAAAATATCGAATTGAACATGGATGAGAGAATTGATGAAATCGCCAGCAGTGGGGTAAAAATTATTCAAAGCCGAGAGGTTTTTTCTTTTAGCATTGATGCGATTTTGTTGGCTCGCTTTCCGCGCTTACCAAAACGGGGTAAAATTGTAGATTTATGTGCGGGAAATGGAGCTGTCGGACTTTTTGCGAGTTCTAAAACAAATGCTCAAATTATTGAATTAGAGATTCAAGAACGTTTGGCTGATATGGCAACTCGTTCAATTGAACTCAATGGACTTACTGACAGAATGTCTGTCATTAATGATAATCTTAATCGGGCGCTTGACCATCTTCATACTTCAAGTGCAGATTTGATTTTTTGTAATCCACCTTATTTTAAAGTGGATTCAGATGAAAGTCATTTAAATGAAAGTAAGCATTATACTTTGGCCCGTCATGAATTGACGACAAATCTGGATGAAATTTTTTCTGTCAGTAAAAAATTACTCAAAACAAACGGACATATTGCCATGGTTCATAGACCAGAGCGTTTTTTAGAAATTGTAGACAAAATGCGTGCTAATAATTTGCAACCTAAATGGATTCAATTTGTTTATCCTAAGGCAAATCAACCAGCAAATATTTTATTGATTGATGCGATTAAAGACGGCAAAGAAGGGGGTGAAATTTTCTTACCGCCTTTGATTGTTCATAATGATGATGGAACTTACACTGATGAAATTGATGAAATTTATTATGGAAAACATTAAAAAAAGTTACTGACAGAAATTTCTGTCAGTAACTTTTTTATTAAATCGCACTTGCTTGCGCCATTAACTTTTCAATGGCTGCATTTTGCACTTCTTCGAGTGTATTAGTGTCTGTAGCAGCGGGCTCTTTAAGGGTTTCTTTTAGTTTGCCACGCGTTGAGACTAAAGAAATGTCAAGATCAGCATTTGTTTTTTCTTTTGTATTAGAAATACTACCAGTCAGTTTTCCAGTCATTTCATGAGATTTTTTATCTACAGTTAATTTAACAGAAAGTTTGCTGATATCAATATTTTTACTTTCTTTGATTAATCGCTCTGTTTGTTCTTTAGGAATAGAATAAGTAGCACTCAAATTATTGATTAAATCATTGAGGTCAATATCTTTACCAGAAAATTCCACAGTCACTTTATTTCCAGATTTGGTGAAATCAGAATTCGGAATCTCTTTATATTGTTTCTCTAAATCAGCTTCACTCATTTTTGAATTTGATTCAAAAAGTTGCTTAAGCGTTGATTCCCAGTTATCTTTAGAAGATTGAACATTTGAATCAAGCGTTTGCGAATCAATCAGCAAATATGATTTATTGAGACTATCAATCATAGCTCCGTAAATTGTAGCCGTATCCTCGGCAGAACTTGGAATTAAATCTTTATTGTTATCATAAAGTGATTTAATGTCTGAACTACTAATATAAAGCCCTTTTTGTGACATCATAAATCCTAAATCATAATCTTTTTTTTCGACTGTCAATTTTCCATCAAGAACTGCAAGTTGGTTAGTCTTATCAAGTCCAATATTAAAATCGAGTCCAGCACCCTTGTTAAAAATCTTGTTGAATTCAGAATTATCTCCACCACCATGAATTTTGAATTCATTAACATCAACTTTTACTTTTTGAGCATTATAGTCTTTAGAATTATTCAAGGCAACTGTATCTGAAATAAAGGCCTTTTTGGCCTCATCAGAGTTTTTAGTTGAGCAAGCAGAAAGGGAAAAAACTGCAAGTGCAGCAAGTCCCAAGGACATCCAACTTTTCTTTTTCATAAACATCTCCAATTGTATTTTATTGATATTCTACTATAAAAAATGTAAAAGTTCAACAACATTTAAGAAATGTTAGAATTAAGATAAAAAAAATACTGATGAAAGCTCTTAGGTTTATCCTAATCTTTTCATCAGCAACTTTTTAATAAATCATATCATAAATTTCAATGGCAACAAGGTCGATATCATCGAACAATGAAGCATCTTTTTGTTTAGGATAACGCAAAGCAAAAGCTTCATCTTCTGGACTGTAACTTACAGTAAGCATTACTTCGCCTTCACGTTCAAAATTATAAGTTTCTTTTGGGTCACCACCTTCAACCAAACGGTTTAAGCGATTCATAATTGCTAACAAATGTGATTTCATTTCTTAAAAATTCCTTTCGGTGTTCTGCAAAGCAAAACTCTGTTTTTATAAAATTGTTTTTTACTTCCAATTGTTTTTCAAAGGGACAGTTCTTAGGATTGACCCCATTAGTCCTGTTCTTTGTCCTTATCTATTTTAACATAACTTTGTAGATTTTTGGCAAGTTTACTGGCTTTTCTGGCAAAATATTTTGCTCGAATTTGTTCTCTTTTAAGTGAACGTTTAACAGTAACTGGCATTTGACGAATGGTATCTTCCATTTTCATTGGAAAACGTTCTGCCTCAATAGACTTAAGATTATTGTATTCAATAATGGTGTCAATATAGAAGAGATAAACTTTTTTAGCAAAATTTTCCGCTGAAATTTCATAAAGTTTCTTTTCAAATTTATCTTTATCAATGGGATGTAAATCACGAATTGCCTTTTTGGTAACTTCAGCTAAATCATCATCACCAATGAAGAGTTGTCCGAATTCATCGTCATTAATTAATTCAGACAAATAAGGATTTTTAGCAGCTAGGACTCTTGTCCCTGCTGCCATTGCTTCAAGATAAGTCAAGCCTTGGGTTTCTGAAGTAGAAGCAGAAATGAAGAAGTCAGCAGCTTTATAATAATAGGCTGTTTTCTCATTTTCAACTGGGCCTGTGAAGACAACTTTATCAGTAAGTTCAAGTTCTTTAACTAATTCTTTAAGATTTTCGGCGTATGGGCCATGACCAACAATTACAAGTTTCACGGGAAACTCTTCTAAAATATATGGTAATGCATGAATCACTGCTTGGATATTTTTTTCAGCCGCAATCCGTGAGAGGCTAAGCAACATGATCTCATTTTCTGCAAGACCAAGCTCGACTCTTAATTTTGCTGTTTCTTCAGGTTTAATGTCATCACGTTTAAAACGGTCAATTTCAATTCCTGTTGGAATGACACGTTTAGGAAGAGTGACACCGTAACTATTGACAGTTTCCAAAACCATTTCGCTTGGACAAATAATCGCTTCAGTTCCACGCAGGAAATTACGAATAATGTATTTAACCATACTTGGACGGATTAAGCGTCCTTTGGCGATGTAGTAAACATAATCTTCATACTTAGTATGTAAGGTATGAATGACAGGGATGCGTAATTGAGCAGCAACCATTTTACCTAAAATTCCCATTCCAAATTCAGTTTGCGTATGGATGATATCTAAATCATATTCTTTAGCAATTAAATAAGCAGCAAAAACACCTTTGAGGACAATTTTACGTTCTGCTAAGCTCACAAAAGGAATGGATTGCAGCCGAATAATATTTCGTTCGTGGTCCACATCAGCATTTGGATCTGTTGTTGTAAAAATGAAAACCTCATGCCCTAATTTTTCAAGCTCTAGGGCCAAAGTGCGAATACTTGTTGCTACTCCACTGATTTGTGGAAAGTAACTATCTGTAAAAAGTCCAACTCTCATAAATAAATTCCCGTTTATATTTCTGTAAATTTTTTATTTTTTTACTGACAAGAATTTTAGTAAGAAAATTTTACTGACAGCTTGGTCAGCAACTACTTTTTCTTTCTGTCAGTAATTTTTAAAAATTAAAGTTCTAAAGTTTGCTGATAAGCATCAGCTAATTGTTGGGCAACTTTTTCAATTGTCCGACTTTCAGCTACTTGATAAGCCTCTTTTGTCTTGTCAACCTTTCCATCTAAAACATCCTGAAGTTGATTGACAAAACCTTCAACATCTGTTGCCATACTTACACAAGTTGAGTCAAGCCAGCCATGATAAACTGGGATGTCTCGAACGACAGTTTTTTGGTGACTAGCAAGTGCTTCAAGAACAACGATTCCTTCAGTTTCTTCTCGAGAAGGGAAAAAGAAGGCATCTGCAGAAGACATGGCTCCTTCAAAAATATCTCCCTTGATATAACCTGGGAAAAGAACATTTTTCGGATGATTTTTCTTAACAATTCGACGAATCCAACCAGGAATAGTCCAAAGATTTTGATAACCAAACCAAATGAAAGTCACATCGGGCATTCTTTCAGCCACTTTAATAAAATCATCTATCCCTTTACGTTTAAAATAAAGGGCAGCTGTCACGACAACTTTTTGTTCAGCTTTTAGTGAAAAATATTCGCGGAAGGCTTGCTCTTTGGCTTCACTTCGAGAATATTTAGTCAAATCAATTCCGTTTGAAATAGGTAAGATTGGACATTTAATTCCGTAAGAACGGAGCAAACTAGCAGAATAATCAGTTGGTGTAATGACTAAATCAGCAGCACGATAAAAGTGCATTAAATATTGTTTAAAGAAAGGAGCAGCAATATTTGAGCCAATAAAGGAATTTTGAAAATCTTCTTTGGTCGAATGACCATGAAAGATTACTTTTTTTCCAGCTTTTTTTGCTTTCTTTAACATTTTCCAACTGCTAAAGCCATAAGTATTTAAATGGAGGATATCGTAATCATCCTCAGGATTTTTTGTCCAGTCAATGCCCATTAAATCAAGGGCGCGTTGTTGATGTTTCATTGCACGACCAATTCCTGAATGACTCAAAAATTGTTCGGCTTCTAAGTAAAGTAAAATTTTCATGCTTAACTTTATTTTACCATAAATCAATAAAAGAAAAATGGAAATTTATTATTTTTAAAAATTTCAGACTTTAGTATGAAAAAAGCCTTCTATTTACAGAAGACTTTTATTAAATTATTAAGTTATTAATTAGAAGAAGATGAACTGCTTGTTTCTAAGTCACTCGTTGATTTAGAAAGTTTAACATCTGCTGTATTTGATTTACCATCACGATAATAAGTAACTTTTACTGTATCGTTGATGTTGTGTGAGTAAAGAGCACTTTGCAAGTCTGTTGAAGAAGTTACTGCTGTATCGCCAACCTTTGTAATTACATCTCCAGCTTTCAAACCAGCTGAGGCAGCAGGAAGTCCAGATTGGACGGAGTAAACAACAACCCCACCTGTTACACTACTTGGTAATTTCAATTGTGAACTGTCATTTGTTGATAATTGTGAAAGGTCAACCATTCGGATACCTAAAGCAGGGCGTGAAATCTTACCATCAGCTTCAAGTTTATTAATGATATTTACGACATCATTAGAAGGAATCGCAAATCCTAAACCTTCGACAGAAGTAGAACCGTCTTCAGTTGTTGTAATTTTACTTTGAGTAATTCCAATAACTTGCCCTTCAATATTAATCAAAGCTCCTCCAGAGTTACCAGGGTTAATGGCAGCATCTGTTTGAATTGCATTGATATTAGTTGTTTGACCATTTTCTTGGGTCAAAGTCACTTGACGGCTTGTTGCAGATAAAATTCCTTCAGTTGCGGTGTTAGCAAATTGACTACCTAAAGGTGAGCCAACGGCAATGGCAGGTTCACCAATTGTTAATTTACTAGAATCAGCGAATGTCGCCACATCTTTGACATGTTCAGAACTGATTTTAAGAACAGCAAGGTCTGTGTATTCATCATAACCAACCACAGAAGCTTTGACTTTTTGTCCACCAGAAAGCAGAACATCAAGTGAGCTATTACCAGCAATAACGTGGTAGTTAGTTACAACGTAGGCATCTCCACCAGATTTTTTGTAGATGACACCAGAGCCTTCACTAGAAAGCTGTAAGCCATCAGTCGATGAACTTGAACCGCTATTTCCACCAAAAATTGAACTGAAGTCACTACTTTGTGAGTTATCTTTTTGATAATTCATAACAGAAACGACAGAATTTGAAACTTTTTTAATTGCAGAGGTAACATCAGTATTGACATTTACCGAAACGTTACTAACCTTTGTACTAGTTGTATTTGAACGACTATTATTTGCCGATTGATTTGTAGTGCTTTGATAGATTGCACTTCCTCCAAGTGCGATGGCTCCGCCCACGACACCTGTTAATAGCAATTTTCCTATATTAGCTTTTGCCATAAATAATTCCTTTCAATTATTACTCTTTGTAGCATTTCTATGATGTAATTATATCTACTCTCACTTAATAATACCTTAATAGTAACAAAAATCAAACTAATATAGTTTCTCCACATTTTTGTGGATAATCTAAAAATTAATGAGGATAAGTGGATATTTTAATAAAGTTTTCCACAGAAAAGTGGAAAAAAGTAAAAAAATGTTGATAAATCATGTTTTCATCTTGTTTTCAATGGGGGAAAAGGGTAAAATTATAAAATAAATTTAAGAATTTATAAATGTTTTTATTCCTGAAAGTGTAAAAGTAATCAAAAAACTGGGGAAAAGTTGTTAATTTTTAAGTAATAAAGTTTTAATTTAGAGAGAAAAATAAAAATGAAGATTAAATTAGTAGTTGTTGGAAAACTTAAAGAAAAGTATTTAAAAGATGGAATTGCTGAATATGTTAAACGAATGGGAACGATGCTGCCACTTGAAATTATTGAGCTAGCGGATGAAAAAATTCCAGATAATGCTTCCGAAAAAGAAGCAGAGGCATTGAAAAAACGTGAAGGTGAGAAAATTTTATCACGGATTCAAGCAGGAGATCAGTTAGCTATTTTAGCCATTCAAGGAAAATTAATGTCATCAGAGGAAGTGGCTGATTTTGTGAAGAAAGCTGAAGTTTACGGAACAGGAAATCTTGTTTTTGTAATTGGAGGTTCTTTAGGACTTTCAAAGGAAGTCTATCAACGAAGTGATTTGCAAATTTCTTTTGGGCGGATGACACTTCCTCATCAACTGATGCGTCTGGTTTTAGTAGAACAAATTTATCGGGCACAAATGATTAATCGAGGTTCGGCTTATCATAAGTAAAAATTTGAAAGGAATGAAATGATTAATATTATAGAAGAGTTTCGCCAACATAAGAATGAAGAAAATGCTGAAAAACAAGCAGCATATTTGCGTCACCAGTTTGAATTTATTGGTTTAAAAACGCCAGAAAGACGTCTTTTGGCAAAAGATTTTCTAAAGGAAAAAAAGGGAGATAAGCAAATTGATTGGGAGCTTGTTTTTGAATTTTGGAATTTGCCTGAGCGTGAATTTCAATATCTGGCTTTAGATTATCTTCATCAAATGAAGAAATGGCTTATTTTTGATGACATGGAAAAGATAAAAAAATTGACTGTCAGTAAATCATGGTGGGATACGGTTGATGCTTTAGATGAATTAGTTGGTCATCTTTTACTGATAGGTCGTAAACAAGCGACCGAAAATGACTCAACTGCTTATGAACAGGTCAAGTCTCTCGTAAAAGAATGGGCTCAAGCCGAAAATTTTTGGCTTCGACGAATTGCAATTGACTGTCAATTAAGCTTTAAAAATCAAACAGATTTAGAATTACTTTCATATAATATTGAAAAAAATCTTTTAGGAAGTTCTTTTGCTGATGAATTTTTTATTACGAAAGCAATAGGTTGGGCTTTGCGAGATTTGGCAAAAACAAATTCTGCTTGGGTCATAAAATTTATTGAAGAACATGAAAATAAAATGGCGAAACTTTCAATTCGAGAAGCAAGTAAACATCTCTAAAGCTTGATTTGACAGAGTTTTCAAACTATGATAGAATAAGAAGAATGTTCGAAAATGAACTTAAATTTGAATAAAACTTATAAAGGAGACAGAAATGTCAGGCTTATCTCTTATTTTTATCGTTGTCGTTATGGGTGGGATGATGTTCTTCATGAACCGTCAACAAAAGAAACAACAATCTAAACGCCAAGAACAATTGGATGCAATGCAACCAGGTTCAGAAATCGTAACAATTGGTGGATTGCACGGAATTCTTTCAAGCATTGATTCAGCAAAAGGAACAATTGAACTTGATTGTGAAGGTGTGATTTTGACTTTCGACCGTGCAGCCGTAAAAACTGTAAAAAGTGGTGTAACACCAGAAACAACTGTTGTTGAAGAAACACCGGCCGAAACAAAAGTGGAAAGCCCAATTGAAGAAAACTAATCTCTTTTCTACATTTAATGAGAAAATAGATTTAATTTATTTTCCTGTCAGTTACTGACAGGATTTTTTTATAAAATATTTTACTGACAGATTTATCTGTCAGTTGATTTTAGCAAATAGAATAACTTATGATTACTGACCAATAAAATTTGAGATACAAATCTATATTAAAATATGGTAAAATGGAAAAGTAATACTGTCTTTTTTGAAAAAAACAGTAGAGAAAGTTTTTGAATAAATTGATAAAGAAAAAAATAAGAAGAAGAGAATTTCTTTCTTAGAGTCTTTGGTGTAAAAAAACTTTAATAACCAAAGAGCATAATGGTGAATTTATGATAAATATTTTTTGCATAAAATTCTCATGTGAGGTACTATGTTTAATAACTTAAAAAATAAAGAGCAAGAAGAATTACTTCCAGAGCATATCGGAATTATCATGGATGGTAATGGACGATGGGCTAAGCAGAAAGGGAAACCACGAATCTTTGGACACAAAGCAGGAATGGATTCGCTAAAAGATGTTGCTGTTCATGGTGCGAGACGTGGCATAAAAGTGATGACCGTTTATGCTTTTTCCACAGAAAATTGGACAAGACCAGTTGATGAAGTGAAATTCATCATGAGTTTACCTATCGATTTTTATAGTAAATATGTTCCAGTTTTAAAAGAAGAAAATATTCAGATTCGGATGATTGGTGAACGCGAAGGTTTGCCAAAAGCAACGTTAGATTCAATTGACCGTGCGGCTCAAGAAACTTCAGAAAATGACGGAATGATTTTGAATTTTGCAATGAATTATGGTGGCCGTCGTGATATTATTTTAGCCATTCAAGAGCTTGCTAAAAGTGGTCAGGATTTAAGTTTACTGACAGAAGAAGAGTTGTCAAAACATCTACAAACTGCTGTTTTGCCTGAAAATCTTCGGGATCCAGACTTGATTATCAGAACATCTGGTGAACAAAGAATGTCTAATTTCTTGACTTGGCAGTCAGCTTATAGTGAATTATATTTTGCGCAAACTGCTTGGCCAGATTTCGATGATAAAGAATTGGACAAGGCTATTTCTGCTTTTCAAAAGCGTGACCGCAGATATGGAGGAGTCAAATAATGATGCAACGAATTATCACAGGAGTAGTTGCGGGAGGAATCTTTTTAGCCCTCTTGCTTCTTGGAGGAGCTTACTTTCAAATTTTAGTCGCTCTGCTTGTTATTATTGCAATGCAAGAGCTATTTAGAATGTATAAATTACAAGTTTTTTCATTTGAAGGAATTTTAGCGACTTTAGCTGCTTTGTCACTTGCTTTGCCAGTCGGTAAACATTGGTTAGGTCTAAATGCTGACGGGGGAGTGATGCTTTTTACACTCTTTTTATTCATGATGTTAACAGGAATGGTCCTTTCAAACGGGAAATATTCTTTTGTTGATGTTGGTTTTCCTTTTCTTTCGGCTTTCTATGTAGGGATTGGTTTTCAAAATTTACTGACAGCACGTCAAACAAGTGTTTATATTGTCTTTTTAGCTCTATTTATCGTTTGGGCGACAGATATCGGGGCCTATGCTTTTGGCCGCTCGCTTAAAGACCGCTTTCCACAAAAACTTTTGCCATCTGTTTCACCAAATAAAACAGTGGTCGGTTCAGTTGGAGGAATTGTTTCAGCCGTTGTTGTTGCCTTAGTCATGTATTTCTTATTTACTAAGGAATTGCCGCAAATTGGCTTTGTGAAACTTGTTATCTTTACAATTATCTTTTCAGTGGTTGGTCAGATTGGTGACCTTGTGGAATCAAGTATTAAACGTCATTTTGGCGTAAAAGATTCAGGTAAAATTTTACCAGGTCATGGTGGAATTCTTGACCGCTTTGACAATTTAATTTTTGTTTTCCCGATTATGCACCTACTTGGACTATTCTAATTTTAAGGAGGAAGTCGATTGATAGAAACACTGATTACTTTTATTATTATCTTTGGTATTATTGTCGCTATCCATGAATATGGCCATCTTTGGTGGGCAAAACGTTCAGGAATTTTAGTGCGTGAATATGCCGTTGGAATGGGCCCGAAAATTTTTGCTCACCAAGCAAAAGATGGGACACTTTACACGATAAGAATTCTTCCACTCGGTGGCTATGTTCGTTTGGCTGGTTGGGGTGATGACAAGACTGAAATCAAAAAAGGACAAGCTGCAAGTCTTGTTGTCAGTAAACCTGAAGTAGTAAATCCAGAAGCTGAAAATTCTGTCAGTAATATCGTCAGAAGAATTAATCTGTCAGAACATGTTGAATTAGAAGAAGCAATTCCAATGTTGATTACTGAATATGATTTTGAAAAAGAACTTTTCATTGAAGGAGAAGTTTTTGGGGAAATCAAACGTTATTCTGTTGATCATGATGCAACAATCATTGAAGAAGATGGAACAGAAGTTCGGATCGCACCACTCGATGTTCAATATCAATCAGCCGGTGTCTTTCATAAAATGTTGACAAACTTCGGTGGTCCTTTGAATAACTTTATTTTAGGAATCATCGCTTTTATCGTTCTAACCTTTGTTCAAGGAGGCGTTCCTTCAACTACTAATGCTATTGGCCAAGTTGAAAAAGGAACACCCGCTTACAATGCAGGCTTAAAAGCTGGTGATAAAATTGAAGCAGTCAATGGAACTAAAACGGCAGATTGGAACAATGTTGTTACTGAAATTTCAGGTTCTAAAGGAAAAGAATTAAAACTTGAAGTTAGCCGTTCAGGCAAATCGGAAACCTTATCAGTTACACCTAAAAAAATGGACGGAAGTTACCGTGTTGGCATTATGCAATCAATGAAAACAGGTTTCTTTGATAAGATTACAGGTGGCTTTGTTCGAGCAGGCCAATCAGCTACAGCAATCTTTAAAGCTTTAGGAAGTTTGATTGCACGACCGAGTCTTGATAAACTTGGCGGCCCAGTTGCTATATATCAACTCAGTGGCCAAGCCGCGAGAGCAGGTTTGCCGACGATTATTAATCTTTTAGCTATGCTTTCAATTAATTTAGGGATTGTCAATCTTTTTCCTATTCCAGTACTTGATGGTGGAAAAATTGTCCTAAATATTATTGAAGCAATTCGTGGCAAAGCACTCTCACAAGAAAAGGAATCAATCATCACAATGGTAGGAGTTGTCTTCATGCTTGTGCTCTTTGTAGCAGTAACATGGAATGATATTCTCCGAGCCTTTGTAAATTAATATATCTATTCGTCTTCTATTTCAAAAGGAAAGAAGCTGAACCAAACTCATAAAGGAAATTTTAAAATTATGAAACAATCAAAAATGCTTATACCAACCCTTCGGGAAATGCCTTCTGATGCCCAGGTTATCAGCCATGCTTTACTTATGCGCGCAGGATATGTTCGTCAAGTTTCAGCAGGAATTTATGCTTACTTGCCATTAGCAAACCGCGTACTTGAAAAGTTGAAAAATATCATGCGTGAAGAGTTTGACGAAATTGGTGCAGTAGAACTTCTTGCCCCAAGTCTTTTGACAGCTGACCTTTGGCGTGAATCTGGCCGTTATGACACATACGGTGAGGATTTATATAAATTAAAAAACCGTGATAATTCTGATTTTATTTTGGGACCAACACATGAAGAAACAATGACTTCTCTTGTCCGTGATGAAATTACTTCATATAAAAAATTACCACTTAATGTTTACCAAATTGCTCCAAAATTCCGTGATGAAAAACGTCCACGTTATGGACTATTGCGCGGTCGTGAGTTCTTGATGAAAGATGGTTATAGCTACCATGCTGACCAAGATTCATTGGACGAGACTTATAATGATTACAAAAAAGCCTACGAAAAAATCTTTGAACGTGCTGGCTTAAACTTTAAACCAATTATTGCCGATGCTGGAGCAATGGGTGGTAAAGATAGTCAAGAATTTATTGCTATTACAGATGATAGAATCAATCTTGAAAAATGGCTCGTTTTGAGTAAAAATATTACATCAATCGAAGAAATTCCAGAATCTGTCCTTTCAGAAATCAAAGAAGAACTTGGCAAATGGTTAATTGCTGGTGAAGATACAATTGTTTACGCTGAAGGTGGTGATTATGCGGCAAATATTGAAATGGCCAGCAGTCAATTTGAACCAAATGTAGCCTATACTGAAGAACTTGAACTTGAAAAAGTAGCGACACCAGGTGCTAAAACAATTGATGAAGTTTCAAAATTCCTTGAAATTGATGAAGAACAAACAGTTAAAACATTGGTTTATCACGCAGATGATGAATTAGTGGTTATTTTGTTAAATGGTAATGACCAACTCAACGAAGTCAAATTGACCAATTATCTTGGAGCATCATTTATTGAAGCTGCCAGTGAAGCAGAAGTTGAAGAAAAATTTGGAGCTCATTTTGGTTCACTTGGACCAATCGGACTTGAAAATGTCAAGATTATTGCTGATCGCAAAGTTGAACAAATTAAAAATGCTGTGGTTGGAGCTAACGTTGATGGTTTCCATTATAAAAATGCGAACTTTGGCCGTGATTTTGAAGTTGAAGAGTTTGTTGATTTACGTACAGTTAATGAAGGTGAAATTTCACCAGATGGCCGTGGAACTTTGAAATTTGCGCGTGGTATCGAAATTGGACATATCTTTAAATTAGGAACTCGCTATACAGAAGCGATGAATGCCAATATTCTTGATGCGAATGGTCGTTCAATTCCAATGCTCATGGGTTGTTACGGAATCGGTGTAAGTCGTTTGCTTTCAGCTATTTTGGAACAATTTGCTCGTATCTATGTTGAAAAAACGCCAAGAGAAGAATTTAAATTTAGCTGGTCAATTAATTTCCCTAAAGAATTAGCACCATTTGATATTCATCTTGTTCCAGTTAATGTTAAAGATGAAGCAGCAATGGAATTGACTTCTGAACTTGAAGAAAAATTGCGTGGCAAAGGTTATCAGGTCTTAGTAGATGACCGTAATGAACGTGCAGGTGTTAAATTTGCTGACAGCGATTTGATTGGTTTGCCAGTTCGTGTGACAATCGGTAAAAAAGCTGCTGAGGGTGTTGTTGAAGTTAAAATTCGTGCGACAGGTGAAGTTGTTGAAATTAATAAAGATGAACTTGTCAATACCATTGAAATTTTAAGTAAATAATAAAAGAGATTTACTATGAAAATTGTTATTGTTGGAAGCTCCCACGCCGGAATTTGTGCCGGATTACGGGCGCTTGAAGAATACCCAGAAGCCGAAATTACGCTTTATGATAAGCGTAATCAGGTTTCTTTTGTTTCTCAAGGAATTATTTCTTATCTGGCGGGTCAAAAATCTGTCCTTAATCAATCTAGTTATTCTTCGGTAGAAGAACTAAAAGCTGCTGGTTTAAACATGCAAATGGAAACGGTGGTTGAAGAGATTGATACCAAAAATAAACGGCTATTTTATCGGAGAGTCAATTCCAAAAAGACGAAACTCGCTCTCTATGATAAATTGATTTTTGCTACGGGTTCTTATCCGGCAATGACCTCTGTTCCTTTTGATAAAAAAAGCAAACTTTACTTTTTAAAAAGTATAGATGATGCAATAAAAACAGATGAATTTCTGAAAACAGCCAAAAATATTGCAGTAATTGGTGGTGGAATGACCGGAGTTGAAGTTGCTCGGATTACCCAAGAAAGAGGAATTCAGACAACACTCATTCATCGCAATAAAAATCTTTTAAACGAATATCTTGATGAACCAGCAAGTCATTTATTGGAAAGTTGGATGAATGCAGAGGGAACGCGTCTTCTATTAAATACAGAAGTGACAGAAATTGGGTTTGGCGAAGAAAATACAGTCATTCAAACAGCAAATGGTCAGAAAATTTCTGTTGATGGAGTAATCTTTACGATTGGTTTTCGGCCTAATTCTTATCTTCTGAATCAACAAGTTGAGTTAGGAGATAGCGGAGCGGTTATTGTTGATGAATACATGCAAACCACTTGTCCAGATGTTTTTGCTGTCGGAGATGTTTCAACGACTTATGTTAATTTGTTGGAAAAAAGCTATTATCTGCCACATGCTTCGGATGCTGTTCGCGATGGTGAAATTGCGGCGATTAATTTACTTGCTCCTCGCCAAAAAATTAATAGTAGTCAGGGAACTTATCATGTTCCAATGAATAATTTAGTGATGGCTATGACTGGGATTACAATAAGACAGGCAGTTGATGCTGGTTATGATGCAGATGCGGTTCATTTACTAAATGAACACTTAGACGGACATTCACCAAGTAACATTTGGATGATTTATGAAAGACGCACTCATCAAATTCTTGGTTTACAATGTATTGGAAAAACGAGCGATATGGCAGAGTACGTCAATATTTTCTCACTTGCGATTCAACAAGAATTAAAAATTGAGGATATTGAGTTCACAGACTTTTATTTTGAACATGGCTATAAAGACCCTCGGGGTCTCAATCGCATATTAGCTCGACTAGTAAGGGAGAATGAAAGGTAGATTGTGTGGAAACGACTAATAAAGAGATAGTTTATTGTCAAAAAGTGCTTCACTTGCTTGAGGATTTGCAGAAAGTTCAACAAAGTATTGAATTTTTTGCTGAACACTCTGATAAGCAAAAAATTCATACTCATCAAAGTCTATCATTGATTTTAAAATTCGCAGTTCTTCTTTTTATTTTAGGAGTAGGAATATTTTTAAAGTTGTCATTAGTTCTTTTGTTGGTGATTTCAGTTGTCTATTTATTCATTTTTTGTCTTTTGTTCAGATATGATTCCAAAAAATTTAAAGAAAAATTAGCTTTAGAGGGTAAAAGTTCTCTAAAAACGAAATCTTTAAATGCTGATTTGAACAAACTTAAAGAAGATGAAGAACAAATTCAGACAGAATTAAATCATTTTCGACGAATTCCCACACAATTTAAAACAATAGAAGTTGTCAGTCATATGATTCGCTATATGAAACGTGGCGAAGCACAGACAGTAGAAGAAGCACTCTATTTTTGGGAAATGGATGAAGAAAATCGCTCAACTGGTAAATAGTTTTACTGACAGCTCTGTCGGTAACTATTAATTTTAAAATAAAATAACTGACAGTTTTGTCAGTTATTTTATTCTTAAAAAAGTATGAAAAGCAACATTTTTTTATGCTATAATGAGAAATGAAATTCTATTTGCTAAGGATAGAAAAAATAAGATAAAGGGTCAAAAAAACATGGAAAATCTGTTTGAAAAATTGATGGAACAAATCAAAATGCCACCAAATTTGCGTCGTTCTAGCCAATTTGAGCATGCTGATATTGAAAATGTTGAAGTACACACGGCAAGTAAGCTCTGGCACTTTCAGTTAATTTTTGATGAGATTTTACCAATTGATACATATAAATTACTGACAGAACTGACAGAAACTGCTTTTTCGACAATTGCTCGTACAGAAATTTCTGTCAGCAGTCGAAATCAAAATATTGATGAGCAAAATCTGAATGATTATTATCAATATGCACTTACACTTCCAGAATTATGCGATTCTGCTTTTTCAAGTATTTTTAAGAAATATCATCTTGAAAAGGAAGAAGAAAAAATTCACTTAATGGTGGAAGATAATCCGCAAATGGATTTTTTTGTGGAAAAATATTTTCCAATTCTAGAGGAAAAATTTAAGTCTTTCGGTTTTGGAGAATTAAGAATAACCCCTCTAGTTGACCAGGAGCTGACAGAAACGCAAGCAGCTGCTCACGCTGAAAAAGTTGCGGCTCGCTTGGCGGCTCAAACTGCAGAACAAGCCCAAATTTCTGAAATCAAAAAACAACGTTCAGAAGAACGGGAAAGCAAAAATACCAGAGAAGTAAAACCAGAATTTGTGGAAACAGCACTTTCTGACGGCATTTTCTTTGGCCGAAAAATCAGTGGACAAAGTCCAATTACCAGCATGTCTTTTATTGCTGGAGAAGGTTTTGGCGTTATTTTTGAGGGACTTGTTTTTGAAGCCGCACACCGTGAGTTTACGGGAAAAGAATCAGGCAAAGTCAACCATATTTTAGAATTAAAAATGGCTGATGAAACTTCAACTTTTATGATTTCAAAATGGGGTCGTAAGGATGAAGAAATTGCTCAATTTGACCAAATTGTCAATACTGTCAAAGCTATGAATGAAAAAATTATAGCTGACCGTACTGATGGAGAAGATAATTTTACTGACAGCTTATCTGATGCTCTTTGGCTGCGTGTACAAGGAAATATTGAACACGACAAATACAAAGATGATTTGGTAATGACCGCTAATGCGGTTGTGGAAATTAAACCTAAACCAACCATTGACCGTGTTGCTCTTCAAATCAAAGCTGTAAAATCAGATAAAATTCAATTAGGTCGCGAAATCAAAAATAATGAACCTGTCACTCCGATGCGTTCTGTCAGTGAATTTTCGACTAACGGACCGGTTGTTTTTGAAGGATACGTCTTTAAAGGCGAACTCCGTGAAATTAAATCACGTAAAACAGGAAATATTAGCTACCTTCTTGAATTTGAGATGACTGATTACACTTCAAGTTTTTATGTTCAGAAATGGCTACGTGGCGAAGAAGAAATTCAGTTAGCCAAACAAATTAAAGCGGGACTATGGTGTCGAGTCCGCGGGAATGTTCAACGGGACAATTTCAAAAATGATTTAGTCCTACAATTGACTGATTTGATTGAAATTCCGACACAAAATGTTCGTGAAGACAAATCAGATGAAAAACGTGTTGAATTTCACGCGCATACTAATATGAGTCAAATGGACGCCATTCCTTCTGCTTCTAGTTTGGTTGCTCAGGCTGCTAAATGGGGACATAAAGCTATTGCAATTACTGACCATGGTGGTTTGCAATCTTTCCCTGAAGCTCACTCGGCTGGAAAGAAGAATGGCATCAAGATTATCTATGGCGTCGAAGCCAATCTTGTTGAAGATAAAATTCCGATTGTTTACAATGAAACTGACGTTGATATGTATGAATCAACTTATGTTGTATTCGACGTAGAAACAACAGGACTTTCGGCAGTTCATAATGATTTGATTCAGATTGCGGCAACAAAAATGCACAAAGGAAATCCAATTGATGAATTTGATGAATTTATCAATCCAGGATATCGTTTGAGCGAATTTACAACAGAATTAACCGGAATTACAGATGACCATGTCAAAAATGCCAAACCATTATATGAAGTTCTAACAAAATTCCAAAAGTTTTGTGAAGGAACAATTCTTGTTGCCCACAATGCAACATTTGACGTGGGCTTCATGAATATGAATTATTCACGAAATGGTCTGCCGGTTATCACGCAACCAGTGGTTGATACCCTTGAATTTGCCCGTAATCTCTACCCAGAAATGAAACGTTTTGGTTTGGGTCAATTGACTAAGAAATTCCAAATCGGACTTGAACATCACCATATGGCCAACTTTGATGCGGAAGCAACCGGACGTTTGCTCTTTGTATTTTTGGAAGAATTACGTACTAGAAATACAGGATGGACAAGTCTTTTAGAACTTAATGACAAATTGGTCAGTGAAGATTCTTATAAAAAAGTTCGTCCAAAACACGTGACTTTATATGCCAAGACACAAGAAGGTTTAAAAAATCTCTTTAAAATTGTTAGTTTTGGGAATGTTAAATATTATGCTGGTCTTCCTCGGGTTCCACGTTCTGTTTTAGAAGCCAACCGCGAAGGATTGTTGGTCGGTTCGGCCTGCGAAATTGGTGAAGTTTTTGATGCAGCAATCAATAAAACATTTGAAGAAACGCTTGAAATTGCCAAGTTTTATGATTTTATCGAAGTATTTCCACCAGCTCTTTATCGTTCACTTGTTGTTGGTGGTTCTTTCAAATCAGAAAAAGAATTGGAACAAACGCTTAAAGATTTGATAAAAATTGGTAAGACTTTAGGCAAGCCAGTTCTGGCCACAGGTAATTTACATTATTTGAATCCAGAAGATGCTATTTATCGAGAAATTATTGTTCGCTCACTTGGTCTTGGAGCTGAAATTAACTGGACTCAAGGACATGGGGAACATGCCAAACCTCTTCCATTACCCGAAGCTCATTTTAGAACAACTGATGAAATGCTTGAAGCCTTTAGTTTTCTTGATGAGAAGACCGCGCGTGAAATTGTCATTGACAATACGCAAAAGATGGCGGATGAATTTGATGTATTGACTCCAGTTCGGGATGATTTATATACACCTAAGATGGTTTTTGATGGAGGAGAAACTTCCGAGGAACGGATTGTTCGCTTAACTTATGAAAAAGCACATGAATGGTATGGTAATCCATTGCCAGATATTATTGACGCACGACTTGAAAAAGAACTTCGATCGATTTTAGGAAATGGTTTCTCAGTTGTTTATATTATTTCACAAGAACTTGTAAAACGTTCTAATGACCGAGGCTATATCGTTGGTTCACGGGGTTCTGTTGGTTCATCACTTGTTGCGACAATGATTGGGATTACCGAAGTAAATCCTTTGGCTCCACATTATCGTTGCCCAGAATGTCAATATTTTGAATGCTATGATGATGGATCTTTCGGTTCTGGTTATGACATGCCAGATAAAAATTGCCCTAAATGTGATCATAAACTAATCAAAGATGGACATGATATTCCTTTTGAAACTTTCTTAGGTTTCAAGGGAGACAAAGTTCCCGATATCGATTTGAACTTCTCTGGGGATGATCAACCCCTTGCTCACTTGGACGTTCGAGATATCTTTGGTGAAGATTATGCCTTTCGAGCAGGAACAATTGGTACGGTTGCTGAAAAAACAGCCTTTGGTTTTGTCAAAGGATATGAACGTGATTATGATCAATTTTATGGAAATGCAGAAATTGATCGCTTAGCTGCTGGATCAACTGGTGTTAAACGAACGACAGGACAGCACCCAGGTGGGATTATCGTTATTCCAAATTATATGGATGTTTATGATTTTTCTCCTGTTCAATTTCCAGCCGATGATGTTAATGCCGAATGGCAAACGACTCACTTTGATTTCCATGCGATTCATGACAATATCTTGAAACTTGATATACTTGGGCATGATGATCCCACGATGATTAGAAAATTGCAAAGTCTCTCTGGGATTGTTCCTCAAGATATTCCAATGGATGACCCTGGGGTGATGAAGCTTTTCACTGGGACAGAATCTTTGGGCTTAACTGAAGAACAATTAGGGGTAAAATTAGGAACTTTGGGAATCCCTGAAATGGGAACTTTCACCTCAATGAACATGATTGCCGAAGCCAAACCTAAAAACTTCGCAGATTTACTCCAAATTTCTGGACTTTCACACGGGACGGACGTTTGGTCAGGAAATGCTCAAGATTTAATTCGTTCAGGGATTGCCGACTTATCAAGCGTTATTGGCTGTCGGGATGATATCATGGTTTATCTTATTCATAAGGGGCTAGAAAACGGTCTTGCTTTTACAATTATGGAACGGGTGCGTAAGGGAATGTGGAATAAAATTCCCGCCGAAGAACGTGAAAAATATGTAGAAGCTATGCGAGAACATGATGTTCCTGAATGGTATATTGAGTCTTGTTCAAAGATTAAATATATGTTCCCTAAAGCCCATGCGGCAGCCTATATTATGATGGCTTTACGGGTAGCTTATTTCAAAGTTCATCATCCAATATTTTATTATTGTGCATGGTTCTCTATTAGAGCAACTGCCTTTGATATTGGGGTAATGGGAGCAGGTCTTGAAGCAGTCAAAGCCAAAATGAAAGAAATTAAAGATAAAGGTTTCGATGCAACAAATGTTGAAACTAACCTTTATACGACTTTAGAGCTTTGTAATGAAATGTTAGAGCGTGGTTTTACTTTTGGTAAAATTGACCTTTATCGCTCAGAGGCTACTGAGTTTGTTATTGATGGTGATACTTTAATTCCGCCATTTGTAACAATGGACGGCTTGGGTGAAAACGTAGCAAAACAAATCGTTGCAGCGCGAGCTGAAGGTGAATTTTTAAGTAAAATGGAACTTCGTAAGCGTGGTGGTGTTTCACAAACGATTATTGAAAACATGACCAATATGGGTGTTCTTGAAGGAATGCCTGATGATAATCAATTAAGTCTATTTGATGATTTCTTTTGATAAATCTAATATTAAAAATAGAGAAAAGGAGGCTTTAAGCCTCCTTTTTTTGATTATTAATAAAAATAAAAAATTTTTTCCGAGATTTCAGAAAAAGCCTTTTTGGGTATTTTGATTTGATATAATCAGTTTAGAAAACAAGAAATAATTCATGGATCATGAGTGTCGCTCACTCAGAATGATATAAGGAGGATTAAAAATCTTGGAAGAAAAAAACTTCGCTATAACAGCGATGCAAACTCTCTACTGACTTGCATCGCATTTCAAAAAGGAGAGCAAAATTATGTCAAATTTTAAAAAAAATCTGATCCTTTCAAGTCTAGCAATTCTACTTGTAGCGGGTGGAGGTTTTGGACTTGGCCAATCTATACACAATAATATTTCATCGCAAAAAGTTGAAGTAAAGAATGTAAGTCAAAGAATAAGTTATTCTGGCGATCTTGATTTGATGACTGTAAGTCAACCGACTAAGCCAGTAACAGCTACTGGTCAGATTAGTCAAGCCTTTATTAATCGCTTTAATAATGATATTGTTTTAGATTCAAAAACTGGTCAATTTGTGATTAATCAAAAATTATTACCAGTAAATGCAACAAATATTGAATTAGGGACACTCAATACATTAGTTGCACAATCTAATTCTCAATTGAAACAAATCGTGCAAAAATCTCCAAAATCTCATACTGTCCAAGTTGGAAATTCTGTTGTTGTGGCTAATAGTATCACAGATGCTCAACAGGCTTCTCAACAAAACGATTTAACGACTACATCGAACTATCATTATGGTTCAACTTACCTGCACGTTTACTGGTATGGATTTAGAATAGGGATGAACAGGTCAGATATCCAATTGGCTGTGGGAGCAGGCTTGGTTATTGCTGGGGTTTATGTTCCTGTTAGAGCTGCACAAGCAGCTTTAGGAGTTCTTGGACTAACTGTAGGTCGATTTATACCAGGTGGTGTTGTCTTTAATTCATCACCGCAGTTTGCACCACTTGTGGGTTCTAGAGCAGTAGTATGGGGGGTACAATGGCAATGAAAATAAATGGCTACAAAATTATAATGACTTCTATGGTAGTCATAGCAGTTATTTTGCAAATATTTTTTCACTTAAATCCTATTGCCAGCATCATAATCAAAGTACTTCTCGGAGTTGTGATTTTTAGTGCAATTAGTAGAATCATTTTAGATAATAAAAATAAAGATAAATAAGGATGATAAATAATTTAATAAAAATAATAGGTGTTTCATCTTTCTTATTGCTTTTGACACTGATACTGTTGATTATGGGTCTCGTAATGTTTATTCGTTTAAAAAAGGATAAAAGAGGGAGTTGAGGTCGGTTTGGTATCGGAAAAAGGTATAAAACATTTGATTTTAATAAGAGGTTAAAGGTTGAATTATGAAAATCCTAAGAAATAAAAGTCGAAAAATTTTCGGCTTTTTTGTTACATTAACTGATTATTTGCGTATAGTCTAGTATGATACCAAAAATGGCAAAAGAATTAATTCAAAGAGCAATTGATAGAGGTGTATCAGATATTTATCTGATTGCTTCAAAAGAAAAGTATAAACTTTATTTTCGACAAATGACAGCGCGTGTTCTGGTAGAAGAAATTGGGTTAGAAGTTGGCTTAGCACTACTTACTCACTTTAAGTTTCTGGCTGGGATGAATACAGGAGAACGCAGACGAGTTCAATTGGGAGCTTGTTGGTATGAATTAGAGGAAAGTAATGCAAAACGTTTGCGTCTTTCGACAGTGGGGGATTTCGAGGGTAATGAATCTTTAGTAATACGTCTCTTGCATGATCAAAACAAAAAACTTGATTTTTGGTTTGATGAAGAGCTAGAGAATTATGATTGTAAAAGAGGATTGCATCTCTTTGCCGGTCCAGTAGGCTCGGGCAAAACATCATTAATGTTTGATTTAGCTCGTCGTCATTTTACAGATTTACAAGTTATCACTATTGAAGAACCCGTTGAGTTGATTGATTCCGATTTTATTCAGTTACAAGTCAACGAAGTCATTGGTAATAGTTATGATGAATTAATTAAATTATCACTGAGGCATCGCCCAGATTTGTTAATCGTTGGTGAAATTCGTGATAAATTGACCGCTCAAGCAGTTTTACGGGCTAGTTTGACAGGTTATACAGTGTTTTCAACCGTTCATGCCGCTTCTGTTAGAGGTGTCATTCAGAGATTATCAGAGCTGGGTTTAAGTCATTGGGAAATAAAAAATGCTTTATCAAGTGTTGTTTATCAGCGTTTAATAGCTGGGAAAGGAGTATTAGACATTGCCAAAAACGAATTTGAGTCTTGGTCATCAGAAAATTGGAATAAAAAAATTGATCAGCTACTTACAAATGGATATCTCACACCTACTGAAGCCAAGAGGGAAAAAATTAAGACTGATTAAACAAGCCAAACTTATCCAACTGATGGGAAATCTTTTGAATAGTGGATTTAATTTAGGAGAAGTGATAAATTTCTTATCTTTATCAAAACTTGTGGAAAAAGAATTTACATTGAAAATGAAAGAAGGTCTCGCTTCTGGTCAAGCTTTATCAGAGCTTTTAGAAAGTCTTTCATTTTCTAAAAATGTGGTGACACAACTTGCTTTGGTAGAAGTGCATGGTAACTTGTCAGGGACGATGCAATTAGTTGAACTTCATCTAAAAAAACAGCTTAAAGTTAAAAATAAATTAGTGGAAGTTGCTACTTATCCAATATTGTTATTAATTTTTCTGGTTGGAATTATGTGGGGCTTAAAAAATTATTTACTACCACAACTCAATGGTGGCAGTAACTTTGCTACTCTATTGATTAATCATTTACCCTTAGTATTTTTTTCGTTTGGAGCTTTTATATTTTTACTGACAGCTTTGTCAGTAACTCTTTTTAAACGAAAATCAGCAATAATGAATTTTACATTTCTTGTTAAATTACCTCTGGTTCATTCTTTCATCCGTTTATATTTAACAGCTTACTTTGCAAGAGAATGGGGAAATCTAATTACTCAAGGTGTTGAGTTACGTCAAATTATTAACTTGATGAAAAAACAAAAAAGTCGAATTTTTTCAGAAGTTGGCAAGAATCTTGATTTAGAATTGAATGCTGGTCGGTCTTTTGAACAAGCTGTCAGTAAACTTGCACTTTTTTTACCCGAGCTCTCATTAATGATTGAATATGGAGCTATTAAAGATAAATTAGGCTTAGAGCTTTCGCTTTATGCGGATGAATGTTGGGAACAATTTTTTACAAAGATAGATCGTTTAATGCAACTAATCCAACCTCTTGTTTTTATTTTCGTAGCATTGATGATTATTTTGCTATATGCAGCCATGTTACTCCCTATCTATTCAAATATGGGTTCGGGAATATAGAAAGGATGAAAAAATGGAAAGAACAAAGAAGTTTATTTTAAAAAAAATACAAAAAATATTTTTATTCGTTAAAATTTGTGAAAAAAAATGCCGTCAGAAAGAGCTAAGAGCTTTTACTTTGATAGAGATGTTAATTGTTCTGGCCATTATCAGTATTTTAATTTTACTATTTGTCCCAAATTTAATTAAAGAAAAATCACAAGTGCAAAAAACAGGAGAGGCAGCAGTTGTAAAAGTAGTTGAAAGTCAAGCCCAACTTTATGAATTAGATCATGATGATGAGAAGCCGACTCTGTCAGAATTGCTCAGCGCTGGGATGATTACTCAAAAACAAATTTCTGCTTACGATAATTACTATGATCAGAATAAAAATGAAGAACGAAATTTTAATGACTAGAGCATTTACTTTACTAGAGTCTCTTCTAGTTTTGTTGATTATTTCTTTTATCACAACTCTTTTTTCTTTAGAAATAATACAAACAGTCCATCTTTTTAAGGGAGAATTGTTTGTTCTTCAATTTGAAAATTTCTATAAAAGGAGTCAAGAAGATGCTGCACTGCTTCAAAAATCTGAAAGTTTAGTTGCTAAAAATCAAGAATTAATCTGTGAAGATAGAAGTATCACAATTCCAAAGGAGGTAGCAGTTAAAGATTTTACAGTTAAATTTGATGATAAGGGAGAGAATTCTAGCTTACAAAAACTCACAATTTCTTTACCTTACGAAAAAAAGTTCATCACTTATCAATTGGAGATAGGCAGTGGAAAATTTAAAAAGAAAATCAGTTAAGGCATATTTGCTTTTGGAAAGTTTAATTAGTATAGCTCTACTCGCTTTTCTAGTCAGCTTTATCGTAAGTTCTCTTGTGCAAGTAAGACAAAAAGATACGGAAGAAAATCAAAAGATTGAAGCTTTAAACGTGGCACAAATGGCGATTGAAAGTCACTTAACAGAATTATCAATCAACGGTTCCGATATAAAGATAAAAGAAAACCAAAATTTACTGATTATTAGTAATCATGGAAAGGAAATTATGCGACTTGAACTTCAAAATTAAAGCATTTACCTTGTTGGAGTGTTTGGTGGCACTTCTTGCAATTTCTGGTTCAGTCCTTGTCATCTCAGGTTTAACAAAGATGTTGAAAGAACAAGTGGCGATTAGTCAAAGTGATAGCATAAAAGAATGGCAAATTTTCTGTCAGCAAATGCGTTTTGAACTCTCAGGAACAAAATTAGATAGGGTAGAACAGAATTTTCTGTATGTAACTAAAGATAAAAAACTAAGGTTTGGTTTTATGAGTGATGATTTCCGGAAGACTGATGACAAAGGTCAGGGTTATCAGCCAATGCTTTATGATATAAAAGCGGCTAAGATTCAAGCTACTAAAAACTTAATAACCATAAGAATTGATTTTAATCAAGGAGGTGAAAGAACATTTATTTATCAATTTCCGGAAGATACGTAAGAGGAGGAATACTTCTATATACGCTAGTCTTATTATTGATGTTTTCAATGTTTCTTCAGTTCTATTTGCAAAGGCAAATAGATGATGCTCGACAATTAAGAAGTGAAAAGGAGCAGTTAACAGCTGAATTAATGGTGTCAGTAGCTTTAAAGACTGATTTAAAATCTCAAGGTCAAATTCATTTTGATTCAGGGGATTTGTCCTACAATTTACTGACAGATTCGTCAGCCAGTTCAAAAATTACTGACCATTCAAGTGATGAAAAAACTTATCAATTTAGTATCCATCTAAAAGATGGCGCAAACTTTCAAATAAAAAATTAAAAAATAACGTTAACTGGTTGACATTATTTTTTCTTTGCTATATAATTAACCAGTAAACTAATTATGGAGGACGAAATACGATGAGTTTAGCAAATCAAATCGACCAGTTTCTTGGGACAATCATGCAATTTGCAGAAAATAAGCATGAAATATTACTTGGTAAGTGCGAAAGTGATGTGAAACTAACGAGCACACAAGAACATATTTTAATGCTTTTGGCAGAACAAATATCGACAAATGCTAAAATTGCCGAAAAACTAAAGATTTCTCCAGCAGCAGTAACTAAAGCTCTAAAGAAATTACAAGAGCAAGAACTAATTAAATCAGGTCGAGCCACAAATGACGAACGCGTGGTCCTTTGGAGCTTGACTGAAAAAGCGGTTCCGGTTGCTAAGGAGCATGCTACTCATCACGAGAAAACTCTGAGTACTTACCAGGAATTAGGGAACAAATTTACTGACGAAGAACAAGAAGTGATAAGTAAATTCTTATCAGCACTTACGGAGGAATTTCAATGAAAAAGATATTGATGTTACTTGCTATTCCAGCAGTTTTACTCTTGGCAGGTTGTCAAAAATCAGCCAGTAAGCCAGAAGTTGTCACGACTTTTGAGCCAATGTATGAGTTTACGAAGGCAATTGTTGGTGACAAAGTCGATGTCGAAAATATTGTCCCTGCTAATCAGGAAGTTCATGAATTTGAACCAAGTGCAAAGCAAGTTGCGACAATGACAAATGCTGAAGCTATTGTTTACAATTCTAATGACCTTGAAAAATGGGCCAAAAAAGTAAATAATAAAGGGATTAAAATCGAAGCCAGCAAGGATGTTGATAAGATATCTGGTGACCCTCATACTTGGATTAGTCCAAAGCAAGCAATTATTGAAGTTAATACCATTGCCTCTGAGCTTGGGAAAAAATTCCCAGATGATAAAGCAACTTTTGAAAAAAATGCAGCGAGTTATGTTGCTAAATTGAAAAAGCTAGACAGTGAATTTGATACTTTGAAAGATGCTAAACAAAAAACATTTATTACACAACATGAAGCTTTTGCTTATCTAAGTCGTGATTATGGTTTGAAAGAAATTGCGATTGCTGGATTGGATCCAGAAGTAGAACCTTCAGCATCAACGCTAGCTAATTTAAAAGTTGAAATGGAAAAAGCAGGACTAAAAAATGTTTATTTTGAAGGAAATGCTAACAGTAAAATTGCTGAGACTTTAGCAAAATCAGTAGGGGCAAACCTTATTGGTATCAATACTGTTGAAGGATTATCTGACGAGCAGAAAAAAAATGGTGACAATTATCTCACATTGATGCAAGATAATTTGACTGCTTTAAAGAAAACTATCAAGTGAGTTTAAGGAAAAATTAAGATGAAGGATTTATAATGAATTTCTTCCAAAAAATCTTTTCATAAAACTCCTTGAAACTCTCGTTCTCATGAACGGGAGTTTCGTGTTTTTGAAATAAAAATAGATTAATAAGAAAAACACCGAAATAAGAATTACTATTAGAGATATAAAGAGAAAAAATGAGATATATCAATGTTGAAAACTTGACTTTCTATTATGATAGAGAGCCAGTTTTAGAAAATATCAGCTATCATGTTGATTCCGGTGAATTTGTCACATTAACAGGTGAGAATGGTGCTGCCAAATCAACTCTTATAAAAACAACTTTGGGAATTTTAAAACCTAAAAAAGGTAAAATAAAAATTTCTCCCAAAAATAACCGAGGAGAAAAATTAAGAATTGCTTATCTTCCTCAGCAAGTTGCAAGTTTTAATGCTGGTTTTCCAAGTTCGGTTCATGAATTTGTTATGAGCGGACGCTATCCGAGACAAGGTTGGTTTAAAAAAATGACAGCTCACGACTCAGAACACGTTAAGGCAGCCCTTGACTCAGTAGGAATGTGGGACTACAGAAATAAGCGTATTGGTGAACTCTCTGGAGGGCAAAAGCAAAGAATTGCTATTGCAAGAATGTTTGCTAGTGATCCTGACTTATTTATTCTTGATGAGCCAACAACAGGAATGGATGATGTATCAAGTAGTGACTTTTATGAATTGATGCACCATGCGGCTCATAAACATGGAAAATCTGTTTTAATGGTCACTCATGATCCAGAAGAAGTGAAAGATTATGCTGACCGAAATATCCATTTATTGAAAGATAAAAATGGGAAATTTGCTTGCTTTGATTTGCATACAGACCGCGATAGAGTAGCTCAAGAAAAGCAACAAGAATTAAAGGAGGAAACTGATGTTTGAATTATTTCAGTATGATTTTATGCGAAACGCTCTTTTAGCAGCAACCGCTATTTCAATATTTTCTCCCTTGCTTGGTGTGTTTCTTGTACTACGTAGACAGAGTTTAATGTCAGATACATTATCACATGTTTCATTAGCCGGTGTCGCTTTTGGGGTTCTCTTAAGTTGGAATCCAACGATTACAACTTTAATTACAGTTGTAATTGCGGCTGTTTTTCTAGAGTATTTAAGAACAATTTATCATAACTATATGGAAATTGCGACGGCCATTTTGATGTCAGCAGGGCTTGCCATTGCCCTTTTGATTTTGAATTCCTCAAAAGGAGCAACAAGTGTTAGTTTGGAGCAATATTTATTTGGCTCAATTATCACAATTTCCTTATCGCAAGTGATTATGCTTTTTGTTTTAGCAGCAGTTGTTTTGCTTGGATTTATTCTCTTTTTACGTCCGCTTTACGTGATGACTTTTGATGAAGATACAGCTTTTGTTGATGGACTTCCTGTTCGATGGATTTCGATTGCATTTAATATTGTCACGGGGGTTGCTATTGCCCTGATGATTCCTGCAGCGGGGGCTTTACTTGTTTCGGCAATTATGGTTTTACCTGCTTCAATTGCGATGCGTCTAGGCAAATCTTTTAAAGCTGTGTTGTTTATCTCGGTTATTGTAAGTTTTATTGGTTTAAATGCTGGCTTGATTGCCTCTTACTATATGGATGCTCCAGCATCTGCCGCAATTACTTTAATTTTCATCGTCCTTTTCTTGGTAACTTCAAGTTTAAAACGATTGATTCGAGCCTAAGAAATAAATAAAAAGAAGTGGTAAAAATCACTTCTTTTTATTTTGTTTTATTTAAAATGTCAATGAAACTAGTACTAATTGCTGAAATTTCTAAAATTTTATTTTCAAACGGATGGGGAATAATAATTTTATCAGCATGAAGCATCATTCTCTCCTGTGATTTTTGACCATACAAAGCATCACCAATGATAGGATGATTTAATGAAGATAAATGGACACGTATTTGGTGAGTTCTTCCAGTATCTAAGGTACATTTAACAAGAGTTTTGTCAGTAAATTTTTTGATAATCTCAACATGAGTCACTGCTTTTTGACCATTTGCGGAAAGGATTCGTTTATTTTTATCATGGCGATTTTGACCAATGGCCCGATCAATGGTAAATTGATTTTCTGGGAAATGACCTTTGACTAGTGCCAAGTATTCACGATGAATTTTATTTTCTTCAAACATTTTACCAAGAATAGGGAGAACAAATTGATTTTTTGCAAATAAAACAACACCAGATGTTGCTTGGTCCAGGCGATGAACAACAAAAACTTCCTGATTGATTGCCGCTGCAACATGATTTTGTAAGGCTAATTCATCAGCCATATTTCCGTGGGTCTTCATTCCTTCAGGTTTATTGACAACAATCAAATGTTCATCTTCATAAAGGAGGTCAACTAAATTTGCTGAACCGAATTTTAGAGATAAATCAGAGAAATCCTCATTATCAAAAATAAGAGTGATTTTATCTCCAGCATGGACGAGCTGATTTTCGTTAATAAGCTTGTTATTGACTAAGCAATGTTTTTTCATTCTTAGAAAGTGTCTTTGTTTACGAGGAATGAACCAAGTTTTTTCGAGTAAATCAGAGACGGACTGTTCTATAAAATTTTCGGGTAAAATGAAGTTATATTCCATATTCATATTATACTATAAGTTTTTATTTGGCCCAAAAATATAAGAAACTAAAAGGGTGACAGCATCGGGATTATCAAGAGAATTACTTTTCAATTAACTCTAGGTTTGTTATAATCAAAGTATCTTCTTAAAAATACGTAATAAAGATAACTCAAAATGTAAAAAATAATAAATATTATGAGTGAATTATAGAAAGAGAAAGAAATGCTAACAAAAAAATTTAAAGAAACATTAAAATATGAAGGGTCAGTTTCCCTCACTTCATGGGGAGCAGAGAAAAGTCCTCATGTTACAGGAACATGGATTTCTTATTTACAGCTTACCAGTGATGAACGAATATTGGCACCAGCAGCAGGGATGCATTATTTAGAAGAAGATATTAAAGCAAATGATACAATTTATCTGATGCTTGGGGTTAGAGAAGTCGAAGGTAAAAATGGCTATCAAGGGATTGGCTTTAGGGTGAGTGCTAAAGCAAAACTTATTTCAAATGGTCCAGAATTTGAAATGATGAAAGAAAAGTATCCATTTTTGCGAGCAGTTCTTGAACTTACTCCGGTGGAAGTAGAACAACTATTATAAAGATAATATTTCATCTTAGAAGGTTTATTTATAAAATTAAATGAGGTTTGAATAATTATAAAATGATTTATTAATCATTTTTTTAATATAATAGTTATTAAGGGGTGAAAAATATGAAATTTTATGATATTGAATTTTTAAAATCGCAAGCTGGACTTAGTGATTATCTTCGATATATCTTTATTTTTGGGAGTCTTGTAGTTCTTGTTATTGTATTTGCTATATATATTAAGCATAGAATTAAAACGAAATATAGAGATCTTAGTATTATTTTATTATTATTTATTATTTTAGAGATTGGTATACAATATTCAAATTATCAAATTAATCAGTCTAAGCATACTCAATCTTCACAGATGGTTGGATTTATTGAAAGAGTCGCTAAAAACGAAAGAACGAATAAAAATAATATTTTTGTTAATTCCACGCAATTAGCTGATGGTGTGATTGTAAAGATAAAAGGTGATTATTATAAAGTTAACCTTAGTGCTGATCAACAGTCATACACCCTTACTAAAAGTTACTTGATTAATCCCGAAAAATAAAAAATTAGGAGTTAAAATGCAATTATACAGCCCAATAATACTAAAATTTGCTTTAGGTATTATTTGTTTAATTATTCAAATAAATTTAATGGGGAAAGGTAATCTTGCCCCCTCATCAGCAATGGATCAAGTTCAAAATTATGTTTTAGGGGGAATTATTGGTGGAGTCATCTATAATGATTCTATTACGGTTTTACAATTTGTCTTGGTTCTAATCATATGGACACTGTTAGTATTAATTTTAAAATTTGCAAAGGAGCACAATCGCTATGTAAAATTAATCGTTGATGGTAAACCATTGACTCTGATTCAAGATGGAAAAGTGAGAGTAAATGAATGTCTCAGAAATGGAATCTCTGCTAATGAATTAATGTTTAAATTACGTTCCAATGGTATCTATGAGATACATAATGTTAAAAGAGCTATTTTAGAACAAAATGGTCAATTGACATTGATTGAATTTGGTGGTGAAAATATTAAATATCCAATTATTGTTGATGGACAAGCTAATTTTGATGTTCTCGAATTAATTGATAAAGATGAAAATTGGCTTGAACAACAAATTAATCTGCAAGGATATAACCAAATTAAGGAAATATATTTAGGAGAATACTTATCAGGTGAACTTAAACTTTACGGATATACAAAATAATATTAGAAAGCGAATACTCTTGTTTTAATTTAGAGTTAGTTAGCTAAATTATAAATAGAATTTTGGAGCTAGAAGTGAAACAATTGAAAAATCTAGAGAAACCTTTATAATAAAACATAAATCCCTTTCGTTTTACAAACTTACATTGTAAGCCAAAGGGATTTTTGGTAAAATAATCAGAACTGAAAAAATGAAATATAAAGACCTTACAAAGATGTAAGGCAAAAAAAGCAGAAAAGTATTAAAATAAGGTATTACTGTATTCATTTGAGTAAGTAAAGAAATAAAAAGCATCTGAGGAACGATATATGTCTGAAAATAATAATTTCAGTCGGCGTAATAAAAAGGAATCTAAAAAAAATAGTTTAAAAATTCCTAATTTACGCCCTAAAAAACAAAAAAAGCTTGAAGAAGAAATAGAAAAACCGGCTAAAACGAAGTTCGGTAAATTCATGAAACCAATTAAATGGTTCTGGAAACGTTATAATCTGACAAAAATCACAATTATTTTTGTCTTAGTAGCCATTGTTTCGACAGGTTCATATCTTTTTTACTTAGCTAAAACAGCTAATGTTAAAGTACTGCAAAGTTCTATTTCGGCACAAACAGTCATTTATGACAAAGATAATAATGAAGCTGGAAATCTTTATGGTCAAAAAGGAACACCGGTCAAGATTGACCAAATTTCCAAAAATATTACAAATGCTGTTGTGGCAACAGAAGATAGAACTTTCTATAAAAATCATGGTGTCAATTTGAAACGTTTTGCTCTAGCAGCCGTTACTCTTGGGCGTTTTGGTGGTGGTTCAACAATCACTCAGCAATTGGCCAAAAATGCTTATTTGACTCAAGAACAAACGATTGACCGTAAAGCGCGTGAGTTTTTCTTGGCACTTGAAATCAATAAACATTATAGTAAAGATGAGATTCTTGATATGTATCTGAATAATTCTTACTTTGGTAATGGTGTTTGGGGAATTCAGGATGCAGCTTTGAAATACTTTGGTGTTCCAGCAAGTGAAGTAACTGTTGATGAAGCAGCCAGTCTTGCGGGAATGTTAAAAGGGCCAGAAATTTATAATCCTCTTTACGAAAAAGGAAAATATGCGACTGACCGACGTAATACAGTTTTGCAAAATATGGTTAATGCTGGTTATTTGGAGCAGTCACAGGCAGATACTTTTATGAAAGTTGACTTACAAGCTCAATTGCAAGACAATTATCAATCTAAAAGTAGTCAATATAAATATCCAAGCTATTATAATGCTGTAATTTCTGAAGCGGAACGCAAGTATGGTCTGACATTACAAGAAATCATGAATAATGGTTACAAAATATATACGGGCATGGACCAAAATATGCAATCAGGCTTGCAAAAGACTTATTCTGACCCAAGTTTCTTCCCACAAGCATCAGATGGAACTTATGCTCAATCTGCTTCGGTTGCTATTGACCCTAAAACGGGAGCTGTCAATGCTCTTGTCGGAAATGTTAATACAGAAGGTTCAAATAGCTTTACTGATTATAACTATGCCACAATGTCTAAACGTTCTCCTGGTTCAGTTATCAAACCTCTTATTGTTTACGCTCCAGCAATTGAAGCGGGGTGGTCAATTGATAAAACGGTTGATGATTCACCAGCAGATTATAATGGCTGGAAACCAACCGATTTTGATAATCAATGGCGTGGACAAATCCCAATGTATACTGCTTTAGCAAATTCATATAATATTCCAGCTATTAATACATATCAAGCGATTGGACCAAAAGTCGGAAATGCTTTAGGGCGTGAGTTTGGTTTAGATTTAAGTAGTAAAAATGATGTTTTACCGACGGCACTCGGAGCTGGAGTTGAAACGAATCCATGGCAAATTGCTCAGGCTTATCAAGTTTTCGCAAATGGCGGAGTGATGAATGATGCGCATTTGATTACTAAAATTGAAAATGCTGCAGGACAAGTTGTAAAAACAGCAAAGGTAACCAAAAAACGGGTTATTAGTAAAGATACAGCTGACAAAATGACTCAAATGATGCTGGGGACTTATACTAATGGTTCTGCTTGGAAAGCTTCACCTAAGTCTTATACACTTGCTGGTAAGACAGGAACCAATGAAGACCAAGACCAATGGGTAGTAGGTTATACACCGGATGTGGTTATGGCTCTCTGGGTTGGTTATGCGGATGGGAAATATAAACTGACAGGTTCATCAGAAGGACAAACCTCAGTCATTTTCCGTCAGGAAGCTAGTTATATGTTACCTTATACTAAAGGAACGGCATTTACAGTTGAAAATCCTTATGCGGAAGCAGGTGTTGCTGCACAAGAACCTTATTGGACTCAACAAAGACAATATCAAGATGATATTGTGGACCAAGAACAAGCAGAGGCTCACACGACTGGAAATACACCAGAAAGCTCTAGTTCTAGCTCTTCATCGTCTTCAGATTCTGGTGGTTTGGACCTCGGAAAAGTGGGTAAAGATATTGGAGATGCAGCTAAAAATGCTTGGGATAAAGTTAAAGGGATTTTTGGCAACTAAAACTGAAAAAAGAGGTAGAAATATGGTAGAATTAGAGGTAAAGCGTAGTAGTTTTAAGACAAGAAAATTTTAAAGAATAAAGATAGAAATCGAGAAGAAAAATGAAGCGTTACGTCACAGGTTTTAATGGATTACGGACGATTGGTGTTTTAACAGTTATTCTATATCACCTCTGGCCAAACCATGTTCAGGGTGGTTTTCTTGGTGTTGTTTTATTCTTTGTTCTCTCGGGCTATTTGGTGACGGATTCGCTCCTTCGCGAGTATGAAAAAAATAAGAAGATTAATATTTGGAAGTTTTGGGGAAGAAGATTAAAGCGTCTCTATCCTTTACTAGTTGCAATTTTTCTTCTTGTGACACCTTATATCATCATTTTTCAACCTAATTTGTGGGCGGGATTACGTTCTAATTTCCTTTCTGCTGTATTTTCGGTTCAAAACTGGTGGCAAATTTCGCAAGGAAGTTCATATTTTGCTGATATTGCGGGTGCTTCACCTTTCAAACATATTTATTATTTATCAATCGAGGGGCAATTCTTCATCCTTTGGCCTTTGCTGTTGATTGTTTTGCTAAAATTTGTTAAAAAAAGAGGTAGGATTTTTGTCATTGCTAATGTTTTGGCCTTGATTTCGGCAATTTGGATGGCAATTCTTTTCGTTCCCGGAGCAGACCCAACGCGGGTTTATTATGGAACGGATACGCGTTTCTTTAGCTTGATGATGGGGGCTAGTCTTGCTTTCATTTGGCCTTTGAATAAACTTTCACATAAGGTTAATAAACGAGCGGTTAAAATTGCTTGGCAGTTGACTATTGGATTATCTTTGCTTTTGCTGCTTGCTTATATCTTTATGCCTGCTCAAGGGACATTTACTTATTATGGCGGAATGTGGCTAGCAAGTTTGGCCAGTGTGATAATGGTTGCTTTGGTGGCACATCCAAGTCTTCCGACTAACAAGCTATTTTCAAACCCTGTTTTTGAATATATTGGCTCACGTTCTTACGGAATTTACTTGTGGCAACTTCCTGTTTTTGCTTTCGCTGAAGCTAAGGTACTTGCTCCTACCGCTTGGTATAATTTAATTTGGCAATTGGCGCTCATTCTTATTCTGACGGAACTTTCATATCGTTTGATTGAGCTACCAACGCAGCGCTTTGATTATAGTAATATTTTAGGAATCCTTCAAAATTTTGTTCGAGAAAAAGGTTGGAAACTTAAAAAGAATATTTTACCGATGCTCATTTCAGGGCTTGCTCTAATAAGCTTAGGTTTCATTATTTTTTCACCGCCTTCACCCCATGACCAACGAGTGATTGAAGAAAAAATAATGGCCCAACAGGTTGCACTACAAAAGAAACAACTGGCTGAGGCTAACAACAAAGTACCGATGTCCTTAAAGGCGGTAGCAGAAAAGTATAAGGTTCAACCTGTAGTTGCTGAAAAAGCTTCTCAAATGAATGTTCTAGCCCTTGGAGATTCGGTTATGGTTGCTGCTTCTACAAATCTTCAAGAAGTTTTTCCACATATGTATATTGATGCAGCAGTTGGAAGACAAGCAGAGTCACTGGCGACAGACTTAACGAATGCTAAATCAAAAATGCCTAATCCTGATGCTTACTTAATTGGTCTAGGAACAAATGGAACAATTAAAGAAGATGAAATTGATGCTGCGATGAAAGTGGCAGGTAATAAACCTGTTTATTGGATGAATGTCCACGCAGACCGTGTTTGGGCAAAACCTAATAATAATTTGCTGACGAAAATGGCAAAGAAATATAAAAATTTGAAAATTATTGATTGGAATAAAAAAGCATCTGGTCAAAGTTCATGGTTCTACAGTGATAATATTCATCCTAAAGGAACAGGGGCCGAAAAATACGCCGCTTTAGTAGCTAATAGTCTGACCAATGTGGAAAAATAGTTTGCGCTTCTAAATAATTTTTGATAGAATAAGAGATAATATGTTAAGAAAAGCTGGATTAGCGTGCACCATATGTGGTTCACGAAATTACACCCTCAATCTTTCGTCAGTTGCGAAAGAAAAACGAGTTGAAGTTAAAAAGTTTTGTCGTACTTGTGGCAAACACACATTACACAAAGAAACGCGTTAAATCGTATTTACTTTAATAGGGTTTAAACACGTCGAACTGACATTCTGTCAGTAAACTTTTATAAGAAATGGACTCTGTCAGTAAATTTGTGGCAGTGATAGGAAAAGATTATGTTTAAATTTATTGGTAGCATTATTGAAGAAATGAAATTAACCACTTGGCCAAGCAGAAAACAATCTGTTCGTGATTTTTTTATGGTCATTGAATATACAGCTTTCTTCTTGGTGTTCATCATAATTTTCGATTGGGTAACTCAACATGGAATTACATTTAGTGTTAACCATTTAATCCCATTTCTTAAATAATCTATAAATCTGTCAGTTTTGACAGATTTTTCTTTTCTAATTTTATTAAAAGTCCTTTTAATTCAAGATAAATATGATATAATAATATTATCTGATAAGGGCTTGGCCCTTTTTCTTGTACCCAAATTACTGACAGATTTCTGTCAGCTGGGATTTTAACTGATTAAGTAAAAAAATAAATACAGAGGTATTTCAAATGGAAGATAATAATTTAGTAAGTTTTGACCAAGGTTGGTTCGTTATTCAAACCTATGCAGGGTATGAACGTAAAGTTAAAGAAGATTTGCTTGAGCGTGCTGAACTTTATAACATGGCTGACAAAATTTTGCGTGTCGAAATTCCAACTGAGACAATTCGTACAGAAGTTAATGGCAAAATGAAAGAAGTTGAAGAAAACTTATTCCCAGGTTATGTTTTGGTTGAAATGAATATGACTGATGAAGCCTGGTTTATTGTCCGTAATACACCAAATGTTACTGGATTCGTTGGTTCACACGGGAATAGATCAAAACCTACACCACTTTTTGAACAAGAAATTCAAGATATTTTGGTTGGCATGGGCAAAGTTGTTCGTGAAATTGACTTTGATGTTTTTGTTGGAAAACGTGTTCGTATTGTTGATGGTGCCTTTTCAGGATTTGAAGCTCCAATCACAGAAATCAATGGCGACAAATTGACTCTGACTGTTGATATGTTTGGTCGTGCAACTCCAGTTGAATTGGACATGCACCAAATTGAAGATATTCAAGCCTAATTAAGTATTATAATAAAAAAAGCCACGAGAATTCGTGGCTTTTTGCGAGTTTACAGAATATTTGTTATAATTATAAAAAATGTGATTGGGGAATAAATATCATGGTAACTTTTTATCAGTCAACACGTGATAAATCAAATAAAAAAACAGCGTCACAAGCTATTTTACAAGGTTTGGCAGAAGATGGTGGACTTTTTGTTCCCGTTGACTTCCCAAAAGTTGATTTAGACTTTGAAAAATTAAAAAACGCTTCTTATCAAGAAATTGCTGAACTTGTTTTGAAAGCATTTTTTGATGATTTTTCTGCTGACGAAATTAAATCAATGGTGACAAAAGCATACGGAGAAAAATTCGATAGTCCGGAAATTGCACCGCTTAAAAGACTTGGGAATCACTATATTCTTGAACTTTTTCATGGTGAAACGATTGCTTTTAAAGACATGGCACTCTCTATCTTACCTCATTTAATGACCCAAGCGGCTAAGAAAAATGGTGTGACTAATGAAATTGTTATCTTGACTGCAACTTCTGGAGATACAGGGAAAGCCGCAATGGCCGGTTTTGCTGATGTGCCCCAAACAAAAATTATTGTTTTTTATCCCAAAGGTGGTGTCAGCCATATTCAAGAGCAACAAATGCTGACTCAAAAAGGGGAAAATGTTCATGTTGTTGGAATTGATGGAAACTTTGACCAAGCTCAAACAGCAGTAAAAGAAATGTTTAATAACAAAGTTTTACATGATCAACTTTTGAAAAATAATAAACAATTTTCGTCAGCAAATTCAATGAATATTGGACGTTTGATTCCACAAGTTGCTTATTATATTTATGCTTATGCACAACTTGTTAAAACTGGTCAAATTACTGACGGAGAAGAAATTAATTTTTCAGTTCCAACAGGAAATTTTGGGAATATCTTAGCGGCTTATTATGCTAAAAAATTGGGCTTACCCGTTCATCAGCTCATCTGCGCTTCAAATAAAAATAATGTGCTGACAGACTTTTTCAAAACAGGACTTTATGATAAAAATCGTGAGTTCTATGTGACAAGTTCACCTTCAATGGATATTTTGGTCTCTTCAAATCTTGAACGTTTAATTTTTGAATTAACTGACGAAAATGATAAAGTGACCTCAGATTTACTGACAGCACTATCAGTAGAAGGACATTATCAAATTTCTAAAGAAATGATTACTAAACTTCAGGGATTTGTGGCCGACTGGGCATCAGAAGATGAAATTTCAAAAGAAATTCAAGAAACTTTTGAAAATGAAAAATATATCCTGGACCCTCATACAGCAGTAGCAAATTATGTCTATCATCAAATTCAACCCAAAGAAAAAACAGTTGTGGTCAGTACGGCAAGTCCTTATAAGTTTCCAAAAGTTGTTTTAGAAGGGCTTGAAGATGATAAAACAGAGTTGTCAGTAAATAGAGACGATTTTGCTGCCGTTCAATCACTTGAAAAATTGAGTGGGATTCCATTACCAAAAGCAGTCATCGGACTTGAAGAAGCAGAAGTTCTACATCATACCGTTATTCCAGCCGCTGAAATGCAAAAAGAAGTAGAAAAATATCTTGGCTTAAAATGAAAACAAATAAAGAAATATTAAAATTCGCATTTCCAGCGATTATTGAAAATTTCTTACAAATGCTTGTAGGGGTGAGTGACACAATGATTGTCGCTCACCTTAGTCTTTCTGCCGTAGCAGCTGTTTCTTTGGCTAATAATCTCATCACGGTCTATCAGGCAATTTTTATTGCTTTGGGAACAATTGTTTCAAGTTTATTTGCCAAAGTGCTTATTGCAAAGAAGGTAGAGGAAAACCCGAAAAGATTAATTAATTCTGCTACCAAACTGACTTTTTTAATCGGTCTTGCCTTGGGGATTTTTTCAGTTGTGGGAGCAAGACCTATTCTCTATTTACTTGGTGCTCGTCAGCGGGTTTTAGAGCTGTCCATTATTTATCTTAGTTTAGTAGGTGGCTTGATTGTCCTTTTGGCTTTAATGACGACTTTTGGAGCCTTTCTACGGGCTGATGGAAATACCAAGACACCGATGTGGGCAAGTTTTTTTGCCAGTCTTCTAAATTTGATACTGTCAGTTGTCTTTATTTTTGTTTTCCATTTAGGAGTGTTGGGAACAGCACTTGGAGCGGTTATTGCTAGATTTATTGGTACGCTTTTCCTCTATTATAAGTTAAAAGATAAGCGACCCGATTTTCAATTTTATAAAGAAAAATTGGACCATCAATTGATTAAATTAAGTTTACCAGCAACTGGAGAGCGTTTGTCCATGCGTTTGGGCGATTTGCTCATCATGATGATTATTGTCAGATTAGGCGAACATGTATTTGCAGGAAATGCAATTGGTGAAAGCATTACACAATTTAATTATATGCCCGTTTTCGGAATGGCCACCGTAACAGTAATTTTGGTGGCACAAGCAGCAGCTGAAAATAGTATTGAAAATGTTAAAGCTTATATCAAAAAGACCTACTGGTTAGCGACGATTATGATGTTTGTGATTGGCTTGGCCCTTTTACTGACAGCCAATATTCTAAATCAATTTTTCACTACTGACAGAATTGCCATGAATGCAAGTACCACTGTTATTTTGTTTTCGTTTTTAGCGACTTTTTTCGTCACGGGAGCAACAACTTATACAGCAGCTTTTCAGGGAATAGGAAACACAAAACTTCCTTTTTATGCCACAACGCTAGGGATGTTTGGTATTCGCTTGCTTTTAGGAGCATTTTTAGCCTTAGGATTAAAATTAGGGCTAGAGGGAGTTTGGTTAGCAGTTTTACTTGATAATCTCTTTAGATTTATTTTTCTCAAAATCAAGTTTAATCGAAGCCTCACAAGCAAAATTTAAAATAAAAAAATACTGACAGCTTTTCTGTCAGTAATTTTTTTATTGTTTTTTCAATAAATCGCGAATTTCTTGGAGAGTTTCCAATTCTTCGTTTTTTTGTTCTTCGACAGTTTCCTCTTTTTTAGGGAAGAGTTTGTTGATGAATTTGATAAGAATGAAAATAACAAAGGCTGTAATGATGAAATTAATGACATCATTTAAGAAAGCACCGTAAGTGAATTTTGTTTTTCCAACAGTTACTGACAAATGAGCAAGAGCAGTACTTTGAACAAACATTCCGATTAATGGATTAATCAAGTTATCAACTAAAGATTTAACTAAAGCAGTAAAAGCTGCCCCGATGATAACCCCAACGGCTAAGTCCAATACGTTCCCACGTAAAATAAAGTTTTTAAATTCCTTTAACATAAATCCTCCTATATAATAGATTATAAATCCTTTAAACAAATTATATCAAAAAGTTTAAAGATGACAAAGTAAGCTTTCTTGTCATTTTAAGTAAATTCCTTCATTCCCCAAAAAAGATTTAGAAAGAATGAAAAAAAGTCTAAAAAGTCCTTGACAAGCCACATCTCCTTTGATAGAATAGACAAGTGCTGTTAAAAACAGTATGTAGCGACGAAACGAGAGGTTGCGACACACCCGAAGGTATTGCCATACCTAACGTGTCGGTTTTCCCGTGGAGCTAGCCTATTGAATACAATAGACGAGAGGAGAAAAAATGGCAACTAAAAAAATTCGCATTCGCTTAAAAGCATACGAACATCGTATCCTTGATGCAGCTGCAGAAAAAATCGTAGAAACTGCTAAACGTACAAACGCAGAAGTAAGTGGTCCAATTCCACTTCCAACTGACCGTAGCGTCTACACTGTTATCCGCGCGACTCACAAATACAAAGACTCACGCGAACAATTCGAAATGCGTACACACAAACGCTTGATCGACATCATCGAACCAACACAAAAAACTGTTGATTCACTTATGAAACTCGATTTGCCAAGTGGTGTAAACATCGAAATTAAACTCTAATTAAGAAAGGTAATTCTCATGTCAAAAGGAATCTTAGGGAAAAAAGTGGGAATGACTCAAATCTTCACAGAAAACGGTGAATTAATTCCTGTTACTGTGATCGAAGCGACTCCTAACACAGTTCTTCAAGTTAAATCTGTTGAAACAGATGGTTACGAAGCAACTCAAGTTGGTTTCGATACACTTCGTGAAGTTTTGACCAACAAACCTGCCAAAGGTCATGCTGCTAAAGCTAATACGACTCCTAAGCGCTTCGTTCGTGAATTCAAAGGACTCGAAGGCGCTGAAGTAGGAGCAGAAATCACTGTTGATACATTTGCAGCCGGAGATGTTGTTGATGTTACCGGAACTTCTAAAGGTAAAGGTTTCCAAGGCCCAATCAAACGTCATGGTCAATCACGTGGTCCTATGGCCCACGGTTCACGTTACCACCGTCGTCCTGGTTCAATGGGTCCTGTTGCAGCTAACAAAGTTCCAAAAGGTAAAAAACTTGCTGGACGTATGGGTAACAAACGCGTTACTGTACAAAACCTTGTTATCGCACAAGTGCTTCCTGAAAAGAACGTTATCCTTGTAAAAGGTAATGTCCCAGGTGCTAAGAAATCATTGATTGTTGTTAAATCAGCAATCAAAGCTAAATAAGAAGGAAAGGAGATAGAAATCTATAATGGCAAAAGTATCATTATTTAAACAAGATGGTTCACAAGCTGGTGAAGTTACACTTAACGACTCAGTATTTGGTATCGAACCAAACGAATCAGTCGTATTCGACGTTGTAATCTCACAACGCGCTAGCCTTCGCCAAGGAACACACGCACACAAAAATCGTTCTGCTGTATCTGGTGGTGGTAAAAAACCATGGCGTCAAAAAGGTACAGGTCGTGCTCGTCAAGGTTCTACCCGCTCTCCACAATGGCGTGGTGGTGGTACTGTCTTCGGTCCAAACCCACGTAGCTACGCTTACAAACTTCCACAAAAAGTTCGTCAATTGGCGCTTAAATCAGTTTACTCAACAAAAGTTGCTGATGGTAAATTAATTGCTGTTGACACACTTGACTTTACAGCTCCAAAAACTGCTGAATTTGCAAAAGTAATCTCAGCACTTTCAATCGAACGTAAAGTTCTTGTGGTTCTTCCAAACGAAGGTAACGAATTTGCAGAACTCTCTGCACGTAATCTTGCAAACGTGAAAGTTACAACTGCTAATTCAGCATCTGTACTTGACATCGTTTCTGCTGACAAACTCCTTGTGGTTCAATCAGCATTGACACAAATTGAGGAGGTTCTTGCATAATGTCACTTTATGATATCATCCGTAAACCTATCATTACTGAAGCTTCTATGGCTGCAATGGATCAAAAGAAATATACTTTCGAAGTAGATTCACGTGCGCATAAACTTCTCATCAAACAAGCTGTTGAAGCTGTCTTTGGTGTAAAAGTTGCCTCAGTAAATACTATCAGCGTTAAACCAAAATCTAAACGAGTTGGTAAATACACTGGTACTAAATCAGGCTACAAAAAAGCTATCGTTACTTTGACTGAAGATTCTAAAACAATCGAAATCTTCGGCGAAGACGCAGAATAATAGAGGAGGAAAATCGTGGGAATTAAAGTTTACAAACCTACCACAAACGGTCGCCGTAACATGACTGGTAGCGACTTCGCTGAAATCACTACAAGTACTCCTGAAAAGAGCTTGCTTGTAAGCATGAGCAAAACAGCTGGTCGTAATAACACTGGTCGTATCACAGTTCGTCACCACGGTGGTGGTCACAAACGTAAATATCGTGTAATCGACTTCAAACGTACAACTGACAACGTTGTTGCTAAAGTTGCTACAATTGAATACGATCCAAACCGTACTGCAAACATCGCATTGATCGTTTACTCTAACGGTGTTAAATCATACATCTTGGCTCCTAAAGGCCTTGAAGTTGGAATGACAGTTGTATCTGGCCCTGAAGCCGACATCAAAGTTGGTAACGCATTGCCACTTGCTAACATTCCAGTTGGTACATTGATCCACAACATTGAATTGAAACCTGGTAAAGGCGGACAATTGGTTCGTTCAGCTGGTGCTTCAGCTCAAGTACTCGGTTCAGAAGGTAAATATACACTCGTTCGTCTTCAATCAGGCGAAGTTCGTATGATTCTTTCAACTTGCCGTGCTACAATCGGTGTTGTAGGTAATGAACAACAAAGCTTAATCAACCTTGGTAAAGCAGGACGTACACGTCACATGGGTATCCGCCCAACAGTACGTGGTTCTGTAATGAACCCTAACGATCACCCACACGGTGGTGGTGAAGGTCGTCAACCAGTTGGTCGCAAGTCTCCAATGACTCCATGGGGTAAACCAGCTCTTGGTCTCAAGACTCGCAACAAGAAAGCAAAATCAAGCAAACTTATCGTTCGTCGTATCAACGACTAATAAGTCGCTTTATTTTCACAAGAGCCTTCTCGGCGTCTTGTTAAATTTGATAAAACTTATTGTCAAATTTAATGAGATGTCGAAAGTGCATCTATAAATTCCGCCAACTCCGCCTTAGTAGCGGTAGTGGTACAAATATTTAAAGGAGAAACTCGCAAAATGGGTCGTAGTCTTAAAAAAGGACCTTTCGTCGATGAGCATTTGATGAAAAAAGTTGAAGCTCAAGTCAACGCCGAAAGAAAATCTGTGATCAAAACTTGGTCACGCCGTTCTACAATCTTTCCGAACTTTGTAGGACTTACAATTGCTGTTTACGATGGTCGCAAACACGTACCAGTTTACGTTCAAGAAGATATGGTTGGACACAAACTTGGTGAATTCGCACCAACTCGTACTTATCGTGGTCACGCTGCTGACGACAAGAAAACACGTCGCTAATAGGAGGAGAAAAAAATGGCAGAAATTACTTCAGCTAAAGCAACTGCAAAAACAGTTCGCGTTTCACCTCGTAAGACTCGTCTTGTTATCGATCTTATCCGCGGGAAACGTGTTGCAGATGCAATTGCAATCTTGAAATTTACACCGACTAAAGCTGCTGTAGAAGTTGAAAACGTACTTAATAGTGCTATCGCTAATGCAGAAAATAACTTTGGTCTTGAAAAAGCTAACTTGGTAGTAAGCGAAACATTTATTAATGAAGGTCCAACAATGAAACGTTTCCGTCCACGTGCCAAAGGTTCAGCTTCACCAATTAACAAACGCACAGCTCACATCACTGTAGTTGTAGCTGAGAAAGAATAAGGAGGTAAAAACGTGGGTCAAAAAGTACATCCAATAGGAATGCGTGTTGGCGTTATTCGCGATTGGGATGCCAAATGGTATGCTGAAAAAGAATATGCGGATTACCTTCACGAAGACTTGGCAATTCGTCAACTTATCCAAACTAAACTTGCTGATGCTTCAGTATCATTGATTGAAACTGAACGTGCAATTAACAAAGTTATCGTAACTTTGCACACTGCTAAACCAGGTATGGTTATCGGTAAATCAGGAGCTAACGTTGATGCACTCCGTGCAGAACTCAACAAACTTACTGGTAAACAAGTTCACATCAACATCGTTGAAATCAAAAAACCTGATTTGGACGCTCATCTTGTTGGTGAAGGAATTGCTAAACAACTTGAAGCACGTATTGCTTTCCGCCGTGCTCAAAAACAAGCAATCCAACGTGCGATGCGCGCTGGTGCAAAAGGGATCAAAACTCAAGTTTCTGGTCGTTTGAATGGTGCTGATATTGCCCGTGCTGAAGGATATTCAGAAGGTACAGTTCCACTCCACACACTTCGTGCGGACATCGACTACGCTTGGGAAGAAGCAGACACAACTTATGGTAAACTCGGCGTTAAAGTTTGGATCTACCGTGGTGAAGTTCTCCCTACTAAAAAATCTGTGAAAGGAGAAAAATAATCCATGTTAGTACCAAAACGTGTAAAACACCGTCGTGAATTCCGCGGTAAAATGCGTGGTTATGCTAAAGGTGGCGATACTATTTCTTTCGGTGAATATGGTCTTCAAGCGACTACATCTCACTGGATTACTAACCGCCAAATCGAAGCAGCTCGTATTGCTATGACTCGTTACATGAAACGTAACGGTCAAGTTTGGATTAAAATTTTCCCTCACAAATCATACACAGCCAAAGCTATTGGTGTGCGTATGGGTTCAGGGAAAGGTGCTCCTGAAGGTTGGGTTGCTCCAGTTAAACGTGGCGTTGTCATGTTTGAATTGGGCGGCGTTGATGAAGCGACTGCACGCGAAGCGTTGCGTCTTGCTTCACACAAACTTCCTGTTAAAACTAAATTTGTGAAACGAGGTGAAGCGTAATGAAATTGAGCGAAACTAAATCACTTCTTAAAGATTTGCGCGCTTTGTCAGTTGAAGAATTGACAACTCGTGAAGCTGAATTGAAGAAAGAATTGTTTGATCTTCGTTTCCAAGCTGCTGCTGGTCGTCTCGAAAACACAGCTAAGCTTGATGAAGTCAAGAAAACTATTGCACGTGTAAAAACTGTGCAAGCTGAATTGAACAAATAATAGGTCAGGAGAAACTATAAATGGAACGCAAACAACGTAAAGTTTATCAAGGCCGCGTGGTTTCAGACAAAATGGATAAAACTATCACAGTTGTCGTAGAAACTAAGCGTAACCACCCTGTCTATGGTAAACGCATTAACTATTCTAAAAAATATAAAGCTCACGACGAAAACAACTCTGCAAAAACTGGCGACATCGTTCGTATCATGGAAACTCGTCCTTTGTCTAAAGACAAACATTTCCGTCTTGTAGAAATCGTTGAAGAAGCAGTTATTATCTAAGCAAAACTAGGAGGAATATAGCATGATTCAAACAGAATCTCGTTTGAAAGTTGCAGATAACTCAGGTGCTAAAGAACTTTTGACTATCCGTGTTCTCGGTGGTTCATCACGTAAGTTCGCTGGTATCGGTGATATCGTTGTAGCTACAGTTAAATCAGCTGCCCCTGGTGGAGCAGTTAAAAAAGGTGAAGTTGTGAAAGCAGTCATCGTTCGTACTAAATCTGGTGCGAAACGTCCTGACGGTTCATACATCAAATTTGATGAAAATGCAGCAGTGCTCATCCGTGACGATAAAACTCCTCGCGGAACACGTATCTTTGGCCCAGTTGCCCGCGAACTCCGCGAAGGTGGCTACATGAAGATCGTTTCACTTGCTCCAGAAGTACTCTAATCAAGCATTATAGAGATATGGTTTTGTCGGAAAAATTTTTTGACAGAATCATATTTTACTGTTATTATTAACAGAATAGTCCCCTAGTAACAAAATATTAGGGTGCCCATCGGGCGTAAGAAAGGAATTAAACATGTTTGTAAAAACTGGTGATACAGTTAAAGTTATCGCAGGTAAAGACCGCGGTACTACTGGTAAAGTAATCAAAGCTTTGCCAAAAGTAAATAAAGTTGTCGTTGAAGGTGTTGCTATCATGAAGAAACACCAAAAACCAAACTCAGAAAACCCAAGTGGTGCTATTCTTGAAATCGAAGCTCCTATCCACGTTTCTAACGTACAAGTGCTCGACAAAAATGGTGTTGCTGGTCGTGTAGGTTACAAAGTTGTTGACGATAAAAAAGTTCGTTTCAACAAAAAATCTGGCGAAATTTTAGACTAAGGCGGAAAGGAGAAATAATATGACTAATCGTTTGAAAGAAAAATATACTAACGAAGTAGTACCAGCGTTGACTGAACAATTCAACTACACTTCAATCATGGCTGTACCAAAAGTTGATAAAATCGTTATCAACATGGGTGTTGGAGATGCTGTAAACAACTCTAAAAACCTTGATAAAGCTGTTGCTGAATTGGCTTTGATCTCTGGTCAAAAACCATTGATTACTAAAGCTAAAAAATCAGTTGCTGCTTTCCGTCTTCGTGAAGGTATGCCAATCGGTGCGAAAGTAACTCTTCGTGGCGAACGTATGTTCGAATTCTTGGACAAATTGGTTACTGTTTCACTCCCACGTGTACGTGACTTCCACGGTGTTTCAAACAAAGCGTTTGACGGTCGCGGTAACTACACACTTGGTGTGAAAGAACAATTGATTTTCCCAGAAATCAACTATGATGATGTTGATAAAGTTCGTGGTATGGATATTGTTATCGTAACAACTGCTAACACTGACGAAGAATCACGTGAATTGCTTGCTAAACTCGGCATGCCGTTCGCTAAATAAGATAGGGAGAATACATAAATGGCTAAGAAATCTATGGTTGTTAAAAACCAACGCCCTGCAAAATTCTCAACACAAGCTTATACTCGTTGCGAACGTTGCGGACGTCCACATTCAGTTTACCGCAAATTTAAACTTTGCCGTATCTGTCTTCGCGAATTGGCTTACAAAGGTCAATTGCCAGGCGTTAAAAAAGCTTCATGGTAATTTGTTAATTATCGTGTAACGAATAAAAATTACTGACAGAAATTCTGTCAGTAATTTTTTTGTATCTTAGAATTCTATGATATGGGAGCGTTTTCGAAAATAGTGAAATAAATGTAATAATTTGCTATAATAGCTAAAGAATAGGAGAAATTTATGGAAAAGATATTTGTTAAAATTAAAAGGTATGTAACAGTTTCTGCCATTATTTTAGGAGCTTTAGCGATTTTAACAGCTTGCGGTAGCGGAAGTAAAGAAAGTGAAAAAGCTGAGCATACTAGTTCGTCACAAAGTATAAAAAATAAGGAAAGTCTCCCAAGCAGTAGTTCACAATCTTCAAGTATAAGTACGAGTTCAAGTTCAAGTTCAAGTTCGGACATAAGTCCAAGTTCAACTAGTCAGTATGAGGCTGCTAATAGTTCACAAATTCTTGCAGGTGACTATTCTTCTTTAAACGGAACATGGCAAACTACTGACGGAGGTGGTAAAGCTGTTCTGAAAAATGGTACCATCATTTTTAGTTCAGAATATCAAAGAGTTATATCTGGACCACAATCAAAGAATGGGATTATAATGGCCGGTGCTGTGAATCTTGGGAAATACATGGGATTCATGTTTGCTGCGGCTAACAGCTCGCCAACTTTTGCAAACTCTTCACAAACGGATAAAACAGATAGGACAAAAGATAGATTTGCAATAACTTCAAATGATGAGGGTATGGAAATATTTGATACTAACCCAACGTCATTTTTTTACAAGATAAGTAATGATACAACAAGTCCGAATTCGTAAGCCAGGATGAAAGTTGCTGACAGAAATTCTGTCAGTATTTTTTTATAGAAAAACCATGACACACCCGAAAACATTGTAAAGAAAAGTGTTGACATGGTGCGGAACTTCTGCTATACTAATTAAGTTCGGTCTTTTTATGAAAAAGACCTCATTAATTTGAAAGTGGGATTTGAACAAGCCCAAACTACAAATAAGGAGAAATTACACTATGGTAATGACTGACCCAATCGCAGATTTCTTGACTCGTATTCGTAATGGTAACATGCGTAAATTCGATGTTGTTGAAGCACCTGCATCAAAAATCAAACGTCAAATCGCTGAAATCCTCAAAGCTGAAGGTTATGTGAAAGACGTTGAATACGTTGAAGATAACAAACAAGGCGTAATCCGCGTTTTCCTTAAATACGGTAAAAACGGTGAAAAAGTTATCACTAACTTGAAACGTATTTCAAAACCAGGTCTTCGTGTTTACGTGAAATCTGATGATGTTCCTAAAGTTCTTAACGGACTTGGTACAGCAATCATCTCAACATCTACTGGTGTAGTAACTGATAAAGTTGCTCGTGAAACAAATGTTGGTGGTGAAGTAATTGCCTACATCTGGTAATTAGTTCGGAGAGACTTCATTGATGGAGTTGATCTAAATGTTTAATATCGACTTTTGATGATATTAAACTGACGAGCGAATTTTTCGTAAGTCAAAATTACTGACAGAAATATTTTTATGCCTGTCAGTAAAATAAAAGTTCTTTTAAATCAAATTTTGATTTAAAACCCGTGAAAACAGATTGAATTAAATCTGATAATTTAACAGGAGAAAAAAATGTCACGTATTGGTAACAAAGTCATCGTTATCCCTGCAGGCGTATCTGTAGAAGTAAACGGTGCAACTGTCACTGTCAAAGGACCTAAAGGTGAACTCGTTCGTTCATTCAACGAAAACATCACACTTGATATCGCTGAAAACGAAATCACTGTAAAACGTCCAAACGACACTAAAGAAATGAAAATGCTCCACGGAACTACTCGTGCCCTTCTTGCTAACATGGTAGAAGGTGTTTCAACTGGTTTCTCTAAAGCACTTGAAATGATCGGGGTTGGGTACCGTGCACAATTACAAGGAACTAAACTTGTATTGTCAGTTGGTAAATCTCACCAAGACGAAGTTGAAGCACCAGAAAACATCAAATTTGTTGTTGCAACTCCAACTTCTATCGTTGTTGAAGGTATCAGCAAAGAAGCCGTTGGTCAAACAGCAGCTTACATCCGTAGCCGTCGTTCTCCAGAACCTTATAAAGGTAAAGGGATCCGTTACGTTGGTGAATACGTTCGTCGTAAAGAAGGTAAAACTGGTAAATAATTTTTGTCAAAATAATGTTCACTTGAACATTTATTTAACAAAAAATGTTATCCGTAATTGGTGGTTTGACTTGTCAAATTGCCAGTATTTTGTCAATGCTAACTTTGTTAGACAGACAAAAACTCCCCGCTTGCTGACAGCATTCTAGTAATTCTGTCAGCAAGAAAATCGATGGCAAAAACTATCGAAATTTAAAATTATATAGAGGTAGAATTGTGATTTCTAAACCAGATAAAAACAAACTCCGCCAAAAACGTCACACACGTGTACGCGGTAAAATTTCAGGAACATCTGAAACTCCACGTTTGAACGTTTTCCGTTCAAACACAAACATTTATGCACAAGTCATTGATGACGTAACTGGTACAACACTTGCATCAGCTTCATCACTTAAATTGACTGGTACTAAAACTGAACAAGCCGCAGAAGTTGGTAAACTCGTTGCTGAAGCTGCAAAAGCTAAAGGCGTTGAAGAAGTTGTCTTCGACCGCGGTGGTTACCTCTATCACGGACGTGTTGCAGCACTCGCTACAGCAGCTCGTGAAGCTGGATTGAAATTCTAAGGAAAGGGGTAATTAAACATGGCAGAAAACAGAAGAAATGATCGCGAACAAAGCGAATTTGAAGAACGCGTAGTTTCAATTAACCGCGTTACTAAAGTTGTTAAAGGTGGACGTCGTCTTCGCTTTGCAGCACTTGTTGTTGTTGGTGACCGTAACGGTCGCGTAGGTTTCGGTACTGGTAAAGCTCAAGAAGTTCCTGAAGCTATCCGTAAAGCAATCGAAGCAGCTAAGAAAAACCTTATTACAGTTCCTATGGTAGGTACTACACTTCCTCACGAAGCACTTGGTGTCTTCGGTGGTGGTAAAATCCTCCTTAAACCAGCTGTAGAAGGTGCTGGAGTTGCCGCAGGTGGTGCCGTTCGTGCCGTCCTCGAACTCGCTGGTGTTGCTGACGTAACATCAAAATCACTTGGTTCAAACACACCAATCAATGTTGTTCGTGCAACTGTTGATGGATTGAATCAATTGAAACGTGCTGAAGAAGTTGCTGCATTACGCGGTAAATCTGTATCAGATTTCGCCTAAGGAGGAAAAAATGGCTCAAATTAAAATTACATTGGTAAACTCACCAATCGGCCGTATCCCTGCTCAACGCAAAACTGTTAAAGCACTCGGTCTTGGTAAACTCAACAGCTCAGTAGTAAAAGAAGGTTCACCTGCTATTCTTGGTATGGTAAACTCTATTTCTCACTTGGTAAAAGTTGAAGAAGCATAATTAATATTAAAAAAACAATTCTGTCTTTACTGACAGGATTGTTTTTTTACTGACAGAAATCTAGAGTACTTAAAAAAAGATTATTTGCTATTTTTTAGAATAATAAAATATATTTGCAAACGACGAAATGGCTTGTAATTCCAATCGAAAAATAGTAAAATAATAGAAGTCTGATATCAGGCAAATAAATATATTAACGTATCGGCGAGTTTATTTTTCACGTTCCTTACATGGAAAATAGGCGACAGCAAGGTACAAAATAAGGAGAAAAAATGGAACTTCATTCATTGAAAGCTGCTGAAGGCAGTCGTAAAGTACGTAATCGCGTAGGTCGTGGTACATCATCAGGTAACGGTAAAACATCTGGACGTGGACAAAAAGGTCAAAAATCTCGTTCAGGTGGTGGAGTACGTCCTGGTTTTGAAGGTGGACAAACAGAATTGTTCCGTCGCATGCCAAAACGTGGTTTCTTGAATGTTAACCGTAAAGAATACGCTATTGTCAACCTTGAAACTTTGAACCGTCTTGAAGATGGAGCTACTGTTTCAGCTGAAACTCTTGTAGCTGCTAAAATCATCAAGGACGTTAAATCAGGTGTTAAAGTTCTTGCTAACGGTGAATTGACAGCTAAAAAACTTACAGTTAAAGTTGCTAAAGTATCTGCTGCTGCTAAAGCTGCAATCGAAGCTGCTGGTGGTTCTGTAGAAGAAGCTTAATTTTTACACTACAATTGGCGGTTGAATTTTCAACCGCTTATTGTCTATTTACAATTAAAACGCTTTAAGGAGATTTTATGTTTTTTAAGACGCTTAAGGAAGCCTTTAAGGTCAAGGACGTCCGAGCAAGAATTCTCTTTACGATTTTCATCCTTTTTGTTTTCCGCTTAGGTGCTCATATTACGGTACCTGGCGTCAACGTTCAAAACTTGACAGAAGTAAGTAATCTTCCTTTCTTGAACATGATGAACTTGGTTTCTGGTAATGCCATGCAAAACTACTCACTTTTTGCAATGGGGGTTTCGCCTTATATTACTGCTTCAATCATTGTTCAATTGTTGCAAATGGATATTTTACCAAAATTTGTTGAGTGGTCAAAACAAGGGGAAATTGGACGTCGTAAACTGAATCAAGCGACACGTTACATTACCTTAGTGCTTGCTATGGCACAATCTATCGGGATTACTGCTGGTTTCCAAGCCATGAGCTCGTTAAATATTGTGCAAAATCCAAATTGGCAAAGCTATTTGATGATTGGTGCAATTTTGACCACTGGTTCAATGGTTGTCACTTGGATGGGTGAACAAATTAATGAAAAAGGATTTGGTTCAGGTGTTTCAGTAATTATCTTTGCTGGGATTGTATCTAGTATCCCATCGGCGGTCAAATCTGTTTATGATGAAAAATTCTTAAACGTTCGACCTTCAGAAATTCCAATGTCTTGGTTATTTGTCATTGGTCTAGTATTGTCAGCAATTATCATTATTTATGTAACAACTTTTGTTCAACAAGCAGAACGTAAAGTACCTATTCAATATACTAAATTGACTCAAGGTGCACCAACAAGTTCTTATTTGCCACTTCGTGTCAATCCAGCTGGGGTTATCCCAGTTATCTTTGCTGGTTCAATTACAACTGCTCCAGCTACGATTTTGCAATTCTTGCAACGTTCGCAAGGAAGTAATGTAGGTTGGTTGTCAACTTTACAAGACGCCTTGTCATATACGACTTGGACAGGAATGCTCTTCTACGCATTATTGATTGTGCTCTTTACATTCTTCTACTCATTCGTTCAGGTCAATCCTGAAAAGATGGCTGAAAACCTTCAAAAACAAGGCTCTTACATTCCATCTGTTCGTCCGGGTAAAGGAACCGAAAAGTATGTATCACGTCTCTTAATGCGTCTTGCAACGGTAGGTGCGCTCTTCCTTGGTTTGATTTCAATCATTCCAATTGCCGCCCAAAACGTTTGGGGACTTCCCAAAATTGTCGCTCTTGGAGGAACATCACTCTTAATCTTGATTCAAGTTGCTATACAAGCAGTGAAACAACTTGAAGGATATTTACTCAAACGTAAATATGCAGGATTTATGGATAATCCACTTGAAACAAAATAAAATCTTGTCATTAGACAAGGTTTTTCTTTATTTTTTAGCAAAAATACGCTAAAATAGTGTAGGTAAAATCACAGAGAACATCTGCAATTTACTGACAGTTCTGTCAGTAATTTATAAATTAAAATCAGGAGAAAACAAAATGAATTTATTAATCATGGGACTTCCAGGAGCTGGTAAAGGAACTCAAGCTGAGTTCATCGTTAAAAATTATGGAGTGAATCACATTTCAACAGGTGACATGTTCCGTGCCGCAATGAAAAACGAAACTGAAATGGGTAAACTCGCTAAATCTTTCATCGATAAAGGCGAACTCGTGCCTGATGAAGTAACGAACGGAATTGTTAAAGAACGTTTAGCACAAGATGATATCAAAGCTTCAGGCTTCTTGCTTGATGGATATCCACGTACGATTGACCAAGCTCATGCACTTGATACAATGCTTGAAGAACTTGGAATTAAACTTGATGCCGTTGTAAATATCGTTGTTAACCCAGATATTTTGGTTGACCGTTTAAGTGGCCGTTACATCTGCCGTAACTGTGGAGCAACTTATCATAAAATCTTCAATCCAACTAAAGTTGAAGGCGTTTGTGACGTTTGTGGTAGTCATGACCTTTATCAACGTGCGGATGATGTTCCAGAAACAGTTAAAAATCGTTTGGATGTCAATATTAAAGAATCAGCTCCAATTATTGAACACTACACTGAACTTGGACTTGTTAAAAACATTGAAGGTGAACAAGAAATTAGCCAAGTAACAGAAGATATTAAAAAAGTTTTAGGATAATAAAAATAAAAACCTCTGTCAGAGGTTTTTTTAGTAAAATAGCAAGATTAGAACACAAAATTTTACTGACAAGCTCTCTGTCAGTAAAATTATAAAAATGAAACACCCGAAAACATTGCCATGAATAGCTTTGAAAGCGAGTAATAAATTAAACATGTACTCAAGCTAGAAAAATAAAGGCTTTTCTGAAAGAAAGACTTGCATTTGTTGCTGAAAAATGCTAAAATACATAAGTCCGACTTTTTAGATATATATAGTATATATCTTTCGGGAAATTTCTAAGGAGGTACTTTTGCTTGGCAAAAGATGATGTAATTGAAGTAGACGGCAAAGTCGTTGACACCATGCCGAATGCGATGTTCACGGTTGAACTCGAAAATGGTCACCAAGTCTTGGCGACGATTTCAGGAAAAATTCGAAAGAATTATATCCGTATCTTGCCTGGAGACAAGGTTCAAGTTGAACTCTCACCATACGATTTGACACGCGGACGAATTACTTACCGATTTAAGTAATCCGGACATTCATTGAGTGCATGATGCACAGTAACCATAGAAAGGAAGACACAATGAAAGTAAGACCATCAGTTAAACCAATCTGCGAATACTGTAAAGTTATTCGTCGTAACGGTCGTGTAATGGTAATTTGCCCTGCCAATCCAAAACACAAACAACGTCAGGGATAGAAAGGAAATAGAAAAATATGGCTCGTTTTGCTGGAGTTGATATTCCAAACGAAAAACGCATTGTTATTTCATTAACATACGTATTCGGTGTTGGACTTCAAACATCTAAAAAAGTACTTGCAGCTGCAGGTGTCTCAGAAGATATCCGTACAAAAGATTTGACATCAGATCAAGAAGATGCAATCCGTCGTGAACTCGATGGCTTGAAACTCGAAGGAGACCTTCGTCGTGAAGTGTCACTTAACATCAAACGTTTGATGGAAATTGGTTCTTACCGTGGTATGCGTCACCGTCGTGGACTTCCTACACGTGGACAAAACACTAAGAACAATGCTCGTACACGTAAAGGTCCTGCTAAATCAATCGCAGGTAAGAAAAAATAATTAAATAGAAAGGAGTTAAAATGGCAAAAATTACACGTAAACGTCGTGTTAAAAAGAATATTGAATCTGGAATTGTTCATATCCAATCAACATTCAACAACACAATCGTTATGATCACAGACGTTCATGGTAACGCCCTTGCTTGGTCATCAGCTGGTGCACTTGGATTTAAAGGTTCTAAAAAATCTACACCTTTCGCCGCTCAAATGGCTTCAGAAGCTGCTGCTAAAGCTGCTCAAGAGCAAGGTTTGAAAACTGTATCTGTTACAGTTAAAGGTCCTGGTTCAGGTCGCGAATCAGCTATCCGCGCACTCGCTGCAGCTGGTCTTAATGTAACATCTATCAGTGATGTGACTCCTGTACCTCACAATGGTGCACGTCCTCCAAAACGTCGTCGTGTATAATTAGTTGCTCTTGTCACTAATCACTTTTCGCTTAGAGGAGAACATACATGATTGAGTTTGAAAAACCAAAAATTACTAAATTTGACGAATCAGAAAATTACGGTAAATTCGTTGTTGAACCACTTGAACGTGGTTATGGTACAACTTTAGGTAACTCTCTGCGTCGCGTCCTTTTGTCATCACTTCCTGGTGCTGCTGTGACTTCAATTCAAATTGAAGGTGTTCAACACGAATTCGCAACAATCCCTGGCGTACGTGAAGATGTCATCCAAATCGTTCTTGCGGTTAAAGGAATTGCCATCAAATCATACGTAGAGTCTGAAAAACAAATCGAACTTGACGTAACTGGTCCTATGGATGTTACTGCTGGTGATATCTTAACTGATAGCGACATTGAAATTGTCAACAAAGACCATTACTTGTTCTCTATTGCTGAAGGTCACTCAATGCGTGCTGTAATGACTGTTAAAAAAGGATACGGCTATGTTCCGGCTGACGAAAATAAAGTCGATGGAGCGCCAATTGGCACAATTGCTGTAGACTCAATTTACACACCAGTAAGTAAAGTAAATTATCAAGTAGAACCTGCCCGTGTTGGTGGAGATTCTAGCTATGATAAATTAACACTTGAAATTACTACAAACGGTACTATCGTTTCTGACGAAGCTTTGTCACTCTCAGCTAAAATCTTGACAGACCACTTGAACTTGTTCGTTGATCTTTCAGAAGTTGCAGCTGAAGCCGAAACACTTGTTGTTAAAGATGAAGTTAAAACAGAACGTGTGCTCGATAAAATTATTGAAGAAATGGACTTCTCAGTTCGTGCTTACAATGGTTTGAAACGCGCAGGTATCAACACTGTTGCTGATATTGTTGAAATGAGCGAAGCTGACATGATTAAAGTCAAAAACCTCGGTCACAAATCAGTAGAAGAAGTCAAAGTTAAATTGACTGAATTGGGACTTTCCCTTAAAAAAAGAAAATAATAATATAGGAGGAAACAAATGAGCAATCGTAAACTCGGACGTACATCTTCACAACGTAAAGCTATGCTTCGTGATTTGACTACAGATTTGATCATCAACGAAACTATCGTTACAACTGAAGCTCGCGCTAAAGAAGTTCGTCGTACAGTAGAAAAAATGATTACGCTTGGTAAAAAAGGTGACCTTTCAGCTCGTCGTGCAGCAGCTGCTTACGTACGTAATGAAATCGCAATTAAAGATTTCAACGAAGAAACTGAAACTTTCCCAACTGCCCTTCAAAAATTATTCAACGACCTTGCTAAACGCTACGAAGGACGTAACGGTGGTTACACTCGTATCCTTAAAGTAGAACCACGTCGTGGTGATGCTGCGCCTATGGCAATCATTGAATTGGTTTAATTGTATTAAATCTTGAAGTAATAATAAAATACTAAATTGAGTGTTATGATGTTGGCGGGGGTTTCTGTGGGTGCATGTGTTGAGTTGTGATTGACTCTCTTTCGCATCAGCCTTGCTTATAGTCTAGCTCTGTCTGATTAGATTAAATTTCTAATCTAGTCAGGCCACTCAATTTATTTATTTTAGCCGTTGTAGCTCAGTCGGTAGAGCAGCACCATGGTAAGGTGAAGGTCGACAGTTCGATTCTGTTCAATGGCATAATTTTTACAGTAGATATATTTAAACATGAGAAGTCTTATTTTATAAAATAAGACTTTTTATTTACTTTAAAAGTTTTAAAAAGCGAATAATGTCCACGGTTAAATACATTTGTTTACAAAAACGGCTCCTGATAAAATGAGTGATTATAATATGCACGCACCTATTAATGATATGCAAATTGCTGAGGATATTCATCTTACTTTCAATCACATGATGATGTCAATTTTTCATAGAATAGTTGTGAACAAAAAATGAGAAAAGCAATTTTCGTTGTCTTTGATGGAACAATTAATATTCGTAAGACAAAAAGTACTTTCAAAATTTGAATATTGGTAAAAAGTGGCAGACTTTTTTTACTTTGCAAGCCATTTTCCTTATATTACTGGCTTGTCCTACCATTTCTACAGAATGTTAAGAAGAAATTAAATGCTGATGAAAACTATTTTGGACAAAAATAATAATATTTTCTTGATGTAAATCAATGTTTTATAGTCTTTTTAAACTTATACTAAGACTATAAATATTGATGCATAATTGCAGGAGGAAAGTATAAATGTCAAAAATAGTAATGAAATTAGATGAATTGAGCTGTCCATCATGTATGGCTAAGATTGAAGGAGCTTTGAATACAACAAATGGAGTAGAAATGGTAAAGGTGCTGTTCAACGCTTCAAAAGTCAAGGCAGAATTTGATGACAATCAGGTAACTGCTACTGACTTAGTTAGTAAAGTTGAGGGACTTGGCTATGTTGTCCAAAAGAGTAAAGTCACGGAAATTTAAAGATATGATGTGCTAACTATTTTTTATCTAAGATTCGTGTCAGACACTCTGAAATATGATAAAATGGTAAAAGAATAAAATCCTTAATCAAATAAAACAGCGGATTATCCGCTGTTTTGTTACATTTTAACAAATTTTACGTATGAATAAGTGGAGGGAAAATGGCGAAGAAAAAATCATCATTTGTTTGTCAAAATTGTGGCTATAAGTCTGCAAAATACTTAGGACGTTGTCCAAACTGTGGCGAATGGTCTTCTTTTGTTGAAGAAGTTGAAGTCCAAGAAGTTAAAAATCAACGTGTTTCAATGACTGGCGAACGTTCAAAACCATTGAAGCTAGATGAAGTTGAATTATTTGATACTCCTCGGATTGAAACGGACCTAGATGAATTTAATCGTGTATTAGGAGGGGGCGTCGTTCCTGGTTCATTGGTTCTGATTGGGGGAGACCCTGGGATAGGTAAATCAACCTTACTTTTACAGGTTTCCACTCAATTGGCTTCTAGAGGGCGTGTGCTTTATGTGAGTGGTGAAGAATCAGCACAACAAATTAAACTAAGAGCTGAGCGTTTAGGAGATATTGACCGTGACTTTTATCTCTATGCTGAAACAAATATGCAGTCGATTCGTGCAGAAGTTGAGCGTTTAAAACCTAACTTCTTAATTATTGATTCTATTCAAACAATCATGACACCAGAAATTCAATCAACTCAAGGCTCTGTAAGTCAAGTTCGGGAAGTGACTGGAGAATTGATGCAAATTGCTAAAACGAATGATATTGCGACTTTTATTGTTGGTCATGTGACTAAAGAAGGACAGCTGGCTGGCCCAAGGATGTTGGAGCACATGGTTGATACGGTGCTGTATTTTGAAGGAGAACGAAATAATACATTTAGAATTCTTCGTGCTGTAAAAAACCGTTTTGGTTCAACTAATGAAATTGGAATTTTTGAGATGCAGGGTCATGGCTTGGTCGAAGTGACTAATCCCTCAGAGGTCTTTTTAGAAGAACGCTTAGAGGGCTCAACTGGATCTGCAATTGTTTGTGCACTTGAAGGAACACGGCCTATACTAGTTGAAATACAAGCACTGACGACACCGACAATGTTTGGAAATGCTAAAAGGACGACCTCAGGCCTAGATTTTAACCGTGTAAGTTTAATTATGGCGGTGCTTGAAAAGAGAACGGGGCTCTTGATGCAAAATCAAGATGCCTACCTCAAATCTGCGGGGGGAGTAAAATTGGATGAGCCAGCCATTGACCTCGCGGTTGCGGTTGCTGTGGCTTCAAGTTATAAAGAACTTCCAACAGATGCGCGTGAATGTTTTATTGGTGAAATTGGTTTAACGGGTGAAATTCGTCGGGTGACCCGAATTGAACAAAGATTAAATGAAGCTGCAAAACTAGGTTTTAAAAAAGTATATGCTCCGAAAAATTCAATTGTAGGGATTGATATTCCGGAACAGATTCAAGTGATTGGAGTAACAACTTTAACTGAATGTTTAAAACTGGTCTTTGGCTAATATAAAAACAAGGCTATTTCATTAATGAAATAGCCTTTGCTTTTTATGAATGACTTATCGTATAAGAATAATAAGCCAATAGAACTAATAGACTAGAGCCGATTAATGTAAAATCACCTAACCATAAACTTAAAAGAGAAGAAATAAAGGCTCCCACAACAAATGATAAAGCAAGAGATAAGAAGATGAGTGAATTTTTTAAGTCCTTAGTGTTTTTAGAAACTAAATATTGTCCTAGATTTGTTCCAAAAGCTTTGATATTACCTGTGGACATGATATTAGCATAAGGAAGTCCTCTGACTCGAGTAAAGGTATCACCTTGAATAACCATAAAAAAGGAGAGAATTCCAACAAAAAGTGAGGCTGATAAATGTAAAAAAGTAGCGAAGGCGAGAGAAATGAGTAAAATACCAATCATTTGTATGAAGAGAAGGGATTCAATTTCACTTTGATTATTTTGGGTTTTATATTTGGTGAATAAGGTCTTGAAAAGTGCACCTAGTGCAAAAAATAAAATTGGAATAATAAATTGAAAAGCTTTCTCCAAATTTCCATGGGCTAAATTAATTCCAGTCTGAATCAAATTCCCAGTTTGGAGACTAGCGAAACGGCCATCAAAATGAAAAAAGGTAAAGGCATCAACAAAGCCTGTATTCATGGCAAGTAATAGAGCAACAAGTAAACTTTCTTTAGAATGGACTGCGGATTTAAGCATAATTTTTTCCTTCATAATCTGTAAAAGATAAGGTCATTATAGCACAATGATAATCTAATGTACTCTATTTAAAATAAAAAATTAAATGATCGCTAATAAGGGATATAAGTTATAAAATAATAAATATAGCATGAGAAATTAAATAGATTTCTTGTGTTTGGATAAGCAATATTAAAGGAGCGTGTGGTATAATTGACACAGGGCTTTCTTGTAAGCCTATCCATTTTCTAAAAGGAGGAAAAGATATGCGTCGTTGGATTATTCATCTTGTTATGACTGTCATCGGAGCATCGCTAGGTGTTGCTGTTGTACCATCAATTTTAAAGGTATTTGGTTGGGACACAGGGATTTTGCAGAACGAAGCTGTTGACGGTGTGATTGGTGCAATTATTTTTATTATTCTTTCATTTATATTTGCCGGTTCAATGCTTAATGGGTTGAAAAAAATAGATTCTAGAATTTCCAAAATGAATATGTCAAAAATGGTCTTCAATATTATTGGGATTGTTCTTGGTCTTCTCGTTGGGGTTATTGGAAGTATTCCATTAAGATTTTTAAATGTTCCTATTTTAAGTAATATCATTTCATTCATACTTGTTTTGGTGATGATTTATTTGGGATATGTTTTGTTTGATCGACGAGGAGACGAAATTGCTAGAGTGCTTTTTCGTAAGCGCCGTGAAGCAATGGCAACTGAACCAGCAGAAGTTGCTGAGGAAGTTGTCGGTGAATCTAAGAGTGATAATAGTATTTTATTGGATACAAGTTCAATCATTGATGGCCGGATTTTAGATGTAATTAAAACAGGGTTCATTTCAGATAAAATTATTGTTCCTAATTTTGTGATTTTAGAATTACAATTAATTTCTGATAGTTCAGACCCACTGAAAAGGGCTAAAGGACGTCGGGGCTTGGATTTGGTTAATGAATTGACTAAATTTGATCAAGTTGAAATTTCTCAAGTTGATTTTCCAGATGTTCGAGAAGTTGATACTAAACTTCTTAAATATGCAAGTTCTACTGGCTCAAAATTAGTGACGAATGATTTTAATCTTAATAAAGTTGCTGAAATTCAGGGTGTTCAAGTTCTTAACATTAATGACCTTGCTAATGCTGTGAAAACACAACTTGTTGTGGGCGAACATATTAACGTACAAATTATTCGTGCTGGTTCTGAACGTCAACAAGGTGTGGCTTATTTACCAGATGGAACAATGATTGTCATTGAAGATACTGCAAAATTGATTGATAAAACAGTTACTGTTGAAGTTGCTAAGGTGCTACAAACAAGTGCTGGTCGAATGATTTTTGCTGATTTAGTAAAAAAATAAAGAAGAAAACCGATAAATTATCGGTTTTTATCTTAAATGAATTTTGAGTATTTAGGAGTTTAATATGTATTTAAAACGTTTTATTCAATTGTTTGTAGTTTTTTTAATTTCTTTAGCTGTTTTTGCTTTGATATTAGAAATGAATTTTGGAAATTATTGGTTAAGATTTGTTTTAGGACTTATCATTGCTTATGTTTTTCTTACTTTACCACTTGTTCTCTTAACCATTTTTAAAACTAATAAAAAGGCTAATGTTGTTGGTACGAATGCTGTAGAAAATGAACTTGCTTATCTTTTAAAAGACTTTCCAGGCTACCTTGCTTTAAGTGTGACTGATGAAAATTCAAAGAGTTCAACAACGATTATGAGTTTTATTCAAGCTCAAAAAACGGAAAATATTTTCTATATGGTTGCGGATAAAAAAGCTTCAAAGATTAGTGATCTAAAAAGAAATTCACAAGTGAGTTTTACGACTTGGTTTGATAAGTTGGAAAAAGGAGGGCGCTTGTCTTCAAATCGGGTTCATGCAGAAATCTTAGAAGAGGCTAAAGCTCAAGAAATTGTGAAAAAAGAAGAATTAATCTTATCTCTTCATGAAAATGCGGAGAATATGTCAATTATTGCTTTAAGGATTGAATCGGTCCTTTATGAAAATTTTAAAGGTCAAACTAAAGTTATTAATTTTGAAAAATAATTTATTAAAACTGCTTTCTAGCAGTTTTTTTATTTTAATAAAAGTGGGAATATTGACATTTTGGCTATATTGTATTACTATATAGGTGTAGTTAGTATTACTAAATAGCGGAGGAAAAAATGAATCAAATTACAGAAATGTTGAAAGGAGTTCTTGAGGGTTGTGTTTTAGAAATCATTGGTCAAGGGGAAACTTATGGTTATGAAATTACTCAAAAACTGCGAGAACTTGGTTTTGAAGATGTTGTAGAAGGAACGGTATATACGATTACGATGCGTCTTGAAAAGAAAGGGTATGTTGAGATTAGAAAAAAGCCTTCAAAACTTGGCCCCGCTCGAAAATGGTATCGTTTAAATGAGGCAGGGCAAATTGAGCGAGGAAATTTTTGGAAAAAATGGACTTTTATTTCAGAAAAATTGGAGTTTTTACGTCATCAAAATTTATTGAGTGAGCAGAAGGGAGAAAATCATGGCGGAGCATAGAAATATTGTTGATAGAATGATTGGTCTTGAAGAAAAAAGAGAATTTCACGAATTTGAAAATCGTGCTCAGAAACTTGGAGAGAATTATTATGAAGATTATAAGGAATTAAAAAAATATATATGGCACTCTGGGGTAACGAAATGGGCAGATTTCAAATTTATTTTTGGACAAGTTCTTGATTTACTTGAAGAAGCTAAAATCCAAGACAAAGAATTGACTGATTTAATTGGTCCAGATGTTGCGACGTTTATTGATGAGATGATGGATGATAATAGTTGGGGAAAAAAGCAAAAAAATAAACTTAATAAGGAGCTGAAAAATGGTTTTAGATAAAATTAGTGACCTTCTTGCTGAAAAAAAAGACTGGCAAGAAATGCAAAATCGAGCTAAAAAATTACCTAAAGATTTTTATCAGGCTTATCATTCAATTCAAAAATATATGTTCAAAATGGGGGCAACAGATTGGCATATTTTTAATGATATTATTGAATTATTTGAGTTGGCAGTAGTTGATGGGCGAAGCCCAGCAGAGGTTCTGGGCGATGATGTTGCAACTTTTGCTGATGAATTATTAAGTGATAATAAAGAGGATTGGCGAAATAAATATCGTCAAGATTTGAATGATTATTTTGCTCAAAAGTAATAAATGGATTTTACTGATAAGTCTGTCAGTAAAATTGAAAATTTATCAATAAAAAAAGTTACTGACAGGTTTGTTAGTAACTTTTGTTTTTTTAAAATTCCATGACCATATTGTACCAAGTTTCTCCACCGAATTTTGACTCGGAAAGTCCTTCGTCAGTAAAGCCGTGTTTTTCATAATAGGGAACTAAATAATCATGGCAAGTAAGACTAATTCCCAAACGTTTTTTCGATTTGGCTTCTTTTTCAAGTAAAAGGAGTAAGTTTGTCGCAATTCCTAAGCCTTGATAATCAGGGTCAACGGTTAAACTGATGATTTTTTGGAAACCACCTGTTTTGGGATTGGCTTCGGTACGTTCAAAAGATTCATCATCCAAGTAACGACCTTCTGTAACAGGACCAGAAACATAACCTACGACAGTTCCTTCACTATTTCTTGCTGCGATAAAGCTATCAGGAATTAAGTTAATTCTTTCGATCATTGACTCTACAGAGAGGGCTTCATTTTCTGAGAAAGTAGCTCTTTCAATACGGATGACATCATCTATATCATTTGGCATAATTTGAGTATAAGTAATTTCATTCATACAATTAATTCTAACATAGACTGTTCAGAAAGGAAATCAATAATCATCCTTAGTAATTAAAAGAATAAATAGTTTGTCATTTAAAGGATATGAAGTGGTTTAAAAATCTAAAATCTTTAATAAAATAAAGTTTAACTAAATGTTTACTTAAGATTTACAAAAAATTTACATTGAGTTTTGGAGAATGGGATAAAATGAAAGGGTAGTAATCAAACCAATGGAGGTTTTATGAACACAAGCGGAAAAAAATTCCTAGGAATTTTAATTGGAATTTCAGCTCTTTTATTAATTATTGCGTCTTTGGGGGATTTGCAAATTTCTAAAATGGTTATGGATCAAAATTCAATTTTTGGTAATCTTTTTCAGATATTTGGAATGTTTCCGTCAGCGCTTATCCCTTTTATTTCAGCGGAAATTATCTTCATTTATGGTCTAAGGCAAGATAATCAACTGACAAAATGGATTTTAGCAATTTCTGGACTTGGCTTTGCTTATTGGTCAGCATGGGGCTGGGTTGATGGTTGGATGTTTTACGGTGTGACCACACTTCATAACATCAAAAATCATCAACCACTGGGTGCAGCGAATAACAGCATTGGAGCCACAGCGACTTATTCTTTCGGACTTGAAGCACTTTTTACATTTATTATCCTGGTCATCGGAACATTTTTGATTTATAGATGGCTGAGCAAGAAAACTTACGAAGAATTAAGTCAATTGATTATTGTGGCGATTGCTGGGATTGCTGTCGTTTATGTCAGCAACTCAATTGTCAATACGATGAAAGTTAACTGGGGGCGTTTTCGCCCTTATGAGGTTAAGGAAATTGTTTCCTCTACCAAAGGAACGTTTACTAATTGGTGGCATTTGAACGGTCAAACAGGTCATCAATCATTCCCGTCAGGTCATACAATCGCAGCGGCTGCAGCACTCTTTTTACCATTTTTTGCTGACAGAAAAAATCTTAAAGGCCAAAAGATTTTGGCTTACAGCGGATTTGTTTTCACACTTTTAATGATGGCTGCTCGGGTCCGAATTGGTGCACATTTCTTATCGGATACCACGATGTCATTAATTATCGCGTCTTTAGTTACTTTTGTTGCCACAAAGGCAATTGGTTACTCATTTATTGAGGAAGAATCTCTCAACTAGAAAACTATAAAAGATTACTACAAAAATAACATTCTTTGGGGTGTTATTTTGATTTTGGTTGTAAATTCTTTGTTTTCTGGAGAGATTGTCTTATACTAATGCTAAGAAAATCAATTTTTGAAAGGAATAAAAAGATGAAAACAAGTGATGCTTTGATTGTAATTGATATGCAAAATGAGGTATGTGCGGGGATTTATCGGCGAGAAGAATTAATTGAGCAAATTAATCAACGAATTATTACTTATCGAAAGGCTAAAAAACCGATTATTTTTATCCAGCATAATGATGATGAACTGATAAAAGAAAGTTTTGGTTGGCAAATGATTCCAGAATTGCTGACAGCATCTACTGACAAGTATGTTGAAAAAACGCATGCCAATGGTTTCTATCAAACGGAACTGCAAAAATTACTGATAGACTTGTCAGTAAAATCGATTGAATTTTGCGGTGCTCAAACTGAATTTTGTGTTAACACAACGCTTGTTTTTGCTCATGGTCTGGGCTATCAAAATTGGATGCAAAGAGGGGCAAGTTCAACTTTTGATAGTAAATGGCTGTCAGCAAAAGAAATCATTGATTTTTATGAAAAACATCTTTGGGATGAACGATTTCTTCAATTCTTAGATTAAATTTGTCAATGATAGATTACAAATAAATTTTAGGTCGGCATGCTTTCTTAATTTGTGGTAAAATAGAGGTGATTGTTAGAGTAGTTTAGGCTATTTAAAACCAAGAACGATTCATTTCTTAGAGAAAAGAAGTGAACGAATTAATGAGGAGAATTGGATTAATATGAATAAAAAAATCCGCGTCCGTTACGCACCATCACCAACAGGACTTTTGCATATCGGGAATGCTCGTACAGCCCTTTTTAACTATCTTTTTGCCCGTCATCACGGGGGAGATTTTATCATCCGTATTGAAGATACAGACCGTGAACGTCACGTAGAAGATGGTGAGCGTTCACAACTTGAAAACCTTCGTTGGTTGGGAATGGATTGGGATGAAAGTCCTGAAACACATGAAAACTACCGTCAATCAGAACGTTTGCCTTTATATCAAAAATATATTGACCAATTGTTGACTGAAGGAAAAGCTTATTATTCTTATAAAACGCCAGAAGAACTTGAAGCTGACCATGCGAAACAAGAAGCAGCAGGAATTGCTCCACATTATATTAACGAATATGCTGGCATGAGCGATGACGAAAAAGCAGCTTATATCGCGGAGCGTAAAGCACAAAATATTGAGCCAGTTGTCCGTATTTCTGTTGATGAAAAAGCAATTTATAAATGGAATGATATTGTTAAAGGCGACATTGAATTTGAAGGTAAAAATATCGGTGGGGATTGGGTAATCCAAAAACGTGATGGTTATCCAACTTACAACTTTGCTGTTGTTGTTGATGACCATGATATGCAAATTTCACATGTTATCCGTGGAGATGACCATATCGCCAATACGCCAAAACAATTAGTTGTTTACGATGCTTTGGGCTGGGAAGCACCACAATTTGGTCACATGACTTTGATTATTAATTCTGAAACTGGGAAAAAATTATCAAAACGTGACACAAATACACTTCAGTTTATTGAAGACTACCGTAAAAAAGGTTACATGTCTGATGCCATTTTCAACTTTATTGCACTTCTGGGCTGGAATCCTGGTGGAGAAAAAGAAATTTTCTCTCGTGAAGAATTAATTGAACTTTTTGATGAACATCGTTTGTCTAAGTCACCAGCAGCCTTTGACCAAAAGAAATTGGACTGGTTGGATAACGAATACATCAAAAATGCTGATTTTGCTAAAGTATTTGAATTGACAAAACCATTCCTTGTTGCTGCTAATCGCTTTGATGAACGTGCTGAGGAACTAGTTAAACTTTATCAACCACAAATGAAATCAGCAGATGAAATTGTTGAATTAACAGACCTTTTCTATGGAGATTTCCCAGAATTGACTGATGAAGCTCGTGAAATGTTGGCTGCTGAAACAACACCATTAGCTTTGAGTACTTTCCGTGCAAAATTGGCTGAACTTCCTGAAAATGATTTTACAGTGGAAAATATTTTCCCACTCTTTAAAGCAACTCAAAAAGAAACTGGCGTAAAAGGTAAAATGCTCTGGATGCCAATTCGTATTGCAGCTTCAGGTTCAATGCATGGTCCAGAATTACCAGAAACAATTGCACTTCTTGGAAAAGAAAAAGTATTGGCTCATTTGGACGCTGCTTTAAATAAATAAATTAATCAAAAAATTACTGACAGAAAAAAGCTTAGCTTTTGAGTATTCTGTCAGTAATTTTTATTTATAAAAAGATTGCTGTCAGTAAAAAAACTCGTCATTGACGAGTTTTTTAATTATTTGAATTGATCAGCAGCTGGAATATGGCTGTCATGGAAATATTGTTCTGACAGTTTTTTAAGTGTGCCGTTATCATAAAGTTTTTTGAGTTCAACATTCAAATCTTTTTGCAACTTGCTTTGGCTGTTATCAAGAATAAAGTAATCATAAGTCTTAAATTCTGGTTGTTTATCCAAGTCTGTTGGAACAGTATCCACTAAACCTGTGATTGCATGTTCTTTAATCAAATTTTCTGCGGGTGCTTTAGAAGCAAATAAGAAATCAATTTGTCCACTAGAAATAGCAGATAAACGGTCGGCTAAAGGACGTTGGCTGTATTTTACATTGATTTTTTTGTCTGGATGATTTTTGTTCCAGCTTTCAAACATATCACCATAGTTGGTTCCAGCAGGAATTTCTGTCGTTTTACCAGCAAGTTGAGAGATTTTTGTAATATTTTCTTTAGATGTTGAGAAAATCGCATCAATTCCTTGGCGAACAGGATAGCTAAAGAGATATTTTTCAGAACGTGCTTTTGTCTTACCAAAATTATTTGCCGCAATTTGTGCACGACCACCGTCTAAAGCAGCTAAAATCGCACTATCTTCATAGACTTTAAAGTCGAATTTATAATCCTTCATGTCTTTGTCAGCAGCTTTTAAAATATCATATTCAAAACCAGTCATTTTGCCATTTTCGCTGTATTCATAAGGGACAGAAGCGGCAGAAGTTGCAACAGTTACGGTTGTTACTTTATCTGTTGATTTAGAAGATGAATTATCTTTTGACGAGCAAGCAGCAAGTAAGCCAATTGAGGCAATTCCAACTGTTGCAAGAGTCAACAATTTTATTTTTTTCATATCAATTTCTCCTCAGAAATTTTGTCAGCTCAGTTTTTATTTTAAATTTGGAAGTTGGTTATGAGTGAGCTGACTTTTAATATAGACATAATATTAACATAATCTTAAAAAAACCACCATAAAAAAGATTTATGACGGTTTTTTAACTTTTATATGGTTCCGTTAGCGAAAATTTCAAAAATTTTCTTATCAAAATGCTCAGTTTCCCAAGTACATTCTGGGTGCCATTGGACAGCAAGCACATGTTTTTCTTTATTTTCAATCGCTTCAACTAAGCCATCGTTTCCATGAGCAATGGCCGTCAAGCCTTGGCCCAAATCTTTAATGACTTGATGATGGAAAGAATTAACCATATAATTTTCAGGCAAGAAGCCCAAGGCGCTTTCTTTTTCAACACTAATATGATGAGTTGGAATTTCTTGTGGTGTTGGACTTTGGAGATGTTTTATCTGACTTGAAGTTTGACTCAAGTCTTGATAAAGACTTCCGCCAAAATAAACATTGAGTAACTGTAGGCCACGACAAACGCCTAGAATAGGTTTATTTGCTTCTAGAGCAGCTTTGATTGTGGCAAGCTCAAAACGGTCACGAATCGGATCAGTTGTTCCTAATTTAGCATTAGGCTCCTCACCATAGAGATAAGGACTGACATCTGCCCCACCAGTCAGTACAATTTTATCTACCAGTGCCAGATAATTTTTTATATTTTCGGTTTTGTCAACAGGAAGAATAATCACAGTATGACCTAAATCCTGAAAAACATCAATAAATGATTGACGAGTATAGCTTACTTTGTTCCACCAAAAAGGGGATTGTTCAACTGTATTGTAAGGAGTTCCAAGAATTCCAATAATTGCCATCTTATTTTTTCACACTTTCAATAGGAATAATGAGTTTAGATTGAGATAAATCAATCTCGTAAGTCACTTTACGATTATCACGAACCGTATGTTCAAAGTCAGTACTATAGAGTATGACCCGAAGTTTATCCGCTTTTTCTAAATGATAAATCGTTGGTTGTAGTTCAAATTTGAGCGTAAACCATTCGTCAGCTTTTAAATCACTGACCGTCAGTAAATCTTTGTTTTGGAGATTGGTAAATCCTTTAGTGACCAACTGATAAGGACTTTCGACAAGAGGAAGTTCAACCAAATCATCTAACATGAAGTTTCGGCCACGGTCAAGAACTTTAAAATCTTTTACTCTTGCTTTATCTTCCAGCCGTTTTTTGGGACCAAAATCAAGAATTTGAGCAGATAAGAGTCCTTTACTATCATTTAATTTTAGTCTGATTTCTAGTTCAATTGGACCATTAATTGTTAACTCAGAAGGAAGTTCTAAATCAATGACAGCTTCGTTAGCTTTATTTTCAAATAAATCTTTTTTAAAGACATTGAAATCTTTAGAATACTTTTTGAAGCTTTCATCATCATAGTGGTTATCAAATTGAGCAAAAGAAACCGCCGTTTTCCCAAGAGGGAGTTTGAGCTGGTCATCGCCCCCAAATTTACTGACAGCTGACCAAACTTGTTCTTTAGAATTTTCCTGTAAAATAACGGGTGGAAGATTTAAATTTAAATCTCTATCTAATAATTTGGCAGAGAAATAAGCATTGATTGTCTCAGAAAAATCAATGGATTGCCAAGAATTCATATAAATATGAGCCCCACGATGTAAAAAGGCATGCTTGGCATGACCTTCTGGCAGAGCCTGCCAAAAATTATAAGCTTGTTCGGGTGTAACATTCCAGTCTTGTAAGCCGTGAACAATTAGGACGTCAGCTTTAACTTGGTCAGAATTGATTAAATAATTTCGGTCATGCCAAAATTGATTATAATCACCAGACTTACGGTCTAAAGCAGTGGTCATTTCTGCTAAACGTTTTTCGTATTCAGCATTTCCTTTTAAATAATCAGCACCATCAAGATTTCGTGAGTAAGTCAGTGCAGCAAGCACATCTAAATCTTCACCAGGAAAGCCACCAGGAGAACGGACAAGACCATTTTCACGATAGTAATTATACCAAGAAGAAATTCCAGCTTCAGCTAAAATGACTTCAAGTCCATCGATTCCAGTAGTAGCAGCACCATAAGCCATCGTTCCTAAATATGACTTTCCAGTCATGGCTACTTTTCCGTTTGCCCAAGTGGCCTTAATTTCATGCGTCTTTTTACGAGAAGTATAGGCACGAGTTCGGCCATTTAACCAATCAATGACAGCAGTCATACTATAAATTTGCTGATAATCGCCTGAAGTTTGGAAGCCATTTGAGCCACGCGTTCCAACACCAGCCACATAAATAGAAGCAAAACCACGCGTCAAAAAGTAATCATTTAAAGAATAAGTCCAACCATGAGTAAAACGATAAGGTGCTTTATCTACAATAGGAAGTTCTTTGGTTTCAGACGGACGTTTTTGTGGAAGCTTTCCTTGGACATGAATTTTGTGACTGTCCTTTTTTTCCAAATCAACATTCATTTCATGAAGCGCTAAATCATTAGCTTTCTCATTGATTCCCAAATGATAAGGACTTGCGGTCATCACAACCGGAAGCTTTTCTGTACTTTTTGGACGGATAATTTGAATTTTAATTAAGTCATTTTTTCCTTTTTGCTCAGTATCCACTGGACTTTCAACCCAAACGACCTCACGTTCAAGAAGCGAAGAATCAAAAGTTGCCAATGATTTGTCATTGAAAAAGTGATAGTGATTATCCAAAGGAAGAAGACCTTCTGAAACCCAATGTTCAACAAGAATCATCCCGCTTTTACGACGGCTACAAAGTAAATAGTAAAAAGCAGAGATGATAGTTTCAGTTGTCATTTCAACATCACTTTGTGGAAGATTAAGTTTTTTAGCAAATTCAGTTGCTTTTCCTATTTCAAAATCAAAATTTGGAACAAAGTCAAGAAGTTGCAAAGCAATATTCCAGAAAATTTCCCAATCTAATTCAATAGAGGATTTTAAGAATTCAATGACATCTAGCTCAGTATTTGCTTGTAAAACAGTCATATCAGTAGGACTTTGAATGAGAAAATCTTTTAAAATTTTCTTTTCATCCCAAAAAACAGACCAACGAAACCCAAGCTGATCAAGTTCTGCTAGTTGTTCATCAAAGTTTTTATCAACAATTGAAAAATGATTAAAGCGCATCTTAAGTCCTCCATAAAAAGCATGATAATTCTTTTAATTATAGCAAATTTTCAGTAAATAATCAGACTAAAAGGGTCTAATTTCCAATGAATATTTGAAGCAAGCGCGCTTTTCTGATATAATAGCTGAGGTTATTATATTAAAATCAAATTTTGGAGGGTTCCATAAAAAATGGATGTTACATGGACAGTGAAATATATCACTGAATTTATCGGAACTGCACTACTCATCATCATGGGTAATGGTGCGGTTGCCAACGTCGAACTTAAAGGTACAAAAGCTCACGCACAATCTTGGATGATTATTGGTTGGGGTTATGGACTTGGTGTAATGCTACCAGCAGTTGCATTAGGTAATGTTACTTCACAAATTAATCCAGCTTTCACACTTGGACTTGCAGCCTCAGGACTTTTTCCTTGGGCACATGTTGCTCAATATATTATTGCGCAAGTTTTAGGTGCGATGTTTGGGCAATTATTGATTGTTATGGTTTACCGTCCATACTATCTTAAAACACAAAATCCAAATGCTATTCTTGGAACTTTCTCAACAATTGATAATGTTGATGATAACGATGAAAAAACGCGTTTCGGAGCTACAGTTAATGGTTTCTTAAATGAGTTTCTTGGTTCATTCGTCTTGTTCTTTGGTGCAGTTTCGGCAACTAACATCTTCTTTGGTAGCCAATCAATTTCTTGGATGACAGACTACTTGAAAAAACAAGGAGCAGATATTACATCATCAGATATTATGAACCAAATTTGGGTTCAAGCATCAGGAGCTTCTGCTTCTAAAATGATTGCTCATTTGTTCTTAGGATTCCTTGTTATGGGACTTGTAGTCGCTCTTGGTGGTCCAACAGGTCCTGGTTTGAATCCAGCGCGTGACTTTGGTCCACGTTTGGTTCACAGCCTCTTGCCAAAATCAGTTTTGGGTGAAGCTAAAGGTTCATCTAAATGGTGGTATGCATGGGTTCCAGTTGTAGCACCAATTCTTGCAGCACTTGCAGCAGTTGCATTGGCTAAAATGATTTACAAATTTTAATTATTAAAATAAAAATTACTGACAGAATTTCTGTCAGTAATTTTTTTATTTAATCATAAGAGCAATGACCAGTCCAAAGAGATTCCAAAGGAGATGGACGCTCATGTTAAGATAAAAATTGCGATATTTAGCATAAAGACTGGTAAGCACAAGACTCATTAAACCGTAAGTTAACCAGCTATAGAGGTCAGTAGGACCATGCATGTAAGCAAAAAGGAGCAATGCCGTTAAAAAAGCAAAATATTTTTGATTTTTGAAAATGACTTCAAAAATTCCTACCCGATAAACAAGTTCTTCTAAAAAACCAGCAGCAAGCGTTTGGGTCGCAAAGACAGCAATTGGAATCACTTTTTGTAGCTCATTTAGTGAATCTTGATTACTGGTTGTTGGACTTTGATTGATAATTTGAGCAAAAATTCCTGTCAGAATAGAGACCAGAAAAAGTAAAGCAAAACCAATTATTATTTTTAAAGGAGGAAAATATTTCCAACTTATTTTAGGGATGAGATCAGCTTTACGAGCAATCAGATAAGAAGAAATAATCGTAAGTAAAAAGATAATGAAAAAGATGACGGTATCTAAGGTTGTGAAATGGTGCTGATAAGCAAAAATGGTTGTCGCAAGCATTGGTAAGTTAGATAAAATAAAGAGCACCAACCAAACTGATTTGTGATAAGCAAAAATTAATCCAACAATCGATAATACGAGAGCTGTCATTAAAAATGGCAAATGAAAAATACTGACAGATAGGGCTGAAAAAAGTAGCGCCAAAATAATTACAATTACCCAACGATATTTGGCTAATGATTGAAGTTTTTCTATATTAAACATGTCAATATTATAGCATAGTAATAGCTGTCAGCAGAAGAAAATATTTCATTTTTGTTGATAACTTTTGTTAATCTGAACTTGAATAAATTGTGATAAAATAGAGCTACCTAAAAAATGTGCATATCTGGCAACCACACTAAAAGGTCAGTCTAACTTTGTTCGTACCTAGATATGTACTTAAAACTATCCCTAAAAATGCCCATGGTTAACGACTATGAGTTTTTTTATTGAGATTTTAAAATTACACATTTAATGTAGAAAGAAAAACTAAAAGATATAAATCGTTGATAATTTCCTTGAAATTTGCGAAAATAAGAGATAGTTATTTGTAAATGTAATCAATGGAGGCTAAAATGAGCGAGATTATAAATCATATTACCGCTTTTCAACCAGTCTATCGTGTGCTTAACCGTGAAGAAAATTTAGATTTCTACCGTGAAGTGCTTGGCTTTAAGGTCTTGGTAGAAGAAGGCGCAATGGTATGGCTTGGTGGGCATGAAGCGAAAAAAGATCGGTTTCAATTAGAAGAATCACCAGGTTTTCGTCCTGTTGAAGGATTGAAAAAGCACGGACAAACTGTTATCAAAGCCAACTCATCTGAGATTGAGCAATTAATTGTTCGTAACTCGGACAAGATTTCTAAAGTTTATAAGGGACGAACTGGATTTGCTTTTCAGGCAATTTCACCTGAAGCGGGAGTATTTTTGGTGACTTCAGATTTACTGACAGATCTATCAGAGCTGACAGAAATCAATAAATCAGAAATTAAGATTGAAGAAGACAAAACATTTAAAGGTTTATCAGATTTTAAAATTATAGCAATGGATTTGAATGTTGCTGACCAATCAATTATTGAATTTTATGAATCAGTTTTTGGTCTTAAAGCAATCAATAACCAAATTGAATTTCCTTTTGTAACTTTGACTTTTAGTGTTGAAGAAAGCGAAGATTTAGCTGCAGGAACCGATGAAGTACTTGACCTTGAGTTTTTAGTGTTCATGATTGATAAAGATTTTGATTTGAAAGATTTTGCTCATCAATTTTCTGATGTGGACGGAACATATTTGGATGGCTCAGCTAAAACTTTTTCATTAGAAGTTCCTGACCATGCAGAACTTTGGTTTGTAAAATAATAATTTTAAAAAAACTTGTTAATTTTTGACAAGTTTTTTTACTCAAAGTAAATCAGAAACGAAGGTTGAAACATGAAAAATCAACAAGAATTTTTAAAAATAATCGAAGATTATATTGAGCGTGACGTTTTCCCAGGTGTCAATTTCGCAATTATTGAAGGAGAAAAAGTCGAGGAGTATCTTTTAGGAAATTCAGCAATTTATCCTGAAACAATCAAGCTCACTCAGGGAAAAAAATGGGATTTAGCTTCTTTGACAAAAGTAGTGGGCACCGGAACAGCCGTCATTAATCTTGTCCTAGCAGGAAAGTTAGAAATTGATGCCCCTCTTCAAAAATATTATTCTAAATTTACTGACAGAAGCGTCAGCTTGCGGCAATTACTGACACACACTTCTGGTATTGATCCTTTCATAAAAAATAGAGATAAGCTAAACGCAAAAGAACTGACAGAAGCAATTAATCAGATTAAAGTTACTGACAATAAGACCTTCAAATATACAGATATTAATTTTATTTTACTAGGTTTTTTATTAGAAGAATATTATGGAGAAAGTCTGGATAAAATCTTTTACAAACAAGTATTTGAAGACTGGAAAATGACTGACACAAGTTTTGGACCAGTAGAAAATGCAGTCCCAACAAGTCAAAATATCCCAGTAGGAACAGTTCATGATCCTAAAGCTCAAGTTTTAAAAAATCATTGTGGCTCAGCCGGCTTATTTTCAACGATGTCTGATTTAATTTTATTCAGTCAGGCCTATTTTCAAGAAGAAAAATATTTAAATCTGACCAAAAATTATGCTGACGGAGATAAAAAAAGAAGTTTGGCTTGGGATTTACTCGGGCCAAATGATGATTGGTTGCTTCATACTGGCTATACTGGAACTTTTCTATTAATTAACCCTCGTATCAAAAAAGCAGTTGTTTTCTTATCGAACCGTGTCCATTTAAAAGATAATCGAGAAAAATGGATTGAAGAACGTGACTTCTTGATAAAGTTTTTAATCAGCCATTTGACCTTAGATTAAGACTTAAATAAAAGAACTGTACTGTTTAGTTTACAGTTCTTTTTTAGTTATTGCTGACAGACTAAAAAAATAAATGGCTGGACTCAAATAGTTTACATTTAGATTTTTTTGACCTATAATTTACTTGAAAAGTAATTTATTTACTTACGGCGAAAGGAGAAATTAGTATATAAAGTAGTTTCAAAGTAGTTAGTAGTTGATAGATTTAACATCAAGGAGAATATCATGACAAAAATAAATGCATCAGATGCAATGTTAAAAGTTATTGAAGATTGGGGTGTCAAAAATATTTACGGTTTACCCGGTGGGTCAATTGATTCGACAATGAACGCATTATATAACCGAAGAGACACATTAAATTACATTCAAGTTCGTCACGAAGAAGTGGGTGCTTTAGCAGCCGTTGGGGAAGCAAAAGTAACCGGAGAAATCGGAGTAACCTTTGGTTCAGCAGGACCAGGAGCCGTTCACTTGTTAAATGGATTATATGATGCTCAATATGACCATGTTCCAGTACTTGCCTTGGTTGGTCAAGTTCCAACGAGTGCAATGAACACTAATTATTTCCAAGAATTAAATGAAAATCCAATGTTTGCTGACGTTAGTGTCTATAACAGAACAGTAATGACCGCAGAACAAATGCCAGCAGTAGTTGATGAAGCGATTCGTCAAGCCTATGCCAAACGTGGTGTTGCCGTCATTACCATTCCCAAAGATTTAGGTTGGCAAGAAATTGAAGATAATTATGTTTCTAGCGCTAATCTATATCAAAAACCTTTGCCACTAGAACCTGCGGCTGAAAAAATCCAAGAAGCTTGGAAACTACTAAAAGAAGCAAAACGCCCTTTGATTTATATTGGTCAAGGAACAAGAGGAGCCCGCAAGGAAATCTTAGAACTTTCTAAAATGGTTCATGCTCCAATTTTGAGTTCTGCCTTAGGAAAAGGAATTATTCCTGACAATGCCCCTGCTTACATGGGGTCAGCTGGTCGAGTGGCCTCTAAACCTGGGGTAGAAATTGCTTCTAACACAGATGCTGTTTTGTTCTTAGGTTCAGACATGCCATTCCAAAGTTTCTTTATTCCTAAAGATGCTAAATACATACAAGTTGATATTGACGGAACTAAATTTGGACGTCGTCATCAAGTAGATTTAGCTATTTTGGCAGATGCCAAGCTGACAATTAAGAAATTAATGGAAGTGGGAGAACAACTTCCAGAAACAAATTGGTATCGCGCAGCACTAGCAGACAAAGAAAATTGGGTAGAGTGGCTTGAAAAACGTTCAGTCATTGACAGCTCACCTTTGGAAGTAGAACCTGTCTTTAAAGCCATTAATGACATGGCCACTGATGACGCCATTTTCCAAGTTGATGTAGGAAATGTCACAATTGATGGAATGAGACTTCTTGATACAAGTAAGGATCAAAAATTCACAACAAGTGGCTGGTATGCGACAATGGGTTATGCTCTACCTGCAGCAATTGGTGCGAAAGCGCAATATCCAGACCGTCAAGTTTGGTCAATTTCTGGTGACGGAGCTTGGGCAATGGTGATGCCTGATATTCTTACTCAGGTCAAATATAACTTACCAATTATCAATGTTGTTTTGACCAATAAGAGCCTTGGATTTATCGAAGCAGAACAAGATGATGCCAAACAACCACACTCAGGAATTGATTTGATAGGTGCTAATTTTGGCGCTTCTGCAGCGGCTTTGGGGGCTTTAGGTTTTGATGTTAATAATTTGTCAGAATTAAAAGAAGCTTTTGCAAAAGCTAAAGAAGCGAATCGTCCAACGGTCATCAATGTCAACATCTTTGACCATCGTCCATTACCTGTTGAACAATTGCAACTTGATTCTGCTGAATTTGAAAAAGAATATCAAACTCAAGGTTTGATTCCATTTAGCAAATTGATTCAAGAATAAAAATAAATAATATTAGAATAAAAAGACATTAGAAGAGAGCTCTAATGTCTTTTTTATATAGATTAAAATAAAAGAATAAATTAGAATAAAATTAGTTTTTGTTAGATAGGGATTATAAAAAAATAAAGTCAAATCATAGTATTATTAGTCACTATATATGAACTTGTAGGTTTTATTCATTGTCTTAGCGAATGTACTTTTATAAATACTAAAGTAAAACAATGTATTTCAATTTGGAAAATAAGAACAATATGAGATAATAATTATGTAAAATGAGTTTATGGTTGTGAAAATAATAAAATTATAAATCAAAAAGATTTAATCTAAAACTCAAATATGAAGCATGGATAAAAAATAGAAAGGAGTAGAATTCTACCAAAATAATTTCGATAAATATGAAATTCGCAAGAAAGGAATGATAGATGATAAAAAAATGGACGGTTTGTTTAAGTATAATAATCTTAGTTCTAAACTTTGTTCCAAACTTACTGCAAGGTCATCAAGTATTTGCAGAAAATCAAAAAATTTATAAAGATAAAGTTGAGCTTATTAATGATGAATCATTCAATATCTCATATAGTATGCGAGCTTTAGAAAATCAATACGAATGGGAAATTGATTATAGAATAAATAAAACAGAAAATGATAAAGAATTAAAGTTAAAGTTTTCTTTTGAAGGGAATCAGCCTATTGAAATAGAGGAAAATGAAAGCTGGACACTTAAAGAAAAAAACACAATAATTTCAGATTTTGAAAAAGAAAATGAAGGAAAGATTGTACTTAGAGCTAACAATTCTATTTCATTGTTAAACTTAGAAATTCAGGCAGATGCTAAACTCATTGAAAACGAGCAAGAAGTCATCAGTGAAGATATTTTAGCGAAGAATGAATCAACAATTTTTAGCTTATATATTCCAGAAAATAATAAAGCAGATTCAAAAGAGAAGGATAATAAAAATACAGAAGAAGTATTAAATAACGAGTCAAGTCAAGAAGAAACTGTTAGTCAATTAAAAAAAGATTCACAATTAGCATTTTCTTACCCTTCAAACTTTGGGATAAAGGCTAGTTTTAATGATTTAGCGCAAAATTATGAAAATATTTATCCTGAATATAGACAAGATGAGACAGGAATTTCTCCAAATCATTCTTGGATACCTACGGGAAATACAACAGTGGTCAATCATCAAGGCTGGAATTCTTTTTCTTCACAGTGGGATGGAGTCAATAGTTGGAACGGAGAAGCAACAAATTTAGAAAATTCGTATATTGAATACGCTGGAGTTAATAATCCGGTCGATTTTGCCTTAAGAAAATATGCAAAAGAAACAGAAACACCAGGCTTATACGATGTTTATTTAAATGTTCGAGGAAATGTTCAAAACCCAATAAAACCAGTTGATATTGTTTTGGTAATTGATATGTCAGGCTCGATGCAAGGGGCAAAAGAAACTGCTGTTCGGCAAGGAGTGAGTGATTTTTTATCAACGATTCAAAACACTGCTTATGCAGATTATGTCAATGTTGGAATTGTTGGATATTCTAGTCCCGGAAATTATGTAACGGGAGCTAGTGGGTATATCACGGTACCGATAGATAAAGTATCATCAGAAAGCCATGTCAAATCAATTAATCAAGCATTAGCACCACAATTTTCAGGTGGAACTTTTACTCAATTGGGACTTCGCAAGGGAACTGAGATGCTTGAACAGGACTCCAGTGATAATCAAAAAATGATGATTTTGATGACTGATGGTGTTCCGACGTTTAGTTACAAAGTAAATTCTGCCTCAAAAGTTGATAATGTCATTTATGGTCAAAGCTTTGCTGAAAGCCGAGATGAACCAGGAAACACTTCTAAGATCCAAAGCCCATATTCTGTTAAAGATATAAATGGTGGAAGTAATATCGAAATTCGGGACACTTGGGCCGCAACATTAGGAGAGGCAGAAATTTCTAAACAAAAGATTTCAGAAATTCATACACTTGGAATTCAACTTGGGAATGATGGAAGCTATCTGAGTCAAGAAGAAGTCAAAAGTCGGACCAGTCTAATAGCTACGACAGGATTATACCAAGATGCAAATAGTGCAAATGATATTACTGATTATTTAAAAAGTCAAGCAAATGTCGTTTTAAGTCGATTTAACACAATTACAAATGGATTGATTCTCGACCCACTAGGAGTTCAGTTTGAATATAAGGATACAAAGTTTGAAATTACTAGTGTCGGAGAAGACTCAATTGATAATTTACCAACAGGTAAGATAAACGAAAAAGGATTAGAAATTTCAAATCTTAATATTGGGAAAAATCAAGAAGTTCAAATTCATTATCAGGTTCGATTAAATACTGAAACCGATGATTTTAAAACTAATTATTGGTATCAAATGAATGGAGAAACGACGTTGACTCCAAACGGTAGTAACCCAGATAATAAAGTAAATTTTGGAGTACCATCAGCAAAATCATCAGGAATAAATCTTACCCTTGAAAAACAATGGTTAGCTAATTCAGAAAATATACCTGAGAATGTTGAGCTGCTTATAGGCCGAAGAAGTGCTCAAATATCATCTGATTGGACCAAGACTGTTACGCTTAAGGAGGGTGATGAATGGCGGAGTCAGTTAGAAAATTTACCTAAGTATTCTATTTTGGGCGAAGAATTCATTTATGAAATAAAAGATGAGATTGTTCCTAATAGCGAAATATATGATTGGATAACAATTGGGGAAGACAAAACTACAATTGCTAACATAGAGAAGTTTAGATTACAGCTAATCAAAACATCTAACCATGATAATGAACCATTGTCAGAGGTGGAATTTGTACTTAAAAATAGTCAAGGAGAAGAAATTGACAAGGCAGTAACGAACGAAAAAGGTGAAATTTTATTTGATAAGATCCGTTTAAATTACGGAGAAGAATATCAACTCCATGAAATAAAATCACCCGGTCACTCACTGGAAGGACCATGGAAAATAAAAACTGAGCTTGAAAATGGGCAGCCTATAATAAAAGTTGATGGAGAGCAAATCGCTTTAGATGAACACTATAATAAATTCATGATTAGTCTCAATATCACTAATGATATAAATGTAGAGGAATTTAGAAACTCTGTTACAATTGATAAAAGAGCGGTTGATTCAGAAGAAAAACTTGATGGAGCAGTTTTTAATTTATATCAGATAGAATCAGTAGATGATGAATTGACCCAACTTAACCCCCTTGAAATCACAAATAATCTATTACCCGGTCTTTACGCCTTGCAAGAAAGTGTTAGCCCAAATGGATATTACAGAGACGATGAAGTTCACTTTTTCCGAGTCAAATTTAATGGAAGCATTGTTGCTATTGGTAGTGAGGGTATAGATATTCCATTTTTAGATGAAAATGAAAGTGGAAAAAATGGATTAGTATTGAATGAAGAAGAAAATGGTGATTTCCATCTCACACTAATTTTCTATAATCAGGCCGTTCCGCCCTTACAATTAGAAGTTGACAAGATAGATGATGACTTTGCCTCCCCTTTATCTGGAGTAAGTTTTGAATTGACTCGCTTAGGCAGGAAGTCTACTGATTCGGAAACCGTAAAAAGTATCAATAGTTTTGATAGAATACTAAAAACATTTAATAATGACTTTACAGGAGAAACAATAGCCTTAAAATCTAATTCTGATGGCAAGTTAACTGTTATTGACAATGAAAATAATACTCAAGAAAGTACATCTCCAATTAGTTTAGAGTATGATACTCAATATAAATTGGTTAAAAAAAGTTCGATTGGATTATTTCCAAATTTTGGAGAAACCTCCCAATGGATAATCACAACACCAAATATGGATGAACTTAAAGAACATGAAGAAGATAATAACATTGAAATTGATGGTGGAGATTTACTTGAAACCCCAGATGAATCAATACTAGAAAGTATTAATCAAACACCCAGCACACTCGGTGTCGTTTCGCTTATTAAAACAAAGAACCCAGAATTCAAAGCATTAGAGAGTCCTGATTCTCAGGTCGAAAAAGTAAAAAGTGACTCATCTTTCCAAGAAAAAATTTCAGCATATTTGATTTCTTTTGAGATTCATTCTAATATTACTCATAGTTTTACAATAAAAAAAGTTGATGGAGAAAGTAATAGACCAATGGACACTCAATTTGCTTTAAGGTGGGTTGAGAAGTTTGAACCGACTCAAGATTTTGACAGCCTTGAGCGTTTAAATCTTGACACTTTGGACTTGTCAGGGAATGATATTTCAACGAGTAGTAAGACTTCTATTGATGCCAAAGCAGGAGCCACTCTTTCTACTGAAAAGGGTTCTAGAACCTTAGACCATATGGCTAGAGGTAATCTTTATATCATAAGTGAAGAGGAGGTGCCTACAGGTTATCAAAAGACCAACACTGTTATTGTGGCATACATGGATAAGGCACAAGGATATGCAGATAAATCTACCATTCATATTAGATTAGCCAAACGTTCGGCAACTCATCCAGAAATCCTAGAGTTTGGAAGTTTGGAAGACTTTAAAGAATATAAAGGTGATTTGGAAGATGAATTAGGGATAGTATTTGCAAATTACAAAATAACGGAAGGAGGAAGTGAAGAAAAAGAGAAGGAAAAAGAAGAAAATAATGAGATGCAGAATAAGCAAGAAACAAATAAGCCGAACATAGAACTCCCTGCTCTTGGAGCAATCGGTGTAGGAGGAGTTGGGTTACTACTTATCATCTCAGCTTACTTATTGAAAAAGTATCGTGGAAAGTAGAAAATATATTTGTAAATAATGATGATTAAAAAATACTGACAGCTAGTCGGTATTTTTAATATTTGTTATAATAAGATTATCAGTCAAAACCATGACACCGAATAAGTAATAAAAACAGGAGGATATTCTTTACTAAAACAGCTCTTATTGAAAAAATTGATAAGAAAGAGGAAGACTCTAGCAAAAAAATGGTAATTATGGTATAATATACGCAAAATTTTGAAATAATTGATTCGAGGAAAAATATAAAAATATGAGTAGAATGATGCCGGCACGAGTGCGAAGTGAGGGAATCGCCCTCTATGCGAAAGGCTTCTTAAATGACCCAATTGAAACTGATTTTAAACTAACAGCAGAAATTGATGGTGAAGAGGTAAGTTATGACCTAGATGGCGCGCAAGATAGTTGTACTTGTGCAGTCTTTCAACAAAACCACCGCTATTGCAAACACATTGCAGCGATAGAAGAGTATCTAAAAAATCAAGATAAAGGAAGTCAGGAAACAAAAGATAAAGAAATCAAAGGAGCTGAACGAGCGCTTTTTGGTGAAAATGTTGCTTTTTTAGATGCTGTAAATGGTGAGACACAATTAAATTTCAATACAGACCAATATTCTATCGAAGTTCAAATTGAGGATAATAGTCAGCTTTATGATTATTTTTCAATGGATTATTTTTTGTATTTTGATTTAAAATTAAGAAGTAAAAATTTGGGCCGCTCATACGTTATTAAAGATATTCCTTATTTTCTACGTGCTTTAAAAAATTATAGTCAGTATTCTTTGGGTTCTCTACACTATATTGACCTCTTTTTTGATAATTTTGATGAAGCAAGTCAAGAATTTTTAACTTTTCTTTTAAAAATTGATAGTAAATCCGATGAGGCACTTACCAAATCCTTATATATAAAAAATGGGCGTTATCTTAATATTCCATTTTTATTCCTTGAAGAAGCAATGGACTTAGTTTCAGCTTTAGAGAATTATCAACTTCAGATTACAGGTAGAACGGTCAATTATTTTACATTTATAGCCCTTGATAATGATTCGGAGATTTTTAAATTTAAGGTTGAAAGTCAGCAAGATTATATTGAGTTGAAACTCTACAGTGAGGATTATCATAATTTTTATGATTATTCACTTCTTTATGCCAATAATGTATTTTATAAACTCAATCAAGAACAACGGCGTCTGCTCCTTGTTTTAGATAAGCAATTTGCCAAAAAATCACAAATTAAATTTTCATATGCTGATAAGGACAAATTAGCTCAGGCTCTTCAACAATTATCAACTTTGGGAGAGATTGAAGCGCCAGACCATTTTGTTGTCAGACCTTTTGATGCTAAATTTACTTTTGATTTGTTGGAAGATCAGACCATTAGTTTGGCAATGACTTTTGATTATGGAAGTTTCTCAATAGATAGTTTCCACGATTTAGAAACCCTAGAATTTTCAAGAGATTTGCGTAAAGAGCAAAAGATTTTTGCACTGATGGAACGTTTGCAGTTTGCTAAGGCTTTTAATTCGTCATTAAATATTCCAGAAAATTTATCAGAGAATTTCTTTTTGAAAATCTTACCTGCTTTTCAAAAACTTGGTCAGATTGAACTGTCGCCAACTTTAAGAAATATGAGAATGGATGAAGTTCCTGAAATTCATATTGATAGTCAGGGAGGACTCTTAGATATTTCCTTTGATATTCCTCAGGTTGAAGATGGTGAATTTGCAAATGTTATTGCAAAATTACAAGAAAACGCTGAATTTTATATCAGTGAAAGTGGGAAATTTTATCATTTTAATGAAAAATTTGACCGCTTGAAAGCTGCATTAAACGAACTTGACGACCAATTTGTTATTCAAGGAAGCAGTTTGCATGTTAATATTAATCGAAGTTTCCAAATTTCTAAAATATTTGAAAATATTGGTGGAGCTTCCTTCTCTGAAAAATTTAAATCACTCTATCAACACTTGACGCATCCTGAAGAGTTTCCTTACGAGAAACCAGAACATATTAAGGCATCCTTGCGTTCTTATCAGGAAACGGGTGTTCGCTGGATGAGTATGCTCTCTCATTATAATTTGGGAGGAATTCTTGCTGATGACATGGGATTAGGTAAAACGGTCCAAGCGATTACTTTTATTCTTTCTAATCTGAAAAAAGATGAGAGTGTTCTAATTACCGCACCAGCTAGTCTTACTTATAACTGGGCAAGTGAATTTGAAAAATTTACTGATGAGATTGATTTTGCTGTTATTGACGGGACAAAAGCCGAGCGAAGTAAAGAAATTCAAGAAAAACATCAAATTTATATCACAAGTTATGGTAGCTTCTTGAAAGATTTTGAAGACTATCAGGATAAAAAATTGAATTACTTACTTTTGGATGAAGCTCAAGTTGTCAAAAATTATAGTAGTAAAACCAATAAATCACTATCTGCTCTGAATGTTGAACATACCTTTGCCCTTTCAGGAACACCACTAGAAAATCGAATTGAAGAAATTTGGGCCATTTTCCAAGTGGTGATGCCAGGCTTTTTACCAAAACGTGAAAAATTCAATAAGATGGAACCATCTGTCATCTCAAGATTGATTCAGCCTTTCATTATGCGTCGTAAAAAAGAAGATGTGCTTGAAGAACTTCCAGAAAAAATGGAAATTACGGTCTATAACCAATTAGCTGATGACCAAAAAGTGATCTATTTAGCACAACTCGAATTGATGCAAAAACAAGTTTTAGAAATGGATAGTGCGGCTTTATCACGTTCAAGAATTGAAATTCTGGCAGGAATTACACGACTTAGACAAATTTGTAATACACCAGCATTATTTATGGATGACTATAAAGGAAGTTCTGGGAAACTTGAACGTTTACGAGAATTATTGGCGCAAATTAAAGATTCAGGCCATCGTCCTTTGATTTTCTCTCAATTTACAAAAGTTTTTCCGCATATTGAAAAATTGATGGAAGAACAAGAAATGACCGCCTATAAACTGACTGGTTCTACTCCAATTAAAGATCGACTTTCAATGGTTCAAGCCTTTAATGCTGGTAGCCGTGATGCTTTCTTAGTTTCACTAAAAGCCGGTGGGGTTGGGCTTAATTTAACCAGTGCTGATGTCGTCATTTTGGTTGACTTGTGGTGGAACCCAGCTGTTGAAGAACAGGCTATTGCGCGTGCCCATCGGATGGGACAAAAAAATACGGTAGAAGTCATTCGCTTGATTACCAAAGGCACAATTGAAGAAAAAATTATGGAAATCCAAGAGCGTAAAAAGGATTTAATTGCTAATGTTTTAGAAGGCGATACAGTGGATAAAGTCCTCAGTGAGGCAGAAATTCGTGAAATTCTTGGAGTATAGCTTTAAAAAACTTATAAATTAAGCTATAATGGATATTGAAACGGTTATCTTAGAATCTAAATCTTGATTTGATACTTTATCTAGTAGAAGAAAAATTCTATAAAAGCTAGGAAAGACAAGAGTTTTCAATGTTCTTTGATAAACTTTCATCATCTTCATAAAGAATTAAAATGTAATAAATAGATTAAACAAACTATAAAAAAGTAGGGCAAAACATGGTAGAAAGAAGAGTGGTATTTCCAGTTATTGGTGATGACGAAGCACTTCAAAAAGATACTCGGGTAATTTTTACTAACCAGCAGTTGCTGACAAGAAATCCCAGCCTTCAGGATGAAGCTTCAATTGAAAATAATAAGCCAAAAACTGATGCCAAGAGACCTGAGAGTTTCAAACCTTATAAAGCTAAAACAAGCTTTAGCACACAGCATCGTCCGCTAAACTCTAATCATGACGGCGTAAGTTCCTATGACAAAATGCCTAAGAAAACTAGCGTTGACGAATCAAAAGAACGGGCAAAACGTGCAGCAGCAACACTTCCAAAGCCTCCTAAACAATATGTTTCACCATTGGAGCGGGACAAGGAAGATATTACGGTCCGTCGTTCAACATCCGCAATTTTGAATAAGCGACCTTCAGCTAATGATAACCCAATTCGGGATATGAAAAATCAAGGAATGAACGTTTCTGATGCAGTCGCTAAAGGTGGAATGAAGAAGGCAGTTCCACATGGATCCGCTGCTAATGACACACAAAAAGGAAGTTATTTTGAAAATAAGCGGAAAAATATCTTTGACCGTGGAATCGTTTAATTTTCAAATTTAAATGAAAAAACTGACAGAGAAGTTAAATTTTATTATGGTAAAATTTACTTTGGAGATATCACTTGTCAGTTATTTTGTGTGTCTTTAAGCTCATAAAAATTTAAGTAAATAAAAAAAATAATTGTAAGAAAAGAAGGGAAATTTCTGTCAGTGATTGATAAAGAAGTAGAATTACTGACAGAAAATTTTATCATGGAAAAAACATATCATTTTACCGGTATTAAAGGTTCAGGCATGAGTGCACTTGCGCTAATGCTACATCAAATGGGAAAGAAAGTCCAAGGTTCGGACTCAACAGATTACTTTTTCACACAACGTGGTCTTGAACAAGCTAACGTACCACTTTTGCCTTTTGACGAAAAAAATATTAAGCCCGAATTTGAATTGATTGCTGGAAATGCTTTTCGCGATGATAACAATGTTGAAATTGCATTTGCCCATAAAAATGGATTTCCATTCAAACGTTATCATGAATTTTTGGGACATTTCATGGAAGATTTTACTAGCATCGGGGTTGCAGGTGCACATGGTAAAACTTCAACAACTGGAATGTTAGCTCACGTGATGTCTAATATCGTGGACACTTCTTACTTGATTGGTGACGGAACTGGTCGTGGGATTGAGGGAAGTGAATATTTTGTCTTTGAATCTGATGAATATGAACGTCATTTCATGCCTTATCATCCTGAATATACAATTATGACAAATATTGACTTTGACCATCCTGACTACTTTGAAGGAATTGAAGATGTCACCTCAGCTTTCCAAGATTATGCAAATAATATTAAAAAAGGTATTTTTGCTTACGGGGAAGATGTTAACTTACGTAAATTGACTGCCAAAGCACCTATTTACTATTATGGTTTTGAGGCTAATGACGATTATCGTGCCGAAAATTTGGTCAGAAGTACACGTGGCTCATCTTTTGATGCTTATTTCCGCGGTGAAAAAATTGGTCATTTTGTCGTTCCAGCTTATGGTAAACACAATGTATTGAATGCCTTGTCAGTTGTAGCCGTTTGTCATAATCTTGGGTTGGATATGACGGAAGTTGCAGACCACTTATTGACTTTCCGTGGAGTGAAACGTCGTTTCACTGAGAAAAAAGTAGGTGAGACAGTCATTATTGATGATTTTGCTCATCATCCAACTGAAATCGAAGCAACATTGGATGCTGCACGTCAAAAATATCCTGATCGTGAAATCGTTGCTGTTTTCCAACCTCATACTTTTACTAGAACAATTGCATTTGCTGACGAATTTGCAGAGGTGCTTGACCATGCGGATACCGTTTACCTTGCTCAAATTTACGGTTCAGCACGTGAAGTAGACCATCATGAAATTACGGCACAAGATTTAGCTGACAAAGTTCGTAAACCAGCCAAAGTAATTGATCTTGACAATGTTTCGCCATTGTTGGACCATGACCGTGGGGTTTACGTTTTTATGGGAGCAGGAAATATTCAAAAATATGAACTTGCTTTTGAAAAGTTACTTAGCCAAGTCTCAACTAACTTACAATAAAATAAAAAAGTACTGACAGCTTTTTGGTCAGTACTTTTTTTGTTTTATTCAATTTTTGCCAGTAAAAAAAATTCAAGTCACGGGAGTGCGACTTGAATCAAAGGGGTTTATGAAGAAATTATTTAGGGAGTAATATGAGTATAAATGTAAACGCTTAAATGAACCTTAATTTGTTTAAAAATTATCCTAATAAAATATACTTTATTTCCGCAGTAAGAATATTTGCCGCTTTTTCGGACGCACAAATAACGAGCAGAGTATCTGCTCCGGCAATTGTACCTAAAATATCTGTCCGACTATCACGTTCGTCATCTAAAGCATTCGCCAACACATCAGCCTCACCCAATTTTGTCCGAATAACCACTAAAGCTCCGACAGATTTTGCTGAAATAACAAAATTATAAAAATACAACTGTAAATCAGAATTAATTTTGGAATTGCCAGAAGTCAAAAATGAGTAAAAACTCTCTCCTTTATCCCGTTTTTTTATAATATTTAATTTTCTGATATCTCTTGATAAAGTAGCTTGTGTTACCTCTACACCGCGTTCTAATAATAGAGATTGAAGCTCTTCTTGAGTCGATATTTTATTATTTGTCACAATTTCTTTAATAATTTCTAATCTTTTATCTCTTTTCATAGCATAATTATACCATATAATGGACTATATATTGACAAAATTAGTGTTTTTTCTGTATAATTAATGAATGGATGAAAAACAATTAGTAAGCCAAGCACTGTCTGCTGCAATCGATGGTGTTCTTGGAGTAGAACAAATCGCGGCTATTATCGAAAAACCTAAATCGTCAGATTTAGGAGATTTAGCATTCCCAGCTTTTCAATTGGCCAAAACTCTCCGAAAATCTCCACAAATCATTGCTGGAGAAATTGCTGAGAAGATAGATACAAAAGGCTTTGAGAAAGTTATCGCAGTAGGACCATATGTTAACTTTTTCCTTGATAAAAATGCAACTGCCTCAGAAGTAATTCGAGAAGTTTTGACTGAAGGTGAACATTACGGTGATGCAAATATTGGTCAAGGAGGAAATGTTCCGATTGACATGTCTGCGCCAAATATTGCTAAACCCTTTTCAATTGGGCATTTACGTTCAACTGTTATCGGGGATTCAATCGCCAAAATTTATGAAAAATTGGGTTATCAGCCAATCAAAATCAATCACTTGGGCGACTGGGGTAAACAATTTGGTCTTTTGATTACAGCTTACAAGAAATATGGTGATGAAGCTACAATTACAGCTAATCCGATTGATGAACTCTTGAAACTTTATGTCAAAATCAATGCTGAAGCTAAAGAAGATCCAGAAGTCGATGAAGAAGGACGTCAATGGTTCCTTAAAATGGAACAAGGCGATGAGGAAGCACTTCGCATTTGGAAATGGTTCTCAGATGTTTCTTTGATTGAATTTAACCGTATTTACGGGAAACTTGGTGTAAGTTTTGACCACTTCATGGGTGAAAGTTTCTATAGTGATAAAATGGACGCCATTGTTGAAGATTTAGAAAGTAAAAATCTTTTACACGAATCAAAAGGTGCTTTGATTGTTGACCTTGAAAAATATAACCTCAATCCAGCTTTGATTAAGAAAACAGATGGTGCAACACTCTATATTACACGTGACCTTGCAACAGCAGCTTACCGTAAAAAAACTTTCAATTTCGTGAAATCTCTTTATGTTGTTGGTGGCGAACAAACCAATCACTTTAAACAATTAAAAGCAGTTTTGAAAGAAGCTGGTTATGATTGGTCTGACGATATGGTGCACGTTCCATTTGGTATGGTAACTCAAGGTGGGAAAAAATTCTCAACTCGTAAAGGGCATGTCGTGAAATTGGAAATGGCACTTGACGAAGCAGTTGATCGTGCTGAAAAACAAATTGAAGCCAAAAATCCTAATTTGGAAAATAAAGAAGAAGTTGCCAAACAAGTTGGGGTTGGTGCTGTTAAATTTTATGACTTAAAAACTGATAGAAATAACGGTTATGACTTTGATTTGGACGAAATGGTTTCATTTGAAGGGGAAACAGGCCCTTATGTTCAATATGCACATGCTCGTATTCAATCAATTTTACGTAAAGCAAACCGTAAGGTAGATATTAATAATATTTCTCTCGCAGTTTCTGACGCTGAAGCTTGGGAAATTGTTAAAGCATTAAAAGCATTCCCAAATGTTGTTAAACGTGCTGCAGATAATTATGAACCATCTGTTATTGCTAAATATGCAATTTCGCTTGCGCAAGCTTTTAACAAATATTATGCTCATGTTCGCATTTTAGAAGATGATGCTCAATTGGATGGCCGTTTGGCTTTGATTAGCGCTACTTCAATCGTCTTGAAAGAAGCATTGCGTCTTCTTGGGGTTGCTGCACCTGAAAATATGTAAAAATAAATTTTTCATTTAATCTCTTATTCAAAAAGATTTAATTCTTTAGGATAAGAGATTTTTTTGTTGCCTTTTTAAAATACTTTTGTAAAATAAGCTTTTTTAATAAAAGCCTAAGAATCGCATGATAACAAAAGAAATGAATAAACGTGAAATTGTCAGAATATAAAAAAACATGTATAAATGAATAAACCTTTGTAAAGTGTAGCATAAGTGCTTGACAAAAAATATGCATAGATGTATAATTTCCTTGTAAACGATTCCAATAATACCGAATCGAAATCAGAAAGGATACTCCAAAATGAACAATGGAATTAATGTTAACTCAGAAATTGGGAAATTAAAATCAGTCCTCCTCCACCGCCCAGGTGCGGAAGTTGAAAATATTACCCCAGACACAATGAAACAACTTTTATTTGATGATATTCCATATCTCAAAATTGCTCAAAAAGAGCATGATTTCTTTGCTCAAACTTTGCGTGATAATGGTGCAGAAACTGTTTATATCGAAAATCTTGCAACAGAAGTTTTTGAAAAATCATCTGAAACAAAAGAAGAATTCTTAAGTCACTTATTACACGAAGCGGGTTACCGTCCAGGACGCACATATGATGGTTTGACTGAATATTTGACTTCAATGTCAACAAAAGATATGGTCGAAAAAATCTATGCTGGTGTTCGTAAAAATGAATTGGATATCAAACGTACAGCACTTAGCGATATGGCAGGATCTGATGCAGAAAATTATTTCTACCTCAACCCATTACCAAATGCCTACTTCACACGTGACCCACAAGCTTCAATGGGTGTCGGAATGACCATTAATAAAATGACCTTCCCAGCTCGTCAACCTGAAAGCTTGATTACAGAGTATGTTATGGCTAATCACCCACGTTTCAAAGATACTCCAATCTGGCGTGATCGTAACCATACCACTCGTATCGAAGGGGGTGATGAATTAATTCTTAACAAAACAACAGTAGCTATCGGGGTTTCAGAACGTACTTCATCTAAAACAATTCAAAATCTTGCTAAAGAGTTGTTTGCAAACCCACTTTCAACATTTGACACTGTACTTGCGGTTGAAATTCCTCATAACCATGCAATGATGCATTTGGATACAGTATTTACAATGATTAACCATGATCAATTTACTGTCTTCCCAGGAATTATGGATGGTGCTGGTAATATCAATGTCTTCATTCTTCGCCCTGGTAAAGATGACGAAGTTGAAATTGAACATTTAACTGACCTTAAAGCAGCACTCAAGAAAGTCTTGAATCTTTCAGAACTTGACTTAATTGAATGTGGTGCAGGTGATCCAATTGCAGCTCCTCGCGAACAATGGAATGATGGTTCAAATACACTTGCTATCGCACCCGGCGAAATCGTTACTTACGACCGTAACTATGTAACTGTTGAGTTATTGAAAGAACATGGAATCAAAGTTCATGAAATTCTTTCAAGCGAACTTGGCCGTGGCCGTGGTGGTGCACGTTGTATGTCACAACCACTTTGGCGTGAAGATTTGTAATCTTAAAGATTTAAAAATATCTTCGTAAGTTCATTGATAGCTTAGGAAGAGAAACTTTAAACTTATAATTTCGTAGATTCGCTTGATAATTAAATTATTTAGGAAAGAGTGAATCACTAGCTTATTAATGTAATTTAAAAAATTCATTAAATATAATAAAAATAGAAAAAGGAAGAAAAAATAATGACATCACCACTTATTACAAAAGCAGAAGTAAACTCAGTATTCCAAGGTCGCAGCTTACTTGCTGAAAAAGATTTCACACCAGCTGAAATTAACTACCTTGTTGATTTTGGTCTTCATTTGAAAGCATTGAAACAACAAAATATTCCTCACCACTACCTTGAAGGTAAAAATATTGCCTTGCTCTTTGCAAAAACTTCAACTCGTACACGTGCTGCCTTTACAACTGCTGCAATTGACCTTGGGGCTCATCCAGAATACCTTGGAGCTAACGATATTCAATTGGGAATTAAAGAATCAACAGAAGATACAGCTCGCGTGCTTGGTTCAATGTTTGATGCTATCGAACGTCGTGGATTTTCTCAAAAAGAAGTTGAAGATTTGGCGAAATACTCTGGTGTCCCAGTTTGGAATGGTTTGACAGACGATTGGCATCCAACACAAATGATTGCAGACTTTATGACTGTTAAAGAAAACTTTGGACATCTTAAAGGTTTGACATTAGTCTACGTAGGTGATGGTCGTAACAACATGGCAAACTCACTTATCGTAACTGGTTCTATGCTTGGTGTGAATGTTCATATTGTTGCTCCAGATTCACTTCATCCTTCTAAAGAAGTTATGGATATTGCAAATAAATTTGCTGAAAAATCAGGTGCTAAACCTCTTGCAACTTCAAATATTGAAGAAGGTGTTAAAGGCGCGAACATTATTTACTCAGACGTTTGGGTATCAATGGGAGAATCTAACTGGGAAGAACGTGTTAAACTTTTGACTCCATACCGTATCACAATGGATATGCTTAAAATGACTGGAAATGCTGACAATGGTCAATTGATCTTTATGCACTGCTTACCAGCATTCCATGATACTGAAACTGAATATGGTAAAGAAATCAAAGAAAAATATGGTTTGACAGAAATGGAAGTGACTGACGAAGTATTCCGTTCTAAATATGCTCGCCAATTTGAAGAAGCAGAAAATCGTATGCACTCTATCAAAGCAATCATGGCTGCAACTTTGGGTAATTTATTTATCCCAGCAGTTCCTGAAGATTTTAAATAATTAAAATAGATAATTTGTCAGTTTACTGACAGAGCTGTCAGTAAACTGATAGATTTTGATTTAAGTCGTTGAAAGCAGTCTAAGATAAAATTAGACTGTTTTGGCGGTTGAAATCACTGAAAGGATTGATATGGACGCAGAAAATAAAAAAGGAATTGGCCTTGCTGCTTTAGTTGCGATTATTGTTTCTGGAGCGATTGGTGGTGGGGTATTCAATCTCTCTAACGATTTAGCAACAAATGCATCACCTGGTGGTGTTGTCATTTCATGGATTGTTATTGGTTTTGGTATTTTAATGTTGGTTTTATCACTAAATCATTTGGTGGTAAATAAACCTGAACTTTCAGGTGTATCAGATTATGCACGTGCTGGTTTTGGTAATATGGTTGGTTTCATCTCAGGTTGGGGTTATTGGTTATCTGCCTGGGCAGGTAACATTGCCTTTGCTGTTTTGATGATGACTTCCGTTGACTATTTCTTCCCCGGCGTATTTCAAGCTAAGAATGGTTCTTTGACCATTCTGTCAGTAATTGTTGTTTCAATTGTTTCGTGGGGATTGACCTTACTCGTTATGCGAGGTGTTGAAGGGGCTGCTGCTATTAATGCAATTGTCCTCGTTGCAAAATTGATTCCATTGTTTGTTTTTGTAATTGCTGGAATAGTAACATTTAAAGCTGGAGTATTCAGCGCTCACTTCTGGCAAAATTTCGTTGCGAATACAAATGCTGATGGTGTCATCAAGAGTTTAACTTGGTCAAATATGACTGGCGGAGATTTATTCAGTCAAGTCAAAGGTTCACTTATGGTTATGATTTGGGTCTTTGTCGGTATTGAAGGTGCTGCTATGATGGGTGACCGTGCAAAACGTAAATCAGATGCCGGTAAAGCTTCAATTCTTGGTTTGATTGCCTTGTTAGTAATTTATATCTTGCTCTCATTATTACCATTTGGTTTTATGAGCCAACAAGAGTTGGCAAACACAGGACAACCTGGTTTAGTTCATATTTTGAACGCCATGGTTGGTGGTTGGGGTGGCTCACTAATGGCTATTGGTCTAGTGATTTCACTTCTAGGTGCTTGGTTATCATGGACAATGCTTCCAGTTGAGGCAACACAACAATTGTCAGAACAAAAATTACTTCCTAGTTGGTTTGGTAAACTTAATGACAAAGGTGCACCTAAAAACTCACTTTTGTTGACACAATTAATTGTTCAAATCTTCTTGATTGTTACTTATTTTGTAGCTGATGCTTACAATGTCTTTGTTTACCTTTGTACTGCCGTTATCATGATTTGTTACGCCTTAGTTGGTTTATACCTCTTTAAATTAGGGATTCAAGAAAAGAAAACAAGTAACATTATTATTGGTTTCATCGCAGCTGCTTTCCAAATTTTAGCATTGTATTATTCAGGTTGGCAATTTGTTTGGCTTTCATTGATTCTCTATGCTGTTGGTTTCATTCTTTATGCTTTGGGCAAAAAAGAATATGGCATTAAAATGTCCACAGCAGAATTAATTGCAACTTTTGTTTTAACAGTTTTAGGAATCCTTGCTGTTTTTGGAGTATATGGAAACTGGCTTGGCTTGCAAGATGCACTTGGAATTGATGGTAATACATTACTTGTTGCTGTTGTTCCACTGATTGTAGTGACATTTATTGTTTACTTCATCGTTCGTAGCGATATTAACAAAAAAGAAATAAAAAATTAAGCGAAGGGGTACAGAAATGGTAAAACGTATTGTTGTAGCCCTTGGTGGGAATGCTATTCTGTCAAAAGACCCATCAGCGAAGGCTCAAAAAGAAGCACTTGAAGTTACAGCTGAGCAATTGATGCCATTAATTAAAGATAATGACCGGCAAATGGTTGTGACTCATGGAAATGGACCGCAGGTTGGAAACTTGCTATTACAACAACTAGGTTCAGATAGTGAAAAAAATCCAGCTATGCCATTGGATACAGTTGGAGCAATGACCCAAGGTGAGATTGGTTTTTGGACGGTTCAAGCATTTACAAGAGCAATGGCAAATAATGGCTTGGAGCGTTATCCAGTTATTTCAGCAGTGACTCAAACATTGGTTGATGAAAATGATCCAGCTTTTAAAAATGCTAGTAAACCAATTGGTCCTTTTTACACAGAAGAACAATTGCCAGAAATTAAGAAGCAATTTCCTGATTGGGAATTAATGGAAGACGCTGGTCGCGGATATCGCCGAGTAGTTCCAAGTCCTAAACCACTTGAAATTATTGAAGCCAAAGCTTTTGGACCAATCTTAGAATCTGGTAGTCTGTTGATTGCTTCTGGCGGTGGTGGAATTCCCGTCATTAAAGATGGTAATGGTTATAAAGGTGTTGAAGCCGTAATTGACAAAGATTTCTCTGCAGCTAAACTGGCTGAAATGGTTGGAGCAGATGAGCTTTTGATTTTAACAAGCGGTGGTGACGTATATTTGAACTATGGGAAAGAAAACCAAGTTCATTTGGAAACAGTCAAAGTTTCTGAAATGCGTAAATATGTTGACGAAGAACGCTTTGCAAAAGGTTCAATGGGACCAAAAGTCGAAGCAGCTGTCAGTTTTGTTGAACGAACAGGTAAGACTGCTACAATTACTAGCCTTGACAATGTTGAAAATTTTGTCAAATCTGGTAGTGGAACAAGAATTGTTCCTTAAATAAGAAAAAAGATAGAGGAGAAATAATTTCATGGTAAGACGTATGGTCGTAGCCCTAGGTGGTAACGCTATTTTAACAGATGACCCAACAGCAAAAGCGCAAGAAAAAGCACTTGAAACAACAGCAGAACAATTAATTCCTCTTATTAGAAATAATGATGTGGAAATGGTTGTCACTCATGGTAACGGACCACAAGTCGGAAATCTTTTATTGCAACAATTAGCAGCGGATAGTCCTAAAAATCCAGCTATGCCAATTGATACAGCTGTTGCAATGACTCAAGGACAAATTGGTTTCTGGATGGGGCAAGCTTTTACAAGAGCTTTGATAAAAAATAATATGGAACGTGTTCCAGTCATTTCTGTAGTGACTCGTACAGTTGTTGATAAGGATGACCAAGCTTTTGAAAAACCTACTAAACCAATTGGTCCATTCTACGATGAAAAAGGATTGGCAGAAATGAAAGCTCAATACCCCGACTGGGTATTTGTTGAAGATTCTGGTCGCGGCTATCGAAGAGTAGTTCCAAGTCCTAAACCAACACGTATCGTTGAAGCCGAAGCGATTAAGCCACTAATCTCATCAAGTGTTTTGGTGACTGTATCTGGTGGTGGTGGAATTCCTGTCATTGAAACTAAGGATGGTTATGAAGGGGTTGAAGCTGTTATTGATAAAGACTTTTCAGCAGCGAAAGTAGCTGAACTTGTTGAAGCAGATAATCTTTTGATTTTGACTGCGGTAGATAATGTTTTTGTTAATTTCAATAAACCTAATCAGAAAAAACTAGAAACAGTAACAATGGCAGAAATGAAAGCTTATATTGAAGAAGGTCAATTTGCTGCAGGTTCAATGCTTCCGAAAGTCGAAGCAGCAATGGAATTTGTTGCTCGTACAGGTCGTCCTGCAACAATTACTTCTTTGGAAAATCTTGAAGACTTCCTTAACAATGATTCAGGAACAAAGATTATTCCTTAAAGATAAAAATGCTACATTTTTGATGTAGCATTTTTTTATAAATGTAGTCTAAAAATCGATAAACTTTCCGATATTTTATCAATAATTATTGTACAATTAACATGTAAACGATTTATATTGATAAAGTTACTGACAAGATGTAAGTATCAGCGATAAATATTAAGGTAAAATGATTACTAAATCTGTCAGTAAAAAAATAAAGAGAGGAAGACAAATTTAAATGATTTTTCTTAAAAAAATATTTAAATTTGCAAATAAAACTTATGGAACTTGTACAATTTGGTTGTGAAGACTGGCTCAATGTTTGGGAAAAATCTGCAACGATTGATATTGCTCAGTCAACCATTGATTCGTTATCTTTGGAAGAAGTTTTGGCCTTTGAAGAAGATAATGGCGAAGCTTTTATGTCACAGATGATGAAAGAAAAATTCAGTTATGGTTGGATTGAGGGTTCACCAGCCTTTAAATCAGAAGTGGCAAAACTTTATAAAAGAGTGCCAGAGGATAATATTTTATCTACAAATGGAGCTACCGGAGCAAATTTCCTTACAATTTTAGGATTAATTGGTCAAGGCGATCATGTGATTGCTCAATATCCTTCTTATCAACAACTGTATGATTGGCCTAAAACATTAGGTGCCCAAGTTGATTATTGGCATATTAAAGAAGAAAATAATTGGTTGCCACAAATTGAAGAATTACGTCGTTTAGTTAAAAGTAATACAAAACTTATTTGTTTAAACAATGCGGCCCAACCCACTGGAGCAATCATGAGTCCTAAGTTTTTGTCAGAAGTGGTTGAAATTGCACGCAGTGTTGATGCTTATATTCTTTGTGATGAAGTTTATCTTCCACTAGATGAAGAAACGGCTTATTCACCTATTGCTGATTTATACGAAAAAGGAATATCAACTAACTCTATTTCTAAAACTTACTCTGTACCAGGAATTCGTGTGGGTTGGGTAGCCACTCAAGACCGTGACCTTTGTAATGAATTTAGAAAAATCCGGGATTATACCTTGATTTGTACCGGGGTATTTGATGACGCCGTAGCGGCTTTAGTATTGAAACATAAAGATAAAGTACTTGAACGCGCTCGTAAAATTGTCAAAGGTAATTTATCAATTTTGAAAGAATGGGTGGAAAATGAACCTTTAGTCTCAATGGTTTATCCCGATGCAGTCTCTGTAAGTTTTGTTAAATTTGAAGAACTTGATCCGACAAAAACTGAAGATTTTGCAATCCAACTTCTTCGTGAAAAAGGTGTCCTAATTATTCCTGGAAATCGTTTTGATTTACCAGGCTATGCTAGGATTGGATATTGTACAGATGAAACAACCTTACGTCAAGGCCTTAAACTCTTATCTGAATTTTTGAGAGAATATCAGGTTTGATATATTCTTTATAAAATACATTTCTGTTTTACTAAAGTGTATAAAAAGTGTATAATAAAGAACTGATAGTATAATTATAATTGAAGAATATAAAATAGTCTCTATATTCAAGAGACTCTTTTATATTTATAAATGATATTATACAAATTTAATTATAGGAAATTTATGATTAAATAGTAGAAAGTGAGTAAATGGAAAACAAGAAAACAAAAGGGATTAGCCTTTTTGCACTATTAGCAATTATTATTTCTGGAGCAATTGGAGGTGGAGTCTTCAATCTTGCTAATGACCTCGCCAATGGTTCAACACCCGGTGGAGTCATGATTTCATGGCTCTTTATTGGTTTTGGGATTTTCATGCTTGTCTTGAGTTTTAATCGACTGATTACAATTAGACCCAAACTTTCGGGAGTCTCTGATTATGCTCGAGAAGGGTTTGGAGACTTTATCGGTTTTCTATCAGGATGGGGTTACTGGATTTCAGCTTGGACTGGAACAATTGGTTTTGCAGTTTTAATGATGACATCTGCTGACTATTTCTTCCCTGGAAAATTTGCTAATTCCAATGGTTCGTTGACTGTTTTATCAGTAATTATTGTTTCAATAATCTCATGGATATTAATGTTTCTAGTTGACCGAGGAGTAGAAACTGCCGCCCTTGTAAATGCGGTTGTTATGATTGCAAAGCTCATTCCTTTAGTTGTATTTTCAATCACAGGGATTATCCTATTTAAAGCTGATGTATTCACTCAACATTTTTGGCAAACTTTCACAAGCAATCTAGCTGCGGATGGGTCAGTCAAAAGCCTAGTTTGGCATGCGATGACTGCTGGTGGACTCCTTGATCAAATTAAAGGCTCGCTGATGGTCATGGTCTGGGTATTTGTCGGGATTGAAGGCGCAGCGATGATGGGAAATCGGGCAAAGAAAAAATCGGATACAGCTAAAGCGACAATTATTGGTCTAGCAGTTTTGCTTGTCATTTATGTCCTTTTATCATTACTTCCTTATGGTTATATGGACCAGGCAAGTTTGGCAAATGTTAAAGCACCAGGCTTAGTTTATATTCTTAACGAGATGGTCGGTGGCTGGGGCGGAAGTCTGATGGCAATTGGACTAATGATTTCCTTATTAGGAGCTTGGCTTTCGTGGACAATGTTACCAGTTGAGGCGACACAACAATTGGCAGAGCAAAAACTATTGCCAAGTTGGTTTGGTAAGCTGAATAAATATCATGCGCCAAGTAATTCTTTGCTTATTACTCAGCTGATGATTCAAATCTTTATTATCATTACATATTTTGTAGCCAATGCTTATAATGTCTTTATTTATATGGCAACAGCTGTAATTATGATTTGTTATGCTTTGGTTGGAGCTTATCTTCTTAAAATTGGGATTAAAGAAGGTTCAATTAAAAATATATTAATAGGATTTTTCACCTTTGCTTTTCAAGCTCTGGCCCTTTATCTTTCAGGTTGGCAATATGTTTGGTTGGCGATGATTCTTTATACGATTGGTTTCATTTTATTTATTAAAGCGAAAAAAGAAAGTCGACAAGCAATATCAGTCAAGGAATGGGCAGGAATGTTCATTGTGGCCTTACTAGGAGTTTTAGCAATTCTGGTCTTGATTTGTGGCGCAAAATCAGGAACAGCTTTAGATCTTCGGGGATTACTAGGCTACTAAACAAAATATAAAAATAAGTTGTCTTATATAAATTAATTTTATCGGTATTTTTCTAAAAGTGAATAAAGGAGAGAATTGATGAGAACTTTTTCAGAAGTTAAGGAATTATTAGCTGAGCTTGAAATTCCTTATAATATAGTAGAACATCCAGCAAGTCATTCAACTGAGGAGTCGGATAACTACATTAAAGATTATGAAGGTTGTCGTTCCAAAACTTTAATTTTAGCCAATAAAAAGTCTACCCAGTTCTATATGATAATTATGGATGATGCTAAACAGGTTGATATGAATCGCTTGGGAGAAATTATTGGAGTGAAAAGACTTCACTTTGTCTCGGAAGAACGACTAGAAGATATGCTTGGATTAAACTCCGGAATTGTTTCTCTTTTTGGACTTGTTGGTAAACATTATGATAATATGCATATTTATTTTGACCAACAAATGCTAGATGACTATCAAATTCAAACTTTTCATCCTAATGATAATACCAAAACTATTTTCTTTGCGATGGATGCTTGTTTTACAATTTTGAAGTCGCAGGGTTATGATTATCAAATTATTGATTTATAAATTAAAACTCTTACTTGTTAAGAGTTTTTTTGTAATCAATCTATTGAGTCTGAAAACTAATTCTTGTATAATAGCAATATGTTAACTTTCCCACTCATCAATGACACTTCGCGAAAAATCATTCATATTGATATGGATGCCTTTTTTGCTTCTGTTGAAGTGCGTGATAATCCGAGTTTAAAAGGTAAGCCGGTTGTTATTGCCAGAAATCCACTACAGACAGGTGGACGTGGCGTGGTTTCAACTTGTTCTTATGAAGCGCGTGCTTTTGGAATACATTCGGCAATGAGTGCTAAAGAAGCTTATGATCTTTGCCCACAAGCTATTTTTATTTCAGGAAACTATGAAAAATACACAAAAGTAAGTAAACAAGTTCGTGAAATCTTTAAACGTTACACTGATGATATTGAAGCGGCTTCAATTGATGAGGCCTATTTAGATGTAACAGAAAATAAAATCGGTGCTCAATCAGCAATTAAAATTGCTAAGTTGATTCAGCATGATATATTTGTTGAGTTAGGTTTAACCTGTTCTGCAGGAGTTTCTTATAATAAATTTTTAGCGAAAATTGCATCTGATTATGAAAAGCCCCATGGCTTAACCTTAATTATGCCAGAAGAAGCATTAGAATTTTTAGCAAAATTACCGGTGGAAAAATTTCATGGTGTTGGAAAAGCGACAGTTCCTAAATTGCACGCACTAGGTTTCTTTAATGGGGGAGATTTACAAAAAGCAGACCCAGTTGATTTAGCTGAAAGATTCGGAGTTTATGGTTGGGAGCTTTATCAAAAGGCCAATGGAATACATAACTCGAAAGTCAAAAATTACCGTGAGCGAAAGTCAGTTGGAAAAGAACGAACTTATGGTAAACTATTATATCTTCCGGATGATATTAAAGCAGAGTTGAGTAAAATTTCTGGTAAAGTTTCCGACTCATTAAAGAGTCATCAATTAAAAGGAAGTATTGTCATTTTAAAATTGAGATATTCTGATTTTACAACATTAACAAAAAGAAAATCTTTAGCAGAAAAGTTAGAAAGTCCAGAAGAAATTGCAGAAGTAGCACAAGAGATATTTGAAGAACTTGAATATGATGAAAGTTTAGGAGTAAGGCTTTTAGGGGTTACGGTGACAGAATTTGGTGTCCCAAAAGCAACATTAGATATGCAATAGTTAGAAACGGGATGAAGGCAATTTCAGCTCGTTTTTTTGTGATTAGATAATAAATGATACCAAGAGAACAAGCGATTTGAAGGAGCAGCATTTCGTTTAAGAAAGTTAGAGAAAATGAAGCGGTAAAAAACCATAAAAAATCACCGCTGCCAACTCTTAAATTGAATTTTTCAGCTAAGACGGCTAAAATAAGCCAAAAATAGAAAAGGGGAGAAAGAGGAAATATTAAAATAAAACTGAGTGCAAAAATAAACCAGATAACAAAAGGAAAACTGTGCTGACGATAATCAAAAGCAGATAAAATTAGTGAAAGGATAATCAGTAAAAATTGACTAGGTTTAAGATAATTTACCCAAGCTAAAACAAAAATTAAAGCTGATGAGAACTCCAAAAAAACATATAAATATGGAATTTTACTTTTACAATAACGGCAATGTGAGCCAGAGCTTATTTGAGAAAAAATAGGAATTAGATCACGATAGGCTAAAAGTTGCTGACAAGAATCACAATGTGAGCGTCCAAAAATAATCGATTTTCTTAGTGGAATACGGTCAACTATTAAGCCAAAAAATGAGCCAAAAATACTTCCAATTACAAATATAAATAAAATGTCCATACTAATCTATACGAAATAAATGAAGAATTGTAACTTTAAATATAGCGAAAAAAGAAAATAAGTAAATCATTTGAGAAAAAAATCTCATTGGTTTATAATATATTTATAGAAAAGTTAATATTAAGTTTCTTTATGACATTTAATATTTAAAAAATGGAGGTTAGTTATGTCAAATGAACACACACAAGAAGTTTTAAATCAAACAGTTGCTGATTTATCAAAAGCATCAGCACTTGTTCATCAAATCCACTGGTATTTGCGTGGTCCGGGTTTTCTTTACCTACACCCAAAAATGGATGAATTGAAAGATCAATTGGATGAACATTTGGACGAATTTGCAGAACGTCTAATCACTATTGGTGGTTCTCCAGTTTCAACTTTAGCAGAATTTGATAAAAATTCTAAAATTGAAATGACTCCCGCCGTTTGGGGAAAATCTAATTCAGAACGTGTGAAAGAATTGATTGTTGCTTACAAATATTTGACTCAACTCTTCAAAGATGGCATTAAAATTGCTGGTGATGATGGTGATGATGTGACAGTTGACTTATATACGACTGCTCTTGGAGATATTGAAAAAACACTTTGGATGATTGAAGCTGAAGTAGGTTAATTACTTTATAAATAAAAAACTCTCTGTCAGTTAATGATAGAGAGTTTTTTTATTTGAAATTTACTAATAAGACGATTAGTAATTAGATACCAGATTTAGTTTTACCATTCCAAGAATTCAAACCACTTTTAAGGATATAAACTTCAGGAATGCCCGCTTTTTTTAGTTTTTTAGCAACTTTTGCTCCGCCAACAGGACGACCATTTTCATAAATGAGTACAGGTTTATGTTTACTTAAGGCATTTAAACTTTGGTCAATTTGTCCAGCAGGAAGATTACGTGCACCAAGAATATGTTTAATACGAAAATCTTTTGCTTCACGAATATCAATTAATTGAGAGGTAGGCATTAAACGAGCAAACTCAGCTTCTTCAACAAGTTTAGCATTACGACGAAGATTCCAACGAGGATAGACAAACATTCCGATAATTACTAAAACAAGAATGATATCAATGATAATAATGATCAAAATTATTCTCCTTTAAATTTAAGAGCAAGACTTGCAGCACCGATAATACCAGCATCATTTCCAAGTACAGCAAGTTTAATTTTAGTTGAGTTACGAACAGTTGAAAAGGCATATTTAGTGAAATATTTTTCAACTTTTTCACGTAAGAATTCTCCAGCAGCAGAAACACCACCACCGATGACGATTGAAGCAGGGTTCAAAGTAGAACCAAGGTTTGCACAAGCAAAACCAAGATAATAGGCAAATTTATCAACAACAGATAAACTAAAGTGATCTCCTTCTTGAGCTGCAAAGAAGATGTCTTTAGAAGTCACTTCATCACCATTGTCAATAGCTGCTTTAATAGTAGAATCACCTTCGTATTCTTCAGCGAATTTACGAGCTAAACGAACGATACCTGTTGCAGAAGTTACTGTTTCCAAGCAACCGCGGTTTCCACAAGTACATTCAAAACCATCAGGGTCAACGCAAATGTGGCCAATTTCGCCACCAGCTCCGGCAACACCATGAACGAGCTCACCTGAAGCGATAATTCCGCCACCAACACCAGTTCCAAGAGTAATGAAAACAACATCAGGATTGTTTTCACCTGCCCCTACCCAACGTTCACCAAGAGCAGCAACATTAGCATCGTTATCCAAAATGAAAGGAAGACCAACACCTTCAGAGATTGGTTTACCTACTTCTTGAGTATCTGCCCAGTTCAAGTTAAAAGCAGCTTTGACAGTACTTTCAGAAATATTTACTGAACCCGGTGTTCCCATTCCAATTCCAAGAAATTCAGATTTGTCCAAGTTATAAAGACTTAAACGGTGATTGATTGATTGGATAATATCAGGAACGATATGTTTTCCATCTTCTAAAATATTTGTCGGGATAGACCATTTATCTTGAACCTCACCATCGAGTGTCAAAATTCCAAATTTAATTGAAGTTCCACCAAGGTCGATACCGATAATTTTACTTGCAGTCATGTTTTTTTCTCCAATCTGACAATAAAAAAAGAATCATTTTTTATTGGTCGTAGATTTTTTCTTTTCAATTCTCTCTTCACGTGCCAAAATCAAGCGAGCAGTCAAATAGTCATGGTCGCTTTTTTGAAATATTCCTGATTCAAGCATTTTTCCTAATTCAATTTGCATAAAAGCAATCGCATCCAAACGATCTGGAAAAAGATTGATATATCCATATTTTTTCAGCATTTCTTGCACGTCATAGAGAGTTTTCATTACTACATTTTACCGTATTTGATAAAGGCTTTCAAGTCCAAGCTATATGTAAAAGAGAGCGAATAGCGCAGAATTTGCTTATAAAATGGTATAATACAATATAATTTGAAAACGTAACTAAAAAGATATTTAATGGTAATGATGCTTTTGGAATAAGATTATAGTTAAAATTTACTTGTTGAGGGTAAAAAATGAATAGAATTTTGATTGATGCGGACTTTTATGCAGTAAATCGCTTGGAGCGATTTGTTCTTGAAAATGAAAAAGAACTTGGGATAAAAGACGAGATCGATGCAACAATGGTATTCTATAATCATCAGCATGTCTATAAATTTCTTCAAATTTACCTTAATGAAGTTAAGACTTGTTTTATAAAAATTGTACAAAAAGAAGAGTTCGAAATACTGAAAAAAATACAGAGGTTAGAAAGTAAGGCATTTTTTCTTATTTATACTGATAATCCTGACTTAAAAGATGAATTATTGAACTTTACTACCTCTCCGTTATGGACTCAAATGACTGTGGCCAGTGACTCTGATACTGAAGTTAGAGAAATGATTAAGAAAGTGTTGCTCTACTGTTTTACAAATGAGCTAAATATTGTCGAAATCAGTGGTTATCCAATTTCGATAGATTCTCTTTTATATATTGAAGCGGACAAAACACATCGAAATTATCTTAGAGCCATCACAAAAGATAATGAATGTTTAGTTCGTGGTACGATTTCTGATGTAAAAAAGAAAATTCCCAATTTACTTGCACTTGGACGCGGTTTACTTGTTGATACAAATAAAATTCGTCGAATTGAAGAAGACGGATTGACGCTATGTTTCAAACAAAGCTTGAAAAAAGTCAAAGCACCGGCGGTTTGCAAAAAAGAGTTAAAAGAACTCAAAAAACATTCAAAACGAATAAAATAATCACTCTTTTTTAGGGTGATTTTTGTTTCTACCTGATAAAAACTCAATTTCATCACAGAAAATGCGATTTCGTCACAAAAATGATGAAATTATGCAAAAAAAGATTGTAAGCAAAAATGAAAAGGTTTACAATCGAAATATAGAAATTTAACATCAACTTAAAAATGTTAAACAAACGAATTCGACCAGAGGCTTGTACACCCTCAAAGTGAGGAAAGGAGGTACTAAAAATTTTGTTGTAGTAGAATTTTTAAAAAGTTCTACAAAAGATTAAAAATTTTTAGAAAGGAAGTAGAAAAATGCAAACTAAAAAATTACTTGTTTCAACACTTATCCTGGCGACTCTCGGCGGAACGCTCCTTCAAGTAAGCCCTGTATTCGCTATTAATCGTTCAACTTATTCTCAAGGCTCAACCAATGATAAGAAGTATGGTATGGGAGCTTACGCGGCTTATTGGAATAACTATGGAAATCATTGGGCTGAAGTAGCTTTTCGGACTAGATATGGAGGGACAATAGCCGGAGGAGCTCATGCCAATCAGCAAGCCTATGCCTGGTTGAATACTCGCTGGGGAGAAAGTGTGGTTTTCTACCATAGCGATGGTATAGCTAAAAGCAAACATTGGGGGCCACAATGAAAAAAATAAAATATATTTTTTTGGCTGTGGCTACAATTTTAGTCACAGTCTTTTATATTATTAATATAAAAGGAAAAGACCAGCAAATTATCGCAGAAAGATTGCCAAATGCTGTTCTTATTGCAAATAACGAGAAGCAAAATCCAGAAACTATTCCTAGTCCTCAGGAAGTTATCAAAGATGTGGATGATTATGCAAGAAAACATGATGTCTTTATCGTTATGGATGTTGTCACACCTGATGGTTCAGGAGATTTCAAGCCAACTTATATGACTTTTGGGAAAGGGAAACTTGCAAATAATATGTCTTTACTTCCAAAAGAGAAAAGAGAGGAGTACGACCCACTTGGTATGTTTGGGACTTACAACGTTTTTTCTGGAAAGAAAGAATCTGAGGAGTTTAGTCAATATTTAAATCAAAAATTTCATGTAACAGCATCTTATATTCCAAGCATGTCTCTCCTTGGGGAATATTACAACATCTATGGTAATCCACAGGCTGTAACCTTATTGATAAGTATCTTTCTGGCTTTTGTCGGTTTAGCTATTTTTGTAAGAATTTCAGAGTTACGAAAATCAGGAATAGAACTTTTGTCTGGGAAGACATTGTTGAATACTGTATTTTCAGATAGTATTCGTGATATGAAGTTTATCGCAATTTTGACGATTATTGCTATGATAGGGACTTCTAGTTACTTGCTCATAACTGGTCTAAGCAACTTGTCGCTTCACATTTTTGCTCTATTTTCTATCTTCTTTTCTTCTCTGATATTTGTGCTATTGTCATGCTTAGTAAGTGCAATAATCATGATTATCCTCTCTCGGAGTCAGCTTAATTCACTTATCAAAGGGAAACTACCGACAATAGCGTTGATGGTTCTTGTGGTTTTGATGCAATTTGCTGTGAGTCTTGTCCTTGTCACAAGTCTATCAGGAATTCACTATAATCAAATTGAATTAAAAAAACAGGAAGCCGACTTAGATAAATGGAAGCAGCAAAAAGAGTATTATACTTTTCCCTATGCCTCCATTAATTTGCAAGTGAGTAATCAAGAAGCAAAAGCATGGTGGAACTTTTATAATATTGAAGTAACGAAAGATGATGCGATATTCGTTAGACATGACCTATTTGCTGGACCAGAAGAAAGTAGCCAAGACCAACTTTTCGTTACACCAAGTTATCTGAAAGCACAACATATCAAGACTAAAGAAGACTTTTCTAATCTTAAACTTGGAGAATACGCTCTTTTGATACCGAAAAATCAAATGAAAAACCGTCAAAAACTTATCACTAAATATAATAAATCATTGACGGAAACCACACAAAACGGTAAAAAAGAGACTAAGATGAAGGCAAAATACGTTGAAGAAGTACCAAATGGTGAAAAACGTTTTATTTACAATGTGGCTTATGAGAAAATGACAACGCAACAAGAAATATCTGACCCAATTATTATTGTGATAACACCGCAATCATCAGGAGAAGAAACGGGCATATCATGGGCAGGGGATAATGATTACTTTTTTGTGAAAGGTAAAGAACAAACAATTAATAGGCTGAAAAAGTTGGGATTATACGATAAGGTTCATTATTTAGTTAATGCCTATGGACAGTATGAAGCACAGACAAATCTTGTAAAAGAAAGTTTAAATATGGCAATCATGTCAGCCATTATAACGATTATTGTCATTAGCTTTTTCTATATTTTGCTTCATGTCCTTTACTTTACTCATTTCAGAAGAACAATTGTAATTAAATTTATTTCTGGAATGCCTAATTTGAGAATTCATCGTCCATTCATTTTTGTAGAGTTAGGATTACTTTTGATTTTATTACCAACATTGACAATAATCAGCAATGAGTTTTTATATTCTCTTTTTGTTGTATGTGCTTTGTGGTTTATTTCGCTCATTATCCTACTTGTTCAAATGAAGAATTTTGAAAATGGACAAATAAATAGTTTGAAAGGAGAATAGATGTTTGAATTAACTAATATTACTAAAGAATTTTTACATAGAAAGATTTTTGATAAATTTAATTTAACCTTTGAAGCTGGGAAAGTTTATGCCATCATTGGTCAATCAGGTTCTGGTAAAACAACCTTACTGAATATGATTGCTAAACTTGAATCCTACGAGGGAAGTATTCGTTATGAGGGAAAAGAATTATCAAAAATCAAGAAACATTCCTATTTTCTAAATGATTTGTCTTATCTTTTTCAAAATTTTGGATTGATTGAAAATGAAACGATTGATAAAAATTTGGATTTGGGATTGATTAATCAAAAATTATCTAAGAAAACTAAACAAGAAAAAAAGCTTGAAACTTTGGCACAAGTTAATGTGGCCTATTTAAAACTTAATCAAAAAATTTATGAATTGTCAGGTGGTGAGGCACAGCGTGTGGCACTTGCTAAAGCGATTTTGAAAAATTCACCGGTTATTTTGGCAGATGAGCCAACAGCAGCACTAGATTCTGAGAATAGTGAAGAAGTGATGAAATTACTTTTGAGTATGAAAAATGAAAAGCGGATTATTATTATCGCTACGCATAATCCTGCCATTTGGAAAATGGCGGATGAGGTTGTTGAATTGTCCAGATAGAGAGTGATGGATATGAAAAAATATATAGTATTTACATTTATTTTAGGGTTGCTCAGCTTCTTTCTTCCTTTTTTCCCAGCGACTAATAATCACTTTGAGAATACTCAACTTTTGGGCTAATATGTTGTTAAATATGGTTTGCGGCTCTATTTCGTTGTTTTGATTGTACTATTGGTTAATTATTTTACAATAAATGAGCGGTATGTAAGATATAAAAAAGTCATTCCGTTTTTAATCACAATTGCTATATTTGGACCTTATGGTGGTCTCGCATTTAGTCAATTTTTGATTGGTGGAATATAAAGAGGACTGATGGTGCTAGAAGATTATAGTTTTGGCTATTTTATCAGTTTCGCTTTGTTTTTAATTTTTAATGTTTTGGTTTGTATTGATGCCTATAAAAAGGGAGATTAAAATGTGGGTAAGAAAAATAAAAGTTTGGCAAGTACCTCTTGCAATTGTCGTTTGGATAGGAACCATATTTCTTCCTGCAACGGTAAATCAGGCTAAATTGAATACGAATTTTGACTATAAAAAAAGTCGAGAAAATTTCTTTTATTTTCTTTTTCATCAAGTCCCTTTTTATAGTTTCATTTTGGGATTGGTGTTGCTTATATCACTTTTTCTCATTTATAGGAAAATAAAGTTTAGTGTCTATTTTTCTTTTGCTAGTCTTATTTTTTACATTAGTTTCTTAGTTATAGCTTTTCCGTCTATGATTATTTTTAATCATAGTTTATCTGGGAATACTTTTGGGGCTGAACTTTCTATCTTTCTAACCTTTTATGGAGCTGGATATATTATTGCTGTTCTATTTGGTTTAGTTGCTTTTCTTTTACTCTTTCTCTACAGTTTAAGAATAAAAGAATGTTAACAACATAATCATTTTTACTGATTTTATTAATTATAAAAAAATAAAGAACTCCTTAGAAATTTTTCTTTGGGGTTTTCATTTTGGAAGTAAAAAAATCTTTGTTAGGCTTGTAAACGTGTGCATTTACAGCTTTTAGAAAAGTGTGCTATAATGGGTTAGATATATACGAAAGTAAGGTATGATAAAATTGACTAAATTACGCGAAGATATTAGAAACGTCGCTATTATTGCCCACGTTGACCATGGTAAAACTACATTGGTTGACGAACTCTTAAAACAATCTCAAACGTTGGATGCTCGTAAAGAATTAGCTGAACGTGCGATGGACTCAAATGCACTTGAGCAAGAACGTGGGATTACTATCCTTGCCAAAAATACAGCAGTTGAATATAACGGAACTCGTATCAACATCTTGGACACACCAGGTCACGCGGACTTCGGTGGAGAAGTTGAACGTATTATGAAAATGGTTGATGGGGTTGTCCTCGTTGTCGATGCTTATGAAGGAACAATGCCTCAAACACGTTTTGTTTTGAAAAAAGCTTTGGAACAAAACTTGACTCCAATCGTTGTTGTTAATAAGATTGACAAACCATCTGCTCGTCCAGCTGAAGTTGTTGATGAAGTTCTTGAACTTTTCATCGAACTTGGTGCTGATGACGAACAATTGGATTTCCCAGTTGTTTATGCTTCAGCAATCAATGGTTCTTCATCAATGTCTGATAATCCAGCTGATCAAGAACACACAATGGCAAATATTTTTGATACAATCATCGACCATATCCCTGGCCCAGTTGATAACTCTGATGAACCTTTGCAATTCCAAGTTTCACTTTTGGACTACAATGACTATGTTGGACGTATTGGTATTGGACGTGTTTTCCGTGGAACAATCAAAGTTGGGGACAGCGTTACTTTGTCTAAACTTGATGGCTCAACTAAAAACTTCCGCGTTACTAAACTTTTTGGTTTCTTCGGTCTTGACCGTCAAGAAATCCAAGAAGCAAAAGCTGGTGATTTGATCGCTTTGTCTGGTATGGAAGATATCTTCGTTGGGGAAACTGTTACACCTTCAGACCACGTTGAACCATTGCCAATCTTGCACATTGACGAACCTACTTTGCAAATGACTTTCCTTGCTAACAATTCACCTTTCGCTGGTCGCGAAGGTAAATGGGTAACTTCACGTAAAGTTGAAGAACGTTTGGTTTCTGAATTGCAAACTGACGTTTCACTTCGTGTTGAAAACACTGAATCTCCTGATAAATGGATTGTTTCTGGTCGTGGTGAATTGCACTTGTCAATTCTTATTGAAACAATGCGTCGTGAAGGATATGAACTTCAAGTTTCACGTCCTGAAGTTATCATCAAAGATATTGATGGTGTTGCTTGCGAACCATTTGAACGTGTTCAAATCGATACTCCTGAAGAATATCAAGGTTCAATTATCCAAGCGCTCTCTGAACGTAAAGGTGATATGCTTGATATGCAAATCACTGGTAACGGTCAAGCACGTTTGATTTTCCTTGTTCCTGCACGTGGTTTGATTGGATTCACAACAGAATTCATGTCAATGACTCGTGGATACGGAATCATGAACCATACTTTCGACCAATATCTTCCAGCTGTTAAGGGAGAAATCGGTGGACGTCACCGTGGTTCTTTGATTTCTATGGATTCAGGTCAAGTTACTTCTTACGCAATGGGTTACGTTCAAGAACGTGGACAACTTTTTGTTGATGCAGGTACTGAAGTTTATGGTGGGATGATTGTTGGTGAACACAGTCGTGATAATGATTTGACTGTAAATATCACTAAAATGAAACAACAAACAAACGTTCGTTCTTCAAATAAAGACTCTACATCTGTTTTGAACACACCAAAAATTCTTTCACTTGAAGAATCTTTGGAATTCCTTGGAGATGATGATTACTTGGAAGTAACTCCAGAATCAATCCGCTTGCGTAAACAAATTTTGGATAAAGCAATGCGTGAAAAATCAACTAAGAAGAAAAAATAAGTTTAATCAAATAGAGAAACTTGATTTTCAATTATTGAAAGTTTGATGATGAATAAATTGATTTTTCGTTAGTTCTTGTCATAACTTGGAAAGGAGAAAAATGTTCTATATTATCTTGTTGATTTTAGTTGCCTTTGCGTATATTTTCATGATGCCCAAAGACGTTCGGCGGAGTATGGACATTTTCTTCTTTGCTGGTGTTGGAGTTCTAGTTCTTGCTTTTGCTGTGGCACAGGCGGTAAGCCATCGGTCATTACTTTTAGAAATTATCGGTATTGTGGCGATGCTTGTCGTAACGGTCAGAGCTTGGATGGAATTGGAAAAGTTGGACAGTCGAAAAAGAAAAAAAAATAAATGATTGATTGATTAATAATCAAGCAATGAATAAAACTGTCAAAGTTTGACAGTTTTATTTTGATTTTGTAGAAATGGAGAAAAAACATGGATATGGAAAAAGTGGCTCAAGGTTTTGAGCTAGTTGTTGCAAATATTATGTTACTATCTGAGAAATTGGATACAGATTTTTATGATGCTTTTGTAGAACAAAATGCTGCTTTTTTAGATGATACTGACCAAGGAATTGTTGAATTGTCAGTAAATAATGACAAACTTCGTCAGTTAAATTTATCAAATAAGGAGTGGCAAAAACTTTTTCAATTTGTTTTGTTGAAAGGGTCACAAGTCGCACCACTTCAGCCCAATCATGCAATGACTCCAGATGCAATTGGTTTAATTTTTAATTTCATTATTGAACATCTTAATAAAAATTCTGAACTTCGTTTAATTGAATTTGGGTCTGGTATGGGTAATCTTGCTGAAACGCTTTTGGTTAATCTTAATAAAAAGGTTGATTATGTAGGCTTTGAAGTTGATGATTTACTTTTAGATTTGTCTGCTTCAATGGCTGAAATTATGGGGAGTCAGGCTGAGTTCATGCAAATTGATGCAGTACAAAAGCGTTTGATGGAACCTGCTGACGTTGTTGTCAGTGATTTACCAATTGGTTTTTATCCAGATGATGAAGTTGCAAAGAATTTTGAAGTTGCGACTACTGACGGACATACTTTTGCTCATCATCTTTTGATTGAGCAATCATTTAATTATTTAAAAGAGGGTTCTTTTGCCATTTTCTTAGCTCCAGAAGATTTACTGACAAGTCCTCAAGGACCACTATTAAAGGAGTGGATTAGTAAACATGGGAGTGTGATGGCTGTCATCACTTTACCAAAATCACTTTTTAATGCTGATGCTAAGGCGATTTATGTTTTGAAAAAGGGACCGGCTGCACATGCAACTTTTGCTCACCCTTTGTCTTCACTGACAGACAGAGAAAGTTTAGAAGTCTTTATGGAAGAATTTACAAAAATTGTAAAATTATAAGATTGAAATTACTGACAGGTTCTGTCAGTAATTTTTTTGGTTAAAGTGTATGAAAATGATTGAATTTGAAAACGTTTTTTATTTTAAAAACTACATCTTGAATTAAGCCCGTGAATCATGACCGAAAAACACAAAAGGAATTGTAATTGTGTTATAATTTAACCGTATTTCAAATTCAAGGAAGGTTTATTAAACATGACCAAAACATTAGCAGTTAACGCTGGTTCATCATCTATGAAATGGCAAATGTATGAAATGCCAGAAGAAAAAGTTCTTGCCAAGGGATTAATCGAACGAATTGGTTTGAAAGATTCGATTGTGACCGTCAAATTTGGTGAGCAAAAAGAAGAACGCGTTTTTGACATTCCAAATCATACAGAAGCAGTAGAAGTTTTACTTGAAGATTTAAAACGATTGAAAATAGTAGAGGAATTTACTGAAATTACAGGTGTGGGACATCGTGTGGTTGCTGGAGGTGAAATTTTCCAAAAATCAACAGTTGTTACACCAGAAGTTTTGCAACAAGTTAAAGATTTGTCAGCTCTTGCTCCTTTGCATAATCCAGCAAATGCTGCAGGAATTGAAGCTTTTTTGAACTTACTGCCTGACGCAACTTCAGTAGTAGTTTTTGATACAGCTTTCCATACAACTATGCCTGAAAAAGCATTCCGTTATCCATTGCCTAAAAAATATTATACAGATTATGCTGTCCGTAAATATGGGGCTCATGGAACTTCACACATGTATGTTTCGCAAGAAGCTGCAAAATTACTTGGAAAACCAATTGAAGAAACTAAAATTATCACTGCTCATATCGGTAATGGTGCATCACTGACAGCAGTAAAAGGTGGAAAATCAATTGATACTTCGATGGGATTCACACCACTTGCTGGAGTGATGATGGGAACACGTACAGGTGAAATGGACCCTTCTGTTTTTCCATACCTTATTGAAAATGACTCTGAGTTAAAAGATGCTCAAGGTGTTGTTGATATGATGAACAAAGAATCTGGTCTCTATGGTGTATCTGGTATTTCATCAGATATGCGTGATATCATTGCTGCTAAAGATACAGATGCTGATGCAAAACTTGCATTTGAGATGTATGTTGACCGAATTCAAAAATTTATTGGTCAATATTTGGCCGTTTTGAATGGGGCTGATGCTCTTGTCTTCACCGCTGGTATTGGTGAAAATTCGGTTCCTGTTCGTGAAGCAATTCTTTCTGGATTGACTTGGTTTGGAATTGAAGTTGACCCTGAGAAAAATGTCTTTGGCGTCGAGGGAGAAATTTCAACACCTCATTCACGCGTAAAAGTTTTTGTGATTCCAACTGACGAAGAGCTTGTAATTGCTCGTGATGTTGAAGCACTTAAAAAATAATTAATTAAAAGATTTTGTTCTAAAACAAAATCTTTTTTATTTTTAAAATTACATAAAATGATAAGTTCTGGGGATCCTTGAGGGAGGAGAAATGAAATCAGACATAAAATATGATATAATTTTAAGAATAAAACGCATACATTAAGGAGAGTAAGTATGGAAAAAACGCTCGCTGTCAATGCAGGCTCCTCGTCATTAAAATGGCAACTTTACGAAATGCCGGAAGAAACCGTGATTGCTAAAGGAATTTTTGAACGTATTGGTTTGTCTGGCTCAATCTCAACAACTAAATTTAACAATGAAGAACACGTTAGAAAACAAGAAATTGTTGACCATCGTCAAGCTGTTTTGTTATTAATGGATGAATTAATTCACTTTAAATTAATTCATGAATTCCGCGAAATCACAGGAATTGGCCATCGTGTTGTTGCAGGTGGGGAATTTTTCAAAACTTCTACGGTTATTAGTCCTGAGGTTTTGGCTGAGATTAAAAATCTTTCAACTTTGGCTCCTTTGCATAATCCTGCTAATGTTTTAGGGATTGAAGCTTTTCAACGTTTATTACCAGATGCACTTGCAGTTGCTGTTTTCGACACTGCTTTTCACAGTACTTTGCCAGAAAAGGCTTATCGTTATCCTATTCCAACAAAATATTATGAAGATTATTCAATCAGAAAATATGGAGCACATGGAACGTCACACATGTATGTCGCCCAAGAAGCGGCAAAAGTTTTAGGAAAACCATTGGAAGATTTGAAGCTAATTACGGCTCATATCGGAAATGGAGCTTCAATTACAGCAATTGAAGCTGGAAAATCTGTTGATACTTCAATGGGATTTACACCACTTGCTGGGGTAATGATGGGAACACGTGCAGGTGAAATGGACGCCTCAGTCATTCCTTATATGTTGGAGAGTGACCCAAGCCTTAGAAATGCTCAAGATGTGATTGACATTCTCAATAAAGAATCTGGAGTCCTTGGGGTGTCAGAACTCTCAAGTGATATGCGTGACCTTTCAGAAGCTGTGGCTAAAGGAAATCCTAAAGCGATTCTTGCTTATGAAATGTATGTTGACCGTCTCAAGAAATTTATTACCCAATATTTTGGAGTATTAAATGGGGCTGATGCTCTTATTTTCACGGCTGGTGTTGGTGAAAATGATACAGCTGTTCGGACTGATGTAGTTAATGGACTTTCTTGGTTTGGCATGGAAATTGATGAAAGTAAAAATGTTCGTGGAGCATTTGGTATCATTTCTAAACCAGAGTCTAAAGTGAAAGTACTTGTTGTGCCAACAAACGAAGAATTGGTTATTGCTCGTGATGTTGAAGCTGCTAAATAATTAGATAAAATTTACTGACAGAAGTTTGTCAGTAAATTTTTTTACTTATGAAAAAGCTGTCAGTAAAGTTTTGACAAATGGTTTGTCTTCTATAAAAGAAAGCGCTATAATTAGGGTGGATGGAGGGAAGGTTATGGAGGATTTACCAAAAGTTACAAAAGCTGAAATGTTGCCAGGAGTGCGTTTACGTTTGGAATTTGATAATGGACAAGTTCGATATTATCCTGTTCATGAGCAAATTGATTTGCTCATGAATCCTTTTGATGTGAGTAAGTTAAAAAAGACATATGGCGCAAACTTGTTTCTTGGGGGGATGGTTTCATGGATTGGAAATGAGATTAAGATTGAACCTAATGGAGATTTGTTACTTAATAAATCGGTGATTCCTGCTGAAATTCTTTGGAAACACAGTCTTAAACATGTTGACAGTCTGGCCCCGGAAAAATTGAAAGAGTTAGAAGAAATCAAGCACCCAATTTGGCAAGGTTTTAAAAGTCTTAATTTAATCTTTTGGATTGCGGGGATTCTTTTTGTGATTTATTTACTTATTCAGTTGTTGGGACATCTGGGTTTATTGACATCATGATAGTTTCTAAAAAGGCTTTGATTAGTCTTTTTTTCGTGAGCATTTTATGGTAAAATAGAGAAAATATAATAGAATAGGTGCAATATGGCTGAAATTAAATATAAACGCGTACTGTTAAAACTTTCGGGAGAGGCCCTCTCAGGCGAAAAAGGTTTCGGATTTGACCCTGAAACAGCAAAAGCTGTCGCTGAAGAACTCAAAGAAGTCCATGATTTGGGCGCAGAACTTGCGATTGTTTGCGGTGGTGGTAATGTTTGGCGTGGAGTTACTGGTGAGAAAGCCGGAATGGAACGTGCTCAGGCAGATTACATGGGAATGCTTGCAACAATTCAAAATGGGTTGTTCATTCAAAGTGCTCTTGAAAATATTGGGGTTGACACACGAGTGATGACAGCCATTGAGATGAAAGCTGTTGCTGAACCTTATATTCGTCGTCGTGCTGAACGCCATTTAGAAAAGGGGCGTGTTGTCATTTTTGCTGGGGGAACTGGTTCGCCTTACTTTTCAACTGATACAACCTCTGCATTACGTGCTGCGGAAATTAATGCTGATGTCATTTTAATGGCTAAAAATGGTGTTGATGGTGTTTATAATGCTGACCCTAAATTAGTTGCTGATGCTATTAAATTTGAACATTTGACACATATGGATGTTATTACCAAAGGCTTGCAAGTAATGGACAGTACGGCTTCAACAATGTCAATGGATAATCATATTCCACTTGTTGTTTTCAACATGAATGAAGCTGGAAATATTACACGTGTCGTTCGTGGTGAAGAAATCGGAACAACGGTTGAATAAGATTTACTTACAAAAAAGTTGTCAGTAAATTTATTCATTAAAAAATTACTGATGGAAATACTAGCATATTCGTAAACGCTGAAGCGTCAACGACTATCCTATGATGAAAATATTAGCATAACTGTAATCATTAAAATACTAACACTTATCTCTGACAAAATTTCTGTCAGTAAAATAAATAGAAGAATTAAAAGTAGAAAAAGGAAATAAAATGGCAAACGAAATTGTTACAACAGCTCAAGACCGGATGAAACAATCATTAGGAAGTTTACAACGTGATTTAGGACATATCCGAGCTGGTCGTGCCAACGCAAGTCTTCTTGACCGTGTTCAAGTTGTTTACTACGGCGCACCAACACCACTCAATCAATTAGCGTCAATCACAATTCCAGAAGCGCGAGTATTGATGGTTACTCCTTTTGATAAATCAATCTTGAAAGATATTGAAAAAGCATTGTATGAATCAGATCTTGGAATTACACCAGCAAATGATGGTTCTGTGATTCGTTTAGTTATCCCAATGTTGACAGAAGAACGCCGTCGCGAACTTGTCAAAGAAATGGGTAAATACATTGAATCGGCAAAAGTAGCGATCCGTAATATCCGTCGTGATGCAATGGACACTGCTAAGAAATCAGAAAAAGCAAAAGAAATCACTGAAGATGATCTTAAAGATCTTGAAAACAACATTCAAAAAGTGACTGATGACGCGGTTAAAGAAGCAGACCGTCTTGCATCAATTAAAGAAAAAGAATTGTTGGATATCTAAGTAGAACAATCTAACAAATAAAGTAATCTGTAAAAGCATTAGCGGCTCCATTGAGCCGTTTTTACATCAAAAATCTGTCAGGATGGATAAATTTGAGAGAACTAATCAAACTTAGAGAGCAACCGTCTTATCTCAAAGAAGCAATTCGATTTTTTCAGGAAAAATGGGGAAATACGGACAGTAACCCTGTATATGATGACTGTTTGAAGCATAGTTTAGAGAGTAACAAAAAGATTCCTCAGTGGTATCTGATTGTTGATGAAGGAAAAATTATTGCGGGGTGTGGACTGATTAGCAATGATTTTATTAGTCGAATGGACTTATACCCTTGGCTTTGTGCACTTTATGTTGAAGAAAAATTTCGAAATCAAGGTCTTGCTGGGCTGTTGATTGAAGCAGTAAAAGAAGATTGCAGAACTTTTGATATTGATAAACTTTATCTTGCAACGGATTTTGCTGATTTCTATGAGCACTTTGATTTTCATTATCTAGCTGACGGCTATCATCCTTGGGGTGAAAAATCACGGATTTACGAAGGAAATATCAATTAAACAGAGACAAATAGTCTCTCAATCACATTTTATGAAGAGGTACAAATGAGTATTATTGGACAAACAATCTCCGCGATAATCGTGGAAGAAAGTGAACGTTTCTATTTTCTCCAAAAGGGAGAAGATTTATTACGTTTAGATAAAACAGAAGGTGAACATACAGTTGGCGATGTGATAACTGGTTTTGTTTATGTGGATAAAGATGACCATCGTCGTTTGACGACTTTGGAACAAAAAGCAACAAATGAGCATTATGGTTGGGGAACGGTAACAGCTGTTCGTAAGGACCTTGGTGCCTTTGTTGACACAGGTTTACCAGGAAAAGATGTGGTCGTCTCTCTAGATGATTTACCACTCGAAAAAGACCAATGGCCAAAAGTTGGAGACCAACTTTATGTGAAATTAATTATTGACAGAAAAGAGCGAATTTGGGGTCATTTAGCATGGCATGAAGATTTCTGGAATCTTGCAGGTCCTGGTTATGACAACATGCAAAACCAAGATTTACGAGCAATTGTTTATCGAAATAAAGAATCAGGAACATTTGTTTATTTGCCTGACAACAATATGCTAGGATTTATTCATCCAAATGAACGTTTCTCAGTTCCACGTGTCGGTCAAGAACTTCAAGTTCGTGTTATTGGTTTTAGAAAAGAAGACCGTAGTCTAAATCTGTCAGCAAAACCACGTGCTTATGAAATGCTTGATGCTGATAGCCAAATGATTTTAGCTTATCTTCAATCAATGGGCGGGAAAATGGCATTTAATGACAAATCAAATCCAGATGAAATTAAAGCAACTTTTGGAATCTCAAAAGGACAATTCAAAAAAGCGCTTGGTGGTTTGATGAAGGCTAAAAAAATCAAACAAAGTCCAGAGGGAACAGAATTAATCGGAGAATAATTTACTGACAGCTTCTTTAGAAATACTAAGCTTATTTTAAAAGCATTCGTCAGTAAATTCTGTCAGTCTTATGACATATAAAAATTTCTGTCAGTAAAAAAGTAGCTTAATTGGCTACTTTTTTTTGAGCTATGCTATAATATTTCACAAGACAAACAAAGTGAAGGAGAAATAATGGCAACAGAAAGAGCAATATTTGCAGGTGGATGTTTTTGGTGTATGGTTCAACCTTTTGAAGAACGAGAAGGAATCTTATCTGTGATAAGTGGCTATACAGGTGGAAATGTTGAAAATCCAACTTACGAACAAGTAAAAAAACACCTGACTGGTCATACAGAAGCAGTAGAAATTATTTTTGATAATAGTAAAATTACCTATCAAAGTCTTGTTGAACTTTATTGGACACTCACGGACCCAACAGATGCTTTTGGTCAATTTGAAGACCGTGGAGATAACTATCGTCCAGTCATTTTTGTTGAAAACGAAGAACAAGAAAAAATTGCCAAAGAAAGCAAAGCGCAATTGCAAGCCAGCGGAAATTTTGATTCACCTATTGTGACAAGTATTGAAGCCGTTCAAAAATTCTGGCCAGCAGAAGACTACCATCAAGGATTTTACAAAAAAAATCCAGAAGATTATGCCCAATCAAGTAAAATTCGTCATGATTTTTTGGAAAAACAATGGAAAAAATAATTAATTTTCCGACTTAATGATAATAGAAAGAGAAAATGACTTTTTATAATTACCTTATGCGCCATCGCGCACCAGTAGAAAAAGATGATGCAACTCGTCTTGCAAATTTGGTTTTTCAAGACCCGCTTTTTCCAAAACAGTCTAAAGATTTCGATGAAATTTCGACTTATTTAGAAACCCAAGCCCCATTTTACTTTAATCTCACTTTGTTTGATAATATTTGGGAAAGTTATTTAGAAGCTTAAATTAAAGTAATTTGGAAATATTTTCTAAAAAAAATAGAGTTGACTCACTCTATTTTTTTTAAAAAATTTTTAAGCAAAATCATTTTCTAGTTTTTCCTTATCCAAAAGTTTAATCATTCGTCCTTGACGGCTAATAATTTTATTTTCTTCAAAAACCTTGATTTTACGTGAAATTGTTTCTGGACTAGTTCCGATATAATTGGCAAGCTCCTTGAGTTTCATTGGAATTTCAAAATAAAGGCTATCAGAAGTGGCTGATAGATTCAAAAAGTAATGTGCAAGACGTGCTTCAACATCATCTAGTGCCAAAAATCCTGCTTGATGCTCAGCCGCTAGATATTTTTTAGCATTAAGTTTTAAAAGTTGTAATGAAAGACTAGAATAAGTCGTTAATAATGTCTCAAAATCAGATTGACGCAAGAAACAAATCGTAGAATCAATCATGGCCTGACCATAAAGTTGTCCGTTAGTCACGCCAAGTAAGGCTCCTTCGCCTTCATAATCGCCTGCTTCGATGATTCTTAAAAGTTGCTCTTTACCACTTTGTGAAAGTTGTGAAATTTTAAGTGCACCTTGAGCTACAATGACTAATAAAGGCTCTTTGTCAGGGCTAATAATAATTTCACCTTTTTTAATTTTTTTGTGTTCAACAATTTTTTCGACCCTAGTTAAATCTTGTTCAGCAAGTTTTTCAAAGAGTGGAACTAATTGGACACAATGATGATTATCTAAAGTCATTTTATTCTCCTTATTTGAGTAGATATTTTTCCTGAAAGATTTTCTTTAATTATAACCTTATTTTTAGTCATTTGCGACAGGAAAATTTTTGGATAGTATTTTTTTATGAGGAATTAAACGCATTGCGTTGAGAATAACCAATAAAATACTTGCTTCATGGACAAACATTCCAGTCGCCATATTGACATATTGTCCAATAAATCCTGAACTATTCCCCAAGATTAATCCGGAAAGAAGAAAGATTACAACAAAGAGAGCAATTAAAATATTTTGTCTCATATTTTTCCTTGTACTTTTTGCAAGGGAATGAGCATAAGAAAGGTTATCAAAATTAGAACTCATAAGGACAATATCTGAAGTTTCAATGGCGATGTCAGTCCCAGATGACATTGCGATTCCCACATCGGCAAGTGCAATACTAGGGCTATCATTAATACCGTCGCCTATAAATGCTACTTTTTTACCAGCTAGTTTATAGTCTTGCACGATTTTTGCCTTGTCTTCAGGTAGGAGATTGGCGTAAACCTGACTGATTCCCACTTGTTGTGCAATTGATTGAGCGGTACTTTCATTGTCGCCTGTCAGCATTATCAGCTCTTTAATTCCTTGTTTTTTGAGTCTGGTCAATGTTTCTTTTACATTTGGTCGGATTTCGTCAGTAATTCCATAAAGTAAACGCACCTTATCATCAGCAATTAATACTGTTGAAAGTCCATGTTTTTGAAGTTTTATTAAATCATTTTTTTGTTGAGCGTTTAAAAAAATTTTATGATTCTCAAGGAGTTTTTCGTTTCCAATCAATAAATGGTCAGCAGAAATCCCCTGTCCTTTTATGACTTCGATATTTTGAAGAGGTACTTTGGTAAATTCACCGATTTCATCAATGATTGCCTTAGCTAAAGGGTGATCTGATTGACTTTCAAGCATAGCGACTTGGTTGATAAGTTCGGTAGAAGCGCCATAATTTTTAGTAATGGAGACCTGAGTCTTTCCTTTGGTAAGTGTTCCCGTTTTGTCAAAAAGAAGCAGGTCAGTCTGACTAAAATTAGTCATGATATTTCCACCTTTAATTAAAATTCCCTTTTTGGCTCCATTCCCTATCCCTGCGACATTACTGACAGGAGGTCCAATGACAAGGGCACCCGGACAACCTAAAACTAATAAAGTAATTGCCAACTTGATATCTTGACTGACAATGAAAATTAAAAAAGAGAGAACTAAAACACTAGGAGTATAATATTTTGCGAAACGGTCAATAAATTTTTCAGCAGAGGATTTTGTATCTTGGGCTTCTTCCACTAATTCAATAATTTTACCAAAGGTGGTATCCTCTCCTACCTTTTCAGCTTGAATCAAAAGACTTCCATTTTCAAGAAGCGTTCCAGCAAAAACCCTATCTCCGACTCCTTTTTTTATTTCAGCGGACTCCCCACTAATACTTGATTCATTGACAAAACCAGCCCCCTCATAAATAGAGCCATCTACAGGAATTTGAGCGCCAGTTTTTACTAATAATTCGTCATTAATCTTGACATCATCAATATCAATGACTTCTCCAGAAATCCGAAGAGCGGTTGAGGGAGCAATTTCTGTCAAAGATTTAATGGAAGAACGTGTTTTTTCTAAAGTTTTCTTTTCCAAAAAAGCTCCGAATGCGAAAAGAAAAGTAACAATTGCTGACTCCTCATACTCTTGAATAAAAAGAGCAGCAATAACAGCAATTGATACTAATAATTCAATTGAAACTTGTTTGAATTTAAGTGCTTGGACTTCTTGAAAAGCAATTGGGACGAGACCAATAAATGTAGCTAATAAGAGTGCAAAGGTCCAAAGAAAATAAGAATTCAAAAGATATTTTCCACTATAAGCGATTAAAATTAATAAGGCTGAAAGACAAGTCAATTGATTACTATATTTTTTTAGTAAAGCTTGAAGTTTCATGAATTAACCTTTCTTGGTTTGATAGTTCTATTATAGATTACTTGCAACTTAAAAAAATTGATAGTCATCAAGAAAATTAACCTTTCGTAAGCAAAGAAAAGTTGACATCAGTCCTTTTTTTTGATAGAATACTCAGGTATGTGAATTTTCACATGCACGGCGTGGAAGCTGTAAAATACAGCATCATACCACATCACGAAAACAAAATATAAGGAGAATTTATCGTGGCTAAACAAGTAGAAAAACTCGTTAAATTACAAATCCCTGCCGGTAAAGCAACACCAGCTCCACCAGTTGGACCAGCTTTGGGTCAAGCAGGTGTTAACATCATGGGATTCACAAAAGAATTCAACGCTCGTACAGCTGACCAAGCTGGTATGATCATCCCAGTTGTTATCTCAGTTTATGATGACAAATCATTTACATTCATCACAAAAACTCCTCCAGCAGCAGTTCTTTTGAAAAAAGCAGCAGGCGTTCAAAAAGGTTCTGGTGAACCTAACAAAACAAAAGTTGCTTCAGTTACAAAAGCACAACTCAAAGAAATTGCAGAACTCAAAATGCCTGACCTTAACGCGTCATCAGTTGAAACTGCAATGTCAATGATTGAAGGTACTGCAAAATCTATGGGATTCACTGTTACTGACTAAAAATTTAGACGAATTACTTCGTTGACAGAACCCTCACCTACTTAGGTAGGCTTCGGAACCTGTCGCCTCGTACTTCGACTAAATTTTCGAGATTTACATATTGTAAATTCAGAAAAAGTCACACATGCAATCCACACATTTAGTGGAAGGCTGTTACTCTTGTTGTTATAAAAATACTATTAGTTCATCTGAGCGGCGCGAGAAAATATCTTCCGACGTTTAGTATAAAGACCGTGTTTGGAGGGGAATATTTTCCTTTGAGCGCAGCAGAGCGGATTTTCAAACGCAACAAGGAAGACAGACAACCGATATTACCACAAGGAGAAAATAGAAATGGCTAAAAAAAGTAAAGCATTGCGCGCAGCGATTGAAAAAATCGACGCAACTAAATTATACAGCGTAGAAGAAGCTGTAGCACTTGCAAAAGAAACTTCATTTGCAAAATTTGATGCAACTGTAGAAGTTGCTTACAACCTTAACATCGACGTTAAAAAATCTGACCAACAAATCCGTGGAGCAATGGTATTGCCAAACGGTACTGGTAAAACTGCTCGTGTTCTCGTTTTCGCTAAAGGTGCGAAAGCTGAAGAAGCTACAGCAGCTGGTGCAGACTTCGTTGGTTCTGATGAACTCGTTGCTAAAATCAACGGTGGATGGTTGGACTTCGACGTTGTTATCGCAACACCTGATATGATGGCTGTTGTTGGACGTCTTGGACGTGTCCTCGGACCACGTAACTTGATGCCAAACCCTAAAACTGGTACAGTTACTATGGATGTAACTAAAGCAGTTGAAGAATCAAAAGCTGGTAAAGTTAACTACCGTGCTGACAAAGCTGGTAACGTTCATGTTCCAATCGGTAAAGTTTCATTCGATACAGAAAAACTTGTTGAAAACTTTAAAGCTTTGAACTCTGTAATTGCAGCTGCTAAACCTGCTGCATCTAAGGGAGCTTACATCACAAACCTTTCTGTTACAACTACAATGGGTCCTGGTGTTAAAGTTGATTCTGCATCATTCTAATAACAATAAAAAAAGAGAAAAAATTTTTTCTCTTTTTTTATTTATTGTAGAATATAAAAAAACATGCTAGAATGAGGTATGTTATTATTTCTATGGGCTTATACAACAATTATCTTTGCAATTGCCTATCTTTTTCAAGTTCTAAACCTGACGCTGATTGGATTAGAGGTCGTTACCATTCTCATTCTTTTTATCAGTTTTTGGGAAAGTACCAAAGGAAGACATTGGCGAATTATTGGAATGAATATTATTAATATTATATTCATAAGTATTCTATATTTTTCACAACATACCTTTACTTACATTCAACATCATGATGTCGAAAAAATGCTGGTCATAGTTGTTAGTTTTGTCTTGTCCCAATTATTGGGGATTTTCTGGGGGAGACAGTTTTATAAACATCAAGAAAAATCAAAAAAATAAAAGAGTTGAAATTATTCAACTCTTTTATTTATTTGATTAACAAGTTCATTAATTTTTTCAACTCTAGGTTGGATGGAAATTTGAAATTCATCTACTTTTTTTTGAATATCTTTTCCAACTTTTTCTGCTTTGATACCTTCTTCTTGAACACGTTCCACATTTACTTTCATCGTGTTGACTTCTTCTGACAACTCGCCAATGATATTTTTTAAGTCTTTAAATAATTCAATCATAGTAATGTCCTTTTATTGGCCATTGATTTCTTTAGCAATTTCAGCTAAATCATAATCATGAGCAGTGAATTTTCCAACGAAACCATCATTTTCATCAAAACGAGGAATAAGGTGAATATGAGTATGGAAAACAGTTTGACCAGCGATTTCTTCATTATTTTGTAAAATGTTCATCCCTTTAGCATGAAGATTATTAACAATTTTGTTGGCAATAAAAGGGACTTTGCTGAAAAGTTCAGCTGATTGTTCGCCTGTCATTGAAAGAATGTTGCGATAATGTTTTTTGGGAACCACTAATGTATGCCCTTTAGTTGTTTGAGTGATATCAAGGAAGGCAAGAACATCATCATCTTCATAAATTTTGGTGCTAGGAATTTCACCAGCGATAATTTTGCAAAAAATACAATCTTCCATTTGATAGGTCCTCCAGTAGTAATAATGACTCTTTACTCAAAGTCAAAACTTATAATATACTTAGATTATATTATAAATAAGCTAAAAATCCCAGTAATAATGCTGAAACTTACTAAATCGTAAGGGAATTGCCGAAAAAGGGAAATTCAAATATGATATAATAAATAAAACTTTTATTTATTATAACTTAAATTTAAGCATTTTTTATTTTATAAATTTGATATAATGTAATGAAAATTATTCTTCTGTTTAGAGAAAGTATGGGGGAGTTTAGGAGTATGGTGAGAAAAAAAGCTAAGAAGAAAAAGAATGCTAATCGGCCACTTGGTTTGATTTTTAAATATTTGCGAGAGTTTTCTAAGTTTTGGTTTGAATATCTTTCGATTTTTGTTGGGGCAACTATAGTCATCACACTTGTTATTATTCCACTTTTAGAATCCATTTCTGAGCTTATTATGCGAGTTAGTGGAATTCCTTATGTTTCTTATAATAATCTTGGAAACTTGCTTCAGCAGCATTTCTTAGGAGTTTTGGGGCTCGTAGTTGTCTTATTTGTGCTCATCTTTTTGGTTTATCTGCAATTCATCGTTCAGTTTCAAGGAATTCGTTTGATTCAGGCGAGAACTTTTAGTTTAAAAAGTTTATTTAGGCAAGTTATTTCGGATCTTAAAAATGTCAGAATTCAACAATTAGTCTTTTTCGTATTTTATTTTCTATTAATTATTCCTTTTGGACGTTATGTTTTTAGTACGCCACTTTTGTCGAAAATTAAAATTCCTGTTTTTACATTTGAATTTTTCTTTAAAAGTTGGCAAAATATGCTAATTTTGTTTCTATTTTATGCTATAACATTTTGGATTAGTACCCGTTTAATTTTGACTCTTCCACTGATGATTTTAAAAGGTCAATCATTGAAAGTAGCAATAAAAGAAAGTTTAAAACGAACAAAAGGAGTTAGAAATTTTTTCAGACTATCTGTTTATTTTGGACTTATCGGTTTATTTAGTATAATAATGCAGGGGCTTCTTTTTATGGGCGGCTACTTTGCCCAAGATTATCTGGATAAAACTTCTTTTGCTCTTGTGGGAGCAGTGTCAATACTGGATTTGATTTGGTTGGGAAGCTCTATTATATCTACCTTGAGTTTGGTCATGCTTTTTAGTTACTTGATGAGAGAAGCTGACTTGGAAGCCTTTGAAATTTCAGAAGTAGTAAAAAAATCTCCGAAAGTTAGAAGAAAATATAAAATAATTTTTTCTACTTTAGCTGTTTTAATTTTTGCTTTAGTGAGCTGGACTTATGTTGAAGGATTTATGGATACTGTCCCTTTAACCATTTCACATCGGGGAGTTGATGAAGAAAATGGGGTGCAAAATACAATTCCAGCCATGGAAGCTACGGCTAAATCAAAACCAGATTATGTTGAAATGGATATTCAGGAAACAAAAGACCATCAATTTGTTGTTTTCCATGATCCAACTTTAAAAGATTTAGCTGGAATTGATATTCCGCCACAAAAACTTACCTTAGCAGAATTGACGAATACAGTTGTTTCGGAAAATGGGAAAAAGGCTTTAATCCCAAGTTTTGATGATTATTTAGCGGCTGCTGAAAAAGTTAACCAAAAATTACTGGTTGAGATTAAAGTATCTCCATTTGATTCTCCAAAGATGGTTGAAAATTTTAGTAAAAAATATGGTGCACGGCTTTTAAAAGATAAGGCTATGATTCATTCTTTAGATTATAATGCTCTTTTAATTGAACAAAAGATTAATCCTAAGATTAAAGTGAGTTTCATCCTTCCCTTCAACTTACTTTTCCCACAAACTAAGATGTCGGCCTATACCATGGAGGCCACAACACTCAATAGTAGTTTTGTGGATAAAGCTCAGGCAAGAAAGCAGATGGTTTTTGCTTGGACGGTCAATGACGAAACGGATATGAGAGAACAGATGTTCAATGGAGTAGATGGAATTATTACAGATAATCTTGATGACTTAAAAGAAGTTATCGCCGAGGATGATAATAATCCGAGCTATGCGCAACGTATTTTAAGAATGACTTCAATAATAAATATAGAATAAGATTGAAAAGAGGAATGTATGTTAAAAGTAACAAATCTAACAGGTGGCTATTTGGGTCATCCTGTCTTAAAAGACCTTAATTTTGAAATTAAAGAAGGTGAGTTAGTTGGACTCATTGGTTTAAATGGGGCAGGAAAATCGACAACAATTCAAGAAATTATTGGACTTTTGACTCCTTATTCTGGACAAATTGAATTAGACGGCTTAACTTTACAACAAGATTTAGAAGGCTATCGTAGAAAAATTGGTTTCATTCCAGAAACACCAAGTTTGTATGAAGAATTGACTTTGCGTGAACATATTGAAGTGACAGCTTTAGCTTACGGAATTTCTGTTGACTTGGCTTTTGATCGTGCTGAAAAATTATTAGAAACTTTCCGCTTGAGTGATAAATTGGACTGGTTCCCTGTTAATTTTTCAAAAGGGATGAAACAAAAGGTGATGATTATCTGCGCATTCTTAGTGGAACCTTCGCTCTATATTGTTGATGAACCTTTTATGGGGCTTGATCCACTTGCAATTCAGGACTTGATTGATTTAATGATTGACATGAAAAAATCAGGAAGTTCGATTTTAATGAGTACACATATCTTGTCCACAGCTGAAAAATTCTGTGATAAATTTATTGTTTTGCATGAAGGTCAAGTTGTTGCTTTTGGAACAGTAGAAGAATTACGGACTCAATTTAATCAGCCTAAGGCAAGTTTAGATGAAATTTATCTTGCCTTAACAAAAGGAAATATTCCAAACTCTAAAGAAGTTGTAGAGGCAGGAAAGTCAAATGAATGAAATTTTTAAAAAACGACGTAACCTTTGGTATAAGCAAAATATAAAATATCTTCGTTATGTTTTTAATGACCATTTTGTTTTGTTCCTGATGATTTTATTAGGAGCTTTGGTGGTTCAGTACATTAACTTTCTACAAATTCATCAGCTGAATTTATGGGGCAAAATTATTTTAGTTATTTTGGTCAGTTTGGCTAGTCAAATTGTGGGACGTTTGGCAACATTTATTGAGAGTCCAGATAAAGTTTTTTTACTGACAAAAGAAATGGAAGTTCGGGCATATTTAGTAAAATGTTTAATCCGATCTTTGATTATTCCAGCAGTTGTGTCAGCACTTTTGGTTTTGATTGCTGCTCCATTATTAAGATTTAATCCTATTTTCTTAATCCTTTGGTTCGTCTTACTTGTCGCAATCAAAGCGGCTTGGTTGGCTTACAAAATTTGGACTTCTCAAAAAAGTGGACTTTTGGATTGGGCTTTCTTGATTGATTTAGAAGAAGGACGAAAAACAGGAACTTTAAGATTATTTTCACTGTTTACGAATGTTAAGGGACTTAAATCACACAGTCATCGTCGGAAATATCTTGATTTTCTACTGACGAAAACAAAAAGAACTTATGAGTATCTATTTACAAGAAGTTTTTTACGCTCAGGAGATTATCTTGGTTTAACGATTCGTTTACTTATTTTGTCAATTTTAGCGATGATTTTTGTTAATAATGGAATTGTTGCTATTATTATGGTGGTTGTATTTAACTATTTGCTTATTTTTCAACTTTTATCATTACAAACGGCTTTTGATTATCAACTTTTAACAAGAATTTATCCACTAAAAAAAGCGGCTAAAACAGCTGGTTTACGGGTGCTTATTTTTAGAGTGATGATGTTTGTGACAATTGTTGAATTGATTCTGTCATTAATTTTTGTTCGACCATTTTTCTTGAGTTTGATTATATTACTTACGAACTTTTTACTGACAAAATTTTATGTTAGATTCCGACTTAAAAATAAATAAAAAAGTTACTGACGGAATGTCCATCAGTAACTTTTTATTTATAATTTGATAATTTTTGTGCCATGAACATAATTTGTTCCAGTTAATTGAGCGAGGTTTTCAAAGTTTTCAGCATTGACACCCCCACCAATAATAATGTTAATTTTTCCCTTAGCATAGTCAATGAGACTTTTAAGTTTGTCAGTATTTAAGGGTTGGTCAAGTGGCCCACCGTGCGTCAAAATTTTATCTACGCCAAATTCGACAAGTTGGTCAATTGCTTTTTCTTGGTCAGCTACTTCATCAAAAGCCATGTGGAAAGTGATTGGGAGCCCTTGTGCGGCAATGCTCACTGTTTCAAGTGCGTCAGTATCTATTTCATTGTCAGGAGTAAGGGCACCAAATACAATGTTTTGGGCACCAGCTTCAACAGCTTTAAGGGTGTCAGTTTCAATAATTTTAAGTTCATGAGAATTATAAACAAAATTACCACCGCGAGGACGAATCATGACAGCAAGAGTTGTCTTACTTTCGGCAACATATTTTGCAGCTTCTTCAATGACACCATATGAAGGAGTGGTTCCTCCAACGGCGAGGTTGTCACAAAGTTCAATTCTCTCAACGCCGGCTTGAAGCGCTTGAGGAATTTTGGTAAAGTTTTCAAGGCAAAGTTCTCGGATAATCATAATTTCTTCCTTTCATCTACTAAAATTATTATAACATGATTATCTTGTTTAACTTAAAAAAATTACAAGAATTATTTTGAATAAAAAGAATGAAAGTGATTATGCTAGAATAGAACTATGTTAAAAAAAATTGAAAAAGCTTATTTACTTTTAGAAGAAAATGTGGAAATGTTGAGATGTCCAATTTGTCATGGAAAATTTCAATTGGCAGCCTATGCCTTAAAATGTGAAAATAATCATACTTATAATTTAAACAAGAAAGGTTATGTTAATTTTTTACAAACAAAAGCTGACACAGAGCATTATACGCGTAAAATGTTTGAACCACGTAGACGCCTAATTCAAGCAGGGATGTATCAAAATTTACTGACAGAAATTCAAAAATCATTTGTCAGTGGAAATTTACTTGATGTTGGAACAGGTGAAGGTTCATTTTTAGAACTCCTAGAGGGTGCGGGGGCGAAGTTTGCTTTTGATATTGCTAAAGATGGAATTGAAATGGCAACCGAATTAGATACGAAAAGTTTTCTGTCCTTAGCTGATTTAACTAATCTCCCTTTTGCTGACGAAAGTCTGTCAGTAATTTTGAATATTTTTACGCCTTCAAATTATGCAGAATTTCATCGAGTTCTGACAGAAAATGGCCGGGTCATTAAAATTATTCCTGACAGAAATTATTTACGTGAGTTGCGAGAAGTTTATCAACTTCCAGTTGATTATGATAATCAATCAGTTATTGAGCGTTTTAAAGAAGAATTTCCTAAGAATACTCAACAAACAATTGATTATACTTTTGAAATTCCAGAAAATTTGCGTCAAGATTTCTTATTGATGAGTCCATTAGAATGGTCAGTTTCTGAGGAAAGAAAAAAATTTGCAAAGGAAAATCCGCCAAAAACAGCGAGAATTCATGTGCAAATTTTAATTGGAATAAAATAAAAAAACTGTCTATTAGACAGTTTTTATTTCATCATAAATTTAATCGCTTTAGCAATTCCTTTTTTCACGGAAATATAAAGAGCAAGCGAGAGAACAATAGAAACTGGAATAGCAATCCAGCTTGCCAATAAACTCACCAAAATGTAAGTAGTAAAAACAAGAAAAATTGAGAAAACAGCAATATTAGTGAAGAAGCTTAATTCTTCAATTCTTTTGTTGACTTGTCTTTGCTCAAAACTTTTACTTTCGTTATAATCGACATATTCTTGCTTCTCATAAAAATCTTTTAAATTCTTTAATTCCATAATTTTCTAGCACTTTCCTATATTATGTAATCAATTATAGTATAAAAAGCAAAGGTTTACGTTACCGAGAATTTAAATGTATTGCTATTTGGTTTCGTTTGAGTTAAAATAAAATTAACCTATACTTTTTTATGAATAAATATCATTTTGAGTAGTAAATTTTAGTAAGAGGATGAATTAGAAAAAACGTGTAAGAGAACAATATGATATAATTATCACTATGATTACTATTACTTCTACGGCAGAAAGCCTAGAGCAAGCTAAAGCATTGCTCGAAGCTGGAGTCGACCGTTTATACATTGGTGAAAAAAATTATGGTTTACGCGTACCAACTGCTTTAACCAACGAAGAGATTCAAAAAATTACAGAACTTGCACATGATGCAGGAAAGACAGTGACTGTCGCGGTCAATGCTCTGATGCATACAGAGATGATGGCAAAAATAAAAGATTTTTTAGATTTCTTAGTTGAAATTAAAGCTGACCGAATTGCAGTAGGCGATGCGGGTGTGATTTTTGTTTTGCAACGTGATAAATATGAGTTACCATTTACTTATGATGCCTCAACCATGGTTGCTTCTGCCCGCCAAGTTAATTTTTGGGCCAAACAAGGGGCAATTGAAGCTGTTCTTGCACGTGAATTGCCAAAAGAAGAACTTGCTGATATGACCGATGAACTAGCTGTACCAGGCGAAATTTTAGTTTATGGTGCAACAGTGATTCATCATAGCAAACGTCCATTGGTGCAAAACTATTATAATTTCATCAAGACTGAGGAAAAAGGCAAAGACAGAGAAAGAAATCTTTTTGTCTCTGAACCTAAGAAAGTTGATACACATTATTCAATCTTTGAAGATAATCACGGGACGCATATTTTTGCTAATGATGATTTAGATATGATGACAGAACTTTCAGATTTAGTAGCAATGGGTTATGACCATTGGAAATTGGATGGAATTTTTACTCGTGGTGAAGATTTTGTAGCGATAAGCAAACTTTTTGTAGAAGCTAAAAAGCTGATTGAAGCAGGCGAATTTACAGAACTTAAGGCTTTCCAACTAGATGAAGAAATCCGAAAAATACATCCAGCAGGACGTACATTATCACACGGTTTCTATGATTTGGACAAAGATGCCATTAAATAAAAAAAGAAAAGAAGTTGTTAATTTACTGACAGCTTTTTTTTGATGAAAAACTATTGTCAAAGTTTCGTAAATCATTTATAATTAATTTTAAAGAAAATTCATAAAAATTTAAATTAACTCTTTAGGAGAGAAAATAATGATTAGATTTCAAAAATATTTTTTTCCGTTGCTGATACTGATTGTCTGGCTCATTATTTTGTTCTTTAACCCAGGAACAAGAGAAAAAATAATTTTGACGCTCATATTGATTGTTGGGGCACTTATTCTTTTCGTTATAAATGATATGAGAAAATCAGGAAAATAAAGTTGAAATAGAGGATTTACTGACAGAAATGTAAAAAGCTTTATCAATAATTCTGTCAGTAAAAATGAAAGATAAGCAACATAATGTCAAAGAACTTTGTCACATTTGAAGGTTTAAATTTGGCAAGAAATCCTGTAAAATAAAGAAACAAAGAAGTTTTGGCTCGCAAATTTACTGACAATAAATTTGACTAAGATTTTTTCTTTTTGGAGCCTTTTCAAAATACTTACAATCTTGAAAATTGGAGAATTGAAACATGTCAATTACAAAAACACGTCCAGAGGTTCTTGCACCAGCAGGAACACTCGAAAAACTAAAAGTCGCTATTGATTATGGCGCAGACGCAGTATATATTGGTGGACAGGCCTATGGCTTACGTTCACGCGCAGGTAATTTTACCTTTGAAGAAATGGCTGAAGGGGTCGCTTATGCAAGTGCCCACAATGCTAAAGTTTATGTAGCAGCCAATATGGTGACACATGAAGGAAATGAAAAAGGGGCGGGCGAATGGTTCCGTACATTACGTGATTTAGGAATTTCAGCGGTTATCGTTTCTGACCCTGCTTTGATTGCCATCTGCGCTGCTGAAGCACCAGGTTTGGCCATTCACTTGTCAACACAAGCATCTGCTACTAACTATGAAACTTTAGAATTCTGGAAAAATTTAGGACTTGAACGCGTTGTTTTAGCGCGTGAAGTTTCTGTAGAAGAATTAAGAGAAATTCGTCAGCATACTGATGTTGAAATTGAAGCTTTTGTTCACGGAGCCATGTGTATTTCATACTCAGGACGTTGTGTCTTGTCAAATTATATGAGTATGCGTGATGCTAACCGCGGGGGATGTTCACAATCTTGCCGTTGGAAATATGATTTATATGATATGCCATTTGCTGGCGAACGCAAATCGATTACCGGTGAAGTCACTGAAGAATTCTCAATGTCAGCCGTTGATATGTCAATGATTGAACATATTCCTGATATGATTGAAAATGGAGTTAATTCGCTTAAAATCGAAGGAAGAATGAAATCAATTCACTATGTTTCAACAGTTTCTAACGTTTATAAAGCAGCTATTGATGCCTATTTGGAATCACCAGAACGTTTTGAAGAAATAAAACCAGCCTTAGTTGATGAATTATGGAAAGTAGCTCAACGTGAATTAGACACTGGCTTTTATTATGGAACCCCTGATGAAAATAAACAACTCTTTGGGGCTCGTCGTAAAATTCCTGAGTACAAATTCGTCGGAGAAGTTGTTGACTTTGATGCTGAAACAATGGTAGCTACAATTCGTCAAAGAAATGTTATTACAGAAGGTGACCAAATTGAATTTTATGGCCCAGGATTCCGCCACGTGGAAACAGTGGTCAAAAATCTTCGTTTGGCAGAAACAGATGAACATATTGACCGTGCACCAAACCCAATGACCCTTTTACATATTGATGTTCCTTTTGCGGTTAAAGCAGGGGATATGATTCGTAAAAATGGCTCAGGTTTGATTAATCTTTATGATAAAAAAACAGGTCTTGCTAAAACAGTACGAGCTTAATAAAAATAAAAAGAGAATTTTTGCTGAAATTCTCTTTTATGTCATTTTAGGACTGATAATTTCAGAATTGTCAAACTTCTATTTTTTATAAAATTAAGGCAAAGTGCTATAATCAAAGAAAGAAGATAAAGAAAACAAGGCTTGACTTTATTCTCTTTAAGTAGTCTTTAAAATTCATTTTATACAAAGGAGTCCCAATGATAAAAGCAATTGCCTTAGAAAATGTTTGGTTAAATTTTTCAGATGAAACAAAAGCGGCTTTCAAGAAAAATAAAGCTTACCAGTTTCAATTTAAAAAAGAAGAAGAGCTGACAGAATCAGATTTTCTGGAAACAGAAGTATTAGTTGGTCTGCCAAAGCCTGATTTATTAGCAAAATATAAAAATTTAAAATGGCTCCAACTTTTATCAGCTGGAACCAATGGTTATACTCAAGGAGCAAATTTTCCTCAAGAGGTAGTTTTGACAAATGCAACAGGAACTTATGGACTTACGATTTCTGAGCATTTACTAACAATGGCTTTCGTTCTTCTAAGAAAATTTGACCTTTATCAAAAACAACAAGAAAAAGAAATCTGGGAAAATATTGGTCAGATTCAATCTATTTATGGCTCAACAGTATTGGTTCATGGTTTAGGTGATATTGGAAGTCACTTTGCACAAAAGATTCAAGCTTTGGGAGGTCATGTCATTGCAGTCAAACGAACTGTTTATGGTGATGAAGAATTTGCTGATGAAGTCTATGCTGAAGCTGACCTAGACAAAGTTTTACCAAGAGCTGATATTATTGCTTCAAGTGTCCCTGGGACCCATGAAACTTATAAATTATTTAATCAAGAAAAATTTGATTTAATGAAAGAAAATGCTATTTTCCTAAATGTTGGTCGGGGAACAAATGTCGATTTAGAAGCCTTGTGTGATGCTCTTGAGTCTAAAAAAATTGCTGGGGCAGGAATTGATGTGACCGACCCAGAACCATTGCCTAAAGGTCACCGGGCTTGGCATACAGAAAGACTATTAATCACTCCTCATGCTTCTGGCGGTTATACTCTTCCTGAAACATGGCGTCGCTTTATGAAAATATTGGAAAAAAATCTCGATGCCTATGCAAATGGTAAAGAATTAACGAATATTGTTGATATGAAAACAGGATATAAACGAAATGCTCACAAATAATATTTCAAAATCAAAATTAAGTGGAAAAAATATCGGTATTTATTTTGGAACTTTTGCTCCTCTGCATACGGGGCATCAGCAACAAATCTATAAATGTGCAAGTTTGAATGACGGGGTCTTGCTTGTTGTTTCCGGTTATGATAATGACCGTGGTGCCCAGATTGGCCTACCTCTTGAGAAACGATTCCGTTATTTACGAGAAGCTTTTAATGATGAAGAAAATATTAAAGTTTCGATGCTTAATGAAAATGATTTACCAGAAATGCCTAATGGTTGGGACGAATGGGCAAATCGTTTATTTGAATTGATTCATCATAATACATTGGAGAGAGATTTATCAGTCACTTTTTATGTCGGCGAATTAGAATACGCAGCAGAACTGAATAAACGATTTCCAGCTGACGGGAATCAATATGCTGTTGAAATTGCTGACAGACATGATATTTCACTATCAGCTACACAAATTAGAGAAAATCCGCAAGAACACTGGACTCACATTAATCGCGTCTTTAGAAGACATTTTTCGAAAATTGTAACCGTCATGGGTTCAGCTTCAACAGGTAAATCAACCCTTGTTCGCCGTTTGGCACGTTCCATTAATGCCCCGTTTTCAGAAGAATACGCTAGAGAATATGAAGAAGCTTTTAATATTGATGATGATGAGTTGAAAATGGATGACTATGCTCGAATGATTACAGGTCAATATGATGCAAATTCTCGCGAAGTCAATTCGCCTGCCAACCAAGGAATTGTCTTTTTAGATACTGATGCCATTGTGACCAGAGTGTACGCTAAATTATACTTACCTAGAGAAGATTTCGAGCAGCTTGAACCTCTATTCAAGAAAACAATTGCAGATGAACGAATGGATTTAATTTTAGTCATTCCACCAATTACAGAATATATTGATGACGGCTTTCGTCATATGGAATGGGAAGAATCACGTCATGAATTCCATGAAGAATTGATGCGTCAATTAGCTGAGTTTGGTTTAATGGATAAAGTTGTTATTTTAGATGACGAAGGAGACCATAGAGACCAAGAAGGTTATTTAACACGTTATCATCATGCAATTGATGCTGTTCACGAATATACTGGTGTAAAAATTGACCGATTGAGTTATTAATTTTACTGACAGCTTTATCTAGAAAATAAAAAGTTACTGACAGATTTGTCAGTAACTTTTTTGTTCTTTATAAGAGCTTTTCAATCTTAATTAATTCTTCGTCAGTAAATTTCAAATGTTCTAAAGCTGCCACATTTTCAATGATTTGTTGCGGACGGCTTGCGCCAATTAAAGCAGAAGTGATGCCTTGAACCTTGTCATCTCTTTCTCGTAAAACCCAGGCCAAGGCCATTTGAGCTAAAGATTGTCCACGACTTTGAGCCAAATCATTAAGCGCTTGGACTTGTTCCAATCTTTCTTTCGTAAGACTGTCATCATGCAAAGTTGCATAATGAGGGTCACGCATTCGCGAATCTTCAGGAATACCATGTAAATATTTTCCGGTTAAGAGTCCTTGGTACAAAGGTTTAAAGGCGATTGTTCCTATCCCCGCCTCCGTCAAAGTTTCTTGCAAATCATCTTCAATCCATCGATCTAGCATTGAATAACGAGGTTGATGAATCAAGAGTTTAAAGCCTAACTTTTCAGCCGCTAAGACCGCAGCTTCGGTTTCTTTGGCGGAATAATTGGACAAACCTACATAAAGTGCTTTTCCGCTATCCAGAGCGCTCTTTAAAGCCCCCATTGTTTCTTCAATCGGTGTATTTGGGTCAGGACGATGTGAATAAAAAATATCAACATAGTCAAGTCCCAAACGTTCCAAAGATTGATCAAGACTAGCCAGCAAACTTTTTTTACTGCCCCAGTTTCCATAGGGTCCAGGCCACATTGGATAACCAGCTTTAGTTGAGATAATTAACTCATCACGTAGTTTTTGGAAATCTTCTTTCAAAATACGACCAAAATTACGTTCTGCTGAACCGGGTTCTGGCCCATAATTATTGGCCAAATCAAAATGAGTAATTCCTAAATCAAATGCTGTATGAATCATGTCCCTCGCATTTTCAAAATCATCTACCGAACCAAAATTATGCCAGAGTCCTAATGAAAGGGCAGGCAATAATAAACCAGAATTTCCAGCTGGGCGATAAATCATGTGGTCATAACGAGTGGGATTGGGAATATAAGTCATTAATTTCTCCTTAAAAATAGAAATATAAAACGATTTCAGGGAATTATAGCAAATGTAAGCGTCAAATGTTATAATTTTAGGATAGAAAACATTTTTTGATAACAACAAGCGAATCAATGGAGTAAAAATATGTCCAATTTAACCAATGCTGAATCCTATACTTGGCAAATTATTCAAGAAAACTATGAGAAAATTCCACAATTATCAATTTCAGAATTGGCAGAATTGGCTCATGTTTCTCTCTCAACTGTCAATCGAACAGTAAGAAAAAAAGGTTTTGAAGGTTATGGTGAATTTAGATATTCAATTCGTGAGAAAAAACTTCCTGAAATCAATGGTTTTTCCAAAGAAGTCTTGGGGGCTATTGCTAAAAATCAAGAAGAACTTTTGAAAACAATAGAAAATATCTCTGCTGAAGAAATTGAAAAAGCTGTGGAGTTGATTCAAGAATCAGAGGAAATCTTAATTTTTTCACGAGGCTTATCAACAAACGTTGCTGACGAACTGATGAAAAAGTTGCAACTTTTCCGTAAGCCCGTCAGTTTGCATGATGATTCAAAATACATGGCTTACTATGCCCGTTTTGTTAATGAAAAAAGCCTAATCATCGTTTTATCACTTTCAGGAGAAACAGTAGAAATTTTAAATGCTCTAAATATTGCCAAAGGACAAAATCCTAAAATATTATCCTTAACTGTTAATGCTAATACCAGTCTGACCAATCTTTCAGATATAAGTTTGATTGGTTACAAGAGTAGTCTTGAGGTGAATTATTTTGATTTAGATGTTCATAGTAGACTCTCATTATCCATTTTATCAAGAGTTCTAATTGATGCTTACTCCATTTATACTTTAAAACAATAATGCTTCGATATCAAGTCATATCGAGCTTTTTTTTATAAAAAGAGCAAAATAGAAAGGGTTTCCAAAAGATAAGCTGAAATTGGAAACCCTTTCTTAAATCAAAGTGTTATACTCTAAATGTGAGCGATTTCAAAATGAAATTGAAGACTGTTTCGCTTTTAAAAACTTATCCAAAATAAAAGTTTTCCCAACCAAGGATTACTCGTTTCAAAAGGCAAAACAGTAGCTTTGTAGATTTACTTATGAATTAAGTAGATTTAGTATAAAGGAGGATTCCCATGAAAGAGGGAAAAATGAAACAACGTTTATCGTACGCTTTTGGTGCATTAGGACATGATGTTTACTATTATTCAATTAGTACATTCTTCATCGCCTTTGTAACGGCACAAATGTTTGCTGGAACACCACATGAGGATGCGATGATTGCTTTAGTCACTAGTTTAGTCGTTATTATTCGTTTAATCGAAATTATTTTTGACCCAATCATTGGTTCAATTATTGATAATACCCACACAAGATGGGGAAAATTTAAACCTTGGTTGGTTGTTGGTGGGATTATGTCATCTTTGATGATTATGCTCATGTTTTCAGACTTCTTCGGACTAGCAAAAAGTGATAATCGTACATTATTTGCCATTATCTTCATCATTGCCTTTATTATTCTTGACGCCTTTTATTCATTCAAAGACATTGCCTTCTGGTCAATGATTCCAGCGCTATCAGAAAAAAATTCTGAACGTGAAACACTTGGAACTTTCGCCCGTTTTGGCTCAGCAATTGGTGCGCAAGGGGCAACTATTTTAGCGATTCCAATCACAATTTTCTTTACTAAAGGTGGACATGCTCAAGGAGCAAGAGGATTCTTTGCTTTTGGTGTTATTGCCGCTTTGGTCCAAGGAATTTCAGCTTTGGTAACCGCTTGGGGAACTAAAGAACAAAAATCAGTTATTCGTCAAGAAGGAACCAAAACAAATACATTGGATGTATTTAAAGCGCTCCTAAAAAATGACCAATTAATGTGGTTGTCACTTTCATATATTTTATTTGCCATTGCTTATGTGGCAACAACAGCAACTTTGATTTTGAACTTTACTTTTGTTATTGGAAATGCTAGTCTTTATTCAATTACAGGAATTGTCGGATTCATTGGTTCAATCATTCTCGTTCCAATGTTTCCGATTTTAGCTAAAAAATTTGGACGACGCAAAGTTTTGACTGGAGCAATCATTTCAATGCTTCTTGGTTATCTCTTGTTCGTTTTAGGAAGTTCAGTAGCAATGACTGTTGCTGGATTAATCTTCTTAACTGCGCCCTATCAACTTGTTTTCTTGTCAGTATTAATGACAATTACTGACTCGGTAGAATATGGTCAATGGAAAAATGGTGTACGTAATGAAGCCGTAACGCTTGCCATGCGTCCATTGCTTGACAAAATTGCCGGTGCTTTCTCAAATGGTATCTATGGATTTGTGGCAATTTCAGCAGGAATGACAGGTTCAAAATATATCGCTGGTCACACTTACGGTGTGGCAACATTTAAACTCTACTCATTTGTAGTTCCAGCCATTTTGATGATTATCGCTTTAGCAGTTTATTTATTCAAAGTTAAATTGACTGAAAAACGTCACGAAGAAATTGTTGCAGAACTCGAAGAACGTTTAAAATAGGTAAATAATTTACTGACAGCTTTTGTAAGATAGAAAATAAAAAGATGAAATTTGTTTAAACTGTCAGCAGTAAATCTGTCAGTAGAATTTTTAAAATTTGATTAAAGGTCATTATAGTTAGGAAATATCATGGAAATTAAAATAAGAGATTTTGGCTTAGGAAGTGACTTAATTAGTCTAACCAATAAAGCAGGTGTCGCAATTTCTTTTACAAATCTAGGCGCTCGGATTGTTGACTGGCAAAAAGACGGAAAGCATCTGATTCTAGGCTTTGATTCAGCTAAAGAATATTTAGAAAAAGATGCCTATCCTGGTGCAACAGTTGGACCTACAGCAGGAAGAATTAAGGATGGTTTGGTCAAAATTTCTGGGAAAGATTATATCTTAAATCAAAATGAAGGCCCTCAAACCTTACATGGTGGGGAAGAAAGTATTCATACTAAACTTTGGACATATGAAGTTACCGATTTAGGAGCTGAAGTTCAAGTCAAATTTTCCTTAGTTTCTAATGACGGAACAAATGGTTATCCTGGTAAAATAGAAATGTCAGTGACTCATTCTTTTGATGAGGACAATAAGTGGAAAATTCATTATGAGGCCATTTCTGATAAAGATACTGTGTTTAATCCAACTGGGCATGTCTATTTTAATTTGAATGGTGATGCTAGTGAATCTGTTGAAAATCATGGACTTCGACTGGCCGCTTCAAGATTTGTTCCTTTAAAAGACCAAACAGAAATTGTTCGTGGTGATATCGTTGATATAAAAAATACAGACTTGGATTTCCGTCAGGAAAAACAATTATCAAATGCCCTCAATTCTAATATGGAACAAGTTCAATTAGTTAAAGGAATTGACCATCCTTTCTTGTTAGACCAGTTAGGACTTGATAAAGAACAAGCTCGTTTAACGCTTGATGATACTTCAATTTCAGTCTTTACTGACCAACCAAGTATTGTAATATTTACAGCAAATTTTGGTGATTTAGGAACTCTTTATCATGGGAAAAAGCAAGTGCACCATGGTGGAATTACTTTTGAATGTCAAGTTTCACCTGGGTCTGAGCAAATTCCAGAGCTTGGAGATATCAGCCTAAAAGCGGGAGAAAAATATCAAGCAACCACAATTTACAGCTTGCATACAAAATAAAGAAATAAATTTAGAGGAGAGAAGAAATGTCTATAGTTGTAGAAAATAGTACCGTATTATCAGCATTAACAGAAAAATTTGCAGAAGTTTTTGGAGATACAAAAGAAGTTGAATACTTTTTTAGTCCAGGACGAATTAATTTGATTGGTGAACATACCGATTACAATGGGGGATATGTTTTCCCAGCATCAATCACAATTGGAACAACAGGACTAGCTCGTCTGAGAGAAGATAAAAAAGTCAAACTTTACTCAGAAAATTTTCCTAAATTAGGCGTCATTGAATTTGATTTAGATGAAGTTGAAAAGAAAGATGGTGAGCTTTGGTCTAATTATGTTAAAGGAATGATTGTCATGCTTAAAGGAGCAGGATATGAAATTGACAAAGGTTTTGAATTGTTGATAAAAGGAGAAATTCCTACAGCATCTGGCCTTTCATCATCAGCATCACTTGAGCTTTTAGTCGGCGTTGTTTTGGATGATTTATTTAACTTAAATGTTCCACGTCTTGAATTGGTTCAATTAGGACAAAAAACAGAAAATGATTATATTGGTGTTAATTCTGGAATTTTAGACCAATTCGCTATTGGTTTTGGTGAAGTCAAAAAAGCAATCCTATTGGACTGTAACACTCTAAAATATGAGATGGTTCCTGTTGAACTTCGTGATTATGATATTGTTATCATGAATACTAACAAACCGCGAGCTTTGACAGAATCAAAATACAACGAACGTTTTGCTGAAACACGTGAAGCGCTCAAAAGAATGCAAACGAGATTGGACATTCAATCACTTGGAGAATTATCAAATGAAGAATTTGATGCCAATACTGATTTGATTGGGGATGAAACATTAATTAAACGTGCACGTCATGCCGTTTATGAAAATAATCGAACTAAAATTGCTCAAAAAGCATTTGTTGCAGGTAATTTGACAAAATTTGGAGAACTTCTTAATGCTTCACATGCTTCTTTGAAAGATGATTATGAAGTCACAGGACTTGAACTTGATACCTTAGCAGAAACCGCTCAAAAACAAGCCGGTGTCTTGGGGGCCAGAATGACTGGAGCCGGATTTGGCGGTTGTGCAATCGCTCTTGTTGCTCATGACAATGTTTCAGCCTTTGAAAAAGCAGTCGGCCAAGTTTACGAAGAAGTTGTCGGTTATCCAGCAAGCTTTTACGTCGCTCAAATTGGTTCTGGTTCAACAAAGTTGGATGTTGAATAAATCAAATAATATTAAAAAATTTTTATGAGTGATTTAAGTGAGTTAACATTAAATTAGTGATAGCAAATTCAAGCACTCAAAACTAAGTGCTTGAATTTTGTATTCATTTCCAAAACTCACTAATCAAGACAAAGCAAGAACTTTACTTACAGAAGTAAATTAGAAAGTATTTTATGTCAATTTATCAATCAATTCAAGATTTTATTAGTCTTGCTTTACAAAATAGAACGATTGAGCCACTTGATGAGCTCTATCACAGAAATCAACTTCTTCATTTTCTTGGTCTAAATGATTGGGCAGAAGTCGATAAAGAAGCTCACGAGAAAGATTCCTTGATTTTAATGGACCAACTTTTAGCGATTGCAAATGAAAATAATGTGATTGAAAAAGGACAAGATGAATTTTATGAAGCCGCTCTGATGAATTTTATTACACCACGCCCAAGTAAAATCAATCATGATTTCTGGGAAAAATATAAGACTTCTCCAGATGCAGCAACTCAATATTTTTATGAACTGGCGCAGCAAGTGAACCAAGTAAAAACTCGAGATATTGCACGTAATATTGCCTTTAGTCATTTGACAAAATATGGAAAACTTGAAATAACGATTAATCTCTCAAAACCAGAGAAAGACCCCAAAGCCATTGCGGCGGCCAAATTAGTAAAGGCTTCCTCTTATCCAGCTTGTCAACTTTGTTTGGAAAATGAAGGATTTTATGGCATAGGAAATAAACCTGCTCGTTCTAATCATCGAATCATTCAAGTTTCAATTAACGGCGAAGACTGGGGCTTCCAATATTCTCCTTATGCCTATTTTAATGAACACTCGATTTTATTAAATGCTAAACATCAACCAATGGAAATTAATAAACGTGCTTTTGATAATTTATTGGGATTTCTAGATCAATTTCCTGATTATATGATTGGTTCTAATGCAGATTTACCAATTGTTGGAGGGTCAATTTTGACTCATGACCATTATCAAGCTGGCCGTTATGAATTTCCGATGGCAAAAGCTGAACTTCGAGAAGAAATTAAACTTCAACATTTTCCAGAAGTTTCTTGTGGAATTGTGAATTGGCCAATGTCTGTTCTAAGATTATCAAGTAAAAACCAAGTAGAACTTTCAAAAGCTGCAGATGAACTTTTAAAAAAATGGCAAGTTTATAGTGATGAAAGTCTTCAAATCAAAGCTAAAAGTGCTGACGGAAAGCTTCATCATACAATTACTCCGATTGCTCGAATTCGAGAGGGGAAATATGAATTAGATTTAGTTTTACGAGATAATAATACAAGTGAAATTTATCCAGATGGAATTTTTCATCCACATCCAGCCCTACACCATATTAAAAAAGAAAATATTGGATTGATTGAAGTGATGGGACTTGCAATTTTACCAGCCAGGTTAAAGACAGAACTTTTGGAAGTTGAAAAATATCTCTTGAATCAAGAAAATGAGATGTCAGAAATTCACAAACCATGGGCTGAAGAATTGAAAGAAACAGAATATTTTTCAAAAGAAACAGTCCATGAAACAGTTCAGGAAGCAGTTGGAGAAGTATTTGAACAGGTGTTAAAAGATGCCGGAGTATTCAAAGATAATCAAGAGGGACAAAAAGGTTTTTATGAATTTATAAATTTCGTAAATAATTAATTTTCATAAATCAAGAGAGCTTTAAAAAGGAGTTGATAAAATGCCTAAATTAGAAAGCTACAAACGAGTTCACACAGAAGAACTCTACTTTCCTAACGATCAAAAATTATGGAAAGAGCAACAAGAAGCATTAGTTTTACTGGAAAAGTTTAATCAAACTTCAGTGACTCAGCCAGAGCAACAAATGGAACTTCTAAAAGCAATGTTTTCAGAAATTGGGGGAAATTGTTTTATTCAACCCCCTTTTTATGCTAATTTTGGCGGAAAAAATGTTCATTTTGGGACAGGGATTTATGCTAATTTTAATCTAACATTGGTTGACGATACAGATATTTTTGTAGGAAATCATGTCATGTTTGGACCAAATGTTACGATTGACACGGCGACACATCCTGTCTCGCCTGACTTACGTAAAAGAGGGGCTCAATATAATAAAAAAGTTTACATTGAAGAAAATGTTTGGCTAGGTGCTGGTGTAATTGTTTTACCTGGTGTTAGAATTGGAAAAAATAGTGTGATTGGCGCAGGGAGTCTTGTAACTAAAGACATTCCAGATAATGTGGTTGCTTTTGGAACTCCTTGTATGGTTAAAAGAAAAATCAATGATTCTGATTTTAAAACTTATGATCATGGAAAAAAGATTGATTTAGATGAGTTCATCTGAAAGGAATGGCTATGATGACAATGATTGATGTACTAGAGCGTAAAGATTGGGAAAATCCAGTAGTTTCAAATTGGAATAGGTTGCCAATGCATACACCTATGGACTTTTTAGAAAAGCAATCACTGAATGGTCTTTGGAATTTTGATCATTTTTCTAGAATTTCAGATGTACCTAAAAATTGGTTAGAACTGACGGAGAGTAAAACGGAAATTATCGTTCCAAGTAATTGGCAAATAGAATTTAAGGATAAAAGCGATGTTCCAATTTATACAAATGTGACTTATCCTATTCCAATTCAGCCTCCTTATGTACCAGAGGCTAACCAAGTTGGAGCTTATAGTCGCTATTTTGATATCACAAAAGAATGGCTTGAGAGCGGTCATGTTCACCTTACATTTGAAGGGGTTGGATCAGCTTTTCATTTTTGGTTGAATGGGGAATACGGAGGTTATTCAGAAGATAGCCGCTTGCCTGCTGAATTCGATATCACCAACCTTGCCAAAGAAGGCCAAAATTGTTTAAAAGTTCTAGTTTTTCGTTGGTCAAAAGGCACCTATTTTGAAGATCAAGATATGTGGCGAATGTCAGGTATTTTTCGTTCGGTGAACTTACAATGGCTTCCAGATAACTACTTGTTAGACTTTTCTATAAAAACAGATTTGGATGAGGATTTAGATTTTGCAAATGTAAAACTTCAAGCATATGCTAAAAACAAGGATGATGCTTATTTAGAATTTAAGCTTTATGATGACGAACAATTAATTGGAGAATGTCATGGTTTTGATTCAGAAATTGGAGTAGTCAATCCAAAATTATGGTCAGATGAAATTCCCTATCTTTATCGTTTAGAATTAACTTTAATGGACCGGAGTGGGGCTGTATTTCACAAAGAAACAAAAAAAATTGGTATTCGAAAAATTGCTATTGAAAAAGGACAGCTAAAAATAAACGGGAAAGCACTTCTTGTTCGTGGAGTGAATAAGCACGAATTTACCCCTGAGCATGGTTATGTCGTTTCTGAAGAAGTGATGATTAAAGACATCAAATTGATGAAAGAACATAATTTTAATGCGGTCCGCTGCTCTCATTATCCTAATGATTCACGCTGGTATGAATTGTGTGATGAATATGGATTGTATGTTATGGATGAAGCAAATATCGAAACGCATGGAATGACTCCGATGAATCGTTTGACAAATGATCCGACTTATTTACCATTAATGAGTGAACGTGTTACACGAATGGTTATGCGTGACCGTAATCATCCATCAATTATTATTTGGTCTCTTGGTAATGAGTCAGGTTATGGAAGTAACCACCAAGCTTTATATGATTGGTGTAAATCATTTGATTCTAGCCGCCCTGTTCATTATGAGGGGGGAGATGACGCAAGTAGAGGAGCAACAGATGCCACGGATATCATTTGTCCGATGTATGCTAGAGTAGATAGTCCAAGTATTAATGCGCCTTATTCATTAAAAACCTGGATGGGGGTAGCTGGAGAGAATAGACCACTAATTCTTTGTGAATATGCTCATGATATGGGGAATTCATTAGGAGGATTTGGGAAGTACTGGCAAGCTTTTCGAGAAATTGACCGATTGCAAGGTGGATTCATCTGGGACTGGGTGGATCAAGGTTTATTAAAAGATGGAAATTATGCTTATGGAGGTGACTTTGGGGATAAGCCAAATGATCGTCAGTTTAGCCTTAATGGTCTTGTTTTTCCAAATCGTCAAGCAAAACCAGCTCTTCGTGAAGCAAAATATTGGCAACAATATTATCAGTTTGAACTGGAGAAAACTCCACTAGGTCAAGTTTTTGCCCTTACAGTTACAAATGAGTATCTTTTTCGAAGTACTGACAATGAAAAATTATGTTACCAACTGACAAATGGCTTAGAAGTATTATGGGAAAATGAGCTTATATTGAATATGCCTGCTGGAGGGGCTATGAGAATAGACCTGTCTGAGTTGCCAATTGATGGAACAGATAATTTATTTTTGAACATTCAAGTTAAAACAATTGAGAAATGTAATCTTCTTGAGTCTGATTTTGAAGTTGCTCATCAACAATTTGTTCTACAAGAAAAAATTAATTTTACTGACAGAATAGATAGTAATGAAGAAATTACACTTTTGGAGGATGAAGAGCTACTGACCGTACGATCATCAAAACAGAAATTTATTTTTAATAAAAGCAATGGTAATCTCTCGCGCTGGCTTGATGAGAAAGGCAATGAAAAGTTACTGCATGAGCTCTCAGAACAATTTACAAGGGCTCCATTAGATAATGATATTGGTGTTAGTGAAGTTGAACATATTGATCCTAATGCTTGGTTAGAACGTTGGAAGGCTGTTGGCTTTTATGAGTTAAAAACGCTTTTGAAAAATATGATAATACAAGCAACAGAGAATGAAGTAATTATTTCTGTCCAAACAGACTATGAAGCAAAAGGAAAAATTGCATTTTCAACCATTCGAGAATATCATATTTTTAGAAACGGTGAACTTCTTTTAAAAGTTGATTTTAAAAGAAATATAGAGTTTCCAGAACCAGCTCGAATTGGCTTGAGTCTTCAACTAGCTGAAAAAGCAGAAAATGTTACATATTTTGGACTTGGCCCAGATGAAAATTATCCTGACCGAAGAGGGGCAAGTTTGTTTGGCCAGTGGAATTTAAGGATTACTGATATGACAACCCCTTATATTTTTCCTAGTGAAAATGGGTTGAGGATGGAAACCAGAGAGTTAAATTATGGTCGTTTAAAAGTTCGGGCAATGGGTCAATCTTTTGCTTTTAATCTAAGTCCTTATAGTCAAAACCAGCTTGCTAAAAAGGGACATTGGCATCTACTTGAAGAAGAAGCAGGAACATGGTTAAATATTGACGGATTCCATATGGGTGTAGGTGGAGATGATTCATGGAGTCCAAGTGTCGCTCAGGAATATTTATTGACAAAGGGAAATTATCATTATGAAGTTAGTTTTAAATTGACGTGATGATACAAATTTTCAAGAATTTGATATAATATAGAGAAAATGGAGGTTTTTATGACAGTTTTAGTTCTTGGTGGAGCAGGATACGTGGGAAGTCATGCGGTAGATATGCTTCTTAAACGTGGTTACGATGTGGCAGTGGTGGATAATTTAGTGACAGGCCACCGTGAATCTGTTCCAGCAAATGTACGCTTTTACGAGGGTGATGTGCGTGATCATGCTTTCTTAGCTAGTGTTTTTGAAAAAGAAAATATTGAAGGAATCATGCATTTTTGTGCTTACTCTTTAGTGGGTGAGTCAATGCAAAAACCTTTAATGTATTTTAATAATAATGTCGGTGGTGCTCAAGTAATTCTAGAAACGATGGAAGAATTCGGAGTAAAACATATTGTTTTCTCAAGTACAGCAGCTACATTTGGAATTCCAGAAAAAAGTCCAATTTCAGAAAAAACACCTCAAAAACCAATTAATCCTTATGGTGAAAGCAAATTAATCATGGAAAAAATGATGAAATGGCAATCGCAAGCAACTGATATGACTTATGTCGCTTTACGTTATTTCAATGTTGCAGGGGCTAAGGATGATGGTTCAATTGGTGAAGCTCATAAAAATGAAACACATTTGATTCCAATTATTTTGCAAACTGCACTTGGTCAAAGAGAGTTCATTACTATTTATGGTGATGACTATCACACGCCTGATGGAACTTGTATTCGTGATTATATTGATATGGAAGATTTGATTGAAGCACACATCAAAGCACTAGAATATCTTAAAGCGGGCGGTCAGTCTGACCAATTTAATCTCGGTTCAAGTAAGGGTTATTCAAATCTTGAAGTACTTGAAACCGCACGAAAAGTAACAGGTAAAGAAATTCCAAGCCAAATGGGTGAACGCCGTGCAGGAGACCCAGATGAACTAGTTGCTGATTCAACAAAAGCTGGTGAAATTTTGGGTTGGAAAGCACAAAATGATTTAGAGCACATTATTACGAACGCTTGGAAATGGCACCAAAGTCATCCAAAAGGTTATTGATAAATTTTAAAAAGCTCAGTTATCTGTGCTTTTTTATAATTTTGTCGTGAAAATGTAAAGAAAACCAAAAAAAATATTAATGAAAAAATTGATACAATTGAATGGATGAAAAAACGACAATTAAGAAAAAATAAAAATAAATTTAAAATAATTTCTCTCTTTTTTGTGATTTTGTTAGTTGCTTTCATGGGAATGTTCTTTCTTTTCCTGGGGAGAGGCTCACAATCTCAGGCTAAAAGTAATAAGACAGAAACAAGCACAACAACAGAGCACGCTTCTCAAAATTCGGATAAACAAGTGATTTATCCAACAATCTATATTACAGGTTCTGGTGGTAGTGTGACCTCTGTTAATTGGTTAGTGGATCGTCTCATGCCGATTCAAAACGTTACTGCTAAAAAGTCATTAGTAATGATAGCAGATATCACCAAAAACTATCAATTAAAGGTTACTGGACAAGTGTCAAAAGATAATAAGTATCCTCTGATTGAATTTGGAACAGGTAAAGGAACAGATTCAGGGACAGTTTTTTCTAAAGGTTTACAGAGAGCGGTAGCTTATTTGACAGAGCACTATCGTGTTCCTTGGATAAATTTGGTTGGATATTCATCAGGTGGGACTGGAGCTATCTATTATATGATTGATACGGCTAATAACTCAAACTTTCCACCAGTTAATAAGTATATTTCTTTAGACGGAGAGTATAATAAAGAAACTCCTCTACAAAATGGTGAAACTTTAGCAAATGTTTTGGAGAGTGGACCTCCAGTTAAAACATCAATGTATAACTATATTGCTGATAATTATAAAAAAATATCAGCAAAAACGCAGATGTTATTACTAGAAGGTGATTTTGATAGTAATAAACAAACGGACAGCGCTATTCCATGGGCTGACAGTTTTTCGATTTATCACCTATTTAAAAAGAATGGAAATGAAATAACTACAACACTATATCCTACAACTCTAAGACATGGACAAGACCCCAGAAATCCAATAGCCGTTAAATATGTTAAAAATTTTCTATATGGAACACCATAAAAAACTCGGAATTAAGATTCCGAGTTTTTTTGAAGAGTTTCATAGTAATGATGTTTTTTTTGTAAAATAAAATCTAAGTGACCTTCTAAATCAGTAATTTGTTGGCGTAAAATTCGCTCTTGTTCAACTAAAAGTGAAATACGTTGAATAATTGTTGAATCGCCTTGTTCTCTTAAGCGAGAATAATCTTGGATTTTTGCAAGAGGCATTCCTGTTGCTTTAGCTCTTTTGATAAAGTAAATCCATTCAAGGTCAGCTTCTGTAAACTCTCGATAATTACTAGAGTTTCGAGCAGGTTTTAATAAATCAAGTTCCTCATAATAACGAAGAGTAGCGATTGGAAGTTCTGTCAGTAGAGCTATTTCTGAAATTTTATAAGTTTTAGTCATTTTTTTCTCTTTTTCGCTTGCCCTCAAGTTAACTTGAGGGTTTACAATGATTTTATCATAGAAAGCTGGTAAATAAAATGAATAAAAAAGAAATTGGTTTAAAAAATTTAACGAAAATTGACGGAGCAGCTGCTGAAGTTGTTTTTGATTCACTCAAAGATCTTGCACCAGACTTGAATGATCTGATGCTAGAATTCGCTTTTGGAACGATTTATGAGCGAGGAGTTCTCGATTTTAAACAGCGTGAAATGATTACTATCACCAGCTTGTTGACTCAAGGAGGCTGTGAAAATCAATTGCGCGTGCATATTCAAGCTTCGTTAAATGTTGGACTAACGCAAGAAGAAATTATTGAAACTTTTATTCACTGTGTTCCTTATGTCGGTTTCCCAAGAGTTTTAAATGCTATCTTTGTTGCTAAGGAAATTTTTACTGACAGAAAGTAAAAAAGTTACTGACAGATATCTTAGTAGGTCTGTCAGTAACTTTTTTATTGCTCTTGTTCAATGGCTCCGGCATTAACATGGAAAATACTCAGATTCTCAGGCAAATTTTTAAGATGATCAAGAGTAGTTGTCGTAATAAAAGTTTGTGTTTTGCCCAAACTTGTTTCAATCAAATCAAGTTGACGATGATTGTCTAATTCACTCATGACATCATCTAAAAGTAAAATCGGATACTCACCAGTCTCTTCAAAAATTAAATCAATTTCTGCTAATTTAATTGAGAGAGCAACGGTTCGTTGTTGTCCTTGACTGCCAAAATCAGCAACATTGATCTCATTGATAAAAAATTGTAAATCGTCACGATGAGGGCCAACCGATGTTTGATGCCTAAAAATATCATGGTCTTGTCTGCTCAATAATTCTTTTGAAAAGTCAGTTTTCACATTTTGATTATAAATGATTTTTAAATTTTCTTTACCATGAGTAAGTTGCTCATGGATTTTTTTTGCATGAACTTCAAGTTTATCAATAAAATTTTGCCGCTCAAGCATGATTTTATTACCATGTTCAGCTAATTGTCCGTCAAGAACACTTAAAAAATTTTTATCAATTTTGTCTTTATCAAATTTTAAGTAAGCATTCCGTTCTTTTAACGCACGATTATATCGCATGGAATCATAAAGGTAAACCGCATGGATTTGTCCCAGTTCAATATCCATAAATTTTCTGCGGGTAGCAGGAGAACCTTTGACCAATTCCAAATTTTCAGGTGCAAACATCAAGATTTTTAGTTGACCAATGTAGTCGGCTAAGCGATTTTCTTTGAGATGATTGGCTTTAGCAATTCTCCCTTTGGGACTTAATTGAACTTCAAGTGGAACAGTTGCATGAGCTTTTTCAACGACTCCTGAGACTTTCATTTCTTGTTGTGACCAAGAAATGAGCTCTTTGTCGTGACTTGTTCTGTGACTACGAGTGAGTGCTAAAAAATGAATCGCCTCAAGAATATTTGTTTTCCCTTGAGCATTTTGTCCTAAAAAAATATTGAGATTAGGATGAAAATCAAGTTTTAATTCCTCATAATTACGAAAATTTTTGAGTTCAATTGCTTTGAGTTTCATTATTTTCTACCAGGAAAACGTGGCGGAGCTTTTTTAGCTGGTTTTGTCGTCTTGTTTTCCGCGTTCATTTTTTTCACAATAGCTTTAACACGCGCTTCTTCAGCTTTTTCTGCTTCATGTTCTTTAATCGCATCGGCGTCAGCTTGCTCAAAAGTAACTTTTAAATCAAAAGTTGGAAATTCTAATAAATCTCCGTCACGGAGTTTTTTGCCACGACGATTTTCAGCTTCGCCATTATAGAAAATATTTCCTTCGTTTTCAGCAAGGAAAATTTTTGCTTGACCTCCTGTTGAAATTAATCCAAGTTCTTTCAAAACTTGTCCGAGTGTGATATATTCTTCAAATAAAATGTATTTTTTCATAGTTTTATTTTAACATAAATCTGAAATTTAGTTCATTGGAAATTTAGAAATTTATTGAATAAAGTAAGGAAGCTTTAAGATAAAAATTATTCGTCATTTTCGTTAGGAAATCTCACAAAATTGCTTCAGTTTTTGGTATAATAAAGGTTGCCTTAATAACTAGAAAAAGCTTGATAAAATAGGAAAGTGATAGTCAATTGACAGAAATTAAAATGGCAGATGGAGTGATGCTTCATCTCATTAAAGAAAGCAAATTTAAAACAGTAAGACTAATGGTTCGTTTTCGTGAAGAAATGTCAGCTGACACCCTTGGAAAACGTGTCCTTATTTCTAATATGCTCGAAAGCACTAATGCGGTTTATCAAACCGGAAAAGATTTTAGTCGCAAATTATCTGAAATGTATGGCGCTTCGTTTACGACAGGAGTGGCTAAAAAAGGGAAACAACATTTACTTTCTCTTAATATGAGTATCGTAAATCCTAAACTTGTTGATTTTGATACTTTAGGAGCAGCAGTCGATTTCTTGAAAATTGCAATTTTTCAACCCGATGCTGCTAATGGTCAATTCAATCCCGAAATTTTCAAAAGAGAGCAAAGAAATTTATTGCATTATTTGGCCTCAATGAATGATGACCGTTCTTATTATGCCAGTCGTCAGTTGGCTAATTTATTCTTTGAAGATGAAAATCAAGCACTACCAAGTGTTGGAACAAGCGAATTGATTGCCAAAGAAAATCCAAAAGCCGTTTTTGAATATTATCAAAAAATGCTGACAGACAATGCCGTTGATATCTTTGTCTTAGGTGATGTAGATGAAAAACGAATGATTGAACGATTCTCAGACTTCAATTTTACTGACAGAGCTGTCAGTAAAGAAATTTTTTATCAACAATCACTGACAGAAAGCTCAGTAGTGACAGATGAAAAAGAGGTGGCTCAATCTATTTTGCAATTCGCTTATCAAATGCCAATTGCTTATGGAGACAAAAACTACCTTGCTTTGCAAGTGATGAATGGACTTTTGGGAGGTTTTGCTCATTCAAAACTCTTTACTAATGTTCGGGAAAAAGCAAGTTTAGCCTATTCAATTTCTTCAACTTTTGATTCTTTCACAGGTTTTCTAAAAATTGCAGCTGGAATTGACGTTGAAAATTATGAAGAAGCCAAAAGTTTAATCTTTGAACAATTAGAATCCATAAAATCAGGAGATTTTACAGAATTAGAAGTTGAGCAAACCAAAACAATGTTACGAAATGCTTATTTTGTGGGGCAGGATTCGCCGTCAAACACGATTGAGTTAGAGTATGTAAAAGCACTTATTCCAGATAAATTTTTACCGATGTCTGAATTTTTAAATGCCCTCGAATCCGTTTCAAAAGCCGATTTGATTAGCGTTGCAAAATCATTAAATCTGCAGGCAGAATACTTTATGAAAGGATTTACTGTGAATCAGGAAAAAATGGAGGTCAGCCTTGAAAAGTAAGTTTTATGAAAAAATAGGTGAGAGATTATTTACAGATATTTTGCCTAATGGCTTGACAGTTTATTATCTTCCAAAAGCAGATTACAATCGAACTTACGGCTTGTTCACTACAAATTTTGGTTCACTTGATACAAGTTTTGTCCCATTGGGAGAAAGTGAATTTCAGACTTTTCCAGAAGGAATCGCCCATTTCTTAGAGCATAAACTTTTTGAAAAAGAAGAGGGTGATGTCATGTATAAGTTTGGAGCTTTGGGAGCTCAAACTAATGCTTTTACAAGTTTTTCAAGGACTTCGTACCTTTTTTCTACTCGTGAAAATTCTTATGAATGTACAGAACTTTTACTTGATTTTGTCCAAAAACCTTATTTTACAAAAGAAAATGTTGAAAAGGAACAAGGAATTATTCAACAAGAAATCCAAATGTATCAAGATGACAGCGATTGGCGTCTTTTTGCAGGGCTTTTGGAAAAAATGTACCCTGATTCTCCTTTAGCAGCTGATATTGCTGGGACACCAGCAACAATTAATGCCATTACGGCAGATGATTTGTATAAAAATTATGAAGTTTTTTATCATCCTAAAAATATGAATTTGTTCCTAACAGGTCCTTTTGATATTGAGATGATGTCAGACTTTGTAAGAAGTAATCAAGCTAAAAAAGACTTTGCTGATTTAGCAGAAATTCAAAGAAAAGAAATTAAAGCGAGCGAACCAATTTCGGGAGAGAGTTTGGAACTTGAAGTCGCCATGCCAAAATTTGCTTTGGGTCTGCGCGGTGAAGACCAACTTTCAAGTGACTCAAAGACCCTATTTAAATATAAATTAGCCAATCAACTTTTTCTCGATTTGCTTTTTGGTAGAACCAGTCAGCGCTATGAAGAGCTTTATAATTCAGGACTAATCGACGATTCCTTTGGTTTCTCCTTTGATTTGGACAAGAGATTTCATTTTGCAGTGTTGACTGCTGACACAGAAAATCCGCAAATTTTAGGTCAAACTTTGCAAGAAGCCATAAAAAGTTATAAAATAGATAGAGATTTTAGTGAGGAACATCTCGAATTACTCAAAAGAGAAATGTTGGGAGATTATTTTAGTTCATTAAATTCGCTTGAATATATTGCGAATCAATTTTCATCAGAAATTTATGGTGACTTAACTTTCTTTGATTTCCCTGAAATTTTGAAAGAATTAAGTCTGTCAGAAATTGAAAAATTTGCTGACCAATTTATTTCTGAGATGAAAAAAGTAGAATTTACAATTTTACCTAAATAAATCCCTCTGTCAGTAAGACAGAAAAGCTAAAAATCTACTGACAGAAATTTAAGCATATCCGTAAGAGGCTAAAGTCCCAACGGCTATCCTTTGACAGAAACTTAAATCTATTAAAATCTTTCTGTCAGTAAAATAAAAGTCGCTCAAAGTTTCAGTGAAACTTTGTCAGCGCAATTTCTAAGGCGAGATAGTAAAAATCTCCAAAATAAACAAAGAACAGTGATAATTAACAATCGATGTGCAGTACAAAAATGAAGGGAGGATATGTTGACAATCAAAACAATCGGACAAGTCTTAAAAGAAAAGCGGACATCGCTTGGACTTGATCTTTCTGAAGCAGAACAATTAACTCAAGTACAAAAATTATATATCGTAGCACTGGAGACAGATGACTATAAAGCCCTACCGGGTGACTTTTACATTAAAGCTTACCTCAAACAATATGCAGAAAAATTGGGGTTGAATGCAGATAGAATTATTCAAGCCTATGATGAAGGCAAAGGAATCACAGTTGAGGATAAAGAGGATATCCTAGAAAATTATCATTTTGTGAAACCGAGTGAGCGAGTAGAACCTGAGGAAGAAGTGCCAAAAACATGGCGTCATTATGTACCAATTATTTCTTTATCAGCAGCGGCATTATTAATTGTAGTAGGTGTTTTTGCAGCGGTAATTATGAATAAACCAGAAACACCAGATTTAATAACCAATGATTATTCTTATTCAAAGAGTGAAGTTAGTACTTCTAAGTCTTCTACAAGCTCTACAAAACCATCAGAAAGTAGTACAAAAGCAAGTAGTAGTACACCTGAACCAACAATTGCTATCTCAGGCTCAAGTTCGGCAATGATTGCCACAATTTCTAATATTTCTGACCCTATAAAAGTTGATTTTTCAGTTGCAGCAGGACGAACAATTTGGGTTGGCATGACGAATTCCAATGTTCCAGCAACTGGTCAAACGTTATCTGATGGAGCCAATAGTCTGTCTGCTTTAGTGACAACAGGCGCAGAAAATTCAGTAATTACACTTGGAAGTGTTGAAGGGCTTACCATTACGGTTAATGGAAAAGCTCTTGATTTATCATCGCTAACCACAACTGGACCAAATAAAATTACTTTACAAATTAATCGAACGACAAGCAATTCAGCTGCTCAATAAATAAAAGTTGAGGCTTATTTTAAGCTGTAAAAGGAGAACTATGAAAGAGAAATTACCCAATCAATTGACAATGGCAAGGATTTTTATGATTCCAATCTTTGTGATTTTATTTTATTTACCAGAAGGTGCACATTTTAATGGTTTTGTTTCACAAGACCATAGTTCAGTGATGTGGGTTATCGCAGCAATTGTATTTGCCGTAGCCTCATTTACTGACTGGCTTGATGGATATCTCGCCCGTAAATGGCACGTTGTCAGCAATTTTGGTAAATTTGCGGACCCTTTGGCCGATAAAATGCTCAATATGGTTGCCTTTGTTGTTCTTGTAGGACTTCATGTTGTTCCAATGTGGGCTGTTGCCATTATCATTTGTCGTGAGCTTGCGGTTACAGGATTGCGCCTCTTATTGGTTGAACAAGGTGGAGTTGTTATGGCGGCTGCAATGCCTGGTAAAATCAAAACTGCCACACAAATGTTGAGTGTTATTTTCCTTTTCATTGGAAATCCCTTGTATATAGGAACAATCCTCTTTTATGTTTGTGTCTTCTTTACCATTTATAGCGGCTATGACTATTTTGCTAAAAATATGCAAGTTTTTAGAAATGCTGATTAATCATTTCCAAATAGAAAATAAAAAAATCCAAGTAGAAATACTTGGATTTTTTTATTTGGAGTACCAGATATGGCACGAATAAAAGAAGTCGAAAAATCAGCTGTTATAATGATTTTAGAAAGAATATAATGCTAATTTGAAACACTTGTAGTTCACAATAGAAAGGAGATTTTTGCACAAATGAACAGAAAATATTATTACAAAAAAAGTCTTGCACCCTGAGCCTAAAAAGGAGAAAAGCAAATGAAAAAATTTAAAATTGGAAGCCTCATCGCACTACTACTGGGACTGGTTCTGTTTACAGGACTAATCGTTAATGCTGATGAATTCACGGATGTTGGAGGTCTTTATGATAAAGCTGTCAACGAAAACATTATTGACCCCAATCTTTATCCAAAAGCAAATTGGGAAAAAGACGAAATTTCTACCATGCGTCCCTCTTATGAAGAATACAAAAATTATGATTCATCAATTACTTATGAATCATGGTTAGAACTCAATAACTATGGCGTCATGGCTGACACAAAAGAGCCAGTCTTACAACTTAAAACCCCCGCTGAGTCAAATATTAGACTGAGAACGGCACAAGATAATATTGACAAATTCTGTCGTGATACCCAAGCCGGTGATATTTTAGTCGTTGGTGGAGACTTTCCTACGGGAGTAATTGGACATGCAGCTATCTTAAATGCGGACGGTTATGTTTTAGAAATGCCAGGTGGGGCTAATTGGTTTTGGGGAATAGCAGATAATAATCGTCAACTCCCTAAAAGACAATGGATTACTGAACATATTAAAGAATGGACATCTGTTTACAGAATAAGAAATACTGGTTTAGCAAGACAAGTTGCTCAATATGCAGATACTCATTATTATTCTACCACTGGAAGTATAACTAAAAACATTCATATTGATTATAGAATTACCACTGATATTAAAGGAGTAAATCCGAACTATTGTTCAAAATTAGTTTGGCAAGCTTATTATTATGGCACTGGTGATTTACCGGTTATGTATGGGATAGGAAGTGGAGTTGTCGTACCGACAGGGTTACCCGCTTTATTTACCCAAGCATACGCTCCTTATCAGGTAGGAAGATACTAAACTATGACAATCAAAAAAACAATTCCTATTTTACTGACCATTTGGCTTTGGCTCTCTGCTCCCTTCTTTAGTCAGATTAGTTTTATGAATAAGTCTTTTGAACTTATCGGTAAGATGCTAAGTAAGATAAGTCCGGTTGATTGGTTGGTGCCTGTTTTGCTCTTACTAGGAATTCCCACTTTTTCCTTTATCTTCTATCTTTACTTTTATATAAAAGAAAAAAATAACGATTTAAATCTAATCTATCTTCTATTTGCCACGCTTTGCTTTTTAAGCCTTATGGTCTTCGGTGGTATTACATCAATAGGACTAGGTTATCTTTTATGATAAGGAGGAACTGAATATGTTTGTAATGACTATAGTATTTCTTGGATTAATAGTATTTATGGCAGGGATAGTTTTTCTAATCGCTAAATTGGTATCCAAGATAAAAAAGTCGGACTGACATTGAATCGAAAGTAGAAGACCCTCTTCAGGGTCTTTTTATATCTTAAAAAACTGATTCAGGACTTGAAAGCGCAAACAAATAGTTATATAATAAAGCCATATTATTAAAAGAAGGATAATTAGATGAAACAAAAGTCACAAAAATATGGTAGTTGTTTCAAAGAGTTACGGCAGTTGGCAGGTTTTAAGTATAAAGATTTAGAATCAATTATGTCTAAAAATGGAATTGTTAGGCTTGAAAATGGGACTTCAAATATTTCTTTTGAGAGGTTGGCTGAACTTTTAAAATTTATGGGTTATACTTTGAGTGACTTTATGTATTTATCTGGAGAAAGTCGAGTTGATGAAGTTTATGGGGAAAAGTTTCATATCATTCGCTACCAGCAAGGCTATCGTGATGATTTTTTTATTCCAGTTGGTGTAAATCCTGTTCGTTTGAGCCTATTTGAAAGTGGAAAAATTTTGCTACCGTATGATGTGATTGATGCAATGCTTGGGCTCATGCATATTCCGGAACAGGATTTTTCTTATATTATCAATGGAAGTAAGGATGATTATTTTGTTCATTATATCAACTGGTTGGATAGGATACAGTTAAGAGAAGAATTTGCGGAAGCAGAAATGATTCAAAATGAAGCACACAAATATGCGAATAATCAAGAAATAAAAGTTAAGATCCTTGAAGAAAATTTTGAAACTTTGAACTATAACAATGAGTGGCTTGAATTGCATTCGCAAGAAAGATTGACCAGACAATACACTGATTACCGTGTCTTAGAATTAACTGCTAAAGCTTGTCATCAAATATTAAATGATGAAGAAGTAACAGAAATTGGTGATTTTTTATTTGGAATCGAGCTTTGGCTTGAATATAGTTTAGGAATTTTGGCTTTAAATGCTTGGCAACTCCCTTACTCTTTAGTTTATGCAATAATATCAGATATTAATTTACACGAGAAAGAATATAAAGGAAAATTAATTTATCGACGTCGTATTGTACAGACTGCCGGGCGATGTGCTATGACACTCATAAGTAGAGGGGAAACCCAAAAAGCAAGTGCCTTATTATCAATGGTTCATCACTATGCAGAAGCACTTGATACACATGTCCAAGGACTTTATCGCTTTGCTTGGGCTTATTTAGATTATAGGAATGGAAAAATAGAAGGTCAAAAAGAAATGCTTAGAGTGATTGCCTTATTTGACTTTTTAGAAGTTCCTATTAGTCGTGATTTTGCTCAAAAATATTATAATCGCCATGTTCTTAATTTAGAAGAATCATAGAAGTTAAAATATTTTCTAAATCCTACAAAAGTTGCTTGCTTTGGCTCACTTTTTGCGTTACAATAATAGAAAAGAGAGTGAGTGTTGGTGAAAGCTCATAGGGTTTGTGACAGTGTTTATCGGTGATAACGTTATAATCAATCTGAGGCTCTGATTTTCTAGGAGCAAATTTAGGTGGTACCGTGCAATGATGCACCCTAGAGCGAGAAGCTTTAGGGTGCTTTCTTATGTAAACGGTATCTTTGGAATGAATGCTCAAACCCAATGAATAATCATAAAGATTTTTACTCCCAGTTAACCGAAAGGAAAAAAATGAAACTTCAAAAACCAAAAGGAACAGCAGATTTACTGCCTGCTGAAACTGCAAAATGGCAGTACATTGAAGAAATTGCTCGTGGCGTTTTCAATGATTATAATTTCAAAGAAATTCGGACACCGATGTTTGAAAGCTATGAACTTTTTAGTCGTGCAACAGGTGAAACAAGTGATATTGTTACCAAAGAAATGTATGATTTTGAGGATAAAGGGGGACGTCATATTGCGCTTCGTCCAGAAGGAACTGCCTCAGCTGTTCGGGCTTATATTGAGAATAAACTCTATGCCCCTGAAGTAGTAAAACCAGTGAAGCTGTGGTATGACGCACCAATGTTTCGTTATGAACGTCCACAATCAGGACGTTTACGTCAATTTCATCAATTTGGTGTAGAGTGTTTAGGAGTGAAAAATCCAGCAGTTGATGTAGAAATTATTGCAATGGCTGACACACTTTTCCGCCAGTTAGGAATTACTGGTCTTAAACTAGCTCTAAATACACTTGGAGATATGGAAAGTCGCATGGCTTACCGTCAAGCATTGATTGATTATTTGACTCCTTTTGAGAATCAACTTTCAGAAGATAGCCGTCGTCGTCTCAATGAAAATCCTTTACGCGTTTTGGATAGTAAAGAAGCAGAAGACATCGCAATTGTTAAAAATGCTCCAGCTATTTTAGACTATCTCAATGAAGCTTCAAAGGCTTATTTTGAAGAAGTGAAAGCCTTGCTTGAATCCTTACATATTGATTACACTATTGACCCAAATATGGTTCGTGGTTTAGATTATTATAATGATACAATTTTTGAATTTATTGTCGATTTTGATGGTAAAGATTTGACTGTATGTGGTGGTGGACGTTATGATGGGTTAGTTGAATATTTCGACGGACCAGCAACTCCTGCCTTTGGTTTTGGTTTAGGAATTGAAAGACTTTTGATGATTGCTCAAAAACAAGAAATTAATTTTATTCCTGAAGAAACTTTGGATGTTTATATTGCTGTAATGGGCGAAAAAGCAAATCTTGAAGCAACAAAATTAGCTGAAAGCCTACGTGAACAGGCCTTTAAAGTCGAACGTGATTTCTCAAATCGAAAACTAGGAGCGCAATTTAAAACGGCTGAAAAATTGGGTGCTGAGTTGATTATTACACTTGGAGAAGATGAGATTCGCACAGGTCAAATCAAAGTGAAACATAATCAAACACGTAAACAAGTAGAAACAACACTTAAAGCTGTTCATGAATCATTTGCACCGATTTTTGAAGAGATTTATGCGGATGAAGAACTTTAAGTGACTTAAAGCAGGGGTGAATTGATGACGGATTGTCCATTTTGTCAGATGAAAGATACAATCTTTGAAAATGAATTGGCACAGGCATTTTATGATACCTATCCAGTCAGTGAAGGTCATATGTTGATTACACCTAAAAGACATGTGTCTTCATATTTTGAGATGACCAAAGCTGAAAGAAAAGCAATTGAAGAACTTTTAGACTTATCAAAAGATAATTTAACTGAGAAATTTCATGCCGAGGCCTACAATATTGGCATTAATGTTGGTAAAGCAGCTGGACAAACTGTTTTTCATTGTCATGTTCATCTAATACCGCGGCATCAGGGAGATGTAAAAAATCCAACCGGTGGTGTTCGTGGTGTCATACCTGAAAAACAAAACTATAGATAATAAAAAGAAAGAGGAGTAAAATTTTACTTTGTGTACTAGAAGAGTAAAATTTACATTTATATGAAACGTACAAATTACGCGGGAAATATTACAGAAGAATACTTAAATCAAACGATTACGGTTAAAGGCTGGGTAGCCAAACGCCGTAATCTTGGTGGATTAATTTTCATTGATTTACGTGACCGAGAAGGGATTGTCCAAATCGTTGTCAACCCTGAAACAGCAGCGGCTGATGTGGCAGAAGCGGCTGATAAAGCACGCAATGAATTTGTTCTTGAAGTGACAGGTAAAGTTGTTGAGCGCGCAAGCAAGAATGACAAAATTAAAACTGGTGGTATTGAAATTGAAGCGACTGCCATTGAAATTTTGTCTACTTCTAAAACAACACCTTTTGAAATTAAAGATGATGTTGAAGTTCTTGATGATACTCGTTTGAAATATCGTTACCTTGATTTACGTCGTCCAGAAATGCTTAAAAATATCACAATGCGTCATGCGACGACTCGTTCAATTCGTGAATATTTGGATGGAGCAGGATTCATTGATGTTGAAACACCATTTTTAAATAAATCTACACCAGAAGGGGCGCGTGATTATCTTGTTCCATCTCGGGTTAATAAAGGTGAATTTTATGCTCTTCCACAATCACCACAATTAATGAAACAGCTTTTAATGACTGCTGGACTTGATCGTTATTATCAAATTGTTAAATGTTTCCGTGATGAAGATTTACGTGGTGACCGTCAGCCAGAATTCACACAAGTCGATTTAGAAACATCATTTTTGTCAGAAGAAGAAATTCAAGATTTGACAGAAGAGTTAATTGCTAAAGTCATGAACGATGTGAAAGGAATTGATGTCACTTTACCTTTCCCACGTATGAAATATGATGATGCCATGAACTTTTATGGTTCTGACAAACCTGATACTCGTTTTGAATTGTTACTGACAGACTTGTCAGCACTTGCTAAAACAATTGATTTCAAAGTTTTCCAAGAAGCAGAAGTTGTTAAAGCGATTGTTGTCAAAGATGCTGCTGACAAATATTCTCGTAAGTCAATTGATAAATTGACAGAACAAGCCAAACAAAATGGGGCTAAAGGCCTTGCTTGGGTTAAATTTGAAAAAGGTGAATTTACTGGTGGCGTTTCTAAATTCTTAGCAGAATCTACTGACAGCTTTGTTAATGAATTGAAATTGACTGACAATGACTTGGTACTCTTCGTTGCTGACAGTCTTGATGTAGCAAATTCAGCTCTTGGTGCGCTTCGTTTAACGATTGGTAAACAACAAGGATTGATTGATTTCCGTCAGTTCAATTTCCTTTGGGTCATTGATTGGCCTATGTTTGAGTGGTCAGATGAAGAAGAACGTTATATGTCTGCTCATCATCCGTTTACTTTACCAACGAAAGAAACACAAGCCTTTTTATCTGCTGACGGACATAGCAAAGATTCTGATTTGAAAAAAGTTCGTGCCCATGCTTATGATATTGTTTTAAATGGTTATGAACTTGGTGGAGGGTCATTAAGAATTAATACCCGCCAACTTCAAGAAGAAATGTTGAGCGCTCTTGGCTTTAAATTAGAAGATGCAAACGAACAATTTGGTTTCTTGCTTGAAGCACTTGATTATGGTTTCCCACCACATGGCGGTTTGGCGCTCGGTCTTGACCGTTTCGTAATGTTGCTTGCTGGAAAAGACAATATCCGTGAAGTAATTGCTTTCCCTAAAAATAACAAAGCCTCTGACCCAATGACACAGGCTCCATCCATAGTTGCTGAAAAACAACTGGAAGAATTGAGTATTAAACTTGCAAACAAAGATCAATAAAATTCTCGGCGGCCTTCTAGATAGAATTGGACTTTATCAAGTTTTAAAATCTATTGGCGCCGAAAAAATGGCAAATAAATTTTCGGCAGCAGTTGTTTATGCTGTCTTCTCATCATTCGCATTGAACTTTTTCTATCAGCCAGGACATGTGTATGCTTCTGGTGCGACGGGGGCAGCTCAGGTTGTTACTGAATTAGTAGCCAGAATAAGTGGTCATAATATCTTACCTATTTCTGCTTCTTTGATATTAGTAAATGCGCCACTTTTCATTCTTGCTTGGCGAGGAATAGGCAAACAGTTCACCGTTTATACAGTGATTACAGTTGTTATGAGTTCAGTTTTCATCCATTTTATTCCAGTGACGCCCTTAACTCATGAGCCAGTTATTAATGCTGTCTTTGGTGGGGCAATTATGGGATTTGGTGTTGGGAATGCAATGAAATCTGGGATTTCTTCTGGAGGGACTGATATCGTCAGCCTCTATATGCGTAAGAAAACAGGAAGAAGTGTTGGAACTTTGGCATTTCTGGTCAATGGTGTGATTATTTTTACAGCCGGAGTTCTTTTTGGCTGGGAATACATGCTCTATAGTTTAATTGCTATTTTCGTTAATTCTCGTGTACAAGATGCAATCTTTACAAGACAAAAACGTCTTCAAGTAATGATTGTAACTAAAAATCCAGAATTACTGACAAAGAAATTAGTGAATCGTTTTAAACATGGAGTAACCATTTTACATGACGCGGAAGGTGGCTATACACATACCAGTCAGACCGTCCTCATGACTGTCATTACAATGTATGAATATCAGGAATTCAAGGATATTATTCAAAAATATGACGAACATGCTTTTGTATCAATATCAGAGAATGTTCGAGTGCTTGGAAAATTTGCAGAAGTAGAAGATTAACTGCTTAGGTTTTACATTGAAAAAAGAAAGATAAAAGGGAGAAAGCCAAAAGGAGGACTTTCTCCCCTTATTATCTGAAAAAATAAAGGAGGAAATAAAATGAAAAGATTTGCACGAGTACATTTTTTGTACTTGCTTGCCATCGCAATTGGTACTGGAATTTATGCTTTTGGCTTTGTCGCCTTTAATATGGCGAATCACTTAGCTCAAGGAGGGGTCGCCGGACTTTCTTTGATTTCTTATGCTTTATGGCATATTGACCCTTCTTATGTTCAACTTTTAATCAACATTCCTCTTTTGATGATAGGTTATCGTTTTTTAGGAAGAAGAACCTTTATTTATACAATTTGGGGAATTGTGAGTTTAGCTGTTTGGATCTGGATTTTCCAAAGGGTCAGTTTTACAATTAATATTGGAAATGATACTCTAATAGCCGCTTTACTCGCCGGAGTCTTTTCAGGTTCAGGAATCGGATTAGTCTTTCGCTTTGGTGGAACAACAGGTGGGACAGATATTCTTGCTAAGTTATTTCAAATAAAAAAAGGAATTCCTGTTGGGCGAATGCTTTTTATCTTTGACTCTTGTATCTTGGCTCTATCTTTAAGTTATGTTGACCTTAAACATATGATGTATACTTTGATTGCCAGTTTTATTTCAATGCAAATGATTAATTTGATTCAAAATGGTGGTTATACAGTTCGGGGAATGCTTATTATCACAAATCATCATGTAGAAGTTGCTAAAACAATTATTGAAGAAATTGGTCGAAGCGCAACATATTTACACGGTGAAGGAGCCTATTCAGGAACTGAAAAAGAAGTGCTTTACGTTGTTCTTAACCCAAGTGAAATACAAGAAGTAAAACAAATTCTATCGGTAATTGACCCGAATGCCTTCGCTTCAGTCATCAATGTTCATGAAGTTGTGGGAGATTTCTCTCCTAAACGGGGTAGATTTAAAGATTTAAAAAAATAAAATAGCTCATTGGGCTATTTTTTTTAAGATACTTAAGTTAAAAAGGGAGAAGTTTTCAAAAGTTGACTAAATTCTAAATTTAAACTACAATAGATTTAAACGTCCTTGCCCTCGGCAAGGATATTTCATCGAAATTTTTGAGGAATATTATGAAAAAATTATCTAAGGTGCATTTTTTGCAACTTCTTGCTGTTACAATTGGTACAGCAATCTATGCCTTTGGTTTTGTTGAGTTCAACATGGGGAACCACTTGGCTGAAGGTGGAGTCGCTGGGCTTTCATTGATTGGTTATGCTTTATTGAATATTGACCCTTCCTACACCCAGCTTATCTTAAATATTCCACTTTTAATTCTTGGCTATCGATTTCTTGGGCGCCGAACCTTTGTTTATACAATTTGGGGAATCGTGAGTCTTTCAATCTGGATGTGGATTTTCCAACGGATTCCAGTCGCAATTAATGTTGGACATGATTATTTAATCGCTGCTTTGCTCGCTGGTGTATTTGCCGGAACAGGAATTGGTTTAGTTTTCCGTTTTGGTGGAACGACTGGTGGGGCCGATATTATTGCCAAGCTTTTGCAGATTAAGGCTGGGGTCGCTGTTGGGCGAACTTTCTTTATCTTTGATGCTTGTGTGATGTTACTTTCATTAAGCTATATTGATTTACGCCATATGATGTACACTTTGATTGCAAGTTTTGTGGCAGCACAAGTAATTAATGTGGTTCAATCTGGTGGTTATACGGTTCGAGGAATGCTTATTATCACGAATAATCATGCTGAAATTGCTAAAGCAATCATTGAAGAAATCGGTCGTAGCGCGACTTATTTACATGGAGAAGGGGCTTACTCAGGAAATTCTAAAGAAATTTTATATGTTGTTTTAAACCCTGGAGAAATTCAAGAAGTAAAACAAATTTTGTCTATTCTTGACCCGAATGCTTTCACATCAATTATAAATGTTCATGAAGTCATTGGTGATTTCACTTATCCACGCAGTCGTTATAAAGTGGCTAAAAAAGGAAAAAAATAGCTCAAGAGAGCTATTTTTTATTTTTGTCAGTGAAATTAATTATCTTGAAAGACGTGCGCCTTCAATTTCACCGGTAGATTTGACTCCTTCAACAGAAAAGCTATCTGCATTGATTCCAGTTTTGATATTTTCCAACTGCTTAATTGTCTTATCTAACTGAATCAAGTTTTGAACATTGTATTCAAAAGTATAATTACTAATTTCTCGTTTTGCTTTCTTCAGGTGAATAATAGCTTTTTCGATTTCTTCAGTGGCTTTTGTTGTACGCATATAGAAAACCCTTTCTATTTTCGGAATTGTGTGAATATTTATCTCTATATTTATTATAACTAAAAAACCTGGAAATTTCCAGATTTCATATCGTTTTATTTGATTCCATTCACAAAATTATCGAGAATAGTGATAATTTCTGCTTGTGATTCTGCTTGATTGACAGCAACTTTTACTTTTGCTGCACGAGAAGCTCCTTTTAGGTAATATGCTGCGTGCTGACGAAATTCTCGGCTAGCAAGATTATCACCTTTTAATTCAACCAGACGTGCCAAGTGAAGTTTTGCAATTTCCATTTTTTCCGCAACTGTTGGTTCAGGCAATAGTTCACCTGTTCGTAGATAATGCTCGGTACGATGAAGAATCCAAGGGTTTCCAAGGGCTGCTCTTCCCATCATGACCGCAGTGACGCCTGTTTCATCAATCATGCGTTTCGCGTCTTCAGGAGTCTTGACATCGCCATTTCCGATGACCGGAATATTGACATTTTCGGTCAATTTTTTGAGCCAGTGCCAATTTTCTTGAGCATTTCCTGTATAAGCTTGTGCTTTGGTTCGTGCATGCATAGAAACAGCCGCTCCGCCTCCCGCTTCAATTGCTTTAGCATTTTCAACTGCAAAAAGGTGGTCATCATCCCAACCAATTCGGATTTTCACTGTTAATGGTCTTGAAATAGCTTTAGAAACAGCAGAGACCACATCATAAACTTTATCAGGATCAAGCAAAAGACGAGAACCGGCTTCGTTTTTAGTTACTTTGGGTACTGGGCAACCCATATTGATATCAATAATATCAGCAACAGTATTTGCTTCAACAAATTTGGCTGCTTCAACCAGAGTATCTACTTCACCCCCAAAAATTTGCATTGAGAGTGGATGAGGGACCCCTTCAAAATCCATCATTTCCAAAGTTTTTTTGTTGCGATGTTCAATTCCTTTATCAGAAATCATTTCAGTTACAACAAGTCCAGCTCCAAATTCTTTAGCAGTAGTCAGAAAAGCTTTATTCGTAATTCCGGCCATTGGTGCTAACACAATTTTATTTTTTATTTCGATATCGCCAATTTTCCACGATTCGTTGTAAATTTTGTCCATAGTCATAAAGAATATTATAGCAATTTTTTGAGATTTCACAAGGTTTTAAGGCTTAAAAAGTTACTGACAGTTCTGTCGGTGAATTCTGTCAGTAAGTTTTACTGACAAAAAATACTGACAAAATTGTCAGTATCTATTTTTTTACTAAATAATGTAATTCAACAAATTGTCCGTAGGTTTTTGTGTCAATCAGTTGAAGTTTCTCTTTGTAATTTCCTGACGGAAAAAGTGGAATTCCGCCTCCTAGTAAAACTGGGGCAATGGTAACTTGTAATTCATCAACCCAATGATTTTCAAGAAAAAGTTTGATGACCTCTCCGCCGCCAACAACCCAGATATTTTTGTCAGCATCCGCAAAATTTACTGACAGCTCTGTCAGTTTTTCTTTGTCAATAAAAACGATATTGTCAGTAGAAGAAATTTCTTGATGAGTTAAAATATAAGAAGTTTTGTCAGAATAAGGCCACTGACCGGCTTGCTCTTTTTCTAACCAATCATAAGTCTTTTTCCCCATAATGATTGTATCAATACCACTATAAAAAGCACCATAGCCGTTATCACCCTCACCCTCAACATCAAAAAGCCATTGGAGACTTTCTTCTTTGGTGGCAATATAACCGTCTAATGTAGAAGCAATAAAAAGTTTTACAGTCATTTTTCTCAATTCTATTTACTGACAGAATTTCTGTCAGTAAAATAATTAGTTATTTTACTTAAGGAGTGCTTTTAATTCATCTTCAGAATACTCATATTTGTTTTCACAGAATTGACAAATAATTTCAGCACCGTGATCCTCGGCTATCATTTCCTCAATTGGTTCTCTTCCTAAAGATTTAATGCCTTCAAGGAAACGTTCCTTACTACAATCACATTTGAATTCCAAAGGAAATTCGCCAAGATTTTTGTATTCCATATCGCCATAAATATTGTCTAACATCGTTTTTAATGGTTCTTCACTGGTCAGCATTGTTGCAATTGAAGGCATACTTTTGATATTATGTTCAATTTCGGTAATTTCTTCGTCAGTAGCATCTGGCAAAGCTTGCAACATAAATCCACCAGCAATTTTGACTGTATCTGAGTCTTCATTAAGCAAAACATTCACACCAACAGAAGAAGGAGTTTGTTCTGAACTTAAAAAATACCAAGCTAAGTCTTCGCCAATTTCACCAGTAATTAAATCAACTTGACCACTATAAGGTTGTTTAAGTCCCATGTCTTTGACCACAACTAAAAAGCCATTACCAACAAAAGGAGCAACTAACACTTCACCAGTTGAAGCTTTTTTATAGTCGAGTTCACGATTTTTGACATAACCTTTGACATGGCCGCGGCTGTCAGCGACTGCGATGATTGGACCCATTGCTCCATCACCCAGAACTTTAACTGTAATTTTAGTATCACCTTTTTCATTAGCTCCTAAAATTTGTCCAGCAATCAATGTACGACCTAAGGCAACTGTCGAAGTTGGCCATGTTTGATGGCGTTCCTGTGCTTCTTTCACAGTTAGGGTTGAATCCAAAGCAAAAGCTCTGAAATGCCCATTTTTTGAGATTGATTTGATAATTTTATCCATGAGTCTATTGTACCACAAGACCCCAACTGACCTCAATAGAGCACAAAAATTGTCAATCAATAAATGATATAAAAGCAAGAAAAAGCTCAGATTTTCCTTTGATGTTTGAGAAATCTTAAAAGTGTTTGTTAAGAATAAAGGATTTTGATAAACTAATAGCAGTAAATAAATTTTTTTGAACATATTATTACTAAAAACAACAAAAAAATGATAATGAAGATGAGAGAGGGCTGCTATGGAATTTGAAGATTATTTTAAAAATGATAAGTTAATGAAAATTGTCAGAGAAACTGTAAAATTGGTCTTTCCTGAAGCACAAGAACGTATTTCCTACGGAATGCCTGCATGGTTTAAGGATAAGGATGTCCTTATTTATGCAAGTCCTCAAAAAAAGCACTTAGGAATATATCCCAAACCAAACTTCATTGAAAATAATAGTGAGTCTCTTAAAGAACAATACGAATGCAGTAAAGGGACCATAAAAGTCCCTTATGATGTTGAAACCAATGAACTCAAACGCTTAGTTAGTGAGATTGTAAAATGGAACTTGGGCCATTAAATTTAACTGGTGTTTTGATAATAAACTATAAAAATTATTTGTATTTGTAAATTTATGTATCCTGAAACCAATTATTAAAAGAAAGAATGTGAATTATGCGAACTGTACCACTTGGACCAATATTAATATTTATTGCTTTTTTTATATTAATTTATATAGGATTATTCATAGCAATTATTTTAACTGCTTTTATCAATGCAGTTCGTAAAAATGAAAATGGAGATGAATCATTTTTAGATAGATTTGAACGTCTTAATAAAGAATATTTTTATACGATGTTTAAGAAAGGTTACAAGCCTAAAAAAGAAGCTTTGCCCGAATGGATCCGTTGGATAAGTAAGCCCTGAGAATGGTATTTTAAAATAATCATATGTAAAAATTTAATATAAATTAATTGTACAAATACAGAAGTAAAGGATAATAACAATGGATATGAGAAGAGCTAAAAGACAGGTTACAGATATTGAGCTAATTAAAAAACTGGTTGAAGAAGTACAAGTCGTTCGTCTGGCCATAAATGGAGAAATTTACCCCTATGTAGTACCAGTAAATTTCGGCTATTCTTGGGATAATAATGATCAACTAACATTGTATATTCATGGAGCAAAAGAAGGAAAGAAAGTATCAATGCTAGAAAAAAATCCTTTAGTTGCTATCGAAATGGATAGTCATCATAAGCTAATTGAAGGAAATAAAAATGCTTCAACTTATTCTTACGCCTATCAAAGTTTGATTGGCTTTGGAAAAGCAGAAATGCTAGAAAATTTGGACGAAAAGAGGGCGGCATTAGAGCTTTTAATGGAGCATACAGCAAAAGGAAAAGAATACGACCCCATGCCAGAAAAAATGTTAGAGCGAGTTGGAGTAATAAAAATTGAATTGGACTCATATACTGTAAAACAAAATATCCATCCTGAGGAAAAAAATTAGAAATTTTGGGGACTTATATTGTTAAGCGACATAAAAATGTTCTTTAAAAGAGAATGATTTTATATAAATTATGAAAATTTGGAGTAGAAAATGATTAGAAAAAAGGAGTGGGAGAAATCCTTTAAAAATGTAAATGGGCGTGAGCCTAATGAAGAAGACTATGAAAAGGCTCTTTCACTAGGCTTGGTACGCGAGGAGTCTAGTGTTCCAAACTCTAATAAAAAAACAGTGCTTGTTTTAGGAACTGTTATTGTGAGTCTTTTAATATTTGCGATAGGAATTTTATTAACGATCTTTTTCTATCCTAGTCCAAAGAGTACACAAGCAAGTTTTGCTAGTAGCACTTCTCAATCTTCCAAAAAAGAAAGTGAGTCTACAGATACTGGTTCTTCAATTGATTACAAGGATTCATCAAAATTATCACAAGAAGATCAGGAGAAACTTGAAGAAGAATATAAATCTATTGAACTTGAGAAAGAGGATTGGCATAGACAAATGTTGCGAGATATCATTACCATGTATGCTGAACCAAAAATAAGTTATAGTGACAGTCAGTTTCAAGAAAAATATGATAGCGATTATAAGCAGTGTACAGAAGCGATTGAAAACAAAGTAAAAGAAATACTCCCTGAACATTTAAGAGCTTATACTGAAGCTCATTATGAAAATGGAGGATTAGGACTTCCTACTTTTGATAATATAATAAATGAAGCAAGAACATATTATAATTCAACCACTAAAAATTGGACATTTCCTCAAGATTCATAATTTTTCAATCACAAAATAAAAAAACAAATTTATATGGAATAAGAGTTTAACAACTAGGAGTAGTTATGAAAAAAATTATCTTATGGAGTCTTACTTTTCTTGTAATATTAACACTATCGTCATGCTCAAAGAATAAAAATAGCAAGTACGATTCAGTAATTTCAGATTTAAAATCAGAACTTGCTGTTAAAGGGGATTCGAAGCTTACTTTTGATAATTATGAATGGAGTTATAAAGTCGTTCATAATGTGACAAATGCAGATATTTCTAAAGGAGATATGATTGAAGTTTATCCCAAAAAAGAAAGAGATTCAAAAAGGCTATTTAATATAAATATAGATTCACAAATGGGGGATTCCTATGCACAAAGTAAAATTATAGTCCTGCAAAAAATAGTTTCTAAAATTGCTAAGAAGCTTCCTAACGATAATTCTGAAATTACTCTAGGTTTTAAAAGTCAACAAAAAAGTAAAAGAATTGTCCCAGTTGCTCGTTCTCTAAAATCTATGGATGCCTTTCCGATAAATGATTGAGAAAAAAAGTTTTCTAAGACAATTAGCACTAATAATCCGAAAAAATATAGCTTATTTTGCTAAAATATTAAAATTTGTATTAGGGTGCAAACTATAATCTCAAGATAAATGTAATCTATCATCCAACTGGATAAAATCCATTTTTACAAATAGAAAGAATTTAGAACATGAAAAAAGGCGACATCATCATCTTAGCTGATGGACAGAAAGCTACCGTTATATTTGGTGATGAATCAAATTATCAACATAGCTGTATTGTAAAATTGGAAAATGGTCAATTAAAAGTAGTTGAAGAAAAAAATATCTCGCTTCTTTCACTAAATTAATAACTCAAATGTCAGATAATTGATAATAATTGTATAATGGATATTTTGCTAGCTCTTAACTGAAGAATATTGTCCTGTCTTTTATTCGTTTTCTAAAATTTAAAGAATCGAAACTTACAAGTTGTAACAAAAATAATAAATATCCATGGAAATTGTTCAAAGCATTTAAAGTTGTCAATCTTAAATCCTTTGCTTATAGCTTTTTATTTAGTAAAATAATGAAAATGCTCATCCTCAATAGCTTTGAGAGGTTAGAAAATGGTTAATATGTTTTCAGTTATAATAAATTCAACGGTTATCTACTGGGCAACAGCCCTAGATTTACTTATATTACTAGCGATATTATATGTTCGTTTTGATAAAAAAAGTCATTTATCTATTACTTTGGGACAAATAATTGGTTCTTTTGCACTTGTATTGGTCAGTTTATTTTTTGCGGTCATCCTAAAACTTGTTCCAGAAGAGTGGATTTTAGGTTTACTGGGCCTGATTCCTTTAGGACTAGGAATAAAATATTTATTCTTTGGGAATGATGATGACGATGAAGAATTAGATGAATTGCTACAAAAAAGGAAAAATAAAAGCTTGCTTGGAACTGTTATTATCATTTCTTTTGCGAGTTGTGGAGCGGATAATATTGCTTTGTTTACTCCATTTTTTATGACACTGTCAGCAAATAATTTGCTATTATCTATAATAATTTTTGGCTTAAACATATTAATTTTAGGGCTTCTTGGAAAAACAATTGCAAAAATTCCTCACCTTCATGACGTTTTAGAAAAATACAGTCGTTGGATTCTTGCTTTTGTTTATATAATACTTGGAATAATGGTTTTACTAGAAAGTGGAACAGTCTCCAAAATTCTCAGTTTTTTGTAAAACATATTTAAAGATTAAAAAAGTTCCGTATTTCCGAACGATGATTTAGATTTAATCAAAAGCATCAGGATTTTTTAAGTAAATCTTGATGTTTTTTGATAAAATAAAAAATAGTGCGATAGGAGCTTTCAAGAAATGATTTATCTTTTACTTTTGATAAATTAGTTCAAAAGTTGAAGAAGTTTTTTAGAAATGCCAGCCAAGCGAACTTGGAGCGTGCAAAATATTTTAAGAAAAGTGGATAGTCAAAACTATCCAAAAGGAGAATATTATGCCATCAGTAGTAGTTGTCGGAACGCAATGGGGAGACGAAGGAAAAGGTAAAATTACAGATTTCCTAAGCTCAAATGCAGAAGTTATTGCCCGTTATCAAGGGGGAGACAATGCAGGTCATACCATCGTCATCGACGGCAAAAAGTTCAAACTTCACCTCATTCCATCAGGAATTTTCTTCCCTGAAAAGATTTCCGTTATTGGTAATGGTGTCGTTGTTAACCCAAAATCACTGATTGAAGAAATCGCTTATCTCGCTGAAAATGGAGTTTCTGCAGAGAGCTTACGTATTTCAGACCGTGCACATGTTATCTTGCCTTACCATAAAAAATTAGACTTCCTTCAAGAAGAAGCCAAAGGCGATAAGAAGATTGGGACAACCATTAAAGGGATTGGCCCAGCCTATATGGATAAAGCAGCTCGTGTCGGAATTCGTGTTGCAGACTTACTTGACAAAGAAATCTTTGAGGAACGTTTACGTACAAACCTTGAAGCCAAAAACCGTGAATTTGTAAAAATGTATGATTCAGAACCACTCGAATTTGAAGAAATTTTTGAAGAATACTATGAGTACGGTCAACAACTTAAAAAATATGTGACAGATACTTCAGTTATCTTGAATGATGCCCTTGATGCAGGAAAACGTGTCCTTTTTGAAGGAGCGCAAGGGGTAATGCTTGATATTGACCAAGGAACATATCCATTTGTAACTTCATCAAACCCAGTAGCTGGTGGGGTAACGATTGGTTCTGGTGTGGGTCCATCAAAAATTTCAAAAGTTGTTGGTGTTTGTAAAGCCTATACTTCACGTGTTGGTGATGGTCCATTCCCGACAGAACTTTTTGATGAAGTTGGACATCAAATTCGTGAAGTAGGACATGAATATGGAACAACAACAGGACGTCCACGTCGTGTTGGTTGGTTTGACTCAGTCGTAATGCGTCATGCAAAACGTGTTTCTGGCTTGACAAATCTTAGCTTGAATTCAATTGACGTTCTTTCAGGACTTGAAACAGTAAAAATTTGTGTTGCTTACGAACGTAGTAATGGTGAACAAATTACTCATTATCCAGCATCACTTAAGGAATTAGCAGATTGCAAACCAATCTATGAAGAATTGCCAGGATGGTCTGAAGATATTACTTCATGCCGAACTTTAGAAGAGTTACCAGAAGCTGCTCGTAACTATGTTCGTCGTGTTGGTGAACTAGTTGGCGTACGTATCTCGACTTTCTCAGTAGGTCCTGGTCGTGAACAAACTAATGTTTTAGAATCAGTTTGGGGCGTATAAAGTCAAAATAAAAAAGCCAGAGCATGCTCTGACTTTTTTTGTTTACAAGAAGGGTCCAAAGACTTGTGAACTAGAGTTTTTATTATTGACGTTGACATCAATTACATTATAAAAGGCATTAGAAGTATCAGCTACATCCCAGACAGCCAAAACAATATGATAACCAGATCGATCAGTTGGAATGTTAATCGTATGTGAGAGATTATTTGTTGCAGGAGACCCATCGTGATTGATTGTCCCTATAAGTTCTAATTCTGAACGTTTTAAAGGTGCATTTTGGTCCCAACCTGTTTTGGTCATATAGTAGTGCCACTTAGTTGTTTTATGAGGTGCAGTGTATTTCCAAGTGAAGATGTTAGAACCTGTACTAATAGATGTTTTTTTCCAGCGTGAACTAGTTTGATTATCTAGAACAAAGTCGCCTATTTGCCCTAAGCCTCCATTTGCAGAAGCAATCCGACCATCAGCGGGACCAGACTCTGGGAAGCCTTTAGGTGCTTCTAAAGATTGTGGGTTACTAATAACATTTCCATAAATGTTAAAAGCGGCGGTCCACCCTAAACTTTGAGAATCTAATTGTCCTTGATAGCCTCTGGCTGGTGGTGATTGAACATAACCATGAGCTGATACAGTATCTGTTTTAATTAAAATGGAGACACTGAGCAGACCTGCAGCAACTAATAAACCAGTAAGTAGTTTTTTCATAAATTTATTCCTCTCCTATTTATAGCTTTTTCCATGGACCAAAATCTCCCGATTGGTCAGGTTGTTGGCCAGTATTCCACCATTTTGCTTCATAATTTACTCCATTAAAAGTAACACGATCACCTTGAACATAAACTTTATCCTTTTGCCAAGTATTATTTTCCGCTGATGTGTCCAGTGTCATAAATGTAGCTCTTGCCGTATCAGAACGATTACCTGAAGGGTCAACTGCTACAATTTCAACATTGTATTCAGTTTTTTTGGATAATCCAGTCACATCTTGTAAGCCGGAAGTACTTTTAAATGATTGAGTACCAATCTTAATTTCATAGTGATCAATGCGAACATTGTCTGTAGATTTTCCTTGAATCGTGGCAGTAGAAGCAGTCACATTACTAATTGAAATTGTGGGCAAGGTAGGTTGTTCAGTATCTTCAACCGGTTGATTGTTAAAGAGCATTGGGGCGTATGTATTTACAAAAGTATTATTATATTTTTCGCCATTTGAATTGGTTCCAGCATCCCAATTTACTGACCAAGTCATTAAACCTTTTATTTCGTTACCAGAAGCTTTTAAGCGATTCAATGCATTTTTTACGGCATTGGGGTCTTTCACATAACCTGTTGCAGCAGCGTCATTATTAGATGGTAGACCAATAACGAATTTACTGGCTGGGATTTTTATAAACCCATCTGTTCCTGTTACGAGACGTTGAGTTAAACCATAGAGAAAATCTTCTTTTTTTTCGTCATTTGATTGAGAAATCCACATATTTAAATCACTATCCCAGAAACCATCTCCTCCTTGATTATAGTATTGAGGATTGATGAAATCATAGTACGAATCTAAATTGTTGATATACGGTGCATATTTTCCTGAACTTGTTAAGTAAGGAAATTCTGGAGCCATCGTAATCATAAAGTTTTTACCATCTTTTCGATAATGGTCTTTAACTTTTTTTAAAGCGGATGGGATAACAGTTTGATTATCTGCTGCTTCAATTGCAGCCTGTTCTAAATCAATATCTAATCCATCAAAGCCGTAAGTATCTACAAGACGAATGATTTCATTAACAAAATCACTTTCCTGACTCTTCTTTAATTCAATATGAGCGTCAGCTCCTCCTAAAGCGATTAAGACGCTCTTACCTTCGGCATTTAATTTTGAAATTTCGGCTCTGAATTCAGTATCGGTTTTGTTATAAGGCTTGAAAGTGGGAAGGGTTTGTCCTTCAGGTGTTTTCATAAAGGAAACATTAATTACATTGTAGCCTTCTTGTGTACTTGAAAGATTGAAGTCAGCAGAACTTCCTCCTTTATAACCATCTTTTCCTGTTGATTTCCAATTGTGCCAATAACCTACAAGCACTTTATCTTTTGGATTGACCATTTCACTAGCTGCATCTGCTAAGACTCGTTGCCCTCCTAACACAACAATTCCTATAGATGCTGTTACCAAAAAAGCCTTAATTTCTCTACGTTTTTTCACTGAAATCATAAATATCTCCTAAACAATAGTGATTTTAAAGATTCCGGAATCTTGTTCTGTAAGCGCTAACTTTATTTTAACAATTTTTTTTCTTAACTAAAAATAAAAAGGTTTATAAAATAATTATTTTTGAAGGATAAAAAAACACTAATATTCATAAAATATTAGTGTTTTTCTTATTTTAAATCTTTAAGTAAAGAATCTAACCATTCTTTTTTAAAAGTTTCTCTTTGAATAGCAAAATCTAAAACCAAATAGTGGCCACTTTTTTTATTTTTTTCATCTTCACCAAAGAGGTCTTTTTGACGTTTAATCAGATATTCCAGTTTTTTCTGGTGAACAATACTTTCTTCTTCAATTAGTTTTTGGAGATTTTCTTCATTTTTGTCATCAAGAAAATAAAGGCGGAGCATGAATTCATCTTTTTGAATTGGATAGCGGTCAACAGGGTGTTTTAACCACTCGTTAAATAGTTCGATTCCTTTTGGAGTAATTTGATAGGTTTTTTTCTCTAACTTTTCACCTACAATGTGTACATCAAAAGTAACGGCTTGATCGTTTAATAATACTCTAAGTGAAGGATAAATTTGCCCTGTGTTGGCTTGCCAAAATTCACCGACTTCACTTTCAAACTTTTTCTTAAGGTCATAACCACTTAATGGTTCGGTCTTTAAAAGTCCAAGTATAATATAAGATAATTTATCTCTATGGCTCATATTTTTTCTCCTTTATTTCCATGATACACAAAAAATAGTAAATTGTAAATTTTTGATGTAGAATTTAAACTTCATTTTTAAAAAACTGTCTATTCTATTATATATAACGAAATTTAAGGAAATCTAAATTGATAATTATTTAATGTTGATAAGCTGGTATTCTATTGATTTCTCAAATAAAGAAGAGACAAATTAAATATTATTTGTCTCTTCTTTATTATTTTTGACTTGAAAATTACTGCTTAATCATTTTATAATTTTGGTCAAAGTATTTTCCGTTACGAATATCATTTGTCATTTCTTTGTATGGAGCTTGTGCGACGACTTCGTCATTATCTTTACCTGCTTGGGCAGCATAAGTGATTTTTGCAAATTCTGGGACTAAATATTTAGGATAAGTTTCATATTTTTCACGAGATTCATGCATTAAGTCAATAAAATCATTTTGGAAGCAGACAGTGATTTCTGGGTGTTCTTCTACCCATTTCGGGAAGAAAATCATGCCATGTAATTTTCCTTCATTTGGAAGAAAATCTAAGGCAACATCAGTACCAGTAGGTTCTGTCCATGTAATTTTATAAATCCCTTCGGTTAACATCACTAATGAAACTTCTTGGTCTTTGACCCAGCGGCCAGCGACCATTCCGCCATGGATACGGTAATCAATGGTATGCTCGTTTTTGACGTAAAGTTCATATTCCCAACCATTATCATAGGTATAGATAAAGTGTGTTCCGACAAAATCTTCTAAGCTTTTAAATGTTTTCATTAAATCCCTTCTTTCTAAACATGTTTTATAAACATGTTTTAAATATATATTTATTATAAAATACATTTTTTGTTTTGTCAAGATAAAAAAATACACTTTCTTAAAGTTGACAAATCTTATGAAAGTGATAAAATTAAGCATAGATGTAAGAAGAGTAGATTGTCTATGAAATTTGAGGGAATTGTGGTCACCGACTGAAAGCCACAATATGGAATTGCAATTGAAGTTCACCTTACTAAAGAAAGCTATTTTTAAACTATCATTTAGAGTGATAGTCTAAAAGGTAGGCTTTTGTGTGAATTAAATAATTAAATTAAGTGATAAAATAGGATGGTACCGCGGCTTTCGCTCCTTTGGAGATGAGAGTTGTGGTATTTTTTTATTTTCTATTAAATCTGACTCAAATCTCTTTTTAATAACAAATAAATATTTTTCATAAGTTGAAAGGATAAAAATGAACTTACAAGAAAAAATTGAAGACCTTCGCAAGCGGACTTTGTCTGACTTACTCTCTGTTGCTGATGAAAAAACACTGAATAATTTAAGAACTGTGATGCTCGGTAAAAAGGGTGAATTGACTGAAATTCTGAAAGGGATGAAAGACCTAACTAATGAAGAACGTCCAGTTATTGGCGCACTTGCCAATGCTTTTCGTGATGAGTTTGGGGCAAAATTTGAAGCTAAAAAAGTGGAAATTGAACAAGCAGTAATGAATGCCGCTTTAGAATCAGAAACTTTGGATGTGACTTTACCAGGGAAAGCTCAGAAAAAAGGAAGTCGCCATATCTTAACTCAAACGCAAGAAGAAATTGAAGAAATTTTCCTTGGAATGGGTTATGAAATTGTTGATGGTTACGAAGTGGAAACGGACCATTATAATTTTGAGCGAATGAATCTTCCAAAAGATCATCCAGCTCGTGATATGCAAGATACTTTCTATATCACTAATGAAGTTTTACTTCGTACGCATACTTCACCTATGCAAGCTCGGACAATGGATGCTCATGATTTCTCTAAAGGTGGTTTACGCATGATTGCTCCTGGTCGTGTTTATCGTCGTGATACAGATGATGCCACTCACAGCCACCAATTTCATCAAATTGAAGGTTTGGTTGTAGATAAAAATATCACAATGGCAGACCTTAAAGGAACGCTTGACCTTGTCATGAAAAAAATGTTTGGTCAAGACCGTGAATTACGCTGGCGTCCAAGTTATTTCCCATTTACTGAACCTTCTGTTGAGGTTGATATTTCTTGTTTCAAATGTGGCGGAAAAGGCTGTAACGTCTGCAAACATACCGGCTGGATTGAAATTCTTGGTGCAGGTATGGTCCATCCCAATGTGCTTGAAATGTCTGGTTTAGATTCTTCAGTTTATTCTGGTTTTGCTTTCGGGCTTGGTCAAGAACGTATTGCGATGCTCCGTTATGGAATCAATGATATTCGTGGATTCTATCAAGGGGACGTACGATTCTTAGAGCAATTTGGAAAATAAAAAAGTCAAAAAACTGTGAATAGAAAGTGAAATAAAATGCAAGTATCATATAAATGGTTAAAAGAGTTGGTGCCTAATCTTAGAGCGACATCGGCTGAATTAGAACAAAAGATGTCAACGTCTGGGATTGAGGTTGAAGGTGTGACAAGTCCAATGGAAGGTTTGTCAAAACTTGTTGTGGGAGAAATTTTATCAAGTGAAGATATTCCTGACACACACTTACACATCACACAAGTGAATGTTGGAGCTGAAGAATCATTGCAAATTGTTTGTGGTGCGCCAAATGTTCGTGTGGGTATGAAAGTAATTGTGGCACTTGTGGGTGCTCGAATTGCTGATAATTATAAAATCAAAAAAGGTAAAATTCGAGGAGTTGAATCTCTCGGGATGCTCTGTGCGCTTGATGAAATTGGGATTGATGAAAAAATTAATCCAATGAAGCATGAGGATGGTTTTTTTGAAATGCCAGCGGATGCTAAAGTTGGTGATAGTATTTTCTCTTATCTTGATATGGATGATGAAATCATTGAATTATCAATTACACCAAACCGTGCGGATGCTTTGTCAATGCATGGGGCAGCTTGGGAAGTTGGTGCTATTTATGGTTTACCAGTTCAATTAGAAAAGAAAGATTTAGTAGAAGCTTCTGAATCAGCAGCAAGTAAAATTGCAGTAAAAGTTGAAACAGATAAGGTTCCAACATATAAAATTCGTTTGATTGAAGGGGTTAAGATTGCTAAATCACCACAATGGTTGCAAAACCGTTTGATGAATGCCGGTGTGAAACCAATCAACAATGTAGTGGATGTGACGAATTATGTTTTGATGGCTTTTGGTCAACCTTTGCATAGTTTTGATTTTGCTAAATTTGGTTCTGATGAAATTTTGGTTCGTCAAGCTAAGGCTGGTGAAAAAATGACAACCTTAGACCATGTTGAACGTGAATTAGATGATTCTGATATTGTGGTTACCGCAAATGGACTTCCTGTAGCGCTTGGTGGTGTTATGGGTGGCGCCGATAGTGAAATTACTGACGAAACAACAAGTGTTGCCCTTGAAGCGGCTCTATTTGATGGGACTTCGATTCGTAAAACTTCTCAAAAATTTGCATTGCGTTCGGAAGCATCAAGTCGTTTTGAAAAAGGAATTAATGAAGGAACGGTTCGTGAGGCACTTGATTTTGCAGCAGCAATGATAGTTGAATTGGCTGGCGGAAAAGTTCTTTCAGGCGTTGTTGAATCAAATGATTATCAACCTCTTTTGCCAAAAGTATCAATTACTTTGAGTCGTGTTAATAGTGCTTTGGGAACAGATTTATCTCTTGAGACTGTGGAGAAAATTTTTGTTCAACTTGGCTTTGGGGTTGAAGTTGACGGTGAAAAATTTACTTGTGAAATTCCATCACGTCGTTGGGATATTCATATTGAAGCTGATTTAGTTGAAGAAGTAGCTCGTATTTATGGCTATGATAATTTGCCAAGTACTTTGCCTTCCTCACAAAATGCTGGTGAATTGACTCAAATGCAAAAATTCCGTCGTACGGTGCGAACAGGTCTCGAAAGTTCAGGGCTTAATGAAGTTATTGGTTATTCGCTTGTAACTCCAGAAAAAGCAACTGAATTTGTGGGTCAGCTTGAAACAACAACGCTTATGATGCCAATGACTGAAGATCGTCAAACACTTCGTGCAAACATGATTCCAGGACTTTTGGATATTGTAAATTACAATCAGAATCGTAAAAATGCTGATGTGGCAATTTATGAAATTGGCAATATTTTCTTACCAAATCCAGATGATATTCGTCCAATAGAAGTACCAAACCTTGCTTTTGCTATTTCTGGAAATGTTGTGGATAAATCATATAATGGGCAAGCTGTTCCTGTTGATTTCTACTATGCTAAGGGAATTGTGGAAAACCTTCTTGAAGCATACAAAGAAGTAGAATTTATTCCAAGCAATAATCAAGCAGCGATGCACCCAGGACGGACTGCTGTCATTAAAATTAATGGTCGTGTGGCTGGTTTCGTAGGACAAATTCATCCGGCGACAGCTAAAAAATACGACATTGCAGAAACTTATGTTGCTGGTCTTGATATGCAAGTGATGCTTGAAGAATTACCAGCTCAAACTATCTTTACTGACATTCCGAAAGTTCAAGCGGTTCACCGTGATATCGCACTTTTGATTGATGCTGAAGTGACACATGCACAAATTGTTTCTGTCATTAAATCAAGTCGTGTCAAAACACTTAGCCAAGTTGAGTTATTTGATATTTATCAAGGCAAAAACTTACCGGCTGGTAAGAAATCAATGGCTTACAGTCTCACTTTCCAACCTGTTGAAAATACAATGACAGATGAAGAAATTACGGCTGCGGTCAATAAAATTACAAAAAATCTTGTGGAAAAATTGGATATAGAAATCCGTTAATTTGAAAAAGTACTGACAAAAAAACTGTCAGTAAAAATCTCTATTGGTATTTTACTGATAGAGATTTTTTTGTAAATAAATAATAAAGAAGTGAATGAAAATTTGCTTTCAGTAAATCAAAAGGCTCTTGTGGAAGTGTCGTTTTGTATTTATTTTAAAATTATGTTAATCTTAGTAAAGATATTGCAATTAAAATCCTGAGGGGATATGTTAGAATAGACAAAGTATGAAGAATTTAATTCCTAAAAAAATAAAACAAGTTGGAATACTTGTGGGAGCTTTACTGATGATTTTGTCAGTACTACCATCTAATCTCTTAGGAGTAACAAAGGTAAATGCTGAGAGCTCTCAAACGGAAGTCAACCAAGAACTTACAAACTTCCAAACAGAACTCGATAGCAAATTGGCGCAGGCGAATAAGATTTATAGTCAAGCGCAAGAAGCTCAAGAAAAAGTTAAGCAGTCAAAGAGCAAAATCACAGAATATGAAAGCAAAATTGCTGAAACTGAAAATGATATTGTTCAACTCAAGGCTTCTGTCGCAAAACAAATGCGGGCAGTACAATCAAATGGTGGGGCTACGTTCTCATATATTGATGTCGTTGCGTCATCAAAAAATCTCTCAGAGATGATTACACGTTTGACCAATCTGAATGTAGTTTTGACAGCCGAGGCTGACCAAGCTAAATCTTTGATAGAAAAAGAAGCTTCACTTAAAACAATGAAAGTTAAATTGGAAGAAACGCAAGAATCTCTTGTGAAAAACCAAAATGACTATCAAGGACAAGTAGATAGCTTGCAAAGTAGTATTTCATCGCTTAAGGATAAAATTAGTTCTAATAAACAACTTTTGAGTGAAATGCAAGAAAAAGCAGCAGCAGAACAAAAAGCTCGCGATGAAGCATTGGCTAAATCGGTAGCTGAGGTTAAAGCTAAAGCGGAGCAAGAGAAGGCTAAGACTTCATCAAGTTCGTCAAGTACTCAAAACTCAAGCTCATCAAGTTCTCAAAGTTCACAGGCTTCAAGCGATAAAGGAACGGATGGTGCTAACAATGGCTCATCTACAACAACTTCTGGTGGTCGTACTTTAAATGTAGAAGCAACGGCTTATGCTTTGAATGGGATTACAGCAACGGGAATTGATTTAAGTAAAAATCCAATTTGTATTGCGGTTGACCCAAGTGTTATTCCTTTGAATTCTCTTGTTGAAGTTCCAGGATATGGAATTGCAATTGCTGGTGATACTGGGGGAGCAATTATTGGGAATATCATTGATGTCCATTTTCCAACTAATGACCAAGCAATTGCTTGGGGACGGAAAAATATTCAAATCACTGTTTTGAGTTAATAAACTTTAAAAAATAATGAAAGGCTTACAGTGAAGCCTTTTTTTGGTATAATGAGAACATGATAAAAAATGGACGTATTGTCAAATCTTTGGCAGGCTTTTATGATGTAGAATCAGAAGGTGAAGTTTATCAGACGCGTGCGCGTGGTAATTTCAGAAAAAAAGGGATGAAACCTGTTGTGGGAGATTTTGTTGAATTTTCTACTGAGGAAAATTCAGAAGGTTATATTTTAAAAATTGGTGAGCGAAAAAATTCTTTAATTCGACCATCTATTGCTAATATTGATCAAGCTGTGATTATTATGTCAACAGTGAGCCCAAATTTTAGTTTGAATTTATTAGACCGCTTTTTGGTTTTTTTAGAGCATAAAAATATTCACCCGATGATTTACATTTCTAAGTTGGATTTACTGACAGAGATGCAGGAAGGCTCAGATAAGAATAAAAAGACTTTTAATCAGCTGACAGATTATGAACAGATAAAAAGTGATTATGAACAAATTGGTTATGATGTTTTTTTTGATGCTAAGCATTTGGTCAGTAATTTAGCGGGAAAAGTAACTGTCTTTATGGGTCAAACTGGCGCGGGTAAGACTACTTTGCTAAATAAAATTGCACCAGAAATGCAACTGGCAACGGGAGAAACTTCAGAAAAACTGGGACGTGGGCGTCATACGACACGTCATGTTGAATTTTTTGAATTGGCTGGTGGCTTAATTGCTGACACACCAGGATTTTCTAGTCTAGACTATGAAGTGACGAATCAGCCGGATTTAAATGCTGCTTTTCCTGAAATTTTAAGAATAAGTCATGATTGCAAGTTTCGCGAATGTACACATACGCATGAACCCAGCTGTGCAGTCAAGCTGGCACTAGAAAATCATGAAATTTTAGAGAGCCGCTATGATAATTATTTACAGATTTTAGATGAAATTAATCATACGAGGGAAACTTATGAGAAAAAACGAAAAAAACAGGGCTAAAGATAATATTTGGTTAAAACAAGCTGGTTTTTTTGCCCTTGTTTTAGCATGGATTTTAGCGATTTATTTTAAAAATGATTTGTCAAAAACAATGATGATTATTGTATTTATCCTCTTGGTTATTGCAACTTTCTTTGTTATTTTTTGGTTAAACCGTGTCTTTTTTGGATTAACTAATCAGCCCAAAGAGGATAAAAAAGATTTAGAGAGTTCACAGGACAAAGAAAAATGAAAAAACGATTGAAAACAGAAGCCTTTTTAGCGGTTATTTTTGCGCTTATTTGCCAAATCTTAGAAATGTTTGTCTTCAAAAGTGGAAGTCTGGCCTTTGTGATGAATTTCTTGACCGTCATTGCTTTAGGCTTAGCAATTATGCTTGGAGTTCGTGCGGCAACAGTTGTAGAGCATAAACGTGAGGGTGAATCTTGGAAAACAATTATTAAAGAAGAACTTCATGATGATTCATCAGAAAATAGTGGTGAATAAGTGTTTTTAGTTTCAAAAGATAAATTACTAATTCAAGTTATTTAGAGAGAGGATAGAAATGAAAAATAAAATTGCTCCATCAATTTTGTCAGCAGACTTTGGAAATTTTGCAAGAGATGTGAAACGTTTAGAATCTGCTGGAGCTGACCTTGTACATATTGACGTAATGGACGGACATTTTGTGGATAATTTAACCTTTGGAGCTGGCGTTGTTTCGGCACTTCGCGCACAAACTCATTTATTTTTCGATGTTCACATGATGGTTGAAAATCCTGAAAAATATGTGGAGGATTTTGCAAAGGCAGGAGCTGATAGCATGAGTATTCATGTTGAAGCAACTCATCATATTCACGGAGCACTTCAAAAAATTAAGAATGCCGGCATGAAAGCTTCGGTAGTTATTAATCCTGGAACTCCTGTAGAGGCGATTAAAACTGTTTTACCACTTGTGGATATGGTCTTAGTAATGACAGTCAATCCTGGTTTTGGGGGTCAAAAATTTATTCCTGAAATGATGGATAAAGTTCGTGAACTCGCTCAAATTCGGACTGATAAAAAGCTTGATTTTGAAATCGAAGTTGATGGTGGAATTGATGACCAAACAATTAAAGTTGCTAAAGCTGCCGGAGCTAATGTTTTTGTTGCAGGGTCATTTATTTTTAAAGGTGAAGTTGAGAAAAATATTGAAAAACTTCGTGTAAATTTATAAAATTCTCAAAAAGTTACTGACAGCTTTTCTGTCAGTAAACTTTAGGAATTGATTTAAAGTTTTTAGAAATGTAGGAAAATAAAAAATCAAGATGGAAGTCATAATTATTATATTACTTATACTTTTGATTTTACTGTCCCTTGCCAATTTTTTCAAAAAAACTGACAAAGGAAATACGAGTCATCAGTTAAATTATCTTAATCAAAATTTATCGGAAATGCGCTCAGATATTAACCAGCAACTTGCGCAAAATAGACAGGAACTTTCTAGTAGTTTACGTTCGGTCAATAATGATTTTTCGGCACTGACAGAAAATATCAATAGTAAGTTTGATTGGCAGTTTAAAGATTTACAAAACTCAAATGAGCAAAAATTAGAAAAAATTTCTGTAAGTTTGGTAGAATCTACTGATAGAACGGTTAGTAAACTATCAGAACTGACAGAGTCAATTACCGCCAAATTTGACCATAAATTTAAAGAATTACAAGATTCAAATGATAAAAGATTGAGTCAGATTCAAGAAACGGTCGATGAAAAATTGCAAGAAACATTAAATCGCAGAATTTCGCAATCCTTTGAACAGGTAACTTTACATTTGAAAAATGTGGAAGAGGGCTTGGGCGAAATGAGAAATCTTGCCAGCGATGTGGACAGCTTACAAAAGGTAATGACCGGTGTTAAAACACGTGGGATTGTTGGTGAAATTCAGTTAGGCCGAATTTTAGAGCAAATGTTTACAAGTAGTCAATACCGTGAACAAGTCAATATCCAAGGGGGCAATGCAGTTGATTATGCTTTGATTTTACCTGGAAAATCTGATGATTCAGAGCTTTTATTGCCAATTGACTCAAAATTTCCGATGGAAGATTATCAACGCTTGCAAATGGCTTTAGAATCTAATGACAGTTTGGAAATTGATAAGACAAGAAAAGCATTGTTTAATGCCGTCAAAGCTCAAGCCAAATCAATCAGTGAAAAATATATTGTTCCACCAAAAACAACCGATTTTGCCATCATGTTTTTACCAACTGAAGGGCTGTTTATGGAAGTGGTCAATAATCCTGAACTTTATGAACAAATCAGTCGTGACTACAAAGTCAATGTGACAGGTCCAACGACAATGACAGCCGTCTTGAACAGTTTGCAAATGGGCTTTAAAACTTTGCAAATCGAACAAAAATCAGCTGAAGTTTATGAGCTACTAGGTGCTGTCAAAACAGAATTTGGTAAGTTTGAAGGTTCACTAAAAAAAGTTCAAGAACGTCTGCAACAATCTGAAAAAGAGATTAGCAATCTAATCACCACAAGAACAAATGTGATGAATCGTAAATTACGGAATATCAATGAAATTGATAATAGTAAAAGTAGTGAACTTCTAGGGATAGATAATGAATAAACTTCTCTTTCTAGTTTAGGTTCGATATCTAAAGAAGTCGCTCTTAAAAGCGATAAAAAATTAACATATAAAAGTGGGACGTAAGAAAGAAAAACATTTATTTCTTTGGTGAAATGAAGCGCCCCTGTAAATTTATTTAACTGAGTTCGGGCTCGTAGAAGCGCGTGAAATAGAAACTGGATTATATTCAGAACCACAATTTTCATCACTTCTGAATGCTCGTTCTCACATCTTAAAGGAGAAAACATGGTGCTCATTAAAAACTTAGAAATTGGCGAATTTTTTGAAGGGTTTTATCTGATTAAATCAGTTGAATTACGTCAAACGCGTGCAGGAAAAGACTTTTTAGCTTTAAGTTTTCAAGACCGAACAGGAACAATCAACGGAAATATTTGGGATGCCAATCCTAAAGCGGTTGAACAATTTAGAGCTGGACGTGTCGTACATATGAAGGCTCTCAAAGAACTTTATAATGGAATGCCTCAAGTCAATAAAATACAATTACGTTTGGCGACAGATAGTGAACCTAATCAACCTCATGATTACCGAGAAAGTTCTCCTGTTCAAGAAAAAGATCTACGTGAATATGTTCAATCAATCGTCTTCCGTATTGAAAATGCGACTTTAAATCGAATTGTACGAACGATTTTGAAAAAATTTGATAAAGAATTTTATGAATTTCCTGCTGCAAAAACTAATCACCATGCTTTTGAAGGAGGTCTTGCTTTCCATACAACCACCATGCTTCAATTAGCAGAAAAAGTTTGCGAAGTTTATCCACAACTCAACGAAAATTTGATGTTTGCCGGTGTTTTACTGCATGATATGGCAAAATGTTTAGAGTTTACAGGTGCGGAAAATACTTCTTATACTTTGCGCGGAAATTTGCTTGGGCACATTGTTTTGATTGATGAAGAAGTGAGTAAAGCCGCCATTGAACTTGGCTTTGATGATGATAATGAAGATTTATTAATGCTTCGTCATTGTTTGTTGAGTCATCATGGTGAGTTGGAATATGGTAGCCCTGTTCGTCCGCAAATTATGGAAGCAGAAATGATTCATCAAATTGATGTTATGGATGCCAATATGATGATGATGACTACGGCGACTCAAACGCTTGACCCAGGTCAATTTAGTCAACGCGTTTGGGCTTTATCTAATCGTAATTTTTATAAACCAAGAAAAGATTAAACCGTGGCGCACGTTTCAAGTGAATAAAAAAAGCTGTTTTGCTCCTAAATTTGAGCAAGTTGGTGTGGAATAGCTTCGCACTTCATGCTAGGCTCTCCACTCTCGCAGTCGAGTGGATTGTTAAAAGGGGAGCCCAAGAGGCTCCTCTTTTGTCTATTTCCACAGTCATTTGAATCATAATTTAGCTTTTTGATTTTTTGTGGAAAGTACTTTGTCAACATTCTGAAGCGTGGAGTATGTTTTTTTACTGACAGAAATTTTTGTCAGTAAAAATGGTAAAATAGAGGAAGTTAAAAAAATATAAGGAGTTTTTTATGAATTACACTTTAAAAAATGACCACTTAAATGTTGTTGTGGATACTTTTGGAGCAGAAATGCATTCTATTCAACATGATGATATTGAATATTTGTGGCAAGCAGATGCAAAATTTTGGGGCCGTCATGCTCCAGTTCTCTTTCCAATCGTAGGGAAATTGAAAAATGGGGAATATCGCTATAATGACAAAGCTTATAAAATGGGCGGACACGGTTTTGCACGTGATAATGACTTTGAATTAATTAAGAAATCAGCTGATGAACTTGTTTTTGAACTTCGTGACAATGAAGATAGCTTAAATCACTATCCCTTTCATTTTGTTTTCCGTGTCTCTTATAAACTAGTAGACAATAAAATTAGAGTTCGTTATGAAGTGAAAAATGAAGATGAAAAATTCATGTCTTTTGGCGTTGGAGCTCACCCAGCTTTCAATGTTCCTTTAAAAAATGGAACTTTTGAAGATTACCAATTAACAATTTCACCAGATGAAAAGCGGACATTTATTCCACTTGATCCACCGTCAGGAACTTTGAAACTAGATGAAAGAGTTGAAAGTCAAGTCAGTCAACTTCCGTTAACAAGAGCACTTTTTGATAAAGATGCTTTAGTTTATACCTCATCAAAGGAGATGAAAGTTTCATTGACCAATAAATTAGATGACCACGGAGTCAGCCTAACATGGAAAAATATGCCTTATTTTGGTTTATGGTCACCTTATCCAAATGAAGCACCTTTTGTTTGTATCGAACCTTGGTGTGGAATTGCAGATGATGAAAATACTGATGGAGATATTACCAACAAGTTTGGAATCAATCAATTGGCACCAGAAGGAAAATTTTCTTGTGAATATACCATTGAAATTAAATAATCAAAAAAGACTCTCGTATTTTTACGGGAGTTTTTGCTTAAAAAAATGCTAGAATTAATTGAGATAGGCTGTCAGTAAACTTAGGAGTTACAAAATTACTGACAGAATAAAAAACGACTGACAGAAAGTAAAATAATGACCACAATTCTTCTCAACGCCTTGAGTATCATGCTTGTTTTATTTTTAGCTCTCCTACTAAAGAAAATTAGAATTCTTCATCAAAAAGACGGAGCATTAACTTCAAAAATGGTTGTTTATCTGACCTTGCCAGCAACAATTTTAATTGGAGTCAATCATACAAAACTCTCTAATATTTTTTTTATTTTGATGTTTATGGGACTTTTTTCCAATCTTCTTTTAGTTTTTCTAGGAAAATTTATTGGGCGAAAAGCTACTGTTGAAGAACGTGGACTTTATATGTTTGATTTGTCAGGTTATAATATCGGAAATTTTTCAATTCCTTTTGTTTCTAGTTTTTTTCCAGCAGCAATTCCATTTCTTGCCATGTTTGACATGGGAAATTCATTAATGGTGACAGGGACTACTCAAGCAATTGTTGAACTTTCAACTGGCAGAAAAAAACACGGCTTTATCTTACAAGAAATATTTGGCGTCTTATTTCGTAATCCACCCTTTGTTGTTTATATTTTTATGTTTATTTTAGCAATTTTCGGCCTATCTTTTCCGGATGAATGGCTGATTCCAATTCGCCCTTTAGCAAATGCTAACACTCTTTTATCTATCTTTACGATTGGGCTTTTTATGGAATTTCGTCTGCCAAAGGGAAAATTAAAACTTGTCTTAAAAATATTGACTTGGCGCTATTTGCTAGCTTTTATTTTAGCTAGTTTGGTTTATTTTTTCCTTCCATTTCCAGCCATAATAAAAGAAATTCTTTTATTAATCTTCTTTTGCCCAATGTCATTTTTACATATGATTCAGGCTATAGAACTTGGAAATGATAAGGCCTTAGCTGGATTGACAATAAGTTTATCCATGTTTATTTCTTTAATTTTAATGAGTATCATTGTAATAATTTTGTGAGGTGAAAAATGAAAAATCAAATAGAAAAATTATTAGAGAATTTTGTACCAGAAGGTCAGCAAGAAAAAACAGATTTTAAAGTTTTTCAAGATTTTGCAGCTGATGAAAAAAATTTGAATCGGTCTTCTATTGCACATTTTACAGCAAGTGCATTTGTTTTGAATGAAAGTCATGATAAAATTTTAGGAATTTATCATAAGATTTATCAAAGTTGGGGTTGGGTAGGCGGCCATGCTGATGGTAATGCTGACTTATTAGCTGTAGCGGTAAAAGAAGTTCAAGAAGAAACGGGACTGCGATCTTTCAAAAAACTTTCAGAAAAGCCAATTTCAATTGAAGCCTTACCTGTTTTTGGACATCATCACAGAAAATACGGATATGTCAGTGCTCATATTCATCTTAATGTTACTTTTTTATTTGAAGCAAAGGAAAGTGATTCACTTCAAAAGAATACAGCTGAAACAGAGGGATTAGCCTGGATTCCCCTAGAAAAATTTTCCGAAAAATCCTCAGAAAAAGAAATGAGAGTAATCTATGATAAAATCATTGCTCGAATTATAAATAAATAAAAAAATACAAAATGAGACTTGCCATAGGCAAGTTTTATTATAAGATTAAAAATTTTAAATTAGACCATCACAGAATTAAAATGCGAGACTATTGCAAAAAAATCACGAAGGGCTATAATTGAGTCTAATTCTATTTGAAAGTTGAGTGATTTATGCCGGTAAAAGTGATTGAAGGTCTGCCCGCAATTGATGATTTGCGAGCGGATAATATTTTTGTTATGAATGATGAACGAGCGAAGAATCAAAATATTCGCCCTTTAAATTTGCTGGTGGTCAATCTCATGCCGCGTAAATTAATAACTGAAAGACAAATTTTACGATTACTATCGAACACTCCATTACAAATTAATGTTGACTTTTTATATATGACTTCTCATGATTTTAAAAATACGAAACAAGGGCATTTAGATTCCTTCTATAAATCTTTTTCTGAGATTAAGAGTCAATATTACGACGGATTAATTGTCACAGGAGCTCCGGTTGAGCAGTTAAACTTTGAAGAAGTGGACTATTGGAGTGAGCTTTTGAAAATTATTGACTGGTCTAAAAGCCATGTATATTCAAGTCTGCATATTTGTTGGGGGGCACAAGCGGCACTTTATGCTCGCTATGGTGTAACTAAAGAAAATCTTCCGCAAAAATTGTGTGGTATTTACAAAAGCTCAGTAGAGCAACCTAAAAATCCATTATTTAGAGGATTTGATGATTTTTTTAATTATCCACAATCGCGATATACCCAATCAAACCCATCGGAAATAAAAAAAGTACCTGATTTGGAAGTCTTGTCAAGCTCCAAAGAAACCGGATTTTCAATTTTAGCGAAGAAAAATTTGCGTGAAATTTACCTTTTTGGCCATTTAGAATATGACCGTGAAACTTTAGCTTGGGAATATGAGAGAGATAAAGAAGAAGGACTGAAACCCAATCTTCCCCAAAATTATTTTCCAGAAAATGATGATAAAAATAAACCAAAAAGTACTTGGGCTTCAGCAGCTTCCCTCTTTTTTTCAAATTGGTTGAATTATGCGGTTTATCAAGGAACGCCTTATCTAGGAGAACGTCTGAGTCAACATTTGAATGAAGAAAATTATGATTTTAATCAAAAAGAGCAAAAGTAAAAAATAATGAGTTAAAAAATGAGGAAATTTATGGATAAAAGATTAGATACTTTATTGGCGCAAGTCGGAATTCATCAAGATGAGGCAACGGGAGCTTTGGTCAGTCCTTTGCATTTTTCAACGACCTATCAACATCCAGAATTTGGTCAATCGACTGGCTTTGATTACACCAGAACCAAAAATCCAACAAGAGCAACCTTGGAAGAAGCACTTGCTTCAATTGAATCAGGACAATTTGCTCTAGCAACTTCGTCAGGAATGGCTGCAATTGTCTTGGCCTTTTCAGTTTTCCCAATCGGTTCAAAAATTGTTGCCAGTCGAGATTTGTATGGAGGTTCATTTCGCTGGTTCGATGAACAAGAAAAAGAGGGGCGATTTTACTTTTCCTATGCTAAAAGCGAAAAAGAAATGCTTGAGCTAATAGATGAAAATACTGATATTGTTTATATTGAAACACCGACAAATCCAATGATGGTTAAATATAATATTGAAAAAATCGCCAATAAAGCACAGGCATATCATGCAAAAGTGATTGTTGACAATACTTTTTATACCCCAATTTATCAAAAACCATTAGAATTGGGTGCGGATTTAGTGGTTCATTCGGCAACAAAATATTTATCAGGACATAATGACGTCTTGGCTGGAGCGATCATTGTTTATGATGAAGAACTTTATGAAAGATTATTATATCAGCTCAATACTACTGGAGCAGTTCTTTCTCCGTTTGACAGTTATCTTGTCATGCGAGGTTTGAAAACTTTAAGCCTCAGAATGGAGAGGGCAACTAAAAATGCCCAAAAAATTGTGACTTTCCTAAAAAAACTTCCATCAGTAAAAGAAGTACTTTACCCAGGATTAGGTGGTATGATTTCTCTAAAAGTTACTGACAAAAACAAAATTCCTGCTATTTTAAATCACTTGAGCGTTTTTACCTTTGCTGAAAGCTTAGGAGGTGTTGAATCTTTAATCACTTATCCAACAGCGCAAACTCACCATGATATTCCACTTGAGATTAGAGAAAGTTATGGTTTAACAGATGATTTGCTTCGCCTTTCGATTGGGATAGAAGATGTTCGCGATTTAATAGAAGATCTCAAAGAAGCTTTAGAAAATTAAAAAATTACTGATGAACAAACTAGCATATCCGTAAACGCTATCTACGCACTGCGTGCTATGCTGTCCGTTTTGTCTATCCGCTAAAGCGAATGACAAAAAGGCGAAGCGCCAACGGCTATCCTCTGATGAGAATACCAGCATATCCATAAGTGCTAAAATATGTTCTGTCAGTAAATTTTTTACTGATGGAACTACTATCATATCTGTAAACTGCTAAAGCAGTGACAGCTATCCTATGACGAAAAGAAAAAAGAGAGTATAAAAATGACAAAATATGATTTTACAACCATTCCAAATCGACTTGACCACAATTCTGTAAAATGGCAAGAAATAAAAGAGAATCCTCATAAACTTCCATTATGGGTGGCTGATATGGATTTTCTTGCCTTACCAGAAATAAAACAAAGTATCCATGATTACGCAGACTATGGAGTTTATGGATATGCCTATGTTGAAGAAGATTTAATTAAAAGCATTCAAAATTGGGAGAAAAATCAACATCAGTATGACTTTTCTAAAGAAGCTTTAATTTTGGTTGAAGGAGTTGTTCCAGGAATTGGTCTGGCCATTCAAGCATTGACCAAAGAAAATGATGCTGTTTTAATAAACACACCTGTTTATCCCCCGTTTGCCAGAACAGTTAAGCTAAATAATCGAAAGCTAATTGAAAATAAACTGATTGAAAAAAGTGGGGAATTTCTAATTGATTTTGAAGTTTTTGAAAAAGAAATTGTTGAAAATTCCGTGAAATTATATATTCTTTGTAACCCCCACAATCCTGGTGGGCGCGTGTGGACGAAAGAAGAACTGATAAAACTTGGCCAAATTTGTAAAAAGCATAATGTGATTGTCGTTTCTGATGAAATTCATCAAGATTTAACATTGTTTGGTCACCAGCACCAGACTTTTAACACTCTTTCAGAAGACTTCAAAGATTTTTCAGTTGTTTTATCTTCTGCCACTAAAAGTTTTAACATTGCTGGCGTGAAATGCGCTTATGCAATTATTGAAAACCAAGATTTACGTGAAAAATACTTACAAAGAAGACTAGCAAATAATCAACAAGAAATTAGCACTTTAGGAATGCTAGCCACCAAAGTTGCTTATGAAAATGGAAGTGAATGGTTAAATGAACTCAAAAATGTGCTTGAAAAAAATATCACTTATATTGAGTCAGAACTTCATCAAAAAACAAAAATCAAAGTAATGAAACCTCAAGGAACCTATTTAATTTGGCTTGATTTTTCTGAATATCAATTAGAAGATAAGGTATTGGATGAAAAATTAGCAGAAGAGGCAGGTGTGATTTTAAATAAAGGAATAAGTTTTGGAAAAGCCGGGCAAGCGCATGCCAGATTAAATGCTGCTGCACCATTCTCATTGATTGAAGAAGCAAGCAAACGACTCGTAGAAACATTCAAAGTTTAAGGATTTTAGTCGAAAAAGTATTTTTAAGAATGAAAAATATGTTAAAATCAACTTATGAATGATATTTTACAACTCACAATTGTTTTAATTGCCTCTTTAATTGCTACTCTTGTTTCAAGACGCCTTAAAATTCCAGCTGTCGTTGGACAAATGCTTGTTGGGATTTTGATTGCTCCATCAGTTTTAGGCTTGGTTCATAGTGGTCATGTTCTAGAAGTGATGTCTGAGATTGGAGTTATCTTACTCATGTTCTTAGCGGGAATTGAGAGTGATTTAACTGTTCTAAAGAAAAATTTTAAAGCATCAATGCTCGTTGCAGTTGGTGGTGTAATTGTGCCATTAATTGCCTTTGGACTTGTTGCTTTTGGCTTTGGTTACGGAATATCGACCAGTTTCTTTTATGGAATTGTTTTCGCTGCGACCTCAGTGTCGATTACGGTTGAAGTCTTACAAGAATATGGTAAACTCAGTACACGTGCAGGTTCGATTATTCTAGGAGCAGCAGTTGTTGATGATATTTTAGCTGTATTGATCTTATCAATTTTTACTAGTTTTAAAAATGGTGGTTCTGGTTCTCATCTTTTCTTCCAATTTTTGCTTGAACTTCTCTTTTTTGCCTTTTTATTTCTTGTGCATAAGCTTATTCCAAGATTTTGGAAATTCGTCCAAAAACTACCCATTGCCAACAAAAATACGATTGTTGCCTTGATTATTTGTTTGGGATTAAGTCTACTTGCTGATAGCGTAGGAATGTCAGCGGTAATAGGTAGTTTCTTTGCAGGACTTGCTATTTCACAAACAGAAGTAAGTCATAAGATTGAAGAATATACTTCAGCAATCGGTTATGTTATTTTTATCCCAGTATTCTTTGTACTTATCGCCATATCTGTTCAATTCGATAGTTTAATTCATCATCCTTGGATAATTTTACTCTTTACCCTTTTAGCAATTTTGACAAAATTTATTCCCGCCTATTTTGTTGGAAAAGCAAGTAAATTAAGCACTGGTGAGAGTATGTTGATTGGAACAGGAATGATTTCACGAGGGGAAATGGCCCTGATTGTGGCTCAAATTGGTCTGACGAGTGCCATTATCACAGATGAAGTTTATTCGGAGCTGGTTATCGTGATTATTTTAGCAACTGTATTGGCACCATTTTTAATTAAAATGGTCTTGAAAAAATATGATAATTAAGAAAAAATAAAGAATAAAAGACGAAAAATTTAAATTTTTTTAAATTTCATCTTATTCCTCCCCAAAAGACAAAAAAAGTGGTAAAATAGAAAAAATGCTTTTAGAGAATAGCGAACTTGCTAGGCTCTAAAAAATTTTGCCTAAAATTAGCAAAATTGCCTTTTAAAGGTAGTTTACAAATCTGAACTTTGCTTAGCAAAGGGATCTAGCGAAAGGAAAATCAAAATGTCAAAATTTCAAGTCGTAGAACATCCATTGATTCAACACAAACTCTCAATCTTGCGTCGTAAAGAGGCATCGACAAAAGAATTCCGTGAACTTGTTGATGAAATTGGAATGCTCATGGCCTACGAAGTATCAAGAGATTTACCCCTTGAAGATGTCGAAATCGAAACACCCGTTCAAAAAACGACGGTTAAACAAATCGCAGGTAAAAAATTAGCGATTGTACCAATCTTGCGTGCTGGTATTGGGATGGTAGACGGAATTTTGAAATTGATTCCAGCTGCTCGTGTAGGGCATATCGGGATGTATCGTGACGAAGAAACACTTAAACCAGTTGAATATTTAGTGAAACTTCCAGCCGATATTGCTGACCGTCAAATTTTCCTTGTTGACCCAATGCTTGCGACTGGTGGTTCAGCAATTTTAGCAGTTGATTCTCTTAAAAAACGAAATGCTAAAGCAGAAAATATTAAATTTGTTTGTCTTGTTGCTGCACCAGAAGGAGTGAAAGCTCTCCAAGAAGCACATCCAGATATTGAAATTTATACTGCAGCTTTGGATGAAAAACTTAATGAACATGGTTATATTGTCCCAGGTCTTGGTGATGCTGGAGACCGTTTGTTCGGTACTAAATAATAAATTTATCCCTATTTCAAATAGGGATTTTTTTTATTTTATAAAAAAAGTAATTTTTTGAATCAAAATAGTTTACAAGTGTAAATTTATTTGATAAGATTACATATGTAAACAATAAAAATAAAAAAGGAAGTAATTATTATGTCATTCATTAAATCATTAGAAAACCGTCGCACAATCTACGCTCTTGGAAGAAACGTTCAAGATGAAGAAAAAGTGATTGAAACAATTAAAGAAGCTGTACGTTTTTCACCAACAGCTTTCAATTCACAAACTGGACGTCTTTTGATTCTCACAGGTGATGCCCAAGATAAACTTTGGGATGAAATTGTTGCCCCAGAACTTAAAGCAGCCATGGAAGCACAAGGTGTTCCTGAATCAGCTTGGGATAACACACGTGCAAAACTTGATGGATTTAAAGCTGCTTTTGGTACAATTCTTTTCTTTGAAGACCAAGCAGTTGTTAAAAATCTTCAAGAACAATTTGCTCTTTATGCAGATAACTTCCCAGTTTGGTCAGAACAAGGTTCAGGAATTATTTCTGTAAATGTATGGACTGCTCTTGCTGAACTTGGTTTAGGCGCTAACTTGCAACACTACAATCCATTGATTGACGAAGCCGTTGCTAAAGAATGGAATCTTCCAGAAAGCTGGAAACTTCGTGGACAACTTGTATTTGGTTCAATCGAAGCACCTGCTGGCGAAAAAACTTTCATGGATGATGCAGACCGTTTCATCGTTGCCAAATAATCAATTATTTTTAATGACCGTCAGTAAAAATTACTGACGTTTTTTTATTTTGTAAAGTTGAACTCTTAAAAGCTGCATGCTATAATTGTCCAAAAGGAAGTGAAAATGAAAAGGATAAAAATGAGGCGATTTTTACAAGATAAAAAATATCCAGCCCTTGATTTTTTGAAGTATGTTGGACCAGGATTGATTGTTGCAGTGGGATTTATAGATCCAGGAAATTGGGCGGCCAATCTTGCTGCGGGTTCTCAATTTGGTTATAAATTACTTTGGGTAATTACACTATCAACAATTATGTTGGCTTTTCTCCAGCATAATGTGGCCCACTTAGGGATTGTCACAGGAAAGTGTTTGTCAGAAAATGCGACCCAATACCTTAGACCCTGGCTCAGTAGAACAGTTTTGGGAACGGGAGTTTTAGCTTCTATTTCGACAGCGGTTGCTGAAATTTTGGGTGGAGCCATAGCTTTGCAAATGCTCTTTAAATTACCAATTGTGGTAGGAGCAATTTTAACAGCTGGTTTGGTTATCTGGTTTTTGTTTAGTAATTCATATCCTAAAATTGAAAAAGTTATTATTGGTTTTGTAAGTTTGATTGGGATTGCACTTTTACTAGAAATTTTTATTATTCCACATATTAATTGGGGACAGGCAGCAAAAGGAATGGTTATTCCTTTTGTTGATGCAAAATCAATGCCAATCATCATGTCAGCCCTAGGGGCCGTTGTCATGCCACATAATCTATTTTTACACTCGGAAGTTATTCAAAGTCGTCAGTGGAATTTAAAAGATGAAGCGGTGATGGAAAGACAATTACGTTTTGAGTTCTTTGATACAATTTTTTCAATGTTTCTAGGCTGGGTGATTAATTCTGCAATTATTATTATTGCTGCGGCTTTATTTTTCCCTCGAATTGTAACAGAAATTAATCAAGCACAAGAAATGCTCGTTCCACTCCTTGGTCCAGTGGCTGCAATTATTTTTGCGATTGCTTTTCTTTTTGCAGGAGTAGCCTCATCGGTAACAGCAGGAATGGCAGGTGGGTCAATTTTTGCAGGAATCTTTGCAGAACCTTATGATGCACAAGACCCACATAGTAAATTAGGTGTTTTAATCACAATAATTGGAGCAACGATTGCCATTTGCGCTTTAAGTTTTGTGACTTCGCCCTTTAATATTTTAATTTATTCACAGGTTTTCTTAAGTATCCAATTACCAATTACTATCTTTTTGCAAATTTATTTGACAAGTTCTAAAAGAGTAATGGGTAAATATAAAAATGTTTGGTTTACAAAGTGGCTCTTATTAGCAACAGGAGTTTTTGTAACTCTACTCAATATCGTATTAATCGTCGAAACTTTTAAATAATTCCGAAAAATTTGGTATAATAGTATTGTAAGAAGATTAAAAAATAAGGAGAAATTGATGCAAGCAAAATTAGTTAATAAAGTAGTTATCAAACGTAATGGACATGTCGTTGACTGGGATAGCTTCCGCATTCAAACGGCAGTATTCAAAGCTGCAATCAATGGTAAATACAAAGATAAACCGCTCCACGCCAATATGATTGCTAATAATGTAACAAAAGTCGTTGAAAAAGTAATTGCTGAGCTCTCTTTTGAAAAAATTGAGATTGAAACGATTCAAAACCAAGTGATAAAACAACTCAATGATTTTGATAAAGATGTGGCACGCGATTTTCTTGCTTACAAAACAAAGCAAAATATTGAGCAAAGACATTAATATAAAAAGAACTCATTGAGTTCTTTTTTACTCGTCAGTAAAAATTACTGACAGAACTTTTAATCTTGGCTTGTCAGTAATTTTATTTAGTATAATTTCCTTCTTGACAAATTTTAGGTCAAGCTTTACAATATAAGAAGAGACATGTTTTTAGTGAAAATTTCTAAGAAATCAGGCGGTTGATGCGAGCCTGAAAATGGCAGCTGAAAATACCACTCACTACTTACAGACTTTTTGTAAGTTAAATTCTTTTTTGGACAACAGAAAAGCGTCTCTGACACGTTACGTCAAAGAAGAGAAATTTACTGACAGCAATTTTATAGCTAAAAATTGAGCACTTTTGTAAGCAATAATTGCTAGAAAGAGCTTAATGAATTTTGTCAGTAAATAGAACAAAGGTGGTAACACGCAAGTAGCGTCCTTTATAGGATGAGATTTGCGTTTTTTTATTTCCATAAATTATTGACAAGACTTTTAACAAGTAATTCATTGCTCCCAAGCAATTCGGATTTTTCTGTCAGTAATTTCCAACTAAAAAAAGATTAAAGAAAGGCACATAAAATGATTAAAATAACATTTCCAGACGGTAACGTAAAAGAATTTGAGGCGGGCGTAACAACATTTGAAATCGCTAAATCAATCTCACCCAGTCTTGCCAAAAAAACACTTGCAGGTAAGGTCAACGGAAAATTAATTGATGCCACTCGAGCAATCAATGAAGATAGCAACTTTGAAATTGTAACACCAGACCATGAAGATGCACTTGGAATTTTACGACATTCAGCTGCTCACCTTTTTGCTCAAGCAGCAAAACGCCATTTCCCTGATATTCACTTGGGTGTTGGGCCAGCTATTCAAGATGGCTTCTATTACGATACAGATAACGAAGCCGGTCAAATTTCAAATGATGATTTGGCAACAATCGAAGCTGAAATGAAGAAAATTGTTAAAGAAAACTTCAAATCAGAACGTAAAGAAGTAAGCAAAGAAGAAGCAAAAGAAATTTTTGCAAATGATCCATACAAACTCGAACTCATTGAAGAACACAATGAGGACGAAGGTGGACTTACTATCTATACTCAAGGTGAATATACTGACCTTTGTCGTGGTCCACACGTTCCATCAACTGGTGTCATCAAATTTTTCCACCTTCTCAACGTTGCAGGTGCTTACTGGCGTGGTAATTCTGATAACAAGATGATGCAACGTATTTACGGTACAGCTTGGTTTACAAAAGAAGAATTAGAAGAAAATCTTAAACTTCGTGAAGAAGCAAAAGAACGTGACCACCGTAAACTCGGTCGTGAACTTGACTTGTTCTTTAATGACGCAGAACTTGGTGCGGGAACTGCTTACTGGCTCCCAGCTGGAGCAACAATTCGTCGAATTATTGAACGTTTTGTCGTTGACCAAGAAGTGAAAAATGGTTATCAACACGTTATCACACCAGTCATGATGAACCTTAATACTTATAAACAATCAGGTCACTGGCAACATTACCATGAAGATATGTATCCACCAATGGATATGGGTGATGGCGAAGAAATGGAACTTCGTCCAATGAACTGTCCGAGCCATATTGCTATCTATAAACATCACGTTCACTCTTATCGTGAACTCCCAATTCGTATTGCTGAATTTGGGATGATGCATCGTTATGAAAAATCAGGAGCACTCTCAGGACTTCAACGTGTCCGCGAAATGACTTTGAATGATGGTCATACTTTCGTCATGTTAGAACAAGTTCAAGAAGAATTTAGTAAAATTCTTCAATTGATTATGGACATGTACCGTGACTTTGGAATCAATGATTACAGCTTCCGACTCAGCTACCGTGACCCTAAAGATACAGTGAAATATTTCCCAGATGATGAAATGTGGGAAAAATCTCAAGCAATGCTCAAAGCGACAATGGATGACATGAATCTTGACTACGTTGAAGCAGAAGGAGAAGCAGCATTTTACGGTCCTAAACTTGACATTCAAGTTAAAACTGCGCTTGGTAATGAAGAAACACTTTCAACTATTCAGTTGGACTTTCTTAATCCTGAAAACTTTGACATTTCATATATCGGTGCTGACGGGGAAAAACATCGCCCAGTAATGATTCACCGTGGCGTAATCTCAACACTTGAACGTTTCATTGCCTACCTTATCGAAGTTTATAAAGGTGCTTTCCCAACATGGCTCGCTCCAACTCAAGCAACCATTATTCCAGTAAATAATGAAATTCATGCCGATTATGCTTGGAAAATTCAACGTGAACTTCAAGATAAAGGCTTCCGCGTTGTTGTCGATGAAGCCAATGAAAAAATGGGCTGGAAGATTCGTCAATCACAAACACACAAAATTCCATATCAAATCGTTATTGGAGACCAAGAACAAGCTGATGGAACTGTAAATATTCGTCGTTATGGCTCAAAAGAAACAAAAGTCATTCCGCTTGAAGAATTTATTGAAAATATCAGCGCAGATGTTGCTAATTTTAGTCGCGTTGATTAAAGAAAAAGAGACTGTTGAAAATCAGTCTCTTTTTTATTTATATTGGAGGATTATAAGGTATAATAAATTGTATTAAAAAGATTATTAAGGTGAAGTATAAAGGGATATGGAAGTGATTAGCAGTTTTTATTTATTTTTGGAAATTTTAGGAACCGTAGCATTCGCTATTTCAGGGACCGTGGTGGGGATCAATCATAAACTAGATATTTTTGGTATTCTTGTGATGTCAGTAATAACAGCTGTTGGTGGTGGGATATTTCGAGATTTACTCTTAGGAGCAACACCTCCTACAGCATTAAAATCGCCATTTTTTATAGTTATTTCGATTATTGCATCAATAGTAGCTATGCTTGTAGCACTAATAATTAAATCAAGAAGAGAAGCATTGAGTATTTTTAAAGCAGCACGTTTCTATAATAATCTTCTCTTGGTTTCTGACGCCATAGGTTTAGGAATTTTTACAGTATTAGGGATTGATGCTGGAATAGCACATGGTTATTCACAAAATATCTTCTTCATTGTATTCTTAGGAGTATTGACAGGTGTCGGTGGTGGAATGATACGGGATGTGATTGCAAATCAAGTTCCAATGATTTTCAGAGAAAACATCTATGCCCTACCATGTATTATTGGTGGAATTCTATATGTATACCTTCAATCGGTAATCAGCCATAACTTAGCTTTATTTATTTCTGTCATCTTTATCGTTCTCATCAGAATCATTTCAGAACAAAGAAAACTAAATTTACCAAGAATCGAATATTAATGTATTTAATAAAACATGACAACCGTGGGGTTTTCCGGATGTAAGATAAAAAAAG